>Ga0208613_1000001_pt1 | contig 428165 bp, 336 predicted proteins | sample CryBogmetaGMA6M_FD_184543 | JGI IMG/M metagenome (GOLD analysis project Ga0208613, IMG submission 184543) | Freshwater microbial communities from Crystal Bog, Wisconsin, USA - MA6M (SPAdes) | ecosystem: Environmental > Aquatic > Freshwater > Lake | place: Crystal Bog, Wisconsin, USA... | reverse complement strand
ATAGAAACCTGCAACCAGCTCCGTTTGATGCCTGGGATGCAGAATGCCCTGATCATATTCCTTACGGCCAGGGGTGAAGATTATTCACAGATCGCTGGTTTTGAAGCAGGGGCCGACGATTATATCACAAAACCCATTAAACCCAAAGTCCTGGTGAGCCGGATCCAGGCCCTGCTGAGAAGGTTCAGGTCAATTCCGGAGTTATCGGGAAAGATCGTAACCAGCGAATTCCTGGTCGACCAGGACCGTTACCTGGTGGTCAAGGACGGGAGGGAGATCATCCTGGCCCGTAAAGAGTTTGAGATTCTGCAGTTGCTGGTTTCAAGGCCGAATAAGGTCTTTACACGGGAGGAGATTTTTACCAGGATCTGGGGTGAGGATGTCATTGTAGGCGACCGCACTATCGATGTGCATATACGGCGGATCAGGGAGAAAGTCGGGACTGACCGCATCAGGACCATCAAAGGAGTCGGTTACAAATATGAAGAAGAATGAAATTTCATGATCCCCGTGTAATTGCTATCATGAATGCTTCGGCAGTAACTGCCGCGTATATTATTTTGAACCTTTTCTCATCCTCCATCCTGCATCCTGCATCGTTTTCCGGGTTTGCATTTTACGGAATGCTTTTAGCGACCAGCGTACTGCTGTTTGCCCTGACCTTTTTTTTCTTCAGGTATACGGTTGATAAGTTTATCTATTCAAGGATTCGTTTGATCTACAAAGTGATCTACAGTGTCAAAACCCGGAAGATGGAGAGGCAGAAATTCAATACAGGCAAAATATCCCTTGATAATGTTGAGAAAGAGGTTGCTGACTGGGGGGCTGAAAAGCAAAAGGAGATAGAAAGGCTCAAACAGCTGGAAGAATACCGTAAAGATTTTATAGGCAATATTTCGCATGAGCTGAAAACCCCTCTCTTCAATGTACAGGGCTATGTTTCCACTCTTATTGAAGGCGGACTGGATGATCCCAGTATTAATAAGGAATACCTCAGGCGAACGGAAGTCAGCGTGGAAAGGCTTATTAAAATAGTTGAAGACCTCGGTGAAATTGCGCAACTTGAATCAGGGCATCTCACCCTGAATAAAGTGAGGTTTGACATCATGGCTTTGACACGTGAAGTGGTTGAAATGCTTGAGATGAAAGCCCATGACAAGGAAGTACAGGTAACAATCAACCAGCCTGTTAAACCTTTCCTGGTGCATGCCGACAGGGAGAAGATCAGGCAGGTACTCACCAATATTATTGACAATTCCCTGCGTTACAGCCTTGAGAGCGGAGGCCGTACCAAGATCAGTTTCTTCGATATGGACGAGAACATCCTGGTTGAAGTGACCGATAACGGAATCGGCATTGACCAGGATGACCTTCCCAGGGTGTTCGAGAGGTTTTACAGGACCCCCAGGGGCCGCGAAACCTCAAACAAAGGAAAAGGACTGGGCCTGGCTATTGTCAAACATATCATAGAAGCCCACCGGCAAACTATCAACGTACGCAGCACCGTCGGGGTTGGAACCACCTTCGGGTTTACCTTGCGTAAAGCCTGACAACGCTCGCATTTAACAATACTTACTTCTCCCGCTCTGTTGTATAAATCACCAGGTCGTGCATGGCACGGCGGTAATCGTTTTCGGGGAAACCACTCAATATTTCCAGTGCTTTGGAGCGGTATTCAAGCATTTTTTCGTGGGCATATTTCAGTCCGCCGGCCACCTCCACCCTGCTTATCAGTTCAGCAACACGTTTCAGGTCGTTATGGTGGTTTTTTACCGTACTGATGATGTGGCGTTTTTCGGCCCGGCTGCTCTGGTTCAGCAGGTGGATTAAAGGCAGTGTCATTTTTTGCTCCCTTATGTCGGCCGCGCCCGGTTTTCCCGTATCATTATGCTGTTCATAATCAAACAGGTCGTCCTTGATCTGGAAAGCAATGCCTGCCACCTCCCCGAATTGCCACATCCTGTCCTGGATCCCGGTGTCATCTGTCGCACTCGCAGCGCCGGTAGCACAGCAGGAAGCGATAAGCGATGCAGTCTTCTTACGTATTATCTCAAAATAAACATCTTCTTCAATATCCAGTTTGCGGGCCTTTTCGATCTGCAGCAGTTCGCCTTCGCTCATTTCCCGAACGGCATTCGAAACTATTTTCAGGAGGCGGAATTCATCTTTCTCAAGGGAGACAAGCAGTCCCTTCGAAAGCAGGTAATCCCCTACCAGCACTGCAATCTTGTTTTTCCAGAGCGCATTGATCGAAAAGAAGCCCCTGCGCAGGTTTGAATCATCCACTACGTCATCGTGCACCAGGGTTGCTGTATGCAGCAATTCTATCATGGAAGCCGCGGTATACGTGCTTTCATTGATACTTCCGTTGAGGCCGGCCGAAAGAAATACGAACATCGGCCTCATCTGTTTGCCTTTCCGTTTGAGGATGTACCGGGTAACCACGTCGAGCAAGGCAACCTGGCTTTTCATAGATGCCATGAAGCTCTTCTCAAAGCTTTCAAGCTCCTCCTTTATCGGTTTCTTTATTTCGCTTAATCCGCTCAAATTATTTTTTTTTCATCCTGCATCCCGCATCTTGCATCCGGCGCGAAGCGCCACATCCCGCATCGGCGCGAAGCGCCCATAAAAGTAATCATTTTCTGTATTGCGTGTAATGTCAGCAGAAAATACGAATTTTGCAATTCCTAACCACTTTCTATGCCGTTCCTGTTCCATGATGTAATTTTCGGTCCTGTACGCAGCCGCCGCCTTGGACTCTCACTGGGGATCAACCTGCTGCCCCTTCACAGCAAATACTGTTCCTTTAATTGTATTTATTGTGAATGCGGATGGACACCTCCCCAGGCCCGGGAAAGCCTTGAGATGCCCTCACGTGAGGAAGTGGCCTCATTTTTGGAACAAAAACTCAATGAACTGGCTGTGGACGACTATCTTCCCGATGCCATCACCTATGCCGGGAACGGGGAACCCACGCTTCATCCCGAATTCGGCGGAATTGTTGACGACACCATCCGCCTGAGGGACATGTTTTCCGCAGATGCCAAAGTAACGGTTCTGAGCAACGGAAGCCGTATACAGGACCCCTCGGTGTTCAATGCCCTGTTAAAACTCGATAATAACATCCTGAAGCTGGATGCAGGAACCGATGAGACATTCCATATCCTGAATAACCCGGTTGAACCTTTTGACCTGGCCGGGTATGTCGAAGGTCTTATGAGGTTCAATGGTAACCTCATCATACAAACGATGTTCCTTAAGGGCAGTTTCAATGGCAGGGTTATCGATAATACCACCTATGGTGAAGTCACTGAATGGATAGCTCACCTGAAAAAAATCAGGCCCAAATCGGTCATGTTGTATTCCATTGCCAGGGCAACCCCGGCACACGAACTCGAGCAGATCAGTCGTGGCACACTGGAAGAAATTGCATTGAGAGCCGGGAAAGAGGGGCTTGAGGTGAAAGTTTATGACTGAAAATGTATAATGTACCATGTACAAATGACAAATCAAATAATAAATAGTACTTATATTCGTACATTGTACATGGTACATCGTACATGATAATTTATCCTCCGAAAATATGGCTTGCATTCGGTGAAACGATCAAGGGGAACAAAGAGATCCTTGACTGGCTACTGAAGAACGGTTACCGGGAACTTGCTGTTTTATCAAGTGCCGTCAGGGGAAGCGAGGAAGCAACGGAATGGCTGATAAAAAACGGGTTCCCTCATCTTGCAGCCCTGGATGCTGCCATTGATGAAGACTCAAAAGCATATGAATGGCTTCACAAAAATAAGTATGACTTCTTTATAGTATTTGCCGATGCCTGCCACGGCGCCCCTGCCGCCATCCAGTGGTTCCGGCAGAACAAGCTTGAATACATCCTCGTTATCGCATTAAAGATCAGGGAAATCAGGGACAATACGACCTACGATTATCACAAGATGCACTTTTAATGTGCATTCACGAAGCATTTTACATGAACCGTATATTTTGAGTGAGCATTTTGCATAAGCGGCATCAGTTGCGAGGAGCCTGGAAAATGCCAGAGGAGCCTATCATCATATCGCTTCGCTTCACCGTAGCTGCGATGCAAAGATGCGAGCAATAGCGGCTCATGCGATATGCTTCGCTAATAAGTGATTCCGGTAATCTTAAATTCCGTGCGCCGGTTAGACTGGTGTTCGGCTTCGGTGCATGAGACATTCGCTTCACAGTTACATCTGTTGATCAATTGGGACTTGCCGTAACCGCGGGCTTTGAGCCTTGAAGGATCAATGCCCTGTTTAATCAAATAGTTCACTACCGATTCGGCTCTTTTTTGTGATAGGGTCTCGTTGTAGGGGGCAGAACCGCGGCAGTCGGTATGCGATCCTATCTCGACGCATACAGGATATTCCTTCAGAATGATGATGAGGCTGTCGAGGGAATGTTCCGCATCTTTCCGGATATTCCATTTATCGAAATCGTAATAAATATTTTCGATACGATAGGTTTTTCCAACAGCCAGGGCGGGCGGGATAGGTTTCGGCAGTTCGGCAGCGACGGGAGGAGGCGGAGCGATTTCTTTAACCTGAGGAATACTGATGAAACAGTAGATATCGTCGTTGCCGGCTCCACCCGGCCGGTTGGAACTGAAGGTACCTTTCAATCCTCCAGGCAAATATGCAAAAGCAAAGTCATCAGAGGGGGAATTTACAGGCTGGCCCAGGTTGACCGGGGCCTCCCATCCGCTGCCTGATTTTTTTGCTACAAAAATATCCAGTCCGCCGAAACCGGGATGGCCGTCGCTGGCAAAGTACAGATCGCCATTCTTGTCGACAAAAGGAAACATTTCATTGCCCGGGGTATTTATAGTTTTTCCCAGGTTGACAGGCTCACTCCATCTGTTGGCATTGCGGGTGCACGACCAGATATCGGTGCCACCACATCCGCCTTCATTATCCGAAACAAAATACAGGGTATTACCATCGGGAGAGAGGGCAGGATGGCCAACCGAGTAATTCTCATTATTCAGGAAGAATGGTTCGGGTTTGCTCCATTTCCCTTCATTTTTTACCGCATGGTATATCTTCAGAAGGTGGGTACGCACAAGCCCTGTATCATGCCGTCCCTTGTCGTTAAGCTCGAGGGTCCTGTTAATGAACACCTCGTCCATGGACCTGTTAAAGCAAACCGGCCCGTCGTGGTATGACTGGTTGAACACCGCAGGACCTTCGGCAGGCTTGCCAAACCTGGTAAACGAACTGTCGTCTTTTAAAAGATCCGCTGTATAGATCCTCAGGTAAGCATTGCCGGTCCATCCATAAACCTGCTCTCCATTTGAAGAGGTTCTGTCGCTTGCAAAACTGATGGTCGGGCCGGCGAAAACGGCTGCAAAATCAGACTGGGGGGTATTAAGTTCTTCTGCGTTCCTGATGGCAAAACCGGATTTTCGTTTTTGCCAGGCCAGGGCTGAATCACAAAATGCCGCATTGATCTTTCCTTTGCCGCCAAAGTGGGCCAGGGAATCATACTTCAGGAAAGCAATTTTAGCACTGACGTAAGCCCCGCAGGATCTCTGGCAGCAGGCCAGGTAAAACCAGTTCATGGGGTCTGTGCTGCCTTTGTCGATTGCTTCCTCGTACCAGTCCCTGGCTTTTGCCATGTTATTCTGCCTCCGGTAACATTCGGCTACAAGCTGTGCAGCCTCAAGGCGGGTGGCAGGATCTCCTTTACTGAATGCTTTTTCAAGCAGGACTATTGCATGCGAGTAATTATAGAGCAGCATCTCCTGCCTGGCCGTTCTGATCTGGCCCAGGATCTGCGGGATGATCAGAAGTGATAATATAGCAAGCAGGGCGGTTTTTCTCATCATTTAAAAATATCTCGGGCTCAGCATGCGGGTCTTGAACAGGTCAATATCATAACCTATCCTGATCTCATGAGAGCCCTGGCTATTTCCTTTCAGTGCATTGAACCAGATGTCGTAGCTGTAACCCAGCGAAAGGCCTTTGTAAACCATCAGTTCCATCATCAGGCACATCGCATCATTGGTCCTGTAAGAAGCCCCGAGGGTGATAATGTCGAGAAACCTGATGCGTGCGCTGAAATCGGCCTGCACAGGTGCATTCCGGACATACTTGACCAGCACCGAAGGCATGATCTGCACATTGCCGGAAAGAGGGATAATACCTCCGCCGATGAAATAATAAGTCCTCATCAGCCGTGTATAGTTGTCCTGCCCGTCAGGTGCAGCGCTGCTCACCACCATCTGGTTCTGGAAAAGATGTTTTACCGATGCCCCGGCATAATAATTCCTGGCATAATAATAGATCCCGAAATCGGCATCGGGCACCACCCTGTTCTTTACCTGGTTTGAAAGTGCAGGGTCCCCGGCATCCTTGGGATTCAGTGCCGACCAGTCAATGTCGTAATACTTGATCCCGGCCGAGATCCCGAATGAAAGTTTTGACTTGGCAAAAAGTATGCGGTAGGCGAAGGTCCCCATCACATTGTAATCTACGGTAGGCCCCAGCTGGTCCATATACACATACATTCCCAGGCCCAGGTGCTGGTTTGGAAGGGGTGTATGGGCAGTAAGGCATAGTGTTTTAGGGGCGCCCTGAATACCTACCCATTGAAACCTGCCAAGCAGGTCCATTGAAAGGCCTTCATGGCTGCCTGCATAGGCCGGGTTGAATTCCAGCTTGGTGTACATGTACTGCGTGAAAAGCGCATCCTGCTGGGCAGAGAGTATGGCCGGGCCCAGCATAATAACAAACAGGAATATCTTTTTCACGGTATTCATTTTGAACTGTCTCTGACGAACACCCAGCCTGTATGGCTGGCCTGGTTTTTAATATTCAGAATGTAATAGTAAGTACCATCGGGCATCGGCTCGCCCTTGCCGTTCGTGCCGTCCCAAACCTCGGACTTGTTATCGTAACGTTCAAATTTCCTGATCACATCCCCCCAACGGGTGAAGATCTGAACCGAATTGTCAGGAAAATTTTCAATGCATTCTATTATGAATTTGTCGTTAAGCCCGTCTCCATTAGGCGTAATTACATTATGTACAATGATGCAATCTTCGGTGGGCGGCGGAGGTGGCGGAGGTGGTGACTTTTTCACCCTGACCCGCACCCTGTCGGTACCGCTGCATATTGTTTTGTTGTCGCTTATCCTCAGTACAAAAACAGTATCAGTGGTAAGGATCTTCGTTTCAGGATTGATTACAGAGGGGTTGATAAGTAGTGAGGATGGTTCCCAGCTAAAGGAAAAATCTCCTGAACCACCCTGGACTGAACCTGCCAGTGTTGTCGATGTATTGTCGGGGATCAGCTGCTCAGGGCCGGCATCCGCCGTGACCCCTGTGTAAACGGTAATGCTCACCCTGCTTTGTACAACAGAATCATTGCAGGGGATAACGCCATTTACATTCATGGTCAGGACCACTGTCCCACTTTCATCATCAGCAGGTGTATACGTTGGGATAATGCTTGTATCCCCTGTAAGGACTCCCCTGCCGTTGCTGGTCCACTGAATATGTGAATAATTTGATGCTGTTGCGTTATTTACGGTAAACGGGCTTCCTCCGCAAACCACCCCTCCTTTACCTGCCCAGGCCGAAGGCCCTTTGGCCATGGTCAGCAGCATTGAATCCTGCGAAGCTTCACAGGGAGCAAGCGGTGATGCACCCAGGACCAGCGCGACCTGCCCGTTCAGGATGTCATCCGCCGAAGGCGAATATACAGGATGCAATACATGGCTGTCGCTGAAGGTCCCGTTCCCGCTGCTGGTCCATACTAATTCTTTAAAATTGACTGCGGACGAGGTGCTGAGCAAATATGAGGCGCCCCCGCAGACAAGCCCGTTATTCCCTGCATCGACACTGGGTTTTACATTATAAACCAGGGTCAGCTCAGAGCTGTCGTCATGACAGGGAGAAATACCATGTGCCAACAGGATTAAACGAACCAGGCCTGTATCGCCTGCAGCTGGATAGTATACCGGGTCGAGAACTCCCGCATCGGAGAAAGTCCCCTGCCCGCTTGCTGACCAATGCAGGCTGCTGTAATTCACTGCCGAGGCTCCTTTGACAGTGAATGGAGATCCTTCGCAAAGTGTATCTCCCTGGCCGGCATTTACTGTTACGGGCTGGTTCACTGTGAGAAGGAAAGGTGGTGAAGGTGAGCCGGGACCGCATCCGTTTTCGGTGTAAACGCTGAATGTTCCTGAGGATGTACCTGGGGGGATGTCAACAATAATTGCATTGGATCCAAGACCTGTTTCAACAAGTACTCCCGGCGGTATGCTCCAGATATAATTTTCGGCACCGGGTACCGGGGCAATGCTGTACCGGACCCCATAGATACCTGTGCATAAAGGCGAAGGCCCTGTAATCGGCCCGGCAGGACCTGGAATTCCGGTAGCATTGACATCCATAGTACCGGGAAGCCCCGGTACGCAACCGTTCTGGTTTGTGAATGTAACACTGACTGTATTATTGCCCAGGGCAATCCAGTTTATAAAAACCGAGCTGGTACCCTGTCCTGAGATGATAAGGCCCCCGGGGCTCACAACCCAATGGTAATTGAGCATTCCCGATTGAGTAATATAATTATGCAAACCTGAATTCTCACATACGTAGGCAGGACCGCTCACTTGCGGGAATACGACAGGCTTGATCGTAGCGACTACCGGCGTGCGCGACGGGCTGTAGCAGACACCCGAAGTATCCCTGGCCTCTGCATAATAGGTCTTTGTTGCGTAAAGGTAAGGAGTAAGAAAACTTGTGTTGCCGCTAAGCAAAAGAGTGCCCCCATTAATGCTGTCGTACCAGTCGGCAGTACCGCCCGGCTGGACTATTGCACGCAACAATACCTCACCCGGGCCGCAACGGCTTGAGTCAATCCCAACAGCATTCGGGATTCCCGTATGAAATACTGCGGTGAACAGGGCTGAACTGGTGCTGCTGTACCACCAGGTGTTGATCATTTTATCGTGGCAGTCGGCCTGGTTATATCCCCATGGATGGCAGCCCGGGTAGCCGGGCATTGATCCGGGGGTGCAGCCGCTGAGGTTCACCGACTGGGGGGCAACCGGACAAAGCCCCGAGATTACAAGTTGTGAATCATCCCAGTAGGTATCAGGAACCATGGTGGAGCTGCCGGCCGGCCTGATAAGAGAAATAACGTAACCGTCGGGGTTCCTTTCCTGGTCCCAGATAGGCAGGTTGGTAAGCCCGTTCACGTAATTGAGGGTAACGGTGACCATGGTAAGATCAGGTACCTGGTTTCCCTGTCCGTCGAGTCCGTTCCAGGGTATAGTATTGGTTCCTGCCGTAACCGGCACATAGAAATCAACCGTGGTTGCCGGCGCCCCGTATGGCAGGGAGATGGTTACTTCAAGGGTTCCTGACTTGTTAACGTTTACCACGATCTGTTTCTGAGGACTGCATGGAGGAAACGCAGGATCTTCTATCATATAAGGTGAACCCGTTATCTGCCCGTAGGCTCCGTTGGGATAGACGGTGATGTCGGGGTCATTAAGAAAGACCTTGTACCTGGCAATGGCCGGAAAGGTAGTATAGGTATTCAGGTTGACAGACCTTCGGTCGTTGATAAAATTCCCTGTATTGAAGCATCCCCAGGGGTTGCAAAAAATCGTAACAGCTCCCACATGCGCATTGCTGAAAGCCAGTTTGGTAACTATCCCGTCATCGGAATACACAAAAAACTTTCCGTTGAATGGCTGAAAAACAACATTGCCAAGGTCGGCATAGAGCTGCCATGACGAGGACCAGACCCTTCCGTTAAGAGTATCGGCAGGCAGGGCCGGGATATGCGACCCGGTAACCACCTGGAAATCCCAGAGATTTATCGTCATATCTGAATAGGGAAACGAAAACTCAAAATAATAATCCCCGGTATCGGCCGCATTGATTATCCTGTACGAAAGAGGCGAATACCCGCTTGCCAGGGGGAAAGGGCCCTGGACCGCCTGTTTGTAATATCTTATATAACCTGTTTGACCCACGGCATAGGGGCATGTTCCTGTCATCACTATTGTGCCGTCGGGTTTCCTGAGGTTATAGGTAACCCCGGAATACGGCGACTCCAGCCCGAAAAGAATGGTCTCGCCGGCATTCTGGACATGAATATTCAGCCTGTAATTCGGGGCACAGTTGACCTTCGCGAAGTTGGTATAAGCTGTCCCGGAGTTGTAAATGTATAATCCTGCAGCTGACACATTGGAGTCGGGCATTAATTGCCTGATCCCCTCAGAGAAGCCTGAATAAGATAAAAACAGGCAGGAAGAAAGCAGAAGAAAATGGATTCGCCCGGGCATAAAAAATTTAACGTGTACATGTTGCACGCTAAACAAAGATAAGGAATTCCTGGTAAATCGTGAACCGTGAACCGTGAACCGGGAATCGGATCACGGATCACCAGTCACGAATCACGATTTTTTACCCGCACTTCGAATACCCGCAACTTTTGCACACCAGGCAGCCTTCCTGGTAAACGAGGCCGTCGGTATCACTGCACTTGGGACAGGCTCCGGCAACGGCATGGGTGCCGTCGGGGATGAACTTCTTAAGGGCTCTTTCGACCCCGTTCTTCCAGGTGTTGATTGAATCGACCTCGAAATGGAGTTTTGAGATGATGTTGACCACAAAAGGCAGTGGCATCCCGTGACGCAAAATACCGGAGATGAGCTTGGCATAGTTCCAGTATTCCTTGTTGAATGAACGGGAAAGCGCTTCAATGGTGATCTTGTAACCCTGGCGGTCTTCGAACTGGAAGTCGTACCTTGATGTCATGCCGTCGGGACGGGTCTTGACGATCCAGCCTTTCTGCACCCATTGCGGGATCCAGAAGTCTTCGGCGTGACCGGTAAACACTTCGTATGGGCGGCCGTTGTATAAACCGACTACGGCAATCCATTTTTCATATTCGTTCTGGAAACGTATGATATCAGCTTCAAGCCGTTCGGGACGGTGAGGAGCCTTGGTTTCCTGGAATTCGGTGATCTCTTCCTTCTTTTCTTTTGTGTCGTTATTAACCAGAACTCCCGAACGGGATCCGTCGCGGTACACAGTCATGCCTTTGCAACCTGCTTTCCATGCATTTTCATAAATGCTGCCTATCATTTCCTCTTTGGCGTCGGCAGGAACATTTACTGTAACACTGATGGAATGGTCGACCCATTTCTGAACGGCTCCCTGCATCTTGACTTTGGCTACCCAGTCAACATCGTTGGCGGTGGCGCGGAAGAAAGGAGATTTTTTGATCATCTCTCTCAGGTCCTTCTCGTCCATGCGTGAGACCTCATCAACGTTGTAACCTTTTACCTCAAGCCAGTTTACGAATTTATGATGGAACACGTTGAACTCTTCCCAGGTATCCCCTACTTCGTCCTTGAAGGTGATTTTTACATTCTTGTCGTTGGGGTTCACCTTGCGGCGGCGTTTGTATGAAACGGCAAACACAGGCTCCAGGCCCGAAGTGGTCTGGGTAAGAATGCTCACCGAACCGGTAGGGGCAATGGTAAGCATGGCAACATTACGTCTTCCGTACTCGGCCATGTCGTCGTAAACATCGGGAGCCGATTCTTTAAGCCTGAGAATAAATGGATTGTTCTTTTCCCTGTCGGTATCGTAGATAGGGAAAGGTCCGCGCTCTTTGGCCATCGTCACCGATGAGCGGTATGCTTCAATCGCAAGGAGTTTATGAACCTCCACTGAGAAATCTGTCGCTTCGTCTGACCCGTAGCGGGTTCCAAGGGCTGCAAGCATATCACCTTCGGCGGTGATGCCAAAACCGGTTCTGCGGCCCTGTATGGCTTTCTTTTTAATGTTCAGCCACATTGCACGCTCCCTCGATTTGAGCTCTTCCGGCTCCGGATCTGCCTCTATCTTGTCAAGGATCTTGTCGACCTTTTCAAGTTCAAGGTCGATGATGTCGTCCATGATCCTCTGTGCTTTGTGAACATGATCGATGAAGAGTTCCGAATTAAAGCTGGCATCGGTGGTAAAAGGCTTATCCACATAATTATATAAATTGATGGCCAGCAAACGGCAGCTGTCGTAGGTGCAAAGGGGTATCTCTCCGCAGGGATTGGTGCTCACGGTTTTAAAACCGAGATCTGCATAACAATCGGGTATTGATTCGCGGATAATGGTATCCCAGAAAAGGATCCCCGGCTCTGCGGATTTCCACGCGTTGTGTACTATCTTTGACCAGAGGTCCATAGCCTGTATTTTGCGAACCACCTTGGGGTGCTTCGAATCGACAGGGAACTGCTGGGTAAATTCACCGTTTTCAATCACGGCCTGCATGAAATCATCGGTGATCTTGACCGAGATGTTGGCGCCGGTAACTTTTCCTGCCTCAAGCTTTGCATCGATGAAATGCTCGGCATCGGGATGCTTGATGGAGATGCTCAGCATAAGGGCTCCCCGCCTTCCTTCCTGGGCCACTTCACGGGTGGAGTTGGAATAACGTTCCATGAACGGGACTATGCCGGTTGATGTCAACGCGGAATTCTTGACAACAGAATGCTTCGGGCGGATGTGGGAAAGGTCGTGACCGACTCCTCCCCTGCGCTTCATCAGCTGAACCTGCTCTTCGTCAACTTTCATAATGCCGCCGTAACTGTCGCTGTCGCCTTCGTTACCGATCACGAAACAATTCGAAAGGGAACCAATCTGATAGTTGTTTCCTATGCCGGCCATCGGGCTTCCCTGGGGAACGATGTACTTGAAATCCCTGATGAGATCGAAGAGTTCTTCCTCACTAAGGGGATTCGGATATTTCTTTTCAATACGGGCTATCTCACGAGCGATACGCCAATGCATGTCATCCGGCGTAAGCTCAAGCAGCTGGCTTTCGGAATTTTTAAGGGCATATTTGTTAACCCAGACATTCGCGGCCAGGCTGTCGCCATGAAAATAAACCGCAGACTTCTCTATGGCTTCATTATGAGAATATTTTTTGGGGTGGTCTGACTTTTTCACTTCCGACTCCTCTTTTTTCTTTTCCTCTGTTTTTCTATTCATCTCCAAATCATCCATCGAAACTTTGGGGCGTATCCTTTTCGACAATACCTCGGTATAATGCGATGCTTTATGATCCTGATCTGATTTGACGATGGGGGTAACTTCCATGCTCAAACAGGTTTAAACGTTTATACTATTTTTACAATAAATTGTCCCTCTGGAAGATAAACTTTTACTTGGGGCGCTAATTCGAAGGGGCAATATACAACGAAGTCGGTGGGCCTGCCAATATAGTTATTAACAGAAAAAGGGGTGGAGAAGTTAAATGTCTGAGATCAACACAATTAGGATTTAATAATTCATAATATACTGATTCATTGATCATTACGATGCCATAAAAGTTTCTTCCCGAAACCCAGGCGATTATCAGTCATTTTCATAATTTCAGGCTCAAGACCCCATAGATGGAGATGAGCCAGCAGTGCGACAGGGAAGGCGCTCAGGTATGCCGATTTCGCTGTTTTCAACTCATTCCCGATGAGCTTCCTCATAAACCCCGCAAATTGCAGGCCTCTGATCTTACCCACCATACTTGTTTCGACAGCTATCGCGCCTGCCGCGTAATAGTTATCCGATTCAAGCACGTCGGCTATATGTTTCGTATCATGGTCTGATGTAAACACGAACAGGTTCAGGTCTTCCAGGTAAACATAATAGCAGGTGGCGCACCAGGGGCGGTTATCGCGGGTCACGGCAAGTGTAAAGATATGATGCTCGCCGATAAAAGTAAGTATGCGGCTTTCTATTGCTTGTTTCATCAGAAGTCCAGACTAAGTGAAAAATAAAATACCGGGGGCTGTATCCTTCCGTCCTCAACTCCCCAGGCAAGGTCTCCCCTCAAAAAATAACCCAGCAGCCTGGTACGAAGCCCAAATCCGAAGCCCTCGACGAGGGGATCCTTCTGCGATTCCACTTTTATGAACAGGGGCTTCCTGTAAATATAGTTAGTAAAAAGCTGGTTGTCGGACGACCAGGGGGTAGTCCCTGTCCAGGCAGTCCCTACATCCCCAAAAGCCACCACCTGGAAATTATTAAGGAAGTCGGCGCGTATAGGCCTGTTGAAAAAGTACCTGAAGACGGGCAGCCTGAGTTCAGAATTAAAAACAAAGAAGCTGTTCCCGTTACGGATATTCTGGTTGAAGCCTCTCATATTGGTGGCCAGGGTCTGGAACACGTAGTTCTGATTCTGAGCCAGAGGTGTGTTAACATTGAAACTTGGGAACAGCCAGTTATCCTCTCCTCCCAGGTAATAGATAAGCTTGCCGCTGCCAAAGGAAGTGCTTGCCGCAAACCGGTTGGCCCAGATCAGGGTACGGTGTATCTTCTGGTAATTGCGGAAGTCGAAACCCAGCACGTAACATTGTATTCCCTTGTCCTGGGCCAGCTGGTAGGCTTCGCCGAACACCTTATACCTTGTACCCTGGTAAAGGTTGAGGCCAAGGCTGCGGGTATTGTCATAGGTTAATTCACCTTTCAGGCTCAGCCAGAGTTTATTGAGATCGGGCATTGCCAGGTTGGCCAGGTCGGTCGAAAGGTAAACACCGCGGTCGTACCTGGCTGTCACCGTTCCCTTGATGTTCAGGACCGGGGTGAAAGGATAGGTCATCACATAATAAAGCTCGTTGATACGGTGCCTGATGATGGAATAATCGGTAGCTTCTTCCATCGACTGCCGGTGGAATATAATCTGGTGGTCGAGCCGCTTTTTACTAATAGAATAACTCAGCATGTACTCATTGTTGACCAGGTTGAAGTTAAGCCTCACTCCGCCGGTGATCCTGTGGTCCTCCATGAGATCGGTCACTCCCACCATGAACAGGGCATTGAAACCGGGGTTAATATATATAGGAGAGCTGGAATTTGAAAAAGGCTGGTATGCCCAGTTCAGATAAGTAAAATCGATCTGGGTAACCATCTGGTCTATGGAATATTCCACGTTATAATTCAGCTGCTTTGCATTTTTGTACCTGTTCAGGCTGTCCTTTTTAGGAGCTGTCTGCCTGCCGATGATCCCTTTTTTCGAAGTATCGGCCATAGCCATCACCATCTCCCTCAACTGGTTCCTGCTTAAAGAGTCGGCTCCCTGTAATTTGCGCTGGGGCGGGGGTGTGACTTTGACGGTTGAAAACCTTGAATGTGTTGGCCCCTGGGGAGTACCCGGCTTCAGCAGTTTCATGATGGTGTCGTTCAGGCTGGCCAGGACCTTAGGTTCAGGCGGCTTCGGGGCTTCCTTCTTCCTGTAAAATGCGGGTGTAAGGCTTAGCGGTTCAAGGAATTTCGGCTTCACCAGCTCGCGTACATACATCTTGTAGTTTTTGTTTCGGAAGACCACTTCGCCGTACTTGCCTCCCGGGCCCGATACATCCGATTCGAGGATATTCCTCGAATAATTTGTTACAGGGTAGGATGTGGTGTAATACCGGTAATGAGTCGTGGTGTCGATAAAAGAGACCGCGCTGTCGTACCTGGCCAGGAATCGGTTATACACCCCGTTCTGGTTGCTCAGGAAGGTGTAAAAATTTCCCATATAGGTATTGGGCTGCACCTCATCCACCTCGGGAGTATTGGTGATGCGTCTTAACAAGGGAGAATGTCCTTTGTAATCCAGTACAAAGATGTCGTTGTTGTATTTTATCCGGCTGATGTCGACCAGGGGATCGAACCTGAGGGTATCGGTTGGCCGGTTCGACGAGAAGATGACCTTTGTCGAACCTTCAATGAACCTGGGGTTCAGGTCATTGTATATATCTTTTGTAAGCTGTTCGTGAGATCCTGCAGCGATATTGTACACATAGATATCCGACTGCCCTTTCTGCACCGCCGACATCAGCAGCAGGTTGCCGTTGCCCGAATACGACATGTCGAGCACCTTGTCAAACTCGAAAAGTACGACATGGTCGCGGTTCTTATCCACCGTATTATAAAAATAAAGGTAATCCTCACCCTTCCTTTCGGTCAGTATGGCAAGGATCTTATTGTTTGGATGCCAGGCCAGTATGGGGTAGGTGAGGTCGGGCTTTTCGGCCAGCCGGTAACCCCCGCGATAAATCCGTTTCTTTTTCCCGGTTTCTAGGTCGATCAGGAAGATCTTGTAAATGCCGAGGTTCCAGGTACAGTAAGCAGCCATATCCCCGTCGGGGCTTATCTTTAACTGGCGGTAAACCCTGTCGGGCTTGTTCTTTTTGTTGAGAGGATCTCCGGGAGGATTGTCCCTTTCGGCGGTCTGCCTGGAATAGAGACCTTTATAATACTGCGACCATTGCTCGACAACCGTATTATAAGGCACGCCGATGACATTCTGAAAGCCTTTCTCGATACTCCGCGTAAGTCGTGTCATGTAAACGATGTTGGGGATGGAGGCATCGCCGTAATTCATAGCAATATAATGCCAGATCGAATGACCCGCATAGGCTGCATCTATCCCCGCAAGGCTGTTTATCTTGATGTGCTTTTTGTTGAGTACCGCATCCATCACGAGGTTGTCGAGCTCCGAATCCCAGGGCCTGGAAATATAAGAGATGAGTCCGTTCATGTACCAATCGGGCATGGTGAACAGGGCATTATTCTTGATCTGTGCGCCTATGCCTGTGCCGTACATCATCTGGTTGAGAAGCACCTGGGTGATGCCGGCCCTGATCTGGCGGTCAAAATGGCTGTAATCCCCGTCGAAATAAATCAGCACCTTGCCGCCGATGATGCGCGTCACCCCACCGGTATTGTATGAATCCCATTCCCCGTAGATCCCTATATTGCTTTGCTTGAGGTCGCTCAGGTTGTTGAAGATGATGAACTGTATCTTTTGTTCGAGCACCGACTGAAGGTTCATCTCGATCTCCTTGATATGCTTGTCGGTATACTCTGCGCAGTATTGGGCAAGCTCTTTGCCGTTGAGGTAATAATAGGTATCGAACTTCTCGAATTTGAAATACAGCCAAAGGAAATCGTTGTACTGTACCCGCGATTTGCCAAAGTCCATCTGTGAACCGCTGTAAAACTGCGAATAGGAAGGAATGCCTTGGGAAAGGGCCAAAATAATACTGCATCTCACCAGGAGGCGCCAAAATAATCCCTCACGAGTTGCAGTTGCAGCAGGCATAGCAGGTGATCAGAAAAGTAATCGGGTCGCTAAGTTACGATTATTTTATATGCAGGGTGTACTGCCTCCTATTTCCTATCTTTGCTGTGGATTTGAAACCTATGATACAGATAGAGCGCTTTACCTTTAATTCATTCCAGGTCAATACGTATGTTTTATACGATGAGACCAAAGAGGCTGTAATTGTCGATGCTGCCTGCTACGAACCATTTGAGAAGAAGGGACTGGATGATTTCATTCACGATGCCGGGCTTAAGATCGTACGGAATATCAACACACACACCCATATCGATCACATCCTCGGGAACCAGCATGTTTTTAAGAAATACGGGATACGCCCCGAGTACCACCAGGCTGGAATGCCGTTCTTCACCGAGGCGAAAGAGATCGGCCGGAATTTCGGGTTCGAACTTGGTGAATTGCCTGAAACTCTGGCTTATTTTAATGATGATGACGAGATACGTTTCGGGGTCTCATCACTGAAGGTCTTTTACACCCCTGGCCATGCCGACGGGAGCGTTTGTTTTTACAGTGCTGATGATGGCTTTGTGATCACGGGCGATGTGATGTTCAGGGATACCATCGGCCGCACCGACCTGCCTTCGGGCGATTTCGATCTGCTGATGGACAGCATCAAAAACAAGCTTTTTACCCTTCCCGAAGATACCGTGGTTTACCCCGGGCACGGACCGGAGACGAGTATTGGGTATGAGATGGCAAATAATCCATTTATAAGATGAATACTCGAATACTCGAATACCTGAATTTTGAATTAAGAATTGTTAACTTGTCAATCATTCTGCATTCATCATTCGTTATTCGATTATTCGATTATTCGGTTTACAATTCCTATGCCTAAGATCCTGCTCATCCGCTTCTCTTCCATCGGCGACATCGTGCTCACCACGCCGGTCATCAGGGCATTGAAACAGCAGCTGCAGGGTGCAGAGGTCCACTTCATCACAAAAAAGCAGTTTGAGCCCGTCCTCAGATCCAATCCTTACATTGATAAACTTTGGCTTTACAGCGGGAACTTCAAAGAGCTTTTACCGCAACTAAGGGCCGAGCGATTTGACTTCATCGCTGACCTTCATAAAAACTATCGTTCGCTTTACGTAAAACTCATGCTGGGCAAGCCTTCCGGGACTTTCACCAAGCTGAATATCAGGAAATTCCTTCTTGTGAATTTCAAATGGAATCTCCTGCCAGGCATACATATCGTTGACAGGTATTTTAAAGCAGTAAGTAAGCTTGGGATAAAGAATGACGGGAAAGGTCTTGATTATTTTATTTCGTCTGCGGATGAGGTTGTACCTGAATTTCCAAAGTATATCGCTGTTGTTATCGGCGGAAAGCATAATACCAAGATCTTCCCTCCTGGAAAGGTTGCGGAAGTAATCAATAAACTCGAACTTCCTGTCATACTGCTGGGCGGAAAGGAAGACTGGAAACGGGGAGAAGAGATCGTCAGCATGGCCTTAAGACCAATCCTGAACACCTGCGGAGAGTACAGCCTGAACCAGTCGGCATCACTGCTGAGGCAGTCATCCGCAGTCCTTACCAATGATACAGGGCTTATGCATATTGCTGCAGCATACCGTAAAAAGATAGTATCGGTATGGGGGAATACCATTCCGGGGTTCGGGATGTACCCATACCTGCCCGAAGGTTACGGCGATTCGTTTATTTCGGAGGTTACCGGCCTTGGATGCCGGCCTTGCAGCAAGATAGGTTTCAATGAATGCCCGAAACATCATTTTCGTTGCATGATGGATATCAATGTGGATGAAATTAAGGCTCACCTTGAATAATCTTGTTTTTACCGATACCCATGCGCACCTCTACCTTGAGGAGTTTGATGCCGACAGGGAGCAGGTAGTTAGCCGTGCCCTGGAGGCGGGGGTGAAGTACATTTTTTTGCCGAATATCGATTCTAAATCTATAGGGCCGATGCAAGATGCAGGATGCAGGTGGCCGCAGGTATGTTTCCCTATGATGGGACTGCATCCTACTTCGGTGAAGTCAAATTTCACTGAAGAGATTACTATCGTGAAGCAGTACCTGGCCGATATAAATTATCGTTTTTACGGTGTGGGTGAGATCGGAATTGACCTTTACTGGGATAAGACTTTCGAGCAGGAACAGAAAGATGCTTTTAATATGCAGCTTGACCTGGCTCTTGACCACGGACTGCCCGTGGCCATTCATACCAGGAATTCGATGGAGGTCACGCTGGAGATCATTGAAGGCAGGAATGACAAGGGATTGAGAGGGGTTTTCCATTGCTTTTCCGGGGATGTCTCACAAGCTGAACGTGCGATTACGCTGGGATTTTATCTTGGCATAGGGGGTGTTGTCACTTACAAGAAATCGGGCCTGGCGGATGTGGTTGCAGCAATGCCACTGGAATCCCTGCTGCTGGAGACCGATGCGCCTTTTCTTCCGCCTGTTCCCCACCGGGGCAAGCGCAATGAACCATCCTATATTCCGTTAATAGCATATAAAATTGCTGAAATTAAAGGAGTATCTTTGGAAGAAGTGGCGGAAGTCACGACTGCAAATGCATTGAAATTATTCATCCTTGATAGCGTGAATGGGTGACAGCATACTTTTTTTTTGCTATCTCGCTACCTCGCTACCTCGCTATTTTATTTTCATATGATCGGACAAACAAGCATTTTAGTAATCTATACCGGCGGCACCATAGGGATGGTGCAGGATCCGAAAACAGGTTCTCTCAAACCCCTGTCGTTTGACATCCTTTACAAATACCTGCCGGTACTTGAGAATTTCAACTGCAACATCGATTTTCACACCTTTCAGCCCCTGCTGGATTCATCGAACATGAATCCTTCGTTCTGGGTGAAGCTGGCTACGGTAATCGAAGAGAACTACGAAAATTACGAAGGTTTCGTAGTGATGCATGGTTCCGACACCATGGCATACACAGCATCGGCTCTCAGTTTCATGCTTGAGAACCTGAACAAGCCCGTCATTTTCACAGGTTCCCAGCTTCCGATAGGGATGGTGCGCACCGACGGGCGTGAGAATTTCATCAACTCCATCGAGATTGCTATTTCGAAAGAGGTTGATACCCCTATTGTTCCGGAAGTCGGGATTTGTTTTGAAAACAAGCTGTTCCGCGCTAACCGCACCACCAAGCTGAACACCGAAAATTTCGGGGCTTTTATTTCGGCGAATTATCCATTGCTTGCCGAGATCGGTGTAAAGATCAAATACAACAGGGAACATATACTGAGGCCGAATTTCAAAAGGCTGAAAGTGCTGAAGGATCTGGATGAGAACATTGCTATTCTGAAACTTTTCCCCGGGATCTCCAAATGCGCGGTTGAAGCCATACTCAATACCTGCGGGCTTAAAGCAGTCATCCTTGAAACCTTTGGGGCCGGCAACGCCCCTACCATGCCCTGGTTTATTGATGCACTCCAAGCCGCGGCCGACAGGGAAGTAATAATATTGAATGTTACCCAGTGCAAGGGAGGAACTGTCGAGATGGGCAAATACGAAACCAGCGCCGAACTGAGCAGGATCGGGGTGATCGGAGGATATGACATTACCACCGAATCGGCGGTGACCAAGCTGATGTACCTTTTAGGCTGCCGGTTCTCGACCCAGGCCGTGAAACAATTGCTGCAAACAAGCCTTAGAGGTGAGATGACCCTTTGAATTATCATAATTTTTCGTACTTTTGCACTCCCTAATTCGTACATTGTACTTTGTACATTGTACATTCCGGAGAGGTGTCCGAGTGGTCGAAGGAGCACGCCTGGAAAGTGTGTATGCGCCAAAAGTGCATCCTGGGTTCGAATCCCAGTCTCTCCGCCAATCCACAAAAACAGCCGCGAAACGCGGCTGTTTTTATTTCAGAGAAAACGGAAAACTTGTTTTCCGGTTTTCGAAGAAATAAAAACATATGGGCACGAAGTGCCCGGGTTTTTGTGGATTGAAGCCCCCCTTAATAGGGATCATGAGCGTAGCGAATCATCCCAAAAAATAAGGATCATGAGCGTAGCGAATCATCCCAAAAAATAAGGATCATGAGCGTAGCGAATCATCCCAAAGAATAGGGATCATGAGCGTAGCGAATCATCCCAAAAAATAAGGATCATGAGCGTAGCGAATCATCCCAAAAAATAAGGATCATGAGCGTAGCGAATCATCCCAAAAAATAAGGATCATGAGCGTAGCGAATCATCCCGGCAGAACCCTTTTTTTCTCCAACACCCTCCGGGTTTAGCCTTTTTGGATAAAAGGTTGTTATTAAGGATGTTTATTTGCTTTCGGTCTTTGCAAATAGTATATTTGTAATACTCTTTTAAGCTCTTTAAGTTTTCAGTGATGACTTCTGAAGAGTATGAAGACATTCTTTACGACCATCGCATCCTGCGGTGGTCGGCCAGGATACTGGGGACGATCGAGGTGGTGTTTTTATTTTACCTCGCTTTCACCGAGTTCAGGGAAGAAATAAATAACAACAGCCCTTCGCCGTTATTGACAATGATCAATGGACAGTATTTCTTAACTGTCGCATTGACCATCGCTTTTACAGGCCTAATCATTGCCTATTGGAAAGAAGGACTGGGTGGCGGGATCTCACTTGCCAGTTTCAGTGTGTTATTTATCGGCTGGGCTGATTTCCATGTGGGTTTTATTCTTGGCATGGTGCTGGCTTCCCTTCCGGCCATATTGTATTTTACATATTGGTTGACTGTTTATCTCGATCTTAAGAAAACAGGCCTGAAAGGCGGATAAGGCGAATGAAAAGAAATTCATTCATTTGAGCGAATGGCCGATAATAATTCGATTTGCTTGTAGATCTTGCCAATGAAATTTTCCCAGGAGTGGCTGCGGGCCAGGTCGATCCTTAGTTTTTCTTTTCCCGGACTGTTTTCCCGGATGGCTGTTTCGATCAGCGAAACATATTCCTCCCGTGTACCGGCCAGGTATACTGAATCTCCGAAATAGTTCATAAACCTGGTTTTGGTGGCCACGATGGGTTTTCCCATCGAAAGATATTCATCGATTTTCAGGGGATAATTGGTATCGGTGAGCGGGTTGACAAGCTGGGGGTTGATAGCGACATCGAAATCCTTGAAATTGAGCCGCTGGACGGCTTTGAGGATTTGCCTTGCAAACCTTTTCTCATTGACCCTTAGCAGGAAATCATAAATACGATTATCCTTGATGAGATTGATTGATTCCAGGACCGTTTTCGGATAAAAAACAGTTAGATTATCGCTAACCTGGCGAAGGTCCGGATGTTTTCCCCTGAAGACCGCCCAATATTTCCGGACTTCCGGAAAATTAATCTTGAGAAGCTGGAAACTCCGTTGCAAAGGCGGGCCTATGAAAAGAACCCGATTCCTTTTTGAGATCTCTAAGGCTGCATTTTTAATTGTCGTCCCCATGGTATTATCCCAATGCCGCGGGACTGATAATGATGAAATTCCTCCCTTCTACCATACTCTGCACAATAAATGTGACCTGTCCCGGAATTTATTCATCCTTCACTCAGATTTTACAACCCGGGTGATTTGCTTTTGCGCCAGGTTCAATCATGATTTATTGTACACCAAAAATAACCATTCATTCGGAATGCAGGAAATAAACCGGCATTAACTTCCGGGCAGAGCCCTGGACCCGGGTTCCGCCCCAGAAGGGGCGGGGAATTCACCGGGAGAGATTAAATGAAAGAAAGTCTAAAATTCAACATGCGCCCTGATCCCGAATGCATGGACGGGCCCGCGGTCCATATTATAGGCAGGATGAAGGATGAACTGGTAATCGGGGCTCAGCCAGAGATATTTCCTGAAGAAGCGGAAGTTGTAATACAGTTCGATGATGAATTCAGGAGAATAATTGAGGTTGCCGTCGCCTATTATAAAACCATAGCCCCCTGCTTTAAGGAAATCACGGTGATCGGCCGAGAGCCCGTTTGCAATCAGGGCCAGCCCGAACTGGTCATCGGCACGTTTCCATAATCCGCCATTAATTGATATTCCTGCGGAAAGATGCCTGTCGATCTCGGTAAAAGCAAAGGTTTCGTTTTGACCGTCATTCCAGCCACCGCGAAGGAACAGCCCTATATTTTTATGGACTGCCTGCTCCATATTAAGCCCGAAACCAAATTTGGTACGGCCTAAAGCCCGTGAATATGACAGGTCAGGAGTGGTGTCATCAGCGACTCCCCGATCAATGGCCTGCCGGTAATTCCCCATCTTCGACTGGTTGAAATACCCCATTACACGCACCGCTCCCGGCAGAGACCTGATCCTGAATTTTTTCTCAAACTCCAGGGCCTGGGCATTGGACCTGAAAATATCGAAATCCATTTCCGAACCATTAGGCAGGGTTGCAACCATTACAAATCCGTACCGTACGGCCCAGGTGGGTTTCACCAGCTGCAACACGACACCGTAAGTATATCCGCGAACATTTGCGGGATAATCCCAGGCCCCGTTTCCCATCAATGTCCAGTTGTAAAATTGTGTCCTTGGATCATTGCAATATGAGTTATGGTCAAAGAAATCCATCATGCTGAACTTCCCCGCGCTTACTGAAAGATAAAAATCAGGTACATCTCCCGGTAATTCATTCAAATCGTCTTCTTCGAAATGTTTGCCCTTCGACAAACTGAAGACCTGGGTCAGGTACAGGCGTGCAATATAAACATGCGGAGCCGGATCGCTCACCCGGTAGGTCTCACCGTTAGGAAAACCAGCAACTCCCAGGGTATGTGAAAAACCGCTTCCCCCGCTGAGTTCCGGATTAAAAAAGGCCGACGCCCCTTTCCACAGCCTTGTTCCTAAGAACAGGGTTGAAGTGACCGAAAGAGTCGATTCTGCATTTGTATCAAGGCTGTTTTTCCCTGAATACTTTGCTTTAAAGTAAGGATGATACTGGGCTAAAACCGTCATCTGGAAATGAAAATTCCACCATGGAACGTTCTTTACCGAATCAGGTCTTGTCTGGGCCTGAAGGAAGACCGGGATGATCAGAAATAAGATAAGCCTGAGTGGATGTATTGAAAGATTCTTCATTTACCCGGGATTGCATTTTGCCAATCGAATAATTACTTGCAAAAGTACATATGTCACCGGAATTATTAAAAAATCATCCGGATTTAAGCTTTAAAGTTTGGTATTAACCACAGGGCTCTGCCCCAGAGGAGCGGGGAATTTACCGGGAGAGATTAAAATGAGGTCCTGCTACAGTTTTACGGCAAACACCGCATTGATCGAAATCATGGTGTCGTTGGTCTTCCCGAAATACATATACCTGGCTTCCCCTCCCACGATGAACATCTTGCCCAACGGATACAGGTAGGAAGCTGTAGCCTCAAAGTTCGACACCGAGATCTGGTGGCTGGTTATTTCAGGCCCTATGCCCGTGATCTTGGTATACTGAAGAGCCAGTCCGGGTGCGACGGACAGGTAGAAATTATCGACTATCCTCATCCGTATAACGAGGAATAACGGAACCACGTTCATCCTCGATTTCATATTGTATTCGGATGTGATTGTCGAATCAACCCTGAACATCCTGTAAAATCCGGTTTCCAGTCCAAGGCTGAGCCGGTACTCAGGCTCCCACATAAATCGGAAAGAAGTCCCTATGAAGTCCTTCTGAACATTTTTTGCCGGGACAAGATCCATATTTGAAAAATAATGAGACCATCCTGCCCCGACCGCGAGGGTAAAATGTGATTTAGGATGAGGGATGCCGGATGCGGGATGTGCGAGGGAGTCAGGTTTCTGTGCCCGAGCGGTACAGAGAACCATCAGGCAAAGCGATGCTGTTATTAATGTCTTTCTCATGTCTTAGTTCTCCCGTATATAGTGATAATATCCAACTACGAAGGGATAATTGGTAAGGATGCCGTCGAAATGCCCGTCGTTGATGAACTGCCTGATCCAGTCGACATCATCGAGGGTCCAGGTCCAGGCGAGCCTGCCCTGGCTGTGCATCTGGGCAACCAGGTCATCCTGGGTTCCCTGGGTCCAGCGAGGTGCCCATACCATGGAATTTAAAGACTGAACATCATCGGTACTCAGTTCGCAGAGTGAAGGAATGTTCTTATAATCGGGCTGGTTCATGAAATCATTCATACCATCAGTTGATGGTATGCCAATATAAATATGCAGGTCCCTTCCTTTGTCTTTTGCCCTTTGCAGCATTTCCTTCTGTATTGGAACCACCGCCGACATAGTCGGCACTTTTTCTTTCATATCGAGGTAAACGTCGGTGATCAGGGTACTATCGACCGTGAATATCAACGCATCCCTCAGTGTCGGAAGATGTTCACCGTGGAGGAGGCGCACCATGTAAAACAGCTGGATATAGGTAAAATCCTTGATTGGGCCCGAAAGCGGACCTTTCTGGGTGAGGCGGATGTTAAGATCGGCATCGTGGTACAGCACCGGGATCCCGTCGCTGGTAAGCTGCACATCGACCTCGATACCTGTGGAACCCAGCCCTTCGGTGAAATTGATCATGGCAAGGCTGTTTTCCGAAACCGGCAGGTGGTCGGAAGTCCGGCCCCCGCTGCGGTGGGCAAGGATGGAAAACTTTTTACTCAGCAATGCAGGGCTGATGGGCCTCAGGTAATTGAACTGAAGGGGGTTGTTGATCTCACTGCCCGAAGAGCCGTAACCTCCTTTGATGATAATGGTACCGGGATGAGGATTTGCATTCACGATATCCGTTCCGCCCTGCTCTCTTGAAATATATGCAGTCGCAGCACCGGTATTGTCATTATAACAATACCTCCAGTAACCCTGCAGCATGATCACCGAATCAAGCTGTCCCACATCAAAAACAAAATAATGCCCGTCGGAACAGAATACCGACATCTTTTTGCGTGACCATTTGATCACCACCTGGTCGCCGAAAACATCATTTCCGGCAGACACGGTATAAATTCCGTCCATCACTTTACGCGAAGGATTTGAAAGAGGATATGTCTCACTAAGGATGGAATTGGGGCCTGCCGTAGGCAAGGCGAGGTCGGTGGTCTTATAACATCCTGCCATCAGCAGTGCAATCCCTGTTAAATAAAAGATCGTTCTTCTCATAACACCCAGATTAAGTGAAGTTCAGGAATATGATAGTAACGGGCGAAGGTTGAAAAGACCATCCAGGCAGGCCAGTAATGCTGCAGGTAATTATCCTTAAGACCTATGACCAGGACTTTCTTTCTGAAGATGCGCTGTTCAATATAGATTGCTGCGGTTACACCATCGAAGATATTGCTGCCGCTGACCATTACGTTTTCCCCTGTTTTCATCTGCTGCCAGCCAATGACCACCGCCTCACCCTTGAAAGTGAACGCGAGGGTTTTGGTATTAAAACCTACAGAGAAATTAGGGTACTGCAGTATCATCATTCCAGTGTTTGCGAAACCTGCAATGTTCATCATTCCCAGGGCATAACCAAGATCATAGCCAAGGTTGAACGAAAAATTTTTGTGGATGTAATTCCACCGTGCACCAACGGTCACCTGGTTGGAAACTACTACTGTATTCACACTTCCTGCCAGTGAAAACCCTAAAGGTAATCCAAAGGTAAGCTGAAGATCGATCAAAGGAGCCTGAAGTGCGTTTTCCACCCAGTCGTAAGGCAGCTTGGTGAAATAAAAACCAAGCCCGTACTGCATTTTATAATTCTGATAATGGTGAGGGAAATACATACTTTCCCTCCCTATGTCAATTGGAGGAGATTTCTCCTGGGGATGCAAAAAAGCCGGCATGCCGATGATCACGACAACCAGCAGGCATCGTAAAATAATTCTCATAACCTTTGATTATTGGTGGGTTAAAGATAACACTATCTTCAGGAATCCCTCCAGTTGGATATCTCATCGATACGAATATACCCAGCAGTGAGTATGGCACGATAGAACGACCCGGCCTCGGAGCCCGGTGACCTGAGGATAAACATGATCCTGTCATTACCGTTGATGAAAACCCCGGGGTCAAGCCGGTTGAACTCACGCCCCAGCCGTTTTTTCAGATCGGTGAGTGCATTCTGATCTGTCAAAAGCTGGCGGATATCGGAGATGGTTGTGGAGTATTTCATGTACACATTATGGTCCCAGACTTCCCGGTAAGGCTTCTGGTCCCTTGAATTCATGTATTTGATCATGTCGATATTTTCCTGGCTTACAACCCCGGGCTGAATGGTATTGAGAGCGAGGATAAGGGTTTCATCAAGATAGATGAGATCCTGGGCAGGTTCAAAATATTTGGAAGCTTTCCCGTTTTGCTCCAGGTCACCTATAACCGCTGAAGTTGCCATGAATTTAATCGGCGGCACGGTTGCAGCAGGGTTAATGCCCTGGCTCTGGCTGAACCCTGTAACAGGCAGCAAGATGAGAAAAGTGTATAATAGTTTTGTTTTCATGGGTTTTGAGTTATTAAAAAAATTTCGGGAAAGCATCTGAGAAACCGGTAATAATGAACTGCACCCCGATTGCAAGTGTGATAAGTCCGAATATTTTAGTGAGCACATCCAGCCCGGTTGCACCCAGGTGTTTAATGATCACGGGTGCATAGCGGAAAGTTAAAAAGATGATACCTGTCATTATGATGACAGCTGCCATTAATGGAAAATTCAGCCATGGCTGCTTACCTGCTGTTTGGGCAAAGAGGATAATGGTCGACATAGTGCCTGCCCCGGTAGTCAGGGGGATGGCAATGGGAATGATGGCGGTTGATATACTCTTTGAAAAGCTGAGCTCCTCCTCTTCAATGGCTTTACGAACCGTACTCATCATTCCGAACCCGGTGCTGAGCAGGAGTAAGCCACCGGCTATCCTGAAAGCCGGTATGCTGATCTCGAAAAAATTCAGCACGGCAAGCCCGGCAAACAATGAGACAACCATAGTTATGAAACTAGTAAGGGTGGCTGTACTGCAGATGCTGTTCCTCTCTTTAAGGCTGCGACCTTCGATCAGGTTGATGTACAGCGGGATCGCCGCTATATTATTGGCGACTGCAAACAGGCCCAGGAGATAATGCTGAAATGAGGAAGAATGCATAGGCAAAATGTTTATGTAAATGTAAGAAATGTACAATTTACAATGTACAATGTACGAATGAAAAATCGAAATTTGTAAATTGTACATGGTCCATTGTACATCAGGATTATTGTTCCACGACCATTGTGGTGTCTACCGCATTTTTCAGCATCATGCGGGCAGGGCCCCTGAGGGTGACTTCAGGTACAAGTTTATCAAAATCCTGCTGGCTGATCCAGCCTTTGTTGAGCATTTTTCCCGAGACAAGCCTGTAGAAATCGGCCATAGAGGCACGCAGCCTTCCGTCTTCATCAAAATTATATTTGAACCACTTGGGCCTCGGAATGATCGAAGCCATAAAAATCGCCTCAGCCAGCGTGAGTTTACCTGCCTCTTTATTGAAATAGAAACGGGAAGCCTCATTGGCGCCATAGATCAAAGGCCCCCATTCAATGATATTCAGGTAGACTTCGTAGATCCTGTCCTTGGTGGCCAGCTGCTGGTTCTCGATGAGCCAGACTATAAGCGCCTCCTCCAGCTTACGCACCATGGTCTTGTTCCGGCTAAGGAACACATTTTTTACAAGCTGCATGCTGATGGTGCTGCCCCCGCGTACGAACCTTCCTTCCTTTATATCAGCGATTATTGCGTCGCGGAATGCCTCGGCAATGAACCCGCGGTGGAGATAAAACCCTCCGTCTTCCGAAGTCATAACAGCATACTGAAGATAAGGAGATACCTGGGAAAGCCTGCGGAAGTTGGGATTCGCCGCACCGACTTCGAAAGTGCGCACAGGCAGTCCATCTTCAAAGGCCGTATACATGAAAGCGCTGTCAAGCTTGAGCAAGGTCCTGTCACCATATGAATTGACCGCGAACTGCTGCTTTTTCAGCTCCATTTCAAATTTAAGGGAATCAGGTACCGACAGGTCTGCAAAAAAATTAATGAAAAACGAGAGTTCCCCCGATGTTTTAAGGCCCTGAAGATTTATAAAAAGCCCCTGCGGCAGGGAGGAAAAGAGATCCTGCGAAGGAAAGGGCGGTTTATTTATCCTGAAAGTGATCTGTGCAGGCGGCCCGGGCCTGTATTTCAGGTAGGGATGAAAGTCAAGCCCGTTAAAAGCAATATCGGTGGCCGAGTCCAGTTCAATGGCTTCCTTTTCAAAATTGACATGATAATCAATACCAAACTTCTGAAACTTCACCGTGTCGGCTGCTATCTTCTTATGGTAAATCTCAAGCCCTGTGAATGCGATCCTGCCCCTGATCCCGGCAGCAGTATCCCCGGGATTCACCGCCGAAAGGCTGAACCTGAGAGAATCAAATCCGAAACTGGCATTCCATTTAAACCCTATATAGGGAAATTTTATTTTTTTATTGACTGCGGATGAGAGAGCGAACTCAGCATACCGGTTCCGGCTGTCAAGGATGCCCGATACATTCCACAGGGTTTCAGAAGAATCCTCCCTGACCCTTATCATGGTGCTGAAGCCATGGTCAAGCAAGGGGAACCTGTCGAGATGCACCCTCACAACATGTGAACCGGTGGTGCTCCTGATATTAAGGTTACTGATATCGGTACGCCCGGGGATCTTGTCAAAGACCCAGCGGAATAACCTGTTTGCCGCTTCAGCGTAATCAGTCCTTTCATTCCTGGTAACTGAATCACCTCCTCTGCCGACCAGCTTTGAACTGTCCTTTTGAACAGTGTGTTTCCTGGCATTGAGCAGGAAATTATAGTTTGTAAGGCTGTCGCGGCGGTACACCGTAAGGAAGAGGTTCCTGATCTCAAGTGAAGAGATGTTCAGCCTGCCTTCCAGTATCCTCCATGCATTAACTGAAACAACAAGGGTGTCGATCTTCAGCAATGAATCTTCGCCGGCAGCCTTAAGGCTGATCCCGCTGAGAAAAACAGTCGAGATGCCTTCGAACCTTGCTTTTGATATCCTGAGATCCGCATTATACCCGGCATTGAAACGCTCAATCCTGGAACCCAAGACAGACCTTAAAACGGGGTTGCGGAACATGAAACAAAGCAATAGTGTAAAGAGCAGTATGGCTGCGCTCCACAATAAAGATTTTACAATACCTGATGTTGCCTTCATGAAAAAAATTGCCGGGACCTTTAAACAAGCCCCGGCAAAGTTAAGGATATCAGAACATATGCCCTATCCCGATGTAAAGCCCGCTGCCGCCGTCCTGTTTGTTGAACGCGAACCCGTAATCTACGGTGAGGATGAAATTTTCATTGTATGCGACCCTGAGACCCAGTCCGGATGCAAGATGCAGGCAATCGCTGGCGGCACTGAAATAATAGGATTGCAGGTTCTCGGGGATGAGGTTCCTGTATACTTTCCTGGGCTGCACCACCATCCCGGCGTCGAGGAAACCCACGAGGCCGAAATACAGGTTCTGCTTCAGGAAATGAGTTCTCCAGAATTTCCAGCGGAGTTCAATATTTCCAAGGGCTACTCCATCCCCCACCACGCGGTCGCGCAAAACACCTCTCATCGTCCTGGCACCTCCAAGCCCGTCGGGTTTGGTCGACAGTGACCAGGAAGTGAACATGTACGGATCTATATAATAAGGCGAGGTTCCCCCTATGGTCCCCTGGTAATTTAGGCGGTAAGCAAACACGAGATATTTTTTCACTATCGAGATGAATTGCCGGTGGGTTATCGATAGTTTCACGAATGCGTACGGACTGTTTCCCAGGAAACTTGGCGCGGCCATGATAAGCACTTCCGACCATATTCCCTTGTTGGGGGCCGCCTCATTGTCGCGGGTGTCATAGATCAGCCCCATCTTTACAAAGGTGAGTGTTCCTCCGTTGGCTTCCTGCGGATTAAGGAGCCCGTACTTCACATAATCGTCCCAGAGCAGCGCAGTATCGGGCAGCTGGTTGCTTTCTTTCTTGCCTGCATTGATCTTGCTGATATCCACGGTCGACATCCGTATATCGAAAAAATTGATACCTGCGAGCCAGCGGACTTTCTGGCCAAATATAGGGCCCTGGAAATCGGCCATGATACGGAACAGCCTTCTTTGGGTACGGTAATAAACCCTGGATATATAATCGCTGCTTCCCTGGGTTTCCAGGGAATGATTGTAGTTGGTTTCATAGCCGTTGAAGCCATAAAAATCGAGGGCCCGTTCGGGAAGATAAGTGATGTCGCCTGTGAACCTTATATGGCCGGGAATGAGCGTTTTCGAATCATAAAAAATCTGGAAGACCGAGCTGCCCTTGGTAAAGAATGAAACTTCCGCATAAAAAGTCTGCCTGTAATCGGGGTAGATAGTTCCATCCCCGTAATCGAATATTTGCCCAAGCACTCCAAGCTGCAGGCCCTGGTCGGCATCGTAGCCGATCACGGGAAGCGCTGCAGGCACCCATCCTTTTTTCCGTTTTTCCTTCTTATGCAGGGTGGTGTCGGCCTGGGCCAGGGCCACCTGGGAAGCGAAGATGAAAAAACCTGTAACAAGCAGGAGTACACTTTTTCTCATCAGGCCTTATTGTTGGTGAAGATGTTTACGATCACTAAAGTCACGGCCGAAACAACGATGGAAAGAATAGCCAGGTCGGCCTTATCCTTGAAAAATTCCATGGGGTTCTGCTGGAACATGGCGATGGCAATCAATATAAAAATATAGGCTATGCCGCTGGCAAAACTTGCAAGAGCCGCCCTGCTGCTGATCTTCCAGTGAAACGAGGCGACCGAGGCGGGGATGATCGTAAACCCTATGCCTGTTATGAATATGATCACTGCTACCAGGTCCCTGAGGAAGAATGCGCCAAGGCAGCTCAGGAAGCTTACCGAGATGATCCCTATACGGGTGATCTGCATACGGCGTTTGTCATCCGATTTCTTCCCGGAGAGCTTATCATACCAGTCTACCGCCACCGAAGAAGCAAGTACGAAGATCTGGGTGTCGGCGGCGCTCATGATTGCCGCAAATATCATGATCAGCGAGGCCCCGAGAAGCTTTCGGGGCAATAACAGGGTAAGGCCTTTGGCAAAGGCATCCTTGGCCTCTATGCCGGGAAGATGGCTGTGGGCCGCAAGTCCCACAATGGTGATTGCAATACCCGTAATCACTGTAAAGATTGCCGACAAAATGAACCCATCCCTGACAATGCGGTCTGAACGTGCTCCGTATACTCTCTGCCAGTATTCGGCGCTCTGGAATATGATAAAGATACCGAAACCTGTAAAGGCAATGGTCATGCCGATGTTCATCCGTGAGAAATCAACAAGCTCCAGGGTGAAATCCTTCTTGTCATCCTGGAATATCACCGAAGCGATCATGATGATAATGACAAGAAGCACGAAATACTGGAAGATGTCGGTGCGGATCACGCTCCTGAACCCGCCGGCCAGAAGATAAGTCATGATAAGGGCAGCGCTCATCAGCAGCCCGGTCTCGTATGACCATCCGCTGATGTGTGCCAAAAGACTGCTTCCCGCAATGAACTGGTTCAACAGCATTCCCGAATAAACAATCAGAAGTATGATGGCCGAAAACAACCCCACAGGCTTGTTGAATTTGAAATAAAACCAGTCGGAAAGCGTGTAGAATTGCTTCTCCCCGCTGAATTTCCTGAGCTTTATCCCGTATGGAATAAACACCAGGAAACCAATTGCCGTGCCTATGAAAACTGCAAAAGCCGACATCCCGAATCGGTAAACATAAGCCGAATATGCCACCAGGGCTGCTCCGCCTATATAACTTGCAACGACTGAAGTCACAAAACCAATGATGCCGATTTTCCTCCCGGCTATCATGAAATCAGAATCGGATTTACGCTTTGAGGCATACAAGCCGATTCCAAGGCTTGTTGAGGCATAAAGAACAAGCAGAAGAATATCGAATGGACTGAGGTTGCTGCCCTGGAGCTGTTCGAAAAACCTGTTCATATAACAAAGATAATAGGATATTCATAAATGTCAAGGGTTCAGATATCAAAAAACATGGCCCGGGATGACTGTCGTTCGTCGAACTTTCCATGACGTTCGACGAATTAATTTTTTCATTGAAGTCGCAGGTGTTTACTTTGCTTAAAATTCAACAGCCATGATAAACTATGCCGATATCCTTTACCTTGAAGCTACGGGTTAGGCCCGGATTTACCAGCATCATCAGGCCTGAGCATGTCATAATTTACCTTGTACAGGTATGCAGGCTCATTATCAGTGGTCCCCATCTGGCAGACTTTGGTCGTGAATTTTGGATATTTGAACTTGATATATTCCACAAAACGCTCAACTGTATTATTGGTATTCCCGTTCCTTGTGGCGCCGTCGGCCCTCAGGCTGGCTGTGAGTATATGGGTGACCCCCGAACGTCTCAATAAATTTACCAGCGTATCCGCAAAGACGATGGTGATCTTATAACCTGTCTCACGGACCCATGAATTAACTGTGTCGAAACTGTCGGTTATGTCGATACGTGCATTTCTCATTTCATGCACCACGCTCACCCTCAGGCTGTCGGGTATCTTCAGAACATAGCAGGGTATCGCTTCTGTTGTCGCTTTCCTCATGATCCCATAACCAACAAGCCACTTTTTGAACTTATAATAAATTTCACGGGGGACGGGATGGTTGCTTATGGAATAATTCTGGATAAACGTATAATGCTGCTTTTTCTGAAGTTCACTCCTGACCATTGAATCACCTGAAATGGCAGGAATTTTTGCGATCCCGAAAAAATCCCTCCCCCTGCTGTATATAAACGAGATGGAAGGTTTGCGGCAGGCTGTAACAGAACCGGCGGGAAGGTTTGTTGAGGTCCATTCGCTGATCCTGCAGTAATTCTGCCAGTCGGGAGTAAGTCCCGAATACTGGTCCTTAATCTGCTTGACCACAAGGATATCCCTGGCAGATCCTTCCAGTGCAAAGACCAGGAGGGCTAGAGAAAGGACAGGCAGAACGAACTGGAAAATCTCCATTTTTTTCAGGCAGAACAGGTAATAAAAGAAGGAGACCAGCAGCAGCAGGACGAGGGGAAAGTAAGAAATGATATAACGGTCCTGCAGCCACATCACCTGCGTGATGAGGAAGATACCAGCCATGGAAACTGCCGTATAAATTATTGTAAATAAGAGGAAAAGGTTTTTCCCTTTAACCATTAAAAGTAATCCGCAAACCGACAGCACGGTCAGTATGGTAAGCCAGGTAAGGGCTGCAGTTTCCCTGCCACCTTCACGCAGTCCCATAAAAACGTATACTGTCTTGGAAATATAATAGTTGGAATTCTGAATAAAACGGTTTATAAATCCCGCCGCATCTTCCACTCCTGAGCCGGGGGAATAATAATCCTTTGCCATGAAACTGCCCGCCTGGCCTGAGAAGATAAAGCCCGCACTTCCCCAGATCATCGATTTGACTGCAAGGAAAACAAGAAAAACCAGGGCGAAGGATCCCGGCAAATACAACATGTTCTTCCATTCGGCCCTGAGGAGGAAAAACACTGCAATTGCAAGTACCGAAGCAAAACCGATAGGGCGGGTCAGGCCCAGCCCCAGTAAGAGGACCGCGATAAGAAGATGGTTCGCTGCCATGGTTTTGAATGAACCTCCCCGGGTCTTACCAACAAACAGCTTAAAGAAAACAAAGAAGGTTACCGATTGAAGGAAGAGGAAGAAGGCCTCGGTGTATGTCTGGCTGGAGTAATACAGTAATGAAGAGTTTACCGATAGCAGGAGAAGAGTGATGGTCATCACCAGGGGAGGAACGTTGTCTTTTAAAGCCCTGTACATGAAATACACGAACCCCAGCATGCAGAGCAGCGAGATGGATTTAAGGGGTATGGCGCTGATCCCGAAAGCCGCAACGAAAGGCCCGAGGAATACAGGGTAAAGAGGCCCCTGGAAGGATGGGAAAACAAAATGATGGATGAAGTCGTAGGCCCTTTCGACGTAAGCCGAATCATCACCTGCCAGGCTGAAACGGATATCAAAAAGAAGAAGGCTGAAAACCACGGTAAGCAGAAGAGAGGCAATCAGGACCTTGCCTGAATGTTTTAACAGGTAGGAATTGGTTTTTGAAAACAAACCAGGCCCGGTGCTGATGTCCGGGGTTTTCCCTTTTTTACCGGGATTGGGTCCTGGGGGATTTTGCTGTGGCCCTATGTTCCGGCCGGGTTTCCTGTCTGACTGTAACTTCTTTTTTGCCATAGGCTTAACATCAGATTTTAACCGGTTTTCTTCGGTATACCATGAAAAGGCAGGTAAAAGTCATCAGCATGCTGAGCATGATGAGAAGAACACTATGGGTGCTGCCGAAGTCCTGGTATTTCTGGCTTATAATCCCCAGGTTTGCAAGATATGAAACTACAATGGCCCCGCTGTTATTGACAAAATGGGCGAAAACGGGAACCCAGATTGAACCGCTCCAGTAAAACAGGTAGCCAAACAGCACCCCCAGGATCATCCTGGGAAGCAGTCCGTAGAACTGCATATGCATGACGGCAAAAAGGAAGCCGGTAAGAAAGATTGCGACATGAATGTTTTTAAACAAGTCCCTGAAAAGCTTCTGTAGTAAACCGCGGAAAATAAACTCCTCTCCCACCGCAGGAAGAATTCCTATCATGAAAATGTTGAACAGGAAATTGCCGAACGATTTTCCTGCAAGAAAGGTGTCGGTAACCTTCCCGGCCTGTTCCTCGGCGCTCTTCATCCAGTCCTCAAGCCCTTTCAGGGCGGGTGGCAGCTTCATCATTTCGTTGATATCGACCAGCCAGTTGATGAAAGGAAGGGAAATGAACATCATCGCAAACACGATAAGATAAATGCTCCCGCTTGCCGTTGTTTTTGCCTTCAGGTATGACCATGAACTTCCTTCGAACAGGTACCCGGCCAAAACCGCAGGGATGATAAACAAGCCGAAGGATTGTGTGACCTGGAAATATTTCAGAAGAGGAAGAGCCCTGGGATCATCCAGGTGGCTGAGGAGAAGGAGGGTTCCTGCCAGGTTGTTATGAAAGACCGGCATTGCAATCAGAAGGGCTACAGCAAAGACTACCAGGAAACATGAAAAAGCAAGGGCAATGGCGAAGACCAGGCGGCTGAATGGATTGAGATTTCCAAGAAAGGCATGTTTCATGAGATGTTGCTGAATTGGCTATTTTTGTGCTAAATTAAATAATTTTGGTAAAGATAGGTGAGGTAGAAGCAGGTGAATTTCCGGTGATCCTTGCTCCCATGGAGGATGTAACGGATTCCCCGTTCCGTTCTATCTGCAAGGATTTCGGAGCTGATGTGCTGATAACCGAATTCGTGGCTTCGGAGGGTCTTATCCGGGATGCCTGGAAAAGCAGGATGAAGATGCAGTTTGAGCCGGGGGAAAGGCCGGTGGGGATACAGATCTTCGGCTCTAACATAGATACGATGATGAAAGCGGCTGAAGCGGCTGAAGCCGCCGGCCCTGATTTCATAGACCTGAACTTCGGTTGCCCGGTACGTAAGATCGTCATGAAAGGCGGAGGCGCAGCCCTTTTACAGGATATACCTAAAATGATCGCAATGGCCGGGGCTGTTGTGAAATCCACGAGGCTGCCGGTTACTGCAAAGACCAGGCTGGGATGGGATGAGAATCATATTGAGATTGTCGGTATCGCCGAGCGGCTTCAGGATGCAGGGATACAGGCGATAAGCATTCACGGGCGTACCAGGTCCCAGTTGTACGGGGGCAAAGCCGACTGGACCCGGATCGGTCAGGTGAAAAGCAATTCCCGGATGCATATTCCCGTCTTCGGCAACGGGGATATAACTTCAGGCCCGGGAGCGAAAGAAATGAAAGAGCGTTACGGCGTGGATGGTATCCTGATCGGCAGGGCGGCAGTAGGGAATCCCTGGATATTCAGGGAAGTGAAATCTTTTTTGGAGAATGGCAGCTTACCATCTCCGCCATCCGTAAGCGAAAGAATAAAAATAATCAGGCTGCAGCTGCTGAAGTCGGTTCCATACAAGGGGGAACGTGCCACCTTGTTCGAGATGAGAAAGATGTACAGTGGCTATTTTAAAGGGATACAGGGGTTCAAACCATACAGGATGCGACTTGTGAATGCAGCTTCGCTTGAGGAAGTTGATTCAATTCTCACCGAAATGCATTATCTTTGAGGTTAAAGAACAGTAAAATAATAAGCAGAATCATGAAAGACTTCAAAAAATATTATCATATACCGGCCCCGCCTAATGAAGTGTATGCCGCGCTGACTAATCCCGTCACCCTTTTGCTATGGACAGGTGAACCTGCAGTCATGACGACAGAGCCGGGAACTGAATTTTCGCTATGGGACGGAAGCATTGTAGGAAAGAACCTTGAATTTGTTGAAGGCAGTAAAATAGTCCAGCAATGGTATTTCGAAGGTCAGCCCGAGGAATCCATAGTTACCATCATCCTTCACGCCGAAGGTAAAGGAACCTCTGCCGAACTGCGGCACAGCAATATCCCTGATACTGAATACAAGGATTTTGTAAACGGATGGGATGAGTATTATTTCGGGGCATTGGCAAGCTTTTATAAAGAGTAAAACAAAAATCCAAAAAAATATCATCATGAAACCTGTTAAATTAACTACCGGCATCGTCGGCATAGTTTCCCTGATGCTGATTATGGCATGCCAATCGCCGGTCTCTCTTACCAGCTGGAAAAACCCCGACGATCATTTCCAGGTCTCCAAAGTTGCAGTTATTCCCCTGTTTACCAAGCTGGAATACGTTAAGCCTTTTGAATATACGATGTGCGCCTATTTTAACCAGCAGGGCCTGAAATGCATAGGTTCCCTCGATTTTCTCAACCCTACGAAATCTTACACTGTTGAACAGGTGAGGGCAAAGATCGACAGCCTTGGAGTCGATGCCGTGCTGATCTTTAAATATACAGGTACCGACAAGGAAACCAGTTATGTGCCGGCAACGTATTATGGAGGTTACGGAAGCTACTGGGGCTGGGGCGGAGGTTTTTACGGCGGAGGAGTGTATTCGGGCGGGTACTGGTCCACGACATCCACAATAAATTTAAAATCGGTAATGTATGACGTTCAGAACACCCAGGCGGCATTCTGGACTGCCGACATCAGTGTGACCGACCTGCAGTATGTTGACCAGGCCGGGCTTCAGATGGCACAGAAAATATATGCCGACTGGCAGAACTACGGTATGATCAAGCCTGTAGCAAAGAAATAAACAGGATTATTTTTTTTATCTTTCCGGAAGGAAGGTTTGGCTGGTGGAATAATCAGAAGTGATTTTCCACCAGTTCTTTTATTCTGCGGAAGGCGGGAGAAGCGGAATTCCAGTTATTCCTGCGTCTCAGCAGGTCGAAGTATTCCTGGGCCTGGGGCAAGGTTTTGAAACCACCCAGGGTTTCAATGCATTCGTTGTATTCACGCAGGTTGCCGTCGAAAAGCTCATTGATGAACATGAACTTGTCGTTGATGCCTATCGATGCCTTGAAGCTATCGTGGCGCGACATTTTGGGCCCCAGGCTTTTCTCCCTGGCTTCTTTCAGCCTTATATTGAATACGGGCTCTTCTGTTGCAAAAAGTTCGAGTTCAGCAATTTTGGACTGGCTCTTCTGCCGGGTCTCCTTTTTTACAACAGGACGGGCAGGGATAACGGGACTGACAGGAATCCCGTCGGGCTCGGCAGGTTCGGGTTCCTCAGGGATAGTGAGCCCGGGTGAAGTTATTTCTGCTGAAACTTCCATGGGAGGAACAGCAGGTTCAGGAATCTGTGAATCAGCAGCATGATGTGCCACATCCTCAAAGCTGACTGAAGGCTCAGGCAGAGGTTCAGCCTGCATACTTTGTTTCACTTCCTTAGCCTGGCCTAATGGCTGAAGTTTAATCGCAGGGGTTGAAGAAGGTGAGTTTACTTTGTCGTGAAAACCCGAAATCTTTTTCTCAACGAAAAGCATGGGGTCGTTTAGCCTTTGCAGGCGGTGGAAAGTCTCGTACAGCTTGCGTACGTTTTCCATGATCATGTCAAACTCGATCTGTGGAATAAAATCCTCATACTCATTGATGATCTCAAACTGTTCGTTGATTGCCTCAAGCAGGATCTGCAGCTCCCGTGTAATAATATGTTTATCCATAACAAGGAATAGATAATATCGGTTCCGGGACCTGCCCGTTGCCGGGTGTCTCCCCCTGCCGGGGGATTTTGCCCGGAGAGATTAAAGGTACATTAATTTATACGGCCTGCGGAAGAATTGTGGATAATTTTTGACAAAAAAATCCGTAAATTTGCAGCCTGATTTTAAACAGTCGTCATATGAAAAAGATCTTATTGTTATTTGCAGCATGCATTCTTGCATTTAATTTCACATCAGTTTCACAAACCAAATCAACACAGAAAGTGGTAAAATTTGTAATTCATACAGACTTCGGTGACATGAAGGGCTTTCTCTACAATGAGACTCCCAAGCACCGCGATAATTTCGTAAAGCTCGCCAAAGAGGGCTTCTATAACGGAACTTTATTTCACAGGGTAATTCCCGGATTCATGATCCAGGGCGGCGACCCCGAATCCAAGACTGCAAAGCCTGGTCAGATGCTGGGTGGTGGTGACCTGGGATATACGATCCCCGCTGAATTCAATCCTGCTCTTTTCCATAAAAAAGGCGCTCTGGCGGCAGCCAGGACCAATAACCCTCAGAAAGCCTCTTCGGCCAGCCAGTTTTATATCGTTGAGGGCAAGAAAATTCCTGCTTCTTCTCTGGGGGCAAAGTATACCGACGATCAGAAAAAGATCTATGAAACTATTGGCGGAGTGTCTTTCCTCGATGGTGAATATACAGTATACGGGGAGATCACCGAAGGTCTTGATATCATCGACAAGATCGCAAACGTTGAACGCGACCAGAACGACAGGCCGAAGAAGGACCTGAAGATGACAGTGAAGCTTTTAGATTAATGTACCATTTACCATGTACAATGTACAAATTGAAAGAATTCGTACAATAAATCGGTATTAACCCCAGGGCAGAGCCCTGGACCCGGGTTCCGCCCCAGAGGGGCGGGGAATTCACCGGGAGAGATTGAAATTTGTACATTGTACATTCTATTTTTTAACAGGTGTTAGAACGTATCAAACAACTTACTGCCGAGATCAGCAACCTCATGGCCAACCAGCCCGATGAGGTGGAACAGCTGAGGCTGAAATACCTCAGCAAGAAGGGGCAGGTTTCTGTTCTGTTTGATGAATTCCGTAATGTACCTGCAGAGCAGAAGAAGGAGATCGGACAGCTGCTCAACCATCTGAAAAACGCCGCCCAGGACAAGATCGAAAGCCTGAAGTCGGCATTTGAAGGCAAGGAAGATGTTCCTTCACGGCTGATGGACTTCAGCCGCCCGGTGGACCATATGGAACCCGGGACTCGACACCCCCTGTCAATCGTAAGGAATGAGATCGTCAGGATTTTCGGTCAGATCGGGTACACTGTCGCCGTTGGCCCTGAAATCGAGGACGACTGGCATAATTTCAGTGCATTGAATTTCCCTCCCGAACACCCTGCCCGGGATATGCAGGATACTTTTTTCATTGCAACTGACCCGGAAATACTTTTGCGCACCCATACTTCATCGGTCCAGATCAGGACCATGGAGACCACGCCCCCCCCGATCAGGAAGATCTTCCCTGGCAGAGTGTTCAGGAATGAAGCCATTTCGGCCAGGGCCCATTGTATCTTTCACCAGGTCGAAGGGCTGTATGTTGACCATAATGTTTCGTTCATGGACCTGAAGCAAACCCTGCTTTACTTTGCCCGTGAAATGTTCGGAGAACATACAGAGATACGGCTCAGACCGTCGTTCTTCCCGTTTACAGAGCCTTCGGGTGAACTTGATGTTTCCTGCAACATATGCGGCGGAAAGGGTTGCAATATCTGCAAATACACCGGCTGGGTTGAAATACTCGGCTGCGGCATGGTTGACCCTGCCGTGCTTGACAACTGCGGAATTGACAGTAAGATCTACACAGGTTTTGCTTTCGGAATGGGGATAGAGCGTATCACCCTTCTGAAGTACCAGGTGAAGGACCTTCGCTTATTCTTCGAAAACGATTTAAGGTTCCTCAGGCAGTTTACCGGGACCATCTGACAGAGTATAATTTGAATACTCGAATACTCGAATACTCGAATTTTGAAGTTCGAATTTAATTCAAAATTCGTTATTCGTTATTCAATTATTCGAGTATTCAATTTTATGATTAAAATTTGTTCCTCCTCAGTAATTTCACCAGCAGCCAGAAACCAAAGATCCCGGCGAGGCAGAAGACGGCTGTTCCGATCAAGCGTGCCTGTTCCCATTGAGAAAGGATGGAAGCCCCGATGATCAAGGCTGCCAGGACGATTGAGATGGCAAGACGGTTGCCCACCGTGTCCATATGTTCAATCAGGGGTTCAAATCCTTTGAGCTCGATTTGTGTCTTAAAGCGGCCTTCCTTTATCCTGCTCATGATCTCGTTAAGATCGGCAGGCAGCTCAGTAACAAACCTGTAATATTCCTTCAATGAATCGAAAACTTCGCGGGCAATCACCCTCGGGTCAAACTGACGCGAAATCAGCTCGGTTGCATATGGTTTCATTTCACTGGCAAAATCAATTTCCGGATTGAGGACCACTGCCACTCTTTCGATAGCCATCAGAGCTTTTGCGAGGAGGTAGATCCCAGCCGGCATTTTCAAACCATAATGGACGAGGATATCCACCGATTCGTTCATGATCTTACCGAAATCCATTTCATCAATGGAGAGGTATTTATAATGAGCCAGTAGTTCATTTATCTGATGTTCAAGCTCAAGTGACCTGGCAAAGTGCCTTTTGCCGGAAACCAGCAGAAGGGCTTCAGTCATACCATGAGCATCTCTTTCGAGGTAGCCAAGTGTGTATTTTCCGAGAAAGTTCAGGTGTTCATCCCTCAGGGAACCCATCATTCCGAAATCGATAAAACTTATCACATTTCCAGGCATTACAAAAATATTGCCCGGATGTGGATCAGCATGGAAGAACCCATGCTTAAAAAGCTGGTCAAACATCAGCCTCACTGCATTTTTCGACAGCAGGACGGTATCAAAACCTGCAGCGTTAAGTGATACCATATCCGACACCTTGATGCCGCTGACATATTCTTCAACCAGGATGCGCTGGCCTGTAAACTGGGTATAGATCCTGGGCACGTAGATGTCGGCATCATTTTCGAAATTATGCCTGAACCTGATCACGCTTGCCGCCTCATGCCTGAAATCCAACTCCTTTTTTATACTGCTCCCGAACTCCTTAACAATCCCAACCGCGTTGATTGCTTCCATCTCGGGATTGTTTTTTTGCATCCTTACAGCAAAATAATTCATGAGATTCAGGTCAAGATTTATTTTTTTATCAATCCCCGGTCTCTGGATCTTTACACAGACTTCCTCCCCGTTCAGCAGGGTAGCCCGGTAAGTCTGGGCCATGGAAGCAGATGCAAGCCTGGTTTTATCGAATTTGCTGAAAATGTCAGTGATGCTGCAGTCGAGATTTTTTTCAATTGCCGCAATGGCAATGTCATCCGGCATAGGGTCGGCCTCATCCTGAAGCTTTTTAAGTTCATTCCTGAGCTCTTCCTCAAGAATGTCGGGCCGGTCGGCAAGTATCTGCCCGAATTTGATGAAGGTCGGGCCGAGTTCTTCCACTGCAAGCCGTATCCTTTCCCATTGATTGTATTTCTCAATGCGGGCAAGTCGCTTCCTGGTAACCAGGTATTTGCCCAAGCCATTCTTACTGACCCAGTCCTGGAAACCATACTTTATTAAAATACCCAGTATTTCCCTGGCTCTTCCGATTTCGTGCATAGCCAGGCCGATTTGGGAGATACGCATAGCTCAGTAATAAAAGCGATAGGGCGAAAGGCGAAAGGCGAAATTATTTCGCTTTTCACTTTTCGCTTTTCGCTATTTATTTTTATGCTTTCTTTACAGGTTTCCCGGCTGGTTTCACAGGGATCTTCTTAGCTTCCAGCTTCTTGATCCTGTCCTCGAGCTTTTTGATCTCATCCTTCGTTGGGATGTTCATTTTCTTAAGCGAGGTCTTCACCAGTTCCTGGAAGTTATCCTCCAGGGTTTTCTTTGTTTCTTCTGATTTTTTCACCAGGAGATCAAGCAGTTTTTGGGCTTCTTCCTTTGTCAGGTTGTTTTCTTTTGCCATTTCCTTTGCTGCTTTCGCAAGTTTTTCGGTGGTCATAAAAGCATAATCAAGGCCTTTATCGATCGATTTTTTAAGTTCTTCAAACATAGATACCTCCTTATTTGTTAATCAAGATTGATTTAGGTTTACTGTCTTTTTTAATTTTCATAAGATGAAGTTCCAGATCGGCCAGGAAACCTGGAAAGTTTTTGAGGCTGTCGACAAGGATCTCAAACCCGGTCAATACATTTGGGATTGCACGTATCGTTTTGAGCATGCGATCAAGCCTGGCCTTTTTAACAGGGCCATCCAGAAGCATTATAAAATCAGTTTGTTTCAATTCATGGAAGAGTATTTTTTCCTCGCTTCGGTTGCTCAGGAGGTAAAAAGAATTCCGGCATTCCTCATCCAAATAAAAATAAAGGCTGAATCCCCCGGGGAAATCATCCATTTTCTTGAAATCCGCAGGCAGGTTCTGGTTAAGGAGAAACGAAAGACGGTAATCTTTGAGGTGGCAGGAAATCCCTAAAATGGTGAAACAGGAAGGTTCTGTGCGTGATTCGAGTACGATTTTTTTTGCCATGACCACAGCGATTGATCATAACAAATATAGTGAAACGTCAGGCTTTTTCCAAGGATTCTCCGTTTATTTTAAGCCATGCTTTCTGGGAAGCACTTTGTTCGGCGCCTTTTATAGAATAGTCCTGGCCCCTGGCCCATGCTTGTCCTTCTACAAACAGTTCCACCAGATACTGTTTATCGTACCCGGTTCCTATCTCCCTGACTACATTGAAATTCATTTGTTTTTTCTCCTTCTGGGCCCATTCAATAATCTTGCTTTTAAAGTTCACTTCCTGGGTCACAAGTTCCCCCATGTCAATATAGTGCCCTATAACCCTCTTTAAAATGATCTTTTGGGTAAAAGCAAAGCCTTTATCCAGGTAGATCGCTCCTATCAGTGCTTCAAATGCATCGCCTGAAAAAGACTTAAACACCCCTGCGGAAGAATTCTCAAGCTGGATCAGGTTGTCGATGCCCATTTTCCTGGAAAGGTTGTTCAACTGGGCCCGGCTTACCAGCCTGGAACGCATTTCGGTAAGGAATCCCTCGTCCTTTGCAGGGAAAGTCCTGAACAGGAAGTCGGCTGAAATGGCATCCAGGATGGCATCGCCAAGGAATTCAAGACGTTCGTTATTGACCCGGAGGTTTTTAATGGTTTCCTGGCTGGCCGACTTATGCGTGAATGCAAGCCGGTATAAAAAAATATTTCCGGGACGGAACCCGAAAATATTCTTTATAGCACGCCTGAGCTGTTTATCGGAATTATTATCGAAGTGGACCGTGTTTGTTGTCCTGAACTTCAAAGCGGGCAGATTAATATTTCTTCACGATCAGTGTGGCGTTATGTCCGCCAAAACCGAATGTATTGCTGAGTGCTGTATTCACAATTCTTTCCTGGGCTTTGTTGAACGTAAAGTTCAATTTGGAGTCCAGTTCGGGATCATCGGTAAAATGGTTGATGGTTGGAGGAACGATATTATTCCTCACAGCCATGACCGCCGCGATGACCTCTACGGCACCGGCGGCACCCAGGAGATGACCAGTCATCGATTTGGTCGAATTGATATTGATTTTGTAGGCCTGCTCCCCGAAAAGTCCGAGAATGGCTTTGGGCTCAGCAATATCACCAACAGGGGTAGAAGTACCATGAGTATTGATATGATCTATATCATAAATTGTCATCCCTGCATCCCTGATGGCATTACGCATTGCAATGATTGCGCCAAGTCCTTCAGGATGGGGAGCGGTCATATGGTATGCATCGGCAGAGACACCTCCTCCTGCAACTTCAGCATAGATTGTAGCCCCTCTTGCTTTGGCATGTTCCAGTTCTTCGAAGATCAATGCACCTGCCCCTTCTCCCATTACAAAGCCGTCGCGGTCCTTGTCGAAAGGCCTTGAAGCCGTAGTGGGATCGTCGTTGCGGGTTGAAAGGGCATGCATTGCATTAAATCCGCCGATACCGGCAGGATTAATGGCAGCCTCGGAACCTCCTGCAACGAAAACATCGGCCATATCGTTCCTGATATACAGCATGGCATCCACCAATGCATTTGCAGAGGAGGCGCAAGCCGAAACGATGGCGAAGTTAGGACCACGGAAGCCGTATTTTATTGAAATATGGCCGGCTGCTATGTCGGCAATCATCTTCGGGATAAAAAACGGATTAAAGCGGGGAGTGCCGTCACCTTTAGCAAAGGCTGAAACTTCCTGGTAGAAAGTATCCAGCCCGCCGATACCGGAAGACCAGATAACCCCTACCCTGTCCTTGTTGACAGTTTCAAGATCAAGGCCGGAATTAACAACTGCCTGGTCGGCACATACCATGCCGAAGTGTGCGTAAGTGTCGTACTTCCTCACTTCCTTGCGGTCGAAATAATCCTCAGGCTTGAAATTCTTTACCTCGCATGCAAAACGCGTCTTGAATTTGGAGGTGTCAAACCGGGTGATCGGCCCAGCGCCACTGACTCCTTTGACCAAATTATCCCAATACTCCGCCACGGTATTACCCAAGGGAGTAATCGCACCAAGGCCAGTTATAACAACTCGTCTCAAAGCTTTTTAATTAATGGTTAAAAATACTTTTGTCAAAGGAGAACCCCCTGTCAGAGGGGCAATGGTCTTCATAAAAGGAAGGAGTAAAGATCCTTACTTGGTGTTGTTTTCGATATAAGCGATTGCTTCACCGACAGTACTGATTTTCTCAGCCTGATCGTCAGGGATAGCGATATCGAATTCCTTTTCAAATTCCATGATCAGCTCAACGGTATCGAGTGAGTCGGCACCCAGATCATTTGTGAAACTTGCTTCGGGCGTAACTTCGCTTTCATCAACACCAAGCTTATCAACAATGATAGCTTTAACTTTTGCTGCAATGTCAGACATGTTTCTTTATTTTTTTTGGTTAAAGGAGTGCAAAGGAAGTAATTTCCATGTAGCCGCCAAAGAATTTTAAGATTTTTTAACATTTCTAAAAATCAACTTGTTGATTATCAGTACCATTTGGATAATGTTAGGTTGCCTTAAAATTTAAATTTCAATCACTTATATAACAAAGGTTAGGTTTTAGTATACCATCAGGGTTTTGTACTTTTGTTTCTGAAACTGAAAATCATGGCAAATATAGCGATTCTGGCTTCAGGAAGCGGGACTAATGCCCAGAGGATATCCGAATATTTCTCGAACGATCCCCTCATCCGGATAAGGCTTATTTTAAGCAACAATCCCGAAGCATATGTTCTGACCAGGGCCTTGAACCTTGGGATTCCTTCTCATGTATTCAGCCGGAAAACATTTTACGAAACGAATGAAACGGGCGACCTGCTCATCAAAAATGACATATCCTTTATAGTCCTTGCCGGCTTTTTATGGCTTCTTCCTTCTTCCCTTCTCGGGATGTATCCTGGCAGGATCATCAATATTCACCCGGCCTTGCTTCCCAAATACGGCGGAAAAGGAATGTACGGCGGCAAGGTACACAAAGCGGTGATAGAGGCTGGTGAACCTGAATCGGGCATCAGCATACATTATGTCAATGAAAAGTATGATGAAGGCGATGTTATTTTCCAGGCCCGTTGCCCTGTGATGCCGGGTGACACTCCCGAGAGCCTGGCTGCGAGGATACATGAGCTTGAATACAGGTACTATCCTGAGGTGATAGAGAAGGTGGTGACGGGGCTGAGTGTGTGATTCACATTGTATCCTGCGCTTGCGCACCACACCGCCTTTTGCTCGCTCTAAACATCTGATGCAACTTGTAAGAAGTAATTCGTTTCGAGACCAGCTCCCACATCCACATAAATTAAAGCAAAAAAAAATCCCGGAACCGGTCCGGGATTTAATCAATAAACAAAACGTTGTCTCACTTAACTTGCACACATTACTGCCGCATAAAAGTTTTCTTGCTTCTTCTCTGCCCAGCAATTATGTTACAAATATACGCCAGCCTGTGGTACGAAAATGTTAAGGATTATTAATATACGTTAAAAAGTGTTAAATCTGTAGCTCAGCTTTTTCGCTTACTTTTGTAGAATGAACAGGCGGTTTATCATTTTCACCATCGTTGTGATGTCTATTGCCCTCGGTGGGTTGATGGGGATACAGATCTACTGGATCAGGAACGCCTCATCGGTGAAGGAAGCCAATTTCCGACGCAGCGTTAATGAGGCCATCACGAAGGTTGTATCAAAAGTAGAGTTGCTTGAGAAACGGCGTTCCATTGAGAAATCAAAACCCGAGGGCTTGCTCAACATCAACCCGCATTTGCCTTATGACGAATTCCTGAACAAGAACATCCTTGATTCGCTTATTTCCAGAGAACTTAACCTGAGGGGAATAGATACCCGTTTTGAATTCGGCATTTATAAACCCGAGAACGAAGCCTATCTTGTTGAAAAATCGCCCAATTACAGGAAGGAGTTATTTGAAAACGGGTATGCATTTCCTTTGTTTCAAAGCGATATTTTCACCCCTCCCGAATACCTCCTGATCTCTTTCCCGAATGAGCAGAGGTTCCTCCTGACCGAATTATGGGGCATGCTGCTGATTTCCCTGGTGCTTATCATTGTGATCGTTTATTCGTTCACTTACACCATTGCGACAGTTTTCAGGCAGAAGCGCTTGTCGGAGATGAAAAATGATTTCATCAACAACATGACCCATGAGTTCAAGACCCCCATTGCTACGATCTCCCTTGCCTGCGAGGCAATGAATGACAGTGATGTTGCCCGATCACCCGAGCTGGCGTCGTCGTACGTCAACATGATTCAGGAAGAAAACAAAAGGCTTGCGGGCATGGCTGAGAAGATACTTCAAACCGCAGTGATCGACTCAGGGGAGCTGAAAATGAAACGCGAGCTCATCAACATCCATGATATCATTCATGATGTGGTAAAGAACATCAGGATACAGGTGGAGATCAAGGACGGAGTCATCATCAAAAGCTTTTATGCTTCGAATCCCAGGATTGAAGGCGATAAGGTACATGTGACCAACCTGGTATACAACCTGCTTGACAATGCGAATAAATATTCCCCTAAAAAACCGATGATACGGATCAGCACCGAGAATACGGGGAACGGGATGCAGATTACGATAGAGGATAACGGGATCGGCATCAGCAAATCGGAACAGAAAAAGATTTTCGACAAGCTTTACCGTGTCCCGACAGGGAATATACAGGATGTGAGGGGCTTCGGGCTTGGCTTAAGCTATGTGAAGGCGATAGTGGCAGAACATCACGGAAAGATAAGTATTGAAAGTGAAGTTAATAAAGGGAGCAAGTTTAAAGTGTTTTTTCCGTTTAAATATAAAGAGTAAAAAACTGAAAGCATGGAAAAAGGAAGTGTTAATGTTTTACTGGCTGAGGATGATCGCAACCTGGGGAATATCCTTAAGAACTACCTTGACGCAAAAGGTTACAGCACAACCTTATGCGTAAACGGGCAGGAAGCGGTGGAGATGTTCGGAAAAAAAGAGATTGATTTTGTGATCCTCGACATCATGATGCCGGTTAAGGACGGGTTTGCTGCTGCAAAGGAGATCCGGGCCATGAACAGGAAGGTTCCGATGTTGTTTCTTACCGCAAAAACCCTGCAGGAGGATAAGCTGAAAGGTTTTGAGGCCGGGGCCGATGATTATATCACCAAACCTTTCAGCATGGAAGAACTGCTGATGAGGATGCATGCAATTCTCAGGCGGAGCGATGAAGGGGGGAAAGCGGCAGGGAATGATCATGTTTTTACGGTAGGGAAATATACTTTCGATTTCGACAGGCAGGTGCTTGCGATAGAGGGAAGGGAGCAAAAGCTGACTTCAAAGGAAGCCGGACTGCTGAGGCTTCTTTGCGTGAATGCAAATGAGGTTTTGGACCGTTCCGTAGCGTTGACCCAGATATGGAACGACGACAGCTATTTCAATGCAAGGAGCATGGATGTTTATATTGTTAAACTTCGGAAATACCTGAAAGAAGACCCCGGCGTTGAGCTGATCAATGTTCACGGGGTGGGATTCAAGTTAGTAGTGAAGTGATGGAATAGAAGATGAATACTCGAATACTCGATTAACGAATTTTGATTTACGAATTTGAATTATTAACCATTCAAAATTCAGCATTCGTTATTCGATTATTCGAGTATTCAAACAGCCAAGGAATATCCAATTCCCAAAATTTAGAACATGTCGGGTAAGTTATATATTGTTCCCACGCCTATCGGTAATCTCGAGGATATTACCCTCCGGGCTTTAAGGATATTGAAGGAAGTGGACCTCATCCTGGCTGAGGATACGCGTAATACTTCCAACCTTCTCAGGCATTACGGCATTGAGAAGCCACTGCATTCCCACCATCAGTTCAATGAACACCGTACGGTTGAGAACCTTATCGAACGGTTGCAGGCCGGGTCGGTAGTTGCCCTGGTGAGCGATGCCGGCACTCCCGGGATCAGCGATCCCGGCTACCTTTTAATCAGGGCATGCATCCGGGCAGGCATTCCTGTGGAATGCCTGCCCGGACCAACAGCCTTCATCCCGGCCCTGGTCAACAGCGGAATCCCGTCCGACCACTTCGTTTTTGAAGGGTTCCTGCCACATAAAAAAGGCAGGCAGACCAGGCTAAAAGAACTTGCAACCGAAGAAAGGACCATCGTATTTTACGAAAGCCCGTTCCGGCTTGTCAAAACACTCACCCAGCTTGCCGAATTTTTCGGATCAGGACGCTACGCCTGCGTTTCCCGCGAACTTACAAAGATCTACGAAGAGAATGCAAGAGGCACCCTCGAAGAACTTATACTGCATTTCAGCAATAAAACGGTCAAAGGGGAAATCGTAATCGTGGTGGAAGGAGCGGCGAAATGAATATCGAATATTATATTCTTGAGCTTATAATATCAAATGACAGGAAATTTTTCATTTCCCCTTCCTCAACGCCCACATTGTCCACTTTTGCCCCAAGGGGCCCCCTGCGGCACCACTGAAGAAAATCGTCAAGATTGCTATCCTCTCCCTCCGCTTCAATGTAAACTTTTCCGTCGTTCATATTCTTAACTATCCCCTGCACTCCATAACGGTATGCCGAATGCATTGCTGAGAAACGGAACCCGATTTTCTGGACCTGCCCGCTGATTGTAATATTATAGTGTTTCATCCTTTGCGGGAGTTATGTGTTGCATGGGAACAGTAGACGGTTTGCGGTGGGAACGATGATGACTGCGCTTAACGATCCCTTTTGAATCATGCTCGCGCTGCCTGAAATATCTCTTAAGCCTGGGATACATGAACGACAGGACGAAAACAATCAATCCGACAGTGAACAATACTACCGAGCGGGTCATCCCGCTTAATGTCCTTACATCAATATAAAGCATTTTAACCACTGTCACCGATAATAGAATCAGTCCCGCAGCCCGTAACAGCCTGTTCCGGGTTGTCATTCCCACACCCAGTATAACCGCCGTATACGAGAGCAGGATAATGGTATAGGGAATCACCCTGTCGGCTAATGCAATTTCTTCGATTGTCACCCCCCGCCTGAGACCGGTCCATATGCTGAAATGATCATACTCCGACAAGAGAATGAAAAGCCCGGCCAGCATCAAATAAGCGGTGAAAATCCTTACCAGTAAAGAACTTTTTTCCATGGCCTTCCTTATGAAGACCTCCAGTATAAAGATCTCCGCAATGAAAAGTACAACTACCGGATAGTGAAACCAGAACGCAAGTTTTGAAATTTGCTCATGCTGCAATGCATTATTCCTCATTTCCACATTGGTAAAATGGATCAGGGTGGGATAAGCGAGGCTAAAGAACAAAGCAAAACCAATTGCCGGGATAACAAATTTTGACTTCTGTACCGAAAGCAAGGGGATGGTAATGATGAAAAAAAGACAGTTATACCCGAACCAGCTCATATAATTCAGGTCGGAATTCTTAGACCATACCAGGACAATATAATTTACAACCCAGAATCCCGAGAGGTAAAGCACTATCAGATTTATTCCTTTGAAAAAGCTCTGGTAGCTCCTGCGGCTGAACCATTCCTTGGAGAATCCAACATGAAGTTTTCTGATCAGCCTGCTGTTGATAATCATCACTGGAAAGATCACAAGTCCCGCCACCAGCCCCTTCATCATCATGGCCTTGTTGGCGAGCACATTGCCAAGAAAAGCGGCAGGGAGATACTGGAAGACCAGGTCTTTGAAATACACGAGCAGCATCATCACAATGGAAACCAGGGCGGTGATCACGGCAACACGGTCACCGCTGTATTTCGAATAGAACAGCAACAGGCTCGACAGCACAGCCAGAAACAAAATGATAGCGTCGGCATGGAAGATGAAAGGAAAAATAAGGCTGAGCATGATGAAAGCAGGAAAAACATAAGGCCCGGGCTCTGGTCTTTTTCCTGCCGCAGCAAAAACGAACAGTATCCCCATATTGGCCACTGCAAGAGCCAGGGAAAACACCCAGGCATAATCCATAAGCCCGAATCTTGCAAGACCGAAAAGCCCCATCAGGTAAAAAAGCATTCCGTTTAACATGGTCAGGCCCATCTCGGCATACTCCGAGTATTTGTGATGCCCCCTGAAACCCCCGTATGCTCCTGTGAACAGGAACAAAAGGTAAAAAAGTGATCCATATATAAAGAAACCAGGCAGAAGTCCGGCATTCCGGCCAAGTATCATTTTCATTGCCCACCATATCATGAACGACAACCAGCATACAAGGTAATTCCACTTCCCGGCGACCATGGAATGCAGCCTGACACCCGAATAAAAGATAAGAGCTGAAAACATAAGGATCATCGGGAAAAGCAGATGGATCTGCCAGCCGTACTTCCTGGCCAGGAGGAAAACAACTGCATAAAATACCACGATGGCAATTCTCGGGATCTCCTTCCGTCGGATCTGTATTGAAAAAAGGAGGATGAGAGCAAAAATCATGCAAGTCGCGGCGCATAAAACAGCCATAATCCTTATATCCGACTGACTGTAATCTGTTGCGGGAGTGACTGCAGGCTGAACAATGCCGGCCCCGGCTGCCTGCGGGTTCTGTGAAGGCCGGGGGCTGAACTGTTCATGCGAAACGATCTGTTTCACAATGCCCCTGAGATTATCAAGTGAACTCACCGAATACCCTACAACGGCAAGGATCAGAATAACACCGGCAATCCTGAGAAAATGTTTTGTAATAATGGTTTCGACCCGCCTGTAAGGATTAGGCTTACCGGAATGATGGGTACTGCGCTTCCTTTCTTGCCTGCGATGTGAAGTCCCGGGCCTGGGTTGGTCCATCTGAATCTTTGTATTAAGTACCAAAAATAAAAAAAAATCCTAACTTTAACCTGTTATTCTTTCATAAAGGGAATCAATGGTATGAACCCGGGGTTAGCCCCGGCCCCGGATTCCGCAGCAAACTGCAGGGAATTTACCGGGAGAGATTTAAGATCAAAGCCATGTGCGGCAGGTATTCATTTGCAGTAGTTGACGAACTCATCGAAGAACGTTTCGGCGTGAGGGTGCGCACTGCCATTTATAAAGCCCGGTATAACTGCGCCCCCGGCCAGGAGCTGGCCGTTATCTCAAACAGCACACCAAGGGAGATCAGCCTCTTTCACTGGGGCCTTATTCCCTCCTGGGCCAAGGAAAAGTCGATCGGCTATAAAATGATCAATGCAAGATCCGAAACAATACTCGAAAAACCGTCCTATAAAAATGCTTTCAGAAGCAGGCGCTGCCTGGTCCCTGCCGACAGTTTCTTTGAATGGAAGAAAGACAGTGAAAAGACCCCGTACCGTATCCTGATGAAGGATGAGAAACCCTTTGCCATGGCAGGGATCTGGGACCACTGGACCACTGCCGACGGGGAGATCATACATTCATTTTCAATACTTACCACTTCTTCCAATGAAATGATGAGCAGCATCCACGACAGGATGCCGGTAATCCTTGCTGCAGCCGACGAAAAACGCTGGCTGTCCCCCTTGTCCGATTCCGAACTCCTGGGTATACTGAAACCTTATCCGGCAGAAAAAATGAAAGCTTACAAGATCTCAAAACTTGTGAATTCCCCAAAGAATGATTCGGCTGAGATACTCACTCCTGTATCATAAGTGAACAGCCCCTGAGGTCGCTTGAGTCAAACCGGCCGAGCACTTCAAAACCTCCGTCTTCCCTCACCCGTCCCAGGTCCTGGGTCGCAATAAAACTGCAGGAATAAAGATTCGCAAGATCGATCACGCTGATCCCTCCACTCCTGCCGGGCCTGCACCAGCAGAATGGATCGTTCACCTCGCGCACCATTACCCTCATCCAGGGAGGCGGAGTGAAAATTCCATAGTGTTTTGACCAGGCCTGCGACAACAGCTCTGTCATTCCATATTCTGAATGTATCACTGCGGATGAGAACGCGTCGCTTAGCCGGCTGTGAAGCTCGGCCCTGGTGATCTCCCTGCGCCGTCCTTTCATACCGCCGGTCTCAATGACGACCAGGCCGGGGTATTCCCCCGGGTACTTCCCGGCGAAATCAAGAAGGGCATAAGTAAGCCCGATGAGAATAGTCTTTCCTGGAGCAGTATCGTTGCCTGACAGCCTTTTTCGAAGTGCTTCAAAATCATTCAGAAAAAAACCGTGCCTGCCAGCTTTATTCTGCTGCATCAGCTTTGATATCATATAAATGAGGGAGGAATGCGGCTTTTCGTCAGGTTCCGGAGTAAGCGCAAGAAAGGTATACCCGGCCGGGTCCCCGTATGCAAAATTAAAACCCCCGAGCAGCGAAAGGTCATACAAACCCTGGTCGGCGACCAGGTGACGGCCGGGGATTGAGCCGGTGGTTCCGCTGCTCTGGAATTCCATCACGGCCTTCATCCCGGAACTGACAACCTCCCTGGACTGGTAAAATTCAATAGGGATAAAAGGGATCTCAGCTGAACTGCCTACATTGCCCGGACTGCGTGATAAGGCATCGGCAAATTCGTGGTACACTTCGCAGTTCTCGTACTGGAATCTGAAGACCTCCAGGGCAAGCTCATCGAACCCGGTGGTATTACCAGCTGTAAATATTCTCTCCCTGAGTCTATCCATGCTCATATCACGATTCACGATTCACGGTTCACGGTTCACGATTCACGGTTCACGATTCACGGTTCACGTATATTCATTATCTTTGCGCGGGTTCAAATGTATTAAAAATTCAGGCATCCCATGGGAACAAAAGGGCACCTCATGAAATCCGGTTTCATCCTCCTGCCTGCCGCAGTTTGCCTGGTATTGCTATTTTCATGCGTAAAAAAAGAATCCTTTTCGGTGATCCCCCAGATTGGTTTCTCCGATTATTACAATATGTTTGATACGACGAAGATTGCAAAAACAGGGGTGCTTACCATTACGTTCCAGGACGGGGATGGGGATATAGGACTGAACCCCTGGGATCTTAACCCTCCTTTCGACACTGCAAGTTATTTCTACTACAATTATTTCATCGACCTGTACGAAAAAAAGAATGGTGTTTTTGTTAAAGATACAACCCTGGTACCTCCCCTCCGGTACCGTATACCAAACCTTACACCCAATGATGCCAACAAGGCAATCAAAGGGCTCATTGTTGATACCATCCCTTTAAACCCGGCCCCTAAATGGGACACGATCATGTTCTCGATGTTCATCTATGACCGTGCCCTGCATAAAAGCAATGTGGTTTATACTCCTCAAATCGTAGTCAGAAGGCCATAAACAGGAATGGAAAGAGCTCTGGCTTACCGAAGGTTGATCATCATAGGAATATTCCTGGCCGTGGGGTTGATTTTTACAGCCCGGCTTATTTATGTCCAGATCCTGGTCGATAAATACATTTTATCGGCAAACAATAATGTTCTGAGGTATATCACCCAGTACCCTGCAAGGGGGCTTATATTCGACCGCAACGGGAAGCTGCTTGTTTACAACGAGGCAGCCTATGATCTCATGGTCATACCGCGCCAGGCCAAAAATATTGACACTGCGGAACTCTGCAGGCTAATCGGGATTGACAAGGATGAGTTTACAAGGAGGATGATCAAAGCCCGTAATTATTCACCTTACCGGCAATCCATATTCGAAGCCCAGATAACCCGTGAAAACTACGGCTTTCTTGAAGAGAAGCTCTTCCGTTTTCCAGGTTTCTTTGTGCAGTCGCGTACCTTGCGCAAATACACTTATTCCATCGCAGCCCATACCTTCGGGTACATCGGTGAAGCCAGCCCCGATATCATTGAGGGGGACTCCTATTACAGGTCAGGGGATTATATCGGTGTTAACGGCATAGAAAAATCATACGAGAGCCTGCTCAGGGGTGAAAAAGGCATGAAGGTACGGGTGGTTGATGTGCTTAACCGTGATAAAGGCAGCTTCCAGGAAGGGAAATACGACACCCTAGCCTATGCCGGGACCGACCTTTACTCCTCCCTTGATGAGGATTTGCAGGAGTATGGCGAGAAACTGATGGCTAACAAGAAAGGCAGCATTGTCGCTATCGAGCCTTCCACCGGCGAGATCCTTTGCATGATCACAAGCCCTACCTATGACCCCAATCTTCTCGTTGGCAACATCAGGAGAAAGAATTACAGGAACCTGGTGCTTGATACCATTTACCAGCCGCTTTTCAACCGTGCGCTCATGGCCATGTACCCGCCGGGATCAACATTCAAGCTGGTCGATGCCCTCGTTGGCCAGCAGGAAGGCGTCCTCTTTCCCACCACTACCTATGGCTGCCCGGGAGGCTTCAGCATAGGCAACGGCAAAATGGTGGGATGCCACTCCCACCCTTCCCCCCTGAACCTCAAAGGCGCAATCCAGATCTCATGCAACACCTATTTCTGCAGGGTTTTCAGGTCGATCATTGATAACAGCTCCTACACCAGCACCCGCCAGGCTTATGAGCACTGGAGAAAAGAAGTGATGAGTTTCGGGCTGGGACGGAAACTCGGGCTGGATGTCACCGGTGAGCTTAACGGGAACATCCCTTCTCCTGCTTATTACGACAAATACCACGGGAAAGACCGCTGGAGATCCATGACCATCATTTCGCTGGGGATAGGCCAGGGAGAAATCGGGATCACACCCCTTCAGCTTGCAAACCTGGCTGCCACTATCAGCAACCGCGGCTGGTACCATATCCCCCATATCATAAGGGCCATCGGGAAAAAGGATTCCATTAACCCGGGATTCACCGAGAAGAAGTTCACCGACGTCAATCCTGCCTATTTTGATATTGTTGTTGAGGGAATGGCCGATGTGGTCAGTGAAGGGACTGCACGCGCTTCTAAAATAGACAGTATAGATTTCTGCGGAAAAACCGGAACAGCCCAGAACCCCCACGGCAAGAACCATTCCATCTTTATCGCGTTTGCACCCAAACTGAATACAAAGATCGCTATCTCGGTGGTGGTCGAAAATGCAGGCTTCGGTGCCGCATGGGCGGCCCCTATCGCCAGCCTGATGCTTGAAAAATATTTAAAAAGGAAAGTCAGCCGCAAAGACCTTGAAGAACGTATGATGAATGCTGACCTCATCCACGGAATAAACACAGGAAATGAAATCGGAAAAGGGCATTTTTTACCGGATTGACCTGGTACTGGTCAGCCTGTACCTGGCCCTTGTCCTCATGGGCTGGCTTAATATATACGCCGCTGTGTATAACGACAGTCACCAGTCTATCACCGATCTCCACCAGAAATACGGCAAGCAGATGGTCTTCATCCTTGCATCCCTGGTGCTGGCCATCAGCATACTTATTATTGATCCGAAATTCTTTTCCCAGTTTTCGTACTTCATCTACGGCTTTTTCCTGCTGATGTCGGTGGTAGTGATCTTTGCAGGCAGGGAAATTGCCGGTTCCAAATCATGGTTCGCCATAGGCGGATTCGGCATCCAGCCTGCTGAATTCGCAAAAATGGCGACGGCCCTAGCCCTGGCAAAATTCCTGGGATACCTTGACAGGAACATAAAACACCCGAGAACCCTGGTAATCGCAGTTTCAATTATTATCCTGCCTGCGTTGCTGATCCTCCTTGAGCATGATACCGGATCTGCCCTCGTTTTCTTCTGCTTTGTGCTGGTCCTTTACAGGGCAGGCCTTTCAGGGTATGTCCTGCTTGCCCTTTTAGTGATACCTGTGCTGGGCGTGCTGGCCCTTATCATCAATAAATACATCCTGGTCGCGACTTTGTTCACGATCTCGGGACTCATCTACCTGCGCAGCCGAAGGCGTGCAAGAACCCTTATGATCGCACTGGCTATATTCCTTGCCTCTTCCGGTCTTGTTTTTTCGGTACACTTTGCCGTTAACCATGTGCTTGAACCTCACCAGCGGCAGAGGATCAATGTACTTCTCGGTAATAATACCGACCTTAAAGGAGCAGGGTATAACGTGAACCAGTCTCTTATTGCGATCGGCTCAGGCAGGTTCTGGGGCAAAGGCTTCCTGCAGGGGACCCAGACCAAATACAATTTCGTACCCGAGCAGAGCACCGATTTCATTTTCTGCACCGTTGGAGAGGAACATGGTTTTATAGGATCTTTTATTGTAATCGCACTCTTCCTGGGCCTGATGATAAGGATATTGATGAATGCCGACCGGCAACGTTCAAAATTCAGCAGGTTGTATGGTTACGGTGTGGCATCCCTGATTTTTATCCACTTCGGGATCAATATCGGGATGGCCCTGGGAATCCTGCCTGTCATCGGCATCCCGCTGCCGTTCTTCAGCTACGGAGGATCTTCACTCTGGGCTTTCACAATCCTGCTGTTCATTTTCATCAGGCAGGATGCAATGAGAAATGAACTGGTGTGAAAAGAAGGGGCCTATTATCAGCCGCCCCCCGGCATACCTCCCGGCATTCCTCCACCCATGCGATTGTGCTGCTGCCCACCCTGCTGTCGCTGCTGATGATATTGCTGACCCTGGTTTTCCTCGATCTGCTTTTTAATGTCGGCCAAAACCGCAAGATAGTTGTCAAATTTCTGATCTTCACGAAGTATCTTCTTCACTTTGTCATCCCTTGATTTGGAAAGCAGATCGATGAGTTTCTCATTGCCCTGAGCATTGTACTTCTGAATATCATCTATGAACTGCAGAAAAGCCATGGAAACCGAATCCTTCTGCTCCTTTGTCATCGAAATTTTTTTTCCAATGCGATCGACGATGTCTTTGACCCTTTCCTCCGGCGGCACTTCCTTTTTACTGCTTTGCTGGGCATTCACCGACATACAAAGCGTGATCATCAGAAGAAACAAACTGAACATTTTTTTCATTTGCCTGGTATTTAATTTTTTCCTTTGTACATGGTACATGGTACATTGTACATATTAAAAGACTTCCTGAGTCTGAACGTATAAACCTTTCGACATATTGCCGATACCGAAGTCAATGGCTATGTTGGTTCGGTCATGTTTCCCTACCATGATCCTCAGTCCGACCCCCGCAGCAGGCTGGAAATAGCCGAAAAGGGGCACTCCCATATCGCGGTTTGAGGCGGTAGTTACATTTGTAAAGATCACTCCCCCCAGGATATGGGTATGGGGGGAAATAGGAAAACGGTATTCCATCTCACCGTAAACAAAATCCTCGCCCCTGTACCTCCCCTGGGCATATCCTCTTCCCGACGAATTCATCTGGTCATAACTAATGCTCATAAGGTCAAGATAAGGCAGTTCACCGCTCACAAGAAATGAACCGTAATACCAGAAAGCCAGGAGATGCCTCGGGCAGCGGCGCGAAAGAGGGATGAAGGCCCTGAATTCAGTCCATAAATTTGAACTGTTTTTACTGCTTCCCAGCCAGGTCGGGTTGTAACGGTAGTTCACGTTTACAAAAATACCACTATAGGCATTAACCTGGTCGTCCCTGGTATCGTATACAAAATTGGCACTTACCCCTGATGTGATATACCCGCCGGGATTGAACCCATGCAGTGTGCTGTATGCAAAATGCGGCGTATTGTACAAGGTGTCGTTCTGGATCACCAGGTTGTCGTCGGAAATATTATAATGTATGTCGATATGATATCCCACCCCTACATGTATAGATTCAGTCAACCGCCTTGACAGCACGTTGTAGAACCTTATCCAGTTATAATCCATAGGATAGATCCCGTTCAGCGAAGGGTCGATAAGTACCGCTTTATAACCGGGGACCATGGGAATGGCAACCTGGTTATTTGTACCCAGGGTGTAGGTCGGGAGATTGAATAAATAAAACCTCCAGTCGCTTTGAAGTAGCCATTTATTGTTCGGGAAATAGATGTTTCCCTTGTACTGTATGAAAAACTGCTGGTTGAGGGTATAGAGCACTGATGCCACTCCCGCCGAAAGCTTGGTGTTTTCGGCGCTCCCCAGCTGAAGCGAGAAAGAGCCCCCGGCTCCTAACTGAACGCTGGTTGCCGGATCGTAAGCTATAAGCGGTATTGCAAAAAAACGGAAACGTTTTTCATGCTTGTTGTAGAATGGATTATTCCCTTTGAAAAAGAAATCAATAAGGTCTTTCTGTGGACAACATGTATCGCATTTCTGTGATTTGTTCCTTTGAAGCGAAACAGCTTTCGACAGAGTATCTCCCGGGCTGTTTCCCATTCCCGCAGCCGGCAGGACAAGAGCAAGAGTTAACATTGCTGAAAACAGCAGGAATCTGAGGGTCATGGAACAAGGGAAGATATCGGGAACGGCAGCTGGCATTCAAGGAAATAAATGTTTTTATCATCGATCTGCCGGAATTCCCGGTATAGGCCGTCAGGTGTGGTAATATTCGGGACCGGGCTGAACCCGTTCATCATGCCGGCACGCTGCAGGAAAGTCATTTTATCACTCTCCTCGGTAAAACTGATCCTGGCAAAATATACATCTCTTTCGAAAGGAAGGATGACCACAAACATGGTATTTCTCACCATGGTGAAAAGGTCCTGCCAGGGAACCGGTGTATGCTTGACACCCAGTACCCCTTTTGTGCAATAAGGATCACGGCCGAAACGCCGGACCAGGTCCTGGACAAAAACCGACGGTAAAGAAAACATAGTGTCGTGATTATTGCTCATGAATTTCCTTGCAACAACCGGGAAGAATTCCTTATCGCCAGATGAGGGGGCGTCGGTTGTGATCTTCAGGTAAAACCTCCCGAATGCTGCCTGGTAACAACCCCTTGTGAAACAGTCGAACCCGGTGAGGCTGTCTTTCGTCAGGCAGCCGTTTATTGAAACTGAATAGATCCCGTAGGCTGAGGTTGGGTCAATCATTTCATAGGCTTCAAGGATCACATGCTCCGTATTCCATCTCAGGTCCTGCACGAGAAGGTTCCTGAACCCGTACTCAAGGAAAATTTCCCCGCTGCCTTTCAGGTAATCCCTGAAATCCTGGCCTGCGAGGACTGAAGTCTGGGAGATCAGCGCCTGGGGCACATCATAGTCATGCAGGGGATTGACCTGCGAAAACAACTGCAGCGGGATGGACAGGATTATCCAAAGTATACGTTTCATAATATTTAAATTAAAACGGATTATGGAATCACCCTGTAAAGGTAACTGCTTCCGGCATATTTTCGCCTCCCCTTTCCAATTTGTCTTTAAGACTCCTGCGGTAAACCAGGTGAATAATAAGAGGGAAAACGATCAGTGTAAGCGCGGTGGCACTGATAAGCCCGCCGATCACGACTATTGCGAGCGGCTTCTGGGTTTCCGAACCAATCCCGGTTGAAACGGCGGCAGGCAGCAATCCGAACATGGCCATCAATGCTGTCATGACAATAGGCCTGATCCTTGATTCCACACCACTCTTGATGGCTGTTTCATATGGCATCCTGGCCCTCAGGTTCTTCTTGATGACCATGGTGAGCAACACCCCGTTCTGTATACAGATCCCGAAAAGGGCTATAAAGCCAATACCTGCTGAAATGCTGAAATTCACTCCTGTGACCTGCAAAGCAGCAATTCCACCGATAATTGCAAACGGCACATTGGTCAGGACAAGCCCTGCATCTATCACATTGCCGAAAAGCATGAAAAGCACAAGGAAGATCAGAAGCAGGCTTATGGGTACCACCTGCGCCAGTCTTGCCTGGGCCCTTTGCTGGTTCTCGAAATCACCCGCCCATTTGATATCACTTCCCTTCGGGAGTTTTAAAACCAAATCCACTTTGTCCCTTGCTTCTTTAACCGTACTGCCCATATCCCTTCCCCTAACAGAGAATTTGATGGCGATGAATCTTTGGTTCTCCTCCCTGAAGATCAGGAGAGGGCCTGTAACATAGCGTATGCTGCCAAGTTCTTTCAGGGCGATCAGCTTGCCGTTCATGGCCGGAACCTTTAGGTTCCCGATCTGCTGGTCGTTCTGCCTGAATCTATCCTTGTAGCGTATCCTGATGTCGAAGCGGCGGTCGCCCTCATAGAACTGGGTAGCGGCTTTACCCCCGATAGCCATCTCGATCACTGCCTGGCAGTCGGCAGTGGCAGCCCCGTACTGGGCCATTTTACGGTCATCCAGTTCTATCCTGAGTTCCGGCTGGCCAATGTTCCTTATAACCCCCAGGTCTTCTATCCCATTAATTTTGCTAAGTACCTTGTAAACGGTATCGGCATTGTCTTCAAGCACGTTCAGGTCATTCCCGAAGATCTTTACGGCAATGGAGCCCTTAACCCCCGAAACAGCTTCTTCCACATTATCCATAATAGGCTGAGAGAAATTAAAGTTGATCCCGGGAAACACCGATAATTTCTGCTGCATCCCGCTAATCAGTTCCTCCTTTGAAATATTCCTCTTCCACTGGCTTTTTGGGTAGAGGTCAACATGAAATTCGGCATTATAAAAACCTGTTGGATCTGTGCCGTCATTCGGGCGCCCTGTCTGGGAAAGCACCTGCTTCACTTCGGGAAAACTCCTGAACACCGCCCGCATCTCCCCGCTCAGTTTCACAGCTGCCTCGAGTGAAATACTCAGGGGAAGGTTTGCCCTCACGTAGATCGATCCTTCGTTTAGCTGGGGAAGGAACTCGGTTCCGAGGAATTTAAATGATGCAAAGCCAGTGATGACCAGGAAAAGCGCGATGCCGAGACTTATCCTTTTGTAGCGGTATGAAAGATTAAATACAGCCATCACCGTTTTTTCAATAAAGACCACAACCGGGTTATGCTTTTCCTTTACATTCTTATTCAGCATCAGCCTGATAAGCACAGGCACCAGGGTCAAGGTGAAAATCAGGGCGCCAAGCAGTGCAAATCCCAGTGTCCAGGCAAGAGGTGAGAACATTTTACCTTCCACCTTCTGGAAAGAGAAAATAGGCATCAGGCAAAGGATTATGATCAGCTTTGAAAAGAATATAGCCCTGGCCATGTCGGTACCCGCCTCACGAATAATTCCCGATTTTGCAAGCAGGTTGAAAGCCGGCATACCGATAGTTTTTGCTTTCCTGTCAAAGACCACGAAAAGGCCTTCGACCATCACCACAGCCCCGTCTATGATGATCCCGAAATCGATGGCTCCCATGGAGAGCAGGTTTGCCGACATCCCCATCAGGTGAAGGCCTATAAAGGCAAACAGCAAAGCCAGCGGGATAATGACCGAAACTATCACCGTAGTCCTCCAGTCAGCCATAAAAAGAAAAACAATGACCGTTACAAGGACTATGCCTTCAATAAGGTTGTGCAGTACGGTACCTGTTGTAAAATGTATCAGGTCTTCGCGGTCGTAAAAGGGGACTATTTTTACATCCGAAGGAAGTATTTTTTCGTTCAGTTGTGCTATCTTGGCTTTGACGCCTTTGATCACTTTGCTGGGGTTCTCCCCTTTTCTCATCACTATGATGCCTTCAACAGCATCGTTGTTGAGATCGCGGCCCACCTGTCCCAGCCTGGGAAGGCAGGTTTCTCTCACAGTAGCCACATTTTTCACAAGGATGGGGACGTCTTGGATGTATTTGACTATGATGTTCTCCATGTCCTTCATCCCGGTTATCAGTCCAATGCCCCTTACCACGTATGCCTGGTTGTTCTTTTCAATGATATCGCCTCCCACGTTGATATTGTTCTTGTTGACAGCCTGGTAAACATCCAGTGGAGATATATCATACTGTTCAAGGAGAAGCGGGTCAATGCTGATCTCGTATGCCTTAACCTCCCCTCCAAAACTTACCACATCGGCTATGCCGGCCACCGACTTGAACTGCCTCTCGAGCACCCAGTCCTGTATGGTCTTTAGTTCCTTAACAGACCTGTACCTGCTGTATAGGGTATAACGGTATATCTCACCGGTGGGCCCGTACGGAGGTTCCACCCCCGCCTCCACGCCCTCGGGAAGGGTTACGTTTCCCAGCAGGTTGTTTACCTGCTGCCTGGCAAAAGCATCCTTGACCTCGTCCTCGAACATGATGGTCACCACCGACAGGCCGAAAAGCGTAATCGACCTTACATCGGTTTTTCCCTGTACCGAATTCATGGCGATCTCAAGGGGGACTGTTACAAATTTTTCTATTTCCTCGGCGCTCCTGCCCGGCCATTGGGCAATGATGATAACCCGGGTGTTGGTTACATCAGGGAAAGCTTCAATGGGGATATCCCTGTAACTGATAATACCTATGACAACAATGACAAGTGTTGCAAAAAGAATGAAAAACTTATTCTTCAGTGAAAATCCAAGTATGTCCTTGATAAACCTGTTCATACCTGCTAGCTGTTAAGGGCATTGTAAACGACCAGTGCATTCTTGCATACAACCAGCTCCCCGGGTTTCAACCCGGATTCTATGTAAGTCCGGCCGCCAACCGGGTGGTACACTTCAACCTCACGGGTTTCGACATGCCCTTTGCCATGGAACACCATGACGAAATACCTGTTCTTATCGAAGATGATGGATTCAGAAGGGATGCATGCCATGGATTTTTTTCCCTCTTTATAATAAACTGTAATATTCGCGAACATTTCAGGCTTGAGCAGGTAATCAGGATTGGCAAGTTCAATCCTCACTTTCATAACCTTTGATGTGGAATCAATCACATTCATGATCCTGGATATGGTCCCGTCGTACACCCTGTCGGGATAACTAACCGTGGTTACCCTGGCCAGGTAGCCTGGCTGAACATCCGGTATATCTGATTCGGTGACATTGCCCACGGCCCAGACATACTTCAGGTCAGCCACGGTGAATAATGCATTCTGCCCGTCCTCAACACGAAAAACCATATCCTGGGTAGCGTTGCGTTCAACAACTATACCATCTATAGGAGCTCTTACAGTATAATTTTTTGCCGTCTCGTCACCGTAAATTGAAAATATTTCCTTGATCCTCCTTAGTTCCCCATTGGCTTTTACCAGTTCCTGCTGTGAGGTCAGGTAATCCTTTTCGGATGAAAGCCCGTTCTTGTACATCTCCTGGGTGAGTTCTGCGTTTTTCCGGGCTATTTCGCAGTTGGAAAGGGCTGTTGTATACTGGTTCGAATATTCGGCCGTCTCTATACTGCGGATGACAGCCAGTACCTGTCCTTTCTTTACATGGTCCCCAACTTCAACTTTCATCGACTCTATCATTCCCCCGCTCATCGGAGATATCCTTGCAAGATGGTTTTCATCGAAAGTGATCTTCCCTGTAAGAAGGATCTCATTCCGGACCTCTTCAATTTTAACAGTATCCAGCTGGATAAGTTTACTCAAGACATCACCAAGCATCTCCTGGTTTTCCTGACCGGTTTTCTCTTCCCTGCCGCCACAACCCCAGGCAAATGCAGTTGCCAGCAGCAAGATTAGAAATTTAACACCTTTAAACTGCTTCATACTCCTAACTTATAACCTATTTCGCCTTTCGCTTTTCGCTATTTCGCTATTTCTTTCGCTACCTCGCTATCTCGCTATTTGAGATTGGTCCCTACCACATAATTGAGATTCTCGATGGCATTGATCCTGTCGTTTTCGAGCTGCAGGTACTGCAACCTGGAATCCTTGTATGATTGGTACAGATCGATGAATTCGAGCAGGCCAATCTCCCTTTTCAGATAACTTTCTTCGGCTTTCAGGATAATCCTCGAAAAGTCATTACTGAAGCCTGCGTCAATATTTTTATAGACCTTATCGATCTCCGAGAGTTTTCCAAGGTCCTCTGCCAGGTCGTTGTATACCTGTATACTGTAATTCCTGTAATCGGCCTGGCTTTCCGCTATACGGGCCCTTGCCGCAAGTACGTTTCCTTTGTTCCTGTCCCAGAATGGCATATTAAAGCTGAGCCCTATATAATTATAATTGTGGACAAAGGATCCGTTCTGGTCCCAGCCGAGGAATAAAGTCGGGTCAGGTACATTGACCAGTCTTTGGTAAACCAGGTCGGTTTCTGCATACTTCATCTTCTGCTCATAGATGAGCAGGTCATACCTGTTCTTCGAGGCTGTATCTGCCAGTGCCGAAAGACTGTATTTCCCTGGGCTGAAATCCCGGTAAGCAGCGGGATCCGGCACAGGAAGAATGAAAACCCGGCTTTTATCGTTGACAAGGACTTTAAGCGTGCCCTGGTTTTCGGCAAGATGAGCACGGATGCCAAGCCTTTCGCTTTCCATGGAAAGCAACAGGGCTTTGACCCTGACCAGTTCCTTCAGTGAAACAAGTCCCTTTGGATAAAGCTGGTCGTAACCCCTGATGATATCCCTGAGCCTGCCGATCTCAGTATCATACACCCTGGTCTGTTCAAGGAGAAACCAGGTATTGTAAAATGCCGACCTCAACTGCACTTTCAGCGAGCGCATAAGGTCAAAATACTGGTATTTTGCAATATCTGTTGTGGTCTTTGCCATCGAAACCAGCTTTGAACGCTTGCTCCCTATCACCAGTAGCTGTTGAACCTGGGCTGAAGACTCGCTGCTGTCGCCGATCTCGAAAAAGGTTTTACGCTCAGGGTTGTACAATACATGTTCGAAGGTCATCATAGGCTGATCCCAGATCTTTGCCTGTTTAATATAGGCTTCGTTCTCGGTAATGTTATACTTTTGCGAAAGCAGCTGAAGGTTGCTGTCGAGAAACTGCTTCTCGAACTGGGCAAGGGTGTATGCCAGGGTATCGCCCTTCAGCATTAAAGGTGCGCTGCTTCCGTTCTGAGAGAAACACAGCAGGGGCAGTGCAGAGACGATGAGAATGGTAAGATTTCTAAGGCGTGGCATGGCTGATATCAGTCTGAACAAAACTTTATTGCATGCATCTTATTGTAACGACAAATATAATCTTTATAAAAAATTTACCATACAGAATTATTGATCCATGCTTGATACAGCCACGGTAAAAGAAACAGCGGTACTTGTGGGAGCGGCCACCAGGCTCCAGGATATGGAACGCACCATGGAATACCTTGATGAGCTGGCTTTTCTTGTCGACACGGCAGGAGGTATAGCATTGAAGAAATTTGTACAAAAGCTGGAGTATCCCGATCCCAGGACTTATGTCGGCAGCGGCAAGCTTGCTGAGATCCGTGAATGGATAGAATCACATAAGGCAGATATGGCCGTGTTTGATGATGAACTCACCCCAAGCCAGATACGAAATATAGAACAGGAACTTAAATGCCGTATCATCGACAGGAGCAATCTTATTCTTGACATTTTTGCCAAACGGGCCAAGACTTCGAATGCAAAGACCCAGGTTGAACTGGCACAATATGAATACCTTCTTCCAAGGCTTACCAGGCGATGGACACATCTTGAGAAACAAAGGGGAGGCATTGGCTTAAGGGGGCCCGGGGAGCAGGAGATCGAGACCGACCGCAGGCATATCCGCGCCAGGATATCATTGCTGAAGGATAAACTGGAAGAGATAGACAAGCAGAAATCCACACAGAGAAAACACCGGAGGGATATGATACGCGTGGCCCTGGTGGGCTATACCAATGTAGGCAAATCCACCGTAATGAACCTTCTCAGCAAATCGGATGTGTTTGCCGAAAACAAATTATTTGCCACCCTGGATACCACCGTGCGCAAAGTGGTGATCGACAACCAGCCTTTCCTGCTGTCCGATACTGTCGGGTTCATCAGGAAACTGCCACATACCCTTGTTGAATCTTTCAAATCAACCCTCGATGAGGTGAGGGAAGCCGATATCCTTGTCCATGTGGCCGATATCAGCCATCCCGGCCATGAAGAGCAGATCGACGTGGTAAGGCAGACTCTCACCGATATCAAAGCCTCGGATAAACCGGTGCTCATGCTGTTCAATAAAATCGACGCTTACCGTTTCGATGAAAAAGAAGCCGATGACCTCCTGCCTTCGACCAGGAAAAACCTCAGCCTTCAAGAACTTGAGAAGATCTGGATGGCCAAAGGCGATAATGTGTCCCTGTTTATCTCCGCTACAGAAAAGATCCATGTTGACACCCTCAGGGAAGCCCTTTTTCAGCAGGTAAGGAAAATTGCACGCCAGCGCTGGCCCGAAAAGGTTCCGCGTGACTATACCGGATGACCAGGGATTAGGAAACGCGATGTCTGAGATTTCCTGATCGTTTTCCTGTGACCTCTTTTTTGAATGACTTTTTCCTGAATGAACTGATTGTCCTTTTGAGGGGATGAATAATCGTAATTCCGCAAATTTCTCCAGTCTGAGTATTAACACGCAAGATGGGGCCGAACTGCGTGCTGCCGATGCAGTTTTCAGGATGCTGGCGCTGAGTGCCGATGCAAGATGTCCAATATCCCGCATCCCGCATCCTGCATCCTTCATCCCCCCGCTCCCTCATCCGCAGAAAGAAATTAAATTATTTCTCACTTTTCCCCCGACCAAAGTGAAATATTCGTATATTTGCGCATTCGGGTACCTAATTATTTCATGCAGATTTTCAGAGCATGGCTGATGGAATAAAAAAGAACAAAGACGGAAGCATTGCAGGCGGCAATGAACTTGAGAAAAAGACGATTACCGCAATGATCGGGATCTACTGCAGGTCTGTTCATAAAAGCAAAGAATTGTGCGGCAGGTGCCGGGACCTGAATGAATATGCGCTGAAACGTATTGAACAATGTGTGAATGGGATGGATAAGCCTGTATGTCAGCAATGTAAGGTTCATTGTTACAGCCCCCTGATGAGGGAGGAAATCAAAAAAGTCATGCACTATGCGGGGCCCAGGATGATATTAAAACACCCTGTCCTTTCACTTGCACATTGGATAAGGGAGAAAAGAAAGATGCGGGATGCAGGATAAAGAACCTGGATCCTGCATCCCGCATCCTTTTCAAAGCACTTAAAATGAATTGTATAAATAACAGACATCACAATGGAAACAAAGAACATTTTTGATCCGGGCACAAAGTTCCGGTTCCCCGAAAGCGTGGAATATTCTACCGACGGGATAGTCAGCAAGCGTGTTATCGACCGCTCTGTGGGGACTGTGACACTTTTTGCCTTTGACAAGGGCCAGAGGCTGAGCACGCATTCGGCTCCTTTCGACGCAATGGCACAGGTAATTGAAGGCCGGGCGGAGATTGTCATCGACAATATTCCTCACGATCTTGGTGCAGGCGACACCATCGTTATGCCGGCAGGCATACCCCATGCAGTGAATGCAACAGAGCGTTTCAAGATGATACTCACAATGATCAAAGGTTAAAGCCATGAGCGAGCCGATAAGCAATTCATCGGGCAGGAAAGAACTGCTCAAGCACATGATACTCGAACTCCACGAAGGGAGTGCTCCCGAAGAAGTGAAAAAACGCCTGGTCGCACTGATGGCGAAAATCCCTTACGGGGAAGTGGTGGAAGTTGAACAGGAGCTGATATCCGAAGGACTTCCCGAGAGTGAAGTGCTCAGGCTGTGCGACGTGCATACCCAGGCGCTGGAAGGAAGCATCGACCTCTCGGGAATGCGTATAGTCCCTCCCGGACATCCTGTCGATACCTTTCAAAGGGAAAACAGGGAACTGGAAGCTGTAGTAAAAAAACTGAACGAACTGTTCGACAAGGTTGAAGAACTTTATGCAGGTATCGGCCCTGTTGCATTTTATAACAAGCTGAAAGCGCTTTTCAACAGCCTGATGGATGTTGACAAGCATTACCGCCGCAAGGAAAACCTCTTGTTCCCGTTTCTTGAAAAATACGGGATTACCGGTCCTCCCAAAGTGATGTGGGGCAAGCATGACGAGACCAGGGCCCTGCTGAAGAACGCACTGGAAAGCCTGTCATCGGCTTCTTACAATGATCCTGACCAGGTGAAGTTTATCGTTGATGTCCACCTTAAACCTGCAGCCAAAGCTATTACCGATATGATCATGAAGGAGGAGGAGATACTGCTTCCCATGACCATGGATAAGTTGAGCGATGCAGACTGGTATGATATTTACCGCCAGACCAACGAGATCGGCTACTGCCTTTACGATCCTGCCATCGAATGGAAGCCCGGGGGCGTACAACTCAGCGAGCAGTGTTCGGCCGATGACGGGAACATCAGTCTTCCCAGCGGGAAATTCAGCGTGGAGGAACTGATGGCTGTCCTTAATTCATTGCCCGTGGACCTCACTTTCGTGGACCGTAACGATAAGGTTAAATACTTCACCCAGGGCAAGGAAAGGATATTCGACCGCAACAGGGCCATCCTGGGCCGGGATGTGCGTATGTGCCATCCGCCTTCGAGTGTGCATATTGTTGACAAGATCATCAGCGACTTTAAGAGCGGGCATGCCGATTCGGCCCCGTTCTGGATACAGATGCAGGAGAAATTCATCCATATTGAATATTTTGCCCTTCGCAGTGAAAAAGGCGAGTACCTGGGAACCCTCGAGGTGTCGCAGGACCTCACCGCAAAACGCAAACTTGAAAATGAACAAAGAATTCTGAATTATGGAAACACCGGTATGGCTCAATAAAGCCAATATTAAAATTTCCCTGGATGCCAGGCCTCTGCTGGCTTCAGGCATCCATCCCCTGGAACAGGTGATGAAAGATTCAGCCACCCTTGGCATTGGGGAGATTTTCGAAATCATAACCCCTTTCCCTCCTGTTCCGATGATTGAAAAGATGGAAGCGGCAGGTTTTGACTACTTTTCAGAACAGCAGGATTCCTCATTCCATACTTTCTTCATGAAAAAATAGGCTCTGCAGGAAACCGGAAATTTCCTTTTGATCTTTGAATTCCCGCTGCCAGGGTGAAACTACCTCTGCTGATTATTTTTGAATAATTTGGAGGCCGTTCGAATTTGGAGTACCTTTATAGTGTTGCAAAGTGTTGAGATTCAAAAAAAACAGCATCAATGAGCACTAAAAAGATCAAACCGGCAGAAGCCGGGCAAACTCATTTTCCCATTGTAGGTATAGGCGCCTCGGCGGGCGGTCTGGAAGCATTAGAGCAATTTTTCAGCAATATGCCTAAGGATAGCGGAATGGCTTTCGTGGTCATTCAGCACCTCGACCCTAATCACGTCGGCATCATGCCCGAGCTCTTGCAGCGGATCACCCCCATGAAGGTATTACAGGCAAGCGACAGCCTTAAAGTGAAGCCGAACTGCGTTTACGTTATACCTCCCAACAAGAGCCTGTCGATACTTAACGGCGCCTTGAATTTGTTCGATCCGGTTGAATCGCGGGGGCTGCGTTTGCCTGTCGACATTTTCTTCAGATCCCTGGCCGCTGATATGCATGAAAAAAGCATAGGCATTATTCTTTCGGGAATGGGCTCCGACGGAAGCCTGGGTTTGAAAGCCATCAAGGAACAAAACGGCATAGTGCTGGTTCAGGACCCTGCCTCTGCCAAATTCGACGGTATGCCCCGAAGCGCCAGCGAAGCCGTAGCTGCCGATATCGTGGCGCCTGCCCAGGACTTGCCGTCCAAACTGCTGACTTACCTTAAGTTTATTCCAATGGTTCCACCTGATCCTGATATTGACAGTAAAAACCAAAGCAACCTCGACAAAATCATCATCCTGCTTCGCGAACAATCAGGCCACGACTTTTCGCTGTACAAGAAAAATACACTCTTCCGCCGCATCGAAAGGCGCAAGGGCGTTCACCAGATCGACAAGATAGCCAACTACGTACGCTTTTTACAGGAAAATCCAAAAGAGGTTGAGATCCTGTTCAAAGAACTGCTTATAGGCGTCACTAGTTTTTTCAGGGATGCTTCAGTCTGGGAAATGCTCAAAAAGGATGTTCTTCCCTCCATATTTGAAGAATTGCCAAATGGCTATGTTCTGCGCGCCTGGGTAACCGGATGTTCCACCGGTGAGGAAGCCTATTCACTGGCCATGGTGTTTAAAGAAGCGGCGGAGACCATCAGGAATCAAAAAAACTTAAGCCTGCAGATATTTGCCACTGATCTTGACCTGGATGCCATTGAGATAGCACGCAGAGGTGTGTTTTCTTCAAATATTACTGCGGATGTGTCGCCTGAGCGTTTAAGCAAGTTTTTCACTGTTGAACCTGAAGGCTTCCGCCTCAGTACCGCGATACGTGAAATGGTGGTGTTTGCAAATCAGAATGTGATCAGAGATCCTCCCTTCACCAAACTCGATATACTGACCTGCCGTAATATGCTCATCTACATGGAGGCTGAATTACAGAAAAAAGTGATCGCCCTGTTTAATTACAGTCTTAATCCAGGGGGTATAATGGTACTCGGTACCGCCGAAACCCTGGGGAATTTTAAAGAAGGGTTTGAAGATATAGATGCTAAATGTAAAATATTTAAACGCTCGGGAACCTACCAGCCTTCCGAACTGCTGGACTTCCCAAGCTCCTTTCACACTAAAAAAATCGCAAAGACAGATATTAAAACTCCGGCCAAGCATGTTGAAAACATCCAGTTCCTTACCGACCAGCTATTGCTGCAGAAATTTGCCCCTGCCAGTGCTCTTGTTAATGCCACTGGTGATATATTGTACATGACAGGACATATAGGAAAATACCTTGAACCTGTTGCAGGCAAGGCAAACTGGAACATTTTTGCCATGGCGCGTCTGGGATTGCGCGATGTGCTGCCTGTGGCCTTGCGCAAGGCCCTGCAAAATTTTGACCCGGTTGTTGTTCGCAATGTTATTATAGATAGCAATGGTAGAACTTCTTTTGCCGATGTTACGGTTCAGCGTATCGAAAACCCTGATTCCATAAGAGGCATGGTGATCGTAATATTTACAGATATTCCTGCTGTGGTTGAGCAGGATGACCATGAACCTAAAACAGGAAAACGCAGGCTATCCCCCAGGCAAAAGGATCTGGAGCGTGAACTGCAGCGGAGTTATGAAGACCTGAAAAGCACCAAGGAAGAGATGCAGACATCCCAGGAAGAACTGAAATCGACCAACGAAGAGCTGCAGTCGACCAACGAAGAATTGCAATCAACCAACGAGGAGCTTACCACTTCCAAGGAAGAGATGCAAAGCCTGAATGAAGAATTGCAAACGGTTAATGCGGAGCTTCAAAGCAAGGTAAGCGACTATCTGCGGGCAAACGACGATATGAAAAACCTGCTTAACAGCACCGAGATAGCAACCCTTTTCCTCGACAAGGATTTGAATATCCGCAGGTTTACCGACCAGGTCACCAATATCATTAAACTGCGTTCTATGGATATCGGGCGGCCGTTTACCGACCTGGTTACCGATCTCGATTACCCAGGGATTGACACTGATGCCAGGCAGGTGCTTAGAACGCTTATATCTGTTGAAAAGGCTATTACAACTCATAACAACCGGTGGTTTAATGTGAGGATAATGCCTTACCGCACCCTCGACGACCGCATCGACGGTGTGGTTATTACGTTTACCGACATAACCGTAGCAAAGCAGGCCGAGCAGGCAATGACCATTTCGGAAACCCGATACCGCAGGCTTTTTGAATCAGCCAAAGACGGTATCCTTATCCTCGATGCGGAAACCGGACAGATCAATGATGTAAATCCATTTTTAATTGAGCTGCTTGGATACTCAAAAGAACAATTCCTTGAAAAAGCAATCTGGGAAATAGGATTCCTCAAAGATATCGTGGCGAATAAAGACAAATTCCAGGAACTGCAGCAAACGGAGTTGGTCCGCTATGAAAACCTGCCGCTTGAGACAGCCCATGGCCAAAAAATCAAAAATCAATGTCGAGTTCATCAGCAATGTGTACCTGGCAGCTAATGTGAGGGTTATCCAGTGTTTTATCAGGCAATTAGGCAATAGGGCCTAGTGCCTATTGCCTATTGCCTATTGCCTATTGCCTAACGCCATGAAACAAGAGAAAAAACCAGGATCCAGGTCCCTTCGCCAGAAAGCCGAATCTTTGCTTAAAGACAAGTCCCCGAAAACAAGTTCGCAGCTTTCAGAAACCGAAACTTTGAAACTTATTCATGAGCTCGAAGTTCACCAGTTAGAGCTGGAATTGCAGAACGAGGAACTAAGGCTTTCAAAAGATCGGGCTGAACTTGCTGCTGATAAATATACCGTATTATACGATTTTGCGCCTTCAGGTTATTTTACACTTTCACAAAGTAGTGCAATCATTGAATTAAACCTGAAGGCATCTCAAATGCTGGGTAAGCATCGAGAACATTTAATAAACCGTCCGTTGGGCTTCTTTATTTCAGATTTGTCAATACCAATCTTCAATATCTTTCTCCAAAAAGTGTTTTTTGGTAAAACCACAGAAACCTGTGAAATAATCCTTTCATCAGATATTAATCTGCCGGTTTATCTGCACTTTTCAGGTATAGCCGATAAGAGTAAAGAAAAATGCCTGGTCACTGCGGTTGATATCACTGACTACAAACGGGCAGAAGCGCAATTACTCATGGTAAAAAAAGCAGTTGAATCTGCGAGTGATGCAATCGGGATTTCAGATACCAGTGGTCGCCATATTTATCACAACAGGGCATTATCCGAATTATTTGGTTTCGCAACAGCCGAAGAACTGGAGGAGGCCGGCGGTGGTATGGCGCGCGTCAGAGACCCGGAGGTTGCCAAAGAAATATTCGAAAATATTAAGCGAGGCCTGCCCTGGTCGGGTGAATTAGAGATGGTGACAAAAACAGGCAGAATATTTCCTGCCTATGAACGTGCGGATGCAATTACCGACAGCAAGGGAGATATCGTGGGTCTCATCGGGGTAATATCCGATATCACCGGGCGCAAGCAGGCTGAAGAAACGCTTCGTTCAACGAATGAATTCAACAGATCGCTGTTGCAAACCATCCCGTTTGGAATGCATATAGTGGATGGGGAAGGCAATGTTCTCTTCCTGAGCGACACTATGAAACAGGGTTTCGGGGAAGGCGCTCTGGGGAAAAAATGCTGGGAATTGTACCGGGATGATAAAAAACAATGTTCCCATTGCCCTTTGCATTCAGGTATTACCATTGGCGAAACAAAAACCTATGAAACCAATGGTGTGCTGGGCGGCAAAACTTTCGAGATCTACCATACCGGTATGATGTTTAACGGACAAAAAGCAATACTGGAAGCCTTTATCGACATTACCGATCGTAAGCTGGCTGAACTGGAATTGCTCAAAGCCAAAGAACATGCTGAAGAAAGCGACCACCTTAAATCAGCGTTCCTCGCCAATATGAGCCATGAAATCAGAACACCCATGAACGGCGTTCTCGGGTTTGCCGAATTACTTAAAGAACCAAAATTATCGGGAGAGGAGCAGGAAAAGTATATCAGTGTTATTCAGAGAAGCGGAACCCGCTTGCTACACATCATCAATGATATTATTGACATCTCGAAGATAGAAGCTGGTCAAATGGGAGCAAACATTTCAGTGACGAATGTCAATGAGAAAATTGAAGACATTTATAATTTCTTCAGACAAAAGGCAAATCAGAAAGGGATTCATTTTTCCTGTAAAAGCCCATTGCCATCTATACAATCCATTATCAAAACAGATAACGAGAAATTATATGCCATTCTGACTAACCTGGTTAACAATGCAATTAAATTTACTCATTCAGGTTCCATAGAATTCGGATATACAAAAAAAGATGAGTTCCTTGAATTTTTTGTAAAAGATACAGGCATTGGAGTAAGCAGCGCTCAAAAGAAAATTATTTTTGAACGGTTCCGGCAAGGTGGCAAACAGCTTACCAGAACTTTTGAAGGCACTGGCCTGGGATTATCCATTTCGAAAGCCTATGTGAAAATGCTGGGCGGGAAAATCTGGGTTGACAGTGAAGAAGGCCAGGGTTCGGCATTTTATTTCACCATTCCATACCTTACCGAAAATCGGGTTCAAACCAATAATCCGGATATTCTTCAGGCAAAAGAGGGATCGGGACATATTAAAAACCTGAAAATTCTTATTGCCGAAGACGATGAGACATCCGATTTCCTTATATCCAGCATACTCAGAAACAACAACCATGAGCTTTTTCATGCAGCAACCGGTGCGGAGGCAATAGAGGAATGCCGCAATAATCAGGGCCTGGACCTGGTTCTGATGGATATAAGGATGCCCGATATCAGTGGATTGGAAGCCACCCGGCTAATCCGTCAATTCAATAAAAGTCTTATCATCATTGCTCAAACAGCCTATGCTCTTGCAGGCGACAGAGAAAAGGCATTGGAAGCAGGTTGCAACGATTACATAGCAAAACCCATTAATAAAGATGAACTGGAGAAGTTAATCCAACAGCATTTAAAAACAGGAAAGCTTAAAATATTTTCATGAAAGGACAATTAAAGCCCAATATCCTTATTGCTGATGACGCCAGGGATATGCTGGAAATATACACCATGGTGCTTGAACACCAGGATGCCACTCTCATCCTGGCACAATCGGGCAAGGAGGCTTTATCAATGATCAGGGGGAAGGAGATAGCATTAGCCCTGCTTGATATCCGTATGCCTGAGATGGATGGAGTAGAACTTGCCAGGAGGTTACAGGCTGAAAGGAAAGGTGAAACCATCCCTATTATTTTCATAACGGGTCAGTCAAACGATGATGTACTGGTTGATGCATGTTATAAGTACGGAGCTGTTGATTATATTCTCAAACCTTTCTCCTCGCGTATCCTGATCAGCAAGGTGAAGATCTTCCTGGAATTATTCCAGCAAAAACAACATATCGTTGAACAAAATTTAAAGCTGAAATCAGCGACAGATAAACTGAAAAGGGTACATGTCGTTCTAAAAGCCAGCGAAGAAAAATACAGGAGCTATGTTGACAGTGCCCCCGACGGTGTTTTTATTACGGATGAAACAGGGAAATATATTGAAGTTAACGCTGCGGCATGCAGGATAACCGGCTTTTCAGCGAATGAGCTTTTAAAAATGTCATTTTCGGATATTCTTGGCGAAAATTCTATCAAAGACGGCCTGGCTCATTTCTCAAAACTGATAGAAACAGGAAATGCACTAGGTGAGCTGTCGTTCAAACATCACAACGGATCTATACGATGGTGGTCTGTTGAAGCCGTCAAACTTTCGGGAACACGGTTTCTTGGCTTTACCAAGGATATCACCAAGCGCCTTGAACTGGAAGAATCTTTAAGAAATCATCAGATCGAACTGAAATTGCAGAATGAAGAGCTCAGCCAGACATTAATCAATGCTGAAGTCGCCACCCAGAAATACTCGGAACTATACGATTTTGCCCCTATCGGGTATTTTATCCTTTCCTCGTCAATGGAAATTCTTGAGCTGAACCATAGCGCATCCAGGATGCTTGACAAGACACGTAGTGAGGCGACTGGCTCACAGTTTGGGGTTTTTGTTACAAAGAATTCCCTGCCTGTTTTCGATAGTTTTTTCCGAAATGTTTTTAAAGGGAAAACCAAGGAAATATGTGAATTGGTGCTCCAAACCAACAGCAATCACCAAACACATGTACATATTGAAGGTATTTCAGTCAATAACGGACAGCAATGCCTGATGAATGTAACTGATATAACCCGCCGTATTCATATCGAACAATCCCTTAAAATCAGCGAAGACAAATACAAGACCCTGATCAATGCTTCACCTGATGGGATTTTTCTGACCGATCTCAAAGGCACCATAATGGAGGTTTCGGATATCGGGCTTGAGATGATTGGTGCCAATGCAAAAAAAGAACTGGTAGGAAAAAACCTGCTCAGGTTCCTGCCGTCTGATGAAAAAACCGTCATCCGGGAAATTATTGATAAGACCATGAATGACGGACTGGTTCAAAACATTGAATTGAAGGTAAGAAAGCAAAATCAAAATTTGTTTGCCAGTGAGGTCAGCGCCACTTTAATACAGGGCATAAACGGGGTGCCCATCTCATTCATGTTCATCATGCGCGATATTTCCCAGCGCAAGAAAATGGAAGCAAAGCAGATCCATGCCGACCGGATGGCAAACCTTGGTGAAATGGCTTCAGGCATTGCACATGAGATCAACCAGCCGCTAAATATCATTTCGATGGTAATGGATAAGATATTATTCGATGCAGCAAAAGTTGATTCAATCACGTATGACTTTCTTAAATTAAAATCCGACAAGATCTTTGAAAATATAATCAGGATCAAGAACATCATAGATCATGTAAGGGCCTTTTCGAGAAACAACGATGATTATATTCTCACGATGTTTGATATCAATCTGACTATTGAAAATGCTGTTTCAATGATGGTTGAACAGTTTAAGCATCTTGCGATCAGGCTTAATCTGAATCTCGAACGTGAGATTTCCCAGATTTCAGGTAATACCTTGAAATTTGAACAAGTTATCGTTAATCTCCTGGTAAATGCCAAAGATGCTGTGCTCGAAAAGAAAAACAAGCAGGATGAGAATTATAAAATGATAATCGGGATCAAATCATACCAGGAAAAGGAACTTATAATCATTGAAGTTACCGACAATGGGATTGGCATACTGAACGAAGACATCAACAATTTAATACTTCCTTTCTACACAACAAAAGAGGAAGGGAAGGGGACCGGGCTCGGATTATCGATTTGCTATCAGATCATAAAGGACATGGGCGGGGCCATTGAAATCACCAGTGAACCATCAAAAGGAACAAAAATAAAACTACTTTTAAGCTCGAAAAGGAAAAATTAATATGACAATTCCCGACAAGATTACACTCCTGATCCTTGATGATGAGAAGCAATTCACTGAAGAGCTGAATGGTTTTTTCCAGGGCTCCGAATACGAGTCATTTGAGGCGAATACCGTAGAAGAAGGTAAGAACATACTAAGCACGCATACCATTGACCTCCTGATCCTTGATGTACGCCTCCCCGGGGTGAATGGCCTGGATGTACTGAAAGAGGTAAGAGTTCAATACCCTGCCATGGAAGTCATAATAATTTCGGCTCACGGTGATATGGATACCGTGATCAAGGCCATGCGTTACGGGGCTTTCGATTATTTACGCAAGCCTTTCAGGTATATCGACATACAGATCGCCATCGAACGCACACAGAAATACCTTCAGATGAACAGGAAGCTGAAGCAGATGGAAGAACGGAACTCCCTTATCTCAAAAACCCTTGAAGAAAAAATTGACAGGCAGTTCATCGGCATCAGTCATCAGATCCAGGAAGTTTTCGAACAAGCCATAACCGCCTCGAAATATCCCGATGCCAACGTTCTGATCACCGGTGAGAGTGGTACCGGGAAAGAAAATATTGCAAGGATCATTCATTACTCAAGTCCTCGGAAAGATCATATTTTTTGTGCCGTTAACAGCAGCGCCATTACCGAGTCACTTCTCGAAAGCGAATTTTTTGGCCATAAAAAGGGCTCCTTTACCGGCGCCATAAACGATAAAATGGGCTTCTTCGAAGTTTGCCACCAGGGGACCCTGTTTCTTGATGAAATTGCAGATATGCCTCTGAGCCTTCAGGCAAAAATACTTCGGGCTACCGAGGAAAAGGTGATCACACGGGTAGGTGATACCAACACTATCCGCACCGACTTCAGGATCATTTCAGCAACCAATCATGATATAAACAGAGGCGTTGAAAAGAAAAAGTTCAGGCTCGATCTGCTTCACCGTCTTAATACCCTGCATATCCATATACCTGCCCTTAGGGAAAGGCCTGAAGATATCAAACCACTGCTGACCCACTTTGTGGATATTTTTTCAACGAGGTTTAACAAGCCCGGGATACGTATTTCAAAGGATGTTTTACCGGCCCTGCAGGCATATGATTTCCCGGGGAATGTGAGGGAGCTCAGAAATATGGCCGAAAGAGCCATCATTCTTTGTAAAGGGAATACCCTGGGGCTCCATGATTTTCCTTTAAGGCCGGCTGCAGGCTCCGGCCCGCATGAGCGTACCAAATCGGTCAACCTGAAAACCAACGAGATCCTGCTTATACAAAAGGCGCTCAGGGATGCAGGCTTCAACCAGCAGGCCGCAGCTGACGCACTCGGGATCCACCGTGATGCCCTGAGCCGCAAAATGAAGAAGTATGATATTACCAATGTAATTAATGCCGAATAGGTAAATCCCCGCTTTTCCTGGCAAATTTTCTGTTTAAAATCATACGCGTTTTCACGTAACTACGCGTTTTTTTTATAAATAACGCAAGCCCTTTCCCACATACCTGTATAAAGATTTCTTCTTTCAAAAAAATAATTAGTTTTTTTATTTCTGTTATTCAGCCTGTTACATGCCCGCGCAGGCCGGTTTATACATTCGCATGAATTTGTGGCCCGCCCTTTGCATAGTCTTATTGCATTAGAGGTAAGCCGTCCCTCACGTAAGCACGGTAAACACAAACAAATAATAGGAGATTAAACAAATGGCAGTAGAAAAAACCATCGGTTCATCCAGCCTCGTTGAGGTTATCGACCGTATTCTTGACAAAGGTGTTGTTGTTGACGCATGGGTAAGAGTATCATTAGTAGGTATCGAACTGCTTGCAATTGAAGCAAGGGTAGTCGTTGCCTCTGTTGAAACATACCTGAAGTATGCAGAAGCAATCGGATTAACTGCAAAAGCTGCATAAGCTTGGCTGTTAAGAATTATTCTTGCTAAAACATCCTGCAGGTTACAAGCCTGAAAGCATGGGTTACCAAGATTTTTTTTCTCCCCTAACCAAAGTCCATTTCAAGAAATCAAAACTAATTCCCTTATATGAGTACCCAGCCTGACATAAACCTGGATGCATTTTTCGAAAACATCATAACATCCTATGAATCCAGGATTCAAAAAATTCAAACCGCTTTCCAGTCATCAGAAAATATTACAGAATCATCCCATACGCTTTTTGATGATGTTCATCATTCATTAAACGATCTGAAAAAGGAAAGGGATACATTAAATTCAAGGCTTTGCGAAACCCTTGCAAAAAACGGGTCGCTGCGTAAAAAAGATTATAACACTTTGATGGCCGGCATTCTTTCTGCTCTTGATGAAAAAGAGAAGGAAGCAGAAAGCCAGTTTTTGACATTTATTGAAGATCAGAAAGAGACGGTCCAGTCCCTGAAAAACAGCCTGCTCGGCATAAAAGATATAAGGTCACTGGATGCAGGTGAAAAGATCTCCATAATCAAGGAACAACTTGCAGAGGTTTCAAAACTGCAGGAAACCAGGAAAGAAACGGTAATCAGGACATTCCTTGATTTCCAGCAAACGCATAACAGGATGAAAGAATGCCTGGAACATTTGCTTGAAAAAGGGGACCAACTTATTATTCAAGACATAAAAAAAGTGAAAGCTCAGATCATACAAGAAAATAATTAATAAAGATCAACCAAAAATTCATAAACATAGGAGATAACAAAATGGGACTAGGATCAGAAATGAAAAATTTGAGTGAAGAATTACTTGCTTCGTTCAAACAACGTATTAAGGAAAATGAAGAGCTCGTCAACGAAGTTCAGAGCACTCTCGATCATTTCCGCAAAGACCATATGGAAATGGCTTCAGTATTGAATGCAAATGCCAATGCATTGAGAAAAGGCCTTGCTAAAGGCGAAAAGGACAGGTTAAATACCTACAAGGATTTAATGAGCGGTATTCACCACACAATTTCTTCCATACAGAAAGAAGTTGTGGGAATTCAGACATCCACCTTCAACATGGTCAATGAGTTCTCGGCCGACAGGGCACAAATGGCAAAGGAATTACATAAATTCTTCAGCAAAGGAAGGGCCGACCGTAAGCAGAACGAGAAAACAAGGATGAAGGATTTCGATACCCTTATGGGTAACATCAACGATGATATTAAAGATATCAACGCTGAGGTTGCATCAATTTTTAAAAACACCAATGACATGCTGGCAAGGTTTGAGAAAGAACATTCCGACATGGCTGATGATCTCAGGGCAGACCTTGGTAAAAACCTTGCCGAGCGCGTTGAGTATACCCGCACATTGCTTAATGGTTTTCAGAAAAGACTTTCGGAGATCAGCAAGGAAAATCAAAAAACGGCCCAGAAGCTCAGGAAAGACCTTGAGCATGGTGAAACAGAAAGGCTGAGTGACTATAATCATATTATGAAGGGGATACATGTTGCAATAAAAAGCATTCGCAACGAAGTAAAGGGCATAAAGCACTCCACTTCGACAATGCTTGATGATTTGCTGCAGAACCGGGTCGAAGCAGCTGCTGAATGGGGCAAGATGCAGAAAGCTATGGCTCAGATACGGGAAAAAGGTGTAGAAACAGCGCCAAAGGAAGTCATCAAAAAGGTTGAGAAGAAAGTTGTAAAAAAGGAACCTGAGATCAAGGCTGAAAAGAAGATCATTGCAGAAAAAAAAGTCAAGGCTGAAGTGATCAGGGAAACACCGGTTAAACCTGTTAAAGCAGAAGCTGTTGTCGTACCCCCAGCCCCGGAACCTAAAACGCTTGAGGAGAAAGTCCTGAATTATATAAACAAGCATCCCAAAGGAGTCAAAATTTCCGAAATGGAGGTTCCCCTTGGCCAGTCCAGGATGAGGATAGGGTTTATTGCTAAAACCTTACTTGACCAGGGAAAGGTATTGAAGCTCGACAATATCTATTACCCAGTAACCCACCCGGTAAAATAAGGAACAACAACATTAATATCATGAATCATGGCAGCAACGATTAAGTGTGCATATTGCAATGGAACGGGAAAGGATCCCTTCGACTTACTCTCCCCGATTTCACATTGCCTTGTATGTAACAGCACAGGGGTGGTTGAGGTGGCTGAACCCATGAAGAAATGTATTTTCTGTTCAGGAACAGGCAGGAACCCTCTTGGAGCGAGGGTTCCCTGCATCGTCTGCGGAGGCAGGGGGAGTTTCCACACTGATAGTTCAAAAAAATGCACCCAGTGCAAGGGTACGGGAAGATCATCAGATGGTTTGCCCTGTACCCGTTGCGGAGGCAAGGGGCTTATGGGAGCCTAACCAGCCTGGCTGATTAAGATTAAAGGTCATGGAGGAAGTAGGCAGCAGGATATTGAACAGCCTGAAGAAAAGACAGGATGCAATGAACAGGTTTAAAGCCAAAAAAGAGGCTTTCTTACTTAACAGGGAAGAAATAAGAAAGAATATCGAGGAAGCAAGAATCATCTGGGAACAAACCCTGGAAAAACTCCCTGAGCAGGAATTCAAATGGTAAACCGGCAGCGGTAAGAATTATCACCATTAATTAAACCATCAATTTAAATTTCCATGAGCGATAACAATGAAATGAACACCGTGCTGGAACTGAAGCCGATGTCAAATTTTGTAGAAACCGATTATATCAGAGACATTACCAGCCGTGGTCTCACTTATGTAAAAGCCGGCTTTCCTGTGCATTTCAGGGGCCCTTCGGGAACCGGGAAGACTACAGTTGCCATGCATCTTGCAAGCAAGATCGGAAGGCCTGTAGTGATAATCCACGGGGATGCCGAATACAAAACTTCGGATCTCATCGGCAGCGAGCAGGGTTATAAATATAAAAAGCTTGACGATAAGTTCATTCATTCAGTGCATAAATATGAGGAAGACATGAGCAAGCAATGGGTAAACAACCGCCTGACCATTGCTGTCAAGAACGGATTTACCCTCATCTACGATGAATTTACCCGCTCGCGCCCTGAAGCCAATAACATCCTCTTACCTATTTTGCAGGAGAGAATGCTGAGTACCTCTGCAGCCAAGGAGGAAGATTATTACATGAAAGTACATCCTGAGTTCCGGGCCATATTCACTTCAAATCCCGAAGAATATGCGGGTGTTAACCGCACCCAGGATGCCTTGCGCGACCGTATGGTAACCATGGACCTTGACCATTTCGACTATGAAACCGAACTGAAAATTACCAGGGCAAAATCTGACCTTTCGCTGAAGGACACTGAAATAATTGTGAAAATTGTAAGAGGACTGCGTGAGTCGGGTAAAACTGAATTTGACCCCACTATCCGCGGTTCCATTATGATTGCCAAAACGCTTGCAACATTAAAAACCACACCGTCGAAATCCAGAGATATCTTCCGCAAAATATGCCAGGATATTCTCACTTCCGAAACAAGCCGTATCGGGTCGAAGACAAACCAGGAGAAAGTAAAAATAATTGTAGATGAGCTTATCGAACAGTATTTAAAGTAGGCACCAGGCAATCAGAAAACAACAATTAAAAGGAAACAGCAATATGCCAATTTCAAGCGGAATAAAAGGACTTCAGAGCATCAAAAGCATGCAGAGTGTAGTCAAATCGGGGATCCCGAACAAGGAGGATTCCGATTTCATCAAATTATATATGCTCGAAAAAGAGAGATCACGGTTGAAGAGCGAGGAAATAAGGATCATACAAAGGCTTGAGATAATCCAGAACAGGCTGAAGGAGATCCAGGTATACTATGATGAAAAGGCAGGCGAAATGCACCATGCTCCTGCCGAAAAGGCAAAAAAGCCAGGGAAAGCTGATAAAAAAGAATGGAAGACGATGTCAATCGATTACTAAACAAACTGTACAATGGCTGAAATGACTCATTCGTTACAAGCGACAAACCTTGCTGATATCCTCGAAAGGGTTCTAGATAAAGGAATCGTTATTGCTGGTGATATTAAAATCCAGATAGCCGACATAGATCTTTTAACAATTAAGATCAGGCTGCTGGTAGCTTCCGTGGATAAGGCTATGGAGATGGGGATCAACTGGTGGCAGGAAGATACATATCTTTCGACCAAGGCCCGCGAAAAGGAACTTATGCAGCAACAGGATGCTTTGGAGTTAAGGCTTCAGAAACTCGAAGCCTCCGGTAAGCCGGTTTAACTAACAGGATATTAAAATGAACTTACCATGGAAAACGATAAGAAAAAAGACAAGAACCAAGATGCCTCTTTTGAACTTTTTGGGCTCGGCGGCCTGTTCAAGGGTATAGAAAAGCTGGTAGACCTTGCCGGGAAACTGGAGGAAAAAGGAGGGATCAGCAAAGAAGGCGAGATCAATTTTGATCATATCAAAAAAGGCATGAAGGGTGTTTATGGTTTTACCGTAAATACGGCCGGAGGCGGTTCCCCTAAAGTTGAAACCTTCGGAAACATAAAGAAAACGCCCGAGGGGCCGAAAGTTGATGAAGAGAGGGAGCCGATTACCGACATCTTCAATGAGAAGAGTGAAATTGTGATCATTGCAGAAATGCCAGGCATTGAGGAGAAAGACATCATGATCGATTTAAAGGAAGACATCCTTGAAATTTCGGCATCGGGAAAGAACCGGAACTACCGGAAGGAAATGCTTCTTCCTGCTAAAGCCAAGAAACAGAACATCGGGCATAAATTTACAAACGGCATTCTTGAGGTCAGGATAAAAAAATAAGGTCATGGCACTAAAGGGTTTGGAAAACAACGACCTGAAACTAATCATTTTCGGCGGGAAAGGCGGTGTAGGTAAAACCAGTTGTGCCATTGCCACTGCTCTCACCCTGTCGGAAAATTTCAAGACCCTGCTCATATCCACCGATCCTGCACATTCCGTGTCGGATTGCCTTGAACAGCATATCGGGTTCGGAGTCAGGCAAGTTGCCGGCCATGAGAACTTGTCTGCGATAGAGATTGTTGCTGATGAAGCGCTTTCAGAATTCAAAAAAGAGCATGAAAGTGAACTGAAAAGACTGCTTGAAACTTCTACCAACCTTGACAACCAGGACATTGATGAGCTTCTTACTCTTTCGATACCGGGCATTGATGAGGTGATGAGTTTCAAGATCATCATTGACTTTATTGAAAAAGGCGAGTATGACAAATACGTTGTTGACACGGCCCCTACCGGCCATGCGCTGAGGTTAATCTCCTCACCTGCCTTACTTGATGAATGGATAAAGGTAGCCGCAAGGATGAGATGGAAATACCGTTATCTGATCACAAGCTTCTCGGGCAATTATAAGCAGGATGATGTGGACGTTTTCCTGCTCAGCCTGAAAAGAACTGTAAAGAGGATCGAGGCCATACTCAGGGATATTTCCAGGTGTGAATTCATCCCTGTGCTGATACCCGAGGCAATGGCCATTATGGAAACAAAACGTTTGCTTGCCGATCTTGGCTTGTCGGGGATCGTTCCTCGTCAGATCATTATAAACAATATCATGGTATCGGAAGGATGCGGTTTCTGCCATACAAGAAAAGTTGCCCAATTGCCATACCTGCAGGAGATCCGAAGCACATTCGACACTGCAAATGTAGCTGAGGTTCCGATGTTTGCTGAAGAAGTAAAAGGGTTGGAAGCTCTGGATACCTTAAAGTCATTTTTGTTCAACGATTAGAGAAAGGCAAAGCAGGAATGTCAAATTATAAAGAATAAATGTCATACCCCCACGAAAATAACAAAGCCATGACAACTATTAAAAAAGAGATGACCCTGCGCGTGAAAGAAGCGCTTGTAAAGGATGTTGGAAGGGCTATTGCAAGGATTGACCCTAAAGACATGAAGCTGCTCGATCTTGAGAGTGGTGACGTGATAGTGATTGAAGGCAAACGTTCCACCCCGGTAAAAATTATGCCTTGTTATCCTGAGGACAGGGACAAGAGCATCATACAGATTGACGGTATTACGAGGGAGAATGCCCAGGTGGGGATAGATGAAAAAGTAAAGATCAATAAGTCTTCCTGCCGGCAGGCTGTTAAAATAAAACTCAAACCCGATGTAAAATCAGGTTCGCTCTTCAGGGCCGACGATGCTAAATACATCGGATCACTGATCAATGGCTTGCCAGTAATAAAAGGGGATAAAGTAAGGGCCAACCTGTTCGGATCACGCTCTGTTGATTATACCGTAACCGGCAGTAATCCCGAGGGAGTGGTGCTTATACATCCAAATACCACCTTGCAGCTTGAACTGACCAAGCAGGAAGGGGAAGGTAAAAGCAAGGTTTCCTACGAAGATATCGGGGGGCTTGGCAACCAGGTTCAGCGAATACGGGAGATGATAGAATTACCACTTAAATATCCCGAAATTTTCGAGCGCCTTGGAGTTCAGCCTCCAAAGGGAGTATTCCTGTATGGCCCCCCGGGGACAGGCAAGACCTTGATCGTAAGAGCCGTGGCCCATGAGACTTCCGCATATTTCATCAACATCTCCGGTCCCGAGATCATGGGGAAATTTTATGGGGAAAGCGAAGGCCGCATCAGGAAACTCTTTGAAGAAGCCCAGGCACATGCACCCTCCATCATTTTTATCGACGAAATCGATGCCATTGCCCCGAAGCGGGAGGATATGGGAGGTGAAAAGCAGGTTGAGAAAAGGGTGGTCGCACAACTCCTGTCATTAATGGATGGACTTGAATCGCGGGGTAAAGTCATTGTTATAGGTGCAACAAACATTCCCAATTCCATAGATCCGGCATTAAGACGTCCCGGACGATTCGACCGTGAAATCTCCATCTCCATTCCCGATAAAAAAGGCAGGCTCGAAATTCTTCACATTCATACCAGGGGCATTCCCCTTTCTTTGGATGTGGACCTGGAAAAACTGGCCGAGATAACCCATGGATTTGTGGGTGCCGATCTTGAAGCTCTGGCCAGGGAAGCGGCCATGACCGCTTTACGGAAAATCCTTCCGCAGATTGATTTCGAGATGGCTGAGATTCCTTACGAATTGCTGATGTCGCTGGAAGTCACCATGGATAATTTCCAGGATGCAATGAAAGAAGTGGAACCTTCGGCTATCAGGGAAGTTTTTGTGGAAGTCCCTGATGTGAAATGGGATGATGTTGGCGGTCTTAACGAGATCAAGGAGGCCCTGATGGAAACGGTGGAATGGCCTTTGAAATATGCCGAGCTGTTTAAAAAAGCCAACACCAATCCTCCGAAAGGAATTATTCTTCACGGGAAACCAGGGACCGGGAAAACATACCTGGCAAAAGCACTTGCAAGCGAAAGCGGGGTCAACTTCATTTCAGTGAAAGGCCCCCAGATCCTTAGCCGGTATATAGGTGAATCGGAAAAAGGGGTTAGGGAATTATTCAGGATGGCCAAACAGGCCTCCCCCTGCATACTGTTCCTCGATGAAATAGACAGCCTCACTCCCAGGAGAAGCAACGACAGCTCAGGCTCAGGTGTGATCGACAGGGTAATAGGCCAGTTCCTGACCGAAATGGACGGCATTGAAGACCTGAAGGGTGTGATTGTGCTCGCCGCTACAAACAGGATAGACCTGATTGACCCGGCTCTGCTCAGAAGCGGCCGTTTCGACCTAATATTTGAATTACCCCTGCCCGATAAAAACACCAGGGAAAAGATCTTCAGCATACATACGAGGAACAAACCTTTGGGTAAAAAAGTCAACCTGGCTAAACTGGCAGTGAAAACAGAGAAAATGACAGGTTCAGATATCGAATTTATCTGCAGGAAAGCTGCCATGCTTGCAATCCGTGAACTGATAGAGAAAAAACGCCTGCAGACGGATGAAACAGGTGACAATATTTTAATAACTGAATCCCATTTCGAAGAGGCGATACAGTTGGTTTTAACGCAAAATGCAGCAAAAAAATGATCCATTTATCCTCAAACTTATCCTGATATGACAGCGAAAGGAATATATTTTTATGGAATTGTTCCGAATTTTTACGGGACAACACAATTTCAATCTCTTGAAAATTCAGGGGTTTCGGCCATTACCTATCAGAATATCTCGGCAATTGTTTCCGATAGTGAATGTGAAGGCCTTGAAAATCTTGACCGGGAATCACTTGGACAATTGCTGGTTCATCACCAGAAAACGATTGAGGAACTCCAGGCCAAAGGTTTTAATATGATCATCCCAATGCGGCTGGGTACTATTTTCAGTTCCAAAGAAGAGATATCTCAGGTTCTCGCAAACGGACATGCTGTCATTATTGACACCCTGAAAAAAATTGAATACCTCACCGAAGTAGATCTTGTCGTTACCTGGTCCGATTTTTCGAAGGTGCTGAAAGACATAGCCGAACTTCCAGAAGTGCGGGAACTGAAACAGGAGATGCTGCAGAACACCGATATCATCAAGAAAGTTGATCAGTATAAAATGGGTATGTTCATTCAGGGTATCCTAACCGAAAAAAACAAATCGGTCGAATTAAAGATACTGGATGCATTGTCGCCCTTTGGCCATGATATCAGGATGCATGAAGTAATGAACGACCAGATGATCACCAATTCGGCTTTCCTTCTCAACAGGAATAAACAGGAGAAATTCGAACAGGCCATAGGCGTACTTGATGAAGCATACAAAGGAGCCCTCAATTTCAAAATAGTCGGGCCTTTGCCTTGTTATAGCTTTTATACACTTGAAGTGAATGCTTTGAATCCCGATAAGGTGGTTGAGGCAAAAGAAGATCTTGATCTCGGAACCGAAACAACGGAATCTGAAATAAAAAAAGCATACCTGGAGAAAGCAAAATTATTTCATCCTGATGCAAACCTTAAAAACGGAGACCTGGAAAGCTTCAACAGGATAAATAAAGCCTATCATACCCTTCTTGATTATTCTGCAGCAGTAAGACAATCTTCGAAAAAAGATTACTTTTCACTTGCCAAAGAATACGTAAATGAAAATCTCATCCTGGTAAAAGTAAAGGAGTAGTATGCAGCGCGACGGAAAATATATTTATTGTATTATAGCATCAAATTACGACGTCAACCTGGGGTCTATCGGGGTTGGCGGACGCGGCGACCTCGTTTCCACGATTGGTTTCGACGGTCTTTGCATGGTGGTAAGCGACCACCCGCTTAGCAGGTTCGTCGTAAATCCTGAAAACATGCTCGCTCACCAGAAAGTGATTGAAGAAGTGATGAAGGAGTTCAGAAGCGTAATCCCGATCAGGTTTGGCACAATAGCAGCCACTCCGGATGAAATCAGGAACCTCCTCAACCGCAGGTACAGTGAGTTCATGGAATTGCTGAGGCAGTTCGAAAACAAGGTTGAGCTCAATGTAAGGGGAACCTGGAAAAATATGGGAATTATATTCAAGGAAATTGACAAGGAGCATACTGAACTACAGAAGATCAGGGCTGTAATCGAGAAACTGAAAGACCCTGAAAAAAGAAATCTGAAAATTGCCGAAGCCGGGAAACTGGTCGAACAGGCATTGATTGAGAAAAAAGCCGAAGAAACTGATAAAATCGTGGATGCCTTCCGCAGATCGGTTTTCGAGTATAAAATGAATAAAACAAGCGGAGATGCCATGTTCATGAATACTGCATTTCTTGTTAACAGCGGAAGGGAAGTGGAATTTGACAACATCATGGCCGACCTTGGCAACCGGTTCATTGATCGCAGTGACTTTGTATACACTGCACCATTGCCGATTTTTAACTTTATTGACCTCAAAATTTTTCCTGAAAAATGGGAATTATAAACCGAAAAATTGAAAAGCATATATGAGCACCGAATCAGAAATTCCGAAAGAAGGGAAATATATTTACGGTATTATCAGGCATAGCGGCAAAATAGACTTTGGACCGATAGGAATAGGAAAACGTTTCGATATGGTCTACGGGATCAACTACAAGGATGTCAGCGCCATTGTCAGCAATTCGCCTATTATCCAGTATGAGGCCAGGAGGGTCAACATGACCACGCATGAAAAAGTGCTTGAAGAAATCATGAAAGAATTTACAGTCCTCCCCGTCAGGTTTTCAACCATCTCGGAACATAATGATGATGCAGGAATTCACAGGATACTTGAGAAAGACTATGATAAATTCAGTGACCTGCTTACAAAGATGGACGGCAAAAAAGAATTGGGGCTAAAAGTACTTGCACATGAAGCACCTGTATATGAAAGCATTCTTGAAAAATATCAGAACATAAGAACTTTAAGGGATAAACTTAAAAACCTTCCTGTTGATAAAACTCATTACCAACGGATGAAAATCGGGGAAATGGTGGTCGAAGCCCTTAAAAAGGAAACTGCCGCTTATAAAGATGCAATCGTTGGTGTTTTAGAACCGCTTGCAGAAGATGTAAAAATCAATGACAACTATGGAGAATTCATGGTACTGAACTCCGCCTTCCTTATCAAGAACAGTTCTGAGCCCGATTTCGACAAGGCTGTAAACGATCTGGACTCAAAATACGGGAAATTGATGACATTTAAATACGTGGGAACATTGCCTCCGTATAATTTTGTAAATCTTGTAATTAATACTAAAGGCATATAAAATGTTCCTGATCGATGATATACTTCTTGCCCCTTTAAAAGGAATAATTTTCATTGGAAAGAAAATCAACGAAGTGATAGAGAATGAAACGTCGGATGAAGGAGCAATCAAAGAAAGGCTGATGGCATTACAATTAAAATTTGAGCTGGATGAAATTGGCGAGGAAGAATATGACAGTAGAGAAGATGAATTGCTGAAAATGCTTGAAGATATCAGGACCGCAAAACAAGGGAAGCAGTAAATCCTGCATCCTGCATCCTGCATCCCGCAAGAAGAAAATAAGGTATAACTGAACAAAAAGGAGGAAAAATGAATGCGTTTACATGCCCGAAATGCGGGAAACTAACAGGTGGTAACGAAAAATTTTGTGTTGAATGCGGGCAGTCCCTCAATATCACATGCCCTGAATGCGGCGAATCGTGGAGGTTTATGTTTGAATATAAGTTTTGCCCTGGTTGCGGGCATAGTATGAAGAAACCCGGAGCGAATAAAGCAGGCAGGGAGGAAAAATAGCCTGCGTTATATGCTATTGATATAATTAACTAATGGTATGAACCCCGGGGCAAACCCGGTCCCCTGTCCTGCAGCAAGCTGCGGGTAATATTCCGGGACAGATCAAGGAAAAGGAGAAAATAATGAGCAAGATTATAGATGTCAGAAAAACAGCAGTAAAGTTCCTCACGGAGACCATTAACAGCGAAGATGTAACGATCATTAAAATCGGGAAAATTAATGATACCTGGAAAGCCGTGGCTGAGGTATATGAAAATGATTCATTTTTAAAATCAATGAACCTGCCTCCTAAAAAGATACGCTTGTTCTATTCGGTAAGCCTGGATGATAAACTTGAGGTTTTATCTTTCGAAAGGCATAATACCTTTGAAGAAATTTCAGGGAGCGATGGTTCTTAATTTAACTGATCGATGAGATGATCAATGAACTGATATATGTGTATTGCATATCCGTAGACCCTCAGGAGCTCATAAACGAATTGAGATCCAGGGGACTGAAATCCATTTGTATTGATGGATTTAATGTTATCATAAAAAATGTTCAGGAAAAAGAATTTTCAGAAGAAAATCTGAAACAGAACATTGCAGATCTTCACTGGCTTGAAGCCAACGCAAGGGAGCATATCAATGTGATTGGAATGATCATGGGATACACTTCAGTGATCCCGTTTAAATTCGGTACTATTTTTAATTCCCGTGAAAGCCTTGAAAAATTCATAATAGCTTATTCCGCATCATTGCTTCGGAATTTTGATTTTATAAGAGGGAAAGAAGAATGGTCCGTTAAAATTTATTGCAACCGCAAAACCCTCAGTAAACATATTGACGAACTGAGCGAGCCTGCCGCCGCTCTTGAAAAACAGATCATGGCAAGTTCCCCCGGGAAAGCATTTCTTTTGCAAAGAAAAAAAGCAGACCTCATCCAGGATGAGATGGACAGGATCTGCAAGGAATGCGGGCAGTCCTATTTTAATGAACTTTCCATACAGAGTGAAGCAAACAGCCTCAATAATCTTCTCCCGAAAGAAGTTACAGGAAGAGAAGATACTATGATCCTTAATGCTGCATTCCTGGTCACTAAAGACAAAGTAACTGAATTTAAAGGGTCGGTAACGAAATCCGCAAGCAGGGAAGTGGATTCTTCCTTTAATGTTGAATTAACCGGGCCCTGGCCACCTTTCAGTTTTATTTCCATTAACGAAAAAACACAATGAACGAAAACGTTATCGACCGTTCAAGGGATATCACGATTCTCGAAGTACTCGACAGGGTCTTGAACAAAGGTGTCATCCTAACCGGTGACATCGTAATTTCAGTTGCCGATGTTGACCTGATCTACCTGGGGGTAAAATTAATGCTGAGCTCGGTTGAAACCATGGAGAAATTAAAGGCAGGGAAACACTAATCCGGGTACAATGGGCAAAATGATCTATTCCATAATAAAAGCATCAGAAGAACCCACGCAAATAACCGAAGTTCTATCTGGTTTGCGTGGGATCTCAGGGGCAAATCTCGAGTTTGTCCAATGCGCCGACATTATTGCAGTGACGTGCAGCGCTGAAAGGAAAGAGGTGGTTGCCGACCGGTCCAATACCCTGGATTATGCGGGAGTGATTGACGAACTTTCTAAGACCTGCACATTGCTCCCGGTGCGTTTTGGTTCTGTAATGGAATCTGAAGATGATATCCTGAAAATGCTGGAAAGGAATTACCAGGGAATCCAGAATAACCTGGATAAGGTTGAAGGCAAGGTTGAATTCGGATTAAAGGTCTTTTGTGATACTGAGAAGCTGAAGTCCCGCCCTGAAATTTTTGGTGAAGAGAACATTAAAATCTTTGATAAACCTCCCGGCAGGCAAAATAATTCAGTTTACCTCGATTACGTCAATAAAAAACTTATTGAGTACAGGATTGAGGAAGCATTGTTATTGTTTGTCAATTCGGTTATTAAAGAGATCACTGATTGTTGTATAAGTGTCGGGGCAAATGGAAAGTTCAGGAAGATGGTAAACCAGAACAATATTATTGATGCCCTGTTTTTAGTTGAGAGGAGCAAAACCAATGGGTTGATTGGTGTGGTTAAGGAACTGCAGGTCAAATATCCCGATCTCGATTTTATCCTGACCGGCCCCTGGCCACCCTACAATTTTGTTGATATAACAATAAGCTGAAGTAAATGAGCGAAAATAAGATACTGTTTAGTACGGGTAATCTCGACGGGCTTGCCGAAGATATTGGAAAAATGACCGATACCGAAGGCTCAAAACTTAAGCTTCATCCCGACAATGCAGACTCAGGGCTTGCCAAACTGGTACTGACCCTGGTCGAGCTTATCAGGAAACTGGTAGAGAAGCAGGCAATGAGAAGGGTCGACGGAGGTTCGCTTACCGATGAAGAAGTTGAACGCCTGGGCGAAACACTGATGAAGCTGGAGATGAAAATGGAAGAGTTGAAAAAGCATTTTAACCTTACCGACCGGGATCTGAATCTTAATCTGGGTCCTTTGGGTGACCTGATGTAAACATTGCTCAAAAGCATTGTAAATGAAAACACTGATCTACGTTCCCATCATACATTCCAGCGCCGACATGGGCTCACTGGGTGAAGGGCTTAAGAACAAAAGCATATCGGAACTCGGTGAAACATTATGGCAAAAGCATACCGACACGGTCAACGGCTACTGGGATGCAATCGAGTCGTACTTTAAGAACCTCGAAATTTCAGTGAAATGGTTGAAAATATTCCAGGACGGAATGTTTGCAGATGGTGAAATGGCGCTTCAGATCATTCGGGAAGGTGTAAAATCGGGAAGTAAAAACTCAATCATTGTTTCGGACCTGATAAGTCACGGTGCAAGGCTCACCAGGACAGAAGATATTGACCTTGTCATGGCTGAATATGAAGGGATTCAATCCATTCTGAAAGCAAAAAATAAGTGGTTGAAAATTCTTTACCTGCTCAGGTATAAAATCCGTAAACCATTGTTTTTGTGCAGGAGGGATAAGTTTATAGCCGGGAGGATAGTTGAGACCATGGAGAGCGGTGAAACCGGGATCTTGTTCATCGGTGCTTATCACAACATTATTAAAAGGCTTCCTTCAGATTTTTTTGTGATCCAGGTAAAAGAAATTTCCAGGATCCGCTCGTATCAAAAAGCAGTTCAGTCCGGGATTAAAGTCAGTTCCCCTCATTTTCAGCAGCTTGCAGAATATATGGTAAAAAAATGATAACAATTTTAGCCATAGATGATAAACAGTCTAACCTGGTAGCTTTATCTGCGATATTCTCCATTACATTCCCTGATGCAAGGATAATTACGGCTTTGTCGGGAAGGGAGGGGATTGATCTGGCCCTCACTGAAAATCCTGATGTGATACTGCTTGACCTTGTAATGCCTGATATGGATGGTATCGAAACATGCAGGATACTTAAAAAAGATGAGGTTTTAAAGCGCACCCCTGTGATTATGATCACAGCCATCGCCACGGACAGCAAATCCCGAATAAAAGCGCTGGAAGCGGGAGTTGAAGCCTTCCTGTCAAAGCCTGTTGAAGAAGCTGCACTGATGGCCCAGGTTTCATCGCTCATCAGGCTGAAAAAATCGGAAGACCTGGTCCGCAGTGAAAACAAACATCTTGAAGAACTTGTTCTGGAACGTACAAAAGCGTTTGAAGACAGCAGCAATGCCGCTACCAAATTACTGGAAGAATTAACAGCCAGAATTGAACATTGCAAATTATTGGAAAAAGATCTCCTGAACAGTGAGATAAAATTTCACGACAGTGAGGCCAGCATGCGATATATTGTCAAGCATGATCTGAATGCCCTTGCCATTTTTGACCTGGACCTTCATTATGTTGCAGTCAGTGATCGTTACCTGAGGGATTATAATGTGAAGGAAGAGGATCTCATTGGCATTTATCACTACGAGGTATTTCCGAAAATACCGCAGAGATGGAAGGATGTTCACCAGCGCTGCCTTGCAGGTGTGATAGAGCGAAATGATAACGATTGTTTTGAACATTTTGACGGTTCAATATCCTTTAACAAATGGGAATGCAGGCCATGGTTCCGGGCCGATGGAGAGATCGGAGGAATTATCATTTATTCCGAGGTGACCACCGAACGCAGGCAGGCCGAAATGGAGCTTATCGAAGCATTGGAAAAAGCAGAAACAAGCAACAAGCTTAAAACTGCTTTCATGCATAACATCTCCCATGAAATCCGCACACCCTTAAATGGCATCCTTGGTTTCAGCAGGTTGATCACACTACCAGACATTGGTGATGAAGAGAAACTTGAGTTTTACTCTCTTTTACAAACAAGCAGCAACCGCCTGCTGAATACCATCACCAATTATATGGATATTTCGCTGCTCACTTCAGGAAACCTTAATCTCGTCAGGAAGCCATTTAAGCTAAAGAACCTGTTTCAACGGCTCTATGAGCAATATCAGCCTCTTTGTGCCAAGAAAAACCTGGTCTTTAATATTATATTACCCGAAATGTCGGAAAGCTTTACGATGGATTCCGACCAGGAAATGCTCGAGAAAATTTCGTCTGCATTACTTGACAATGCGGTAAAGTTTACCGCTAATGGAAGCATAACTTTCGGGTATGAGATGAAACATGATTTTATTGAATTTTTTGTCAGGGACACAGGAATCGGCATCAGTACAGAGTTTCTTCCCCGGATGTTTCAAAGCTTTTCTCAGGAAGAATATATGTATTCGAGGGGATACGATGGCAGTGGGCTGGGTTTGTCTATCACAAAGGGATTTCTGGAATTGCTTGGAGGAACCATACAGGTGGAATCTCAAAAGGGATCGGGTTCATCATTTATATTTACGATCCCCTGTAAACGTATCAATAATGAATCTGAAATGACCGAAGCCTCAACCTCAAAGGAACAACAAAAGGTAAATCCGGTTGTTCTGATTGCCGAAGATGATGAAAACAACTTATTCCTGATGCAATCAATCCTGAGAAAATTCAACATAACTTCTTACCCGGCTGAGAACGGGAAAGAAGCTGTTGACAAATGCCGGGCGCATTCTGAGATATCACTGGTCCTGATGGATTTAAAAATGCCGGTAATGGATGGGCTGGAAGCATGCCGTGAAATTAAATCGTTTCGAAAGACTCTTCCTGTCATTGCCGTCACTGCCTTTGCAATGAGGGGAGATGAAAAGAAAGCTCTTGAAGCCGGTTGCGACAGTTACCTTTCCAAACCAGTAAGCCAGAAAACATTAATTGAAAAATTGAAAGAGTTTGGGGTGCTCGGGACTGTTTCGGCCCAGTAAAAAATAATTTATACACTTTATCTTTCATCCCCTGCATCAGGATCAGCTTCATGTTAGAAGAGGCGCAACATCCTGATATTGATTTCCTTGTGTAACTTTTCGTCAAGGTGTTTCACACCTGAACCATCAAACAATAAAAGAAATTGTAATATAATTGTTTGGAAATGAGTTTTGTGGATAAATAATGTGTATCTTTGCAAATATTTTATAACAAATTAGTATTATGAACAACGGTAAAGTTAAATTTTTCAATGAATCAAAAGGATTTGGATTTATTTTAGATTCTGATTCAGGTAAAGAGTATTTTGTACATTCTTCAGGTCTTATTGACCGCATTCAGGAAAATGATGAAGTGACTTTTACACTGACAGAAGGTAGAAAAGGCTTAAATGCAACCAACGTTAAACTTGTTTAACAGGTAATCAAAACCATTTTGTGATAAGAGGCTGTTTCGATGAAACAGCCTCTTTTTTTTTACTTTTTTGACTGGTGATAGATCCATTTGGCGCCTTCCATAAAAGCCGTTGGCGCAACAGACACATGGACTGTGCTGCCGCTGGGGTCATGCTCGACTGCCGGCCATTCAACGTATTCGATATTGCTGATACCGAGTGTCGAGAACCTGTCGCGGGCAGCGACCAGGTTTCCGAAAGGAACGCAGTCGTCGTTCTTGCAATGCCATACAAGCATTTTTGATTTAGGCATCCATCCGAGGTAGGAATTATTATCCTGCATGGCCTGGAATGCCAGGCTTTGATTGTTCCTCAATGAATCGTAAAAAGAATCGGTAAAGACCTTTTTCAGGATCTTATCCTGAGGCATGATGCTGTTGACCACAGGGATGTCGTAAAACCCCGTAGTGTATTTCGGGATATCAGTCCTGTAAGGTTCTTTGAGCATGCCGGTATAATCGAAAATTGCCGGGTACATGGTATTATAACCAACGAGCATCATAGGAAGGAAATAAGGGACCGGGAAGGGATTCTCACCGAGCAGGGTATTCAGCATGGTACCTGAAAGGTCGTAAGGTCCGTCCATGCAAACCACACCATTGAGTTTTACGTCCCTTTCCTCGAGTTCTTTGGCCGCAGCCATAGTCACATATCCCCCCTCGGAATAACCGTAAAGGTAGGCCTGTCCGTCCCAGGAAACGTAGGTATTTCCGCCGCATTGATAATAATCCTCTGCAGCCTGCAGCATATCGGCGGTGGCAACACCCAGCCTGTCCCTGATGCAATAGGGATGGTTTTCGGTGGAATCATCGCCCATGCCCTGGTAATCGGGCATAATGATGATCCATCCGTACCACAGGCAAAGCATATCTCCCACAGCCATTTCCGGGAATTTTTTCCAGTCGCTGTAGCTTGCTTTTTTCCAGCGCGAAGGTGCGAGGTTCTTCATCAGTATTGTCCCATGGTTCACCGAAACGATAGGGGCTTTAAGTGTCTTAAAATTTGACCAGGGATAAATCAGAAGGCCTGATAGTGTCACGGGATTCCCGTTATTGTCGGTCGACGTATAGTGTACTATGTCATGTGCGATCAGGTTTATTGATAAGCCATTTCCACCCGCATCGGCCTGCATATTGAGATACATGTCGGTATAATCATAATATCCAGGGTAGTTCGGCTGCATGTTCACCTGTTCCATCACATCGGTAGAAGTCTTTTCGGTGTGACTTACCACTACAAACCCGCCTGAAGCAGTCGGTGGGCATTCCGGTATGGGGTAGTTCTTGCGGTAGGTGCAGGAGTTGATGACAGCCGCTATCAACAATAAAAAGAAAACCTTAGTGACTTTTAATAATATTTTATCAGAACCGGGGTTAGTATTGTTCGTTTTCATACGCAGAGTTTTTTCAGTCTATTGAGAGAATTTCATCCTTATTCCACAGCTATGAGCTTAAAAACAGTAGGATTTTTTCTATGGTATAATTAAAACACTAATTTACCCATTCCTGCATGTTTTTGCAAATTAACAGTATGTATTTTCAGCTCTCTTTCATTTTCCTGATATTTTTTACTGTGGATGAGAACCGGCTTTCTCCGACCTGATCCTTTCAGGCAAGTCGCTGGCAGGCTCATCGTTTCGCCTGCTCAAGAACATTCTGAGCTCCCAGGTACTTAATGTATTTCAAAAATACGAATGTTTTACAATAAAAGTTCAATTTGATTACAGAGAACCTTCATCAATTACCTGACCTCATGTATCCTGTATCCTGGAACCAGCATCTCAGTTTAATCCACACACCCCGCGCCTTTCCCCACATTCATCTGCGAAAGAACGTAATAAGCGCCTTTCACCACGACCTGGTATTTCCCGGGGAGTTGGCCCAGGGTGGTGACTTCGCTGTATCCCCCGTTGGTAACGCCCTTTTTAACTTCGATGGCCGTAAAGGCCACTTCTTCGGGGTGTTTCTGTATCAAAGGGTCAACGATGAAGATATAGTCCCTGCCCTTATCACGTATCACTGCTGCTTCGGGGATCACCACTGCGTCGGCATTACCGGTTTCTATGAGGCCGTTGACATACATGCCAGGCACAAGGTCTTCCCTGGGGTTCCCCAGCAGTTCGGCATGGGCGCTCACGGTGCGGGAATCCTTTTCAAACTCCCTGCCGATGCTGAATATCCTTGCTCCCATCACGAGTTCGGGCATATTGGTGAAGGTCACACTCACATGCTGACCGGGTTTTACCTCCGGGAGGTCTTTCTCATAGATCATCAGGTCGACATGCAGGTGGCTGTTGTCTATCACGGTAAGAATCTCCTTCTGAGGTTCGGTGTACGATCCGGTATTCACGGTGATCTTTCCCACATAGCCCCTGATAGGGGATTTTAACAGGAATGACTTCTGCAGAGCTGATGGCGAAAGGTCAGTCACCTGCACATTCAGCAGTAAAAGCTGTTGCTCCAGCGAAGCAAGCCTGGCCTTTTCGGCATTGTATTTCGCTTCCGCCTCCTGGAAAGCCTTCTGCGACGCTATATTGTCCTTTGCAAGCTCCTTCTGCCGTTCATATTCCTTTTGCGAGAAAAGGATGTTGCTCCCTGCCACCAGGTAATCTTCCTGGAGTTTCAGGAAATCAGGTGAAGCCAGTTCGACCAGTGGCTGTCCCATGGTTACCAGTTCTCCTTCCCTGACCATGATATTCCTCACGACAGCTCCCATAAAGGATGAGACTTCGGCTTTGTTCTGGGGTGGTACGTGCAGGTAGCCGTTGACCCTCACCACATCGCGGAGGTTCCGCTTCTCGAAGTCACCAAACTGTATGCCGGTCTTGCTCACCTGGAGTTTCGTCAGCTCAATAATATTGGCAACCGCCTTCCCTGTTTCCTGGCCCTGTGTGGATGAAGATGTTTGTTCGCCTGTCTTCTGATGACAGGAGGCCAGCATCATGATAGCTGCAAGGCCCGATATCATAAATGTTTTCATTTCTATTCGTTTTTTCCCCTGATCAGCTGAATGGCCGAAAGGGTATTAAAATATTGTTCCTGAATGTCGATGTAGCTGTCCCTGATCTCCAGGGCGCTTTCAATTAATTTTAAGTACTCCGGATAGGCGATCTCCCCGGCCACCATGCTTTTTCCCGCGTTGGCAATCATCAGCCGGCTGTGGGGGACTGCGGTAATGCTGTAGTAGACCAGCATCTCCTTTTCGACCCTGTACCGGTTCAGCAGCGAAGCGTATTCGGCCTCCATCTCATTTTTCTGCTGCAGGTACCTCTGATCGCGTATCCTTCGTTCTATCCCGGCGGCTTTGATCTTATACCCCTGGGCCCCGAAAAAAACAGGCACCGACAACCCACCCGAAATCCCCGAGAACCGCTCGGAGCGGGTAAAGGTCTGTTCAAAACCATCGATGATCTGTGTCCCTATCAGGCTTTTGTTGAAATATCCAACGGAGATCTCGGGCAGCAGCTTCGCTTTTTCAAGACTCACCTGCCGGGCTGCAATCTCCGACTGCTGCCTGAAGCCGGCCAGCAACGGGTTGTCAGTGACAAGGCTCGTATCAGGGTTCATCGTATACCATGAGTTCAATGGCAGGATTGTATCGGGTATCATCCTGCTCCTGCAGTTTATCACCGCTTTCAGGTCCTGCAACCCCGACTGCCATCTTGCTTCAGCCTGCCTGAGCTTGTACAGCACCTGCATACGGGCAGCCCTGGCAGCCATCTGTTCCAGGGAACCTGTCTCGCCTGTCCTGAACCTCGCTTCCCCTGCTTTTTCAAGCAAAGCATACAGGCTGTCGCGGGTCTTCAGCAGCCTGCGTTCTTCATACAGGCCAAGCAGGTTGAAATAGATGGTCCTGATCCTGAACACGAGTTCGTTCCTGGCCCGGGCCAGCTTATATTCTGCAGCCTGTTCCTGGCTTTTCGCTATTTCTTTCTGGTGGATGTAGACTGTCGGGAACTCAATGCGCTGCTGTATGGTGAACTCATCATCATTGTTGATGCTGTTGCTTTGTCCGTATACTACGCCGAGTTCCGTTTTAGGAATGTCAATGGCGGCTGACCTTCCTGCCCGGTAATAATCCTTTTCCAGTGCCGCGGCTTTCACCGCAGGGCTGTTTGCAAGGGCGCTGTCGATGCATTGCTTCAAACTCACAGCGCCGGGCCTGTACTGGGCATGCAATCCATATACAGGAAAAAAAAGCAATAAGGCCAGTGAAGCAGCAATCTTGCCACCTCCTCCACCAGCGGACTTCAGTTTAGACTCCACCAGGGCATAAATGGCAGGAAGTATAATCAGGGTGAGCAGGGTTGCCGTGATCAGTCCGCCGAACACCACGGTCGCCAGGGGCCTCTGCACCTCAGATCCTGTGGCCATGGACACAGCCATTGGCAAAAATCCGAGAGAAGCCACCGAGGCTGTCATCAGCACAGGGCGTAACCTGATCCTTGTACCTCTTAAAACCCTTTCGCGGATATCAGTGATGCCTTCATCCTTCAGTTGGTTAAAACTGCTGATAAGCACTATCCCGTTCATCACGGCCACACCGAAAAGTGCGATAAACCCCACCCCTGCCGAAACGCTGAAAGGCATGCCCCGGATGTAAAGGGCGAACACCCCTCCTATCGCGGCAAAAGGCACAACGGTGAAAACCAGGAAGGTCTGTTTCACCGACCTGAACGTCAGGTAAAGCAATACAAGGATCAGAAACAAAGCCAGGGGCACTGCAACCGACAGGCGTTTCTTGGCTTCGATGAGGTTTTCGAACTGACCTCCGTAAGTGATATAATACCCTGCGGGGAGTTTAAGGTTCCTGTCGGCTGTTTTACTGATATCGCTGATCAGCGAACTCACATCCCTTCCCCTCACGTTGATCCCGATAGTGACCCTCCGTTTGCCGTCATCCCTGGCGATCTGCTGGGGCCCATCCTCAAACTTCACATCGGCAAGCTGTTCAAGAGGTATCTGCTGGCCCGAGGGCAGGGGAACAAAGAGTTTCCGTACATCTTCTATGGTGTTCCTGTGTTCCTGGTCGAGGCGCACCACGAGGTCGAAACGTTTCTCACCTTCGTAGACTGTCCCTGCCTGCTCACCTGCGAATGCGGCTTTAACCGCCCTGTTCAGATCCTTGATATTCAAGCCATCGGCCGAAATACGGTCACGGTTGTACCTTACAATGATCTGCGGGAGGCCAACCACCTGTTCCACCTTCATATCGCCTATGCCTTCAATTTTACTGATGAGGGCTGCAAGTTTCTCCGCTTCCATTGAAAGCGTATCCATATTATCTCCGAATATCTTAACCGCCACATCCGACCTGATGCCCGTCATCAGCTCGTTGAACCGCGCTTCAATAGGCTGCATGAACTCATAGCTGACCCCCGGGATTACCGAAAGCTTTTCCTTCATTTTTTCAATCAGCTCCTCCCGGGTCGAAGCCGATACCCATTCCTTTTTATTTTTAAGGCAGACGACAATGTCGGCCGACTCCATAGGGGTGGGATCAGTAGGGATCTCTCCGACCCCGATCTTGGCCACCACATCCTTCACTTCGGGGAAATCATTTTTCAGGATATCCGAAACCTGCAGGTAAGTGTCAACACTTTGTGAAAGAGAACTGCCGCTTTGCAGTTTGGGCAAAACCAGCAGGTCCCCTTCTTCGAGTGATGGCACGAATACCGCGTCAATCCTAAGGAACATGATGAGGGCAATGATAAACAAAATGACCGACGCGAGAATAACTCCCGGCTTGTAGTCAAGTGCAAACCTGATCGCCGGCCCATATAACTTATGGACCAGTTTCATGATGCGGTCCGAAACCGATATTTTATGTTCCGTGTTCCTGCTCAGGAAAACCGACGACATCATCGGTACATAGGTAAGCGACAGAAGGAAAGCTCCGAACACTGCGAACATCACGGTTTCGGCCATGGGTTTGAACATCTTCCCTTCAATCCCCGAAAGCGAGATCACAGGCAGGTAAACGATAAGGATGATGATCTGCCCGAAAGTAGCCGAACGCATCATCTTTTTCGCCGAAGACGCCACTTCCGAGTCCATCTGTTCCCTGCTGAGGCGAATGATCCCCTGCTGCTTGTGTTTACCAAGGAAAAGCCGGTAAACCACGCTTTCGACAACGATCACAGCCCCGTCGACAATAATGCCGAAGTCGATTGCTCCCAGCGACATCAGGTTGCCCGAAACACCGGTAAGGACCATGAGTATGATTGCAAACAGCATGGCCAGCGGGATCACCGAAGCCACGATCAGGCCGGCCCTTAGGTTCCCGATAAGCAGGGTAAGCACGAAGATCACGATGAGTCCGCCAAGCAAGAGGTTCTGGGTTACCGTGTTAATGGTCTTGTCGATGAGCCTTGTACGGTCGATAAACGAATCAATATAAACACCTTCGGGAAGGGCTTTGCCGATCTGGGTTATTTTATCTTTCACCCTCCTGATGACTTCCACTGAATTTTCGCCTTTGAGCATCATCACCATTCCCCCGGTGACTTCTCCTTTCCCTGCTTCCACCACGGCACCGTAACGGTTGGCATGCCCGAATCGGACCTTGCCCACATCCCTTACCAGCACCGGGATGCCGTTGACATTCTTGATCACGATTTTCTCGATATCCTCAAGGCTGTGCACAAATCCTATTCCCCTGATAAAGTATGCATAGGGCTTTTCATCAAGGTATGCAGCTCCTGTATTTTCGTTGTTCTTCTGTAAGGCATCGAAGATCTCGTTGATCGATATGCCCATGCTGTGGATACGGCTGGGATCCAGCGCGACCTCGTATTGCTTGACATAACCGCCCAGTGAACTTACTTCCGCGACCCCCGGCGTACCAAGCAGAGACCGTTTAACTATCCAGTCCTGGATAGTACGCAGGTCACTGAGGGAATACCGGGATTCATATCCGGGCCTGACCTTGATAAGATACTGGTAGATCTCGCCAAGTCCTGTGCTGATCGGAGCCATCTGGGGTTCACCCAATCCGGGAGGTATCTGCTTTTCAGCCTCGGTAAGCTTTTCGCTTATCTGCTGCCTTGCGCGGTAAATATCCACGCTTTCCCTGAAAACAACCGTCACCACCGATAGGCCGAAACGGCTTACGCTTCTGAGTTCTGTCACATCGGGAATGGTAGCAACAGCTTTTTCGATAGGGTAACTGATAAGCTGTTCCACTTCCGATGAGGCGAGGGTGGGGGCAATCGTTATCACCTGTACCTGGTTGTTGGTGATGTCGGGGATGGCATCCAGCTGAAGGTGGAACACAGACCAGATGCCGGCAATAATGAGCAGCACGGTCATTATCCCTACGGCAATTTTATACCTGATTGAGAAATCAATGATTCGGTCGAACATCTTTGTTTATTTAAACGTGAATCGTGAACCGTGAATCGTGAATCGTGAATGGTATTAGGCTATACCAAAACAAGCACACAAATGAATGAATAATCGGGGTTGAATATCGTGATCCGCACGGTTCACGGTTCACGATTCACGGTTCACGATACTTTCGGTGGTTGCCAGAAAGGAAGCGGGATTTCCTGTATATCTCCTGAATTAAGAGGATGTATCGTATTCATGCAGATACTGCAGGGTTCCTGGAGTACGATCATGCCCTGGGCCAAAACATTCACCTGGCAACAGCTGCAGACGCAGAACGGGCTGCAGCAATCAGCCTCATTATGTTCCTGTGAATGCGAATTCAGGGGGCAGAGGCTCACACTGCCGTTGTTAAGATGGCAATATTCCTCAATATCCACACAGGGGAGAGTGGTGAGGATTACAATATATAATGCAAATATGATCCTTGCTGCAGTCACTTGTAAACACTATAGATATTGCAAAGATAAGCAATTTGTTAATTTAATAACAAATGTGTTATTCCACTACCATCTTCCTTGATATCACTTTATCGCCGGTAACGAGCTGGTAAACGTAAACTCCGGGTGAGATGTTTTTCGCCTTAAGGTCAAGTTCCTCCACATATTTCCCTGCAGTAAGGAATTTACGATCAAGGATAGTTGCATGCAAAGTTCCGAAAAGGTCAAACAGTTTAAGGGAGACATCAGCTGCCGGGCGGAGTTTAAATGATATGTAGGTGGATGTCGCAGCAGGATTCGGGTAATTCTGATCGAGGGTCATCGTCAGATTTGGCTCTGACCCGGGAACATGCAGCACATCTGCAGAATCGACCAAGGCAGTCATTACGCTGAGCTGGCCGTTATCAAGCCTTGCCCATACCGGCCTGACTATATTATTGCAAGCAGAAATCCCTGTATAATCTCCAAAGAACACAGTAGGTGTTGGCATGAACGGGCTTTCACTGATACAGAAGTTCTGGAATGATTCCCCTCCGTCGTGTGAAGTGGCCAGGTAAACATCAGTGCGGTTATCAGAATAATTCCTGCGGTCATAGAACACAAAAAAAAGTATACCTGTAACCTGGTCCACCGTCATCCAGGTATAGAACTGCTGTTTCCCGGGAGGATCGTTATTCACCCGTTTCGGGGCAGTCCAGGTTAATCCTCCATCGGTCGATTTTGCAAGGAAGATATCCGTATCAGTGGTTCCGTTCCGCTGATCAGACCAGTTGATATAGATAGTTCCCCTGTACGCACCATTGCTCAGGTCGCAACAGGTTACAGGCATGCCGTTACAGCGGTAAATACCCGGGATGGAATAATCCCATCCCCCGGGGATGTCCGAAACATAAACATTATCGGCAGGCCAGCTCAGGCCTCCGTCAAGAGAACTGGTGAACATCAAACCTGCAGGTCCCGCCCATGAAACATACACCTCCCCGTTAGGGCCGACAGCAGGCACCGCTCCTTCCACTGTATTGTCGCTGTCGCGGCAATCCCCCGCAATCCTGTTTATCCTTACCGGGGGGCTCCATGTTTGTGCGGCATCGGTTGACCTTGAAAACAGGATCACTGAACTATCGGTGGATGTAGCACTTCCGTATTTATCAAACTGAGTCCAGGCAGAGTAAATATTATTTGTTGCCGGATCCACAACCGCCCATTCCTTGTCCTGCTGCTTTGGACTGTTAAGCCCGAAATAGGTGCCGTCATCAAAATTCTGCCCGTTATCAGTGGATTTCTGGCAAACCATCCTGTCAATAAAGTGACCTCCTGACGGGTTCGAAAGATGGAAATAATAGAAATTCCCGCCGGTATCAACAATGACACATGGATCTCCCCAGATCCCGTATGAAGAGGTTAGGTAATTTGCAGTCCAGGTATTGCCATAATCGGAGGAATAATAGTAACCCGAAAGATTTGCCCCGGCAAGCTGTATAGCCGGGTTCAAAGGATTGATTACAATAGACGGCTCTTCAGGAGTGAATGCATTACTGATAAGGATATTCGGGTACTGTGAGTATCCGTTTATGGCTGTCAGCAAAAAAACGGACAGAACAATCAATTTTTTCATGCGTAAAAAATACATCGATCCGGGTAAATCGGCATTTTTCATTGTGTGTTCATTTGTCCAGCAATCCAATCAAATATTTTAAGCCTGGATCACAGACTTTTTAAGAGTATTTTAACGTTATCAAAGTTACATCTAAAATATTGATGATGCTTTGAAAATAAACCGCAAGTTCCCGGCGGGGAGAGCATCTAACATCTAAAAACTGGAATTGTCGGAAAAAACCTTTATCGGCAGGCTGAAGTCGGGAGAGCGGGAAGCATACAGCGACCTGCTGTTACAGTATTCCGGCAGGGTTTACAATACAGCCCTGGGGCTTCTTCAGAACAGGGAGGATGCGGAAGATATGACCCAGGAAGTGTTTACCGAGGTGTTCCGCTCCGTTTCAGGGTTCAGAGGGCAGTCAAAGCTTTCAACCTGGATTTACCGCATTGCCGTTACCAAATCACTGGAACTTATCAGGAGCAGGCAAAGGGATAAACGTTCGGGGATCCTTTTCAGCCTTTTCGGCAAAGAACATCTTATCAATGTGACTGCTGATGAGCCATTCTACCATCCCGGCATCAGCCTTGAAAACAAGGAGATGTCGGCAATTCTCTTCAATGCCATCCGCAGACTCCCTTTAAACCAAAGGACAGCTTTTACACTGAATAAAATAGAGAACCTCAGCTATGCCGAACTGGCGGAAGTCATGGATCTTTCAGTCTCTTCGGTGGAGTCGCTGCTGTTCAGGGCTAAGCAGAAACTGAGGGAACTGCTTGGCGATTATTATGAAAAAAACTTAAAGTAAGCGCAGGTTTTTAGCTTGTAAATCATCAAAAGTGTATGAAAACAAAAGAAGAATGGGTTGACAAAGCGATGGGAAGCCTCGACGGGGCCGGGCGGGCTGAGTTAAATCCAGCCGCGAATGAGGAGCTTCTGAAGAGGATGCAGGATGCAGGATACAGGATTGATCCTGTGAAACCAGCTATGGTTTGGAAGATCGCAGCCGTTATCCTTCTGCTGATCAGCCTGAATGTTTTTACCATTGTTTACTATCATAAATCTGCGGCGGGCAGCAGCAGTCCTGCCAGTTCAGTTGCCAGCGAATATTTCTCCTACATCGATCATTACAATCTCTAAGTTATGAAAAATGTAAAAATTTACAAACTGATCATCGCGGTGCTCGTGGCCCTGAACATCTGCACCCTTGCTTTTATGTGGTTCAACAGACCGGGCCATGAAAGGACAGGCAGACGGGAAGGAGAAGCCGCTTCATTCCTGGTGAAGGAACTGGGGTTATCTGCTGAACAACAGAAGGAATACCAGCAGCTGAGGCATGAACACAGGGAGATCCTGAACAAACTAACTGAACAGGACAAAGTACTTCACCAGCATTTTTTCGAACTGTTGTTAATGGAAGTTCCTGATACCGCCAAAGTGCAGCTGTTGGCAAAGGTAATAGCGATCAACAGAAATCAGATGGAACTGGTTACCTATGATCATTTCTCAAGGATCAGCAAAATCCTTACCCCAGATCAGCAAAAAAAATTCAAACTTATCTTTAAAGATGTGCTGAAAATGGTGTTGCCCCCTCCGGCTCAGCCACCAGCTCCTCCACCACCGGGGAACTTTCCTCCGCCTCCGCCACCGGCACCCTGGCCGAGGGAGAGTCCATAATCATTTTCTATAAATATGAAAACAATGCATATAGCCAGGCCCCTGCTCATCGGTTTCTTTTTTGCCACAATCTGTTTCACGGCTCATAGCCAATCCTTCCGAATTGTAGACCTCGGGCAGAATAAATGCTACGATACTATCGGTGAGATCTCCTGCCCTTCTATGTGCAGTTGGTAAGAGGGCCGTTGAATTACGGGGTAAATAATTTTATTGATAATGGCGATCTGAATCTTGCCGGCCTTGCTGCAGGGATTTTTGTAATCAGGGTTTCCGTTGACGGCTCCCTGGCAACACTGAAAATAATTAAACTCTAAAAGACCGCAGGTTTAGGCCAGATCGGCTTTGCAGGCATTTTCAGGCAGAACGCTTGCGTTTCCAGCACTTATTTGCCCCGGCTGCATGTATTCCAAAAACATATGCATAACACACTACGGCTTTTTCATTCCATCAACTACATGACCTTTCTATTTTATGCAGTATCTTTGTATCCTGTTGGGTTTTTGAACTTTATTTTAACTCAGCACACTCGGATTTATCTGACTCTTGTATTCGGGAATTACAAAAAAATCGCCGGAAACAATAATTTCCTCTAAAAAGATCATCATGGGAAATGTGAATAACAAGGCCGGGGCTGAAATCCTGCTCCAACGGGCCGAAGATCTGCTTAAAAGCACACAGCCGGGTACAGGCTCCTTTCCCCGTGAAACCGAGATGCTGAAAGTAATTGAAGACCTGGTAATGTACCAGAAAGAGCTTGAAACGCAGAACGAAGACCTCCGGCTGACGGACCAGGCTTTGAAAGACCAGGTTGAAAAGAGCAACAACGTTTTTTTGTTTCAGGGTTCTGTTTTAGAAAGCGATAAAAAATACCGCAGTCTTTATGACTCCATAAAAGATGGCGTCGTAATGGTCAGTCTCAACGGTCATATCCTGGAGTGCAACCAGGCCTATCTTGACATGTTCGGCTATACCATGGATGAAATCCGGCAGCTGACCTATCAGCAACTGACTCCTGCTAAATGGCACGAGCCTGAAGCAACTATTGTAAAAACACAGATTCTGTCCAGGGGATATTCTGATGAATACGAAAAAGAATATATATGCAAGGATGGCACTATACGTCCTATTTCCCTTCGCGTTTGGCTGATAGAAGACCATGAAAATAATCCTTCCATGATGTGGGGTATTGCACGCGACATCACCGAACAAAAAAATGCCGAACAAAAACTGCGGGAAAATGAAGCCCTGTACCGTTCGATGTTATCCAATATTTCGGATGTGATCGGTATCATGGGCGCCGACGGCCTGATGAAATATAAAAGTCCGAACATCGAAAGGTTTTTCGGATGGTTGCCCGAAGAAAGGATTGGCACCAGCGGTTTTTCAACGATCCACCCTGATGATATTGAGGTGGTTCAAAAAGTGTTCTATCAGCTGCTTGAGAAAGAGAATTCCACATTAACTTTTGAATTCAGATACCAATGCAAGGACGGAAGTTTCAAACCCGTTGAACTTCATGCTGTAAACCGCTTAGATGACCCGCTGGTCAAAGGGATATTGCTGAATTACCGGGATATTTCCGAACGTAAAAACGCAGAGGAAATATTGCGTAGCAATGAAGCGCGCCTGCACGTTATCACCGACACAGCCCAGGATGCTATGATGATGATTGACAACCAGGGCCTGATATCCTATTGGAATCCGGCCGCTGAGAGAATTCTGGGTTACACGAGCGCTGAAGCCATGGGGCAAAACCTGCATACCCTTATCGTACCTTCTCATTATCATGCAGGGCATGCTGCGGCGTTCCCGTTGTTTCAGCGCACGGGACAGGGAGATGCAATCGGAAAAACACTCGATCTGGAAGCCCGCAAAAAAGATGGAAATGAAATCTCGGTTCAGCTTTCACTTTCAGCCACCCAGGTAAAGGGAGACTGGCATGCTGTAGGAATTATGCGCGATATTACTGAGCGCAAACTGAGGGAGGAAGAAATGTTTTTAAAAAATGAGGAACTCGGGAAACTCAATGCAGAAAAAGACAAGTTCTTCTCTATTATTGCCCACGACCTGCGAAGTCCGTTCAATGTTTTTCTGAATTTTACGCGAGTCCTGGCAGATGACTTACCCGCGATGAGCCAGGAACAGATTCAGAAATTTGCCCGTTTGATGAACAGCTCTGCTATAAATCTTTACAGTTTGCTCGAAAATCTCCTGGAATGGTCCCGCCTGAACAGGGGCGTGATTAAATTTTACCCGTCGTCATTTGTATTATTGCCGCAGGTAAACATGACTTTGGAACATGCCCGGGAATCGGTACAAAAAAAAGAGATTAAAATAACCTGCAACATAACTGGAGATTTGATGGTCTTTGCCGATGAGAGAATGCTTGCCTCTATATTGCGTAATCTGACCAGCAATGCGATAAAGTTTACTCCAAAAGGCGGGAATATCGAAATTTCAGCGAAACCCGTGCAAGATAACTCAGTTGAAATTTCCATCAGGGACACAGGCATAGGGATGAATAAAAATATGCTTGACCGCTTATTCCGGATTGACGAAACAATTAACAGACCAGGAACCGAGGACGAGGCCAGCACGGGATTGGGATTGATAATCAGCAAGGATTTCATTGATAAACATGGTGGAAAGATATCGGTAGAGAGTGAAGAAGGCAAGGGAACTGCTTTTTATCTTAGGTTCCCGGCTCAGCCTGCTTCAGAATTGCCCCTTCCCGGTAATGAAATTCAACCCGGCCTGAGTGAGCATAAGCAATCTGCAGGTCTGAAGGTATTAATAGTCGAGGATGATGAGGCATCTAAAATGGTCCTGTCATTCGCAATTAAAAAAAGCGGGTATAAGGTGCTTGAGGCAGGCACAGGGGATGAAGCAGTTAAAGCCTGCCGCGACAACCCTGATATTGATTTGATCCTGATGGACATAAGATTGCCCGGCATGAACGGAATTGATGCGACGCGTCAAATAAGGCAATTCAACAAAGAGGTAGTTATTATTGCTCAGAGTGCATACGTAAATGATCTTTCTGACATTATCCAACAGATTATCGATGCAGGATGTACTGACTTTATTGCAAAGCCCATTATGTTTGAAGATCTCAAGCGTTTAATACGCAAATATTTCGACCGGTAAATAAAGTTCAGGATCACTTTACTTTGTGGCAGTAGTCTGTTGACCACCTTGCACCAATTCTCCATTTTATATTATTGCTTAGCCTGCATACAAGCAAGACCTCCTGTAATCAGAGCTGAGCATGAAAGCTATTAAGAGCATCTACCCGATGACCGTTTCACAGGTGTATTGGATAAACCTGGTCAGACAGGGAAGGTATCACTGCCGACGTTTTGCTCAGTAAACGATCAGGGTAAAACCTTCAAACTGTGTATAATTCTAAAATACAATTTCCTATTAATTCCGCAGATAAAAACAGCCGGTATATTGATTGTTTTTGCACCTGCTTATATTGTAAAATAAATTTGGAGCAATAATATAATTCAAAACCCAGATTATGAAAAAGATTTTGTTGTTGACGGGACTTTTCCTTTTTTCGGTTTCACTGCTAGCGCAGGAATCTTTCATGGTAAAGACTGAAACCAGGTATTGGGATCATAACAGGACTTACGCCGGCTATACCCTGTTCGGCACAAGGGGGACCACTTATCTCATAGATTTTGAAGGCCATGTTATCCATACCTGGGCATTAGGCACGAATCCACGTTTTACCGAGGCCGGGACCCTGCTGGATGCAGTGGGTGGGAACCCGAGCAACCAGAATCAATGGAAAGAACTTGACTGGAACGGGAATGTGAAATGGCAATACACCGAGAGCCGCAGCAATTACCACGGGCATCATGATTTTGCAAAAATATACAATACCAAGCTGGGAGATTCAACTTTCATATTTATTGCCAACAAGGATCTTACCGCCCAGCAATGCCTTGATGCCGGATGCGACGCGCAATATGACTACACCGGCTCACAGATGGATGCCATTGTTGAAGTGAACCGGGCAGGGACTGTGATCTGGGAATGGTGGTTCTTTGACCATGTTGTCCAGGATATGTACCCGGCCAAACCTACCTACGGCGTCATTGCAAATACACCCGGCAGGATCAACCTGAACATCCGCGGTAATCATGTTAAAAGCGACTGGCTGCACTGCAACTCCCTCGATTACAACCAGGACAAGGACCTGATCGTGATCAACTCGGTTCACGGGGAATTTTACGTGGTGGATCATGGAAACACCTTTGTGGCCAATGATCCCGTTGCAAGTATCGCCCTGGCCGCAACCACAGCAGGTGATTTCAAGTACCGCTTTGGCGATCCTGCAAAATACAACCAGGGAGATCCTCCTTCAGTTGAGGACAACTGGGAAAAAGCAACTGCCGGGAACAAGCAGATGGGCGGGGCACACGACATACAATGGATCAGGCCGGGGCTGCCTGGCGAAGGCCATTTCCTGATCTTCAGTAATGCCGAGAACCTGTTTGAGCTCACTCCCCAGTCCTATATCATCGAGATCAACCCATATTTAAATTCTGCCGGGGTGAATACCGGAAATTTCTTTAATCCGCCGGATGCAGGTTATAACCAGGTGAACTCTCCCGACGCAAACCTGATGAAGGAAAAGAAGTATGTATCAAAACAAACCGTTTGGATGTTTTCCAGCAAGAACAACACTTCTTTTTACAGTACCATCGGTTCCAGCGCCCAGCGCCTTCCTAACGGGAATACCCTGATCTGTTCAATGAACGACGGACATTTCTTCGAGGTTGCACCCTCCGACACCGCTATCCTTTGGGAATATATCAACCCCATGACCCGCGACGGGATCAAGAAAATAAAGACCGATCATTATCCTACTTACAACGGCGTTTTCAGGGTCTACCGCTATGCTGCCGACTGCCCCGCCCTGGCAGGGCATGACCTTACTCCGGGGCCAACCATGACAGGTGATACCCCCAGTTACTGGACTCCCGATGATATTACCGCAGTCGAGGAAACCGGTGGCAGCGCAACCGCATCATCCGATCAACTGAAACAGAACTACCCTAACCCATTCTCGGTCGGGACAACGATTGAATTCGACCTTGTACAGGCCGCCGATGCTTCAGTTGTAATTTATGACCTTAACGGGAGCTATGTAAAAACCCTGGTGAAAAAATATTGCATAGAAGGGAATTATTCTTTGTATTGGGATGGCACGAATGATAAGGGAAGCAGGGTTGCCAGCGGGATGTATTTCTATATCCTGACGGCCGACAACCGAAAACTCAGCAAAAAAATGATCTATAACAAATGATGAATATAATGAGGGAAAAATTCAGGTTTCTGTTTTTACTGTGGATGACTACCGGCGGCATGCTGGCATCAGGACAAAATTATAACGAGATCCTTGGAAGGCCTGAAGGCACTTCAATAACAATGAGCATCCTGTTTGACCAGAAAGCTGATGTATACTGGGAATACGGAACTTCAACGGGAATCTATACCATGAGCACACCTACTTACACCACCCTTACCGATACCGCCCTCCAGGCAGCTTTCACAAACCTGTTACCTGATAAAAAATACTTCTACCGCACAAGATACCGGCTTGCCGGCACATCGGGCGACTTCCTTGCAGGGACTGAACATATCTTTCATACCCTTAGACCACATGGAAGTTCTTTCACCTTCGCCATCGAGGCGGACCCTCATATGGACACCAATTCCCTGCCGGCTTCATATTCACTGACTCTTCAGAACATCCTTTTGAAGAACCCCGATTTCCTGATCGACCTTGGCGATATTTTCATGAGTGAAAAACTCCAGGTTAAGAACCAGGCAAATATTACTGCCCGCCATCTCCTGTACAGGCCCTATTTCGGAGCCACCTGCCATTCGGTTCCACTTTTCCTTGTTATAGGGAACCATGAAGGGGAGAACGGGTGGAGCATTGACGGGACTGCAAACTCCCTGCCGGTTTTGACAGCAAATACAAGGAAACTGTTTTACCCGAATCCCCTGCCCGATGCATTTTATTCAGGCGACAGCATTCCTGAGCCCTTTGTGGGGCTCATGGGAAACTACTATTCATGGGAATGGGGTGATGCGCTGTTCATCGTTCTGGATCCATACTGGTACACCACCAGCCATTCCGAATGGGGATGGACGCTTGGAACGGCCCAGTATAACTGGTTCAGCCGGGTGATCAGCAGGAGCAACGCAAAATTCAAATTTGTTTTCTGCCACCAGCTCGTGGGAGGCAGCACTTCCGATGGCCGCGGCGGGTCTGAATTTGCCGGATATTATGAGAACGGAGGAATGAATACCGATGGAAGCTGGGGATTCGATGTGAACCGCCCGGGATGGCAAAAAACCGTTCATGAGTTGATGGTCGAAAACCATGTAAACATATTCTTCCACGGGCATGATCACTGCTATGCAAAGCAGGATCTCGACGGCATAGTGTACCAGGAAGTCCCCCAGCCATCAGCAAGAAATATAACAAATATTACAGGGACCCAGTACGGTTATGTCAATGGCACACTTTTACCCAGCCGTGGATTTCTCCTGGTAACGGTTACAGATTCCACGGCTAAAGTTGATTATGTGAAGACCTATCTTCCGAATGAAGAAACAGGGAACAAAAAGAACGGCCAGGTAGCTGATTCCTACACCCTGGGACGCTCACCTTCCGGAATTTCTGAGCAAAACGGCAGCACGGAAAATTCCGGACCCGGGCAAAACTATCCCAACCCTTTCAGCTCCGGAACTACTTTACCTTATAAGCTTAATACTGCCTGCAAGGTAAGCCTGGTGATTTACAGCACGCTGGGAAATGAGCTGGCCACCCTTGTAAACAAGTACCAGCAGCCGGGAGATTATTCTGTAAAGATTAACACCTCGGAATTACACCTGAACGGGGGAATATATTATTGCCGGCTTACCGCAGGCAATGAATCAAAAAGTATAAAAATGATATGTATCAGATAATTTGAACGGAGGTATCCATGTTACGAACATTCAGAAAAATAATGATCTTTGCCCTTATCAGCGGTTTATCACTACCCGGGATGTATGCGCAGAAACTCAGCAAATTCAGGATCCCCGACTCGGGGCAAACCGGCAGCTTCACCTCAACACCAGGAGAGGATTCCGATTACCTGATCAATCCACCATCATTTACCGACAACGGCGACGGGACCATCACCGACAACAATACCGGTTTGATGTGGCAGAAAGCCGACGGGGGAGAGATGATATACGAGAATGCCGCTCCTTACTGCACCAGTCTCAGGCTTGGAGGTTATGCCGATTGGAGACTGCCCACTGGTATAGAGTTGTTCAGTATTAACAGTTATAACCAGCTCAACCCTGCCCTTAACCCAACCTATTTCACCCTGACAAACGCACAATACTGGTGGACGAGCGAGTCCCGTGCCGATGATGCCACCATGATCTGGGTCGTCAACGCGGGCGGAGGCATAGGAGCCCATCCCAAATCAGAAACCCATAGTGCGGGAGGTAGTAAATATTTTAATACAAGGGCTGTAAGATCCGTCATAACAACAGTCTTCCCTCCACCTCATTTTACCGATAATGGCGACGGGACCATCAGGGATAATTCTTCAGGTCTGACCTGGCAGAAAGTGCAGGCCGCCGACAGCATGAGCTGGGAGGAAGCCCTTTCATACAGCAAAACCATTTCCCTGGGAGGGAAAACAGACTGGAGGCTGCCCAACGTAAAAGAGATTCAATCTTTGAATGATGCAGGCAGGGTCAATCCCTCCTTTGACAATACTTTTTTTCCGGATGTCGTTTCGGGGAATTTCTGGTCTTCAACCACCCTTACAGGGATTCCCACCAGGGCTTGGGATATCAATGTGGATTATGGTATCGTTTCATATTCTGATAAAACAAAGAAGGAACAGGTCCTGCTGGTGAGGGGAGGATTGGATAACGCCTATACCAATATTACCGAGGCGAACATTCCAGGTGGGGAATATGAAATGGGCGACCATAACGGGCATTACGATCCCAGCCATCCCAATGATGAAATTCCCATACACCTGGTGAAAATCGACTCCTTCAACATGTCCAAAACTGAGATCACCAATGAGCAGTACCTGACCTACCTGAATTCAGCCCTTCTGGCGGGTAGCATACAGGTTACCAGCAACAGGGTACATTTTACAGGTGATACCGTTACCATATATTACACCTGGCAGGATGCCCCGTACTATAGTATAGGATATGACGGAACCTCATTTTCCATGGCTGATTTCAGGGCCCAACATCCTGTCAACGGGGTGATGTGGCTTGGTGCAATTGCATATTGCAACTGGCTGAGCCAGCAGAACGGACTGAGTTCCTGTTACAACCTGACTTCGGGCGATTGTACTTTTACCAATAACGGTTACCGCCTGCCCACCGAGGCGGAATGGGAATATGCAGGACGGGGAGGGCATACCAATCCCTACCTGAAATTCGAGAACGGCAATACGGTGGATATCAGCCAGGCGAACCTTCCCAATTCGGGCGACCCATATGAAACCGGGGCATATCCGCTGACCACCCCGGCCGGATTCTATGACGGGGCCCTAAAACAAAAATCAGATTACAACTGGCCGGGCAGTGCAACAACTTACCAGACAGGAAATGGCATCAATGGTTTCGGTCTGTATGATATGCAGGGCAACGTTTGGGAATTCGTCAACGACTGGTATGCATCTGATTATTATTACAACAGCCCATATGACAATCCCACCGGCCCAACCACAGGGTCTGTCATGCCCGACGGCAAGCCGTATCGGGGGACGCGGGGAGGGAACTGGTATAATGGCATCGATTCAAACAATGTCAACGACGGGCATTCTAGGGTGTCGAACAGGGATCCTTCGTATTTCCGAGGTCCCGATGATCCATACCACCCATGGTACCACGTGGGTTTCAGGGTGGCAAGAAAATATTCGACTTTGACCGGGATCAATGATAACGGGATGCAGGATCCAGGATCCATGATGTTACAGCAGAATTTTCCGAATCCCTTCAGCCAGGTCACAACCGTGAAATATTTCTTACCTGCTGCTTCAACGGTTCTCCTCACAGTCGGCAATATTCTCGGCAGGGAAGTTGCAACACTAAGAAACGGCATGGAAACCGAAGGCTGGCATAACGTAAGCTGGGACAGCGGGAATTCTGCAGGCGGTATTTATTTCTGCAGGCTTGTGGCAGGAAGCCATCAGTCAACAATAAAAATGATCCTGATCAAGTAAAGTTTAACAACAAATATACTGTTCCATGAAAACCAAACTTCTCATCATCGCATTGATTATTGTAGCCCTTCCCGGTGCTTCGGCCCAGAACAGGACCATGGGTTTATTCATCAACGACACGACCAAAGCATACCAAGGTTACACGGTGTTTGCCCCCAAGCACAATACCATGACCTATATCATCAACAACGAGGGCCGGAAATGCCATGAATGGAAGGCCAGCACTTATAATCCCGGACAATCGGTGTACGTTCTCGAAAACGGGCACCTGCTCAGGACCTGCATGCTTATGGGAAGCCTTGGTTCGGGCGGTGGTGAAGGTGGAAGGATTGAAGAATATACATGGAACGACAGCCTGGTTTGGTACATGGAATATTCCACATCAACCTACACCCAGCACCATGATGTCAAAAAACTTCCTAACGGGAACATCATCATGCTGGTGGTTGAAAAGAAGACCCTTGCGGAAGCCATTGCAGCAGGCTTTGACCCGAATAATTTCCAGCCGGAGGTTGCTCAGAAGGGTTATATGCTGCCGGATTGCATTATCGAGATACAGCCGACCTATCCCAGCGGCGGAGCCGTGGTCTGGCAGTGGCATGTATGGGATCACCTCATCCAGCATTTCGATGCCACGAAAAACAATTACGGGGTTATCAGCGCCCATCCTGAACTCATCAGCACCCTGGGCGACGGAAGGGTGGAGCCATTGTTCTGGAACCATATGAACTGCATTGATTACCGCTCGGACCTCGATCAGATCGTGATGAGTGTGAGGGGGAATAGCGAGCTCTGGGTCATCGATCACAGCACAACCACGACCCAGGCCACGGGGCATACTGGGGGCGCACATAACAAGGGAGGAGACCTGCTCTACCGTTGGGGGAACCCGTCGACTTATGGTGCCGGCACAGCGAACGACCAGAAATACTTCGAGCAGCATTGCGTGGAATGGATCAAAAGTGACTGCCCGGGATCAGGCAACCTGATGTGCTTCAACAACGGGGTGAACCGTAATTATTCTTCCATTGACGAGATCATCCCGCCTATCGACGGCAATGGGGATTACCCCCTGACAACAGGCCAGGCCTGGCTCCCTGCAAGCCTTACCTGGACATACGTGGCCAATCCGCCGGCTTCGCTTTATGCAAGTGATATTTCAGGCGCCCAGAGGTTGCAAAACGGGAACACCCTCATCGACGACGGCCCTCTCGGGACTTTTACAGAAGTCACCCCAGCCGGGGAAACATGCTGGAAATACATCTGCCCGGTTGATGACCAGGGCCCAATGTACCAGGGCGATACCATACCGCACGATCCGACCCATCCCAATGAAACACTCAACTCGGTATTCAGGGTTTACAGGTACCCGCCGACCTATGCCGGGTTTGCAGGACGGGATCTTACACCGGGCGATTATATCGAACTTTACCACGTCGGGATAAATGACCAGGGCCCTCGAAATTCTTCGATGTTCAGACTGTATCAGAATTATCCTAACCCCGCTAATTCATCGGCTGTGATCAGTTTTGAGCTGCTTGCCCAATCGCAGGTGGTGCTGACATTAAAAGACCTTACAGGCCGTGAACTGTCGGTACTGTTTGAAGGGACAAAACAAGCAGGAATGTACGAAATACCTGTTGATGCATCAAGGTTTCCGGGAGGCGTATATCTTTATACACTTACTGCCGGAGGGATCTCTGAAACCAAACGAATGGTGATCGTCCGCTGAAAAGCTTTACCAGTTTGATGAAGTTAATGAAGATCGGGATCTGTAATATTATTTTATCAACCCCAGCCCTTCGGTGGCTGAAGCATCCTTGGGCCTCATCAGGAGGGCTTTATTGAATAAAACCTGGGCCTCGCGAAGTTTCCCGAGCCTGTATTCAGTCCATGCATAGAGGACCATGCTGTCGTAATCGAAAGCGTAAAGGTTGACGACTTTTTCGAGAAACTTTTCGGCCTTTGCATAATCCTTGCGGCCGTAGTATATCGATCCCATGCGGTAATTCACTATGGTGTTCTGGGGATCGATGGCCAGCACATCGTTGTACTGGGTTATCACCTGGTCCCAGTTGCCAAGGGCTGAAGCAGGGTTGGCAAATCCTATCTTTGCTTCAATGGCATAGGGTTTCAGCTTGATGGCTTTCTGGTAGTAGGCCGAGGATTCGGTGAACTGCCCTGCCAGGTATTCGACCCAGCCAAGCCTTAGGTTGATCTCGTATGAGTCTTCCTGGTAAACGGTTTTCATTGCAGTGATCGCATCCGTAAAATTCCCCCTTGATTCATAGGAATAACTTTTCGAGAATGCATCCTGCTGGACGGTGTAGCTGGTTTGGGCAAAGGCATTAAGGGAAAAAGCCAGTATTAGCGAAAAGTGAAAAGCGAAAAGCGAAAAGCGAAAAGCGAAATTATTTTCGCCATTTCGCCATTTCGCTATTTCGCTACTTATTACTTTTCGCCCTTCACGATATTTTCCTAAAATTTCCATGTGATTCCTCCTATTAATGTATTAGTGTTATATGGATTATTTTTCGTTTGCAAACTTTCTTTGATCTCATGAGTGCCGGGATCCTGGGTTTTTAAATAATAATACTGCTGGCTTTCCTTGCGGAAGTATTGGTAGACCAGCGACAGCTGGATGTGTTTCCCAAGGACAAAGGTCAGCGTTGCCCCCGCCCTGTAATCAATCTTGTCGCTGTTATTGTAAACAATGGCTCCGTTTGCAATATTCGCATTGGTGTAATCCCCGTAGTTGAAGTTGGCTTCGCCCCATAACCATGGTATGAGTTTGCCCCCGATAACCTGGCTCAGCAAAAGCCTGCTCTCACTTCCCTGGAAGAATCCTGTGGCAGCCGTTGTTCCGTAAAAATTCAGGTTACCCAGTGGAAAATAAGTAAGCGATGCCCCTGCCTGGCACTGTGTTTTCCCGTTCAGGTTTGACCAGCTGCCCGAGAGTGCGAGGTTGAACCGGCCCAGGTCTTTCGATATCCGCAGTGCAAGGACGTAATTATTGAACGCCGTGTCTTTTTGATTAAAGGAATAAACGACCAGGGGATATTTGAAGAGGTGGTAGGTATTGTCTGTCTTCGAGTAATATGCAGTATCACTCACACTGTCGGTTCTCACACTGGTGCTTGTGAGGGGATAAGCGACATGGATCCAGTGAACTACCGGCATTATCTTTACTCCCCAGGGAAGTGTGATTGTTGCCCCGAGGTATATTTCATGCTGCTGAACATGATATTGAAACGAAGTATCATGTATCTTCCATGGGTATGAATAAAAGTAATCCCTTCTGAACGGGCCGTCTCCGACAGAGTCAAGGTGTGCTTCGCCCCTGCCGTACTGCACATACTTTGTTTTGCTGAAATTGAGGTAATTATAAGCCAGTGATAAACTCAGCCGCTTTGAAGCCCTGATGTTCAGGCCGAGATTGCCGTAGAAGTTGTTGCCGTAAAGATCCTGTTCACCGTAAATGCTGTCCTTGCCTATCAGGGGGGCAAGGTTGTTCGGTGAGTTACTGCTGCTTACAGTATAACCGCTTTCAAAATGAACCTGCTCAAGCCATCCCGGTTTGGATAAAGAGGTGTCGGCGAAGGCCCCGGGCATTGAGGCTTTCAGAAGGTTTGATTCTTCGATGCGGTTGGTAAACTCGTATGCCCGGCTGAGGTACGCGGCTGCAAAAGGATCACCCGAATTGAATTTCAAGGCCTTTTCGAGATGCGTTGCAGCCGGGAAGTATTGCTGTTTTTCAAAGTATGCAATTCCCAGCCTAACCCTCAGGTAATAATAATCTATATCCTGGTGCAGGGCTTTTTTACCAACCAGTATTACACTGTCCCATTTCTGTTCGTTATAGCAGCGGTAAGTCAGCATGTCGACCGTCTGAAAATCGAGCCTTTCCTCAGCTTTCGCCTGCAATGCCATCCAGATACAAAATATAATAAAAACTGCATGGATCTTTATCGTCATCTTTCAGAAACAAGTTTAACTGCTGTGGTTATTCCATATTCTTTGATGACAAAACTTTCCAATCCCTGCGGGCCGGCGAACATTTCGCATTCTGTTCGTCTCACCTCGCGGCCTGCGATGCTTGCGCTGCTGACCGATCTGAGGCAGATCCCGGTCTGCATCAGTTCATCTTCCATCCCCAGGTAATGCAGGCTGAATTCCGACCTGGTGAACATGAAAAACGGGGCTGCAAAATCCTGCAGCAGGTTGATCAGCCTGTTGCTGAAAGTGTAAACAGGATATACGTCAGTGACGAGGAGGCCGGGATAAAATCCCATCATGACCTTATAAGCCCCCAGGTAAAACCTGAAAAGCAGGGAAGAACGGTCGCCTTCGAAATGGGTGAAATAATGGATATCGCCGTCGTTGCGGAACCAGGCGCGCGACCCGGTTTTTGAACAATAAATACAGCTGGTGTTGACCGGGCTGATCTCCACTTCCCAGTCCAGGCTGTATTCATTGCTGCTTCCCTGGTTCACCACCAGCAGGAACTTCTGTCCGGGTATGAAATGAAATGCTTTCTCAAGGGCATGATTCCTGCTGACGTTCGAAACAAGCTCCCCTTCGGCCGGGTTTTCCCAGGAACGGAGTTCAAAAATCCCGTCTTTATGCCTGATGTAATGGCTCAGGGGGTAATCAAGGGTTTTAGAACCTATATAGGGCGTGGCCTGCAGCTGGAAATGGATATGCGGGACCGGCGAACGGCCAGAATTACCGCAGCTTGCGAGGACCTGTCCTTTTTTGACGTTATCACCTTTGGCAACCCTGAAACTTCCTTTTTTCAGATGGGAGAGTTTTGAATACAGCTGATCGGCATGGCGGATGATAATGGTGTTGCCCCAGTTGTGCTCCAGATCCATTCTACCGATCTCGTTTTCTTCGACCTCGTCAACGATCTCCTCCACATAACCATCGGCAGCTGCAATTACCGGTTTATTATAACCCAGGTAGTCTTCTTTTGCATTGCCATTGCCGGTATAGGTTTGGCCTTTCTCATCGGCAACCTCGAAATCCCAGGCATGTTTCCAGTCGCCCTGGTGGGTGAGTTTGCCTTCATGCCCCTGGCTCACTCTCCAGTCGCCCCAGAACGGCAGGATAAACGGAAAATACCAGGCCTTGCCGAAACGTGCATGGTAATTCAGATGCGAATACAGGTTGATCTCGGGAGAATATTGCTGGTAGCTTACCAGCTCAGGTTTATCGAAGAAACGTTCACGGAACTTCAGTGAATAGAGGAATAACAATACGATCACGTTGAACGGCAGGGAATATACCGAAAGCTGGAACATTGAAAAGATGACCTGGGTGCTCGTTAGTATGATTGAGATGAGTGGAGTCAGCAGGATCACCCAGAGGAAGGACCATCGTGAAGGGATGATGAAAAATCCCCCGATCGCAATGGATGTGAGAATGAAGTTAAACCCGATATAGCTGTAACTTAATTCGTGGATGTTAGCCCCTATGAAGGTGTAGTAGGCGTAGGCTGAGAAAAAACCCAGGAGTGAGAGTATGAATGCAATGCGTGAATAGATGAGAAGCCCTATGGCTACCAGGATACCTGCGAACAGGTGGTACTGGAAAAAGATCGCCCCCAGGGAAGTGAAGTAAAGCCTTACAGGATCTGGGATCCCGAGGTTTGTAAGCCAGTTGTATGAATGGACCATATGCCGGCCCCCGATAAGAAACATCTCATTGGTCATGAAGATACCCCTCTCGCTTATATGCAGGGCAGTGAACTGTCTTGCGGCAAGACTTACACCCCAGGTCCCGAGAAGGAAGGAAAGGCTGAGAAAAGGCAGTCCGTATTTTCCTACCACACCCTCGACCATGAGAGTTATTAAAAGAGTCAAGAGGGAAGCAAACACCAGTATGATGAAAAACTGAAGTCCGGGCTGGTAATACACACCGAGCCCCAGCCCTACCAGCAGGCTGTTAAAACCGTAATATCCTTTTTTGATATTCGCCCTGTTGAACCCTATGAGGTAGGCCAGGATATTTGAGACCATCACCGCAATGATCCCGCTTAGGCCGGCCCATACATCAAAAAAAGTAACCACGATAAGTATGAGCGCGAAGATCCTGCTATTTGAAAAAAAGATCTGCGTGTAGCTGTTGATAACACTTGACAGGAAAGAAGGAAATACGGATCTCAGTTTATGCACATCATGGGTTGTTACAGAACATCAAAGCTATAAATTTAATTTTTTAAGGTGAGCCGGCACTTTCTCCATGCTGTTCATATTGTCGATAGTTTCGCGAAGGCGGATCACATGCGGTTTTTCATCCATGTCGATGAGAATTACATTGGGCCTCAGGGCTATAAACTGCATCCACTGGGTCATGTTGTATGCCCCCACATGATGTATCACCACATGATCATCCTTGTTGAGAAGAGGCAGGTTCACACTTTCGCGGATCACATCGATATTCATACACAGAGGTCCGTAAAGGCAGGTATCTTCCGAATAATGGGTGAAGGCCTGGGCCGGGGTGATCTTGTGATCGTACCAGAATGAGGTGAATAGTATATTGACCCCGATATCAAGAATGGTGTTGCGGCGGCCGGTGCTGGAGCGTTTGTTCGAGATGACCGAACCAAGAAGGTAGCCGGCTTCATCGATAAGTGCGCGGCCGGTTTCAAGAATAAGTAAAGGAAGTTTCTCCTGCTGGAAATTGCTGTTGAGGAGTGCCGAGGAGATGGCTTCTGCAAAGTCGTCGAAGCTGGGGTTGGTGTCCGAGCCCGGCAGGTAAGCCCCTTTCAGGGTGTTTTTAGAAGCAAAGCCTCCCCCAAGGTCAATGTATTTGATCTCGTGTTTGTATTTTTTCTCGATTGAAAGTGCCAGCTCGGCAAGTTTTGTCGCAGCAATACCATACGCAGAAGGCGCAAGCATGAACGTACCTATATGGCAATGCAAACCTACAAGTTCCATTGTCTCCGAGTGCATGATCTTGTTAATGGCATCCCACGCCTGCCCGTTCTCGTAATTGAACCCGAAGCGGTCCCATATAGGATATACACCGGTATCCATATTTACCCTTATGGCTACCCTGGGACGAGCTTTAAGCTTTTCGGCCAGTTCCGAGATGGTATAAAGTTCATCTAGATGATCTATGTGGATGAGGGAGTCGTTCTTTATGGCTTTGGTGAGATCCTCCTCGCTTTTTTCAGGACCGTTGAAAATGATCTTCTTGCCGTCTACCCCAAGGCTGATAGCCTTATCGTATTCAAAACCCGAAACAACTTCGGCCCAGGATCCTTCCTGGTGAAAGATGCTGCAGATCGAATTCAGGTAGTTGGTCTTGTATGACCATGCGAACTGCACCCTGGGATACCTCGTCCTGAAAGCCTTTTTTGCTTTCTGTATGGTCTTGCGGATGGTCTTTTCGGAGATCACAAACAAGGGTGACCCGTATTCTTTCATGAGCTTCTCAACGGAGTTTCCGTCGATATGTGTCATTGGCTGGTATTCAGTCCTTGTTCCGAATTTGTTCGGCATCCCGGTTTCCAGTTTCTTGATTACCGGGCGTTCATATCTTTGTTTACTCATATGTTTTGTTTATTTTCCAAGGTTGTTTTTTTCGTGACTCGTGAATCGTGAACCGTGAATGATTATCCGTAACCTTGAATGTTCACGATTCACGGTTCATAATTCCCCATATATGCTTATCTGCTCAAATTCCTCCCGGTCAACAATCATGTCCCAGGAATAACGGACAAACATCTTGCCGACTGAATATTCAGTAAACGGTTTGACCGTTTGACCCATGGCCAGGTTGACAAGGGCTTCGGGGATGTTCTGCCCCACTCCTACCGCAAGGTAGATCCAGGCCGGCAGCCGTGGATTGATCTCGAGAAGGTAGAGATCCCCGTCCTTGTTCTTCATCAGTTCAAGTTCAAACCCTCCCCTCCATTTCGTATTCCTGAGGAATTTGCGGGTCATTTCAAGCATCTTCTCATCGGCAATGCTGATGCCTCCCCAGGCCTTGCCCTTGTCGGTTATATACTGCTTGCGCATAGGCACCGCGGCAATAGTCTTCCCCTTGCCGTCGCCCAGCCCTGTCACATTGAATTCTGTGCCGTGTATAAACTCCTGTATTATGATAGGCAGCCCCCATTTGGCACTGATCTTGTTGAAATAGGTCTTCACCTGCTCTATGCTGTATGCGATGGAAGCATCATAGAATTTTCCTTTCACAATCATAGGGAAGGAAAATTCCGCAAGAAGGCTGTGCACCGTGTTCAGGTCATAGAGCACCTTGCTCTTTGGAACCTTGATCCCGTATTTTTTACCGAATTCATTCAGGTTGACTTTATGCCTCTCCTCGAACTGGTACAGGGTGGGCAGGAACATATGGATGCCCATAGCTTTCAGCTTTGGCTCAAGTTTGATGAAAGGATAAAGTTCCGCATCAAAATTAGGGATGATCACATCCAGCTTCTCCTTTTCCTGGATATATTCAAGCCTTTCGAGCAGAGTGTCGGTCCCGGCCGTTGGATAAGGGATGGAATACGTACGGTCGACCAGGTCGTGCATATAAATACCAGGCTCGAGCGATTCGTATGAGAAGCCTATGATCTTCGTATCGAAGGATGCGGCTTCCCTCAGGGCCCGTATCACCGACACCCCCGGTCCGGGGCTGTCAATGGCATTCAGGCCGGTAACTCCTATGTTAAGCTTTGGTTTTTTCATGGCCTTCGAGGAGGTTTTGGTGTGAGAGTTCACCGATGAAGTCATGGTAGTCTTTTTCAAACGAGGCCTTATCGGTGCTGTACCTCGACAAGATCTCCTTCTCTATTTCGGCATCGGATTTTTCTTCGCGAAGCATGTTCAGGATCTCGGTACCTATAGGGTTCACCGAAAAGGACTCGCCGGTTACCGGGTTGAAGAGCAGTCCGGCTTCGCTCACTGCAACATTCTTTTTCAGTTTCATAAGCTGGGTTTTATCACACTGCAATATTAAACGCTTCTTCCGGCCCCGGCATTATGGAATTTTTAAAAAGTTGTATAAGATTTTAATCGTGACTCGTGAACCGTAATCCGGTTCACCAGTCACGGATCACTGTTCACGGTTTAGATCCGACTTATAATCGGTGACCGAGACACCGGTGACGGACCTGAACTGGGTGCTCAGGTACTGCACACTGCTGTAACCCATCATATAAGCGATCTCGCTCAGGGTAAGTTCCCCGTACCCTATCAGTTCTTTCACCTTCTCGATCTTGTGCAGAATGGTGAATTTTTCGAGGGTGATCTTCTCATGCTTCGAGAAAAGTGTCGAGATATAAGGATAGGACATTCCGAATCGTTCAACCAGGTAATCGGAGTTCCTCACCATGGCATTGTATGTTGAATTATGAATGAGATCAATCATGGCCTGCCTGATCTGTTCAACAAGTATCTTCTCCTTGTCGATGATGATCTCAAACCCATACTGTTCAAGGAGGCCATGAATGATTTTCAGAGAAACCTTTTTAGGATCATACGAAAATTCCAGGCAGCCCAGCCTGATGTCGTGAACTGTGATGCCGTCTATAGCCAGCTCCTTCCTGAGCAGGTGGATACAGCAGTTGCAAACCATGTTTTTTACATGGATCGTTTTCCTGATGAAGGCTGATTTCCTTTTTCCCGGCATCTCTTTCGTATCAGTTTTTCATGGTGGGCAACGATATGCGTTTCTCCTTTTCAATCTTCCTGTACAGGCCGTACAAAACCGGGTTGCCATGCCTTATCCTGAACGATATGGCCCTGATCAGCAGGTCCTGCTTTTTCGGGTTCCAGATAAAGCCCTGTACATCCAGGGAATGATGCCTCCATTCTATATCTGCAAGACGGCAGCTGCAAAAAATGCGCCGGTATTCACCGGGCTGCATGCTTTTGATGATGGCCGAGTGGAGCGACAGCAATTCACTGTCCTGATAAATGCCAAGTTGCAGGTAGGCTTCCGAAAAACCATCGAACGTTGCGACCTCGGCGCAAAGGTCCACAATATCATTTTTATGACGGCTGATGTCCCTGAGCGGCCCTCTGAAAATCGGACTGAACTGCAACCCGCTGTCCATACAATACACCTGGGTCTGCAGGTCCACTCCTGTAAACCAGGTTCTGGCAGTGCGGAAGTTCTCCCAGCCTGTACTGTTCGAATCGAAATCGGCATATGAAGAAAAATAATAATCTGCGCGGGCCCCGGCGCTGTCTTTTGAAAACACGTAAACATCGCCTTCGTTAAAGTATGTGTGGCTCAGAACAAAGGGATATTGCGAATGGATCATGGCATAGTCCTCCCAGGCCGAATTCGAAATGCAACCGTAAACAAAATACCTGGATTTGCAGCTGTCAAGTATGCTTTCCAGGACAGGGGGATCAAAAATATCATGAATATAATTCACTGTGAACCGCTCCATACCTGGCTTTTCAAGATAATAATCAGTAAAACGCCGGTGTGAATCGATGAGGATAAAGCAGTTTGAACGCCCAAGTTTCTCTGCATCATTCTTTGATTCAACGAGGATCTCCCTGTACTGGGACTTATAAAAAATGCTGTAATGCCTGCGTTCCATAATGAGGGAAGGGATTACCACCAGGGCGGTGAGCGCCACAAGTATGCATTTTTGCCAGGTTTTGCCTGCATCAGCGTAAAAGAACATCAGCAGTAAGAGGAAAGGAAAAGAAAACAGCAATACCGAATACTGGAGTACCGGGTTTATATAAAAGGAATAAAGGAAACCAGCAAGCAGGGGGACAAAAAACCATATAAAAGAAACAAGCACCATACGGTCATTACGGGGCCTTGCTTTAGGTCTCCAAACAAGTGCAAGGATCACCAGCAAGACGAGCAATGCAAGTATATACCATGAAAACTGGAAGGCATAGGCCAGGTAATCGAAAATGAAATCGGGGCGCGGCCGGCTCAGCCATCCTCCTATTCCGCCCTGTTTCAGCTGGCTGAAGAAGATGGTAAGGTGAGGGCTGTATAGAAGAAATATCGCGACCCACGACAGTATGAACGCTTTGCGGTTGTTGCGATTGATAATGAAAACGCCCGTCAATCCGGCCACGCCGACAAAAAGCAAAGAAAAATGATGGTTGTATGCACAAAGGGCCGAAGATAAAATATACCCGGCAAGGTTCAGGTAAAATCGTTTGCCGGGCGACAGCATGAGGTTTGTCCAGAACCACACCATCAGCAGGACCAGGAAAAGGCCGCTGGCATAGGGCCTTGCGATCTGGCCGTACATTACGGGATACTGAAGGAAAGCCAGGAAGGACGAGGCAATAAGTCCGGCCGTTGAACTGAACCATTTCCGGCCTATGGCATACAGCAGGTATACAGAAGCAAGGCTGAAAAGGGTGAATGGCAGCTTCACCAGGGGTTCGGAGATCCCGAACAGTTTCACCCAGTAATAAAGGAACACCTGGACCCCCGCGGGATGGGTGTCAACAAGCACTCCCTTGCTGATGAGGTCATGAAAACTATTAAACTGGGTGCGGAAAACGGCGCTGAACTCGTCGTGGGTGAAAGGGATGTCACCATAGTTGTAAAACCTGAGAACCGCGCCGATGATAAGTATCAGGCAGATCAGCAGGCTGTCGGTGCCGGTACTTTTGAGAGCCTTCATTTCTAAAGCCAAACATACGAAATTCCTGTTTAATCCTAACCTGTCTATTCCAAGCCTGCGGAGCGGAGCCGGGTCGAGGGTCTGGTGTCAATCCCCTTTAACCGATGCGGCTTATCCTTTTAAGGGCATCATGATCGGCGAGCAGCAGCTCTTTGTCGCTGAAGCGGATGATGCCTTCATGCTCGAATGATCTTAATATTTTTATAGCGCTGTCGCGCGACATGGCCGACAGATCGGCCAGGTCCTGCTTGGTCAGGAGCATGGGAAAATGATCCGACCTGAATATGTCCTCGAACAGGTAAAGCAGCGAATCGGCCATCCTTCCCGGCATTTGTTTCTGGGTAAGGCAGATGAGGCGGTTGTAAACATTAAGGGTATTGCGGCTGAAGTCTTTCATGAACTCCTCTGCGAATCCGTGATTCCGGCGGAACAGCTCTTTGATAGTGTTCAGGTCTATGAAACAAACCGAGGATTCCATCAATGCGACTACCGTATAATGATGCATCTGGTCGAGGTAAATGCCGGGCCCTCCTATGAACTGGGTGGGCCTCACTATGCGAAGGATGGAATTCCTGCTCTCTATCCCTTCAAGGTACAGTTTGGCCATCCCCGAATTCAGCGACAACACATGGGTCATCTGGGTGCCCTGTTTGCGGATAGTCTCTCCCTGCTTGAAAACCACATTCAGCCTGTTGTTATCAACCAGTTCGAGCTCTTCATGATTCAAATAACCGAAGAGGTCCGATTTGCATGAACAGTTTACACAGCTTCTCGTTGATCTTTCGAGATATTCTAACATGTGGCAAAGTTAATAAATATTGATATATGTCAATCGTTTTGTGGCTACATAGCCTGTTTAAGGAGGGAAAAAAACTGAAATTATTCAATTACATATCGTAACTTCACCATGTAATGTAATCGAATGTACTTTTAGCTTTGCATACCAATTCAAATCCCTGAAAATTTTCACAGGATTTCTGGTTTTTAATTCAAAATTCAAGTTCAATCAGGCAACAATAAATTTCTGCAAAGAATGGATAAAAAGGACAACAACTCTTCCAGGAGAAAATTTTTGAGACTCGGCCTTGCAGCAGGCGCCACAGCCCTGATAGGGGGAGGCGGAAAAGTTTTATCTGCGGTTTCAAACCCTGAACCAGCCTCAAAGGAAACAGGGGAAAAAGTGAAACTTTTATCTCCCGACGGCACTCTTGTCGAGGTCGATAAAGGTCATTGCCACTCCTGTCCGGCAACAGGAAAGGAAGCCCGCCAGGGGATTCCCAACAAGAAAATGGTGATGGTGGTTGACCTTGCACGCTGCCGCAATGCCAGGAAATGCCTTGATGGCTGCCAGAGCATGCATCATCTTCCCCAGGACATCCAATGGATCAAATTCTTTCTTCTCAGGGACAGCAAAGACACTTCCCCCTACTGGTTCCCCAAGCCCTGTTTCCAGTGCAATAATCCTCCATGCGTCAAGGTTTGCCCGGTTGGCGCCACTTTCAAGCGCACCGACGGGATTGTGCTGATCGACAATGACCGCTGCATAGGATGCAAGTTCTGCATGGCTGCATGCCCTTATTCTTCAAGGGTGTTCAACTGGGGAAAACCCGAGCAGGCTGCTCTTCCCGAAGGAAAAAAATATTCGCCCGAAACGAGCTGGCCGCAGAAAGTAGGCACGGTGGGCAAATGCGACTTCTGTCCCGACATGGTACGCCAGGGCATACTGCCGTCGTGCGTCACTTCATGTCCCAACGGGGTGTATTTCTATGGCGACAAGAATGAAGACACGGTGACCAACGGAACCGAAACTGTAAGGTTCAGCGAACTTGTACAGCAAAGGTCTGCTTACCGTTATATGGAAGAACTGGGAACCGAACCGGGCGTTTACTACCTCCCGCCTGTGAACCGCCTCTTTGAGTACAAAGTGGGATTCCAGGACCTGAAGCCCGAGGAAGTTGATTTATACAAGAAAGAAGCCAATATATCCGAATAAACCCATACAGCATGGAATACAACAGCAAAACATACAGAAATTATGAGGATTTCAAGCCCCAGCTTGAGTCTATAGGCAAGTACGGCTATATTTTCATCACCACCATGGTACTCATCATACTCTGGGGGGTATATGCTTTGTACAAGCAGTTTAGCGTAGGCCAGATTGAGACCGGGATGCGTGATTATGTAATATGGGGGATATACGACGCCAATTTCATTTTCTTCATCGGGATCAGTTACGCAGGCGCCCTTATTTCGGGAATACTGCACCTGCTCAGGGTAGAATGGAGGCATCCGATTTTACGTATGGCCGAAACGATCACCGTCGTATCGACCATGATCGGTCCCAGTTATATTTTCCTCAGCATGGGCAGACTTGAAAGGGTATGGCATATCCTTGTCTACGGAAGGATACAGTCGCCTATCGTATGGGATGTGTTCGCAATCTCGACCTATCTCATCGGCAGTTTCATTTTCCTTTACCTGGCATGCGTGCGCGACCTGGCTTTTATGAGGGATCATCCTGTTGGCATTGGAAAATGGCGCAATAAGATCTATAAATTCATGTCGGCCAATTACCAGGATACGCCCAAGCAGCGCGAACTCCTAAACCGTCTCATTGACCTGATCTCTATCGTGATCATCCCCCTGGCCATCCTGGTGCACTCTGTACTGGCATGGATCTTCGGTATGACACTGAGGCCGGGCTGGCACAGTACGATCTTCGCACCTTATTTTGTTCTGGCGGCCATCTACTCAGGGACCGGAGTGCTTATTCTCGTGATGTTCGCATTCCGCAAACTCTACCATCTTGAGGCCCACATCACCAAGAACCACTTTACTTACCTGGGTATACTGCTGATGATACTGGGCGCCCTCTACGGCTATTTCACCTTCAGCGAATACCTTACCAACTGGTACGGCAGCGTGAAATGGGACATGGAAGTGCTTTACCGTCTTTTTGACACCACGACCTATTGGTGGTGGTTCTTCTTTTCGGCATTTGTAGGGGTGCTTCTGCCCATCATCATTATCGCCCTGCCCCGCCTCAGGAGCATCAACACTATTGTGTTTGCAGCCCTAATCGCGGTCACCGCACTTTGGGTAAAACGTTATCTCATCATCATCCCCACCCTTGAAACTCCCCTGCTTCCCTTGCACGATCTAAGGCCGGAGTTTGCAAGCTATTCGCCGAGTTGGGTGGAATGGTCAGCAACCGCCATGGGCATAGCTCTCTGGCTCCTGCTCTTCTTCCTCTTTTCAAAATTCCTGCCCATAGTCCCCGTTGTAAGGGTCCCGACAGCCGACGAAAGGGATTATTTCAAATTACGTAAACAGGCCAAGGACAGGATACTTCGCCGCATGATCAAAAAGAACAGGAAAGACAAGGCGGTGGCTGTGAGCATACTGATCCTTTTATTCCTATCCACCTCTGTGGTTGTTCACGCCGGGGACCCTGTAAGGTCAAGGCTCAAACTGGAGTTCCTGAACAAATCGGGGACCAGGATGCTGAATGCAAAACTCACCAGCAAAAAGGACGACCAGACCATTCCCCTCGAAGGCATGGAAGTGAATTTTTTCGTCCAGGGTGAAAAAGACAAGGTGTCCCTTGGAAAAGCATCGACCGACGAAGCAGGCAAAGCGACGTTTACTCTGCCCGATAAGCTGGGTGTTCCCAGGAACAAGGAAGGGAAATATAGTTATTCTGCATCGTATGAAGGTAACAAGGACTACCAGACTTCAGAATCTTCTGCCGATGTGATGGATGTATACCTGAAGCTCACTTTCTCTCAGAAAGACAGCGCAAAGCTGATCAACCTTTATGCAGTGGAAATAACAGCGAAAGGCGATTCGGTTCCCATTGAAGGATCAACCGCCATCTTTTACGTACCCCGCACCTTTTCATCCTTGAAAATCGGCGAACAGCCTGTGAAAGCAGGGCATGCCGACCTGGACTTTCCCGTCACCCTTCCAGGGGACTCAGCAGGGAACCTGCCGGTCGTAGCCAAATTCGAGGATAACGAGAAATACGGCAATGCCGAAATAAGTGCAAGCATGGCCTGGGGCAAACCGCTTCCCCCGATGGTGATAGTCAAACGCGGGCTGGGCGACACCAATGCCCCTCTATGGATGGTCTACACTTTGATCGTGCTCCTGTCGCTGGTATGGTTCCATTTTTCCTATGCCATCTTTACCATTTTCAGGATCAGGCGGCTCGGGGGAAAAGCCATGAAAGAAGGAAAGGCCTGAGCCGGATCTCATTAATAATGCATGATATCAACCACGCATCTCACTTGACAACAATTAATATAAATTAAATTAAAATCAGGAGGTAATTATGAAAATGATGAATGTAGGCCGTTTGCTTGCAATTTTATTAATGTTAAATGCAATTTGTCTTATGGGCATGGCCCAGAAACCCGCAAAATGGGTTGCCCCCGACAAATACAAGACTATGAAAAACCCCAGTACCGACGTTGCCACAGGCAAAGACCTTTTTGCAAAACATTGCAAATCATGCCATGGTAAGGACGGTTTGGGTGACGGCCCCAAGGCTGCAACCCTCGGCGCTTCATGCGGCGATTTCACATCAAAGGACTTCCAGTCACAGACCGATGGTGAGATATTCTACAAGCTTACAACAGGAAGAGATAAGATGCCGGCTTTCGGTAAAACAATATCCGAAGACAGCGAACGCTGGGCTATTGTAAGTTATCTCAGAAAATTAAAATAAACCGCCGTCCCGGCTGTTGCCAGGGAACCTGAACTGACCTTATCAGATGGTAGAACTATGTCAGAAAATGAACAAATGGAAAATCAGGATTTCGTAAAAATTTCCGAACGCCTGGCCCTTCTGGAAGAAAGGCTTTCTGCAATTGAGAATAAAGTCAGTTCAGGTTCCCGGCAGCAACAATTCATTGAAAGAATTGAAAATGCAGGGCTCTCCGACGGTGAAACGGTTGCCGTTGACGGAGTCACCATAGAATCAAACATTATCGAATACGGACTTTCCTGGGTCGGCATCGTGGTGCTCATGTTCGGGATAGGCTTCCTGATGATGTTCATTCAGAAGCAAACCAACACTTTTATAACCAGCCTCACCGGATACCTGGCAGTAGGCCTGGTCTACACTTTATCGAGGTACCTTAAAAACACTCATGAGCATCTTGCATACATGCTCAATATAGGTACACACCTGCTCTTGTATTATGTGACCATGCGCCTGTATTTCTTCAGCAGCCCGCCGGCCATCCCCGTCAAAGAGGTGGTGGTAATGCTGCTCCTCGCCGTAATAGGGTTCCAGCTTTACCGTTCCGTCAAACTGAATTCAGAGCTTGTCGCCGCTATCGCCATCTTACTGGTACAGGTCACATCCGCATTCTGCGATAGAACACATGAATCGCTTCCACTGCTAACCCTTGCAGCTGCAGCCTCCCTCTGGTTCTTCTACCGCTACGGATGGTGGAGGCAGATGATCTTTTCAATCATCACCATTTACATCTCCCATATCATCTGGCTGATGGGCAATCCTTTGATGGGACATACCATCAGCGGGCTGTCGGCCCCCCAGTTCAACCTGGTTTACCTGTTCTCATACGGCATACTGTTCTCAATGGCAGCCCTGGTGAAACCTGGCGAACGTTTCAAACCAGGCGTTTTCAGTTCATCCATCATGGTCAACGGGATCTTTTTCTTCCTCGTGCTTTTACTTGAAGTGCTGTTGTTCTACATGAAAAACTACAGCGGCATTTTTACGGGAGTATTTATTTCCTGCCTCGCATATTCAATTTTCCTCAAGTTCAGGACCGAAAGGGTTTTCGATTCGGCTTTCTATGCCATCTTCAGCTTCCTGGCCCTCAGTGCAGCAGTTTACGGTTATACCGGGCTTCCCGGCGCATATTTCTTCCTCTCGCTGCAAAGCGTGCTGGTGGTTTCATGGGCGCTATGGTTCCGCAGCCAGTTCATCGTGGTGGTCAACACCATATTGTTTGTAAGCATGCTGATGGTCTACCTGGTCTCGGGGACGTATCTCGACACCGTGAGTTTCACCTTCGCCATTTCCGCATTTCTTACAGCAAGGATCATAAACTGGCAGAGAATGCGCCTTGAGCTGAAAACCGAGAATTTCAGGACCATCTACCTGGTGTGCCTGTTCTTCATCTTTGCCTTCGCCTTATACAGGGCCGTACCCTCCCAGTACGTAACCCCGGCATGGACAGGGGCATCCATACTGTATTTCCTCCTCAGCCTCATCCTTAAAAACAAGAAGTACCGCTGGATGGCCATCGCCATGCTGCTGGTTACCGCAGTATACCTGTTCACCGTTGACCTGGCGCATATGGAAACAGGCTACCGCGTAATCGCCTTCCTCTTCCTTGCTATCGTACTTTTTGGTTCTTCCCTTTATTTTACCCGGCTCCTCAGGAACAAAAAGAGCACCTCACCCACAGAAAATACCGAAACAGGAAATCCTTAAAGTCTCTTTATCTTATCTTTGTTCAGCCAATAGCTGAAAAATGAAAAAGATAGTTTTCTTTTCGCTGGTGTTTTTCCTTTGTATCTGGATGGCATCTGCCCAGGATGAAGCCCTGTTCAAGAATGAGAAAGTCATGCACCTCACCAGGCCAGGGTCTGATGCGCAAATGGAAAGCCTGAAACTTAAAAGCGGATCCTGGATGCTCGACTCATCCTGGTACTCCCAATGGCTTACTTCCACCCAGCAATGGATGCTGTTCCAGAGAGAGTTTTTCCAGTATAACAGCAGTTTCCAGAGGACCCAGGACCTCTACCTTGCCTGGAATTCAAGCCTTGGCTTATGGCAGAATTCGACAAGGTACCTTACACTCTATACCGGGAGCGGGGGACTTGCATCCATGAGCGGGCAAACCTGGTACCCAACCGGCTCTTACTGGGTCACCACCTATTACCTTCATTTCAACGACCAGGGCCGTACCGATACATCCTTCGGCAAAAGCTATGACCCCAACACCAATAAATTCAGCAGCGGCTATATGAGCCTCAATTCTTACTATTCCTCGGGCATGACGTCGCAGATCATCAACCTGCAGCTGGATACGGCCTCTGGAACATGGGTAAATTCAATGAACCAGCTGTACACCTATACCGCTTCGAATAAAACTTCGGAATATATAGTCCAGCAATGGAATACCGGGTCAAATGCCTGGGTAAACCTTGAGAAAACCGATTATTCTTACGACGGCAGCGGGTACGCAACAGGGTATATTAATTACGCATGGAGCACGGCGTCTTCCCAGTGGGTACAGTCAACCCAGGATATCTTCACCAACAATACCTCGGGGGTGATCATGATAGACCTTTTCCAGCAATGGATTGCAGCCACCTCCTCCTGGAGGAACAAATTTCAGGTCTCCTACCAGTATAATACGGGAAACCAGCTGACACAAAGGCTTACACAGGACTGGGATACTCTTTCATCAGTCTGGGTCAACTCGGCAAAAGCTCTATTCAACTATTATACGAACAATTTCGTAAAAGAAAATTCACAATGGGAATGGAACCCTTTGAACAGCACCTGGATGGAAACCTGGTATTCGCTGAGCGATTCAACCGGCTACCAGGCTGAGTATTATTCCAAGACTCTTGACCATACAACCTACACTTATATCTTCGGCTACAGGTACACATACTCCTATAATACCTCAAACCAGTGCACCGAATACGACCATTACGATCTCAACCTCGCAACCCTCGCCTGGGACATCACGGCAAGAAGGCTCTATACTTATAATGCCGACGGCAATAATACCATTCAGCTCGACCAGACCTGGGATGCAGGCTCATCGGCCTGGGTCAATTATTTCAAACTCGAGAACTTCTTTTCGATTTACACAGGGATTAAGGAAAAACCAGGGCTTTCATCAGTATGTACCTTCGCAAATCCAATGCAGAGGGGCGAAGCGATACATTGTCCCAACCTCAGCGCGGGCAGGGAGTATACTGTAATCCTGGTTAATGCAGGCGGACAGGGAATGCTGCATTTCGATTACCACGGAGGTGAGCCTCTGCAGTTGCCTTCTTCACTGGCAACAGGGATGTACCTGATGCAGATCCTCGATCACGGGCAAACGGTGAGCTCGGGTAAAATAATCCTTAATTAGTGGTATTGGCAAAGCCCTGATCAGGTTACCTTCTTTTCGCTGAGTTCCATCCAGCGTTCGGTCTTGCTGTCGATCTCGGCAATAAGCTGTGAGAATCTTTCTGATTTTCCTTTCAGTTCCTGCTGGTCCAGCATTCCGGAGCCCAGTGCAGCCTCGAGTTCCTGCTTTTCGGTTTCAAGTTCAGCTATCTCTTTTTCCAGTGCTTCAAACTCGGTTTTTTCCTTATAGCTGAGCCCTGGTTTTTTAGATTTGATGACTGCCGATGAGGGAGCGGCTTCCTTAAGCGCGCTGGCTTTGGCAAGTGCCGCCTGGCGTTTCCGCGCATCTGCATGGGTCCTGAACTGTGTGTAATTCCCCGGGAAATCTTTGACCACCGTATTGCCTTCAAACACGAAAAGATGGTCAACGATTTTATCAAGGAAAAAGCGGTCATGCGTCACAACCAGCACACAGCCTTTGAAGGATGCAAGGTAATTCTCGAGTATGTTAAGGGTAAGGATGTCAAGGTCGTTGGTAGGCTCATCGAGGATCAGGAAATTCGGGTTCTGCATCAGTACAGTCACCAGGTAAAGCCTTCGTTTTTCACCCCCGCTGAGTTTGTAAACATACTGCTGGTGCATGGGGTAAGGGAACATGAAATAATTCAGGAAGTGGGCTGCAGTGACTTTTTCACCATTGCTTAGCTGTACCACGTCGGCTATGTCTTTCACCACGTCGATCACCCTGGTCTGACCGTCGAATACTATCCCGTCCTGGCGGTAATGCCCGAATTTTATGGTGGCCCCGGTCTCCACCCTGCCCTTCTGCGGCCGTATGCCCGAGGTGACAAGGTCAAGAAAAGTGGATTTCCCCGAACCGTTCTTGCCAATGATACCAACCTTTTCGCCTCGTTTAAAAATATAACCAAAATGGTCAAGGATAGGCAGCTTGCCCCAGGAAAAGCTCACATCATGTACCTCGAGTATCTTATGCCCCATGCGCTCGCCTTCCATGCTCAGGGTCATTCCACGTTCAGTGCTGAGGCCTGCGGCTTTTTCCTTCAGCTCATAAAACGAATCGATGCGGGCCTTGGATTTGGTGGTGCGGGCCTTGGGCATCCTTCTCATCCATTCGGCTTCGGTGCGAAGTATGTTCCTGGCTTTCTCGGTCTCCTGGGTTTCATTGCCTCTTCGTTCCTGCGATTTCTCAAGGAAATACTCGTAATTGCCCTTATGCCTGAACAGCCTTCCGTTTTCCATCTCCAGGATTTCATCGCATACATTGTTCAGGAAATACCTGTCGTGAGTGACCATCAGCAAGGTGACCTGGTTACGCGTAAGATATTCCTCGAGCCATTCTATCATGTCGATGTCGAGGTGGTTGGTAGGCTCATCAAGGATGAGGAAATCAGGCTCTGTGATCAGGGTCTTTGCCAGGGCAAGGCGTTTCTTCTGACCGCCCGATAATGCCGAAACAGGCTTATGCATCTCACCCAGGCTGAGTCTTGAAAGCACCTGTTTGATCCTGTTCTCGTAATCCCAGCCGTTGATCGCGTCCATCCTTTCCATGGCTTTCGAAAGCAGGTCTTTATCGGGAGACTCCAGGGCCTCCTCGTAATCATGTATGGTTTTAAGAAAATCGTTTGACGTGGAATATACTTCGTCGAAAACGGTAAGGTTCTCATTCAGGTCGGGCTCCTGCTTCAGGTAAGCCATGCTGGCCTGGTTGAACAGGGAGACTGTGCCCCCATCGCAAGGTTCTATGCCGTTGATGATGCTGAGAAGCGAAGTCTTGCCCGCACCGTTGCCTGCGATCAGGGCAACCTTCTGATACTGGTTTATCGAGAAGCTGATATTCTCGAACAACACCTTCTCCCCGAAATGACGGGTCAGATTCTCAACCTGCAACAGAGTCGACATAAGGATCGCTGATTAAGCGAGGCGCAAAGGTAGTGATATGTAAGATGTACATTGTACATCAAAAATTGTAACCTATATTCACGAACACCATGGGTTGCGGGTTCAGGTTAGATCCCATCAGCGTCAGTTCAACCGGACCTATGATACTGTTGTAGCCTGCTGTAATCCCATAGCCGCACATGAGGCTTTCGGGCTGGAAAACCTTTTCGAACTTCCTCTCATCGCTGCCCAGGTCTCCCCTGGCTGTCAGGAACAGGTTCTGAAACACATTATACTGCAGCTTCATCCTCACAATGGCTGAGTAATAACCGAATTTCTGAATGAACTGTACCCCTGCAAAGCTCACATGCTGATCAATATAATTTTCGGAACACAATCCGCCTACGCCGAAAATATGCTGAAGGGGAGGCAGGTTGTTATCCCATACCGAAGCTCCTGCAAAAAGGCCTGGCTGCAAGGCAAATTTCCCCGACAAAGGGATGTTGTGTTCATATTTCAGGTAAAAAACCCCCGCATTGGCGAAGATCTCTTTTGACCAGTCATTAGAAAGAGGCATTACGTATTCACCTCTGAGTGTCACTCTCACGCCCCTCCTGGGGAAATAAGGGCGGTCGCGGGAGTCGGCATTAACCGAAAGGTAAACGGTTCCGTAACTCTGGAAATTGTCAAAACGAAGCAGGCTTGTATCCACATCGACATCCTGCCGGAACCTGAAATATTCATAATCGAAACCGGCTTTAAGGTTGACCATGTTTTTGAAGGTATACTGAAAAAACAGGTTTGCTTTGTAATTGGTGAAATCCAGCTGGTTAATCCTGTCGGAGCCTTTATATTCCCCGAACTTGAATTCATAAAAATCGGTGCCCAGCCCTACAGCTGCTTTTCCACCGAATCCAAGCAGGTAAACCACCCTTAGGCGGGGCGCCATACCGATATTCAGATCCGCAAAAAGTTTTGAATTCCGGCCCAGGACATTCCTGAAAGTGCCACTCAGTATCAGTCCCACGTTGTAATCATTATCGAAATGCACGCTTGCCCCAAGTGAGCCCGGTCCGCTTTCAAGAGCTTCTATCACCAGGTTGCTTTTGCCGTTCTTCTGCTCGAACTCGTAAAAGACATGCTGAAAATAGCCTGAACCATAAAGTTTGCGTATATTGTTCTGAAGATCTTTAATGGCAACTTTCGTATTCTTTTTATGTTTGAGCACACTTGCGAAATAAGCATAGCCAAGGTGTTTGTTCCCCCTGATGATGATGCTGTCGACTCGTACGGAATCGAGAGGCCTGGCTGTATACTTCTTCAAAGGCCTGTATTCAATGGCATTCAGGGAATCGGCCAGGGCCTTGATCTCGGCAAAATGTTCACGGGCTACCCTTTCGCCGAAAGCAATAATGGAATCATACTTCTCAAAATCCATCATTCCGTATTCCATTTTAAACCTGACCTTGAGATCGGTAAGGCTGTCTCCGATGCGGTTGGCCCCGGTACGTGCAAAGGAAGTGATCTGGTCGGCAATGGCTGTTATCGAGCTCAGTTGCTCCTTAGTTGTGTAAAGCCCGCTCTGCACGTCCCCTCCGAGGATGATCTGTGCACCCATTTCCTTGACTTCTTTCACAGGGTAATTATTCACTACTCCGCCATCCACAAGATATAATCCCATGTAATCAGTAGGTGAGAAGTACCCCGGGATACTCATGCTTGCCCTGATCGCCATAGGCAGGTAACCTTTGTTCAACACAACTCCTTCTCCGGTAAACAGGTTGGTGCCAATACAGAGGAATGGAGTTTGAAGTTTGCTGAAATCATCGGTTTTATAAGCAGGCGAAAAATACTTGTTCAGCAGAAGGTTGATTTCCTGGCCCTGGTACATAGAAGATCCAAGCCCCAGTTTCTTATTGCGGATCGGCAGCCTTACCACGGTCTTTTCTGTATATTCTTTTTCCTCGTATGCAATGTACCTGCGGTCGACGATATCCTTCAGAAGGCTGTTCCAGTCCTGGTCGCGTATCATTTTTTCAATCGTATCGGGATGGTAACCTATGGCATAGAGTCCGCCGATGATGCTGCCTATGCTTGAGCCGCCTATGTAATCGATGGGCAGCCCTGCCTCCTGTATCACCCTGAGAAGGCCTACATAGGCAAAACCCTTGGCGCCGCCACCGCTGAGGACGAGTCCTACCTTAGGCCTTTTTGAAACTGTTTTAACCGGAGCTGGCTGGGAAAAGAGTGCGAAAGCAGCTGCAACGAAGAGGCAGATCAATGCAGGCCGGGCAAGTTGATTGAATTTTATGATTGCAGTCATATCCTTGGTATTTAAACAGGTATGATAATCAATAAGGCAGGAAAAATGCTGTTCAACAAATATATGATAATTTAGCGGCAAATTCCTCCTATGCCAGCCGATGTCATCAAAGGCCGGGATTTCATGCCCGAACTGGTTTTCTCCGCTTCCCGCAGCAGCGGGCCGGGCGGACAAAATGTAAACAAGGTCAGCACTAAAATGGAACTTCGTTTCCATGTGATTGGCTCGGCATTGCTATCAGCAGAAGAAAAGGAAATGATCATGGAAAAACTGGGATCCCGGATCAATAAAGACGGGGAACTACTGCTGGTCGCTCAGAGCGGGAGGACCCAGCTTACCAATAAGGAAATTGTTATTGAGAAATTTTACTCTTTGCTCACCAGGGCTTTGACCCTTCGTAAAAAGAGGAAACCCACAAGGCCTTCCAAAGCAGCCAGGGAAAAACGCCTGGAGGATAAACGTATTCTGTCACAGAAAAAAGAACAGAGGTCGAAACCCGGCTCCTGAAAAACTTCAGGCCCTGGCCTTGTTTTTAAAAAGCTTCTTCGCTAAGGTCTAATCCTTGAAAAACTTCTTTGTCAGGACTTTTTTTTCATTCACAAAATCCACCTTGATACCCGCGGGGCCAAAGCGTGCATCTTTCAATGCGTTGATCAGGGGACCGGCTTCTGAACCCGGGACTTCAAAAATTGCGGCCTTTTTGTTCAGCTCGATCTTTCCAAGTCTCACCTTTTTACCCGGGGTGTTACGATTGATCAGTTCCATCAACTCGGCAGCGAATAAGCCGTCCTGCCTGCCTTTGTTGATGATCAGCTTTACAAAATTCTGATCGCCATCCTGCTCCCGGTCCTTCCATTCGGGTTTGCCTTCATCTTTGCCGTGCTTGCGTTCCTTCCACTCAGGCTTGCCTTCATCACGACCATGCTTTTTTTCCTTCCAGTCGGGCTTGCCTTCATCGCGTCCATACTTTTTTTCTTTCCAATCTGGTTTACCATCATCCCTGCCACGCTTGCGGTCCTTCCAGTCGGGTTTTCCGCCGGATTGTCCGCGGTCCCTGTCATTCCAGTCTTTCTTCCCGCCTTTTCCACCCCGGTCGCCCCTGGAGCTTTCTTCAGGCACATTCAGGTCAGCTGCATTCTTGTAGTATTCAAGGAAGCGGTTGAATTCAAGAGCTACAAAACGTTTGATAACCTCTTCCTTATCCATCCATTCCAGTTTGCGGTAGATCTGGGGCAGGTAGGTATCTATCTCTTCATTGTTGATATCTACCTTTTCCATCTTGTCGACCATGCTGAAGAGTTGTTTCTCACAAATCTGCCGCCCGGTGGGCACTGGTTTCGTAATAAAGGTCTTTTTGATCTTGGCTTCAATCTTCTTGATCAGGTACTTTTCCTTCAGGTTGAGGAGGATGATGGAAGTGCCCGCCCTTCCTGCCCTTCCCGTACGTCCGCTGCGATGGGTATAAGAATCGATATCCTCGGGAAGATTATAGTTGATAATATGGGTGAGGTTATCCACGTCGAGTCCGCGGGCAGCCACGTCGGTTGCGACCAGCAGTCTGATATGGCCAATCCTGAATTTGTTCATCACCGTATCCCTCTGGATCTGCGAAAGATCGCCATGAAGTGATTCGGCATTGTAACCGTCATGAATGAGTTTATCGGCAATCTCCTGGGTTTCCTTGCGGGTGCGGCAGAAAACAATGCCGTAAACAGCAGGATAAAAGTCAACGATGCGTTTCAGCGCAGGGTACTTGTCCCTGGCGTGAACCGTGTAATACACATGTTTGATATTGTCGGCCCCCGAATTTTTGGTTCCTATCGTCACCTCAATGGGGTCTTTCATGTATTTTCGGGCAATTGAAGCCACTTCCGAAGGCATGGTCGCCGAGAACAGCAGGGCCCTGCGTTCCGGCGGAACGGTTTCGAGGATATCCCTGAGGTCGTCGCTGAATCCCATGTTCAGCATCTCATCAGCTTCATCAAGCACGATAGTCCTCACCTGTGTTAATTTTATCGCCTTACGGCGGATGAGGTCGAGCAGCCTTCCCGGCGTAGCTACCACAATCTGTATACCTTTCTTCAGGGCCCTGATCTGCATATCTATGCTGCTGCCGCCAAAAACAGGCAGAGTGGTGAGATCATCATTGAACTTTGCAAAATCGTTGAGATCATCGGCGATCTGCATGCAAAGCTCGCGGGTGGGGCAAAGCACCAGCACCTGGGGAAGGTTGATATCAGCTTCTATCATCTGTATCAATGGAAGCCCGTATGCAGCGGTTTTCCCTGTGCCTGTCTGTGCAAGCACTATCATATCCTGGTTCTCGTTCAATACGAGGGGAATGACTTTTTCCTGAACAGGCATTGCGTTTTCAAAGCCAAGTTCCTGTACGGCCCTGACATATTGCTCAGAAATGCCTAATTCTTCAAATGTAAACATGTTAAAAAAAATTTATGTGCTGACGGACTTTCCGGTCCTTGGTGTGAATCTCTTAAGGGGGGAAAAATACTATGACCGGGGGCACGGATTAATAAGACTGCAAATATACAACATTTTTTTGACATTGATAAACAAGGTATTAAGTCAGTGATCACGAAAAACATTAATTTTGGATATTAATATATCCCTGTAAACAAATCACCCATGAAACAGATCATGTTTTTCTTTTGCCTGATGAATTTGCTCATTTCCCCTTCTTTTTCCCAGGATAATTCACAATGGAGGGGGCCCAACCGCGACGGCATCTACCCTGAAACCGGACTTCTGAAATCATGGCCCGAAGCCGGGCCCAGCCTGTTATGGCATTTCGATGAGCTGGGAGAAGGGCATTCTTCGGCTGCCGTAACCAACGACCGTATCTACATTAACGGGGAGCTTAATGGCATAGGCTATCTTTTCGCCCTTGACCTGGACGGAAAACTGCTCTGGAAATTACCTTACGGTGAAGAATGGAGTGAAAGCTGGCCCGGAGTACGCAGCACACCACTGGTTTATGACGGCAAGATATACCTGATGAGCGGCTTCGGCAAAGTGGTTTGCCGAAAAGCCGAAAATGGAGACCTAATCTGGACCATAGACGTTTTAAAAGACTTTAATGGCCCTAATATCAAATGGGGAGTGACCGAAAACCTCCTGGCCGACGGCAACAAGCTGTTCTGCACCCCCGGCGGTCCCGAAGCCAGCGTGGTCGCACTCGACAGGAACAACGGCAAATTACTCTGGAAGTGCGCAGCCAAGGGAGAAGCCAGCGCATACTGCAGCCCCGCCATCCTCACACATAAAAACCGCAGGATACTGGTCACCCATACGGCCAGCTCCATTGTTGGCATAGATGCCGAAACCGGGAAATTCCTATGGAGCGCTGACCAGCCCAACACCTATTCAGTACACGCCAATACACCCGAATACATTGACGGTTCGGTGTACTGCATGTCGGGTTACGGCAAAGGGGGCGTCATGCTGAAACTGAGCGATGACGGCAGCAGCGTGACCGAAAGCTGGAGGAGCCAGTCGATCAGCAACCGCATGGGAGGATTCGTTGTGTTGAACGGCAAGATTTACGGATCGGATGATTCAGGAAAAGCCTGGTACTGCACCGACTGGAAGACCGGCACCGACATGTATTCGGAAAAGATTGCCGGCAAAGGTAACATCATCTCTGCCGAAGGACTGCTTTATTGCTACGGAGACAACGGCGAGATTGTTCTTGCACGGCCAACGCCCACCGCTTTTGTGAAAGCCGGTTCATTCAAAGTCCCCTTCGGCAGCGCCCAGCAATGGGCCCACCTCGTGATCAAAAACGGCCGGTTGTACGTACGGCACGGGAATTCGCTGATGGTTTATAATATTCACTTATGATAAATCAATTATCTTAAGTGCATCTGATACAAAGAGAATTTTAAATCAAAAGATTCAACTTATTAAAGGCTGATCTCTGCACCAAGATTGGTTGGTATTATATTCGTACCCTAATAAGTTAATCTTTCCCTGGTTGTTAAGATTTTCGGAAAATAATTTTCCCGGAATACGTTTTATGCCCGTTTGTCAATGTTACATTATATATACCGGCTGCCTCGGCACCTATATTAAGGGAGATTCTGCCTTCCTGAATGTTCAAAGGTATATTTTGTATCATTTTGCCCTGTGAATCATAGATTGTAAGAGTCAGGCTTTTTTCATTTTTAAAATCATCAGGAATAACCAAGGTACATTTTCCTTCAGTTGGATTAGCGTAAATGATCAGATTGTGGGTAACGGAATGCTGCTCTTGTTCAATGCCAGTCAGCTGATCAAGTTTTGCAATAAATATATCCTCATCCCCGTACGAGGTAAAGCTTGCCGAACCAATATTGACTGTCCCATTGAATATTCCCACGACAATCGGCTTATTTTCAGGGTCGAGCCCAAGCTGAAGTCCTTCGGCATTACCAAAATGAACCGCTTTAATACTTTCTCCATCAGATGAGTATTTTGCGAGGAACATATCTCTTGTTGTATTCGCAACCAGGGTATCACTTCCAAATATCAATGTACCGTTAAAAAAACCTGACACATAACTATTTCCATTTAAATCCGCAACAATTGTTCCACCGCGATTAAAAAAAAACGTATGAACTGACCTGCCCCACTGAACATTTCCATTATTTGAATATTTTACTATAAATAAATCATAATGCAATGAATTTGAATACAGTTTAATGCCGGAGAAATTAATTGAGTCATAAAATGATCCGGTTACAAATATATTCCCATAATTATCTGTTGAAAGATTAACTCCACATTCTGCGTCTGGTGAGAGTCCTTCACGGATCCATTGTATGGAGCCTTCTAAATTAAAACATCCAAGAAGATGGCCACACTGGCCTGGGTGGTTTACAGTTATTGTGTCAATTGTAAAAGATGTTGCCCATTCTGGTGCACTTACAAATAATTCTCCCCTGACAATTTTCATACAGTAAATTGGAGCATATGCCAACCCTGTTTGGTTATTTAAAGAACAGATTTTTTTTACCCACGAACAGGTACCAGCCGAATCGTATTTTGCCAAAAATTCACCCTTATCTACAATAAAAGAATCGAATGTGGCTGTATCAGTATTAGAACCGGATACATAGACATTATAAAGAGTATCGATTGCTAAAGCAGATCCTCTATTTTTACCGTTTCCGCCGGCATTTTTCGCTCAAATACAATTTCCGGCCGAATTAAATTTTGCAACATACAAATCATGAGTGCCAGAGAATAATTTAACATTTCCGAAATTTATTGTCCTGTAAAAAAGCCCGGTAATGTATATATTATCATTATTATCAATTATAATATCAGCTATACCTCCTTCATATGTAAGATAATCATCTAATTGATGAACCCAGATCTCATTCCCACTGCTATCATATTTAGCAAGAAATAATCCATTGTTTCCGAGTTTACTAATTGTTTGGTTAACAAATTGGTAATACGACCCGGTAAACGATCCGGCAATATAAAAATTTCCGTTTTTATCAGAAGTGCCGCATGCAATATCGCTTGATTCGCTTCCGACATGGTTAGCCCATAACCACGCCTGCGAGTGAACAGGGAAAGAATTCAAAAGAATGGAAATGAAAAAACAAGTAATGAAAATACATCTGTTCATATATTAATTTTTGATTATTTTAATTGTTTGTAAGTGAGAAATTGATTGAATTTTAATGTAATAAATACCATCAGACATCCTTGAGAGATCGATTTGAAAATTATTACTATTACCTTGAGTCTGAAATATTACGTTTCCTAGAAGGTTCAAAACCGTTATTTTATAATTCTCGTTACTATTATCATTAATAAATCGGTATTAACCCCAGGGCAGAGCCCTGGACCCGGGTTCCGCCCCAGAGGGGCGGGGAATTCACCGGGAGAGATTAAATTCTGTACTAAAATTTTCAAAGTCAGGGCAATTGGAGTAAGTAGGAGTGGTATAAATATGAACTTCACTATTGTTTTGGAAAATACTCTCAGTTAATATATTAATGTTGCTTCTGGCTTTGATTTCACCCGAAGACCCGGCTTCAAATGTTAAATTTGAGCCCGTTAATGACTCCCATGCCTGCAAAATTCTATTTTCATTAGGATGAACAATTATTCCATTATAGATTCCTGAATAATCGAAATTGATCTTTTTGAGGGTAAATGTCTCATTTGGTGGAACAGGAGGAGCATTAAGCCATCCTCTGTGAATGTCTTCAGCACCACAGGCGGAAATTCGCATATCAATTATTGTACCACTAACTTGAGTAGTTGCCTTATAATTATAAGGAATTATTTGAAAATTTCCATTATTATCAGAAAATGTATGATTATTTTCATCACAAACACCAACGCCATTATCATCTACATATAGGAGTGTTTTACCAAAAATGACAGCATCTTTTATTGGTTGACCACTCAATTCACCAATAATTTGACCATGAATAATATTGTTTTGAAATCCAGAAATGTTATTCAGTTCCTCATAGTAAAAATGATTGTATGAATCATAATAATTACAAGGTTTTTCCACCCAAACACCAAAAGAGGCACAATTGATTCTTTTTCAGGTTTTAGAAGTTGTCAGAAATTGGAAATAAACAGCAAAGCTAATCGGAATTTCCCATTCAGAGATTGAAGTAATGCAATCTGCTTTTCGCATCTGAAGATAATTATCACTTCCACTGTTCTGTATGGGACCGGATGTATTCTATAACCTCCTGGTGTTCCGCTTTCCCGGAACCTCCGATGGAAATCGGTTTACCGAAAGCAACATGAATTGGCTTCTGCCGATGGATGGGCCCGAGATATCCGGTAAGCCGGCCGTTACCCCAGAAATCGGTTTTGATTGCGATCGGGATAACAGGAACCCCTGCGCGGGCTGCGAGTTTTATACCGATGGAGTTGAATTCTGCGGGAACGAATTCTATTTTGCGCGTATGCTGTGGAAAAACAATTACCGAGATCCCTTGCGAAAGTCTCTTTAATCCCTCGTTCATCACGATGTTGAAGTCCTCCCTCGGATTGCTCCTGCTTAATACTATGGGATTCCGGGAGCGCATCACCGCACCAAAGATCCAATGTCTTACAAGTGCATCTTTAACAATAAATGTGACATCCTTCAAAGGTTGTATCAGCCCGGGAAAGATCATGGTCTCAAGGCTGCTCATGTGATTGCTGACGAAAACCACCGGCCCTTTTGTATTCTTGACATTCTCAAGGCCGCTTATATGGAACCGTCCCCCGCAGCCTTCAATAAGATTGAAAATAAAGTGGGATGAATACACCCAGTAGTCTGTATCGTAAAGGTCTTTCAGTGCAGCATGGCGGGTAGAAAAACAAAGATTAACATAGCTGGTCATGAAATATATCCTTGTATTCATCGCGAGCCGGTCAAGAAGGAAACGCCTGGTGTTTCCCGGTGTGCTGTACGAGTCGTTGCTCAGTAAAAACCGTGTTATATTATCGTATTCGCCTTTCATTTCAGGGCCGAAAATACAATTTTTTTTCAAGAAATATCAAGCTAAAGGCCAGGCTGTTTATTGCCGCAACCGGGTTTTACCACTCCTGTGGGGAAAGTGTTCTGAAATTGCTTCTGGTTCAGCCCTTTTTGAATATCTTTGCCTGTACCTTTCAATCACTTAAATTTCAGATATCATTATGAAACCATTTCAATTGCTCTGTTGCTTCCTTGGCTTGTCGTATGCTGTTTTTTCACAATCCCCCGCCCAGTGGAGGGGGCCTGAACGAAGCGGGATCTATAATGAAACCAATCTCCTGAAAGAATGGCCTGCCGAAGGCCCGGCTATGATCTGGTCGGCCGAGGGCATTGGAAAAGGATATTCTTCTGCTGCAGCTGACGGTAAGGCCGTGTATATAACAGGCATGAAAGATTCCACTGATATCCTTACCTCGATCAGCCTGGATGGAAAGATCCTCTGGCAGACTCCTTTCGGACCATCGTTTTCGGGCTCCTTCCCCGATACCAGGACCACTCCCACCGTTGACGGGGATCTCGTTTACGTCATCAGCGGGGGCGGGACTGTTGCCTGTGTGAATAAAACCGACGGCAAGATCAAATGGTCGGTGAAAGGCCTGGAAAAATTTTCAGGAAAATACGGTCAGTGGGGTATTTGCGAATCTCCCCTGGTTGCAGGGAGCAAGGTGATCTATACACCGGCCGGGCCTAAAACAACCATGGTGGCCCTTGACAAAAACACCGGGGAAACCATCTGGCAATCGGCAACGCTTAACGATACAGGCTCCTATGTTTCACCCAGGCTTATTAAGTACGGGAACAAGGATATTATCGTCACTATCATCAACAAATACCTGCTGGGGGTGGATCTTGCAAATGGTAATATCCTCTGGACTTTCGACTATGGGACTTACATGCCGGAACAGGGTTTGAAGATATGGCCGGGCGCTCCAAAAACCAACGCCATCACTCCCCTGTTCGACAATGGGAACTTGTATATAACCCAAGGGTATAACCATGTTGGTGTGATGTTCCGGATCTCGGATGACGGATCACGGATCACGAAAATCTGGACCGATACCGTCCTTGATTGCCATCACGGCGGGGTAGTCCTGCTCGATGGTTATATCTACGGTTCAAACTGGATCAATAACGGCCTGGGCAACTGGTGCTGTCTTGACTGGAAGACCGGCAAACTTATGTGGCAGGAAAAATGGTTCACCAAAGGCCCCATCATCTCGGCCGACGGAATGCTTTACTGCCAGGAAGAGAAGACAGGCAATGTAGGACTGGTAAAACCTGATCCGCAGAAATTCACATTAACAAGCAGCTTCAAAGCGCCATTGGGCAAAGGGCCTTATTGGGCGCATCCTTCCATAAGCAACGGCATACTATACATCAGGCATGGTGATGTGCTGATGGCCTATGATATCAGGAAAAAATAAACGTGAAGAAATATTCCCGGTATATACTGTACTCCCTGTTGATCCTTGGCATTGGGTTGATGGCGGTATGGTTTTTTCATGACCCTGCTTCATCCTTAAAACTTTCGGAGCCTGGAATGGATAACAGGAAAAAAGGCGGGGCAGCTTCAGCCGAGAAAGTCAACATTGGTGAAAGCTTTACTTCCTTTAAAAGCTGCAGCAGCATACCCGGCGCAAACTGGCCGCGTTTCAGGGGAGAGAAATCCGACAATATCAATACTGAAAATATACGGCTGATATCGAAGTTCGGCAGTTCCGGCCCGCATATTCTGTGGAAGGTCAGCCTGGGCGAGGGGCATGCGGCCCCTGCAGTTTACGACGGCAGGGTCTACGTCCTGGATTATGATGAAAGTAAAAAGGAAGATGCCTTGCGTTGTTTCTCTTTGCTGAACGGGGAAGAACTGTGGAGGAGGGGATACCACGTACGCCTTAAGCGTAACCACGGGCTTTCACGCACCATTCCAGCAGTTTCAAATAATTTCGTGCTAACCATAGGCCCCCGCTGCCAGGTGATGTGCTGCGACAGGACCAGCGGTGCACTGTTATGGGGGCTGGACCTGGGAAGGGAATACCAGGCCGAGGTTCCCTTCTGGTACACCGGCCAATGCCCGCTGATTGACAATGACACTGCAATCATCGCGGTGGGAGGTAAATCACTGCTCATTGCGGTGGATTGCAAAACCGGTAAAAAAGCCTGGGAAACTCCAAATCCGAATAACTGGAAAATGTCGCATTCATCCATCATGACCATGAACCTGGGCGGAAGGAAAATGTATATTTATTGCGCTATCGGCGGGGTATGCGGGATAGCAGCTTCAGGTCCGGAACGGGGGAAGGTGCTCTGGGAAACAACAGAATTTTCGCCTTCGGTTGTTGCTCCGAGTCCTGTTATAATGGATGAAGGACGTATCTTTGTATGTGCGGGGTACGGGGCCGGTTCAGCCCTGCTCCAGGTGAAAGCAGGCAACGGGGGGTTTTCGGTTAAGGTTTTGCAAAAACTTAAACCCCAGGACGGCCTTGCTTCGGAGCAGCAAACCCCGGTGTTTTACGGAGGATACCTTTATGGCATACTCCCGAAAGATGCCGCAGGACTTCGTAACCAGTTCGTTTGCTGCAAGGGGAACGACTGCAGCAAAATAGTAATGAGCAGCGGCAAGACCGACAGGTTCGGGATGGGACCGTACATTCTTGCCGACGGAAAATTTTTTATTCTGAATGACGACGGGGAAATGACCATTGCAAAAGCTTCACCTGCGGGGTTTACAGTGCTCGACAAGGCCAGGATCATAGACGGGCAGGATTCCTGGGGCCCCATTGCAATCACTGCGGGTTACCTGCTGATGAGGGATTCGAAGACGATGGTGTGTCTGGATGTAAAAGAGAAATAGCGAAATAAGAAAAGCGTTCGCCGAAGGCGAAATGAGCACACAAATGAAATAAAAAATTGGTGCGAATAAAAGCGAAATGAAACAAAAGATATTTATTATTGCGGGACTGTTACTGCTGGTGATCGTGATCGTGATCATGGTGAGGGACCTCTTTTCTTCAAAAAAAGAAGCTCAGAAAAACCCATATGACTATAAGCTGAATGAACTTAAAAAGACCATCGGCAACCAAATTACGTATACCGAAGCTTTATCATTCGGAACGGGGCTGGAAGAGATCCATGCGATTGCCTGCGGGGCAGGAGACCGTATTTATGTCGGCGGGTCAAAAGGGGTGGAGATCTTTGAGAAAGACGGAAAACCCGCAGGAAAGTTCGGATTCGAAGGTTTTGCATCTTCCCTGGCCCTCGACAAAAAAGGAAATTTTTTCATAGGGATGCAGGACCATGTTGAGGTCTATAACCCTGAAGGAAAACTCCTGAAAAAATGGAACAGCATATCTGCTGAATCTTTTCTTACCAGCATTGCCGTTTCGGATTCCTTTGTTTTTGTTGCCGATTACGGCAAGAGGGCGGTGTACCGTTACGATCATGAAGGTCGTCTCATCAACGGCATAGGCGAAAAAGACCCCGAGAAAAAAGTGCCTGGATTTATAGTGCCCAGCCCTTATTTCGATCTCGCACTGCGCAACAACCACGAACTCTGGGTTGCCAATACCGGGAGGCATTCAATGGAAGAGTTCAGTTACGACGGCACTATGAACTCATCCTGGGGCGAAGCATCCATGGCCATAGACGGCTTTTGCGGGTGCTGCAATCCTTCACACTTTACCTTCCTCCACGACGGTTCGTTCGTGACCAGCGAGAAAGGCCTGGAAAGGGTGAAGGTTTACTCGCCAAAGGGAGAATTTAAATGTATTGTAGCTCCTCCATCAGCATTCACAGAAGGCACAAGGGGACTTGACCTGGCCGTGGATTCGAAGGACAGGATCATTGTTCTTGACCCTGAGAGGAAACAGATACGGATATTTGTAAAAAAATAAATTATGCCGGGCAGGCGTGAATTCCTGAATACCTTGATGCGGGGAGGGATCCTTGCCGCACTGGGCCTGCTCAGCGGCGCGGTGATATTCCGTTCGCGCGACGACAAGTCATGCTCCTTTGGTTTTGACTGCAGCGGTTGCAGCCGTTCGAAAAGCTGCATGCTGCCTGCTGCCCTTGAAGCCAGGCAGATGGTATGGCAGCTCGACATGACCAAATGCATACAATGCGGGAGGTGCGCCACCAACTGTGTGATGAGCCCTTCGGCAGTGAAATGCACCCATGCCTTTGCCATGTGCGGTTACTGTGACCTTTGCGGGGGCTATTTCAAGCCAGGGACCAAGACCCTGACTACCGCTGCCGAGAACCAGCTCTGCCCCACCAATGCTCTCAAACGGAAATTCATAGAAGATCCATTCTTTGAATATACGATTGACGAAGAACTATGCATAGGCTGCGGCAAATGCGTGAAAGGCTGCGGGGCTTTCGGCAACGGCTCGCTTCAGCTGCAGGTACGCCACGACCGCTGCAAGAACTGCAACGAATGTTCCATTGCAAGAAGCTGTCCGGCCCAGGCTTTTACACGGGTGCCGGCCAACAAGCCCTCCCTGCTCAGGGGGCTGGGGCCTGAACTCCCTAATGGAACCGCAAAGAAAAGCCCGGCCAATGTATAAAATTCGTACATCGCACTCCTTAATTCGTAGATTGTACATTGTACGTTGTACATCCCTCGTCTTTCTGTTTCTTCTTCTTCCGCTCGTCACGCTCCCGATCCAGCGTTTCCCGAAACCGGAATTTGAATCGGCCTATACCCAACCCCAAACGTTCATTCCGGCACCAAGAGCTGAATTCCTGGCCTACCTCGATGTTTTCGTGCTTCTAATCTCCCTCAGCGTGGTCACCTGGCTGGTACTGAAGAAACGTTCCAGGCTTTGGGTGTTCTTTATGTCGTTGTTCTCCCTCGCATATTTCGGGTTCTACCGCGAAGGCTGCGTTTGCAGCATAGGCGCTATACAGAATGTGAGCCTGGCGCTTTTCGACCACTCATTTATCTTACCCCTGAGCGTGCTGGCTTTTTTCCTCCTGCCCCTTATTTTCACCCTCTTTTTCGGCCGTACTTTCTGCGCTGCAGTCTGTCCGTTCGGGGCCATACAGGACCTTTTCGCATTCAAGCCACAGCCCCTGGGCTCGAGGCTCAATACCGTCCTGGGCACCATCCCCTACCTCTACCTCGGGCTGGCTGTATTGTTCGCCGCCACAGGAACCGATTTCATCATCTGCAGGTACGACCCCTTCGTAGGCATTTTCCGTTTCAACGCCTCTTTCGGGATGTTCCTGTTCACGGGAATCCTGCTGCTTTCGGGCGTTTTCATTGCAAGGCCATACTGCCGGTTCTTATGCCCATATGGGGTGCTGCTCAACTGGACCAGCCGTTTTTCACGCAGGCATCTCAGTATTACTCCCGCCGAGTGCATTCAGTGCCGGCTTTGCGAGAACTCCTGTCCTTACGATGCAATCGACTTCCCTGTAACCGATAAAAGCCCTGAAAGCAGGCCGCTCATGGTTAAAAAGATGATGCTGCTTATAGTCCTCATCCCCTTCCTGGTGTTGATTTTTGGTTACACCGGATCCAGGATGCAGGATACCCTTGCAGGCGTTGACTCCAGGGTGAAGCTGGCAAAGGAAGTTATGGAGCAGGCCAGGATGCAGGATGCAGGATACAAGATGCGGGATGCAGGATACGGGATGCAGGATGAGTCGTATGAAATAAAGGCATATAAAGCTTCTGGTAAAACCGAAAGCCAGGTGTACAGCGAGGCTTCAGCAGTACTTAAGAAATTTTATCTCGGCGGATGGCTTTACGGCGGGTTTACAGGCCTTGTCATTGCGATGCTGATTGCCGGCCGCATGCTGCCGGTTTACCGTAAAGACTATGTTACCAATAAGGGACGCTGTTTCAGCTGCGCCCGATGCACTGATTACTGCCCCATCAAATCCTGAAACCACGAGCTTATGAAAACCGGAAAATCTCCGCTTAACACTATCAGGCTCCTTGAGAATATCTCCCTTGGAAGTGCGGTCTTTGCCGTGGTGCTTTGCGTGCTCATCATCGTCAATTACATCCAGACCAAACGAGCCGACCCTCTCAATACGCCTGCAATGACGATTCTGGTCGAAAAGCTCCAGAATGATCCAGGCAATGATCAGCTCAGGCAGGAGATCCGCACTCTTGACCTACTTGCCCGGAAAGCATTCTTTACAGCCCAGTGGCAGGTCCGCATGGGAGGTTACCTTTTGTTCATCAGTATCCTGCTTCTTGCATCCTGCGTCAAAACCATTGAACTTATCAGGGTTAAACTTCCCGAAGAACCTGCAGGGAGACCTGCCCTATTCTGGGAAACCACTCTGCTGAAACGTAAATGGCTGGTCTACTCCGGTGCCGGGCTGATAGTTCTTACACTACTGCTGGCATGGCTGACGCATGAGAACCTGGGAAAGGACCTTGAATCGGGAACCGGGAACCGTGAATCGGGAACCGGGAACCGGGATCCGGGATCCGGGATCCGGGATCCGGGATCCGGGATCCGGGATCCGGGATCCGGGATGCAGGATACTTCAACGAGTCACGATTCACGGGTCACGGGTCACGATTCATCATCCTCCATCCTGCATCCTGTATCAGATTTTCCAACCATGCAGGAGGTAAAGAACAACTTCCCCTGTTTCAGGGGGCCGGGAAGCATCGGTGTTACGGAACGAAGCGGGATACCCACCAGCTGGGACGGGAAATCGGGAAAGAACATCAAATGGAAAACGGCGATTCCTTTACCGGGCAACAACTCTCCTGTGGTATGGAGCGACAGGATTTACCTGAGTGGGGCCGGCGAATCAAAACGTGAAGTTTACTGTGTTGATGCAGTGAGCGGGAAAATACTCTGGACAAGCACTGTGGATAAGATCCCCGGCTCGCCTTCACAGGTGCCCGGTGTAAGCAAGGAAACAGGGCTGGCCGCACCCAGCCTTGCCACAGAAGGACGAAGGGTGTACGCGATCTTTGCCAACGGCGACCTGGTTGCACTTGATATGGATGGAAATAAAGTCTGGGCAAAGAACCTGGGCGTGCCCGCCAATCATTACGGGCATTCGTCTTCGCTGATCATGTACCACGACGTCCTCATCGTACAGTACGACCAGCGCTCGGGACCAGCCGTGATGGGGCTTTCGGGAAAGACAGGGGAACAGGTATGGAAAACTGCCAGGAATGTCAAGATATCCTGGGCCTCTCCATCATTGGTCAATACAGGCAAACGCATGGAACTGCTGCTCGCGGCCGAACCCTGTGTGGCATCCTATGACCCGCTTACAGGAAAAGAACTCTGGAAACTCGACTGCATCAGCGGGGAAGTGGGTCCCTCCCTGGCCTACGCCAACCTGTTAATATTCTCGGTTAACGAATATTCTACACTGTCGGCCATCCGTACCGGCGAAAACCCGAAGGTGATCTGGGAGAACAATGAATTCCTTTCGGATGTTCCCAGCCCTGTAGCAAACGATGATTTTCTTTTCCTGGTAACCAGTTACGGCACGGCGGTATGCTATGACGCCACCACCGGAACCAAATACTGGGAGCATGATTTCGGTACCCCGGTTTACTCCTCCCCCATGCTGGCCGAAGGAAAGATGTATATCATGGATAAAAAAGGGCTGATGCATATCGTCAAAGCCGGCAAGGAATTTTCGCAGATCAGCGAATGCCCGCTTGGCGAAGGATCCTTCTGCACCCCGGCCTTTACCAACGGCCATATTTTCCTGAGGGCAGATAAAAATTTATACTGCATAGGGAAATGAAAGAATACACCGAAAATATCCATGAGGTTGTCGACCGTATCGTTTCCCGCCGGGGACGCTCGGCCGATGCGGTTATTCCCATACTGCAGGACATACAGCATGAATTCAACCACCTGCCGGAGGAGGCGCTGAAATACACCTCGCTTGTGACTGACATCAGCCAGGCCGGGATTGAAGGGGTTGCTTCTTTCTATTCACAATTCAGGCGAAAAAGGACCGGTGAGCACGTCATCAGTGTTTGCACGGGTACTGCCTGCCATGTGAAGGGGTCGAACCTTGTTTACGATGCACTCTGCAGGGAGATGAAGCTGAAGGATAACGAAACTACCGATGCTGCGGGAGTTTTCACCATCGAAAAGGTGGCCTGCCTGGGCTGCTGCACCCTTGCCCCAGTTGTAAGGATAGATACCGTCACCTACGGTCATGTGATGCCTGAGAATGCAGGCGACATTCTCGTCGATTTCCTGAAACGAGGGAAACAGGTGGTGAAAGCCGGGGCAGGCGACGCTCCCTCATCCGCAGTAAAAGGAGAAATAAGGATAGGCCTGGGTTCATGCTGCATCGCCAGCGGAAGCGCCGAAGTGAAGGCCGAACTGGAAAAGACCGTTGCCGAAGCAGGCCTGCAGGTTGAAGTGAAACAGGTGGGCTGCGTGGGCATATGCAACCAGGTACCCATACTCGAGATCGTCAAACCCGGCGAGAACACTGCATTCTATGCACATATCAAACCTGAGGAAGTGAAGCAGGTGGTGCTCAGCCATTTCAGGCCCGAAGGAACTTACCGCAGGGTCAGATCGAAAGTTGTTTCTCTTTTTGAAAATATGATGGCGGATGAGGCGCCGCGTTCGGTGCAGAAGTATATGTTCGAGCAGAGGGATACGCCTCTCTCGCTTTTCCTCGGTCCGCAGATCAATATCGCCACTGAGAACCGCGGTATCCTAAGCCCCTGCGATATAGCCGAGTTCCGGAATGCAGGTGGATTTGAAGCATTGTCCACCTGCCTTAAAAGCATGAGCCCGCAACAGGTCATTGATGAGATCAAAGCCAGCGGGCTTCGCGGAAGGGGCGGCGCGGGATTCCCCACGGGCCGCAAATGGCAGCTGGTTCACGACCAGGCTGAAGGAGAAAAATACATCATCTGCAATGGTGATGAAGGCGACCCCGGGGCTTTCATGGACCGGATGCTGCTTGAATCCTACCCTTACCGTATAATCGAGGGAATGCTTATAGCGGCATATGCTGTTGGTGCAGGTCAAGGACTGTTTTATATCCGGGCCGAATACCCCCTGGCCGTGATGAGGATTACCGAAGCGATACAGGTTTGCCGTGCTGAAGGCCTGCTGGGTGAAAACATCATGGGAAGCGGTTTTTCGTTCAACCTGAAAATATTCGAAGGGGCCGGGGCTTTTGTTTGCGGTGAAGAAACCGCGCTTATAGCTTCCGTTGAAGGGCAGCGCGGGATTCCACGGCTGAGGCCTCCTTACCCTGCTGTCCATGGGATCTATGGAAAGCCCACACTGATCAACAATACCGAGACTTTTTCACTGGTTTCATGGATCATACGCAAAGGATCTGCTGCTTTTGCAGCGATAGGCACCGAAAGAAGCAAAGGCACCAAAGTGTTTGCCCTGGCAGGGAAAGTCAGGAGGGGCGGACTTATTGAAGTCCCAATGGGCATAAGCCTCCGAAAGATCGTAGAGGAACTCGGGGGAGATATTGCCGACGGCAGGCAGTTCAAGGCCGTTCAGATCGGGGGCCCTTCGGGAGGTTGCATCCCCGCTTCACTTGCCGATATGCCTGTCGATTATGAAGCCCTTGCAGAAGCCGGTGCAATGATGGGGTCGGGAGGATTGATCGTTCTCGATGAATCGGACTGCATGGTCGACATCGCTCATTACTTTTTGTCGTTCACCCAGAACCAGAGCTGCGGTCAGTGTACCTTCTGCCGAATAGGAACACGAAGAATGCTGGAGCTGCTCGACAAGATCCGCAGCGGCGAGGCTGTGACCGAAGACATTGACAAACTCGAACATCTTGCCAGGAGCACGCATGCAGGCAGCCTTTGCGGACTGGGGAAAACCGCGCCCAACCCGGTGTTGTCGACCTTAAGATATTTCAGGCATGAATACGAAGCCCATATAAACGGGCATTGCCCTTCCGGAAAATGCACGCCCATCATTCATTACAGCATAACCGAAGAATGCATTGGCTGTACCAAATGCGCACAGCGCTGCCCGTCGGATGCCATCGCCTATAAACCCTACGAAGTTCACAGCATAGAGCAGGGAAAATGTATAAAATGCGACATTTGCAGGCAGGTGTGCCCGGTGAGCGCAGTAAAGATAGAATGATGAACAAATGTTTAAACGCGAAATAGCGAAAAGCGAAAAGCGAAAAGCGAAATAAAAAGAATAGCGTTCGCCGAAGGCGAAATGAGCACACAAATGAAATAAACAATTGGTGCGAATAAAATATGAAGATCAGGATCGATCATAAGGAGGTTGAGGTTCATGAAGGCATGACAGTGATGCAGGCTGCTGCATTGCTTGGGATTTCCATTCCTGCGCTTTGTTACAGCGAAGGGATAGCCCACCATCCTTCCTGTATGGTCTGCATGGTGAAAGACATTGACAGCGGCCAGTTCCTTCCATCCTGTGCTTATCCTGTAAGAGAGGGGATGAACATCCAGACTCATTCGCACGAGATCCATGAAGCCAGGCGAGAAGCGCTTGAACTTCTTCTCAGCGACCATGTGGGCGACTGCGAGGCGCCCTGCCGCAGGTCCTGCCCTGCTTTTATGGACATCCCCGAAATGAACAGGCTGATCGCCTCAGGGAAGTTTGAAGAAGCTTTGTCGGTAGTGAGGGAGGAGATCGCCCTTCCACTGATCCTTGGATATATCTGTCCGGCCCCCTGCGAAAAAGCATGCCATCGCGCATCGATCGACGGGGCGGTGGCTATCTGTTTACTGAAGAGAGTAACTGCGGATAGTCGTGATGAACGTGACGAAAATTACAGTTTACCGTTAACGGTTCACGATTCACGGTTCACGGTTCACGATTCACGGTTCACGGGTCATGGTTCACGGGTCGCGATCATCGGGAGCGGGCCGGCAGGGCTGGCAGCGGCATTTTACCTGCAGCGCCTGGGCCGCCAGGCGGTATTGTTTGACCAGCATAAGGAAGCAGGAGGGTTGCTAAGATACCATATCACCGAAGACAAGCTTCCAAGGAAGGCCCTGGACGAGGAGATCGAAGTGATCAGGCAGATGGGAGCTGAATTCAGGATGAACACCCTTATCACAAAGGAATTTTTCGATGATGTACTGCTCAGGGAATTCGATGCGGTGATCATTGCCAGCGGGCGGGAGGATAAACAGATCACCGACGATTTCGGGCTGGAAATGGATGAACACGGGCTGAAAGTGAGCAGGACCACGCTTGAGGCAAAAGTACGTGAGGAAGAGCGTGAGGAAGAACGTGAGGAAGAGCGTGAGGAAGAACGTGAAGAAGAACGTGAGGAAGAACGTGAGGAAGTGCGCAACCATCACGATGCGGATCACGGATCACGATTCACGGATCACGATTCACGGCTCACGGATCACGGATCACGATTCACGGCTCACGGCTCACGGCTCACGGCTCACGGCATATTTGCCTGCGGGAATATTATAAGGAAGCGGCAAATGGCGGTGCGTTCCGTGGCCCAGGGGAAAGCTGCTGCTTTATCGGCCGACCATTATCTGAAGACAGGCAAGCCCGGAGGGATACATCAGCAGTTCAACTCATCTTTCGGGAGGTTGTTCGAAGATGAGTATGACGAATATTTAAAAGAAAGTCAGGCAGCTTCGAGGCATCAACCTGTTAAAGGTTTCATGGGCGGATTTACAAAAGAGGAGGCCATGGCTGAAGCGGCCCGCTGCATGAATTGCGACTGCCGCAAACCGGTTTCCTGCAAGCTCAGGATCTACGCCACTGAATACCAGGCACAGCAGAAAAGGTTTGCAGGGCCTGATCGTAAGAAGATCCTGAAATCCCTGCAGCATGAATTCGTGGTTTATGAACCTGAGAAATGCATCAAATGCGGGACCTGCTTTGAGATCACACGATCTGAAGGCGAACTGCAGGGGCTTTCGTATATCGGCCGGGGGTTTGACGTACGTATTGATGTGCCGCTTGGCGGAAGTATGAAAGGAGCTCTTGAAAAGGCAGGTGCAAAGGTTATTGAGGCCTGCCCCACGGGAGCCCTGGCATATAAAACAGACCATGATGAAAGAAGGCGGGTTCCTGGTTTGCAGCAGGGTCCGGGGGTTGCCGGTTTAAAATCCGATCCATTATGAAAAAGGGCGTAATCGTTAGTCTGTTTATCTTGCTGGCCTGCAGCCCGCCACTTCCGGCCCAGGTGAAGTCAGCCGGCTGCTGGCCTTTATACCGCGGTGATCCCCAGCTTACCGGAAGTTCTGATGCCCGTATAAGTCCGCCTTTAAAATTATTATGGACATTCAAGGCTGACGACGGGATAAAGTCATCAGCAGTCATATGCAAAGGAGATATCTATATCGGTTGTGACGACGGCTGCCTCTATGCCCTGGACAATAAAGGGCAGCTCAAATGGAGGTTCAAAGCCGGGACTTCGATCGAGGCCCCTCCGCTCCTGCTGAACGGCGTGGTTTACGTGGGTTCTATGGAAGGCATCATCTATGCGGTTGATGCCGGCAGAGGTTCACTGGTTTGGAAATACGTCACCGACGGCCAGGTTTCAGGTTCCTGCAACTGGACCATCAGCCCTGATAAAAAACATATCTGCATTATTGCCGGGAGTTACGACTTCAGCCTGCATTGCATAGATGCCCTGAGCGGAAAAAGTATCTGGAAATACGCAACCGGAAATTACATCAACGGTACTCCTTCTATTTCGGGGAAGATCGTGGTTACCGGGGGCTGTGACGGATTCTTTCACATGGTCAACACCGGTACCGGGCAGTTGCTCGGGAAGGTCAGTCTGAACACCTACATCCCTGCATCAGCCGCTATCGGCAGCGACAGGGCTTACATTGGCAATTACGACGGGGATTTTTTTTGCATTGACCTAAAGAGCAGGAAGATATTATGGAAAACCGCCGGGGGCGGGCCATTTACAGCATCCCCGGCTTTGTCGGCAGGCAAGGTGGTGAGCGCTACGGAGAACAAATACGTGATCTGTTTCGATGCCCAAAGCGGAACCATATTGTGGAAATTCAGGGCCGGAGGAAAAGTCGTGGCCTCTCCGGTGATCGCAGGGGCTTATGTTGTTATCGCCTCTTCGGATGGCAGAGTGCGCCTGCTCGACCTGGTTACAGGTAATGAACGCTGGACTTATGAGACAGGCAGCGCGGTGAGCGGAACGCCTGCAGTCAGCGCTGATATGATAGTGGCAGCAGCTGAAGACGGAACGATCTATGCGTTCGGGCCGGCAGTGGAATCAATAGAAAAGAAAAAATGAAGATAGTAAACATAGTCCCTGGTTTTGGCGGCACTTTCTATTGCGGCAACTGCCTGCGAGATTCAGGTTTCGTGGGAGCTGTCCGCAAGGCAGGTCATGAAGCCATGATTATACCCGTATACCTGCCCCTTACCATCCAGGGCAATGTGCATGAAACTCCTGTGTTCTACGGAGCCGTGAACATCTACCTCAAACAGGCTTTCCCATTACTGCGTCATATGCCGGGATGGATGGAGCATTTGCTGAACTCACAGTCATTGCTGAAACTGGCGGCCAGCAAAGCCGGTTCCACCAGGGCCCAGGGACTGGAAGAGCTCACCGAGTCAATGCTGATGGGCCAGGAAGGAAGGCAGGGGAAAGAGCTTGACGAGCTTGTTCATTTCCTGAAATACCAGGTGAAGCCAGATGTGGTTCACTTTTCAAACGCCTTACTGCTGGGCATGGCAAAGCAGGTAAGGGAGGAAGTAGGAGTACCTGTGGTATGTTCCCTTCAGGATGAAGATGTGTGGGTGGATGCAATGAACGAGCCTTATCCTGCAAAGATGTGGAACCTTCTCGCTAAAAAAGCAAATGATGTGGATGCTTTTGTTGCCGTAAGCAGGTATTTCGCAGGGGTGATGAAAACCAAAATGAGGCTGAAGGATGAAAAGCTGCATGTGGTGCCTATTGGCGTGGACCCGGCCCAGTATGAGTTTCATCCTCTGCCTCCCGACCTGCCGGCCGTAGGCTTTTTATCAAGGATGTATGAAGAGAACGGTTTCGGAATTCTTGTTGATGCGTTTGTCCTTTTGAAATCCAGGCCGGGATTTGAGAAGCTCAGGTTTCATGCAAGCGGAGGCATGACGGGAGATGATAAAGCTTTCTTTAACCGGCAGATGAAGAAACTGCAGGAAGCAGGATTGAGTAAAGATTTTAGTCTTTTTGAAGATTTCAGGCCCGAGAGCCTGGGACTGTTCTTCAAATCACTTTCAGTGTTGTCGGTGCCGGTAGTGAGGGGTGAAGCTTTCGGGCTTTACCAGCTGGAGTCACTCGCTTCGGGTGTACCCCTGGTGCAGCCGGCATTGGGAGCTTTTCCCGAGATCATCGGGGAAACAGGAGGTGGATTGCTATACGAGCCGAATACCCCTGAAGCTCTTGCGGAATGCTTGTCGTCTGTTCTCAACGATAGAGCTGTGCTGCAGCAGTTCAGTGCCAGCGGGCGTAAAGCAGTGGAAGAGAAATTCGACTTCGGGATGCTGGCGGGGAAGATGATGGAGGTGTACAACAAAATATCGTGAACCGTGATCCGTGATCCGTGAATCGTGAACCGTGATCCGTGAATCGTGAATCGTGATCCGGCAGAACAAGATAATTAAACAACAGCTTATGCTTGCAGAACTCCAGGATATCAGGAAACATTACAACAAAACGTTGAGCGCCAGGCAGGTACCAGTGCTTGACGGGATTTCGTTAAGCATAGGAGAGAATGAATCCATAGCCGTGACGGGCCCTTCGGGTTCGGGCAAGACGACGCTGCTGAACATCCTCGGCACCCTTGATATGCCCGATTCGGGAAATATGATCCTGAACGGCAGGAACGTTTTTGAGCTGAAAGAAGATGAGCTTGCAGGCTTACGTAACAGCTTCATAGGTTTTGTATTCCAGCTTCATTACCTCCTGCCCCAGCTGAGCCTGGTTGAAAACGTAATGCTGCCCTTATTGCCGCTGAAGGACAAAGCAGCTTACATGCAGGGTTATGAAAGGGCCCTGGGTCTGATTGAAAGAACAGGCCTGAAGGACCTCATAAACCAGAAACCTTCCGGGCTTTCGGTAGGTGAGTGTCAGAGGGCGGCAGTTGTACGGGCGCTTGTGAACAGGCCCAGGCTGTTGCTGGCCGATGAGCCGACGGGTTCCCTGGACGCTGAAACTGCCGCCCGGCTTGGAGAACTGCTGTCGGAACTCAGAAAAGAAGAAAACATTTCACTGGTCGTGGTCACCCATTCGCCTCAACTTGCAGGCATGATGGATAAAGTATACCGTCTGGGTTCGGGTAAACTGCTGCCAATCGATAAAACATGAATTTCTCACGCCTCATAACCCGTGATTTCCTGCACTACAGGAAAGCCTTCCTGGCCATATTTGCAGGAACGGCCGTCAGCACAGCCGTCCTCACCGGTGCACTGATGCTTGGCGATTCGGTGAATTTCAGCCTCAGGCATTTTGCGGGTGCCAGGCTTGGGAACATAAGGTACGCCCTGAATTCAGGCTCCGGGTATTTTCGCGGGGAACTGGCCGGCGAGCTTGCCAAAAAAACAGGATGCCTGGTCGTACAGGCATTGCAGTCCGAAGGCATTGCAGTAAATCCGGATAAGGATAAACGGATCAATCTGGTGCAGGTCATCGGGATAAATGAACAATTTCCCCGGCTTTGGGGAAAAGCTGATTCCTGTCCTGATGTAAATTCGGCAGTCCTCAGCAGGAATGCCGCCGAAAAGCTGGAACTTAAGCCCGGAGATTATTTTCTCCTGAGGCTTTCAAAGCAGGGGCTTGCTCCCGCGAATGCCCCGTTTGTCGCGGAAAATCCCGGATCGGCCGCCATGCGCTTCAGAGTAAAAGCCATTGCAGATGATGAGACGATGGGAAGGTTCAGCCTGAGGAACAACCAGGCCGCCCCTTTTAATGTGTTCATCTCACTGGCAGGGATGTCGTCGGCTCTTGACCTGAAAGGCAGAGCAAACCTTTTACTGATGACGGGAACTGAAACAATGAATGCCGGCAGGGCCGACAGCGACCTGGGGATGGTGTGGCAGGCAGCAGATGCATCACTGGATATTCACCCCCTGAAGAACGGGAACGGCTTTGAACTGACCTCCGGCAGGGTCTTCCTCGATAGTAAAACTGAAGCGGCTGTGAAGCCGGCATTTCCTGCAAGCCAGCCTTTGCTCACCTGGATGGTGTCCTCATTCTCGTGCAGGGGCAGATCAACGCCGTATTCATTTGTTACTGCGGCTACGCCGGATTTCCTCGGATCGGACCCCGGCCCCGGGGGCATCATCATCAACAGCTGGCTTGCACAGGACCTCGGTCTCAAAACAGGTGATTCGTTGCAGCTGAAGTATTTCATCATGGGACAAAGACGGCAACTCAGCGAGGACAGTTCAGTCTTTGTGGTAAGTGAGGTAAGAGACATACAGGACAGGATCTGGGATCCTGCGCTGATGCCAGAGTTTCCGGGGATCAGCAAGGCAGGCAGTTGCAGTAACTGGCAAACGGGAAGCCCGATCGACATGAAAAAGATCAGGAAGAAAGACGAGGATTACTGGAAGCAATACCGGGGCACGCCAAAAGCTTTTATTTCATTGCCGACCGGGCAAAAGCTCTGGGGGAACCCATTCGGCACTCTCACTTCTGTGAGGTTCAGCGTAACGTCCGTTGAAGCCTCTGCCATAGGCCCGGCCATACTGAAAGGGCTGAGCCCGCGTGGGCAGGGACTGGCATTCGCCCCCGTATATGACCAGGGAATGCGGTCGGCATCCAACTCCACCGATTTCGGCAGCCTGTTCCTGAGTCTCAGCTTCTTCCTCATCCTTGCTGCCTTGCTCCTGGTTACACTGCTGTTTTCGCTTCATATCCAGTCCCGGATGAAGGAAGCGGGGATCTTATCCGCCGTTGGCTTCAGTAAAAAAAACATTCTCCGCATCCTTGCCACCGAAGGCCTGTTACTGGCTTTTGCCGGTAGTGTCGCAGGCGCCCTGCTTGGAGCCATGTATGACCGCCTGCTTCTGCTCGGGCTGAATACGATCTGGAAGGATGCTGTGGGAACCACCGGCCTTATCATGCATATTGAACCCGCCACTTTTATTCTTGGCAGCCTGGCCGGGACTATCATCGTCATCCCGGTCATTCTTATCGTTACGCTCAGGAACCTCAGGAAACCTGTGTGGACCCAGGTTTCAGCGAGGCAGTCCGTCAAAACCCTATGGCGCAAAAGAAAAAAAGAGATCAGTACCGGGCTTGCCCTCTTTCTTATTTCAGCTTCTGCTGCACTGACTGCATTCCTGGTTTTGGCGCAGGGCATGAACGGCTCTTCTTTATCCCTTTTTAGCGGGGCCCTGATGCTTGCCGGAGGTTCTTTTGCTTTTTATTCCATCCTGAACAGGAAGCCTCGAATCACAACCGGCAAAAAGGAAAGCCTGCTCTCTCTCTCGTTAAAGAATGCAGGGATGAACAGTAGCCGCAGCATGACTGTGATCGTGCTCCTGGCGCTCGGTGTTTTCACAATCTTCATTACTTCGGCTAACCGTAAAACATCCCTTGCAGCAACAGGCCGGCATTCGGGCAGCGGGGGATTCAGGTACTGGGCCCAATCAGGTATTCCACTGCATTATGACCCCTCATCTGATTTCGGGAAAAAAGAATACGGCCTTGATGAATACCATGCATTAAGGAAAGCCGGCATTCTCTCAATGCAAATGCTTGACGGGGACGATGCCAGCTGCCTGAATCTGAACCAGGCCGCCCTGCCTGCCGTCCTGGGCGTTCCGGTAAAAACATTTGCGAACGAAGGTGTATTCAGCTTTCTTGAGCTTGATCCCGCAGTTGACAGGAAGGATCCATGGCAGGCCCTGAAGAAACCGATAGGCCAGGGAATCCTCCCGGCCTTCGCAGACCAGACCGTGATCACCTGGGGGCTTCAGAAAAAAACCGGGGATACCGTGTTCTATACCGGCGACCATGGTGAAAAAATCGGGCTGAAACTTATGGGAGGCCTTGACAATTCGGTGTTCCAGGGGTACCTGCTGGTATCCGACAGCCTGTTCCGTATCTATTTCAGGTCTGTTGCAGGGTACAGGAATTTCCTGGTTTCAGGCCCCGCAGCCGGCGGAGACAGCATCTCCTCAACCCTCGAGTCGGTGTTCAGGGATTATGGCATGACTGTTACCCCTGCCCCGGCCAGGCTTGCCGCTTTCAATGCAGTGGAAAATACTTATCTCTCGGTGTTCACACTGCTCGGAGGCCTGGGAGTCCTGCTGGGGACCATTGGGCTTGGACTGGTCCTGCTGAGGAATATGCTTGAACGAAAAAACGAACTGGCAGTATATTCTGCTCTTGGTTTTAGCCGCAGCCTTATTCTCAGGCTGATTATCTGTGAATATATCCTGATCATGGCAGCAGGGATCGCCCTGGGCCTGCTGGCGGCCGTCACAGGCATGCTGCCTTCGGCTTTATCCCCTTCCTCTCAGCTTAATGGCTTCTTCCTGCTTTTTTCGGAATCGGTAATCCTGCTCAATGGTATATTCTGGATATGGGTCTCAGCCAGGGCGGTCCTTAGCAGGTTGCGAAGCGACACCTTATCGAAAGGCTTGGCAATGTAATGGGTCAGCCCGGCCGATAATATGCGTTCCTTTTCCTTTGCTGTTGAATAACCGGTAATTGCAATAATAGGGATAGCGGCATAACCTGCAAGTTTACGCATTTCCTCAGTGACCAGCAACCCGTCCATTTCAGAACTCAGGTGGATGTCCATCAGCACCGCATCATAAACACGAGTCATTGCAAATTTAAGAGCTTCGTAACCATCGGCCGCCTTTTCAACATGAGCCACATCTTCAATAAAACGGGCAGTGAGATCGCTATTGAGAGGGTTGTCTTCAACAATAAGCACATAAGGCATTTCCTCAGGCCAGGTCATCAGGCCGGCTGCTTCAGCAGTCTTCCTGCCAATTGACTTCGGATGGGCTACAGGCAGGGGGAACCGCAAAACAAAACTTGAACCCTCACCCGGTTTGCTTTCCACATCAATTTCACCATCCATTAACTCGGTAAATTGTTTGCATAAAGTCAGCCCCAGGCCACTGCCTTCAAATTTTCGTCCAAGCCCTTCGCTTGCCTGCCTGAACGGCTCAAAAATCAGTTTCAGATGAGGCTCCGTTATCCCTATACCCGTATCGTTAATCCTGATCGCCGCGTATTCCTTCCCTTTATACAGCTCTCTTTCCACTGTAGCGGAAACACGTCCCGAACTGGTAAATTTCAGGGCATTATCGAAGAGGTGATGAATGGTATTCCTCAGTAAGCTGATATCCAGGGTCAGATGCAAATCATTTTCGGCACAGGGAATTAGGCTGATATTCTTTTTTCGTGCCAGGTCCTGGAAATTCAGGATCAGTTCATTGATCACAGCAGAAAGGTTGATATCGGTCATTTCGAGCAGCGTACGGTCCGACTCAAGCGCTGCCAGGTCAAGGATGGAATTCAAGGTAGCCATCAGCCTCTTACCTGATGAGACAATATAATCGGCCATTTCAATATTCTCAGGATCGGTTTGCCTCTCTTTCAGGAATGCGGCAAAACCCAGTATCCCGTTCATAGGAGTCCTTAACTCATGGCTGATATTAAGCAGCAGGCTTGACTTAAGATGGCTTACAGCTTCAGCCTTTTCAACTGATTCCCGCAACTCGTTCTCCATCTTCTTCCTCTGGGTGATATCCCTCGCTATAGCCCAAAAACCAATGGGACTGCCCTTCTCATCCTTTCTCAGATAGGAACTGAGTTCAACCGGGAAGACCGTCCCGTCACTGCGTATATATTCCTTTTCATAAACCCCCGAATAACCATGCCTGAGAATCTTATTCCTTACAATTTCCTGTTCCGCCCCATGCCATTTTTCAGGAGTGATCCGTTCATAGGTCAGGTTCTGTAATTCGCTGAGACTGTAGCCCAGCATCAGTTCAAACGCCTTGTTACATTCGGTGAATCTTCCGTCCAGTTCTGTAGCTACCCAGCCGTCGCGGATATTTTCGAAGAGCTCCTTCCACCTCCTGTTGCTTTCGACCAGGGCTTTCTCTGCTTGCTTTTCCTTACTGCGGATGGCATAGTCCCTTAACTCCCTTTCAACAGCGGGGACAAGGCGCTTTAGATTGCCTTTCATCACATAATCGCTGGCTCCCATTTTCATGGCTTTCACAGCGGTGCTTTCCCCCATCACCCCGGAAACGAAAATAAAAGGAATTTCAAGTTCAGTTTTTTTGAACACCCCGAGAGCTACCAGCCCGCTGAAATCAGGCATCGCATAATCGGAAAGGATCAGGTCCCATCTTCCCTTTTCAAGGGCTTCGGTCAAAGCAGGCATGGTATCCACGCGTTTCCATATCAGTTCGTATCCCGCTTTCTCCAGCTCGGAAACCAGCATACAGCAGTCTTCCGCCTGATCTTCAATAAACAACACTCGTAAAGGTTTCGACATATAGCTTACAGGATATCAGGTTGATATTATATCAATCCGGTAAATATAAAAGAAATTGGATGAACCATTGATACAGGGAATTACTTTTTTAATAACATCATTCCCCTTCGTAACATTGTGAATTTTAACCATTCACGGTTCACGGTTCACGGTTCACGATTTTTTTGTATCTTTGCACCCCCAAACTTAAAACCAGTATCCTGATCCCGCAAGGATGGTTTGTCATTCTTAGCCGGGATTGTTTTTTATCGTCAGTGGATGATATTACCCAAGTGATTATGAAAGATATAAGAAATATTGCAATCATTGCCCACGTTGACCATGGTAAAACCACCCTGGTCGACCGTATCCTTTACCAGGTTCACCTTTTCAGGGCCAACCAGCAGATGGGCGACCTCATTCTCGATTCCAACGACCTGGAAAGGGAAAGAGGAATAACCATCTTATCAAAGAACGTATCGGTAAGATATAAAGGTATAAAGATCAACATCATCGACACCCCGGGCCACTCCGATTTCGGAGGGGAGGTCGAACGTGTACTTAACATGGCCGATGGTGTTTTACTGCTTGTCGATGCCTTTGAAGGCCCTATGCCCCAGACCAGGTTCGTTCTCGACAAAGCACTCGAGCTCGGCAAGATCCCCATCGTTGTGATCAACAAGGTCGACAAGCCCAACTGTTCTCCCGACGAAGTTCATGAAGCGGTGTTTGAACTGATGTTCAGCCTGGATGCCACTGAAGCCCAGCTCAACTTCCCGACTGTCTATGGTTCCTCCAAACAGGGCTGGATGAGCGCCGACTGGAGAACGCCAACCACCGACATTTCATTTTTGCTCGATACTATCATCAGCCATATCCCTCCTCCTGCGACTGCTCCCGGCACGCTGCAGCTGCAGATAAGCTCTTTGGATTATTCTTCATATGTCGGCCGGATTGCAGTAGGCCGGATCTCAAGGGGCTCCGTCAAGGCGGGCGACAGTGTGTCTCTCGTGAAAAATGACGGGACCATACTCAAATCGGTGGTCAAGGAATTATACCTTTTTGAAGGACTCAGCAAGGAAAAGGTGAAATACGAAGTCAGCGCCGGCGAGATCTGCGCGATTCTCGGCCCCGAGAATTTCGATATAGGCGACACCATTGCCGATGCCGAAAACCCTGAAGGCCTTAAAAGGATAAGCGTGGATGAACCGACCATGAGCATGGTGTTTACCATCAACAACTCCCCGTTTGCAGGAAAAGAAGGAACTTATGTCACTTCCCGCCACCTAAGAGACAGGTTGTTCCACGAAACAGAAAAAAATCTCGCATTAAGAGTTGAAGAAACCGCTTCCCCCGATACGTTTAATGTATTCGGAAGAGGGATACTCCACCTTGCCATCCTGGTCGAGACCATGAGACGCGAAGGTTACGAATTCCAGATGGGGCAACCCAAAGTGATCACAAGGATGATAGACGGGGTATTGAATGAACCTATCGAAAACCTCAAGATCCAGGTCCCTGAATCATTTTCGGGAAAAGTCATCGAGATAGTTACCAAACGCAGAGGCGAGATCGTCAACATAGAACCGAAACGTGACCGTATTACCGTCGAATTCAACATCCCCGCAAGAGGTCTCATCGGCATCCGCAACCCTATCCTTACAGCCACTGAAGGTGAAGCTATCATTGGCCACCGTTTAAAAGGATTTGAACCATGGAAAGGTGACATGCAGGGACGTACCAACGGTTCTCTCATCGCGATGGAAACAGGTGAAGCCATTACCTATTCCATCGACAAGCTACAGGACAGGGGAAAGTTCTTTATCTCGCCCGGGGAACAGATATATGCAGGACAGGTGATCGGCGAACATACCAGGGGGAACGACATCCTCATCAATGTGATCAAGACAAAGAAACTTTCAAATATGAGGGCAACCGGCTCTGATGACAAAGCTGTAATATACCCTCCTATCAAGTTCTCACTCGAGGAGGCCATGGAATACATACAGGGCGACGAATACACCGAGGTAACCCCCAAATCGATCAGGATCCGCAAGATCATTCTCGACGAGATCGAACGCAAACGCTCTGAAAAGAAGGCGTGAACGGTGACTCGTGACTCGTGAATCGTGACTGGTGAACGATTCACGGTTCACGATTTTCGTATCTTTGATCTGTTTCAAAATTACGACCATGATCGTTCCAGTCAACCGCCTTGGGATGACAATAAGCATGTTCATCCTGTTTTTATTTGCCGGGACTGCCCGGGCCCAGGATAATTCAGTCCAGGTAAAATACACCAATCCAAAACTTTCTGTTGAAGAACGCGTCAGCGACCTGGTGTCGAGGATGAGCCTGAAGGAAAAAGTGATGCAGATGCAGAACAATGCCCCGGCCATCAGCAGGCTGGGCATCCCCGCTTACAACTGGTGGAGCGAATGCCTGCACGGGGTTGCAAGGAACGGCATTGCCACGGTCTTCCCCCAGGCTATAGGCATGGCTGCGACCTGGGACCCTGAGCTGATCTGGAAGGAAGCCGATGTGATCTCCACCGAAGCCAGGGCAAAATACTACGAATGTTCCTCCCAGGGCAAACGCGGCATCTACCAGGGCCTGACTTTCTGGTCGCCCAACATCAATATTTTCAGGGACCCCCGCTGGGGGCGCGGACAGGAAACCTACGGGGAGGATCCCTTCCTTACCGCCCATATCGGGATTTCATTCGTACAAGGCCTCCAGGGGAACGATCCTAAGTATTTCAAGGTCATTGCCACTGCAAAGCATTACGCCGTCCACAGCGGCCCTGAGCCTGCCAGGCACAGTTTTGACGCCTGGTGCAGCGAACGCGACCTGTATGAGACTTACCTGCCAGCTTTCGAATACCTGATCCGTTACGGGAAAGCATATTCCGTGATGGGAGCATACAACCGCTTCTGGAACGAACCCTGCACTGCCAGCGACCTGCTGCTTGACAAGATCCTCAGGAAAAAATGGGGATTCGGCGGCTATGTTACATCCGACTGCGGGGCGATATGGGACATCTACAACGGTCATAAACTTCAGCCCGATTCCATCAGGGCTTCGGTGTTGGGAGTCAAGGCAGGCTGCGACCTCACCTGCGGCGATGAATACACATCCCTTGTGAATGCCGTCAAAAAAGGATATATCAGCGAGTCGGAAATCGATGTATCAGTGAAACGTCTCTTTACTGCCAGGTTCAGGCTCGGGCTGTTCGATCCTGATTCTCTCGTTCAATGGTCAAGGATAAAGCCTTCCGACAACAACACTCCCGATCATGACATGCTGGCCCTGAAAGTCGCCGAAGAAAGCATGGTCCTTCTTAAAAATGAGAAGAACACCCTGCCATTCGGGAAGAACATCAAAAAGATAGCTGTGATCGGCCCATATGCCGACCGGGTATCGGTGCTGCTGGGAAATTATTGCGGAACACCATCCAATCCTGTGACTATCCTTAAAGGCATCAGGGATATGGCCGGCAGCAAGATCGATGTACTGTATGCCAAAGGCGTCGACGGGCTCGAAGACGCTTCCTATCCTCCCAAGGACAAATCGGGCAAACCCATCCCCCAGCCTGCCTCTACCGACCTTGAAGCCCAGGCCCTGCAGATAGCAGGAATGGCCGATGCCATTGTGTTTGTGGGAGGGATCTCCCCTTATCTTGAAGGTGAGGAGATGGATGTGAACATCCCTGGGTTCAGCGGCGGCGACCGCACCAGCCTCGATCTTCCGGCAAACCAGGCCAACTTCCTGAAGAAACTGGCAATAATCGAAAAGCCCATAGTGCTCGTCCTTACCAACGGCAGCGCCCTGGCTCTTGGCCGAGTTGCTGAAAATGTCAAAGCCGCCCTTGAAACATGGTACCCCGGTCAGAAAGGTGGCACAGCCGTGGCCGAAGTCCTGTTCGGAAAATACAATCCAGCCGGCCGTTTACCCGTGACTTTTTATAATTCGGTGGATGAGTTACCCCCCTTCATCGATTATTCCATGAAAGGGCGCACCTACCGCTATTTTACCGGGACCCCGCTTTATACTTTCGGGTTCGGCCTGAGCTACTCGAAATTTAAATACCTGGAAGCTGCTGCGGATAAAGGGACGTACTCATCCGCAGACACAATAAAAATAAATGTAAAAGTGAAAAATGAAGGTCCGCTCGATGGTGACGAAGTAGCCCAGGTGTATTTTCAGAAAAAAAATTCGAAGTTCGAACGTACGGTTAAGTCTCTCTGCGGATTCCTGCGTAAAAATATCAGGAATGGCTCAACTGAAACATTTGTTCTTAAGGTCGCGGCTAACGACCTGAGGATCTTCGATCCCTCCAGGCAGGATTATTATATAGAACCCGGGACTTACGATCTGCTTATCGGGCCCGATTCAGGGACTGCTTCGCTGACAGTTTCCATAGAGGTCAGGTAAAATGTTCAGGGCGCGCTATCTTAAGGGGATTAAATCTTTTCTCTGCGTTTTATTTATTTACGGCGGATCAGTACTGCCGCAGGTGACGGCCGATTACCCGCTTCCGGGGAAGCTCAGGACCGATTCGCCGGTGTACATCTCGGCCCTCGAAAACTGGAGGAAACTCACAGTGAAATCCGCATACAAAAATGATATTACTGCAAATATCCTCGCAGCAAAATGCATTTTCACCCTGCTCAACAACAGGCAGGGGCCGGCCGGCGGGTTGAAACATGAAGGAGTATTCCCATCCTATACAGGTTTCCCCGGCTTCTGGGCCTGGGACAGCTGGAAACATGCCTATGCGCTGGCAGGGATTGCCCCTGAGCTTGCCGAAAACAATATCCGCGCGATGTTCGACTACCAGGATTCAACCGGCATGGTGGCCGACTGTATTTTCGTCAACAGTTCCGAAAACAATTACCGCGACACCAAGCCTCCTCTTTCAGCCTGGGCCGTGGATGAGATCTTCAGGCAGACTTCCGACAGCTGTTTTGTTCAGGAGATGTTCCCAAAACTTATGAAATATCACCGCTGGTGGTATGCAAACCGAGACCATGACCATAACGGCCTCTGCGAGTATGGCTCGGTTGACGGCACTTTGCAGGCCGCCCGCTGGGAAAGCGGGTGGGATAATGCTGTGCGTTTCGACCATGCCAGGATGCTTCAGAACGGCCCCCACGCCTGGAGCATGGACCAGGAAAGCGCCGACCTGAATGCCTTCCTGTTTGTTGAGAAGAAATGCCTGGTACATCTTGCCGAGGTTGCGGGCGAAACTACGCTGGCCGAAACCCTTGATGACGAAGCCATAAAACTTGGCAACATGATCAGGACTATGATGTGGGACGAGCATTCCGGCTTTTTCTATGACATCAGCCTGGAAACCAAAAAGCCCATACTCATTGCCGAACCCAACGGCTGGATCCCTCTCTGGGCAGGCATAGCAGGCAAGGAACAGGCCCGGAGGATCCGGAACAGGATACTGAATAAGGATGAATTCAACACCTTTGTGCCATTTCCGACGGTGGCAGCAAACAACCCCTCCTTCAATCCGGCAAAAGGTTACTGGCGCGGGCCCGTCTGGATAGACCAGGCCTATTTCGCTCTCAAAGGCTTATGCAGGTATGGCTACAAGGACGATGCCCTCATGCTCATGAACAAGCTCTTCAATCATTGCGAAGGCCTGCTTGACCCCTCCCGCCCCCTTCGCGAGAACTATCACCCCCTGACAGGTAAAGGCCTCAATGCGGAGAATTTCAGCTGGACAGCAGCTCACCTGCTGATGATGGTACGGGAGATTGAAATGCAGAAGTGAATGAATCATCTTTAAATATGTGATCAGCACTTCCCTATGAGTGAACATCAATGTTCCTGGAGAAATCTCATCCGCAGTAATACATTCATAATGAATTTTTTAGGATCACCAAATCCTTCTAAATCAAAAATTTTACACTTTTATGAAAAAAAAATGATAAAAAATTTGTTAATGAATGTTAAATTTTACGTATCTTTGCAGCAGAATTTAAAAAAATCAATAAACAAATGAAAAAACTTGCATTAATCTTAGTTATCGGTGCTGTAGCTTTCATGACATCATGTGGCCCCAGTGCAAAAGAAATCGAAGCAAAAAAGATTGCTGACTCTACCAAAGTAGCTGATTCAATGGCAAAAGTTCAGGCTGAACAGCAGAAAATTGCTGATTCAATCGCCAAGGTTCAGGCCGCTCAGAAAAAAGTAGCTGATTCGATTGCTCATCAGGATTCAGTTAAGAAACACCTTATCAAGCCTGCAAAAGCAGCTAAGGCTCCTAAGGCAGCAGCAAAAAAAGCTAAGAAATAACAGCTTTTTTGTAATTATTCAAAAAAGGCCGTCCCGAAAGGACGGCTTTTTTTGTGCCTTCACATTGGATGGCAGGATTCAGGATAATTTCAATTTCTTAAAACCATGACTGGATATTGTCCAGACCGGGATCCATATTACCTTGAAAAGGCTCCACTGAAGATAAGTGCCAGGTAAACAATCAGACCTGCACCCCATATAACCATACTGGCAATTGCAACTCCTTTCCCATAATATTTTTCAGGATTACGCCTGATTTTTCCAAGGCTTACTGTTGCCAATATGATAGAGATGAGGGCAAAGGGTATCCCGAAAACAGGCACAAGGCCCAGGAAAGAGAATACCAGGGCAACTATTCCCGCTGGTTCGGTTTTTCGGTTGTTGCCTGGCATGGCTGTGGTTGAATCGGATTTGGCAGGAGGAAGCGGAGCAGGAACAATTGTTTCGACCTGATCCATTCTAACGTCACGTATTACACCCTGTTCGGAGATCAGCTGGTACCTTAGCGTGTCGCCTGACCTTGAAATTATCCTGGCTGTTTCCGTTCTCCCGTCCTTGTACCTGATCACCATGGGCGACATTACCGCAGTATCAATTTGTATCTTACTGCGCCTGGTAGTATCCTGAAAAGAAGTACCTGTTTTAAACCCTGAAAGTCTTTCCGAGGATACATTCAACTCATCGGAGGGGAGGAGGTGATTATCATTTACCGCAAGGATGATTGTTTCTTTTGAATTCGATGCAAGCAGACTGCCTTGGCCATATGCTGATCCTGGGCTGATCCTGGTGATTTCAGATCCCGGAAGGTTCAGGATTTCATGCAGTTTAGAATCCGGCGGGATGTTCTGTGCATCATTAGGTTTGACCCTGCTTTTATGAGTTTTAACCTTCGCCCATTGGGATTGTTCGTTGCGGTAGTGGTTTGCATAAGTCACTCTGCCGTTTTTCGATGTCCTGGTTGTTACTGCGAATTGCGACCGCTGGCAGCCTTCAATCATCAGAAGTGTGCTGATCAAAAAGATAAATACTTTCTTCATTGTTTTTGTTGTTTTAACCCTGATCTCATGTATTATACACTGTATGTTACACTTGAGCAACCGCTGAAGGCAGAGGCAACCATGCTTATCAGAAGAATAATAATCAAAACCATTGCCGCAACACCAACAACGAGGCCTGCCTGACCAAAACCTTTCCCTTTATATTGTGCAATATGACGTTTGATCCTTTTAATGCTTATTATCCCCAAAACTATCCCGATAACCGCAAGCGGAATACCTAAAACGGGCAGCAATCCAAGGAGAAATGGCAGGAACGCCAGGAGGGAACATACCAGGGAAATGATCCCAAGAGGTTCGATTTGCCTGGTGTCGGGTAATATCGTTTCAACTTTTGACATTGGAGTTTTACTAACAGCATCCTCCAATGCTGACTGCATGAATTTTAAAGTATCGGAAGTCTGCGATACGATTTTGCCGATTACGATATGACCGTCCTTAAATTTGATTATTCGTTTACCGGTGGTATTTGAAGTTTTTTCCTGTTCCGGAATATTCTTTCTTACAGTATCAGGATTATCCCTGGACTTTTCAGCAGTATAAAGGGTCTTATCTGGATCCAACTGTTTATCACCTGAAATCAGGCGGGTTTCATTTACCGCAAGGATAAGAGGATCCTTTGAATTCGATGCAAGCAGACTGCCCTGGCCATATGCTGATGCTGTGCTGATCCTGGTGATTTCAGATCCCGGAAGGTTCAGGATTTCATGCAGTTTAGAATCCTGCGGGATGTTCTGTGCATCATTGGCTTTGACCCTGCTTTTATGAGTTTTAACCTTCACCCATTGGGATGGTTCGGTTTTATAGTGGTTGGCATAAGTCACCTTGCCGTTTTTTGAATGCCTCGTTGTTACCGCAAACTGTGACCTCTCACAGGCAGCGATCACCAGGAACAGGATGATCGGATAGATGGTTGATTTTTTCATACACTTCCGGGTTTTCAATGACGTGACTAAGACCGATTAAAGGTACCCTGAACAGGTCCGTTCATGAAATTGACAAATGCGATGAAGCAAAAAGGATTATTGAAACCTACAAACCACGCCTGGAAATTCCCGGGAAATCGCATCCTTTTTGCATAATCTGCGGATCAACTATGTTCAGATCCGATTTTTTTGCAACCCTTGCAATAAAAAACATGAAAAGTGATGCTTTTTGCAGATACTTTTGTCATACTATTGATTTAGAATTATAATCAAAGGTATGCCCCCCGGGGCTAGCCCCGGCCCCAGATTCCGGAGCAAACTGCGGGGAATTTACAGGGAGTGATTAACCCAAGCCTACAATAATAAATATTGCCTGTGTGTTCAGGCTAAAAACAAAAAACCATGAAAACAATAATAAATCATATCCCATTTATCCTTGCCTGTTTTCTTGTAAGCTGTTTCGGCAGCTTCAACTTTGTTTCAGGGCAGGAACAGCATTCTACCTTAATTAAACCAACTGAAGCGAAGAGGTTACTTGCCGAAGGCAATGCCAGGTTCGTTTCAGGTAAAACCCTGCACCCCCGTCAAAATGAAGTCCGGCGCAAGGAACTAGCCAATAGCCAGCATCCATTTGCAATCATACTGGGTTGTTCTGATTCGCGGACAAGTCCTGAGCTCCTTTTTGACCAGGGACTGGGCGATCTGTTCGTCGCCAGGGAAGCAGGTAATATCATTGATGATCATACGACAGGAAGCATTGAATATGCCGCCGAACATCTTCATGTATCGCTGATCGTGGTGCTCGGGCATCAGCGTTGCGGCGCAATTGCCGCCGCCCGCGATACTTCTGCGGTTGAAGGCCATATCAGATCGATTGTAGCTTCCCTTCAACCGGCGGTCAAAGCCACCATAGGACAGGATGCCGAAGCCACCTGCATTGCCAATGTCTGGAACGAGGTTGTTGCCCTGCAAACTTCTGAACCTGTGATGAAACGCCTGATCCAAAGCGGTGAAGTGGTGGTTGTGGGCGCCTATTATAACCTTGACACCGGGATCGTTACCTTCCTGGATAAAAAATGAGGAATCCCTGCCCGGGATCTAACAAGCAACGGGGTGAAATATCGTTTGATATTTCACCCCGTTGACACTTTAAAGATTAATGGCTGATGATCATTTTGAAGTTAGTAACTGTCTTATCTGAAAGAATCACTTTCATCTGGTAAACTCCCGAACTCAGCTGAGGTATGCTGATCTGGTACTGCCCGGTGGAAAGGTTATCCCTGCGCCAGATCTGCCTGCCGTCGATGGAGAAGATCTCAAGTGCAACGATCTTATTTTGCTCAGGCTTGATAAATTCAAGCGTAAAATTGCCATCCGACGGGTTGGGAAACAAACGCAATCCTGAGGACTGCTGTTCAGCTATGCCTGCAGGACGATACACATCCGATTGCCATAAGCCCCGGCCAAAAGTCCCGGCATAAAGGGTTTTTCCTTCCTCAAAGATTTCGAGGTCGGTTATCATGACATTGGGAAGTCCATTGTTGAACGGCACCCAGTCGGACAGGTTTGCATTTTTATAAAACACTCCCACGTCCGTCCCAACATACAAGCCCTCCTTGCTTCCTTTTTCATAGATGATACAGTTTACAGGAAGATTTGGAAGGGTTCCTGAAATATTGGTCCAGATCTGACCGGCATTGATTGATTTATATACTTTTTGCCCTGCAATGTAAGGCGACAGTGACACATATACATTGTCAGCATTGGCCGGATCAACCGCAATGAAAGTGATATTGCTTCCTGAAGGCAAACCCGCAGTTATCGTATCCCAGCTCTGTCCCCCGTTTTTTGAATGAACTATCTTTGTGAAGGTTGCCACATATATCGACATGGTGTCGGAAGGCGCAACAGCAATGCTTCTGATCGTATTTTTACCCTGGATACTATCGGAAATCGCAGCCCAGCTGTTTCCACGGTTCATACTCTTATATACCTTATAATACCCGGCGTAAATTGACTTCGGGTTTTTCGGGTTCAGAACATAAGGAGTCACCCAGGCGCCTTCCTGCTGCCCGCCCGGAATGTTCTTGGAAATGGTATCATAAGTTTCCCAGGATCCTGTCAAACTTCGGTATATCTCCCCATAAGTATAAGTACAATACTGTATTTTATTATTTGAATAATCGATAATACATTCCATTCCGTCTCCTCCGCTTACTTCACCCCATCCGTTTGAATATTTCTCACGGCTCCCGTTATCCTGCAATCCGCATATAACCTGGCTAGACGTCGACTGACTTACTCCTATCCTGTAGATTTGTGAAATGGGAAGTCCCCGGGTTATTTCATTCCATTTTGCTCCTCCGTTGGTGGTATAAAACACCCCTCCGTCATTGGCTTCAAACAGGCAACCCGGAACCAGGGGATGATATTTGAGATAATGCTTGTCGGCATGAACGACCGGGATTGAAGGATTTTTATAGTCTGTCCAGTAATTCGCCAGGTTCCATGTTTGGCCTTCAGTAATTGATTTCCATGTATTCACACCCCCCAGGTATATCTCTGATGCATTAGCAGGATTGATTGCGAATGCAAGGTCATATTCCCCCTGCCCTTTACAGGTATTATCGGGTATCATCTTACTGTTCAGCAGATTTTTTGTGCAATTGGTATCGACTAAGTAATATGGACTGAAGCTATCCCCTGAATAATCAGAACGATACAGGCCCTGGAGACCTTCCTTTTTATTGACACAGGCAGCCTCAACCCTGTTGGGAGCAGCGTTTGAAACTGCAAGCCCAATTCTCAGAATTTTTGAAAAAGTAGTTTTAACATCCCATGTTTCACCTCCATCCCGGGAGTTGTACACCTGGGCAGAACCACTCTCAGTTGGATCATAAGTAGCAGCATACAAGGTCAGTGTGTCACCCGGTTTGTATATGATATCCAGAAAATTGAATCCGGGCTTTTTATTTATCCAGCTGGTTCCTCCGTCGGTAGTTTTATGAATCCCATCTGATGCCGCCACGAGCAGGGTTTTGGAATTTAAGGAATTCATTACGATCCTGCCGATTAACTTCTGCTCCGAAACCAGGAAATTCAGCCCGGTTGTTTTCCAGTTCTGGCCTCCATCCACAGATTTAAGCACACCTATGCTTTTGGTGTCGCCTTTACTGGTATTGTTAACATCACATCCTGAGCCTCTGTCTCCATCTCCGGTTGCAACATACAGTACAACAGGGTCCGTATTACTGGCCACCATATCGCTTACCCCCAGAACGGGCTGATTGCCGTATGTAGTGGTCCAGGTTTTTCCGAAATTGACGGTTTGCCATACACCACCGGAAGCAGTGCCAATCCAAAAGATATCTTTATTGGTAGGATGAAAAACAATACAGTTGACCCGTCCCATACCGTAATAACCACCGTTTGCGCTGTCGGGCCCGGCATAAGCCCAGTTCCCGGACGAAGCGGCGGATGATTTAAGATCCTGCAACGCTTCATATTTTGCCCATTCATTCCAGGTGATGCTTGCAGGCGGGAAATTGCCTTGTTTGTCAACCCTGCTTTCCCAATACCATAACCAGCGCTGGAACGGCTTTACTCCCGTTCCCTTTTGCGGTGTCTTATCTTTCCAATAGTCATTAAATGCCTTCTGGATTTCGAAAAAATTTTGTGGATTATTCTTTTTGACTTCCTGTCTCCAGTCCGTTTCCTGGGCATTCAGGCCCGATGAAATCACCAGGCTGCAGAGTGCAATAATAATTCCCATTATCGGTAATGTGTTGCTGTAGTGTAAATGTGTCCTCATAAACTTTTGGTTTTAGTTTGACTAAGATTCAGGTTCTTTAATTGCAATATAAGGTTTTTCAGATTACAGGAGGTTATCCTTATTCTTTTAATTTTCTGTAGATTTTCAGAAAGGATAATTTTGATTTTGGTCAATGCTTGTACATTGGACTGTTAATACATGCAAAGTTTGTACCGTAAATCACCGGGAATGAATGAAGTGTGTGATTTATAAGCTATTTTGCTGATAATGAAATTCTTTTGAAGGCTTTTATTTTTCAGAAAGGAATCAGCCGGGAGAGATTTGCTGAAATTTACAGCTTATCACGAAAAAATATCGCGTATATACGTGAAAACACGTGTAATGAAAAAACATCAGATATGCCGGTCAAAAGCAATAGGTTGATAACGCAGACTCCCAGTGGACAAGCCGATGGTCTTGACCATTATACAATCACATTTACCAGCAGCGGCTGCTGCAGGGTCATCCGAAAGATCATAATCAGTATTTAAAGCAGCATAAAAAAATCCCGAACATTAGCATGTTCAGGATTTTAGGTCTTTGAGTCTGTGGCATCGACTGGAATCGAACCAGTGACACAAGGATTTTCAGTCCTCTGCTCTACCATCTGAGCTACGACGCCATCTCCCGGAATTGGAATGGGAGTGCAAAATTACACAGAAAAATTTAAAAAACAATACCTTTGTAAGGATTTGCAATTTACGATCTGCGATCAGGGCTTGGAACAAACCCATCGTAATTCGTACATCGTACATCGTACATCGTACATGAATATAGCACTCGTTATCGATCTCGGCAACACCAATAAAAAACTGGCTCTTTTCAGTAAAGGCAAGCTTAACGCCATTACCATCCTGCCTGAATTTACCCTTAAAGCCATCCGCCTTTATGTAAAAAACCATCCGGGTATCACTCATTGTATCATTTCATCGGTAATCGCTTATCCGCAGTCAATAAAAAAATACCTGCAAACAAAATTCTCTTTTATTGAACTTGACGAGCACACGCCCCTGCCCCTGAAAAACCTTTACAAAACCCCGGCAACCCTGGGCAAAGACAGGCTGGCTGCGGCTGTTGCAGCTCATCTCAGGTTCAGCAAAAAAGCGGTCCTGGTTGTAAATGCGGGATCATGCATTACGTTTGACTTCATTAACAAGAAGGGAGAATACCTCGGAGGCAGCATCTCCCCGGGTATTCAGATGAGATTTCGCGCTCTCAATACTTTTACCGGCAAATTACCGTTGATATCAGGTAAGAACCGCGCCAATCTTACAGGAACCACTACCAGGGAATCGATTTTATCGGGTGTTTTCAATGGCGCCCTGGCGGAAATTGAAGGAATTACGAACCAATATCTTCGGGAACACAGGAAGTTAAAGGTAATCCTTAGCGGTGGTGATTTGAAATATTTTGATAAGCGGTTAAAAATTAAGACCTTTGCAGTCCCCAATATTGTTATTGAGGGATTATTTAAAATTCTCGAACTGAATGCCGGAAAGAACTTTTAACAAATACCTGCTTCTACTTCTGTTCATCTTTTTCCTGTATCCGGGGCTTCATGCACAGATCCGTATTGCTTCTCCATACTCCCGTTTCGGGATCGGCGATCTGAGCGGAAACAACAATGCATGGAATTTCTCGCTTGGGCAGACCGGCATTGCCCTGAGAAGCCCTAACCATGTGAATTACACGAATCCTGCTTCCTACGGCGGATTTGATTCCCTTTCTTTTGTTTTTGAAGGTGGATTCAGTGCCGAGTCGGTGAGGCTAACCTCCAGTTATCAGACGACTTCCCGTACTTATGCTTCACTGGGCTACCTCACGTTCGGGATCCCTGTAACAAAATGGTGGAAAACAGCTCTCGGACTTGTTCCGTTCAGCGATGTGGGTTATAATGTAGCCACCACTGAAAAAAGTGCGACAGCCGGCAATATTATCACTTTATATGACGGATCGGGAGGGATAAACCGCTTTTTCTGGGGGAATGCATTCAATATCACAAAAAACTTTTCGCTAGGCGTGAATATCTCCTATCTTTTTGGGAACTCAATCCGGGAATCCGTTGTGTTCTTCCCTGATTCCCTGCATACCATGAATTATAAAATTGACAATTATGTCACTGTGGGGGATTTTTACTATTCATTCGGGGCACAGTACAAGCTAAAGTTAAAAAAAGAAATGTCAATCGTGTTTGGAGCTGTTTATGCGCCAAACACATCGATTGCAGCCAGTGCCAGTTCGCTTGCACAGACCTTCCTCCTCAGTACGGGAGGGATCGAGATCCCCAAAGATACCATTGCCAAGGTTGATGGCTATAAAGGATCCATTATACTTCCATGGATGGCCGGTGGCGGGATAACGTTTCAGAAGTCCGATAAATTCATGGTCAGCTTAGACTACCGCTATCAGAACTGGAAATCATACAGGGCTTTCGGAATGAGTGATTCCCTTGCAAACAGTTATGCCATCGCCGCAGGTGGTGAGTTTGTCCCCGATGCCGACAACTACGGAAGCTATGTTGCCAGGATCAGGTACCGTATTGGTTTTTATTTCGACAAAACCTACCTTCTTCTCAGGGGCACACAGCTTAATGAATATGGCATCACCCTCGGTTTTGGACTTCCGCTCCGTGGAATGAAAACCCAGTTGAACATCGGTGGACAATTCGGCTCCCGGGGAACCACACAAGGAGACCTTATCAAAGAAACCTACTTCAAATTCGTCCTCGGATTCTCAATATACGAGCGCTGGTTCCATAAACGAAAGTATCTTTAAGATCTTGAAAACAGGGATAAATCCTCAGTTTATCAGGCTCCTGACCTTCCTGCAGGTTATTCTTCTTCTGTTATCTTCATGTAACAAAGAAAAAGAAGTCGCTGCACCCAGGCTTCGCAACCAGGAAGATCCTTCAATGTCGGCTGTAACTATCGAAGTGCTGTTCAGCGATTCAGGCAAAGTACAGGCAAAACTGACAGCTCCGATTCTCAATGAGTATATGGATAAAAATCCGAGGATGGACTTTCCCCGGGGATTTAAGGTTGTCATGTACGATTCCATTATGAGGGTGAAATCATCCATCACGGCCATGTACGGCATCCGTTTTGACTACAAGGGATATATGGAAGCCAGGGGAAATGTTATCGTCCGTAATGAGATTAAAAATGAACAGCTGAATACTGAGCACCTCATCTGGGACGAACGCAACCACCGCATTTACAATAACGATCCTATCAAGGTCATCACGCCAGGCAAAATCCTCTATGGGAACGACCTGGAATCGGATGAGACTTTCACCCGCTACACTTTTAAAAACCCAACCGGGCATATGATGTTGCGGAAAGACTCAGTCTGAACCGTGATCCGTGAACCGTGATACGGTTCACGATTCACGATTCACGATTTTTTTGGCGTATGCCAAAAAAATCTTACCTTTGCGCTCCTTTTAAAACTAAGAATAATGGCGATTATTGGAACTATCAGAAAGCAATCGGGCCTCGCGGTTATTATTGTAGGCGTGGCAATTGCTGCTTTTGTAATTGGAGACTTCGGTAAAAGAAGGGCCCGCGGCACTACCGACATAGCCGTGGTCAATGGGGAAGAGATCCCTTATGCCGATTACTCGGCCAAAGTTGAGGAAGCACTGGAAACCCAGAAGGAAAACCGTCCGAATGATAAAATTTCAGACCAGGAAACTTTTCAGCTCCGCCAGGGAGTTTATGACCAGCTGGTCAAAGAGGTAATCCTGAGTAAGGAATATGAAGAGATCGGCCTCGTTGTTTCCCCGGAAGAACTTTTTGACCAGATACAGGGCAAACAACCTCACAGGTATATCCTCCAGTATTTCAAAGATCCTAAAACCGGGGCTTATAGTCCGGCTCTTGTTCTGAATTACCTGAAGCAGCTCGACCAGATGGAACCTAAAGCCAAAAAACAATGGCTGGCTTTTGAAAAAGCTATTAAGGAAGACCGCCAGGAATCAAATTTCAACAACCTTGTAGGGAAGGCATTTTACATGCCAAAAGCTTTCCTGAAGCAGGAATATGTCAGCAAAACCCGCAGTATGCAGGTAAGGTTTGTTGCCCCTAATCCATATGAGATCCCCGACAAGGATGTAAAGATCAATGATGCCGACTACCAGGCATTTTACACTAAAAATATCCAGTATTTCTTCCAGGATGAGGCCCTCCGCGATATTGATTTTGTGACTTTTGATGTGCAGCCAAGCCCAACCGACCGAAAAAAGACCACTGATGATGTTGTGGCTCTGTACAGGGATTTCCAGGCTTCACCTGATCCCGTCAATTTCATGAATGCCAATTCCGATAAAAAATTCGACACCGTATTTATTAAGAAGGGAACCCTGGCCCCCCGTATCGACTCCCTGCTCTTCAATGCCAAACCCGGAACTTTCGTCAATCCTTTTGAACAGAATAATGTTTGGCTGATGGCTAAGCTCCTGGAGATCCAGGAACGTCCCGATACCATGAACGGCATGCAGTGCCTCATAGCTTTTGCATACCCGGGCAATGAAAACATTAAACGCACAAAAGAACAGGCCAAAGCTAAAGCCGACAGCCTCATGAGCGTCCTCAAAAAGAAACCTGAGATGCTTGCCGATTATGCAAGGAACATTTCTGAATTCGGCAATGCCAAGCAGGATGGTGGTATTCTTAAGGGGATAAAAGACGGAGATCCCGCACTCTCGATATTCTACAACACAGGATTGAATATGAAGCCAAAAGAGATTAAGCTGATCGAAACAAAAGTCGGTTATGCCATCTTCAGGCTTGATGATAAAACCAAACCTGTTAAAAAGATGAAAGTTGCCATGGTTTCAAGGAACATTGAACCCAGCAACCAGACTTACCAGGACACATATACGAAGGCCAGTGCTTTTGCAGGCCAGAACAGGACTTCCGATGCCTTTGAAAAAGGAGCTTCAAAGCAGGGTCTTTCAAAACGAGAATCTCCCAATATTAAGGAGTCTGATAATACAGTCATGGGCATGCAGAATGCAAGAGAGGTCGTCCGCTGGGCGTTTTCGGAAAACACCAAAGTCGGTGACATCTCCCCTGTTTTTGACCTCCAGGGAAAATACATGGTTGCCATACTCAAGAATGCAACTCCAAAAGGAACTGTTCCTCTTGACCTTGTTAAGACCAGGATTGAGCCTTCGGTGAAAGCTGATAAAAAAGTTCAGATTACCGGGGAAAAACTTGCAAAGGCTATGGCCGAGCTGAAAGATCTTTATGCAGTTTCAAAACAGATGAAAGCCAAAGTTGATACCTCAGTGATCACCTTTGCAGGCATGAACCGCGCAGCGATTACCCGTGACCCTGATGTTGTGGGAACATTGTTCGTTTCACCTACCAATATAATTCTCGGGCCTCTTCATGGACGCTACGGAGTTTATACCGCTATTATCGATGCCATCAATGAAGCTCCTAAAAAAGATGATTTCACTTCCGAAATGCAGCAGGACAAGCAAAGTTTCGAGCAACGTGCGGCATCAATCTACACCGCCCTGCAGAAAAGTGCCAAGATTACGGATTCCAGGCTGAAATTTTTCTGATCTTAAAAGGATTGTAAAAAGTTAAAAGGCGAAAAGCGAAAAGCGAAATTTCGCCTTTCGCTTTTCGCCTTTTATTTTACCGTGTCTTTGATCACTATGGTCTGGGCTGTTGACGCCCACTCTTTATAGCTTTGAGTGTAGGCCCTCATGGTTACGATATAACTTCCGGGCCGGGTGTATAACTTCTCGAGTTCCTTAGCCCAGGAAGTGGAATCGTCTCCGAGATTCCATTCCCAGGAATATGCGTTTACACTGTTGTTGATGAAAGTTATCCTGCAGGGAACTTTAAAACTGTTAGTCCCTTTATAAGTGAATGAAGCAACTGGGACAGGTTCATTCTTGTAACATCCGCCGGAAATAATCAAGAGGAATGCCGCGATCGATATTGCTTTTGACACTCTCATGCATCGCTGCTGTTTATTCGGCCAGGATCAGGATCTTATTTGAAAGCACTTCAATAACTCCTCCGTTGATCTCAAAATACTGTTCCTTTTCCCCTTTGTTCTGAAGTTTGACCCTGCCTTTTTTCAGGATGGAGATCAGGGGTGCATGGTCATTCAGTACTTCGAAAGAACCGTCTATCCCCGGCAGCTGAACAAGCTCCACCTGGTCGCCGGTAAACAGCGTGGAATCCGGGGTTATAATATCAACTTTCATATTTTTTCGCTACTTCGCTATCTCGCTATTTCGCTACTTACTTTCAGCAAGCATCCTCTTACCCTTCTCAATAGCTTCCTCAATGGTACCGACCAGGTTGAAAGCCGATTCGGGATATTCATCCACCTTGCCATCCATGATCATATTGAAACCCTTGATGGTGTCTTCTATATTTACGAAAGTTCCCGGGATACCGGTAAATTGCGTGGCAACATGGAAAGGCTGTGAAAGGAACCTCTGAACGCGGCGTGCCCTTGCAACCACAAGCTTATCCTCATCGGAAAGCTCATCCATACCAAGGATTGCAATGATATCCTGAAGTTCCTTGTATCTCTGAAGTATCATTTTTACGTTCTGGGCACAGTTGTAATGTTCATCACCCACAACATCCGGTGATAAGATCCTTGAAGTGGAATCAAGGGGATCAACAGCCGGGTAGATGCCCAATTCGGAAATTTTGCGGCTAAGTACCGTGGTGGCGTCAAGGTGGGCGAAGGTCGTCGCAGGTGCCGGGTCGGTAAGGTCATCAGCAGGCACGTATACTGCCTGAACCGAAGTGATTGAACCCCTCTTTGTTGAGGTGATCCTTTCCTGCATTATACCCATCTCAGTAGCCAATGTAGGCTGATAACCCACTGCCGAAGGCATACGTCCGAGCAATGCCGAGACTTCGGAACCAGCCTGGGTGAAACGGAAAATATTGTCGATGAAAAACAGGATGTCGCGGCCGCCCGAGGTCTCGTCACCATCGCGGAAATATTCTGCAACGGTCAGACCTGATAAAGCAACACGTGCACGGGCTCCGGGAGGTTCATTCATCTGCCCGAACACCAGGGTAGCCTGGGATGCAGCAAGTTCTTTATGGTCAACCTTTGAAAGGTCCCATCCGCCTTTTTCCATAGCCTCGGTAAATTCCTTACCGTAACGGATAACACCCGATTCTATCATTTCACGAAGGAGGTCGTTGCCTTCACGTGTGCGCTCACCAACCCCGCCGAAAACCGACATGCCGGAATATTTCTTTGCGATGTTGTTGATCAGCTCCATGATGATGACTGTCTTCCCAACTCCGGCTCCGCCGAACAGGCCGATCTTGCCGCCTTTGGAGTAAGGCTCAATGAGATCAATGACCTTGATTCCAGTAAAAAGTACCTCTTTCGTGGTAGTCAACTGATCAAATGGAGGAGGATCACGGTGAATGGGATAAACATGTTCTTTGGAGACAGGTCCGAGCCCGTCGATAGGGTTACCGATCACATTGAATAACCGTCCCCTGATCTCTTCAGTGGCAGGCATTGAGATAGGACCTCCTCTTTCACGGACTTCCATCCCCCGGCTAAGACCGTCGGTAGAGTCCATGGCTACGGTCCTGACCGTATTCTCACCAATAAAATACTGGCATTCGAGAACGATCTCATCGCCATTCTCATTCTTTACTTCAAGTGAATCATAAATATTCGGGAGAGACATTCCTTCGTCAAAAGCCACGTCAATGACCGGACCGATGATCTGCAGAATTTTCCCCTTCACCAGATCTTTCTTGGGACTTTTCGCTTGCATATACTTTTGGAAAATTTATACAAACCTACATCAAATTGACGAAATGTCCAAGCATGGACAGAATAAATCCGTATTTTTGCCGTTTCTCATTCAGTCAACCCTAACAAATTTCCGAACATGTACATGAGCAAGAAATGGTTGCTTGCCCTGGTTTTTGTCCCTATTATGTCTTACGCACAGCGTAATGTCGATGCCATTGTCGACACTGTTGAATCAAAAAGCGGGACTGTTCTCCTGTATAAAAACCATACCTGGGAGTTCCTCGAAAATGAACCCGTCATGATGAGTATTGAGGAAGATTCCACAGGGGTATTCAGCAAACAATGGATTAACGACCAGATATTCGCCTACCGTATTCAAAGGGATTCTATAAAAGACACCCTGCTTGTCCTTGTCGATTCCCTGCATCGTTTTCACATGCCGGTATACGGCCATCTTTTCCGTGGATTCACCTACACGCATAAAGGCCTTGATATCAAACTCGATAAAGGCGATACTGTAAGGGCTGCATTCAACGGGGTGGTTCGTTATGCAAAATACAACCGGGGAGGGTTTGGCAACCTAATCATCATCCGTCATTATAACGGGCTTGAATCCTATTACGGCCATAATTCAAAACTGCTGGTCAAAGTCAACCAAGTTGTAAAGTCCGGCGACCCTATATCGCTGGGAGGATCTACAGGGCGAAGCCGGGGTCCACATTGCCATTTCGAACTAAGGTACAAGGATGTTCCACTGGATGCCCTGAGAGTCATTGACTTCGACAACCAGAAATTGATCGCTGCGCGTTTCCCTATCACCAAAAAAGTATTTTATCCCAACAATTACGATGTCAATGCCGTTTACCACAAGATCAAAAACGGAGATACCATCGGCCACCTGGCCAGGAAATATCGCACCAACGTAAAAGAGATCTGCGCCATGAACAAGATCAAGCCGAATTCGAGGCTGAGGGTGGGGAGTACGATCAGGGTCAGATAGCAAAAAGCGAAATCGCTCGCTTCTTCACAACGCTGCTACGGTTGCTGCGTCGCTCGCAAAAACTTTATTCGTGTACCAATTTAGATTTTACTCGCTCCTGGCACCTGATGCAGCTTTTGTGAAAAGCTTCGCTAACTACAATTTCGCTTTTCGCCATTTCGCTATTTCCCAGAGGGAAAAATCTTCTTCTGAAATACAATCAGCATCAGCACCCCCGTGGTTATGGCCGAATCGGCTACGTTAAAGACGGGCCTGAAGAACACCAGCTCATCGCCTCCGAACATGGGGACCCAGTTCGGGAAATGGGTTTCAATGATGGGAAAATAAAACATGTCGACCACCTTGCCATGAAGGAAGGAGGCATAACCCCCGCCTTTCGGGAACACTGTCGCTAGCTGCATAAACGAACTCTCACTGAAAAACAGTCCGTAGAAAGCCGAATCAAGAATATTCCCGATAGCACCTGCAAGGATCAGGGCAATGCAGACGATCAGCAGGTTTCCTGCCCCTTTTTTCGTGACATTGTAAAGCCAGATAAAAATGGCGACAATGGCAAAAAGGCGGAATATACTAAGCATAAGCTTGCCCCATTGCCCGCCAAGTTTCATCCCGAATGCCATGCCTTCATTTTCTGTAAAATGAAGATAAAACCAATGGCCTATGACCGGATGGCTTTCTCCCAGGTAAAAAGCAGATTTGATCCAGATTTTGATAACCTGATCCAGGACAAGGATCAGAAATACGATCCAGAAGGCTTTTTTCATTCTTCGTGATCCGGGAGGTCTATTGCCTGACGGGGTGTAAGTGAAGGCGCTGCCTGAACGCGTTTTGCTTCAATACTCAAGGTTGCATGGGGAACCGAACGTAAACGGTCCTTGGGAATAAGTTTGCCTGTAACCCGGCATATGCCGTAAGATTTATTTTCGATACGGATCAGAGCGTTCTCAAGGGATTTGATGAATTTTTCCTGGCGTGCAGCAAATTTACTGTTCTCTTCTTTTGAAAACACCTGGTACCCTTCCTCAAGAACCTTGAATGTAGGCGAGGTGTCGTTGGTATCATGCTCATTACCCGTGGTGTATGCATCAGTTAGCAGCTGCAGGTCATTTCTGGCCTTCTCAAGCTTCTGAAGTATGATCTGCCTGAACTCATCAAGCTCTTCATCAGTATATCTTGTTTTGGCTTTCTCCGGTGCTGTTGCTTTTTTCATAGCTCTTCAGGTTAAGGTTCTAAAATAAACAACGACAGAAATAAAGCTCCCTGCCGTCTTCAGTTCAATCCACCTTTTCGATGGAAATTTTGGTTTTAATAGTTTCTGTCAGCTCAATCTCATCAATGTCATTGCCTTCTAATATTGAAATAACCGAAAATGACTGAGCCAGAATTTCGTTGCAAATATAAGAATTATTCCGATTCACCGCTTCATCCATTTCAGGATGAGACAGCACTTTAACGTGGATCTTATCGGTTACCTCGAATTTTTTATCCTTGCGAAGGTTCTGGATACGGTTGACCAGTTCCCTGGCAATGCCCTCATTTTTCAATTCAGGCGTGATGGTTGTATCCAATGCCACCACCAATGGCCCGAGGACAGCTGAAATATACCCCGGGAGGTCGTCGGTCAGGATCTCAACATCGCCTGTTTCAAAAGTATAGGTACTCCCGTTGGGATAAGTTTTCGTATATGATCTTTCCCTTTCAAATTCAGCGATGACAGCCTGGTTCCATTCTTTCATATCCTCGGCTATCATTTTCATATCCTTGCCGCATTTCGGGCCTAGCTTTTTGAAATCGGGTTTTATTTTTTTGGATATAATTCCCTCTGTATCAGTAATGTATTCGATCTGTTTCACATTCACTTCCGAGAGGATGAGATTTTTCACCAGTTCTACCTGTTCTTTCAGCTTTTCGTTAAGAAGGGGGATAAGGATGCGGTTCAGCGGCTGGCGAACCCTGATGTTGGTTTTTTTACGGATAGACAAGGTAAGCGACGAGATTTTCTGGGCGGTTTCCATCCTTTCTTCAAGGTTCTTGTCTATAACTGCCGGATCAGATTTGGGAAATTCATTAAGGTGCACCGAATCGGCACTGCTTCTTCCTGTCACATTATTAAGGTCGATAAACAGGCGTTCGGCGAAGAAAGGTGCGATGGGTGCGATCATCCTGGAGATCGTCTCAAGGCAGTTATAAAGGGTCTGGTAGGCGCTGATTTTATCGGCGCTGTAATCACCTTTCCAGAAACGCCGTCTGCTGAGACGAACGTACCAGTTGCTCAGGTGCTCATTCACAAAATCCATGATTGCCCTTCCTGCCCTGGTAGGTTCGTAATCGGCATAGCTTTCATCAACAACGCTAATCAGTGAGTTGAGTTCCGACAATATCCAGCGGTCTATCTCGGGGCGCTCATCCAGAGCCAATTCCTTTTCAGAATAAGTAAACCCGTCAATATTTGCGTAAAGCGCAAAGAAGGCATAGGTATTATGAAGGGTCCCGAAAAACTTGCGCTGAGCTTCGACTATACCGTCGGTATCAAATTTCAGGTTATCCCAGGGCTGGGAATTGGTGATCATGTACCAGCGCGTGGCATCAGGTCCGAATTTTGTAAGTGTTTCGAAAGGATCCACACCATTTCCCAGGCGTTTCGACATTTTATTCCCTGCCTTGTCAAGAACAAGCCCGTTAGAAACACAGGTTTTGAACGAAACCGAATCAAAAAGCATCACTGCAATGGCATGCAGGGTAAAGAACCAGCCGCGGGTCTGGTCAACCCCCTCGGCAATGAAATCGGCGGGGAAATAGGATTCCAGGCTGCGCGACTTGTCAAAGGGGTAATGATACTGGGCATAAGGCATGGCGCCTGAATCGAACCAGACGTCGATAAGGTCGGTTTCCCGGTACATGGGAAGTCCGTCGTCACTGATCAATATAATATCATCTACAAACGGGCGGTGAAGGTCGAAGGTATGATAATTCGCATCACTCAGATCACCTTCGTTAAATGAAGCCAGCGGGTTGGTTTTCATGATCCCTGCTGCAAACGCTTTTTCGATTTCCTTCTTCAGCTGTCCAACCGATCCTATGCAGATCTCCTGTTTCCCGTCTTCAGTCCGCCATATAGGAAGAGGGGTTCCCCAGAACCTTGAACGGCTCAGGTTCCAGTCGACGAGATTCTCGAGCCAGTTCCCGAACCTTCCGGTACCTGTCGATTCAGGTTTCCAGTTTATGGTATTGTTCAGGCTGATCATTTTATCCTTGTAGGCCGTAGTACGTATGAACCAGGAGTCGAGGGGATAATACAGAACAGGCTTGTCGGTACGCCAGCAATGCGGATAGGAATGTTCGTATTTCTCAGATTTGAAGGCTTTGTTCTCGTGTTTCAGCCTTACGATGATGTCAATATCAACGGGCGGGCATTCCTTGTTTACGCAGTCGTCATCATATTCAACCTTCACATAACGGCCTGCAAATTCTCCCATCTGTTCAGTGAAACGGCCCTGCTTGTCAACCAGGGTAAGGGATCCGAGCCCATACTGCCGGCCAACCCTGAAGTCGTCAGCACCGAAGCTGGGAGCGATATGTACTATACCTGTTCCGTCAACCGTGGTAACAAAATCACCAATAACAACCCGGAAAGGATCTCCATCCTCAGGCAGTGCATAAGGAAGAAGCTGCTCGTAGCGAAGGTTTTCAAAATCCGATCCCTTATATTCCGCAATGATCCTGTATGGTATGTTCTTCTGGCCTTCGTGGTAGTCCTCCAGTTCAAGAGTTGAATTTTTCTCGGGGAGGTACTGGTGTAAAAGATCCTTCGCCATGATCACCGTCTGCTCGCGGAAGGTGTAAGGATTAAATGTCCTGATAACCAGGTAAGCAATATCTTTCCCGACTGCAAGCCCGGTATTTGAGGGTAGGGTCCAGGGAGTGGTTGTCCATGCAAGAAAATACACATCGCCGAACAGATCTTTGAACAGGAAATCCGATTTTTCATCGCGGATGACCTTGAACTGGGCCACAACCGTATTGTCTTTTACTGTTTTATAAGCTCCCGGCTGATTAAGTTCATGGGTGCTCAGGCCTGTCCCGGCTGCGGGTGAATATGGCTGGATGGTATAACCCTTGTAAAGCAACCCTTTTTCATGCAGTTTGCTCAGGAGATACCATACCGATTCAATGTATTTGTTGTCGTAAGTGATGTAAGGATCGTCAAGATTGAGCCAGTAACCCATCTGAACGGTAAGCTCATCCCAGAGGTCCTTGTATTTCATCACCTCGCTGCGGCATTCTTTATTGTAATCTTCTATGGAAATCTTTTTACCGATGTCTTCCTTGGTGATTCCGAGTTTTTTCTCGACCCCGATCTCGATAGGGAGCCCGTGGGTATCCCAGCCTGCCTTACGGCTCACATAGAACCCCTTCATGGTCTTGTAGCGGCAGAAGATATCCTTGATGGTCCTGGCCATCACATGATGTATGCCAGGTTTGCCATTTGCCGAAGGGGGGCCTTCGTAAAAAACATAGAGAGCATTGCCTTTTGTCAGTTCAAGGCTTTTCTCAAAAGTATCATGCTCCTTCCAGTATGATTGTATGTCTTTCCCGGTTTTTGTAAGGTCGAGATTTCCGTATTCGGTGTATTTCGTTTCCATCCATTAAAAAAAGTGTGCAAAGGTAGTTAAAATCCGGTAAATAAGAAAGAAGGATGTACCATGTACTATGTACAATGTACAAATGTGTTGCATTTTAATTAACGAAGCACCTCATTCAAGCTGCATTGTAATGAGCGAAGCATTTTGCATGAGCGGCATCAGGTGCCAGGAGCGAACCAATTCTAAAATGGTTAAAGGATGAAGCTAATGTGAGCGACGCAGCAACCGTAGCCGCGTTGCAAAAATGCGAGCGGTTAATGCGGGAACATCAGAGTGACGCTGGCTCCGCCTCCGGGGTTATTCCTTACCTCAACTTTTCCGCCATGTGCATCCATGACCATTTTGGCAAGGCATAGATCAAGCCCCACGTTTTCATCTACATGCTGGTCCCCTACCCCGAAAAGAGTAAACAGGTTTTTAAGCGAATGCTCATTAAAACCGGGCCCGTGATCGGTAATTTCACAGCCTGAATATCCTTTCCATATAACCGGTATTATGCCGATCTCCGCTTCGTCGGGTGAATATTCAATTGCATTTTCAACCACCCCAAGGAAACAATTTTTCATCAGCTTTTCGTTGCCGTTCACCATAAGACCTGTCAGGGATGGATCGAGCATGATTTTAAGACCTTTCCGGCCTATCTGGTGAGTATATTCGTTTAGAGAGGCTTCAAGAGTTTTTCCGACGGATACAGGTTTTCTCGGAAGAGGGTTCTCCCTGGCTATAAGTTCGGTGAGCTGGAGCACCACGGCAAGAAATTTCTCGAGGCGCATTGAAGAATGGTAAATAAAACCGACTTGCTCTTTCAATTCAGGAGTTTCGACTTCATCCTGGAGGATATTGGTAAATCCAAGGATTGCATTCAGGGGAGTTCGCACTTCATGATGGATCATGTGCAGGAAGTCTGTTTTAGCCTTATCAAGGGATTGCAGACTGTGGTATGCTTTTTCAAGTTCCTCGTGGGCCGACCTTAGTGCTTCTGTCCTTTCTTCCACTTTCTGCTCAAGCCATGAATTGACTTCGAGGAGCTGCTGACGGCTGGATTTCAGTTCAAGATGAGTTCTGACCCTGGCAAGAAGCTCTTCCGGTGAAAACGGCTTGGTGATATAATCAACACCGCCACTTGTAAATGCCCTGTTGAGACTGGCCATATCTGTCCTTGCAGTGAGAAAGATCACAGGCGTAAGGTTGTTTGCAGGCATGCTTTTGATCCTGATACAGGTCTCATAACCATCCATCCCGGGCATCATGATATCGAGCAGTATCAGGTCATAATTTTCAGTTTCAAGCAATTTGATTGCTTCTGGACCGCTGAATGCGTAATCGACCTGGTAACTCAGGGGTGCAAGCAGCGCAGCCAGCACCTTAAGGTTCTTGGGGTTATCATCGATGGCCAGTATTTTAAAATTCCGGGATTCCATACAAGAAGATTTGAACCTGTGAATATCGCTCCTTTCCATCAGATTCAATGTAACGCAACCGGATTTTTTTGAACAGGGACCTGTGAATTCAATCCCTAACAATAAAAAGATGTTATGTTAAAACCTTTTACTATATTTGAGTAATTTTTTTGCATTATGCGGGAAACCTCAGAAATAGTACTTGAAAATATCTTTCAGCGAAGGAGTGTGAGAGTTTTTACGGGTGAAGCTGTTGATCATAGTGTACTGATGACTTTAATGAAAGCCGCCATGTCAGCACCTTCGGCAAGGAACCGCCAGCCGTGGACCTTTGTTGCGATTACAGAACGCGGCATACTGGATCAGCTTGCCGAAGGACTTCCGAAAACGAAAATGCTTTACCAGGCAGGGGCCGCTATCATCGTTTGCGGCGATTCCTCTGTCGAACTCCAGGATGGGGCTGCCGACTTATGGTACATAGATGCAGCGGCCTGTTCCGAGAATATCCTGCTGGCGGTCCAGGCAATGGACCTGGGTGCGGTGTGGAGCGCCCTTTTTCCATATGAAGAAAGGTCATGTCACGTGGCGAAAGTCCTTGGCCTGCCTGCTCATATCCAGCCCTTCTCTGTTATTCCGATCGGACATCCCGCAGGTGACGAGATGCCGAAAGACAAATTCAGGCCTGAAAGAATACATTGGGAGAAATGGGAATAGCTTTACAGGCAACTAAAACAGAATAATAATATCTAATTGACAGGGTGATGGAATGGATAGAAAAGCTTGACGGGTCGGTGATAGTGAGTGACCTTAATGGGAAAGTGATTTACGCTAATGAGACAGCCGGACGTGTTTTTGTGAAACCCGGCGAACCGCCACTGATTGGCCGTGACCTGATGAGCTGCCATAACGAGAATTCAAAAAAGATCATTGGAAAAATAATGGAATCAAGGATTAAGAATGTATACACCATTGAAAAAAAAGGAAGGAAGAAACTGATCTACCAGACCCCCTGGATCGTTGACGGGGAGCTGAAAGGGCTTGTGGAATTATCTCTTGAGATCCCTTTTAACCTGCCTCATTTTGTGAGGGAATAAAAAAACTAAACTATGACGAAATTTTTCGGGTTGTTAATCCTGGCAGCCATTCTCTCGGGCGGATGCATGCATCGCAATACGCTGAAACAAGGGCCTTACCTCGGCGTCATCCGTATCGACAGCTCCGATGATAAAATGGACCTTCCTTTCAACATGATCTACGCCCAGTCGCCCGATGGTCAGAAAGTAATGCAGGTGAGCAATGCCGGGGAGGTGATTATGATAAGTGAATTTGCAGTTTCCGGTGATACGGTTTTTATGAAATTCCCTGTTTACACTTCCGAGATCATCGCTTTGATAAGGCATGATTCACTTATCGGCAGATATTATCCGAAAGGCAAAGAAGATGGATCCTGGTATAAATTTTATGCTGTTCAGGGGATGACCGACAGGTTTCCCTGGGCAAATAAGAAACCAGATGTAAACCTGACAGGCCGTTGGAAGATCAGCGAAAACAGAGGCACTTCCGATTCAACATTCATGATTGGTGAATTTGTTCAGGACAGTAACCATATTGCAGGCACTATTCTTGATCCCGCAGGCGATTATCGATTCCTTGAAGGAAAAGTTTCGGGGAATAAATTCATGATCTCAGCAGTGGATGGCGCTCATACGCTGATACTGACAGCCGACATTTCCCCTGTTGGTAAACTTGTAAACGGAAGGTTAACAGGAAGCCCGAGGTGGAAAACAAGCTGGAAGGCTGAGAGAAATGAGACTTATATGCTTCCTAAGATGGATGAACTGCTAAAGTTAAAACCCAATGCCCCTCTTTTCAATTTCAGCCTGCCGGAAATCAATGGTGACATAGTTACACTTAATGATCCGAAATTCAAGGATAAGGTGGTCATTGTGATAGCTATAGGCACATGGTGCCCGAATTGCCTGGATGAAACCATGTTTTTTAAAGACCTTTACACTTCATACAAGGACAAGGGGCTTGAGATCGTTGCCCTTTGTTTTGAAGGGAAGACTTTTGAAGCATCCAAAAAGCCTATGGGAAGGTTTATAGCCCAGACAGGTGCAGAATACTCTTTTCTCTATGCAGGCCCCCGCGGAGGCGAAGCCCTGCATTCAGTCCTGTATAACCTGGAAGGCCGCTGGGCCTACCCGTCATCAATCTACATTGACAGGAATAGGGTGATAAGAAAGGTCGAAACAGGTTTTTACGGCCCCGGAACCGGGAAGCATTACAAAGACTATACGGAAGAAACCACGAAATTTATTGAGAAGTTGCTGAATGAATAAAAGGCGAAATTTCGCTTTTCGCTATTTCGCTATTTTTTAATATGCCCACTTAACCCATACGCTTCCCCAGGTAAAACCTCCCCCGAAAGCAGCAAGTATCACATTGTCGCCTTTTTTCAGTTTGTTTTCCCATTCCCAGAGACATAACGGTATGGTGCCTCCGGTGGTATTGCCGTAACGTTCAATGTTTATCATGACCCGGTCTGTTCCGACGCCCATGCGTCGGGCAGTCGCATCTATAATACGCAGGTTTGCCTGGTGAGGAACGAGGTATGCAACATCTTCCGATTTCAGGTTGTTCCTTGCCATGATCTCTGCAGCCGCATCCGCCATTTTAGTCACTGCAAACTTGAAAACAGGCTGACCTTCCTGGTATACGAAATGTTCTCCGGCATCAATAGTCTCATATGAAGATGGTTTCAGGGAGCCACCAGCCTTCATGTGAAGGTGTACCCTGCCCGATCCGTCCGATTGCATGATGGAATCCATGATCCCAACTTCATCTTCGGTAGGCTCAAGTAAAATCGCACCTGCGCCATCCCCAAACAGGACACAGGTCTCACGGTTGGTGTAGTCTACGATGGATGACATTTTATCAGCCCCCACAACAATGGCTTTTTTAATTGAGCCTGTCTCGATGAATTTGGATGCCGTCACCAGTGCATAAATAAGACCTGAACAGGCAGCATTCAGGTCGTAACTGAACGCATTCTTTATCCCGGCCTTGTCACAGATTATATTTGCTGTTGCAGGGAATACCATATCCGGTGTAACAGTAGCGCAGATCAAAAGACCAATCTCTTCGGGACGCGTTCCTGTTTTCTCACACAGGGCTTTTACAGCTTCGGCTCCCATATCGGAAGTTCCAAGACCTTCTCCCTTCAGTATATGCCTTTCCTTAATGCCAGTACGCGAGATGATCCATTCATCAGAGGTATCGACCATGGACTCCAGCTCTTTATTGGTAAGAATGTAAGGAGGAACCCAACCCTGAATTCCTGTGATTGCAGCCCTGATCCTGGTCATTGGATGATGTTTAAAAATTGTTGATTGTGTACTGCTCAAGCGCATGTTTGATTTTGGCAGGCAGCTCAGCTAAGGTGATTTCCCTCGAAAGCAGGATCATGTTTTTAATTGCTGTACTGTTTGATATCCCGTGGCCGACGATCACGTTCCCGTTCACGCCCAGGATAGGGGTGCCTCCATAGATCTCATAGTTGAAACGGTCGAGATAAGAATCTTTGATCCCGCGTTTCACCAGGACCCTGTACATTGCTTCTATCTGTTTCAGCACGATGTTTCCGACAAACCCGTCGCATACGATGACATCAATATTATCCCTGAATAATTCCCTTCCTTCAACATTTCCGATGAAATTATAGTCTTTTGAATCTTTCATCAGCTGGAAGGCCGACTGGGTTGTAAGGCTGCCTTTTTTTTCCTCTGATCCTATGCTGAGAAGGCCTACCCTCGGATTCTTTACATGGAATACATTTTCTGCAAAAAGCGACCCCAGCAGCCCGAACTGGTACATGACGTCGGGTTTGGCATCAGGATTGGTTCCCACATCAATAAGAATGGACATCCCTCCGTTCTCTTTTGCAATATATGCAGGAGAACTCGGGCGGATGATCCCCTGGATATTCCCGACACTGTAGATCGCTCCGACAAGCATGGCACCGCTGCTTCCTGCACTGGCAAAGGAATTGATCTCCTCATGCTTCAGAAGCCGGAAACCTGTTGAAATACTTGAGTTTGGCTTGTTAACAAGAGCCTTTGTAGGGCTTTCATCCATCTCTATCAGATCGGGGGCATCCACGATCTCAAATATCGAAGGACTTACATTTTCTTCCTTCAGGAAAGCAAGAATAATATCCTTGTCCCCGATCAAAACGATCTTGTCACTGGGAGGCAGCTCTTTATGAGCCATCAATGCACCATGCAAAGTAGCATTAGGTGCAAAATCACCTCCCAAAACATCTAACCCGATCCTCATTAGCCAGAATTTTGGTGAACGACTGATTAATTCGTCGGCGAATAATCCCGCATTTCAGGATTATTCCGCAGCTGCCTTTACAACAGCCTGCTTCCCACGGTAATAACCGCATTCCGGACATACCCTGTGGTAAAGAACCGGTGCGCCGCAATTGGTGCAAAGGGCAAAGGTAGGGCTTTCAGCTTTATCATGTGTCCTTCTTTTATCCCTGCGTTGATTCGAAATTTTTCGTTTAGGATGTGGCATACTATTTATGTATTAATGTTGGTCTGAATATTTCTCTTCATTTGTAAATTGTACATGGTACATTGTACATTCTTTTCCTTTATTCTTTTTCCTTCAGTTTTCTCAGTACCTCCCATCGCGGATCAGGCTCATGAGTAAGGTCAGGATCTTCAAGTCTCTTTATAACGTCAGGATTACAAAGACTTTTTCCTTTACTGTCATTCCCGTGAACACGGTGTGCCGGCAACATCACGCACACATATTCATAAAGGAAGTGGCTGATATCAACCCGGCCATCAGATTCCTTGATAATCCGGATGTCTTCACTTTCTTCCTCGTAGTGGTCGCTGAGCTTTACAACCAGATTCTGCTTGCCGCTGATTTCAACAACCAGCGGATCCCCGCAACGATCACAAACCATACCGAGGGTCCCAAAGATATCGAAACGGAAAACAAGCATCCGCTCATCTTTCTCCATCTCAGTGATAATCTTTATGTTACAGTCCGCGATATCACTATAACTATAATGTTCAAAGAACGAATGATCTAAAGTGAATTCAAAATTATGCAGTCCTGGTTTCAATCCACTGAACTGGATCTGGTATTTCTCCATTTTGTCCACTTGACTTCAAAAAGCCTGCAAAATTAAAAATTTATTTGATGACTACCAAAACTGTTATAAGCCATATACTTGTATTTCTATATATTTGCCCCATAAAATTCAAGATTATGTTCAATAAGATTATAACCTGGATGATCCCTTTCATGCCCAAAAAACTGGTATGGATCTTCTCTAAAAAATACATTGCCGGCGAGACTATCGATGATGCCGTAAAAGTAAGCAGGGCGCTCAATGCCGATGGTATCAAGATCACCATTGACCTTCTCGGAGAGTTCATAACCACGCTTGATGAGGCTGCCGAAAATAAAGCTGCCTACCTCTCTATCATTGACAGGATCCAGAAAGAAAAGATTGACGGGAATTATTCTTTGAAACCAACAAGTTTCGGGTTGCTTCTTGATAAGCAGGTATGTTTTGCACATATCCTCGAAATCGTTGCCAAAGCCGCTTCCTACGGCAATTTTGTTCGTATCGACATGGAGGACTCACCTTGTACCGACCTTGAGATCGAACTCTTCAGGAAGCTGAAACAGGAATTCCCGGCGAATGTCGGGCTGGTAGTCCAGGCCTATATGAGACGAACGCTTCAGGACCTTAAAAACCTGAAGGATATTCATTCGGCTGAAACCCCTTTGAATTTCAGGCTTTGTAAAGGTATTTATGTTGAACCTGAGGCAATTGCATATAAAAAGTACCCCGAGGTCAATGAGCATTACCTTGAGGATCTTGAGTTCATGTTTGCCAACGGTTATTACCCGGGCATTGCAACCCATGACAGGCCCCTGGTTGAAGGTGCGTATCAACTGATTGAGAAATTCAAGGTCCCAAAGCACCTCTACGAATTCCAGATGCTTTACGGTGTAACCCCCGATTTAAGAAAGAGCATAGTCGATAAAGGGCATACGATGAGAGTGTACGTTCCGTTCGGGAAGGAATGGTTCGGTTATTCAACACGCCGGTTGAAAGAAAACCCCAAGATGGCAAGCCTGATTATTAAGGCGTTGTTTATAAGGGGGTAGTTGAATTGCGAATATTGAATTATGAATGGAATAATCGAATACTCGAATAACGAATTATGATTTAAGAATTTGAATTACAGATCATTCAGAATTCAAAATTCGTTATTCTATTATTCTATTATTCAATCTTTTTCATATAAAATTCGGAATTCATTACTTAAAGGCTTTTTCCGGCATCCCGTCACCGCTGAGTCCCAGCCTTGCAAAATAAGTCGGGACGGATTTACCCATCAGGCTATCCACATACATTTTTGCAAGGTATTGTCCCAGCATGAAACCCTGGCCCCTCAGGCCGAGGAACAAACCTGATGCCGGGTCGATAACCATCCTGGGTTCAACATAATAGCCGGCCCATACCGCCTGGAAGCCTACCGAAGAAAGCTCCGGTATCCAGTTTGTAAATACTTCGGAAGCGATCTCAACAAAATCCTCGGAATTGACCTTTATGTTTTTTTCAGATTCCTGAGGATCTACTGCCGGTGAGGCACAACCAATGATTTGTCCTGTTTCGGCCAGTTGCTGGCCATACACTGCAGAGAATCCCTTATACTTTCTCCTGTCGATCAGCATGGGAAGCGGGCTTCCGTCTTTACCAAGCATGGGCAGGCGGCGTGTGATAAAGGCCTGGTGCTTAACAGCATAATGGCCCGTTTCAAAGCCCAGCATTTTGGCAAATTTACCCCCTTCAGGCCCAAGGGCATTGATAAAGACAGGGGTCTCAAATTCAATATATTCCTTCTGATGGTTCATCGCCAAAACCTTGTATTGTCCGTTCTCGCGGCTTACATCCACAAGCCGGCAATCCTCTTCTACCCTTCCGCCTTTTTCAATTCCTATACGGCGGATCAGGTCGATGACCCTGCCGGGTGTGGCCTGCCAGCAGTCTTTGGTGATAAGAGCTGCAAGGTAATTGCTCATAGCTGGATTTATCCTCGGGGATATCTCTTGGGGGAAGTCTTTTGGCTCAACCATGAAAGCATTGGACCACGACATTGAAGTCTCCAGGGCCTTGAACATCTCCTGGTCATGGGCAAAAGTGACATACAGGATCGGCCTGAAATCAACATTATGGATTTTCTGAAGGTCCCTGAATATTTCGAGATTATGATTTGCTATATCGCTGAGTTCGGGCACCGAGAAGTTCGGACGGCCTCCTGCAATGTTACGCCAGGAGGCGCCCCTGCCGAAATTCAACAGTACAGGCTCCTTGCCGGCCTCGCTCAGGTAACGGAACAAGGCGCTACCCCCGATGCCGCCTCCGGCAACCAGGGCATTCACCTTCACTTTCTTGGTCTTCTTACCGTTGATCTCGGTAATGACCTGCTCATGCACATTCCGGGGATACAACTCGCCCATGGAAACCTGGTTCGATAAAGGCCCGCGGGGTGTAGGTTCTCCAACTATGCTGATCCCTGTTCCGGCCAGGCGGGTCTTGAGGCGTTTGATACAACGTTTTCCCCTGCAGGCGCCCATTCCAAGCCTGGTGGTATGCTTAACCTCATCCACCGAAATAAATTTCCTTTCACCTATTACCTCCATGATCTCGTCAAGGGTTACATCATCGCAATGACAAACATAGGTGGCCTCTGCCGATTCATTCCGGTGAGGCTTAAATTCAACGGGCTCGGGGTAAATGGTTTTGGCAATAAATCCCCTGACGGCAGTGAGATATTCCCCATGGATGTCAATTGCCCTGACCCTTGCGATATTCGTTTTATTATGCTTTTTGAAGATCTTTTCCACTACTCCCTCTCCCAGCTTTTTGCCGTTGTTATCAACCAGGAAACATTCTGATTTCTCTTCAACTGCATACTCGACAGGCAGGAACAGCCAGTCTTTTTTGAAATTATACCCGAAGATGGCCAGGCCCGGGCACTGGTAAACACAGTCCATGCAACCAGTGCATTTACCGAAATCTATTTCAGGAACATTACTGGTGGATGACTTGGTGATGGCCCCGTTCGGGCATGAAAATGCGCAGGGATTGCAGGCAAAACCGTAAAGGCAGTCAATCAGGACAAATCCTTTCTCATTCATCCTGTCCGCGGAGGGCAGGTACGGGTCCTGTATAATGCGGACCGGGTGCTGCTGGGAATCAATATATTCTTTTGAAACGGAAAGGAAGGCATCATAATCGTAACGTTCTCCCATCTCCTGGAGGATCTCGTAAGCGACCTGTTTGCCGCGGAGAACAGCACTTGTTCCTTCACCAATGCGGATTGAGTCGCCTGCTCCGAAACATTTCCTGCCAAAGACTTCATTTCCCTTGATGAGAAGCTGGTCATCGCACACAAGGCCCGTGCATATATTGATGGCGTCAATGCCGTCTATTACTTTTTCTGTACCTGGTACTGGTTTGAAATTTTCGCATTCGGCTACCACGGCGCCAATAATTCCATCATGTGTTTTATTCGGAATGGCCTTAAGGAGGATGTGGGATGTGAGAACAGGAATACCCAGCCTTCTTACCCTGTTTGCCTGCACAGGAAAGCCTCCTTCGTTCGGAAGGGCTTCTATGATCGCTTTTACCCTGGCCCCGGCCTGCATAAGCTGGTATGAGGTGAGGTATCCAATGTTCCCGGCACCGACGGTGAGTACATTCTTCCCGAGCAGGGTCAGCTCGCTGTTCATCATTTTCTGAACCACGGCTGCCGTGAAAACTCCCGGGAGATCATCATTTTCAAAGGTGGGCATGAACGGGACAGCGCCTGTTGCAACGATAAGGAATTCGCTGTCAACAAAATAGATTTCATCGGTGAGGATGTTCTTTACTGCAAGCCTCCCTCCTTCAAGGATATCCCATACCGTAGAATTAAGGAATATGCCTTCATGATCCTCACCTGCTAGAGTTTTTGCAATGTCGAATCCCCGCATCCCTCCGAATTTTTTCTCCTTTTCAAAGAAAAAGAACTGGTGGGTCTGCATCAGGAACTGCCCGCCAATCTTGTCATTATTATCGATCACTATGCAGTCGACCTTATGCCTGTTAAGCTCTTCACGGGCTGCCAGCCCGGCCGGGCCGGATCCTATAATGACTACCGTAGATTTATACACTTTCAGAGGTTCGTTTTTTTTCACCTCCGAAGGATTTGGCTCGAAATTATGAGGGATCTCTCTTACTTCCTTTATGCCATCCACCCTTGTAATACAGATCCTTTTGATCTGATCATCGACAAGCATCTCGCATGCTCCGCATTTTCCAATGCCGCATTCAAGGCTTCGTTCACGGTTTTTGAGACTGTGACTGTGTACAGGGAAACCTGCCTGGTGGAGGGCAGCAGCAATAGTAAACCCTTTTTCTCCGGTAACCGCCCTTCCTTCAAAAAGGAAAGTGGTGGTGTTCGGTTCGGGAATGTCAAGGATGGGGTGTTTCGATATCTTATACATATGCAAGTATGGTTAAGTGAAACGAGGGTACAAAATTACATTTTTTTGCATGAACCTACACAACCTGTGAATATTTTCACAGATGAAAATCAAATCCGAACGACAGTAAGTTTTCCATCCTGAGTTGTTTACTTACGTCTTCATCGTAAAACAGCCTTGTCTGGAGGCTGGTTTTAAGATAATTGTTGATCCTGTATGCAAAGAGGTTTTTCAATGTCAGATCAACCTGTGATTTGTCGGCCTTGAACAGCAATAAATCGCAATTCCATTGAAGTCTGTTACCTATTTCACGGTCGACAAGCAGGTGCATGCTTAGCCCGTATTCGATGTGCTTTCTCTGTCCCTTTTCCACTCCGTAAAATGAATCACGGCCTGTTTTATCAAAAATGCCCTGATCGAGCAGCCAGGTCAGTTTAGCTGAACTGAGGCCGATATCGATTATCCCGGTTTTTTTCAGTTCGAAGCCAAGGCCGCCCGAGAAGGTGCAGACCAGTGGGGTGAGAAAAGATGAATTTATTGTCCTGGTAACTGAACCTCCCGCTCCCGCCGTGGCATCCCAGGCATTAAATATCCTTGTTGTAAGAATGGAAGACAGCATGAGCCTTAAACCATGATCCAGGGTATAGCTGATCCTGGTAGTAAGCGTATTTTCGTCGGTCTGGAACTTAGAGATGCTGTCAAGATAATAAACAAGCCCGAGGTTGTGAACAAGATCGTTGGTGATCTGAACCCGTTTCGAAATAATGCTGATCTTGTATTTTATGCTTTGGAGGAAGGCCAACTGGCCGGCGGTTTTATCGTCCTTGCCGTTAATGCTGGAATAGGCTGTTGCTGAAATACTGTAATCGAATTCATCGTGGAGGCTGAATCGACCTGGCAATGCCGGGAATTTTGGCCTGAACACCAGCGAATGGCCCGAATTATCCCAGTTCAGGCCCTGGGCATCAAGTGACGCCGGAATCAGACATGCTGCAAACAGGCAGCCCAGGAATACCATTTTCCCCATTGCCATTCAGTGATTGGTTATGCCTGAACGACCTCTTATCGTGTTTTTGTTTCAGTCCTTATTAATTTCCCCGAAGCATTCCAGAAATCAAGGATGTCCATATCGACAAACAATACATTCACTTTCCCCGACTGAGCAGGCTGCGATTTAAACGCGGAAGCTGCAATGCAAAAACTTGATTCATTAAATTTGCCCATGAATTTTGCCCAGAAAATAACGCAGGTGAAAGCATATTTTGAAGGATCAAGATCTACCTTCTCCCCTATAGGCATCAGGTCCTTTTTCAGCCTGCCGAAAGTTGTCAATGAGTCGATCCTGCATGACTGGCTGATTTTCAGGTTCCCTGCAAAATCAGTCTCAACCCCCGAGCAGAATGTTGAATCCTGTGTGATGATGCGGTAACCTGCTGAATTATAAAACTGGGACCTCCCGGGGAGGTTTTTGTTTTTGCACCAGTCTACCAGGCCTGCAGAATCCCTGAATACACATAAGTATGAGGGATAGGCAGGGGAATACAGATCCAGGTCATGCCTCACCGATTCAACTGTTTCTATCTGAGGATCTTTGACAGCGTATTTTCTCATCATTGCCGGTTTGCAGGCAAACAGTCCTGCCAAAATGAGGGCAGGCAAAACAAACTTCATTCTTTTCATAATCTGGTTGATTTTTTAGAAGAAAGAAAAGGTATTTTGTTTTTATAAGGGATGCCGGGAATACAAATGAAATCCCGGCACCCCCTGACCTTAACATCTGTTGAAAAATGCAGCACCCGGCTGATTATTATATCGGGAAAGTAACCAGGTAAGAGTGTGCGGATGCATCATACACAACAGTATACGATCCCGATTTAATGGTGACCTGGCTGAGCGTTCCGAGTTTCCTGGCTACAGGTTCTGAGAACGTATAAGGATCTTCAAACGCCAGGGTTCCGCTTCTAAAATATGGAAGGGCAAACCCGCTCTCGTATTTCTGGAGGTCTCCCTCGGAAACCATAAGTTCAAGCTGCCCTGCAGCATTGATCCTTGCCTGTGCCTGGCACTGGCCTGAACCCGATCCTGCAGCTTTATCAGTCCCGACTTCAATATCGAAACAGATACCGAAGCCCGATTGGCACTGCAGCTTCGGGCGATGAAACGTGATAATGAGCTTGATCCAGACTGAGTAACAAGGCGATGGCCCGGGGTTAACATTTGCTGACACATATTGTCCTGCATGCACTGCACCGGCGGCAGTAAGCATGCTTACTAAACAGATTGCAATAATTTTTTTCATGGCTTTCAGATTTTATTTTTCCCTCTCCTGATGCGGGGAGAGGTTCCGCCGGCCCTTGATAAAGCGGGAAGGCCGTAATTCCCGCACATTAACACAAATCCTAACATTGAAAACGTCACTTTAGTTAACTTGTATCCACAGATCCCCCTTTCTTTTTCCTCTTAATCCGGCATAAACCTGAAAGTGATATGTTATATGAAAAAAAATATTTAATCCAATAGGAATCATTATTTTAGGATAAACGCTTGGATTTTATCTAAAAAATTTTTAGTATCTTTGCAGCGGATTTGAATCAGGATAAAAAATCAAAGGAAAACATGGAAAAAACAAAAGTTCTTTTTGTTACACAGGAAATCACGCCTTATCTTAAAGACAGTCATATGGGAATGATCGGGCGTTATCTTCCTCAGGGTATCCAGGAGAAAGGAAGGGAGATCCGTACATTCATGCCCCGTTTCGGAAATATTAATGAAAGGCGAAACCAGCTGCACGAAGTCATCCGTTTATCCGGGATGAACCTTATTATAGACGAGACTGATCATCCGCTTATCATCAAAGTGGCTTCAATTCAACAGGCCAGGATGCAGATTTATTTTATTGATAATGAGGATTATTTTCAGAGAAAATATACCTTCCACGATAAAAGCAACAAATTCTTCACTGATAACGACGAAAGGGCGATCTTTTACTCAAGGGGGGTCATAGAAACAGTTAAAAAGCTGGGCTGGGGCCCCGATATCATTCACTGCCACGGATGGATGACAAGCCTCGTTCCTCTGTATATCAAAAAAGCTTATTACGAAAACCCCCTGTTTACCGACACCAAGATCATTATTTCGCTTTATGATGATGATTTTACAGAGGTCATGAACAAGAATTTCGCAGAGAAAGTCAAACTTGACGGAATAAATGCCAAGGACCTTAAACACTATAAGACGGCAAACTTCGTTAATCTTATGAAATCAGCGATAGATTTCGCAGATGGCGTTATAATAGGATCGCCTTCTGTTAATAAGGAAATTATGGACTACCTGAAAAATACCGATAAACCTTTCCTGAAGTTTCAGCCAATGGACAGGTATATTGACGCATTTTCTGATTTCTATGATGAGATCCTTGTCGCTGAGCCGGTTTCAGTTGATTAACCAAAAGATCCGATAAGCCATTGAAGTCAAAACTCCGTTATCTTCTGCCAGCACTCGTCCTGCTTTGCCTGAGCGTTCTGGTTAATTATTCTTGCAAGAAAGATCCATACCAGGTAGGTCTTGACCTGCTGCCCCCAAGCGACACCCTGAAAATAAAATCAACCGATACCTGTACGGTCATTGCTTACACTGAACGCGTTGATTCTGTTGCAACCAGCAACTGTTCGGAGTTGTCACTCGGAAGCATTGCCGATCCGGTATTCGGCAACTCAACCATAAGTCTTTATACACAACTACAGCCTTCCTCCACCTCGGTAGATTTTGGCACAGCCCCTGCAGTTGATTCACTTATCCTGATGCTTTATTATTCGGGCTACTACGGTGATACTACAACCCAGCAAAAGATCAGGGTATATGAAGTGGCACAGGACATGCGCCTCGATTCGGGATATTATTCCAACAGGCAGATGCAGGTCTATCCGACCCTGCTGGCTGACCTTTCATTTAAGCCTCATCCAAAAGACAGCGTTAAAATTAAGGGCAATATGTATTCTGCTCACATCAGGCTGAACCTGAGCAAGTATTCAAATTATTTTGCGAATAAATTATTGTACGGCCCGCCTTCGGTTTATTCCACAACCGCTATGTTCAGTACATTTATGAAAGGTTTGTATATAGAAACCGAAGCGGTGAACTCCGGAGGGGCATTGCTGCATTTCGACATCTCGTCAAGCATGTCAAAAATGTTGATGTATTTCCATAACTCAGCTGCCGACTCACTCGCCTATTCCTACCTTCTGAATTCAACCTGTGCCAGGTTCCTTCATATAGATCATTTCAATTATTTCAATGCTGCCCAGGATCTTAAACAGCAAATTATTAACAGGGACACCCTGCTTGGTAAAAATATGCTTTATCTCCAGGGGCTTGGAGGTACAAGGATCAGGTTCCGCATGCCTTATATCATGAATTTTTCAAAGAACAGGAAGGTTGCAATTAACGATGCGTTATTGCAGTTCAACAATGCTTCTACCGACACTACCCTGAAACCACCCCCTCTCCTGATCTGTATCCGCGACAGTGCCGGCCTGATAGGCTCGGTTATCGACGAACTTGAAGGCACATCATACTTCGGCGGGTCTTACAATAAGTCCTCCGGTTCATATTTCTTCAGGCTTACTCGCCATATACAGAAACTTATTACGGGATATTATCCAATAAACCGGGATCTGTTTATCCAGGTAAATGATCCCCTGAAGAATATTATATATCCCAACCGTGTCACCATCAATGGTTATAAACCATTATTACCTGGCGCACAACCTTCAAGGTTCAGGTTGCTTATAACCTACACACTGCTCAATTAAGTTCTTTCTATTATTTATTATCTTTGAACTTTAAATGGTTTTGTTATGTGCGGAATTGTAGCATATGTCGGCCCTAAACAAGCCTACCCTATACTTATTAAAGGCTTGCGCAGGCTTGAATACAGAGGATATGACAGTGCCGGTGTTTGCCTGCTGAACAGCGAGTTGAAAGTTTGGAAATGCAAGGGTAAAGTTTCGGAACTGGAAAAATATATTGAAGGCCAGGACCTGGGAGGTACCATCGGAATGGCACACACCCGCTGGGCCACTCACGGGGAACCCAACCAGGTCAATGCCCATCCCCACTACTCCCAGAGCAAGCATCTCTCGATCATCCATAACGGGATCATTGAGAACTATCTTGTCCTCCGCAAGGAATTACTGCAAAGAGGCTTTGAATTTACAAGCGATACCGATACCGAGGTCCTTATACACCTTATTGAAGATATTCAGCATAACGAAAACGTCAGTGTTGAAGAAGCAGTACGTATCGCCCTCACCCAGGTTATAGGAGCTTATGCCATAGTTGTTCTTTCACAGGATCATCCCGATATGATCATAGCCGCACGCAAGGGCAGCCCTATGGTCATCGGTATCGGGGAGGATGAGTTTTTCGTCGCCTCCGACGCTACTCCCATCATTGAATATACCGATAACGTGGTTTTCATGAACGACGAGGAGATCGCCGTGATGGAACGGCACAAGGAGCTGAAAATGAAGACTATCCGCAACCAGGCAAGGACACCCTATATCCAGAAACTGGAGATGAGCCTGACTGCCATTGAAAAAGGCGGGTTTCCTCATTTCATGTTAAAGGAGATCTTTGAACAGCCTCATTCCATTGAGGATTCCATGCGCGGCCGCCTGCACCTTGACCAGGATTGCGTGACTCTCGGCGGTATCAGTGATTTCCTTCCAAAGATTCTCAATGCCGACCGCATCATCATAACCGCATGCGGAACATCCTGGCATGCCGGCCTTGTCGGGGAATACATCATCGAAGACCTCGCCCGCATCCCTGTCGAGGTTGAATACTCTTCCGAATTCCGATACCGGAACCCGGTGATCGGCGAAAAAGACGTTATTATCGCAATATCCCAGTCAGGGGAAACCGCTGATACACTGGCAGCCATTGAACTGGCAAAGTCGAAAGGGGCTACTGTACTGGGGATCTGCAATGTAGTCGGGTCATCCATTGCCCGGGCAACTCACGCAGGGGTTTACACCCATGCCGGGCCTGAGATCGGAGTCGCATCCACCAAGGCATTTACTGCACAGGTTGTTGTGCTTACCCTGATAGGCCTGCTGCTTGCCGAGAAGAAAGGCAGCATCCCTGAATCCCAGCTCCACAAGCTAAGGTTTGAACTCGGACTGATCCCGTCTAAAGTTGAAAAAATATTGCAGCGGGCCGATGCCATTAAAAAAATTGCAACTATATATCAAGACAGCACGAATGCCCTGTATCTTGGCCGCGGCTATAATTTCCCTGTCGCTCTTGAAGGAGCCCTTAAACTCAAGGAAATTTCATATATCCACGCCGAAGGATATCCTGCCGCCGAAATGAAACACGGCCCCATTGCGTTGATTGATAAGAACATGCCTGTATTGTTCATTGCCCCAAAACATGGGATCTACGAAAAAGTGATCACGAACATTGAGGAAGTGAGAGCCCGCAAAGGCAACATCATCGCAATCATCACCGAAGGAGATGAAAGTGTACGCAAACTGGCCGATCAGTTTATCGAAATCCCCGACACCGCTGAAATGCTGGTGCCTCTGCTGGCGACAATCCCGCTTCAGCTTTTATCATATTACGTTGCCGTTATGCGTGGCTGCAACGTAGACCAGCCGCGTAACCTTGCCAAGAGCGTCACGGTGGAGTAGTATGGAATGCGGGTAACAAGAAGAAATATCAGGCGGTAAAAGGCACCTCCAAAATCAAATTTATCCTTCTTTTCTTTTACCCTTTACAGCATATGAGATTGAATAAATTTCACTATGGATGTATATACTGTACCCGAATTTAAAGTTGACATTTCCTGTACCATCAAAATTCCCTGAGAAAAAACCTGTGGGATAATAGTCCTTTACAAAGGAAGGATAGGTAATAATACCATTGGAGTCAACATCAGGGGAGATTGAAAAGATGTACATTATCTGGTATGGTAAGAATTCCATTTCCCATCGTTTGAAAAAATCATCATAATACACATAACCATCATACAGAATTGTAGTGTCAGGGGAACCTGTGTTTTTGATGAAGGTGGAAAAAGAATAATACCCGGTATATTCAACCTTCGGGACGACAGTATTTTGTGAGTTGTCCTTCTTACATCCAAATATGAATGTCAACGTGATAAGGATAACAACCCGGCAAAAAACAGCTGTGTATTTCATAATGAAATGTCCTCTCCCGGTTCACGGTTCACGGTTCACGGTTCACGGCTAAAGCCTGGATGCAACCGCAGCCCAGTCGACCAGCTTCCAGAAGTCAGCTATATAGTCGGGACGGGCATTACGTTTGTCGATGTAATAAGCATGTTCCCAGACGTCACAGGTGAGGATTGGCTTTGCACCTCCCTTCAGGGGATTGCCTGCATTGCTCTCCTGGACGATTTCCAGGGTGCCGTTTTCTTTTTTCACCAGCCAGGCCCAGCCTGAACCGAACAGGGTTGCAGCTGCGGTTGAGAATTTATCCCTGAAATCGCTGAAAGAACCGAAATTCTTTACAATGGCTTCTGCCATCGCTCCTGAAGGTTCACCACCTCCCTGGGGTTTAAGGCAGTTCCAGTAAAAGGTATGGTTCCAAACCTGGGCCCCATTATTGAAAATACCGCCGGATGCCTTGCGGATAATGTCTTCAAGTGAAGAGTTCTCGAATTCAGTCCCGGCGACCAGCTTGTTCAGGTTGTTTACATAAGCCTGGTGATGCTTTCCATAATGGTACTCAATGGTGGTTTTTGAGATATAAGGTTCCAATGCATCCCATGCATACGGAAGTTTAGGCAATTCATGTGTCATAATGATTGATTTTTAAGTTTTCAATTGCAAAGATAATAAGTCCCGGGCGGGAAATAAAATTATTTAGAATGATTCTTATTCGCCGTGATGAACATGACGAATGATCAAGGGTTATGAGTTATGGGTATAACTTATCACACATAACTCATAACGAATCACCTGGAGGGCGCCATTACGCCCGTCACGACTATTTCCCTTTATTCCTGATTACTTCAACCGCCTTATTGAACGCGGGGTCTATTGTATTCAACACAGGATAAAATCCTTCGTTGTCGAGAATATTCCTTCCGATATAAGCTTTGGTCAGCACCTTTGCCCTGTGGTCGCTCTCAGGGAGGTTGCGCCCTTCATGCTTCAGTCCTTTTTTCAGGGCATAGGCAAGAAAATCGGCATACATCGCATCGGTAACCTGGAACTTTGCTTCAAAGTCATCCACATTTTTAAACCGGTTCAGCTGGGACCTGTATTTATCGGTGTAATCAAAAGCCCACTGAAAAATAAGCCCTTTGTTTACAGCCAGGTTATAAAATTTCAGTGTGGAATCTTTTTCTATAGGGATAAAAATATCGGGCATGATCCCGCCCCCGCCGTAAACAACTTTGCCCGCAAGGGTCTTGAACTTCAGTGAATCCGGGAATTTAATGCTATCGGGATGCTCCAGTTCCCCGTTCAGGTAACGGTGGTAATAATCGTTGTTATATTTATCTAGGCCTTCCTTATAGGGCTTCTGTATGCAACGCCCGCTGGGGGTGTAATAGCGGGCAACAGTAAGCCTCACCGCGCTGCCGTCTTTCATATTAAGCTGTTCCTGCACAAGGCCCTTACCGAATGAACGTCTTCCCAGGACAATTCCCCTGTCATTATCCTGAATAGCCCCGGTTACGATCTCTGAAGCGGAAGCCGAGAATTCATCGATCATTACCAGCAGTGTACCCTGCTGAAAAATGCCCTGTCCGTCGGAAAAGTATTCTTCTCTCGAATGGTTGGCCCCCTTGGTGTACACAATAAGCCGGCCTTTAGGCAGGAACTCATCCGCCAGGTCAACAGCAGCAGTAAGATAACCTCCCCCGTTACTTCGAAGATCAAGGATAAGTTTCGTCATTCCATCCTTTTTAAGCTGTTCAAGGGCCGCATGTACCTCATCATGGGTGGTAGCCGAAAAATTATTAAGCTTGATATAGCCAACGCCATGTTCAGGCAGGTAGGCAATGTCCATGCTGTAGGTTGGGATCACATCCCTGGTGATAGTATAATCAATAAGACCTTTCACTCCCCGCCTGAAGATGCTCACATTGACCCGGGTTCCCTTGGGACCCTTCAGTTTCCGCATTACATCGTTGGTGGCAATCTTGATGCCTGCAACATTCTTTCCTTCGATCTTAACAATACGGTCTCCGGCTTTGATGCCCAGCTTTTCCGATGGGCCGTTTGCGATCGGGAGGATCACCGTTACCGTATCATTCTCAATCCTGAACTGCACGCCTATGCCTTCAAAACTGCCAAGGAGGGGATCCGTCGCATCATGAAACTCGGCAGGAGTGATATAGGTTGAATGCGGATCGAGGCTTTCAAGCAAACTGCTGATGGTTTTCTCCTCCAGCCTTGCTTTGCCGATGGTATCCACATAATTCTTCTGAACATATTGCAAAACCTGCTCAAGCTTGCCCGAACCCTGTAATTTAAAAACACTGAGTCCCGATGAGTGAGTGTACAGCCAAATACCCAGGAACATCCCTGCTATCATAACCAGGGCGAACCATATGGGCATGTATGGATTGATCTTCTTCTTTTCCATTCTAAAAAATATTACCGCCAAAGATACCGAATTCTTAATTTTGCAGCATCAACGACAACGTCATGAGTAATAGAATACGGATATTCCTGTTGATTATTGCAATGTTTGGTATAACAGCCGGGCCGGCTATATCCTCTCCAATCCCCAGGACCTTTAGAAATCCTTTCAGGAACAGCCATATTCTTGAGGTTGATTCTGTTCTGATCCATTACAGACTGTGGACTTCAAACACCAGGCCGGCAAAGGGGAGATTGCTGTTTATCCATGGCTTCACAGGTTCCACCTACTCTTTCAGGAAGAATTATGACAGCCTGGTGACTGCGGGCTATGATATCCTGGCTCTTGACCTTCCTGCTTTTGGTTACAGTGACAGGGGAACCTGGATCAATCAATCACAGAGCCACCGGGCAATCCTGATCTGGAAACTGATCGATTTCATTAACAAAAGCGACACCACCAAGTGGAACATCATAGGGCATTCCATGGGAGGAGCGGTTGCCGAGGCCGTAGCCCTGATGAAACCCGGCCGTACGAAAAGCCTTACCCTGGTTGATGCCATATTCTTTAAACAGAACAGCGGGCTAATGAGTGTTGCTTTCTCCCCTGCTAAGTACAAGCAATTAAAAAAGTTTTATGTGGATTACGTGGGCCAATATCTTCTGACCTACGACCGTATGGCGAAATGGCTTGAAAACGGGTATAAAACAAAGCCTGATTCGTCGGATGTCACCGGATATATGATGCCTCTGAGGATTCCGGGGACCGCAGAAGCCTTTGTGAGTACGTTCTCAAACTGCAGTGAAGTGGTACCACTGAATTCCGAAACCCTGAAAAACATACCTGTATTGGTGATCTGGGGAAGCAAGGATGGATGGCTGCCTCCCCGTTCCGCAACAGTGATACGGACCCTTGTTCCGCAGGCCGAGATCCATACGATCATGGGAGCCGGGCATATGCCCATGGAAACGCATCCTGTTGAGTTTAACGGGATACTGCTGGAGTTCCTTAACAGAAGTAGCGAAGTAGCGAAGTAGCGAAAATCAGTCTTCCCTCACCACCGGGCAATCGAAGGGAATTCCTACCTTTTCACCATCTTTCCTGAGGTCGTCAACAATAGGTTTAATCAGGGGAACTCCGTGTTTCTCATTGTATTTTGCATATTCGAATTCCTTTTCACCTGCTATCAGGATCTCATCCCGGCCTGTTGCGATGGGAGAATTCTTGAGCAGGTCGATCATGCTGTCCATGGACTCCTTAAAATCAACCAGGGGGCGGAAAGCTTCGATATTTATTGCCATGAAGAAATGGGAAACGCCGGTGGGGTCAGGGCGACCTGGTCCACCTACGTTAGTAAGAAAATTACCTCCCGACAGCATGGAGCATAGCACCTCAACCAGCAAAGCAAGCCCGAAGCCTTTGTAACCCGCAGTAACTTCCATACCTCCCAAGGGCAGAAGCGCACCGTGGCCGCCAGGTTTGATTTTCGAAGGTTCATTCGTAACCTGCCCATCCTCGTCAATACCCCAGCCTATCGGGATATGCTCATGCTTTTTATCATAGATCTGTATCTTGCCATACGATACTGCGGAAGTTGCCATATCGAGAAGATAAGGATGCCGTTTCCCTGAAGGCGCTGCCAGTGCGATTGGATTGGTTCCCAGCACGGCCGTTTTTCCAAAAGTTGGAGCGACCAGTGGTTGTGAGTTTGTAAGGCTTAAACCTATCATGCCTTCCTTCAGGGCCATCAATGCATAGAATCCTGCAATCCCGTAGTGATTACTGTTTTTCACCGTAACGGCACTGATTCCTGCCGTTTTCGCTTTGTTAATAGCCATGCGCATTCCTTTATACGACACGACCTGCCCGAGTCCGTTCCCTCCGTCGATCAGCGCGGTGGAAGGGCTTTCGGTGATGATTTTAAACGGAGTTTTTGGATCCAGCCATCCTTTGCTGATCCTGCTTCCGTAATACGAGCCGAGTCGCTGCATGCCATGTGATTCAACACCCCTGATATCGGCGCAGATCAGTACCCTGCCAACGGTCTTTGCATCTTCCTGTGAAACCCCGAGTTTCGTCATGTAGCGGATCACGAAATCCATCAGGTCGCTCCTCTGAAATCTGAGAATTGGTTCCATAATTAAAAATTTAGGATGTACAATGGTTATTTGATAATATAGTTTTCAACGACCCATTTTGCAAACGGGAAACTGCTGGTAAAAGCAGGGGAGACCGCATTCAGCACATGAATGGTCTGCCCGTCGCCTTCCACCACGAAATCCATCACCAGTTCCATCGTTTTAATATTCATAAGCTGCGCACGGATTCCAGGTTTGCTCCACTCGGTAAATCCCGATTTATCGATATGGTGGACCAGCTTGGTTGCCATGTTCACGAAATGTGATTTGTTGTACTTTGCCATCTCCTCAAAGGCAAGACTCCTGAAGCCAAAAGCATTGCTGAGGAAGAGCTTTGCTTCCCAGCTGAGGATATTGAAAAGCTCTCCTCCCCTGAAATTCTCAAGTCCCTTGTAATTCTCCCTCCAGAAAGCGGGTATGGAAGTCGGCCCTATCTTTATAATTCCATCTACCGTTACGGTATAATGAACCCCCAGGAAAGGATTTTTAAGATTTGGGACCGGGTAAATATTCGTTCTTATCGGCTTGTCTTTCTTAGTATACTTGAGGTAAATTCCCTTGAACGGGATGATGGTGTATTGCTCTGAAAAGCCGAAATCCCTGGCAATCTTGTCGGCATATAGCCCGGCTGCATTGATGATCTTATTTGCAGTGATCTGCAAACCTCCTGTTGTTTCAACCGTGTTGCTGTCTTGTTTACGTTTGTACCCCTGGGAAAAATGAAATTTTATACCTGCAGCCTGTAACTCCTTTCTCAGGAAAATGTTCACTTCCACAGGGTCAACGGTTGCGGTATCAGGAGAAAAAAGCGCCACCTGGGTGGTTTTTGCATTGGGATCTATCTCTTTCATCTCCTGCCCGGTGATCACGCTCACATTTACCCCGTTCTTTTTGCCTCTCTTTTCGAGTTCATAAATACCGTCTATCTCCGACTCATTCGTGGCAACGACGACTTTTTGGCATTCGTTGATCCGAAGACCATTCTTTTTTACATATTCCTTCAACTGCTGATTGCCATCGCGCGTAAATTTCGCTTTCAGTGAATCCGCCGAATAGTAAAACCCTGCATGAAGAACACCGCTGTTCCTTCCGCTGCTGTGATACGCCACATCAGCTTCCTTTTCAATCATTATTATGTGCGTATCCGGGAAACGTAATTTCAGTTCCCTTGCAATGGCAAGCCCGATAATCCCTGCCCCTATAATAAGGTAATCCGCTTTTTCAGCCATTCTTATTTTCGTGTTACTTTGTCAACAAAATATTCAGTATCCCCTCTCCACATCAGCTTCCCGTTTTTTTGTTTATAATGTACCGTGACGGCATTGCCGGTAAGTTTTGTAAGTGAGTCGGCAACCTCTTTGTCAGTGACGGAGAAGAGGAATTTCTCAGAAGCCAGGGGCACATTCTGGCTGCTGGTCACACTGCTCAGAATTATTTCCCCTTCCCAGGTTTTGAATATTTGCCCGCGGTAGGAGAATTTCTGTAAAATTCCTGTTCTTTCTCCTTCGCTGTAGGTGAAGTAATACTTCCCGTAAATAAACGCCGCAAACACCAGAAGGAGGATGATGATTGCCCAGGTATAGAACTTTTTGATCTTGGTTTTCATAACACATGGATTGGTAATACAAACATAAAAATTTGTTTTGATTTTTTATCTTCGCCGGGAAAATAAAACATACTCCTTATTATGATTAATCTCCTGCTGACCGGAGGGTCCGGTTTCCTTGGGAAGTTCCTGGTCGCGGAACTGCTCTCTCCCGACTCCCCTCTTCAACTGAAAACATTACGCATCTTTGATACCGCGCCTTATACAGGCAGCGCCGATCCACGGATTGAATATATCCCGGGGAATGTCCTCGACATAGAGGCATTGAAAAAAGCCTGCATGGGAATTGACGTTGTAATTCACTCTGCAGCAATCGTCGACTGGGGGACCCATCCTCCTGAAGAAGTTTATAACGTTAATACCAATGGAACAGCTAATGTTATTAAAGCCTGTACGGCGGATGGCGTGAAGGCGCTTGTTTTCACGAGCTCTCTCGACGCAGTGTTCGGCGGCAAGTCCCTGGCCAACATTGATGAAAGCCTCCCTTATCCTGCAGAGTATCCCAATATGTATTGCCGCAGCAAAGCCGAAGCTGAGAAACTGGTGGCTGCCGCCAACAGCTTTGCTTTAAAGACAGTCACCCTCAGACCTGCAGACATATGGGGTGAGGGAGACCCTTTTCATATCGGGTCCCTGATTAAAATGGCGAAAGGGGGCTTTTATGTGAGACTTGGCAACGGCAAATCAAAGTCCCAGCATATCTATGCAGGGAATATGGCTGTTGCACATATCCAGGCTGCCAAAGCCCTGCTTGGCGGGAATGAGAGTGTTCCCGGACAGGTATATTTCATAACCGATTCGGAAGGTACCAACTTCTTTCATTTCTATGATGCAATTGTAGCTGCAGCCGGGTACAGGATATGGCCAAGGAATTTCTGGATCCCCCGTCCTGTAGCAATCACTATGGGAGCGCTTTCGGAGTTCTCGGCACTGCTCATCCGCCCAGTAAAAAAAGTAAACGTGACATTCAGCAGGTTCGCGGTAATCTATACCTGCAATGATTTTACTTTCTCAGCTGAAAAAGCAAAGAGGGATTTCTCATTTAAACCGAAATACAGCAGGGAGGAAGCCTTCAGGAAGACAGTGGAATACTATAAATAATGTACAATGTACAATTTACCATGTACAAATGAAGTCGTCGACTTTTTGGGTTTAAGTAAGCAATTAAGGCAGGCTATTCCCAAATAATTGGTACATGGTACATGGTACATTGAACATTCTAAAAAGTAATGACCCTGTCGTCGGTGTGGAGATACTGGGTAAGCACATCACCCATATATTTTACTTCGATACCCAGCGACCTGATCACGGAGGTCACCCCGTAGGCTTCGGTACAACCCCTGCAGGCTTCGACAAGGATCCCGCATTGCCTCACAAAATCAAGTTCGGCCTGAACCTCTTTGTCATGAGCCAGCAGTTTAGCGGAAGGTCCCCATATGACAACATTTATCTCATCCCACCAACCCATGCTTTTGGCATCCATAAGATAAACGAAGATCATTCTCATGGCCACATCTTTCTCTCCGGTCGACCAGACGACATGCAATTTTTTCATAGTACCGGCTTGGGTATCAACAGGGCAAATATATTAAAAAACGTGATGACCCTTGCGATCGTGTTGATCGTGATAAAATAATTCTTCTATTTCAACTGTGGCAGCTTAAGGCCGGCATGCAGTTCACGATCGGTATATTCTTTCTGTTTTGCCAGGTCTGCAGCTTCAAACTGCTCCTCCGGGCTCAGTGCTTTCATGGTCATGAATTTTTTCATCCTGGCATTCAGCAGTGAATCTTTTTTAACTGTCGCCTGGTATTCAAGGTTTACAACCCAGTAATAATTCTCCCAGCATTTCCTCAGTTTCTCAGATGGGGTTACCAGTGAAAAGTACTGGGCGAGCAACCTTCTCGGTCCGACTTCATTATTCAGAACGATCAGGTTCGTGACATAATGGTCGTACTGTTTCACTTCATTCAGGCCTGCCGCCCGGTCCCTGAAACCGTAGTCGATCACCATAGTTACAATGACAAGGGCAACCGACCCGATCAGCCATTTCACCACATCAAAGATCAGTTTCATTTTCTGAAGCTCGGTCATTTGTTTCTCTGATTTCAGATTTGTCTCTTTTGTTGATTTTTCTTCCATAGCGTTGGATGTTTAGGAGGTTGGTTTGTGGATTTCAATGCATTCCGATGAATCAGGAACTTCTGCGGGGTCCCCTCCCGGCGAAGCTTAGGTAAAAGCCAGGCAGAGAAGTGAGTTTACGAACGGCTTGCCTGGCTTAGTAAGCGAGCCGATGGTGGGTCGCAGAAGTTCCGTAACAGAGGAATGCACGAAATCCCAAAAACCAGCATCACAAATATAATAAGGAATGGAAGAAAAATCAAGTCCTACAACCCGGCCACCAGCTGTTTCAGCCTGGTTTCGGCAACCTTCATGTTGTACTCGAAATTATAGAAGCGGGCGAGGGAGTTTGCATAACTCTCCTGGGCCTGGCGGACTTCGAGAGCGGTGGTCTGCCCAAGCCTGAGCCTTTCCATGGAGATCCTGAGGTTTTCTTTTGCAAGGGTCAGGTTGTCCCTTTCAATGGTTAGCAGTTGTTTCTGATCATCATAATCGGTAAGAGCCGATTTCAATTCAGTGTTGACCTGGAGTTTTACATTCTCAACGGTGTATTTTGCACTTTGGAGCTGAATTTTTGCAGCCTTCACCTGCCTCAGGGCATTGCCTGCCTGGTATATGGGAATGTTCAGCACACCTCCCAACAGGGGGCCGTATGTACGGCTTGTAATCACATTGGAAGCGGAATTATCGTTCTGGTTATAATTGAACGAAGCCACCATGCTCAGCTTCGGAAGCCTGTAGGTTTTATATTCGTTCAGGCTCAGCAGCGCAATATCTGCCTGTTTCTGGTAATTCAATACCGAAGTGTTGTTCGAATAAAGTTTGTTCATAAGGTCGACAGGGTCGGGTAAATAGTTCAGGGGAATGGTATCGGCCACTTCGAACTGGGTATCCGGATCACGCGACAGGGACTGGTTAAGCGCACGCTTTGTATTCCTGATAAAATTGATCTGGCTGATCTCGGCTTCCTTGTTGACGTTAAGGTCGATCTTCGCCTGCAGCAGGTCGTTCTTATGCGCAATCCCTGCCTCATAGCCTTTCTGGAGTATCCTCACCCTCTCGAGGCTGTATGCCATGACATCGCGGATCGCAAGGAGCTGCTGTTTGGTCTGAACAACCTGGTAGAATGCTACGATGACAGTATATACGGTATTCATCACCTGGTCCCTGAACTGTATTTCGCCAAGTTTCTGAACCTGGTTCAGTTTGTTCTTTGTAATGAACATTTTAGTCCCGTCAAACAAAGTCCAGTTCAACGCCAGGCCGGCGGTGAATGCATTGGAGGACCCTGCGGCAGCAGTGATCGTGCTTCCGCTGGAAAGGTTCATATATACATTGTTCACCGAGTAATTATCCGTGCCGAGAATCCCGATGTTAGGCAGCATACCGGCATTTCCGGCGGTATTGTTGACCTTAGCTACATCAGCGTTATTCCTGGCAACGAATACGTCGTAGTTGTTCTTCAGGGCGATATCAACCGCCTGGTCCACTGTCATTATGTTCTGGCCGAACCCGGGAGTAAAACAAAGGAAGGCTGCAAATAACAGCGCGATTATCTTATTCTGCATAGCCTTCGGAATAATCAGGTGTTTGTGTTTTTTTACCAGACATCATTACGTACATGGCAGGGATAACAAAAAGTGTCAGGATGAGTGAAAACAGCAGTCCTCCTACAACGACGATCCCCAGAGGGGTGCGGCTCTGAGCACCTGCTCCAAGGGCCAGTGCTATCGGCATGGCTCCGAAGATGGTCGCCAGGGAAGTCATCAGGATTGGGCGCAGTCGGGCAGCTGCGGCCTCGAATGCTGCTTCGCTTTTCGACAATCCCAGTTTCCTCTTCTGGTTGGCAAACTCGACAATCAGGATCCCGTTCTTGGTCACAAGCCCCACAAGCATGATCATACCGATCTCGGAGAAAATATTCAATGTGCTCCCGAAAATGAAGAGGGAAAGCAATGCCCCTGTAACTGCCAGGGGGACAGTGGTCATGATGATTAATGGGTCGATGAAACTTTCAAACTGTGCCGAAAGGATAAGGTAGATCAGAACAAGGGCCAGCACGAAAGCAAATGAAGTGTTTGAACTGCTCTCGGCAAAGTCGCGTGAAGGTCCAAGGAGATCGGTCTGAAAAGTATCATCGAGGGTTTCCTTGGCGATCTTTCTCATAGCGGTTATACCTTCGCCCAATGTCTTGCCCTGTGCCAGGGATGCTGAAATAGTGGCCGATTTATACCTGTTGTAATGGTAAAGGGTTGGCGGCTCGCTGCTTTCCTGCATTTTTACCAGGTTATCCAGCTGAATCAGCTGCCCGCTGTTGCTTCTGACATACATCGATGCTATATCTGCCGGCTTATTCCTGTTCTCACGGTCAAACTGCCCTATCACAAAGTATTGCTTCTCATTCCTCAGGAAATACCCGTATCGTTTCCCGCTAAGTGCAAACTGAAGCGTGTTTGAAATATCGATGGTATTGATCCCCAGGTCGGTTGTTTTCATCCTGTCAACAATAATGTTGATCTCGGGCTTATTGAATTTAAGGTTTACATCCACATTTCCGAAAGTCGGGTCCTTGCGGGCCAGGTCCAGGAACTTGGGTACTGCTTCCCTTAACTTGTCGAAATCAAGGTTCTGTAAAACAAACTGTACAGGAAGCTGTGAGCCTGCGGCAAGGGAAGTCGAGATGGTCTGTTCCTGTATCGGTATGATCCTTGCTTCGGGGAATTTCTTGTAAATTTTCACGAGCCTGTCATAAACCTGCTGCTGCGTGGTTTTCCGCTCATTGGGTTCTACAAGAAAGATGTTGACGCCCCCGGTATTGGTCGAAGTGTTGCCGAAACCTGAACCTGTTCTTGCAAAGATCAGCCTTGCTTCGGGGACCTTGACGCGCAAAGTGTCGGAAATCCTGCTGACCAGCCTTTCCATATAATCGAAATCGGTGCCTTCAGGTGCGGTGATGGTTGTCCTGAGAATGCTGTGATCTTCCAGCGGCGCAAGTTCCGATTTGATTGACTTAAACAGTACAACAACCAGTACAAGGCAAATCCCCAGGACAACGAGGCTTATCCATTTCTTTTCCATAAACCGGCCCAGCAAGGCACGGTAACCGTTGTCAAGCCATACAAAAAAAGGCTCGGTCTTACGGTAAAACTTCAGGGATTTAATATCTGCCGTACCCATTTTCACATTAAGCACGGGTGTAAGTGTAAGGGATACAAAAGCGGATATGAGCACTGAGCCTGCAAGTACAATCCCAAACTCCCTGAAAAGTCTTCCCGTAAACCCTGACAGGAAAATAACAGGAATGAAAACTATAGCCAGTGTAACGGATGTGGCGATGACAACGAACAGTATCTCCCGGGTCCCTGCAAATGCCGCCTTGTACTTGTCCATCCCGTGTTCTATCTTTTTGTAGATGTTCTCGGTAACCACGATCCCATCGTCGACTACAAGCCCCGTTGCGAGAACGATTGCAAGAAGGGTAAGAACGTTGACTGAGAACCCGAAAATATACATCAGGAAAAAAGATCCGATAAGGGAGACAGGGATATCGATCAGGGGCCTCAAGGCAATTACCGTATTGCGGAAAAAAAGAAAGACTATAATCACAACCAGCGTTATCGCTATCAGGATAGTTTCAGCCACGTCAGTAACCGACTGTCTCATGAATTTGCTTTTGTCGTAACCTATATCAAGCTGCATCCCGGCCGGCAGGTTTTTCTTGATCTCTTTGAACCGTTTAAAAAACTCATCGGCAATCGCGATCTGGTTTGATCCCGGCAAGGGGATAAGAGCCAGGGAGATGCCTGTGGCTCCATTCAGTTTGACCCCGGTTTCATCAACTTCGGCGCCCAGCACAGCTTCCCCGATGTCATTAAGGCGTATCACCTGGTCATTCGTCTGCCTGATGATCATATTATTGAAATCATCCTCAGTGGTCAACCTGCCATAGGTCTTCACTATAAGTTCGGTGGCACCGCCCCTGACCTTGCCACCCGGAAGGTCCACATTTTCCTTCATCAGGGCCGTATTTACGTCTTCGGCGGTCAGGTTGTAAGCTGCCATTTTCCTTGGATCAAGCCACAGGCGCATGGCCGGCCGTTTCTGCCCGTAAAGCATGACAGAACTGACGCCGGGTATGGTCTGAAGCTTTTCCTGCAGCACATTCTCGGCATAATCACTTAGCTCCATCGGATTCATGGTAGTACTCTGCACAGCGACGGTAATGATGGGATCACTGTTGGCATCGGCCTTCGACACTACCGGGGGCGCATCCAGGTCCTGGGGCAGGTTCCTGGCACTCTGGCTTACCTTGTCCCTGACGTCATTGGCAGCCTTTTCAAGGTCGGCTCCTACATTGAATTCCACCGTGATATTACTCGATCCTGTGGAAGAAGAAGAAGAAATGGAACGCACGCCTTCGATGCCGTTGATGGACTTTTCAAGAGGCTCGGTCACCTGCGATTCAATGATATCGGCATTAGCTCCTGCATAGGAAGTCTGGACGTTGATGGTAGGCGGGTCAATTGCAGGGTAAAGCCTCACACCAAGGAATGAAAAGCCCACGAAACCAAACAGCACAATGACGAGACTCATCACAATGCTGGCAACAGGCCGCTTTATCGCGAAATCGGAAATTGTCATATGGCCTATTTTACTTTGGCGAATTCAAGTTTCATATCCGGCTTGATAAACAGCACTCCGGTTGTAACCACGGTATCCCCGGCATTAAGGCCTGTAAGCACTTCAAGGCTTCCCGACTGCCGCACGCCGGTCTGAATGGGTACAAACACTGCTTTACCTTCCCTGGAGACTATTACTGTCTTTTTTCTTTCACTCATAATTATACACTGAGTGGGGATCATCAGTGCATTGCGGTTTTCGTTAAGTCTCAGCTGGACGTTGGCATAAGCGCCCGGCGTAAGGGCCGGGGCATGCGCTGTGACTACAGCCCTTGCCTTGAGGTTCCGGGTGTTCTGATCAATTCCTTCCTCAGTGGCCATTACCTCCGCATTATATTTATTGGTATCGCCCTCTACTGAAAATTTGACCTTTGTGCCCTTATGGATTAACTGGCTGTATTTGCCAGGTACAGCAAAATCAAGTTTCATCTTATCCGATTCCCTGATCGTGGCGAGGGGTGTCGAAAGAGTCACCTGGGCGCCAAGACTGATGTTTCGCAGGCCAATGACCCCGTCGTATGGCGCAAGGACTTCTGTCTTGCTGATATCGGCTTTCAACAGGTCGATGTCGTTCTTTGCGGAACTTACGATCAGCGCCTGCTGGTCATATTCTACATGGCTGATCCCATCAGCCTTTAACAGTTCGGCCTGCCTGTCGAGGATCTCTTTCCCAATAGTATACTGGTTCTGTGCTTTTGCCAGCTGGGCCTGAAGGTCGAGGTCGAAGATCTTTACCAGGAGAGTTCCTTTTTTTACAAATTCCCCTTCGGGCAGGTTCAGCATCACCACCCTTCCGGCAGCTTCAGGCATCAGCACTGTTTCTTCAAACGGCTTCAGGGTACCAGAGATCCCTATGGTCTCGTCTACTACCGCCGGACGCAAAACGTAACCCTCAATAAAAGATATGGACGGCGCCTCTTTCCCGGCATTCTTTTTCTTTGCACCTGTACACGACCCTCCTATCAGCAGGATAGCCGCAAGGATCAAATTAAAATATACATTATTTTTCATATGTCTCATGAGGGCCATGCCCCTGGCCTTGATTTTTTGTTACTGCCGTGAAGGGGATTCCCGGCCCTGGAACACAAAATTAGAAAATATACAATTCTGTGCTTCGGAAATCCTCCAAACTCCCTTATTTCACCTATAAATCACCCGCTTTTACCGATCATAAACAAGGCATCAATCAATAGTATCAACCCCGTCAATACCCGGTTAAGAAAATACCAGGTTCAGGGGGATCATCTCCTGCTCTTCAGGGGTGCGCATGGCATTGATCAGCTTGCAGCCCCGGAAGTGAGGCAGATCGGCTGTCCAGATATCCCGCGTCAGCAATTTGCCTTCAGCGATCAGCCTTGCACGGCAGGTCCCCTCAAGCAGGGGATGCATGGGAGTGAACCACTCCCGGTCATCAAAAAACATAAGGTTTGCGATACTGGAATCAGTGATCAGCCCTCCTTTAACAATTATGATATCATCGCATTCACCCCTCTTTTCAAACAATGCTTCAAGTTCAGCCCTGTCATAAAATTTCAGATGGTAATCAATAGAATCACATAACACCATCCTGAGGCTCCTGACAGGCCGCCTTATATATTTGCTGAAGCTTACCCCGGTGATCTCTTTCTCATACACTACCTTGCACCTCACCGAACCCGTTCTGAATTCAGCCGGGACACGGATCTCCCGTTCAAGATCAATGTTCTGCAATGCAGGCATGCTCCGTTTCATCCTTTCTTCATGCCAGCACAAATGCAACGGCTTCCCGTTTTCTATCCGTATGGTTTCAAACAAACGGCACATAGACCTTATCATTGAGTTCCTTATACTCGCTTTCGCAATCACTCAGGGCAGTGATACCTCCCCCGCTTCTGAATCGCAGCATGCCATCCTCATTCTCAATAAATCTTATCATCACTGCGGATGTGAGAGCCCTTCCGCTGAAATACCCGAAAACACCGGTGTAGAAACCACGCCTGTCATTCTCCGCTTCGTGTATGACCTCCACGGTTTTCTCCTTGGGGGCGCCGCTCACGGAACCTGCAGGAAGCAGCTTGAACAAGTCCTCACCGAGATGTCTCCAGTGGCCTTTTGGCAGCCTTCCGCTGATCTCGGAACTCATCTGCAGCAGGTCACTGCGGTTGGTGTTGATCCTTTCAATGTACCTGAAACGATCAACTTTCACCGAAGCCGAGACCATCGCCAGGTCGTTCCTGATCAGGTCAACAATGGTGTTGTGCTCGTAATATTCTTTCCTGTCGTTCAGTAGCATGTTTTCGGCATCGGGGACTGAAGCGTCAATGGTGCCTTTCATGGGGTTTGAACGAATAATGCCGTCCTCTATCCGTATAAAAGGTTCAGGCGAAAATACTGTAAAATGGTCAGCGAAAAGGAGTTTATAGGGCGCCCTGCTGATATTGAAAAGGTCCTGCAGGTTCAACGAGGTCTCAAGTTCTGTTGGAAAGGTCAGGTTTACAAGGTAGGTGTCGCCCCTTTTCAGGTGCCAGCTCACTTTTTCGAATGCCAGCCTGTAACTATCGTAATCAGGAGGTTTAGGGATAAAACTGAACGCCCTTGCAGGTATTGGTCCCGGCACTGTATTCCCTGCTTCTCCCATCCCGAAAAAAACGCCGTTCTCCCCGGCCTCGGGAATAGTCAGAACAGCTGTATTCAGGCCTTCAAAATCAGTTACGAAAAGAAATGGGATGCCCTTAACGGCATATTCGTTAATTTTACTGCATGCATCATCCCTTTTCATGAAGATACTGCTGCTCGATAACCACGATTCTTTCACTTTCAACCTGGTTGAACTTCTGCGTAATAACGGCAAAGTTAGCTTTAATGTGGTTAAATCCGATGAAGCGGATATCCCCTCGGTAATGCAGTATGATAAAATCATCTTTTCACCAGGGCCGGGTCTTCCCGAGGAGCAGCCTGCAATGTTCAGCATTTTAAAGGAATACACAGGTATTAAACCCATACTCGGGATCTGCCTTGGGCTTCAGGCTATCGCACTCTTTTACGGAGGTGAGCTTTTCAACCTGTCGAAAGTGGTGCATGGGCAACCGAGAGAGGTTAAGATCATTAGCCCTGTACACTATATTTTCAAGGGCATCGCGCCGGGATTCAAAGCGGGGCTATACCATTCATGGGCGGTTTCGGAAGATTCACTCCCCTCCTGCCTTGAGGTCACTGCACGTTCAGGCGAAGGGATCATCATGGGGCTTGCTCATAAGGATCTTGATGTATGCGGATTGCAATTCCACCCCGAGTCGGTCATCACTGATCACGGACAGGGAATGATGGATAACTGGATCGCCCGGTGAACAGGGCTTACGTCTGCATCGGCACCTCGATCAGGAGGATGTCTGAAGCAGTTTCCGCCTTTACATTCACCCTCAATGTGTCTGAAACGCCAAGCCCGTCGCGGGTTTCAAGCTTCGTACCGTCAACATCCGCAGTCCCGTTGATCATCATGATATAAACTCCATGCGAGGGATCATGAAGCTCATAATCCGCTGCTTTACCTTTGTCAAGCAAGATCCTTGAGAACCAGGCCTGCTGGTTCAGCATCAGCGCTCCTTCTTCATCAGGAGCTACCAGTATTTGCCAGCGGTTCAACCTGAGGGCGGGATCGAATTCTTTCTGGTCATACCTCGGCGTAATGTTCTTCTTTGAAGGGAAGATCCAGACCTGGAAAAGGTTCACAGTGGCTTCGGGATCGGCATTATATTCGGAATGAAAGATGCCTGTTCCTGCACTCATCACCTGGACTTCGTTCGGCCCGATCTGCTGTGTATGCCCCATGCTGTCCTTATGCTCCAGCGTTCCTTCCAGGACGATGGTGGTGATCTCCATATTGTCGTGGGGGTGACGGCCGAAACCTTCTCCTCCCGCAATATAATCGTCGTTAAACACTCTCAGCGAACCGAAATGTATCCTTGAAGGGTCATAATAACTGGCAAAGCTGAAAGTGTGCCAGGTGTCGAGCCAGCCGTGGTCTGCATGACCACGACTGCTCCCCCTGAAAATTATGGATTTCATAAAATTCCTTTCTTACTGAACTTTTGCAAGTTCGATATTCAATGCAAGTTTCACTTCATCGGCAACTACCATTCCACCGGCTTCGGTGATGGCATTCCAATGCAGGTTAAAATCCTTGCGGTTAAGTTTCCCGTTAAGTTCAAACCCGGCTTTGATGTTGCCATAAGGATCCTTCATGATGCCGCCGAATTCGACTTTCATGTCGATGGGGCGGGAAGTGCCGCGGATGGTGATATCGCCGCTCATCAGGAATTCATCTCCTGAAGTCTTTTTAAATGAGGTCGACTTAAAAGTAAGTTTGGGATGATTTGCTGCATCGAAGAAATCGACTGATTTCAGGTGGCCGTCACGGTCGCCGACACCGGTGTTAATGCTGTCAACATCCGCTGAAAATTCAACCTCTGCATCGCTGAAATCATCGCCATTGGATAAAAGCATGCCTTCAAATTTTTCGAATTTGCCGGTCACCGTTGAAATCACAAGATGCTTTACTTTGAAATTGATCTCTGAATGATAAGGGTCAATTGCCCATTTTGTTTTTGCTGTTTCCATGATTGTTTTTTTAAGGAATTGCCGGCTTGTTTTGTTGCCGGGGTATCCGATGGTTTGTGTTTGTTTTGTTTGATGCAGCAAAATTACCACGGTCCCTGTTCACCGGAAATGTATAAATCATGGTTTCAATTGGAAAAATCATGGTTCCTCAGCCAACTGCCTGCCGGCTGCCCTTTGCTGACTGCCGACTGCTGACTAAATGTTTAGTTCAACATTGATTGTGTCTATTCCTGCAGACCTGAATATTCCCCCGGCCCTTTCGGGATCCGTTGAGAATCCAAGCATGAAGCCTCCCCCTCCTGATCCGCACAGTTTAAGGTAAAAGCTGTCTTCGGCCAGTCCCCGGGCCCATATTTCACTTAGTTTTCCGGGTATCAGCCAACTCATATTCTCCAGCTGGAACCGTGAAAGATCTTTAACAGCCCCGGTGAATGCCGCCCCGTTTCCATCGGCCAGGCAGGAAATACAAATGTTATTCAGCCTCCCGAGTTCTTCCCCTGGCCCTGGTCCCCCTGTGCCCTGCCTGAATTCTTTTACGGTTCTGCGGATGAGTACCGACGTTTCTTCCTTCTTTCCGGCATCGGCAAGGAACACCTGCATCTCCGAAGGTATAGCACCACAGAGGTCTGCCTGAACTATACTTCCTGATCCCTGCAGCCTGAGCGGCATGTCAAGATAAGACAACATGGGATCGAATCCCGAGCTAAGGCCATGGAACCACGATTCCATCAGGATAAAGAACGACCTGAGGGAACGCCGGTTTTCGTCGCCGGGACTCTCAATGGAGCTTATAGGATCCCTTGCGTAATTGCCGTAAATTGCGGCACACAAGGCACCGGAGCTGCCGATCCCGCTCCTGGAAGGGATGTCAGATTCAAGAAATAAACCCTTATCTATGTCCTCGCCGAGCTGATCAAGATCAAGGACATCTTTTATTTCCTTGTTGCTGCAGAGCCACTCATTATAATATTTTTCGAGGACGCTGTTTCCCTGCCCTCGACCCTTCATGTTTTCTTCTGAAGGCAGGGCCAGGCTTGCCCCGAAACGCCTGAATGGCAATCCCAGGGCTTCATATCCCTGGAGCAGTGAATACTCCCCTATAAGAAGGATCTTCGACGGATATCTGCGCCCTGGTTTCATACTGCGTCGTTCTCCCGGGAAATACGGATGGGGCCTTCACCGCGCTTATCGTCTATGAAACGGCCGTCGGTACAAAATTCAAGGAGTTGTTCCCTGATAAAGTTTTTAATACTTAAGGAATGTGCTGCAGGATAAAGAAGGTGAACATTAGGGCCCGCATCGAGGGTGAAACAGGCAGGAAGCCCTTTCGTGCGCGCTTCTCTTATCTTTTGAATTACCTGCAGGGTTCCGGTATGCATCAGTATATTGCTGCCTTTGGATGTCATGATGAGTGAATGCAGGCTAAGGGCCTCGTTCTCGATCACTGAGGCAAACTGCTCAAAGTCGCCGGTCTGCATGGCCTGCAGGCATGCTGCAAGGTTTTGCCTGGCCTGTAAATATCTTGCTGATGCCAACGGATGCGAGTCCATCAATGCATGCCCTGCCGTACTCGGCAATGACTTTGCTTCAGCCGAAACGATAAGGATAGCATCGTGAATTTCAAGGAAATCATTATGGACTGCCAATTTCAATGGTATCGCCCGTTCATCCGAAGAACCCTGTATCAGCGGGGTTTCACCCCATACGGTATATCCGCCGTAAACCGAGCGGCTCGCACTCCCGGAACCCAAACGGGCCAGGCCTGATGCAATCCGCCGGAATTCATGATCAGAGAATTGCTTTCCAGAGATCATTTCATCGATATCGAGGACACAGAGGGTAAATGCCGAAAATCCTGAAGCGGATGAGGCTATGCCTGCAGAATCAGGAAAGCTGTTGCTTGTCTCCGCCTCGAAAGAATATCCATCAATCCAGGGGAACACCGGTTTCAGCACAGAGAGGAAGGTTTCAAGCCCGGGCATGAAAGGATGAGCGGGATCGGCATTGACTGAGATCATCTCTCCGTTACCTCCCGGGATCGCTGTAAGGCATGTCCTGCTCACAGCCCTGGCCAGGGTCATGCTCAGGGAGGGGTTCGCGGGGAGCTGCCTGCCCTTTTTACCCCAGTATTTTATAAATGCTATGTTCGACGGGCTTTCCCAGGTAACGCTGAGATTGCCTCCCCTGGTCAGGGCCGGGGATGAATGAATGACGGGGGCAACAATTTCATTCGGTTCACTGCAGATGTCATCGTAGGTGAACACCTCCGTTATCCCGTAATCCTCAAGAATTTGTTCAACTACATCGATGGGCTGCATGCTTACGAACATGGCGAAATCGCCGCCCCATGCACCCAGTGATTTAACTGCACCGGGGAAATCCGGAAACCGGGTCTTCAGCACATCCCGGTGAAGGATGCGGCTTAATATGGCTTCATGTTCATGGACCAGTCTGCATAATTCTTCGGGACGTACTGCATTGCCTATGGCAAACGACAGTTCGGAGATCCTCGCGATATCTTCATTTAAAAATTTCGCTGAAGCTTTGAATTTCTCGACTTCAACCGGGCTGTCTTGTTTCTCACCAAGCCAGGCAAAATATGCATGGTTTTTAAGTGCTGTTCCCGGGCGCATGAGTGAAACAATGGCTTCTTCAGGGTTGAACCCATGCCCGGGATCAAGCTGATAAAATACCGGCCCTGCCGAGGATGCGCAGGCTATATCATAACCAGAACCATTGGAAACACTTTTATAAAGAGCGGCTGCACCGACCCCGGCCCATTGTGCCACAAGGGATATAAGGCTTGAACTGCTGCCAAGCCCCCATTCCAGGGGATAATCGGCTGTCACTCTCACATTCCATCCCTGCCCTGGTTCAATGAATGAGGGGTTGAGTATCCTTGCCTGCCTGAGCAGGTTTTCAAGGAATTTTGAAATTCCCTCCTTGCCTCTGAGTTCGGTGTCGGGTGAGACCACTTTAAGGGACTCCGAATCAATCACAGCACGGAACCACACCCCTGAGCTGTCCTCGCTGGTCCATTGCAGGAACCTCCCGCAAATTTTCTCCTGCTGCATCACCTGTCCGAATCTCAATGGAACAGCCAGGGCCCTGACTCCCGACAGCACAAGGTATTCCCCCGAGATTAGCAGTTTGCCTCTTGCAGTGAAAGTTGTTTCCCCTGCTTTCGAAATTGCAGATGCTTCTTTGGGTTCAGTTCGCGCTTGCATCGATGAAATGTTTTACTGCATCGTAACTGATCTTTTTTCCTGAAAAATATTCTTCCGCTTTTTTACGAGAGTCTGCATTCATATTCATGGAATTCAGGATATTGGAAAGATGCAGCCGCATATGGCCTTTCTGTATCCCTGTCGTGACAAGGCTTGTGAGTGCAGCAAAGTTACTGGCCAGGCCTGTTGAAGCCACAATGGCCATCAGCTCCCGGGCGTTGGGATTGCCTAGTATCTCAAGAGCAAGCCTTGCAAGGGGGTGGAGGTTGGTGATACCACCAACAGTTCCTATTGCGAGAGGGATGGTTAGTGAAATTGTAAGGATGCCGTTAACTGTACGGCAGCTGCTAAGGGAGCGGTACACCCCGTCCCTGGCGGCAAAGGCATGAGCGGCTGCTTCTGCCGCCCTGTAATCGTTCCCTGTTGCCATCAGCACCGCATCAACCCCGTTCATGATTCCTTTGTTATGGGTAACGGCCCTGTAGGCATCCCCTTCGGCGATGGTATATGCCAGCATGATCTTCTCTGCAAATTCATCAACAGAAAGGTTCCCTGCAAAAGGCCTCAGTTCTGCCAGGCTGCAGGAGGCTTCAACTGTGACCCTGCAATTCTCATTGTAATTGCTCAATATGGACATGATGTGCTGGTAACGCCTTTCTTTCACATGGTTGTTCATGGCAAGGTAAGCCTCCATCCCCTCGGCCAGTTCTTCGAGGCAGGTGTTCATGAAATTGGCACCCATCGAATTCACTGTATCCACTTCCAGCTCCAGCTTATAAAGCTTTTCCATGATCCCGCAGGCATCGATCAGCCTCAGGTTAAGCACACCGCCTCCCCTTCTTACCATGCTGGCCGTGGTCTTCTTCAGCCTGTCAAGAAGGAATAAATGAATATGGTCCCAGTGCTGATGCAGAAAACGAGGATCGGTGAACCAGCGGAAATACACATGCCCCAATTTTACCGTTGATACCTGCTTTACAGTGAAGCCTCCCCTCTCGGCCCAGAAACGGGCTGCATGTGATGCGGCTGCAATGACCGAACTTTCTTCTATCGCCATCGGCACATGATATACCCTGCCGTCAACCATTACATTGGGCGCAATACCGAATGGAACATGGAAACTGCTGATGGTGTTTTCGCTGAGCTCGAGGAAACTCTTTCGCGTGGCCGGATCTTCGGCCAGGTAACTTTCCATCTCCTGCTCCGTCGGTCCAGGCCAGCGGCATAAAGCTGCAATAAGACGCCTCTTTTCTGTATGGCTTAATTTTGAAAATCCCTTGATTATCCTGCCTTTCATTCCTGTTCTTTTATCTTTAAAAATGCACGCGCAAACTTCAGGCCGCTGATCTGCCCGGCGATATACATCCGCAGGTCTTCATAGTCCCCCCTTGCCACGGCCAGAAAAGCTGATGCCTGCCCGAAAACAGCCGGTAACAGGCTCCTCGAAATATGATAATACCCGTCGAGAAAATTCTTTATGCCTCCCGAGATGATGATCTGCCTGCACCCTGATCCCTTGCTTTCAGCAACCAGCCTGTTGATGGTTTCAATCATATCCGAAGCTGTGTTCCCTATCATTGCCAACGGACCGTAAAGCTCCCTCTGCCATGCGGTGCTGCGGGCCAGCTCAACTTTTGCAAAGTTCGTCCCCCCGAAAGCAGCCAGCTCAAATGCTTCAATGGGAAGGCTCATCACCCTGGCAATACTCACCGGGCCCATGCCCTGCCCCACTTCCTTAACAATCAATTTAAGCCTGCTCAACTCAAGAAATTCCTGAATGGTTTCAAAAGGAGGATTTTTCAAAACATCTCCTTCCATCTGTAACCATTCCTGCACCGGGTTAACATGAACGATCAGGCCGTCGGCCCTTAAGCGTTCAACAAGTTCCACAAGCCTTCGCCAGCTGCCGTCAAACAGCATGTCTTCAAGCTGGACTATCCCTATATTGGCATATAAGGGGAGCTCATCCCCGATTACCGGACGCATGTCAAAATCGGGCAGGTAAAGGTCGTTTGCAAGCAATATCCTGCAGGATCCCAGGCCCATTCCCATCCCGAACTCCCTGCATGCCCTTGCAAGATTGGTGTTGATGGTCCTGGCAAGCGCCGTACCCCCTGTCATGCTCGATACCCATATCGGCACCCTGAGGGTCTTCCCCAAAAATGTAAAAGGCGGTATCTCCCCCTGGCGGTGAGAGCCTGTCATAGGTTCATAATCAAACCTGCGGTCTATCTCTGCACCGGCTGCCTGAGAAGAAAATGCTAACTCAATATGGTCGTTTTTCCTGGCTTCCATTAAACATAAAAAGCCAGCAAAGTTAATTTAAATCAGTCTAAATAAAACAATAATTTAAAAATTACTGTGGATGTGATCCTCATCAGATCAATCGGGGTCCCTTCAGCTCAAATGCAGATGGATTGATACGCGCGTCTCAGCCTGAATGTGTTTGCCTGAACTCCAGTACGGACTGCCCGGCGCCGGTTTTGAAAAATTTACTGAAATGGGAAGGGTCGTCAAAGCCCAGGTCAAATGCTATTTCCTTGCTGCTTTTTGCTGTGAAGACCGCCGTTCTTTTTGCTTCAAGGAGGATACGGTGTTGTATGAATTCCTTGGCGGAGGTGCCAACATTCAATTTGATCACTTCATTCAGATAATTAGGGCTGACGTTCATGGCTCCTGCGTAATCCTTTACCTGGTGCCACCGGCTGAACCTGGTTTCCACGAGGTTTTTGAACCTCCTGACCATCGCTTTTCCAACTTCAATATCCTGGGTATTGGTATTTGGGAAAAGGCTGCAATGCGAATTGCATTCAATCAGGAAGAGTTTCAGGTATGCTCCCAGGGTTTCCAGTTTCATCTCCTGGTCCGAGGCATAGGCATCCTTAATATGGCTGGCAAACTGCAGGAGGTTCTCCAACCTGGGTCCCGAAAATGGCAAGGCAGGAGTTTCACTGCTGTCGCGGAAAAGCCTGAGATTGGAAATAAAATCTTCGCGTATGCTGTTCTTCATCAGGAACTCAGGCGTGAACAGGATAACCAGTCCCGTGGTTTCAGGGCCTGAAATGATTTGGTGGACCTGGTTCGGGCTAACAAAAAAGATATGATGCGGCAGTATAGGGTATTCATTGAAATCAACCACATGCCTTCCCGAACCGCTGAACGGCCAGATGACCGAATAATAATGATGACGGTGAGGATCATCGGCTATCCCCTGCTGGCGGTCGGCAATCTCTTCCATAGTCCTCAGAACAAAAGATGCCGGAATCCCGTTATCAAGCAACTCGAGGCTGTAAATTTTTTTCTGCATTATTTTTCCGAATGAAGGAGATCAGTTGCTTTGCACCTCACCGCCTGCTAATGTTTCACATCCAAAGTATCAATGGCGAATTTTACAGGAACGACCAGGCTTGATTCAATCGGTTTGCCATCAGTTTCGGCAGGTTTCCATTTCGGCATGAGTTTTATCACCCTCACCGCCTCTTCATCGCAACCTGCTCCTATCCCCCTCATTGCAGAAACATTATCCACGGAGCCGTCCTCTTTAACAGTGAATCCTACGTACACCTTACCCTGGAGTTTTAACTTGAGCGCCTTGGGCGGATATTTCAGGTTCCTGTGAATGAACTGGAATATAGCCGGATTTCCACCGGGGAATTCAGGCTGCCTGTCAATTTTCTTAAGTGTATAATCCTCCTCTTTCACAGGGTTGCCCTGGACTGGTTTTTGATGCCTTGGCGGAGACAGTACTGCAGGTCCTGCCTGTGATTCGTAAGAATTATACTGGGCACGACATGGCATACCGGTGACGATCCCTGCAAACATCAGTAACCCCAGAATCAGGGCTTGCATTGTCGTGTTCATTGACCTTCCCTGTCCCATATATGAAACATAAATTCCCATCAGCACAAACATATAATAAATTTCAGGGACCGGCAATATTTTTCAAGGATTTGTTTATTACCGCGGATTTCCTCAAATTTGACAAGGCAAAATCCCCGGGGTATGAAATTTTCGCTCAAAAAGATGTTCCGTGAAAATATCAAATGGAATATTGTTTTTCTTGCACTGGTTATTTTTACAGTGTTTTTCATCCCGGTTTTTTCAGTCACTCTTGAGAAAATCCTCTATGACCTGTCGTTCACTCTTATATTTTTTCTCGGATACATCACTTCCAACAGGAGACACCCTGTGTTTCTTCCATTATCGATCTGCGCCCTGATCCTGATCTGGGTTTCAGCAGTCTTTAAAATGCCAGTTTTATTTGCATTTTCTATTTCAATGAACATCCTGTTTTTCGTGATGGTTACCTGGTCACTGATAAGACATCTCATTGAATCAAAATCTGTCACTATACGCCTGATATTTGATGCCATAATCATTTATCTCCTGATCGGGCTGATCTTTGCAATGATTGTAAGCCTGGTCGACAAATTTGATCCCGGGGCCTTCCGTTATCCCGTTGCAGGAGGGAGCGCTCCCGTGTTTCATCTTAATGATTTTATTTATTTTACGTTTACCACCTTATCCACCACGGGTTATGGTGATATCATCCCCCTGAAACCTTATACCCGCTCCCTTTCCATCCTGATTGCCATTACAGGCCAGATGTATATCGCAATAATAATTTCCATGCTGGTGGGCAAGTATGCCGCCTCAGCCCGGGAAGACAGGAAGGATGAATAAGGTAATACTGAAGAAAAATCCTTTTTTTCGTTTATGGCTTCAGCCCGGCTTCAAGCCAGTCTTTTACAAACTCAACCCAGATGTCAAGCTTGTCGAAAAGCTGCTCAGTAGGCGGATAAGGTATGATCACGTTCGGACTGATCCCGATATTATCGATTGGATTATCGGGAAGCCGGCGGGAACGGGTCATAGGATACCTCATATAGTATTTTCCTGAAGGCAGGTCAATAGGGACAGAATTGGAATAATCAAGCACTCCTGCCGTATTCTGATTACCGAATAAGGTGACTTTCTTACTTGTTTTTGCAGCCAGGAGAAACTGCTCGGCTGAAGATCCGTTGCCTTCATTGATGATGATGCCGACCTGCCGGGGATTCCGGTAGACAGTATCTTCTTTTACAATTTTATCTTTACCCATCATCGGATGGACCACATACCCCCCGGGATTCTTTTTCATTTCATCCAGCAAAACCTTTGTCCATTTTATGTCCTCAGAGCTTTGGCCCTGGACGGGATTTTTCAGTGCATCTTCATACAATTTAATATTATCCTCACAGGCATACCATTCGACCCCTTTACTAAAATAAGGATCGGTATAGATCAGGCTGAAAAGCAACTGCCATTCATCGTCCTGCCCGCCCCCGTTGTTCCTCAGGTCAATGACCAGGTTGGGCCTCGTCATTATATCCTGCCAGTGATCCCTGATCACTTTTTCAATCTTATCTTTAAACCCGTCGAAGCCGTTAGCCCTGATAAAGAAGGTGCTGTCGCTCAGGATCCCAAAGGTGAAAAAGGTGTTGCGTCCGTTAGGGTGAAGCGGTATATAGGACTTCATAAGGGCCAGGTCGTTCCTTGGCGAAGCCGATTTCCTGACCAGGAAACTCTGGTCGTGTATCTCAAGCACATGCCTGTTCACATGCAGGCTGGCCATGGTTTTCCTGACCCTCGCCCCTTTCCAGGTAGTATGCAGTTTTACTTTGAAGAGGGTATCGCCTGCCGGCGGATTGCTAAGCCCGTCTGTTCCTGCTGCTCCCGTCGGTGCGAATTCAAACATCACCTGCCCGGGCTTCCATCCACGGTAACTCACCGAAATACCAAGGTAATTCCGAGTTGCAGTATCCCTTATAACAGCCATCTCTCCCCAGCCCGAAATCCATAGCCCTTCAGGGGTCCGCGATCCGGCAGTCCTCCTGAAAAGCTCAATGGTATCGACGGAAATATTCCTGCCGTAACTGGAAGTGTCTTCCTCCACCCAATCCTTGTCAGGTCCCGGGTTCACGCGAACCTTGAGATGATGGTCAGTGAAAAATCCGCAGTACTCATCCAGGTATAGCCAGCATGAATCTGGATACTTTTCAATCTTTTTCCGGAGGTCCTGCTCCAGGCGGGCAAGCTCCGTCACCTTATCCCCCCTGATCTTGACATCATAACCGGGGTAATCTGCCCTGATCTTTTTGACCACAAAATCGAAATCGGTAAGACATGACGATTGCTGTGAAACAGCAACGCTCCCGCCGAGCAGCAGGACGAACAATGGAAGAAATGATTTTTTTAACATGGCATGAAGTTCTTACACAAAAATAATAATTTAATATCTTTACTTAAATTTTATTCATGCCGGTTCGCAAACATCCTGCATCCTGCATCCCGAATCCTAAAGCCTCCCAATTCCCAAACCCATGTCACGCCGCAAAAAAATTCTCTCGTTCATAGTGATACCGGCCCTGGTCATCATGGTATCATTAGCCATCATCCAGGTCTTCCATAAAAAAACTTCAGGACCCCTGGTTCACGTCAATCCTGCCTTCAGGCAGTATGTACAGGCATTCACCTCAGGGCTGGTACCCTCCCATTCCACGATAAAGATCAGGATGAATGATGAGTTTGTCGATTCCTCTTCCATGAACATCCCTGTAAAAGAAGACCTGCTGAGGATCAGCCCATCGGTCAAAGGGACCACCTTCTGGAGCGACAGCCGTACCATTGAATTCAGGCCCGACGAGCCCCTGCCCCATGATATGGTCTATACAGTGGAGTTCTGCCTGTCAAAACTTCTCACAGTACCCTCCACTCTTAAAACCATGGTATTCCAGTTCAGGACCATCCGCCAGGATTTTGATGTGGGCATCGACAATCATAAAGCAATCTCGGAATCGGACCTGACTAAAGAAGTCCTTGCCGGAACAATTTTTACAGCCGATGTGGCGGATGACAAACAGGTGGAACTGATGCTCACCGCGAACCAGGACGGGAATTCGCTGCCTGTTACCTGGCAGCATGATTCAAAGAACAACAAGCATTTTTTCCAGCTTGGCTCCATTGTAAGGGACGACAGGGTATCGACAGTGAATCTTAACTTAAACGGGAGCCCCATAGGGTCATCCTCAAATAAGGAATTTACTGAAGAGATACCGGCCCTGGGCGATTTCAGGTTTATTGAGATCAGGAATATTGCATCGGGAGATCCCTACTTCGTGCTTCGGTTTACCGACCCTCTCAAACATGACCAGAACCTCGAGGGCCTTGTCCATATCGGGAAATACACCAACCTCAGGGTCACCTCCCAGGATAATGAACTCATCGTATACCCTCCTGCACAGCTTGAAGGCAGCCCTATGATTACCGTTGAACCCTGGCTCAGGAACTGCCAGGGGAAAGAACTGGGCCGGCGAATGGTGCAGAAAATTTCCCCCGAGGAGAACAAACCCATGGCCAGGTTCGTTGGCAACGGCGTGATCATGCCTTCATCCAACGGGATGCTGCTCCCCTTTGAAGCGGTCAACCTGAAAGCGGTTGAAATTAAAGTCATCCGCGTATATGAAAATAATATACTGCAGTTCCTGCAGGTAAATGAGCTTGGGTCAGCCGACGACCTTTCAAGAGTTGGAAGGGTGGTGCTGAAGAAAACAGTGCCACTTAACGGGGCAGCGGACTATGGGCGATGGAACAGGTATTCCATTGACCTTTCAACCCTGATGAAAGCCGAACCCGGGGCGATCTATTCGGTTAGCCTCAGTTTTAAAAAGCAGTATTCGACTTACCCCTGCACTGAAGAAGTGAGCCGGAATCTTCAGGATATGGTTGTCATCCAGAACCACGAACGCGAGAATGAACCCAACAAATGGGGATATTACAGTTACTATGAGGATGAGGAAAATGATAACGGTGGATGGAATAACTACCAGTGGAACGAACGCGACAACCCCTGCAAGGCTTCCTATTATTTCAACCGCAGGGTTACGCGCAATGTTTTCGCATCGAACCTTGGAATGATAGCCAAGGGAGGCGCAGAAAATGAATTTATTGTCTTCGTCACTGACCTTATCACTTCAAAACCATTATCGGGAGTAAAAGTCGAATTCTACAACTACCAGCAGCAGATCTTAGGTAATGCCAGTACCGACGGGGATGGGATGGCGACAGCCAAACTTGCATCCAAACCTTTCTTTGCAGTGGCAATGAAAGACAAGGAGAAGGCTTACCTGAAGCTCGCCGAAGGCAACTCCCTTTCTCTTTCCATGTTCGATATAGGAGGAGAGCCGGTTCAGAAAGGCATTAAAGGATTCATTTACGGCGAAAGGGCTGTGTGGAGGCCTGGTGATTCTATTTACCTGACCTTCATCCTGGAGGACAAAAGCAAGAAACTTCCTTTAAACTACCCTGTGAATATGGCTATGTACAACCCGGCAGGTCAGATGGTTATCCGTCTTGTACTCAATTCTTCAGTGAATGGATTCTATGCATTCAAAACAGCAACCCAGCCTTCCTCGCCGACAGGGAACTGGCTCGCGAAAGTGAAAGTTGGAGGTGTGGAATTTCAGAAGACAGTGAAAATTGAGACTGTCAAACCCAACCGCCTTAAGATACGGCTGGATTTCAGCAAAGCATACCTTGCAAAAAACAGGATACCCCCGGCACAGCTTGAAGCAAGCTGGCTTACGGGGGCAACCGCCAGGGGGCTTAAAGCGGAAGTCAACCTCACCCTCACAAAATCGGTCACCGCATTTAAACAGTTCCCGGCCTATACCTTCGACAATCCTTCGGCAGGCTTTGCCGCAGAGAATATCAGCGTTTTCGAAGGAAAGCTCAATAATGAAGGCCAGGCGGTGATAACACCTGTGATCCATGTCACCAACGTCGCCCCGGGGGTGCTTAATGCAGCTTTCGAGACCAAGGTTTTTGAAGAAGGAGGCGACTTTTCCATAGACCGTTTTACCATACCTTATTATCCCTACGTTTCCTTCGCAGGCCTAAAGGTTCCGCTTCCTTCGCAGAATGACAGGGTTTTATATACAGACAAGTCTTACGATATCGACCTGGTGAATGTTGATCCCGAAGGGAATGTTGTTCCTTCGAACAGGCTGAAAGTTGAAGTGTTCAAACTGGAATGGAGATGGTGGTGGGATGATTCGGAAAGAAGTTCAGCCGACTTTGTATCCACATCCCATCTCAGGCCGGTGGATTCAGCAACTGTCAGGACTTCAGGAGGAAAAGGCGTTTACAAGTTCAGGATTGATTATGATGAGTGGGGAAGATACCTCATAAGGGTTACCGACAGGATGTCGGGTCATATTGCAGGGAAGATAGTGTATGCCGACTGGCCCGGTTATTTCAGGATGCCCGGGGGTGAAAAACAGGCGGCTTCCATGATCACCCTCACCACTGACAAATCGAAATACTCAGTTGGTGAAACAGTCAAAATAAGCCTCCCTACCTCCCCCGACGGACGAGCTTTGCTGACCATTGAAAACGGGTCTGAGGTGCTGAAGTCATTCTGGACACCTACCAGCAAGGGAAGTACGGATATCAGTTTCAAGGTGACTGCTGATATGGCGCCCAACTGTTACGCATTTGTCACCCTGATCCAGCCTCATGCACAAAGCAAGAATGACCTTCCGATACGATTGTATGGCGTTGTTCCAGTGTTCGTGGAAGATAAGCAGACTCACCTGAAACCTGTCATAAGTGTAAAAGGCAAACTGGTCCCCGGGGAACCGGCTTCTATAACTGTGAGTGAAGCCGGCGGCAGGCCCATGTCCTATACCCTTGCCGTGGTGGATGAAGGCCTGCTTGACCTGACCCGCTTCAAAACCCCTGATCCATGGAGTGTTTTCTACGCCAGGGAGTCCCTTGGAATCAAAACCTGGGACCTGTTCGACCAGGTGATGGGTGCTTTCAGCGGAGACTTGCAGAGGATACTGAGTATTGGCGGTGACCTTGAACTCCACCGGGGAGGACTTAAAGCCAACCGTTTTAAACCGATGGTGAAGTTCTTCGGCCCCTTTGAACTCAGGAAAGGCGAAACCCGCACTACCACCTTTAAAATGCCTGAATATATCGGATCGGTGAGAGTGATGGTGGTTGCGGCATATGACGGGGCCTATGGTTCCGCAGAGCAGGCTGTGCCTGTGAAAAAGCCACTGATGGTGCAGGGAACTCTTCCCAGGGTGCTTGGACCGGGAGAAACAGTGAAGCTCCCGGTAAGCGTGTTCGCCATGGAAAAGAATATGAAGAATGTTAAAGTCACCATTGATGTGAATGAGTTCTTCCAGGTTAATGGCCTGAACAGCCGGGAACTGACCTTCAGCGGAATCGGTGACCAGCTTGTCAATTTTGATCTGAAAGCTGGCCTGATGACAGGTATCGCGAAGGTCAGGATCACAGCAGTGAGCGGGAAAGAAAGGGCCGAAAACAAAATAGAGATCGACATCAGGAATCCCAATCTTCCGGTGACGGATGTGTTTGAAAAGAGCATCCCGCCGGGTGGAAACTGGAGCCAGGATTTCGTCCCGCGGGGCATACAGGGCACCAATTCAGGCTCCCTTGAACTTTCATCAATGCCTCCGCTGGACCTTGAGAAATGGCTGTCGTACCTGATCCATTATCCTTATGGGTGCGTGGAACAGACCACTTCCTCGGCTTTTCCCCAGCTTTACCTGAAAGATATGGTGGAACTCAGTGCTGAGGCCAAAACCCGGACCGAGCAGAACATCAAATCGGCCATGCAGATGCTGAGGTCGTTCCAGTTATCGAACGGAGGGCTAACTTACTGGCCTGGCTCGGCATATACCGATGACTGGGCAACCTGCTATGCCGGGCACTTTATGCTCGAAGCCGAGAAAAAAGGCTTTACTGTTCCTCCGAATTTCCTGGCGGCATGGAAAGTATACCAGAGGGAAAAAGCTGTTTCCTGGACATACAATTCCAGCTTTTTCAACAGTGACCTGGTTCAGGCATACCGATTGTATACCCTTGCCCTGGCAAGGGTACCCGAGATGGGAGCCATGAGCAAGCTTATTGAGAAAAAGGATCTTTCACTCACTGCAAAGTGGAGGCTGGCGGGAGCCTATATCCTGGCCGGGAAACCGGAGGTTGCCCAGCATCTTACCAACGGTATTGGAACAGCCGTCGAGACATACAGCGAACTTTCAGAAACATTCGGCAGCGGCCTGCGCGACAGGGCCATGATACTTGAGGTCCTCAACCTTCTGAATATGAAGACCAAAGCAGCCCCTCTGGCCAGGGATATTGCTGCAGAACTATGCAGCTCGGGCTGGCTCAGCACCCAAACCAGCGCTTATTGCCTGATCGCACTCAGCGGCTTCTATCCCCAGCAGGGAGGCAGCGGACTTAACGCTTCCTATAGTATTGACCAGGGTGAAAATGGGGTTGTCAAAACCGACCGTTCGCTGTCGGTCAGCAGCATTGATCCTAAACCCGGGCGCAAACAAACCCTGAAGGTGGTCAATAATGGGAAGAATCTGCTTTACGCAAGGTTGCTCCTTCGTGGAATACCGGCCAACGGGGATTCGTCATCCGCCAGCAACAACCTTAAGATTTCGGTATCATATCGGGGCCTTAAGAAGGAACCCGTAGCCGTGAACAGAATTGCCCAGGGCGAAAGCTTCATTGCAGAAGTCAGAGTCACCAATCCCGGTCTGAGGGGTGCATACAGGAATCTGGCACTGAACCAGGTGTTTCCTTCGGGCTGGGAGATTATGAACGCAAGGATGAGTGAGATGGCCCAGTCCCTGACAAAGACTTCCGATTTTACTTACCAGGATGTGCGTGACGATAGGGTTCTGACGTATTTCGACCTGGCTGCCGGGGAAAGCAAGGTGTTCAGGGTCATGCTGATAGCTGCTTACCAGGGCAGGTTCTACCTCCCTCCTGTTCAGTGTGAAGCCATGTACGACCATTCGATCAATGCCCGGGCCGCCGGCTGCTGGGTAAGCGTGGGGAATTGAAATGGCTGAGCGACGGAAGTTGCGTCTGAATCTCAACCGGCGCTGGTACTATTGGTTTGCTGCAGTATTGCTGGTTTATATCATGCTGCTGATAGCCTGGCCCCGGCATTTGTTTCGCGACCCGTCATCAACCGTCGTATATGACAATGAAATGAGGCTCCTCGGGGCCAGGATCTCTCCCGACCAGCAATGGAGGTTCCCCGAGAGTTCAGGTGTGCCTTTGAAGTTCAGCAAAGCCATCATCTGTTATGAGGACCAGTGGTTCCGTTTCCATCCGGGGTTCAACCTCGTGGCAATGATCAGGGCGGTTGCCCTCAATATAAGGCATCATAAGATTGTCAGCGGAGGAAGCACCATCAGCATGCAGGTGATCCGCCTGGAGAGGAAAAACAGGGAGAGAACCTATACTGAAAAGGCTATTGAGGTAAGCCTTGCTTTGTTAATGGAACTTACCTCTTCAAAACAGGAGATTCTCAGGCTTTATGCTTCCCATGCTCCTTTCGGAGGCAATGTGATAGGAATTGAAGCGGCAGCGTGGAGGTATTTCGGTATTAATGCCGACCAGCTTTCATGGGCCCAGGCAGCAACCCTGGCCGTGCTGCCGAACAGTCCGGGCCTTATCTATCCGGGGAGGAACCCCCGCAACCTGCTGGCCAAACGTAACCGCCTTCTCGATCGTTTGTGGTACCAGGGGAAGATAGACCTTGCCACCTGCGAACTCGCAAAGTGTGAACCTTTGCCGGGTAAACCTTATCCGTTGCCCCGGCTTGCCCCTCACCTGCTCGACCGCATTGCAATGGAAGGTTACAGGGGTGAAAAGGTGCAAACTACCATTAACGGGATGCTCCAGGAAAGGGTGAACAACATCCTTGAGCTTCACGGGATACAACTTGCAGCCAACGAGATCCATAATGCTGCAGCCATTGTACTGGAAGTGAAGACAGGGAGAGTACTGGCATATATAGGAAACCTCAGGCGAAGCGGAAAGACCGATCACGGCAATGATGTGGATGTGATCATTTCCCCGCGAAGTACCGGCAGCATTATGAAACCCTTTCTTTACGCTGCAATGCTTAACGATGCGCTTATCCTTCCCAATACCCTGGTTCCGGATATACCTGTACAGATTGGCGGTTTCATTCCCGAAAATTACAACCTCACTTACGACGGGGCCGTACCTGCGAAACGGGCTCTTTCAAGGTCCCTGAACATCCCTGCTGTAAAGATGCTTCAGACTTTCGGGTATACCCCGTTTTACAACCTTCTGAAAAATATCGGGATGGGCACCCTCACCAAACCATCCGATCATTACGGACTGGCAATCATCCTGGGAGGGGCTGAAGCGAAACTCTGGGACCTTACCGGGATGTATGCTTCAATGGCCCGCAGCCTGGAGCATTATACCCATGGGCACCAGGGTTACAGCAAGGTTGACTACCATCCCCCGGTTTTTATTGCCGGGGAGGATCAGCCTGAACCTGTTTATGAAGGAGGTTCCTCCTGGCTTGATGCCGCTTCAATCTGGCTGACTTTCGAGGCCATGGTCGAAGTAGCCCGGCCTGACGAAGACGCACAATGGCAGCAGTTCTCTTCTTCTCATAAAATAGCCTGGAAAACCGGCACCAGCTTCGGGAACCGGGATGCATGGTCTATAGGAGTGACGCCTGAATATGTGGTCGGCGTATGGGTGGGAAATGCCACGGGAGAAGGCCGGCCGGGACTCACCGGTGTGGGGGTTGCCGCACCCATACTTTTTGATATCTTTAAAACCCTCCCGCCGACAAGCTGGTTCAGGACACCTGCTGAAGACATGGTAAGGATCCCGGTCTGCCGTTACAGCGGGTACAGGGCCTCATCAATCTGCGAGTTCAAAGACACGGTATGGGTGCAGAAAAGCGGACTGCGGACTGCCGCATGCCCCTTCCACCAGGTTGTCCACCTTGACAAGACCGGGCAATGGCAGGTCAACTCGGCATGTGAATCCACAGACAATATGCAGCATGTTGCCTGGTTTGTCCTGCCTCCTGTGCAGGAATGGTACTTCCGTACAAAGAACCCCTTTTACCGCATGCTCCCCCCTTTCCGTAAGGATTGTACCCAGAACTCAGGCAGCAGGAATATGGACCTGATCTATCCTAAAGACGGGAGCTCTTTATATGTTCCTGTGGACCTCGACGGGAAAACGGGCAGCACTGTATTCAAAGCTGCCCACCATAATCCGGATGCAGTTATCCACTGGCACCTCGATGAACAGTACCTGGGATCAACCCGGCAATCACACCAGATGGCCCTTTCGCCCGAAAGGGGATTCCACAGGCTTACCCTGGTCGACCAGTTCGGTGAGTCTATAAGTATTGGTTTTGAAATCCTGACAAAGGAAAAAACATCAAAAGGAGTGCTGAATATTCATTAGGCTGACCGGAGAAATATCATTTCTGCTTCCTGATGATGAAGAAAAGGCAGGAATCATCTACCTCTTTCACCGTCACTTTGATCCCGCGTATCCAGCGGGTAAGCTCCAGGAATTTTTTCGGATGTATTGCAGAAGAGCATAATCCGTCTTTACAAACTATAGAACCGTTCTTTGTTTTCTCTGGGTCAAGATCACCTACCAGCCCTGCCTTTGACTGGAGTGTAAACCATTTCAGCCGTTGCTCCCAGAACTTCTCGGAATAAGTTGAGAATATTGCCATTCCCCCGGGCTTGGTAACCCTCAACGCTTCTTTGATCAATGCCCTCTGATCAACCTTGAAAGCCGAAAGGCCATTCTGAAGGCATAATACGACATTCATGGTGTTCGTAGCATATACCAGCTTCGTAGCATTCATGTGCTGAAGAAAATGATGCTGTACGTTCTTTAGTAACTCTTTTCCCAGAAGCAGGCTTTGCATGGAAGTGTCGACACCATGTACAAATTTTGCTTTCTTGGCCAGGAAAGGGATAAGACGACCGTAACCGCAGCCAAGATCCAGGACGATGTCTTTGCGGTTGATCTTTTTAAGGACAAAATCGATCTCAGCCTGTATATATTGTCTGACACGCGAAGGTGCAATGTCGTAACATTTCTTCAAACGCAGGGCGGATAAGGTAGTTTCGTAATGGCTGGACAAAGGAAAGAAACTTTATTGCTAATTTACAAAATCCTGATTGACAAATAAAAAAATTGCAAAGATTATTTTCAGGCAACCTTAATCATTATTCTAGGGTCTATAGAAAAATATTTATCGACAATTAGGATTTTTATTTATTTGTTTATCTTTACTGTTAGGTTTTGAACCGGGAAACTGATACCGGGGCAAAATATTGAAATAACACGCCGGCCCGGCTAAAAGGGCATCACCGGTAACCCTAATAACTTCCGGTGACAACAAGCTGAACTTGTGGGATATGGAACATCCCCTTAACCTGCCGATGACTACCGGGAGAAAAAGAAACAGTTATCCTTTGTTTCTCCCGTTCCTGGGACTTTTATTTTTTCTTTTCCCGTTTTCTGCCTTTCCTCAGCAACATAAAGATGTACCTTTTTACCTTGGACATCAGATTCCACCAGGCAACATACCCCAGACCAGCAGTTCTTCAGGCCACACATTACCCATGTACGACCCTCTGACCGGTAACCTGAATACAACCTGCCCTAATTCAAACTTTTCCCAGGGTGATTTTACAAACTGGACGGGCTGTTACGGTTGGTTCAATGCAAGCTGTAATTGCGCTACCCCGGGTTTTCTTACTACCGGCGCACATCCTTTACATAAAATAATCGCAGCCCCTGGCTGGCTTGACCACCAGACCTGTGATTCACTGCTCAATGTCTTCCCTGGCGAAGGTTATGTTGCGAGGCTGGGCGACACCGTATATACCGGAAACAGCGGGAATGTCTGTCCGCCAAATGGACGCGCAATAAAAAAGGAAGCTGAGCTGACCTACCCGATAAACGTTACCTCAAACACTTACCTGTTTATATACAGGTATGCCGTTATCCTGCAAACCGGGGGCCATGCTTCAAACCAGCAACCGGATTTCAAAATCTCAATTACAAATGCTGCAGGTACTATCCTGGACTCGACCTGCGGGTATTACTATATTACTGCACAGGTATCGGGACTGCCGGTTCCCGGATGGCACCGATGCCTGAATTCAAATGGTAATATTTACTGGAAAGACTGGACAACCGTCGGCATGGATCTGGCTCCTTACCTTGGACAAACAGTGTATGTCAAATTCAAAACCCGGGGTTGCGTATATGATACTCATTTCGGTTATGCCTATATATCAACCTATTGCACTTCCCTGATTATTCAGACCGCCCTTTGCGAAGGTGATACAACCGCAACCCTCACAGCTCCGCCGGGATTTGTAAGTTACCTGTGGAATACAGGACAAACAACAAGTGAGATAGTGGTTCCCCATCCCACAACTGGTTCAACCTATTGGGTCAAACTTACTGCATATAACGGCTGTGTCGATACGATCTGGAATACCCTGACTTATACCGTCGTTCATGCAGATTTCAATTCAAGCCCCAATTGCCCTAACCTGCCAACCCAGTTCCAGGATAATTCGACGGTTAACCAGAACCAGATTGTCAGCTGGACCTGGGACTGGGGAGACGGAACTGCTATAACCAATACTACCAACGCAGATCCAACTCACACGTACACGAACCCGGGCACATTCAATGTGAAAATGGTTGCCCATTCAACCGAAGGATGTAAAGATACCATCATCAAGCCTGTGACCATCGACACCCTTGCCATAGTCACCAATGCGCCAATGATTAAAACGATCTGCAGCGGGGACCATGTAAGCACTACCTTCACTTCCAATGTTACAACGGTTGGGTTTACCTGGATTGCAACACCGCAGCACCCACCGACAACCTCAGGCTACCATTCCAATGCAGTACTGAAAACCTATCTGAACGACACATTATTTAATGTCGGGCTCATCCCCGATACGGTCCGCTACGTCTTGTCACCTCACAACAACTCCTGCATTGGCAGGGATACCATTTATAAGGTGGTTGTCCTTCCGAAGCCCAGCCTTTCCAATACGAATTTAAGCCAGACGGTCTGCTCAGGCAGCCCGAGTATTGCTGTTACCCTGGTTCCTTTACCCGGTCCTCCGGCAGTGGTCACTTTTAACTGGACCGCATCTCCTTCAAGCCTCTTGCTTACGGGATATATTCCCTCGGCCACAGGATCTTTGAGCATCCCGGCACAGACCATAATCAACACCACCGCGATTCCCCAGTATGTGGACTACAGCATCACTGCTTACCTGCAGGCAACTTCTGCCTGCCCGGGCGATACCAAGATCTACAGGATCAATGTGAACCCCCTGCCCACTCCCTTTATTTCAGGACTGACTTCTGTTTGCGCTGGTACCAGCGGAGTGGTATACAGCACTCCCAATTTGACAGGGCATGATTACATCTGGACAGTTACCGGCGAGGTTAGTTTTACAGGCAACCACTCCAGTGCAATTACAGTTACCTGGGGAGCCGGACCAACCGGCACAGTGCGTGTACAGGAGATCGATCAGACCCAGCCAACGAACTGCAGCACAACCACTCCAATTTACAACGTAGCATTGAACGCATATCCCACACCCGTCATCAGCGGTAATCACACTCCCTGCGGTTTAAGCGTTCAGTCTTATACCCTTGGCAGCCCTCAGAACGGCCACTCTTACGCATGGACTGTGAGTGGGGGAGCTCCTGCAAGCGGAACCAGCTCAGGCATTTCAGTTACCTGGGGGAATACAAATCCCATCACTATCGCAGCAAGCGAAACCATTGACTACGGAGGAGGAGTGAGCTGCCAGGCCACAGCTCCTGCATTCAGCCTTAGTTTAATTACCTTCCCCCTGCCCGCAGGGGCCATCAGCGGGACGAACCCGGTATGCAATACCTGGACCAGAACCTATACTGTTCCTTCAATCGGAAATGCGGACAGCTATACCTGGACTTACCTCCCGGCAACAGGGGTAACCATAACCAATAACGGCGCAAGCGCCGACCTTGCTTTTGACCTCACAGCTACCAGCGGGACTTTAAAGGTCCATGGAAATAAAACAGGCTGCGGCAGCGGCCCTGATTCTCCTGTTTACCCTGTTACAGTAAATCCCCTTCCCTATATCTCGCTCACATCCTGTAACGACCCCAAAACCACGACTAGCTCCAGGCAATTCTATCTGAAGGGAGGGGTCCCGCTCGGTGGACAGTATTACCTTGACGGAGCCCTGGTGCCCGGGGGGCTCTTAACACCGGGTTCACTCTCTACCACGACCCACCAGATAACTTACAGGTATACCGACATGCATACCTGCACCAGCACATCATCTCCTGTAACGCTGACCGTTTTGTCGGGCAGCGTGCTTTCAATTTGCCCCTACAGCTTTACAGACCCCCGGGATAACTCGGTTTACTATACCCATACCCTGGGCGGCCGCTGCTGGATGCTCAGTAACCTGAATTACGGCACCCAGCTGAATCCTCAAAGCAAGCCCCAAAGCGACAACTGCACTGTTGAGAAATACTGCAGCTTTGCAGATGCCAATTGCACGGTATACGGAGGATTATATCAATGGGATGAACTGATGCAGTACCGTGTACCCTCAGCAGGTGAGTACCTTCAGGGCCTCTGCCCCCCCGAATGGCATGTGCCTACCTCTGCTGAATGGCAGATGCTTATTGACGGGCAAGCCAATCCCGGTAACGGTATCGCCGGCGGGGACCTTAAGGACCCGAATCCCGCCTTTGGCTTCAAAGGACTGCTTATGGGGATCTTCTACCAGAACAATACCTGGGCCTTTACCAGTGGCAATCTTACCGCAACTATGTTCTGGACTTCCACTACGGTTGGAAGCACCAGGGCCCTTATCCGTGGGCTGAACTCCTACGTTGAAAGCGTGTCGGCTTATAATTCACTGCATTCCAATGCTTTTCCTGTGCGTTGTGTAAAAGACTTCTAACTTCTCAGGCAGGATGTTTTATATTTTTTATTATCTTCGCTCTAAATAGAATACAGTTGAAGATCCTCAGCACCATTTTCCTTGCTTTTTGCCTCATTGCCTCCATTTCGCCTTCCCGGGCCCAGGGCGGTATGAGGGATAGGGAAGGAAACAATTATAAAACCTTTGTCATTGCAAATAACATCTGGATGGCCGAGAACCTGAATGTTTCGCATTACAGGAACGGCGATGCCATCCCTGAAGCAAAATCTCATGCCGAATGGGACCGCTACTGCGAAAGCAAAACAGGCTGCTGGGCCTATTATAATTTTAGCGCAGCAAACGGACACAAATACGGCAGGTTGTATAACTGGTATGCAGTGGATGATAAACGGGGCCTGGCACCTTCAGGCTGGCACATCCCAAAAGATGTTGAATGGCTTGTATTCACTAATATCCCCAACCTGGGATTGCGTCCAGGCCTGGGTATGAAAAACACCTGGGGTTGGAAAAATGGGGAGGATAACTGTTCAGGCTCAAATGACACAGGATTCACCGGCCTGCCTGGCGGCATACTGGTTAACGGTAAATTCGAAAGCCTCGGGCTCATCGGTCAATGGTGGTGCGCAACCGAAACCGAAGTCAGCTTTGCCAGGACCCGTAGCTTATGGTGCGACAGTGACGACCTCTGGCTTATGAACACACTGAAACAGTGCGGCAATTCGGTCAGATGCGTTAAAAACTGATTCGCTACAGGGTATTTTCCCAAAATAGATTAACAAGCAGATCTGGATTTCAGGGCAGTTCCGAGATCATTTTCTTTGAAGGCCGGTAACGCCTCCAGAACCTGAACCTGGTGAGCGAACTGAAATAAAACAACTCTCTTAACAGGGGTATCTTCAGGAGATAATGATACAGGCGGTACGTGACAACCAGACTGGTAAAAGTCACGCCCCATCTGATAAAAGTAAAGGGAATTCTCATACATCCTGTATCGGGTGGCAGTGTAATGAGGGCCGAAACCCACCTCCAGAAAAGCGCCAGCAGCACCAGGTTGATCAGGAACATTGCCGCGATAATATACCCATGAGCCGTCTCGATCGCCCTTTTCGGGCAGTTGTTCATGCACCTCATGCAGCTTTCACAGCGATATGACCAGAATGGGCGCTTGTCGACAATAACAATTGCTTTTACAGGGCAGTTTTCCAAACAAATATCACAACGGTCGCAGTCCCCTGTAGCATAAAAGGTCTTTGCCAGCATAAACCTGCCCATAAAAAAATAGGCAATGGCAACAGGGCTGACAAGGATATCCTGGATGATGTCGCGAAAAGCTGTATAAACCCGCTTCCCGTTAAGGATCCTGGATGCAAAAACAACTGTGATCTTCTTGCAATGGCCATAAATGGATTCGACTACTTTCTCCTTCACCCCCGGATGAAAAGAGATCCAGTTCGAAGGCAGGTCAATAGACCTTAAACCCACGATGCGGTATCCCTTGCATAAGAGAATGATGGCCGAAAGCCAAAGGGCAAGACCGCTCAGTCCGGGCACAAACCATTTTGACAGTTTCAATCCGGCCCTGGTATTCATAAGAAAAAAACGGTTCCCGTTCGACCTTGGGAACCTGAAAAGAAAATACATGCTTACAGGCGGGTAATTGAAGCCATGCGTGGGAGAGACAAAACCTATCATTGCACCTGCCGGGGGCCTTTGAATATGCTTCCGGTCAATCATGGCGATGTCGATTACTTCGGTCGGGATATTGCGTTCAACAGCCACCCCCGAAATCCATTTGGCAACATTACGGGCATTGCCGGTGCCCGAAAAATAATATATGAAAAGCTGCTTTACTTCAAACGGCATCTGAACTCAATTTGACAATGACAAATTTAAATTAAGCCATCAACAAACTAAAAAAATAATTTATGAAAAGCCTGAATTGAGATACTTATGCGTAAATTTGACAGCATTCTTCCGTTTTCAAAGAATCAAACCATGCCATGAAAAAGAATATCCTTTTTCTGATCATTTTTATCATTCCGGCTCTCATGTCCTGCAATAAAAAGGATACGACTTATACATCATCCCCCGAAGCCGCATCATCCCAATACTATGTCCTGGACATCAGTCCGAAGATCCCCCGGCCGGGGTTTACCATCCTGCCCCTTGCCGCATACCAGCAGACCACCGAATATACCTGCGGGCCGGCAGCAGTTGTCACCCTTTTGAATTACTATGGACGAAAGGGCGATGAGATGACCATCGCTTCTGAAATGGGGACAAGCACGACCAAAGGCACCACGCTTCCCCAGATGGCCGGCTGGCTCAAGGCAAACGGTTTCAATATAAGCTCAGGTGAAGGAGGAAGCCTCGACCTGATCCGCCAGAACCTTGCAAAAAACACACCCACACTGATCGAATGGAGCGACTGGGGAGGTCATTGGGTGCTGGCTGTCGGCTATGATACCAGGAATACTGTAAACCTGATGGACGATGTTATCATTTTCGCCGATCCATACGACCGACATGATGATTATAGAGACGGGGTTGACTGGTTCAATGCTCAGCGCTTTTATTATATGTGGTATGATGCTTTGCTTTTCGACAAAGTGATGAAGCAAATCTATATCACTGCAACCCCATCAACGTATTAAAACAGCTGAAAAGACTCTAAACGCATTTCTGAAATATTAAAACCAATTTGCCGAAAATGGTAAACAGAGTAGGCATTTTAAATTAGTCAAATATGATCACACCTTATTTTATTTTTATTGCGACCCTTACAGTGGTTGCGGTAATTTTCCTTCTTACCCTTGTTTTCAGCTCGATACTCATTGTCGGGGGACGTGAAATCAAAGTACTGGAAAGACGGTGGTTTGGCAAACAAATGCCTAAAGACCGTGTTTTTGCCATGAGTAATGAGATTGGGATACAGGCTCGCACAAAAGGTCCGGGATTGTACTTTCTTTTTCCTTTTATCTACAGCAGGAAACACCTCGATTTCACAATCATCGGTAAAGACGAAGTGGGCCTGCTGATCTCGATGGATGGAAACCCTATACCGTCGGGAAAGATCTTCGCAAAACCTGTTGAATGCAACCTCTTCCAGGACGGGGAAGCATTCCTTAGTAACGGGGGTGAAAAAGGGTCCCAGATCCCTATCCTGCCCCCGGGAATTTACAGGATCAACACCGTACTATTCAATATCAGCAAGGAGTCTGTGACAGTAATTGGCGAAAACCAGGTTGGCATTGTAGAATGCATCGATGGCGCCCCTATTCCGTCGGGACGTATTTTCGGCAAGGTTGTCGAATGCGACTTGTTCCAGGACGGGGCTGCATTCCTGAGAAACGGTGGTGAGAAAGGCCCCCAGATCAAAACCCTGCCTCCGGGCAACTACCGTATCAACACACGTCTGTTCAAGATAACTGCTGTCCCGATCACTTCAGTCGAAAAAGGACAAGTTGGTGTTGTAACCTCCCAGGACGGGAAACAAATAAGCGGGGGAAGGCTTTTGTCAAAAGCGGTGATGGAACACAGCAATTTCGAAGACGGGGAAGCTTTCCTTAATAAAGGCGGGGAAAAAGGCCCCCAGACATCCATCCTCTTTCCGGGGAAATACCGTGTCAACACGGCACTGTTCAAGGTTGAGATCAAGGATACCATTGTGATTCCCGATAAAAAAATAGGGATAGTTGTTGCCAGGGACGGGCAGCCCCTGCCTGAAACAGAATATGTTGCCAGGCCGGTTGAAGGTCACAACAACTTCCAGGATGTAACAAAATTCCTTGAAAGCGGCGGGCAGCGTGGCCCCCAGTTCGATGTTCTGAAACCCGGGACTTATTATATCAATCCCCTGATGTTCAGCGTGGAACTGGATGATGTAGCGGTTGTTGAACGCGGACAGGTTGCCGTCGTAGTTTCGAACGTAGGGGCTGAACCTCCGCAGGTAAGGGAGATCACCGACCAGATTGCAAACGAAGAAAAAGAACTGAGCGACATTACGACAGGTGATACAAAACCCCTGGATAAACGGGTCGATGTAGGACTGGAGCGTTATGTCGTACCCAAAGGGTTCCGCGGGATACAGCAGGAAGTGGCAGGCCCCGGGATCTATTACCTGAACCGCAGGGCATATATCGTTTATATCGTTGATACAACAAATATCACTATAGACTGGGATGATTCCAAAGAGACCCGTTTTGATCCTTTACGCGTGGTTTCGCATGACGGATTTTCAATCAACGTTTCGGTGAAAGTGGTCATACGCGTGCGTCCCGACCAGGCGCCGTATATGGTAGCCAAGATAGGGTCCATCCAGAACCTCGTCGACCATGTGATCCATCCCATGATAGATTCAAGTTTCCGCAACCAGGCTTCAGCTACCTCGGCTATGAACTTCATGCAGAACCGCCATGAAGAGCAGCAGAAAGCCGAAGACCGTGCCAGGGCTGAACTGGGGAAATACCATGTTGAACTCGTCAGTGTTCTGATCTGCCAGATCCAGCTTCCCGAAGATCTTATGAAGACCCAGACCGAACGTATCATTGCCCAGCAGCAGCAGGCGATGTACGCCGAACAGCAGAAGGCCCAGCAATCGCGTATTTCGATGGAAAAAACCACGGCAGAAGCCAATAAGCAGCCCGACCTCGTAACTTCCGAGATCGATGTGAAAGTGGCCGATAATATGAAGAAGAAAACGATACTGCTGGCCGAAGGCGAGGGTGAATCCATCCGGCTTAAAAGAGAGGGGGAAGCCAAGGGTATTGAAGCTGTTGGCCGTGCCGAAGGGATTGCCATTGAGGCCAAAGGTTCTGCTACTGCCCAGGCCTATGAGAAACAGAAACAGGCCATTGGTGAACAAGGCGTAATTGCCGTCCAGGTCGCCGAGAAGATCGCAAGCGGGAATGTAAAGATCGTTCCCGACACCCTCGTGACCAGCGGTGATGATAACGGGGGATTGGGGCAACTGGTAGCCGGCTTCCTCAGCAAGAAGATCACCGAGATTAAAAAATAATTCAGTATTGACTGTGGATGTTCAGATCTCCACGTTCAGTCCTGTTCCCGCTGCAACGGCCTTATCATAGACGAGCTTTGCCGTTGCGGCATCCTGTATGGCCAGGCCATTCGATTTAAACAGGGTGATCTCTTTATCGCTCACCCGGCCGGGCTTTTTCCCGGTTATCAGGTCACCCAGTTCGGCATAAAAATGCCCGGCAGGTATCTCACCGGCATTGACAGGGATCATAATGTCGCCGGCTTCCTTGAAACAGGCTTCATGGGAATCGCCCACGAATTTTGATCGTCTTACTATTGCGGAATCCAGCTCCCTTGCGTTGGGGGTATGGCTGCCGATACCGTTGATGTGCGTGCCTTCTTTTACCTTGTTACCATCAAATAAAGGGGTTGCTGAAGAGGTAGCAGTAACAAGGATATCGCATTTCATCATCTCATCTGCGGAAGTGGCTGCGATGATCTCAAGGTTCAGTTTTGGCCCCATCTCTGCAATGAATGTTTTGACCGCTTCATCCGAAAGATCGTAAACATAAGCCCTGGAAAGCTTCCTTGCTTCGGCAACCGCCCATAACTGCATCCTGGCCTGGACCCCGGCCCCGAAGATCCCGGCGACCTGGCCCGCGTCTTTCCTGGCAAGGTAACGGGTGGCCACACCACTGGCAGCGCCTGTGCGGACTGCAGTAAGAAATCCGCCGTCCATTATACATATTACATTACCCGTTTCAGGATCCTGCAACAGGACCTTTCCGATGGTGGTCGGCAGCTTATGCCTGGCCGGGTTGTTTTTATAAACAGTGACGACTTTGCAAGCCAGGGCCCCCATCTGCTTAAGGTAGGCAGGCATGTATAAGGATATGCCTTCGGGAGGGGAGATTGCGGTACGAAGGGGAAGAACAGCCGTACCGGAAGCCAGTTCGGCAAAAGCCTTTTCAACGGCTTCCATACAGTCTTTCATGGTTAGCACCGAAGCGACTTCGCTTCTGTTAAGGATCAGTGTCATGGTATGTTTTTTTAGGGATTCTCAGATTATCAAAAATACAAAAAAGCCGGCCGGAATAACTATCCGGCCGGCTTTTTTTATCTCTGGGTCGAATTAAAGGATCACCAGTTTCTGAACCTTGACTGAACTTCCGCTTTCAATTTTAACCAGGTAGATCCCGGCCGACAGGTTCCCGGGGTCCAGCGAACGGGTCACGGAGAGCTCCTGTGAATCTATTGTTTCGCGGTAACGGGAGATGCCGGTGAGATCAGACAGGCTTACAATGACAGGTGCTGCCGATGTTCTCTGCACCGATAAAGTAATCTTACCTGTTGTTGGGTTAGGCCAGAACGAGAATGACAGGTCTTCACTATTGTTCTCCCTGATGCCGGTGCATGGATCGAAAGTGATATGCTTTACACTGCTGGCTGCAACTGTACATGGAGCCACAGCATTTGCCGTAAGGGTAAGGCTGACGCCAGGGGAGGTCCTGTCAACATTGCCGGGCGTGTAAACCGTATGAAGGCTCCCGGGATTTGTAAAAATTCCGTCACCTGATGTTGTCCATAGCGTGGAAGACGAATTTGAAGAGGTCCCGCTCACGTTGAAATATCCAAGTTGAACACAAACGGTCGTGTCGTTGCCTGCAGAGGCGGTGGGGGCCGCTTGAACGGTCACATTTACCGAATCGTTTACGACATTTGACCCGTCGCCAACCTGCACGAAATATTTTGTGTTAACCACGGGGGATGCCGTTGGGTTCTGGATGGTTGAGTTAAATCCCGGAGGAACCGAGGTCCATGTATAGCTGTATGTGCCGGAACCACCGCTTACTGCTGCATTTAACTGCGTCGAGCTCCCGCTGCAAAGGTTTGAGGGGGTAGCTGACGCAACCACAGCCAAAGCCTGGTATTCAGGAACGGTTATTGATTCTTTATGACATGTCGACTGAGTGATGACAAATGCACTGAAGAAGGTCACATTACCTGTACCTGCTACAGGGGCTGTCCATTGAAAGGCCCAGTTGGCCGTTGTGCTGGTCTGCTTGACACTGTGGGTAATGTATTTCGTTCCGCCGACAAGTTTGCTCCCGGAACCCGGGATCAGGGTTCCACGCTGTGTTCCCGAAACAGAGTCCTGAGGGGAAAGTTCAAAACCTTTACCGCCGCTCCCGGTAAAAGAAACTGTAATGTTGTAAGTCGTTCCTGCAACATAACCACTGGAGGGTATATCGGTAGTAAAATATCCCGACACGACAGTTGCTGAGCCTCCATGGCAATATGTGCATATCTTACCGTCACCGGGGGAACCGGTATAACCTGAAGGAGCTCCGTTTGAATGAGCAAATACTGATGTTGTGAAATTCATTCCTGATACCACCAGGAAAACTAAAATAAGTGAGTAAAAGTTTTTCTTCATTTCCTGTTCTTGTTTCGTTACTGGGTAAATTTTTATGAAAACAGCATACACTGAATTACAAATGCAAAAGTATTAAGGAATTGTTATACCTAATTATCTCAAAGGTTGACATTTTACGTAAATAACGATGATAAATATCAATTAAAACATTGGCTTTCTGTCTGTTAAACAATTAACAACGATTATTTCCAACAATAAAGGGGAATATAAAAGTCCGCTGGTCTGAAAAATTCAACACTCCACTGAAGTGAATGTTAATCTGCATTATGAGCCTGCAGATTAATTTCGTTTATTTGTAACGTTTTAGTAAAATCCATGTCTATTTTGATCTCCTAATCCATATTATGTATGAAAAAAATTATCGTACTCAGCCTTATTATCTTTCTGGCAACGTCTGCGTTTTGCCAGGAAAACCCGCTTTGGATGCGGTATACCGCTATTTCCCCTGACGCTCAGACCATTTTATTCTGCTATAAGGGGGATATCTGGTCAGTGCCTTCGGCAGGCGGAACAGCCACTCCACTCACTCTTACCGAATCGTATGAATACTGCCCGGTATGGAGCCACGACGGTAAAACTCTCGCCTTTGCTTCGGACCGCAACGGGAACTTCGATGTTTTTGTGATGCCGGCTACAGGAGGTGAAGCCAAACGCCTGACATTCAGTTCGAACAAGGAGCTTCCGACTGCGTTCACCGCCAATAACAAGGACGTCATCTTTTCGGCTTACCGCCAGGATGTCGTCACCAATGCCCAATTCCCTTTATCGCTGCTCGGCGAACTTTACACTGTGCCGGTTGCCGGGGGAAAAGTGACGCAGTTGCTGCCCACCCCGGCGCTCAACGCCGTTCCCACATCCACAGGCGATAAACTGATTTTTGAAGACATCAAAGGTTACGAGAATGAATGGCGCAAACATCATACGTCTGCAATCGCCCGTGATATATGGGTGTATGACTTCAATTCGAAAAAATACACAAAACTGACCGATTTCAAGGGTGAAGACAGGAACCCGGTCTTTGCAGCCAATGATGATGAATTTTACTACCTGAGCGAGCAGAGCGGTTCGTTCAACGTATTTAAAAGCTCGCTTTCCGACCCGTCTAAATCAGCAGCTTTAACACATTTTAAAACAAACCCGGTGAGATTCCTTACAAAGGCAAACAACAACACCCTTTGTTTCACTTACAACGGGGAGATCTATACTATGCAGCCGGGGAAAGAGCCTAAAAAAGTGGATATTATGATCAATGCCGACGGCCGCAGCCCGCAGGAACGTATCAACCCGGTAAACGACGGGTTCACCGAAATGAGGCTGTCGCCCAACGGAAAGGAGTACGTTTATATTTATCGCGGGGAGATCTTTGTGAGCAGCGTCGACGGAGGGGTTACAAAACGCATCACCAACACGCCCTGCCAGGAGCGCAGCGTGAGTTTCAGTCCCGACGGGCGTTCCCTGGTCTATGCTGCCGAGGTAAATAAAAGCTGGGATGTATACACCACTTCCATCGTCAGGAAGGAAGAGCCTTATTTCTATTGCTCAACAGTGCTTAAGTCAGAACCTCTCATTGCCACCGAAGCCGAAGAGTTCCAGCCCGAATATTCTCCCGACGGCAAGGAAGTGGCATACCTTGAGAACAGGGTGGTGCTGAGGGTTTTCAACCTTGAAAGTAAAAAGTCGCGTACGATCACGCCGGCCAATGTGAACTATTCATATGCCGACGGGGACCAGTATTATACCTGGTCGCCCGACAGCAAATGGTTCCTTGTGCAGTTCTCGTATCCCGACAGGGTCTTTACTCCTGAAGTCGGACTGGTTTCTGCCGATGGCAAGGGAGAGATAAAGAACCTCACCCTCAGCGGGTACGATGATTTCGGCCCGAAATGGTCAAAAGACGGGAAGATGTTCATCTGGGGTTGCGACCGTGACGGGACCCGCGAACAGGGCGGCGGACTCCAAAGCGCTGATGTATACGGCATGTTCCTGACCAAGGCTGCGTTTGAACGTTTTAAACTGTCGAAGGAGGAACTTGCACTGGTAAAAGAACAGGAAGAGAAAGCCGAAAAGGATAAAAAGAAGGATGATGCTAAAAACTCTAAAGACGATAAAAAGAAAGTTGATGCAGATAAGAACGTAAAATCCGACACTGCCAAAAAAGATTCATCGGATGTAAAAGTTACTATCGACTGGGATAATATTACCGAGCGCAAGCTGAAACTAACCCAGCATACTTCCCCGGCCGGGGACTGGGTACTATCGAAGGACTGTGAAAAACTGTATTACCTTACAAGATTCGAAAAGGATAATGACCTGTGGATGACGGAGCTCAGGACCAAAGAGACTAAGCTCCTCGCCAAACTGGGTGCCAAGCAGGCAGGTATGGAAATGTCGGCCGACGGTAAGTTCATTTTACTGAATGCCGATGGAAAGGCCATGAAGGTTGACGCAGAGAGCGGCAAAGCCGAACCTCTCAGGACTTCGGGCGAGATGCTTATCAAGCCTGCCGAGGAAAGAGCATACATTTTCGAACATGCCTGGAGACAGTTCAAGGAAAAGTTCTACGTGGTGGATTTGCAAGGTGTTGACTGGGATTCATATTATAAGGTGTATGTGAAGTTTCTCCCTTATATCAACAACAACTATGACTTTGCCGAGATGCTAAGTGAAATGCTGGGCGAGGTGAATGCTTCACATACAGGATGCGGTTACAGGGCAGGTAAGCCCAATACCGACCAGACCTCCGACCTGGGCCTGTTTTATGATCTTTCATACAACGGACAAGGCCTGAAGATCGCTGAAGTGATTGAAGGCGGCCCTGTCGACAAAGCCACCTCTAAGATCAAGACAGGATTTATTATTGAAAAGATCGACGGCATAGAGATCAACGACACTATGGACTTTTACAGCCTTCTGAACCGTAAAGCAGGCAAACTTACACTGCTCAGCATCCTGGATCCTGCATCCAACAACCGTTGGGAAGAATCGGTGAAGCCAATCAGCGGGGGAGAAACCGGCGAATTATTATACAAGCGCTGGGTTAAAAACCGCAGGGATGAAGTTGAACTGCTTTCAGGCGGGAAGATAGGGTATGTACATGTACGTTCCATGGACGATGCCAGCATGCGCACCGTGTTCGAGGAAGCCCTGGGCCGGAATTTTGAAAAGAAAGCACTGATTGTCGATACACGCTTCAATGGTGGCGGGAACATCCATGAACAGCTTTCCGATTTTCTTAGCGGGAAAAAATATATAGATATCATTCCCCATGGTCAGTATATCGGTTCAGAGCCATATGAGAAATGGGTGAAGCCTTCGATCGTGCTCATAGGCGAAAGCAACTACTCCGATGCTCATTTATTCCCTGTGGCCTACAAGCTGAAGAACATAGGTAAAACCCTTGGAATGCCCGTGCCGGGTACAGGCACTTTCGTTTGGTGGGAATCCCAGATTGATCCGACCCTGGTATTTGGTATACCTATGGGAGGATGGCGCATGCCCGACGGACGCTTCTGCGAGAACAACCAGCTTGAACCGGATATAAAAGTAGTCAACGACCCTGGTGTACTTTCATCCGGGCATGATCAGCAAATTGAAGCTGCAGTGAAAGAACTAATGAAATGAATCCGCAAGATTCACTCACTCAGTAAGTTGTTTTTCATTGTTGACTTTTTCAACACGTGTTGATATTTTCAACACATCATCTATTTATCTATTTTTCAATGCATTAATTCTGTTTGTAAAATTAACTGTTGATTTTTTCAACACAAGGCCTTCTTGTTTTTTATACAGCGTTATTGTTATCTGATTGGTTTTCTTCTAGTTAGATACTTAAACTTTTCTTTGGCATCATTATTGATATTGTATTTGTAACCAGAATACGAAATAATAAAGCCATGAAAACAAAAGTATTATCAATCATCTGCCTGCTTACCCTTCTTTGCTTCAGCAATTCGGATAGTTTAAATGCAGAAAACCAGATCAAGTCAACCGACCAGGGTTCAATTACTGTATACAGTACGCCGGCATTATACGATCTTACATCGGGCTGGGCCAGGGATTACAATACTTTAAATCCGGGTAGGAATATCAAAGTCTCCAGGCTTCCTGCAAACGATATTGCCGTCCGCCTGGGTTCAGGGAATGATATTTGCTTTGCATCTCAGGAGTTTCGCGCTGGCAAAAAGAATGTATCTGGTTTCCAGGTGATCGTCGGCCGCGAAATAATAGTTCCCGTGATCAGTTCTAAAAATCCTTTTCTCAAGGAAATAAGCGAGAAAGGTATATCGCGTGAAGCCCTCGCAAGCAGTTTCATGGCTCCCGGGAAAATGAAATGGGGAACCCTGCTTAATAACGGGAATCAGACCCCGGTGAAATATGTTATCCTGAATGATGAATTGATACGCTCGGGAGTAGAAGGTTACCTTAAGACCGGCAAGGAAGGCCTGGCAGGTATTCAAAGTGAAAGCAGGGATGCTTTGTTATTCTCTCTGCAGAACGACCCTTATACCATTGGTTTTTGCAGGCTGAACGATATTCTTAAGCCAAATACTGAAAATATCGCTGAGAACATCCGCCTGATGCCCATCGATAAGAACTCTAACGGCAGGATGGATTATATGGAAGATATTTATGGCAATTCCCGGGATTTCACAAGAGGGGTTTGGATAGGGAAGTATCCCGCTGAACTTACCAGGAACATTTATGCCGCTTCCACTTCCATGCCATCAGCTCCGGCTGAATTGAATTTTCTGGCCTGGATCCTTGGATCAGGGCAGAATTTATTGAATCCCAACGGGTACAGTGATCTTGTCAGCAATGAAAGGCAGTCACAGCTCTATAAACTAAATGCACCACAATATACTATCGCAGAAGCTCCGAAGGAAAGTAATTCCTTTTGGAGAATTACCATCACCATCCTGGTGTTTGTAATCCTCATCAGTTTCGTCCTCGATATTGTGATCAGCAGGTTCAGGACAGGCAAATCAAAGTCAACTGGTGTATTACTGGAGAGTGTCGAAGGGTTTGATGAAAGCAACGTGATCGCTCCTAAAGGGCTGTATTTTGATAAAACACATACCTGGGCCTTCATGGAACAGGACGGTAGTGTGAAAGTTGGCATTGATGATTTCCTGCAGCATATAACAGGCCCCATCACCAGCATAGGGATGAAAAAACAGGGTGACAGGATCAACAAAGGCGAGAAGCTTTGCATCATTATCCAGAAAGGTAAACAGCTTAACGTGTATGCTCCTGTTTCAGGCACCATAAAGGCATTTAATCATCTTCTGTCGTGGAATTCCACCATTATTAATGACTCGCCCTATGCCGAAGGATGGGTATACATGATAGAACCCAGCAACTGGGTGAGAGAAATTGAATTTCTTTCTATGGCCGACAAATACAAGACCTGGTTAACGGCTGAATTTGCCCGTCTGAAGGATTTCCTTGCAGCTTCAATGCAGGTCCACACTCCCATGCAGGCAGGGCTTATCCTCCAGGATGGAGGAGCTCTCAAAGATAATGTTCTGGCTGATCTCGGTCCTGAAGTCTGGGAAGATTTCCAGACAAAGTTCATTAATACATCAAGATAAATTAAAGGTCATACTGAGCTATCCACAATATAAAAACAAAGACCATGAGTATCAATCGACGTGGATTTTTCAGGGTCCTCGGTGTAACAGGAGCAGCGCTCACCATAGGAAGGGACCTGAAAGCCGCCCCAAAAGGGAATGATGAAATAGAATTTCGAGGTGTACTTTATGACTCAGCCCGATGCAAGGGATGCCATGGTTGCGAATACGACTGTGCCGATGCCAACGGACTGCCTCCGCCCGATCCGGCTAAGGACCTGCCCCCGGTGAGGAAAACCAGCGAAACAAAACGAACGGTCGTCAACGAATACAATACCTCCAAAGGCAAGGTGTTCATTAAAATGCAATGCATGCATTGCAATGAGCCCGCCTGTGTTGCAGCCTGCCTTACGCAGGCCATGCATAAAACCAAAGCCGGGCCTGTGATCTGGAGGGGTGAAAAATGCATGGGATGCCGTTATTGCATGGTCTCCTGCCCTTTCGACATACCTAAGTTTGAATACCACAGCCCTAATCCGAAGATCCAGAAATGCGACATGTGTTACAACAGGCTGAAGACAGGCGAAATGCCCGCCTGCGCTGCAAACTGTCCGAATGAGGCCTTGTTTTATGGCACCCGACGCCAGCTCCTGAGCGAAGCACGCAAACGTATCGTTGAAAATCCGAAACTGTATGTCGATTACCTCTATGGTGAACATGAAGCCGGAGGGACATGCTGGATGTACCTTTCTCCCGTCCGCTTCAAGGAACTCGGGATGAAGACCAACCTTCATAAAGGATCTTATCCTGCACTCACCAAGGGATTTCTTTACAGCGTGCCTTCCATATTTGTGCTTTTCCCGGCACTGCTCCTGGGCATTCAGCAGGCGACTAAGAAAGAGAACCAAAACGAGGAGGACGAAGTATGAGTAAAGAGATCACCATGGCACCGGATAATGAAGGGAAACCAATCCTGAAGTTCTTCATGGGCGAACTTAAACCAAAAGGGAAAATCCTTACTCCGTTCAACATCATTTCGGTACCCATAATACTGCTGGGAATTGTGCTGATCATCATCCGTTTCTGGAAAGGGATAGGTGCAATCACCAACCTCACCCAGGATGTTCCCTGGGGCTTATGGATCGGCTTTGACGTGGTTACCGGCGTTGCCTTTGCAGGGGGAGCTTATGTGCTCACATTCATGGTATACATCCTGAATATGAAAAAGTATCATTCCATCGTCAGGGTGACTGTTCTGAACGGCTTTCTTGCCTATGTATTCTACGCCGGCGCCCTCCTTCTTGATCTTGGCCGCCCATGGAATGTCATTAACCCCATCATAGGAAATAATTTCGGCGTGAATTCGGTGCTTTTCCTGGTGGCATGGCATTTTCTGCTGTATATGATCGCCCAGCTGATTGAATTTTCTCCTGCAGTTGCCGAATGGCTGGGTGCCAGAAGGATACATAAGATATTATCAGGCATGACCATCGGGGCCGTAATTTTCGGAATTACGCTTTCAACCCTGCATCAGTCGGGCCTCGGAGCTCTTTACCTGATGGCAAAAGAGAAAATTCACCCCTTATGGTATTCGGAATTCATCCCTATCATGTTTTTCGTTTCCAGCATATTTGCCGGACTTTCGATGGTCATCTTCGAAGGTTCTATCAGCCATAAGGTGTTTTTTAAACAAATCAGCGATAAAGACCACCATGCCCAGAATGGTATCATTTTAGGCCTTTCAAAGATCTGTGCTGGTGCCATGTTCGCTTACTTCTTCCTGCAGGTTCTGGTCTTCATTCATGAAAGGCACTGGGACCTTATCAACACTCCAATGGGATACTGGTACCTGCTTGAAATGCTGGGGTTCGTATTCCTTCCGATGCTGCTCTTTTTTTACAGCTACAGGACGAATAACATCAAACTTGCCCGTATAGCCTCTGTCATGACTATACTCGGGATCATACTGAACAGGCTGAATGTCACGGTGATCGGCTTCAGATGGGATGCTGCCGTTCATTATATTCCTTCCTGGATGGAAGTGGTGGTAACCCTCACCGTGATATTTACTGAATTATGGATTTTCAGGTGGGTCATCAACCGTATGCCGGTGCTGCGTGATTCCCCTTCCTGGGCAAAGAAACAAGAATAAAATATCAATCGTAAATCTAAATTATATGGACGGCTTCAGTTATTACAATATTTTTGAGACAAAGGGGATGGAATACCTCATCATTATCGCATTCCTCGCCCTGCTTATTCCTTTCTCCATCATGCTGAACAGGAAAGTGAAGATAAAACACCAGCTCCAAAAGGCTTTTGGAATTCTTACCACCAGTGTTTTAAAAATCCCCCAGGGGGTTTTCCACAGTAACAGCCATACCTGGGCTCACCTTTCAAAATCAGGCATTGCAAAAGTCGGCATTGATGATCTGCTTCTGCACATCACAGGCGAAGTCAGTGTGACTTTCCTGAAAAAATACGAAGAGAAAATCGCAAAAGGTGAATTAATGTCCGTGATTGAACATGAAGGAAAAGTTCTGGAGATCTATTCACCTGTCTCAGGCAGTATCACAGGAACAAATCCGGTTCTCAATGAACAGCCCGGGCTTATGAACGAAGATCCATACGGATTGGGATGGCTCTATAAAATCAAACCGGTAAACTGGACAGCCGAAACCAGTTCATATTATCTGGCCGAGGCAGCAACCGATTGGTCACAGATGGAACTGTTGAGGTTCAAGGACTTTCTGGCTACCACTATGCCGAAGTATACCCCCGAGGCCTCAGGGGTAACCTTTCAGGACGGAGGCGAACTGAGGGACCACCTTCTTCCCGACCTGCCACCAGAGATCTGGAAGGATTTTCAAAAGGCATTTTTAACCCCCGGGGAAGCGATAAGCTGATACCGGAGAAAATCACGACCTTGCTTCATTAACATTGAATTAGTATAAAAACTGGTGTCAAATCGCCAGTTTTTTTTATATTGCAGTGATTATCATCCTATGAGTAAAAACAATACCTTAACGTCGATTTTCCTGAAGTACGTCCAGTTCCGCTCATCGATATACAGCCGGGTTGTTCTTGTCATTTTCATTACATCAGTACTTCTTTTCGTTTCCTTCAGTATCATTTTCCGTTCGGTCAACGAGCAGTATCTGAATACCGTGATCCGCCAGAACGGGAACAACATCGGCTCTATTGTAGGAGGATCCCTTTATCATTCCATGCTTGAGAATGACAAAAGCACTCTTCAGAATACCCTCGATATCATCAATACCATGCCTGGGATTGATGAAGTAAACATGTACGACAACAATGACAACCTGGTTTACACCTCCATTCCCGGAGACACCAGCACTTCACATAGCAATCCCAACTGCCTCAGCTGCCATAACAATCTGGGCTCCATGTTCCCCGGCAAAGGCAGGCATTACAAGATCATCAATGCCGACAGCTATTGCAGGATGAATCACAACGACAATAAAAGCAGGCATCTTCTGATCAAACTGCCCATTCTTAACGAGAAATCCTGCTATGAAAGTTCCTGCCACGCCCACCCCGCCAGTGAAGAGATCCTTGGCTCACTTATTATAAAGATACCGCTGGCCGAACTTGATACCGCCATACAAACCTCTTCGACCAAATTTTTCCTTCTTGCTATCCTTGCGACACTTGTGCTTTTAGCGGTCCTTATGATATTCACCCGGCAGAATATCAAAAAGCCCCTGAATGCCCTGGTCAAAGCAAGTATCTCAGTAGCAAACGGTGATACCAGTACCCGCCTTGTGATCAAGCCCAACCAGCTTGAGGATATGAAAATGGTTTCCTATGCATTTAACGAGATGCTTGACAACCTGCAGGCTGCAACAAACGAGCTGGAAAACTGGTCCCAGCAGCTGGAATACAAAGTCCAGAAGAAATCTGAAGAGTTAAGCGCGGCACAGAATGAGATGATCCATATTGAACGTCTCGCTTCATTAGGGAAACTGTCATCCTCGGTGGCCCATGAAATCAACAATCCCTTATCGGGGATCCTCATTTACACCAAGCTGATCTATAAACAGCTGAGCAATCCCGAATTATATGCCAGCAAAAGAGATTCCATGCTGAAACATTTAAAGCTTATCGAAGGTGAAGCCAAACGCTGCGGTGATATTGTCAAAGGACTGTTGGAGTTCTCAAAGAAAGACCAGGAGGATTTCGAGCCCCGTCATTTGCATGAGATTTTGCAGGAGACATACGAATTAATGACCCACCCGATAAAAATTGCGAACATTCATTTCTACACCGATTTAACGGCAACCTCCGACCTGATCTACTGCAGCCCCAACCAGATCAAGCAGGCCTGCGTGGCCATGCTGGTGAATTCAAGTGAAGCCGTTCATGAAAACGGGGAGATCACCATACGCACACTAAATCCGAACGAAGAAAATATAAGATTCGAGATCATCGATAATGGAATTGGGATATCTGCGGAAGACATTCCCCATATTTTCGAACCCTTCTTTTCGACCAAGCAGAAAGCCAGCGGGATCGGGCTTGGGCTCGCTATTGTACATGGAATTATCCAAAGCCATAACGGCAAGATACAGGTTAAGTCCGAGCCGGGGCAGGGTACGACTTTCTCGATAACCATACCTTTGATAAGAACTTAAGATGAAAATATAATGGCCAGAAAGATTTCAATCTTAGTCGTTGACGACGAAGAATCTGTAAGGGATTCTTTAAGCAACTGGTTTATTGAAGACGGCTACCATGTGGATTGCGCCGAAAATGCAAAAAAAGCGTTGCAGCTCATTGAATCCTCACATTTTGATATCATCCTGGCCGACATAAAAATGCCTGGCATGGACGGGCTGGAAATGCTCAGGAGGATCAAATCGCTAAGGAATGATTCGATCGTCATTGTGATGACGGCCTTTGCAAGTGTCAATACAGCTGTCATGGCATTAAAGGACGGGGCTTTTGACTATGTCACGAAACCGTTTGACCCCGACGATCTTTCGCACCTTATACGCAATGCCTCAAAACAGATCTTGCTGGCCCAGGAGAATGAGACCCTGAAAAACAAAGTCATTTCCCTTGACAACGTTGAAGACCTGATCGGGAACAGTCAAGCCATGAAAGAAGTTCTGAAACAGGTTGAGAGCGTCGCACAGTCAAATTCTTCAGTCATCATCACCGGTGAAAGTGGGACAGGAAAAGAATTGATTGCACGGGCTATTCATGCCAATTCCTCCCGCAAATACTATCCCCTTGTCAGCGTTCATTGCGGCGCCCTTACCGAAAGCCTCCTCGAAAGCGAATTGTTCGGCCATGAGAAAGGGGCTTTTACCGGGGCCATGTACAACCGTAAAGGCAGGTTTGAGATGGCCGACAGCGGTACCATCTTCCTGGATGAAATAGCTACCATCTCCCCGAAAATGCAGATCGAATTACTGAGGGTACTTGAAACCAAATCGTTCGTGAGGGTCGGTGGAAACAAGGAAACATCCTCTGATTTCAGGGTCATTTGTGCAACCAACCGGGACCTGAAAAGCATGGTTGAGCAGGGCACGTTCAGGGAAGATCTCTACTACCGACTGAACGTGGTTAATATCAACGTTCCTCCGCTGCGCGAGAGGGTTGAAGACATTCCCCTGCTTGTCGATTATTTTATTAAAAAGTACTGCACTACCATGAACAAGCCGCTTATCACCATTGATGACGCTGCTATGCAAAGACTGGGGGAATATCCCTTCCCCGGCAATATCCGTGAACTGGAAAACATGATAGAAAGGGCCATTGTAATAGGGAACGGAAAGAAGATCACCCTGAAAGACCTGCCTTTCGGAAAGGACATGATCGATAATTCAATAGAGAGCCTGGATGATTTTGAAAAAACCTTTATCCGCCAGATCCTGAATAAATACAGCTGGAATATTACCCGTACAGCCAAGGCATTGAAAGTCGACAGGGTAACTCTGTACAACAAGATCAAAAAGTATGACCTGAAGCCCGATGAATGATCACTGCATACCGGCCATAGCAACTTATCCCCCCAGGATATAAAACTATTTTAACCTGATAATTTCCTGATGACTCAACCAAATATCACACTGATTTCCTTTGGGTATTTCGGGAAACATTTTCTTGAGAAGATAGCAGAAGCTGTTAAACTGGAATTTAAATATTCGGTCATCATAAAAGAATCCCATCTTGATTTAAGTGAATTTTTCGATCCTGGCAGGAGACAGTATAACGGGAATAAATTATTACATGCCGTTAACAATTTGTCGATGCCACAGACCCTGAAGACGGTAGGCATGTTCAGCGTGGATCTTTTTATCCCCATCCTGACCTATATTTTTGGCCAGGCCGAGTTGAACGGGCATGCAGGGATTGCATCCCTGTACAGGTTAAGCAATGAACGCTATGGCATCGCACCCGATGACCAACTTCTGCTCGAAAGATTCACAAAAGAGGTGATACACGAACTGGGGCACACCTTTGGATTGATCCACTGCATGACACCCGATTGTGTAATGCGTTCAGGCACTTACGTTGAAGATATTGACCAGAAAGATCAGCATCTTTGCCATAACTGCCGCCGGCAGCTGGATGCTGCCGATAAAGCCTGGTAAAAGCCCTCAGCGGGAGAGGAATCAGCCCCTGTAAAAATCTATGAGTTCATTCGTGGATGTATCATGCTGCAAAGGCCTGTCCCTGTCAAGAAGCTCGGGGATGATTTTCATTGCGAGCACTTTCCCGAGTTCAACCCCCATCTGGTCAAAGGGATTGATCCCCCATATCACACCCTGGGCGTAAACTGCATGCTCATACATCGCAACCAGTTTGCCCAACTCGCCGGGTGTGAGTTTTTCCATGAAGAACACCGATGACGGCCGGTTCCCTTCAAACACCTTATGCGGCACCAGGCTGCCAGGCACCCCTTCATTTTTAACTTCGTTTACGGACTTCCCAAAGGCGAGGGCCTCGCCCTGTGCGATCATGTTTGCAATGAGATAGTCCTGGTGAAGCGCAAGATGGTTCAGCGAAGTCCTGAAGCCGATAAAGTCGCATGGGATGATTGAAGTTCCCTGGTGTATCATCTGGTAAAACGAATGCTGGCCATTGGTCCCCGGCTCTCCCCAGTAAATAGCCCCGGTATTATAATCAACCCGGTCACCATCAAGCGTAACCTGTTTGCCGTTGCTTTCCATGGTAAGCTGCTGAAGGTATGCCGGGAATCGTTTCAGGTAGTTTTCGTAAGGCAGAACAGCCTGTGAGCTGAACCCGAAAAAATCAATATACCAGACCCCCAGGAGTCCCATGATCACAGGAATGTTCCTTTCAAACGGCGCAGAGCGGAAATGCTCGTCCATCTGGTGAAAGCCATCCAGCAGCAGATAAAAATTATCCGGCCCTATAGCCAGCATAGTCGACAATCCTATGGCAGAATCCAATGAGTACCTTCCTCCTACCCAGTCCCAGAACCCAAACATATTCGCAGTGTCGATACCGAAGGCTGCGACTTCTTTTTCATTGGTTGAGACAGCAACGAAATGCCTTGCGACAGCTTTATCATCAGCCAGTTTGTCAAGCAGCCATTTCCTTGCCGTGCGGGCATTGGTCATGGTTTCAAGAGTGGTGAAGGTCTTTGATGAAACTATGAAAAGAGTTTCTTCAGGAGACAGGTCCTGAACCGCCTCTGAAAAATCGTTCCCGTCAATGTTTGATACAAAACGAAATGCAAGGTCCCTGTGCGAATAGAATTTCAGGGCTTCATAGGCCATGACCGGGCCCAGGTCGGATCCCCCTATTCCGATATTGACAATATTCTTTATCGGGGCGCCTGTAAATCCTTTCCATTCCCCTCCCCGGATGCTTTTTGCAAAACGGCTCATCTTCTCAAGTACCTGATGTACATCAGGAACCACGTTATGGCCCTCAACCATGACGGTTGATCCCTTCGGGGCCCTTAAAGCGGTGTGAAGTACGGCCCTGTTCTCGGTGATGTTGATCTTTTCGCCCGAGAACATGGCAGCTATCCTTTTGCCCAGCCCTCTTTCACGGGCAAGGGCAAAAAGCAGAACCATGGTTTCGGAAGTGATCCTGTGCTTTGAATAATCAAAATATATCCCTTCATCCTGAATTCGGAAACGTTCTGCCCTGGAAGGATCTTCGCTGAAAAGGGTCCTTAGCGATATGTCTTTAACAGCCCGGAAATGGTTCTCAAGCAATTTCCAGGCAGGTGATTCAGTTAAATGGTTTTTCATTCTGTTATTCAGTTTGAGGGGTAAAAATAATCATAATCTGCCAAAGATAAAAAGAGAAAAATGATGTATAATCCGCGGCTGTGAAGTAATTTTGGGGCTTCCTGGAATTTAAAACAGTTTATCATGAACATGTTGTTGCGGAATCCACTTTTTGCCCTGCTCGTCTGCCTTTGCACCCTTCCGACCCAGGCGCAGAACCACTTCACTCCCTATGATGACATTCCCGGTATCGTCAGGAGCTACAAACCGGCTTACAGTGAAGACTTCCCCCCATGGGCCAGGATGCTCTACCAGTCGCCGGTGAATTACAACGACATCAATAGGGAGTTCAACACCTGGATGCAGGCACACCAGGGAGAAGAAAGCCCTGTGATCAGGTATTTCAGGATATGGAGCCGGGCTGTTGAATCCTATGCACTTTCCGACGGAACGATTGTTTTGCCCGATATGAAAAAGTATTACGGCGACCTGCATGAAGCACAGGTTAAGGCAAGCCGGGGGATTAAAAGTCCCCAGACCTCAAATGCCGACTGGACTTTTTTAGGGCCCAAAGAGACGTACTGGCTCAATGAATCAGGCTCGCCATCGCCTCCCGGTTCATGCCCCTGGCAGGCTAACGTTTATTCATTTGATGTTGCTGCTTCCGACAACAACACCATCTACTGCGGCACAGAAACAGGGTTCGTGAACAAGACCACCGACCAGGGGATGACCTGGTCATTGCTTGCCCCGGGATATTATTTCGGCGGCGCTGTTACAGCCATTGCCGTGCATCCTTCGAATCCTGATGAAGTATATGCAGCGGCAGGCAACCAGGTACACAAAACTATCGACGGAGGGGTGACCTGGACTCCCCTGCTGCCTTCAGGCAGTCTTTTTTACGCCGACCGCCTCAGGATAGATGCCTCAAATCCCCAGAAAATAATGGCTGCTTCAGCCAGCGGACTTTTCATAAGCACCAACGGAGGATCAAGCTGGACCCAAAAATGTACTGCCCCTGTTTATGATGCAGAGATAAAGACAAACGATAATTCACAGATCTTTGCCCTGACCAAATCGGGTGGAAACTTCTCATTAATCACTTCCCTTGACGGAGGTGTTTCTTTCCAGGTCCAGGCATCTTTCCCTTCATCCTATGCCGAATCCAGCGGGGGGCTTCTTGCAGTGACTCCCGCAAACCCGAACACCCTCATAGCAGTTTTACTCAGTTCCAATAGCACTCCATACCTTTTAAAAGGAACGCTGAGCGGCAGTACCTGGAACTGGTCCCTGCTGGCGACAGGCAATACCGGGAGCTTCCCCATGGACAACGGGCAGGGCTATTTCGACCTGGTGCTGGATGTTTCCCCGGTCGATGCAAACATCATCCTGGTGGGCACTCAAACCTTTTATAAATCGGTGAACGGGGGCAGCACTTTTACTGCCGTCGGAGGTTATGCCGGGAGCTTCAGCATCCATCCCGACATACAGGATATCAAAATGCTGCCTAATGGCAATACCTGGGTTTCGACAGACGGTGGCATGAACTATACCACTGATAATTTTACTTTGCAGGCAAATTATTTTGTAAGGGTGAACGGACTCGAAGGCTCCGATATGTGGGGGTTTGACCAGGGCTGGAATGAAGATATTGTGGTAGGCGGAAGGTACCATAACGGGAATACCGCCCTGGCCGATTTTTATCAGCCTAAAGCACTGCGGATGGGGGGCGCTGAATCTCCTACCGGCTGGGTGCTTCAAGGTAAAAGCCGGTATACAGCGTTCAATGACTTGGGCAATGGCTGGATTCTGCCTTCAACTGCCGAAGGCAAGCCCGACGGCCGTTTTATCTTCAGCAAATATCCCAACATGGATGAATATGGCGGGAGAAGGGGCAATATGGTATTTCACCCCAATTACTACGGAACGATATACCTGGGCAACGGTACCGGGTTCTGGAAAAGCATTGATATGGGCGTGACCTGGGACCTGGTTTACAATTTTCCCGACGAGGTAAGGTATTTGCAGATCAGCTACAACAACCCCACAGTTTTCTATGCCGATATAGTAAATCGGGGTTTGTACAAAAGTACTGACGGAGGTCTCAGCTGGGTTTTAAAGCCCTCCCTGACCTCGCCTCCCAACGGGACCTCAAATTGGAAGGGCAAGCTCTTTTTTGCAATCTCCCCGTATAGTGAAAATGTAGTCTATGCATGCCTGCAGAACGGAACCTGGTCGGCCGATCTTGGAAAGGTGTTCAAATCAACCGACGGAGGCGATACCTGGACCGACTGGACAGGTTCTGTCGTGGAATACCTGAAATGCATCAACATTCAGCCTACCGCCTCGGGGCAGGACCTGGTGTATCTCTACACACAGGCAAAAAACGGCCATGTGGCAAAGGTGTTTTACAGGAAAGAAGGGATGAGTGATTGGGAAGCCTATGACAATAATTATCCTGCGGGAATGGACGTCAACCTGGCATTGCCGTTCTTCAGGGACGCCAAACTTCGTTCCGCCGGCAACTGCGGTGTATGGTCATCACCTATGCAGGAAACCGATTTCAAACCCATTGTCAATCCCTGGGTCGAAAAAGCGCATTACGACTGCATGACCGATACAGTTTACTTTGATGATCATTCAATACTTGACCATTCCGGGGCCGTATGGCACTGGAGCATAAATCCGGCACCGGCATGGATCGAGAATCCCGACATCCGGAATCCCAGGGTTGTACTTGGCAACCCGGGAAGCTACGATGTGGGTCTTACTGTCACCCGGAACGGCCAGGCTTACACCCGTTCAATCGCAGGAATGGTAACTGCCACGACCTGCCCCTCGATTTACGATTGCAACAACCCCGACATACTGCCTAAATCAATATGGTCCCTGCTTTATGTCGACAGCGAAGAATTGAATTACCCGGGTTATGCAGTCATGAGCTTTGACAATGACCCTTCAACCATCTGGCATACCGCCTGGAGTACGGGTGATGTTCCTTATCCTCATGAAATACGGATAGCGCTTGGCCAGGAATACCAGGTCTATAAGTTCATTTATCTTACCAGGCAGGATGGCGAAAATGGCCGCATCAAAGAATATGAACTCTATATAGGCGATGATACGCTTAATTGGGGAGTTCCGGTTAAAACAGGCCAGTTTGTTAACACCAGCGCACCCCAGACCGTAGTCCTCGATTCTGCAAAAGCCGGAAGGTTTTTCAGGTTAAAGGCACTCTCGGAAGTCAACGGCAATCCCTGGGCATCGGCAGCTGAATTCAGCCTGGTGGGATGCGTTGACTACCCCGCAGGCACTGAAAAAGTTCCCCCGGCAAACAACCTGGTCGCCTTCCCTGTACCCGCCGAGGGATACGTCAATTTAAGCCTCCCCCCGGGCGACCGATTTGATTACAGGCTGGTTTCTTCGGCTGGACAGGTTGTTGAACAAGGGGTCATTGAACATCCTTCAGCAACATACCATATGAACCTTGAAAATAAACAGGCCGGGATTTACTATTACATACTGACCGATAACTCAGGAGTAACATACAGGATCAAGGTATTAAAGAAAGATTGATTCTTTCAGCCCCCCTGGCCTGATTGCTCCTCTTCGGCATCCAGTGCATCCACCAGTTCATCCATCAGGGTGAGTATCCTTTTTGATTTTGCCTTGCCCAGTCGTTTTTCAACCTGTTTTTTTAGCAGGTCGTTGGTTTCCCATATTTGCATGAGAGTCTCGCCTCCCTTGTCGGTAAGCGATATGATATTGCAGCGGCTGTCATTCTCATTCACCTGGATTACGATCAGCCCAAGCGCCAGCATGTCCTTTACCAGTTTGCTCATAGCCTGCTTCGAAACTTTAGCCCGCCTTGCCATCCCGCTGTTTGAAACACCCTCAAGACCGATAGTGGCAAGGAGATGAATATGGCTTGGTCCGAATGCATGAAGCCCGACTTTCGGCCACCGGCTTTCACCCCAGGCTGTCAGATGCCGGTATAAAAGGTAGATGAGACGGCCGACACTTTCCTCCTTGGGGGGCCTCTTTTTAAGGAGCTTTGTTCTGACTGGTTTCGAAAGCATAAAAATATTTTATAAATAATTAGTCAACTTCATTGTCTATTATTCGTCAACTTAGTTTACTTTTGCAAAAATATAAAAAACAATTTACATGGACACTGATTCCGGAAAAGAACGAAAAAGTGGGAAAAAAATATTGCCCAGGATCATTATCAGCACGGTTGTCATAATTGCTTTGATCTACCTCACCAAAGAAGTCTGGTACGCAATTCATCATGAAGAAACCGACAATGCCCAGGTCGAGATGAGGCTGGTGCCCATCCTTTCAAGGGTTTCGGGTTACGTGGACAGGATTTATGTGGATGACTATGTAAATGTGTCCAGGGGGCAGCTCCTGATGGTGGTTGATTCTACGGAACTCAGGCTGCAGCTCCAGGAGATGCAGGCTGATTTAAGCCAGTCGTTATCGGATATTGAAAATGCGAAAGCATCGCTGACCAACGCCGAAGCTTCCCTTTCCGCGGCAAAATCAAACCTGGAAGTCACCAGAATAAGGCAGTCCAAAGCCGCTAATGACCTGAACCGCGATAAGAAGCTGTTTGAAGGCAATGCTATCACCAAAAGGCAGGTCGACGACAGCCAGTCAAACTTCGACGTGACGAACAAACAGCTTGAAACAAGTCAGATTGATGTGAGGGTTGCTGAAACAAGGCTGGAAGTCCTGAGATCACTGGTGGGCAAGGCACAAGCCCAGACCGATGTTAAAAAAGCCCGTATTGACCAGCAAAAGCTTAAACTTTCATATTGCAGTATTTATGCAATAGCCGACGGCAAACTTGGAAAGAGAAATGTTGACCAGGGTCAGTTCATCCAGTCAGGCACTCCCCTCTTCACCATAGTAAACACTGAAAGCCGCTGGGTAGTTGCAAATTTCAAAGAGAACCAGCTTAAAAACCTTCACCAGGGACAGGTCGTTGCCATTAAAATTGACGGCTATCCCAACCTGGATGTCGAGGGGAAGATCGTTTCACTCTCCGATGCAACAGGAGCCAGGTTTTCACTTCTGCCCCCCGATAACGCCACCGGAAATTTTGTAAAAGTGACCCAGCGCATCCCGATCCGAATTGAGATCATTGATGCGCAAAAATATAAAGATATACTTCGCGCCGGCATGAGCGTGGTCGTTTCAGCTCACATCTGATCCAGTCTATGTCAACCCTGAGCAGAGCAGCAAAGATCATCATCGCCCTTACGACGATCTCGGCAGCCATCATGGAGCTGATCGACACTTCCATCGTGAATGTCGCTCTCAACCAGATGGCCGGCAACCTCGGCGCATCCATCGAAGATATCGCCTGGGTTATCACTTCCTATGCCATAGCCAACGTGATCATCATCCCCATGACCGGCTTCCTTGCTGCTTTTTTCGGACGCAGGCGTTATTATATGGCCTCCATCGTCATTTTTACCATCGCTTCCATTTTCTGCGGAATGTCAGTCTCCCTGTGGCAAATCGTATTATGGAGGTTCGTGCAGGGTCTCGGTGGTGGCGGTCTTCTTTCAACTTCTCAATCCATCCTTTTCGAAACCTTCCCCGGCAAACAAAGGGGGCTTGCAGCTGCACTCTTCGGAATGGGGGTTGTACTCGGCCCCACACTTGGCCCAACGGTGGGAGGACTGATCATCGACAGCTATTCATGGCCCCTGATATTTTACATCAATGTTCCCTTCGGAATTATTGCAAGCATCCTCACCTACCGGTTTATCCCCAGGGGATTCGATATCCATATAAAACCAAAGATAGACTGGAGCGGGATCTTCCTTCTGACGATAGGAATTGGTTCACTGCAATATGTCCTTGAACGGGGAGAACACGAAGACTGGTACGATTCGAAACTGATCATCTGGTTAACAGTGACTGCCGTTATCGGGCTGGTAACCTTTATCTGGTGGGAACTGAAACAGAAAGAACCTGTTGTTAATCTCCGCATCCTTAAGGACCGTAACCTTGCACTTACAACACTCCTGACCTTCATCGTGGGGTTTATTTTATTCACCTCGGTGTTTATTTTTCCCCTGATGCTGCAAAGGGTGCTAGGCTATACCGCTTATGAGACCGGTCTAACCCTGCTTCCCGCATCCATCCTTTCGCTCATCTTCATGCCATTCATTGGGCGGGCACTCTCGGCAGGGACACCTCCCAAACTTTTTGTCGGCTTAGGATTCATTACCCTGATGGGCTTCGGCATACTGATGTCCAGGGCCGACATGAATGTTTCCTCAGGATTTTTTGCCCTGCCACTGATGATAAGGGGAGCCGGGCTGGCATGCCTTTTTGTTCCTTTGAATGCTATGGCTGTCGCCGGATTGCAGCCCCGTGATATCCCGCAGGGCGTCGCTTTGAATAATATGATGCGGCAGATGGGTGGATCTTTTGGCATTGCCATTATTAACAACTATATCGCACACCGTGTCGCAGTTCACCGTATGGACCTGATCAGCAATATTTACAGCGGTGGCCAGCAGTTCACCGAACGATATAACCAGGTTTACCAGGGACTACAGGCAAAACTCCCCCTGGCAGCAAACCTGCAGCAGCAAACCTACCAGGTGATAGAACTTTCGGTGATGAAACAAACATTTATGCTTAGCTATCTCGACGCATTCCTTTTTGCAACCCTGTTTATTCTGATTGCTTTTCCCCTGATCTTCATCACTAAAAACAAGAAGCTATTCGGCGGACAGATTGCAGCGGCGGGTGAAGCACATTAATCGTGAATCGTGAATCGTGAATCGTGAATAGTGAATCGTGAATAGTGAATCGTTATAAAAGAATTAAAATCACTACATCCCATGAAATCATTTCTGTCAGCAATATTGATATGTTTTTTCGCAAGTAACCTGCAGGCCCAGGAGATCCCGGCACCTGCCACTTTGAAACATTTCGTTGAACAGTCGTTCCGGAATTATCCCAGGGTTGGCGAGATGACCGACATGGTGCGTATGAGTGAAGTCAGGGTAAGCCTTGGGAAAGCAGGATACCTGCCCATTGCCGGGGTGAATTTATCTTATAGCCGTATTTTTCCTACCCCGGCAATAGAAATCCCAATGGGTTCAACGGTCCAGTCCTTCAGGGTAGCGCCTGCCGACAATTACAATGCCTCTGTAAGTATCGCCCAGCCTATTCTCGACCTGAGGACCCCGGCAGCAGTGAACAAGGCAAAAAGCGATCTTGAAACTTCAAAGGACAATCTCGATGGTTTCAAGATTCAGCTGGCATACCAGGTGGCCCAGATCTATTACTCAATTATATTCCTCAATAAAAGCCTCACCGTTCAGAAGGAACAGATTAACCTGCTCCAGTCAACCCTGCAGCAGATCAATGTGAAAGTGAATTACGGCGATGCCCTGAAATACGACCTGGTATCGACCCAGGTAAAATATACCAATGCCGAAAATTTTTATACCGACCTGCAAACCCAGCTTGGGAAGCAATACAACCTCCTGGGCATGCTCACCGGGAGCAGCGGCAGCGGGTATCTCAATGATACCGTCGTCAACCAGTCGACCTTCAGGGTGGCAACCGATTCCATCATTGCCATAGCAGTGCAGAACAACCCTGAGATCAGGATAGCCGGCGACAAGATCAAATCGGCCGGCTGGGATATTGTTTCGGCCAACCGCCTGCGTATGCCCCTGGTCAGTTTCCAGGCAGGACTGGGATATAAGAACGGTTTCATGCCCGACATTGATCCCATGACATTCAACTATGCCGTGGGAGTTGGCCTTACAGTCCCCATCATTTCTGCATCCCGCCCGGCCCTCCAGAAAAAACTGGCCACCATCAATCTCAATGCATCAAAACTGGCCCTGGAATCCCAGAAAGTCAGCCTCAATAAAGACATTCTCAACTCTTTCGAGGATATTCAGAAAAACATAAGGAAACTTGAAAGCGCCGATACACTGATCAGTTCAGCCCAGATTGCCACGGACCTTGCAACCGACCGTTATAAGTATGGGGTCATTACCAACCTCGACCTTCTCACTTCCATCACCAATTATAAGGACGCCCAGCTCAGCCGCCTGCAGTTTGAATATAACCTGTTGTTGTCAAGGATGGAACTGTGCAGGCTCGCAGGGATCAGATGGTGGTAATAAAAAAAGGTGCCCCGAAAAACCGGGGCACCCCAAACAGTAACTATCAGATTAATTAAATCAACCCCACTTCTGGATTGCAGCACCTATTCCGGGGCCGCCTTTTGCCAGATCCTCCGGAGTCATCACCGGGACGAAATCCACATCTGCGCCCAGCCATAAGAAAAACGGCTCGGCAATTGCAGTGATTTCCGACGCATCATTGATATTAACAATAATGTATGCTCCCCTGTGACCGCAAATCGTTGTAAAATATGCTGATTCCGCCTTGATGTCGGCAAGGAGATCATGCATCTTTTTTCCGAACTGCGGATCGCGTATTGCCTTGTCCCCCTTTTCCTGGGACATCTTAATTTTCATGATATATTTCATATTAATTCTTTTTTCTTGGTTTAACGTTACTTCTTATTCGAATAACAATAAATTGTTAACTATCATGCAAATATAATCTGTATTTAGTCCAAATTAGCATTTTGAATCAGATATTTAAAAAACTTTGTATTATCTTTATTCTCAATTCTAAAACAACAGCCATGATCTATTACATAAAACTCTACCTGGCCACCCTGGCTGTATTTTTTGCTACCGATATGGTTTGGCTTGTATTCGTAGCCCGTTCATTCTACAAAAAACACCTGGGATACCTGATGGCGCCAACGGTTAACTGGGCAGCGGCAATAATTTTCTACCTGCTGTTTATAGTCGGGATTCTTGTATTTGTTGTCCTTCCCGGTATGAAGGAAAATTCTCTTCCTAACACGATTTTCAGGGCAGTATTGTTTGGCCTGATTACCTATGCAACCTACGATCTGACAAACCTCGCAACGGTCAACAACTGGCCGCTTATAATCACACTGGTTGACCTGGTTTGGGGGATGGTACTTTCCACCATAGTGAGTGTTGCATCATACTTTATTGCCAGGCTGTTTTAGACTTTTGTCAATCAACCCCTGAATATGAGAAAAACCAGGATTGCACATTTGGGTATCATTGGCCTCTTCCTTATTGCTTGCACTTCTCCTCCCGGATCCTACCATAAGGCTCTTGCGGAATCGCCTTATGACGTGATCATTGTTCCAGGCATCCCATACCAGGACCAGGATTGGGGAAGCAATGTCAGGAAGGCAAGGGTGCTCTGGTCATTTTACCTGTATTCAAACAGGATATCAGAAAACATGAAAGAATTTTTAGACAAGTCTACGAGTAGGGTATAATTTATCTCCTGTTAAATTCATTGTAAAGATTTATTACCTGCTTCTCCACAGGGAAGCAGGTTTTTAATTTCTCTACATATGGTGCGGCTTTAACCTTCTCTTTCCGGTTCATATGGAACGCATAAAGGGCATACAGAATGTCGAAATTGCAGGGATCCGTTGAAAGACCTTTTATAAGAGTTGCAACACATTTTTCATTTTGCCCGGTCATCTGGTACAGAAGTCCCAGGTTATACAGGACACGTGTGTTGGTGCGGGCTTTCACCGAAGCGGTTTCGAGTAAAGCGATTGCTTGAGGGTAATTCTTCTGTTCACCATACAACAAAGCCAAGTAATAATACCCATCGGTCAGTTCAGGATTCGAAGCGATCATGTTCCTGCATAGCCTGACCACCGAATCGGTCTTTCCCTGCTGATAATAGATTAGTACAAGATTTGCTTTAGCCGGGTAAAACAGATCATCGATATGAATGGCCTCACGATAATTTTCCTCTGCTTTGGGCATATCCCTCAGCTTTGCATAATAATTGCCAAGATTATACCGGCCGGTAGGAAAATCAGCTACGTATTCCTGGGATTTCCGGTACTCCTCGAGGGCATTCAGGAACAGGCGGTACTGGATCTCATTAAAGGTTTCTTTTTTGTATGTGGATAGCCTGTTGGCAGTTTGCATGCGGACTGCCTTCACAGGATCATTCAGCAGCGGTGAAAGTATGCGAAAAAGTTCAGCGGAATCGGCGGCCAGGAAATTCTCTACTGCAGTATACCTCAGCAGAGGATCCGGATCCCCGCAGGCCTTTCGAACTGCCGATTGTGCCTTCACGCTTGGGTAGCCGCTCAAATACCCTATGGCTGTTGCCCTTATGATTTCGGGATACAGGTTGCTGTTGATGATCCTCAGCAATCCCGAATCAGCCCCCGTTTTACCTGCAGCAGCATTGGCAAGAATGCTTCCGTAATGTGGTTTACGCTTCTCCCCGTACCATTTATTCACGTTCTGAACCGCCCATTGATCGGTTTTGTCATCATGGCAGCGGGTGCAGGCATTTGGCGTCCCAAGTTGAATAGACAGATCAGGCCGCGGGATCCGCAGGCTGTGGTCATACCTGCGGTCGATACCCATATAATACCTCCCTGGCATATGGCAGTCCCGGCAGAGATTCCCGTCGCCCGGGCCCAGTTTACGGCCTTCTTTATTTACAAAGGAAGTACCTGTCTCACCTTTTGCTTTATGAAAATGGTGGTTGTATGTATCATACTCATCGGCCCTGTGGCATTGGGTGCATAATGCATTACCTTCGAATTTCCTTTTCAGGCTGTGCGGGTCGTGGCAGTCACCGCAACGCACATCCTTCATGTACATTTTGCTCTGGGTGAACGAGCCGTACTCGTAATCCTCATCCCTGAACTGCCCGTCAATATAATAATACGATTCAACCGGAAGCTGGGGAATGGCATTACTTAAAAAATCAGGATGTTCAAAATCATAAGGCCCAAGGGAACTCCTCCGGGCATGGCAGGGAGCGCAGGACTCAACATACATACGTGAGGGAATCCTGCTTGTTTTTACAACCAGCCCGGTGTTATTATCCTGGGGCCTTGCCATCTCAGGCAGCCGGGCCCATTCGATATGTGCAGAGCCCGGACCGTGGCAGGCCTCGCAGTTCACATTGATATCACTCCATGTAGTGTTATATGATTTCGTCGATAGATCAAAATTCTTCTGCAGGTTGGTCGAATGGCATTCGGCACACATGCTGTTCCAGTTCTGGGCCTGGTTGGTCCAGTACAACCAGTTGTCCGGCTTCAGGTCTTCAGGCTTATAGACCATCCCCGCCATCTGGAACCATTTCTTTTCACTGGTATTCCAGGCAATGGGCAGGCACTGGTATCTGCCATTTTCAAAAGGAATAAGGTATTGCTGCAAGGGGTGGACACCAAAGGTATGAGTCACCGCGAATTCGGTCATCTTCCCTCCCACTCCCTCGGTAAACACAAAGAACTTCCCGCCTTTTCTGTAGAACTTTGAAGTAATACCATTGTATGTGAATTCCTCATTATTGAAATTCCCGAGCACGCTGCTGTCTGTAGCAACGCTCATTGCCTTGTCATGGTCGGAACCCTTCCACAAACGGAATTCTTTCTGGTGGCATTCTATGCAGGCATGTCCTCCCGTGAAAACTGCTGCAGCCTGTTTCGGTTCACGCGTATGCCTGTTCAGCAACAACGACAGCGGAAAACTGAGCACTATCAGCGCAGTTGCAATAAATCCGGTGAGTTTCCAGGATCTTTCCATCATTGTGCGTATACCAGCTGGTCTTTCCTGAATGAATTTCTTTCCTTAAGGGACCCTATATCCACTTTCACAATTCCGTTCTCAATGAGTACAGGATAATAGCTTAGCGCCCTGGCAGCAGGCGGATTCAGCACTTCACCGTTGATATCAAAGGCAGATGAATGACAGGGGCAGATAAATCTTTTTTTGTTCTCCTCCCAGGAAATGGAACAGCCAAGATGGGTGCATCTCAGTGAAAGTGCGATAAATCCGCCGTCCTGCAACCTTGCCAGGTAAAACCTGCCTCCCATGAACGCAGTTACCGAACCGGGAGCAAATGAATTCACAGATCCTGCTTCCTGCATCTGCTTCGATAACGGATTCTGCTTATTCTTTCCTGAAAAAACGTATGCGGATAACATCCCCAAAGCCTCGAGCCCGGCAAGTAAACCAAGTCCCTTCCACGCCATCCCGAAGAAATCACGACGGCTGAACTTTCCTGAGTTTGCAGTTTCCGGTAAACCGTTTTTTCTATTCATATCTTCATTTGTACATTGTACATGGTAAATTGTACATTACTTAGTTCTTTCTCATGCATTCCATGGAAAACACAGAGCCATGTCCTTCCCCCTGAAAAATATCCCGCACAGGGTTAAAACAATAAAGGCAACAATGATGAAAACAAATACAGCCTGCACCCTTTCTTCTTTGGAAAGCCTGAAACGCTTATGATAGAAGCGGTGATAAACAAACATTAAAAGAAACAGTATGCAGAGCGGGATTATTCCATTGCTGATGAAAGCCGGTATCCCCGGCATCATGATCTCGAAATTAAGGACATATGCGTTAAACAGTATGCCGGCCAGGGTCACGGCAACGGCAAAAACAGCTGTGGCTTTGGCCGATTTCTTTCCCTTGTCAGAAATGAACCAGTGACCTGATGGCGGCTGATCATATTTAAGAAAAGGGATCAAGGCCATGAAGGCCAGGACGCCCAAAGGAATGATGAAGGCTGCAAAGAACGGATGGAAATGCATCAGCAATTCCTGCACGCCGGCAAAGTACCAGGGGGCCTTTGTGGGGTTCATGCTGTATGCCGGGTTTGCTTTTTCGAGAAGGGGCGCATTGAATAATGCCCCTGATAAGAACAAGACGGCCATCAGCACCAGGGCCACAATGAATTCCCTGTACACCAGGTTGGGCATGACAGGAAGCATTTCTCCTTTTTCCTGCCCGGCAGGGAGCATGATACCCCCGCTTTTCCTCACCCTCCAGAAATGATATACAACAAGCACCAGGAGCATGAAAGGCAGCAGGGCCGAATGAACTGCAAAAAACGACTGAAGGGTATCAGCGTTCAGCTCTTTGCCGCCGATTATGGTCATCCGCAGACTTTCACCAAAAAAAGGAAAATACCCGATAATATTAGTGCTTACCGTGATCGCCCAGTATGCAAGCTGGTCCCAGGGAAGCAGGTACCCCGTAAAATTCGAAAGCACGATTATTGTTAACAGTAACAATCCGAACAACCAGTTAACTCTGCGGCCCTCCCTGTATGCACCGGTAAAGAAGACCCTGAGAAAATGGAGAAACGCTATCATTAAAAGGAACACCCCGCTCCAGTAATGTATGTTGCGCACAAACTGCCCGAAAACTACCTGATGCTTAAGAAATACAACCGAGTTGTACGCCCCGGCAGGTGAAGGGATATAATAAAACCTCAGCAGAATGCCGGTAATAATCTGTACTGCGATCAGCAGGGCCGCTATGCCGCCCAGCCCGAAGGTTCGGTGAAAGGTAAGTGATTTCTCACTGACCTTCAATGGATGAACATGTAATAAAATGTTTTGCATTCACTGGTCCGGCTGCGTTCCGGATACGATTAATTGCAGTATTGTTTTGCGGTCTTTATGATGAACGATACTTTCTGCAAAACCTGCATCTTTTCAATATCTTCCTTGTTTTACCGTGCCTATGCAAATAAACTGACGAATAATACAGCAATAATTACACTATACTTCTTCATTTTTACTTACTTTTATTGGTGAAACTCTTATTAAACAAATTTAAAATTATTTCATGAACAATCTGGTTTTTAAATCCACTGCAAAAACACAACAACATAATTAAGCGACTGAATGAATAAGACAGATAAAATCCTGATTGCAGGTTCTGCCGGAATGGTTGGCAGCGCAATCCTTCGCAATCTGCGGTCACAAGGGTATACGAACATCGTTGGGACCTTTAACCGGAAAGTACCTGAAAAGCTTGAATCTGTGAAATACCACCGGATCGACCTGCTTGATCTCCATGCCTGCACTTCATTATTTACAGAAGAAAAACCCGACTATGTTTTTTATGCCGCTGCCATCGTTGGCGGGATCAGTGCAAACAACACCCTCAGGGCACAGTTCCTTTATGAAAATCTCCAAATTCAGAATAACGTGATACATACCGCCTATCTTTCACAGGTTAAAAAACTGCTTTACCTGGGAAGTTCTTGTATCTATCCTAAAAATGCGCCTCAGCCAATTAAGGAAGAATATCTCCTTACAGGTCCCCTTGAATACACCAACGAACCTTATGCGATTGCAAAAATTGCCGGCCTGAAAATGTGCGAAAATTACAACCTGCAATATGGCACGAAATATATTTCGGCAATGCCTTCCAACCTTTACGGTCCGAACGACAACTACGATCTTCAAACATCACATGTTCTGCCTGCCCTGATAAGGAAGTTTCACGAGGCCAGGATCTCCGGTGCCGCCTTTGTGAATATCTGGGGCACAGGTTCACCCCTTCGTGAATTCATGCACGTTGATGATCTTGCCGCCGCCGTGGTTTTTCTCATGGAGAACTATGAAGGGACCCCGTTTATTAATATAGGATGGGGCAGGGATATCAGCATTAAGGAACTGGCAATTCTCATTAAGGAGATTGTAGGATTCAGCGGGACATTGATTTTTGATCATACCAAACCCGACGGAACCCCGAAAAAGCTTCTCGATACCACCCGGCTCACTGAACTGGGGTTTACTCCTAAAATCAAGTTACGCCAGGGGATTGAGAGCACTTATTCCGATTTTATAAAAAAATACGGTTAATTGATACCCGGTTTTGAGCCTCACTCAAACCACACAGCTTGTTTCCGCATGAATACCGCGATGAACCGACAGGCCGTGATAAATAATGAAATGAAGCATTGAACTGAACTAAACAAATAACATCTCTGTTTATGAAACCTGCCATTTTTCTGTTCATCATTAGCTGCTTTGTGTTCAATTCCCCTGTCCGGGCCATTCCGGCTGACACCATCCATGTGATCACGCATCATAAAACAACCGTTGTTACCGACCCCTCGAAAGGCAACAAGGATTATATCCGCTGGGGTGTTTTTCCAAAACCAACCGAGCCTGTCCGTAAAATTATCATGCATGTTAATTTCGCCTGCCCCGACACCATGCGCTGCGCCGACTGGGACTATTCCGACCGTATCAGCATTCTCAGGCAGGGAGGCATTCACGGCAGTCTTCAGGATTACGAGATAGGCCGCATGCTTACGCCCTATGGAGGAGCTTTCGGAAAGAACTGGCATTTTGAATGGGAGGTGGATGTTACCGATTTCAGCCTGCTGCTGCGCGACAGCGTCGAGATCAATTACAACCATTCAGGCTATGAACCTGCGAACGACAGGGGCTGGGCCATCACAATCGATTTTGAGATAATCAAAGGGAAGCCTGCCACCGAAGCAATTTCAATCAGCAAAATATATGATGATCATTTTGAATATGGCGACAGCCTTAAACCTATAACTCAGAAATTAATTCCTGTTTCATTTACTGTGGATGAGGGAGCGTCGTTTGCCAGGCTTAGGGTCATTCAAACCGGACATGGGATGGATGAGCCCGACGGTTGCGGGGAATTCTGCAAAAAAACACGGGAAATATGGTATGACGGTCAAATGGCCGATTCAAGGGCGATTTGGAAAAAATGCGGTGAAAACCCCTTATATCCCCAGGCCGGGACCTGGATCTATGACCGCGGCGGGTGGTGCCCCGGCGACCTGGTTCAACCCGACATTTACGACATTGCTGTAATCCCGGGATCATCCCATACCCTCGTCTTTAAAATGCAGTCTTATGTTTCCCCCAAACCAAGTGCAAACGAAGTGATCAGCGCTTACCTTGTCCAGTACAAAAAACCTCAGGCTGAAATGGATATTTCAGTTGATGATGTGAGGGCCCCGTCTTCCAAATGCATCTATTCCAGGGCCAACCCCAGGTCGGCCAACCCGGCTATAATAATACGGAACTCCGGCAGCCTGAGGCTTGAAAACTGCATCATAAAGTATGGAACAACAGGCTTTCCTTCCAGGGAATTCAAATGGACAGGAAAACTTGAATCCATGAGAAGTGAAAACGTCTACCTCCCGGGGAACATTGATTCAAAGCCGGGTTCCAACAGCTTTGAAGTCAGCCTTTCAAAACCCAATGGAAATGATGACGAGTATCCTGCCGATAACAGCCTTAAAACAGCTTTCATCCCTGCCCCCGTTCTTGACACTGCACTTTTGTTTTACCTGCTCACCAATAATGAGCCCTCACATAATTCCTGGAAGATCCAGTCGGCCGGCGGGAAGATCGTCAAGGAAAGAAAATTGGGCTCCTTAACTGAAAAGACTGAGTACCGGGATACGCTGAGACTGGCACCCGGTCCTTACCTCCTGATACTGAGCGACACAGCCGGCGATGGGCTGGAGTTCTGGAATAACAAAGAGGGAGGGCGCGGGATTGCCCGGCTGCTGAACTGCAGAGGCGAACTTATCAAGTCGTTTGAATCTGACTGCGGATCAGGTTGGGTGTATAACTTCACAGCCGGGCATCATCCTGACACGGTGGACAGGAATGCCTGTTCCATAGGCCTCTATCCCACGAGGACCAAGGATTTCACCACACTTGATTATTTTGCGAACAAAAAAGAAGATGTCACGGTTCGGCTTGTAAGCGACCCGGGGGCAACTGTTGTAGAAGAACACCTTTACCCTAAACTCAAAGAAGGCATGTTCACCTATGATCTTCGCCGGTATCCTTCGGGCAGGTTCTACCTGAAAGTGCTTGTAAACGGAGAGGAAAAATTCAACAAGCGCATCCGTTACACTGCTGAACCTCCCGCCAATGCCGAACCTCCGTATGACTGGCCCAAGGATTCACTGGTCAGCCGGAACTTAAAGACATGGCAGGACTGGAAATTCGGCATCCTGATCCACTGGGGCGCATACAGCGAATGGGGAGTAGTGGAAAGCTGGAGCCTTTGCCCCGAAGACGAGGGATGGTGCCAGAGGCGCGGTCCTTACTCCGACGACTGGTTTACTTATAAAAAGGCTTATGAAGATATCCGCAAGACATTCTACCCCGGTAAATTCAATCCTGAGCATTGGGCGAAAGCCGCGCATGACGCGGGAATGAAATACGTGGTATTCACTACCAAGCACCACGACGGTTTTTGCATGTTCGACACTAAATTCACCGATTACCGTATCACGGATCCCGCATCAGCTTTTTCAAAGAACCCAAGAAGTAATGTGGTCAAAGAAGTTTTTTCAGCCTTCCGCAAAGAGGGGTTGGCGATAGGCGCTTACTTCAGCAAGCCCGACTGGCATTGCCCCGATTACTGGTGGCCCTATTTCCCGGCCCTTGACAGGAATGTGAACTACGATCCCGCAAAATACCCTGAACGATGGAAGTCTTTTCAGAAATTCACGTTCAACCAGATTGATGAGATCACCAGGGAATACGGCAGGATCGATATCCTCTGGCTTGACGGCGGACAGGTAAGACCTGCGAATACACTCACTGAAGAAACAAAGCCATGGCTTGGGAAACACCTGTGGATCCAGGACGTTGACATGCCTTCCATAGCGAAGATGGCCAGGAAGAACCAGCCCGGGATACTCATCGTGGACCGCACGGTTCACGGGGAGTTCGAAAACTACCGCACTCCTGAACAGCAGATCCCTTCGAATGTGCCGGCTTTTCCATGGGAGAGTTGCATCACGCTCGGGGATTCCTGGTATCATACAGGTTCGGGGGAACATTATAAATCGCTCAACTGGGTCATCAGTACCCTTGTAAAGATAGTGGCCAAAGGCGGTAACCTGCTCCTGGGGATAGGCCCCGACAAGACCGGGGAATTCGCACCTGAGGCTTACGCCAGGCTGCAGCAGATTGGCGAATGGATGAAAGTCAATGGTGAGGCCATTTACAACAGCCGTCCTCTTGCACCTTACCAGCAAGACAACATCTGTTTCACCCAGAGCAAGGATGGCAAAATCAGGTACCTGTTTTTCCTGGCAAACGAAAATGAAACCCTCCCCGCATCAGTCGATCTGCCGGCCGGGTTCGCCGGGAAAGCCTCTGAAGCCAGCCTGCCCGGTCATCCGCAGACATTAAAGATCAGAAGTAAAGATGGAAAAAAAACAGTCATCATCCCTGCCTCATACCTTAAAACAATGGCCACATCACCGGCCCTCGTAATCAGCATTACCGAAAAATAATATGAAAAGACAGTTTATCCTCTTTGCACTTATCGTACTCGCAACCCTGGCACAGGCTCAGAAAAACAAGCAGTTCTCATCCAAAATTTTCTGGACTGAAGATTTTTCGGGGGGCAGGCTTCCCGAAGGATGGATCAGCAAAGCCGTCAACGACAGCAATATTGTTTGGGAATGTACAAACCAGCCTTACCCCGGTTCATATGGATTTGACCAGCAGGCGCCGCCCATATCTTCGAAGAGCGGGGGTTTTCATATGCAGTTTGCACCTGGGGTCAAGGTCGACAAATTTTATCGCCGCTGGGAAAAGAAGAACATTTGGCCCGATGCTTATTTCCAGACAACGCCCATCGATTGCTCGGGTAAAAGCTCGGTTGTGCTGAAGTTCGCGCAGAATTTCAAATGGAACGACTGGGGTAAGGTCCTCAGTGATGGCGGGCTCTACGTGGGTGTTTCACGCAACGGGACCGACTGGAAGGAATACGAAGTCAGGCAGGGCATCAGTTCCGAAGGAGATTGCCCGAACCCCATGGAAGTGGAGCTGAACATTACGGGCACGGCAGCTTTCCAGAAGACCGTATACCTGAGGTTTTACTGGAAAGGGATTTACATGTGGTACTGGATGGTCGATGACATCGAACTTTCGGAAGCCCTCGATACCGATTTCCTGGCATCTTCACTCTCTTCGCATAAACAGGCTGGCAACACTTTTACCAATGCCGACGTGTTCCGTTTTAAGGTTGTCAACCTGGGTTCGAAACCCCTGGAAAAACCATTTGACTGTTACCTGCAGGTCGATCAGCGCAATCCTGTAAAAGTCACCATGCCGTTTAGCGATCAGCACCAGATGCCGGTTATCGACACTGTGGAAGTTGCATTTCCCCCTGCCGATCTCACCGATTACGGCATTCACAGGATCCGATTCTATACGGCACTGCCTGAAGATGAGAGGAAGGGAAACGATACCCTTGCGATGGAGCTGTATTCAGGGGCTTACGAGCTTGGAGCGGTCACGGGTTTCACATGGTCAGGTAAGACTTTCACTTTCGAATGCAACCATGCCCGGGTGAATGTTGAGTTCTGCAGGGATGATATATTCAGGATACAAATGGCATATGACGGCATGTTCACGAACCCTGCCGGAACCGACATTGTGATCAGCCTGCCCAATTGGCAGGCCGGTGTTAAGTTTGTTGAAAAGGACAGGTATTACCTTATGACTACATCAGCTGTTGCCCTTCGCGCATATAAAAATCCCCTGCGTTTTGCGATGTATAAGCCTGATAACAGTACGCTGGTCTGGGAAGAAAACCGCTGCCTGACCTACGGTAAAGAAACGGTGCAATACCTCAGCCGTGGAGAAAACGAATATTTTTACGGTGGCGGGATGCAAAACGGGCGCTTCTCCCATCGCGACAAGACCATTTTATTGCGGATCGACTGGAACTGGGAAGAAGGCGGTGCCCCGAACCCGGCCCCGTTTTACATGAGTACCAATGGCTACGGGGCCTTGAGGAACACTTACGCGCCGGGTGAATACGCCTTCAAAGACACAGTATGGCTTGCGCATTCGGAAGCCCGTTTTGACTGTTATTATTTTGCCGGCCGATCGCTTAAGGAGATCCTTAATGCTTATACCGACATTACCGGCAAACCTTTCCTGCCTCCGCGCTGGGCGCTGGGCATGGGCGATGCGAACTGTTACAACCGGGGAGCTAAAAAAGGCCACAACACCAGCGGCCACAATGGTACGACGCCTGATGTTATTTCACTGATAGCCGACCAGTACATTGCAAATGACATGCCTCGCGGATGGATACTGCCCAACGACGGTTATGGCTGCGGTTATACAAAGTTGGACTCGGTAATTGTTGAATTGCGCAAAAGAGGCTTCCATACGGGGCTCTGGACCGAGAACGGGGTTGAAAAGATCGCCAGGGAGGTTGGGCAATACGGCAGCCGTCTCTGTAAGCTCGATGTGGCCTGGGTTGGGGAAGGTTACCAATTCGCTATTGATGGTTGTAAGGCCGCTTACGACGGGATAGAGAAAAACAGCGATGCCCGCGGCTTTATATGGTCGGTCTGCGGCTGGGCGGGTACCCAACGTAATTCGGTGGTATGGACAGGCGACCAGAAAGGAAGCTGGGATTACATCCGCTGGCATATCCCGACGGTTATCGGCTCGGGGCTGTCGGCCCAGAACTGTGCTACCGGCGACGTTGACGGCATCTTCGCAGGAAGCGACAAAACCTTCACCCGCGACCTTCAGTGGAAATGTTTCACACCGGTGTTCATGTCCATGTCGGGCTGGGCGCCAAAAGACAAACAACCGTATGTCTATGGCGAGCCTTACACGTCCATCAACCGTAAATACCTGAAGCTTAAACTCCGTCTTACTCCCTATATGTATTCTCTCTGCCATGAAGCCTCCGAAACCGGGGTTCCTGCCGTCCGCGCCCTGGTGCTCGAATACCCGCAAGATCCTGTCGCATTGGGAAGCCTGGCCCGCTACGAATTTCTCCTGGGTAAAAATTTCCTTGTTGCTCCTGTTTACCGGGATGAGGAAAAGCGCGACAGCATCTACCTGCCCGAAGGCCGTTGGTTTGATTACTGGGATGGTAAGGTTTACGAAGGAAAAACCTGGCTGAACTCCTATTCCGCGCCTCTTGATAAATTACCGCTTTTCGTGAGGGCAGGTTCGGTGATCCCTATGTACCAGCAGATGAATTACGATAATGAACGCCCTTCCGATACGCTTACACTCGATGTGTACCCTGGAGCCGGGGCTGATTTCACGATGTTCGAAGACGAAGGCTCCAACCGTGATTACCGGGAAGGGAAGTTTGTCCTTACAGATCTGTCCGCCGTATCCGATACCTTTAACCGTGTCACTGAAATTAAGATAGCAGCTGCAAAAGGGGATTACAAAGGGAAACTGCCATCACGTTCTTACATTATCCAGTTGCACGGCAACTCCGTCCCGAAGCAGGTTACCTCCGAAGGCTCAAAACTCAGGTATTGTAAAACTGCTGAAGTTTATAAGAAAAAGTCTGCCGGCTGGTGCTTTTCTCCTGATGAAAAAAACGGGATGGTCTTTATTAAAACAAGGGAAATACCCACTAACCTGGAAGTAAAGATCAGACTGAAGTATTGATATCGAAATCCATTAACTTTGCTGCCAAAACCAAATGAAACTATGAACAAATTCTCTTTATTCGGTATAATTATCGTCCAGCTTGCGCTGATCTTTTATTCCATTGCAATAATAACTGAACAGAGGAAAAAGCTGGTATCAGGTTTCGTACTTTCATTCCTGACCGCAGGGGTAATATTCGACATCACTGCCACAGCCTTCATGATACTTGGCTCAAGCCATGGCTTTTTCACTTTGCACGGGGTACTGGGTTATTCTTCCCTGCTTGGCATGTTTACCGATTCTGTTATCATCTGGCGTTTTTACAGGAAAAATGCACCAGGGACAATGGTCACAAGGCCTGTTCACCTCTTCTCAAGATTTGCCTATATCTGGTGGATAGCAGCCTATATCACCGGCGCACTGCTGGTGGCTTTGCGCCATGCCTGAGAGAACGCCAGTCCTGCTGAATTCAAATTGAAAAGGTAATTATGGAAGTTTACAGGAAAATTAAAAAGATCATCCACGGGCAGCCGACTTCCGACGGGGCCGGTGTAAAGCTGACAAGGATCTTTGGTTTTTACGAAGAAGGTTTGTTTGACCCGTTTTTATTGCTTGACTTCTTTGGATCGGATAACCCGGATGACTTCATGGCTGGTTTCCCCTGGCACCCACATCGTGGCATTGAAACGGTCACCTATATGCTCGACGGACGCGTCGAACATGGCGACAGCATGGGAAACAGCGGAGTGATCGGCAAGGGCGACATACAATGGATGACGGCCGGCAGGGGGATCATCCACCAGGAGATGCCGAAATTTGATGGGGGCCGCATGCATGGCTTCCAGCTTTGGGTTAACCTTCCTGCTGCGAATAAAATGATGACACCCCGCTACCAGGATATCCCTGCGAAGAACATCCCGGAAGTCGTCCTTGAGAATAAGGTAAGGGTAAAGGTCATCGCAGGAACTTTTAATGGCGTAAAAGGACCTGCTAAGGATATCATTGCCGAACCTGAGTACCTGGATGTGGAGATGCCTGCAAATACTGAATTCACTGCACCCGTCAATCCCTCTCATACTGTTTTTGCTTATGTATTTGAAGGTGAAGCCGGCTTTGAACCCGCATCAAAAACCCTTCTGCATGCAGGCCAAGGCGCCCTGTTCACTGAAGGCCCTGAGATCATGGCCAGAGCAGGCAGTAACGGGGCCCGTTTCATCCTTATATCGGGAATGCCGATAAAAGAACCGATCGCCTGGCGGGGTCCTATAGTGATGAACACTGAGGAGGAGTTAATGACCGCCTTCAGGGAATACCGTGAAGGGACATTCACGAAATAGCATGGATTATTTTAATTTGCATTCAGGCAGTCTTTGGGTTACCTTTGGCTGAACAACCTTAAGGCATCAGATGGACATGTTGACAAGGGAACAAACCGGGCATCTCAACCCTGAGACCCTGCTCGGAATAGATATAGGTTCGGTTACTATCTCTCTTGTCCACATGGATATCTCGGGCCGTATCCTGAAAACCCTGTACCTTTTTCATAAAGGAAAGATCAGGGAATGCCTGAAGTCCGCTACTGATGAGCTGGACCTGTCGAACCTTCACGGGATTGCTGCCTGCGCCTCTCCGGGCTTTAATCCTGAACTCGTCACTACCTTTAATACCCAGATTGCTCTTATAAAAGCGGCCAGGGTTTTATGCAGTGAAGCAAGATCCCTGCTTTACATAGGCGCTGAAAAATTCAGCCTGATCAGGTTCGATGAGAAGGGAAACTTTGAATCGGTCCGTACGAATTCTTCCTGCGCGGCAGGTACAGGCAGCTTTCTCGATCAGCAGGCCTTGCGCCTGAACCTGTCGGGCATTGAAGAACTTAGCGGGGTTGCATTAAAAAACAAGGGACCCATTCCCGAAATTGCATCCCGTTGTTCGGTGTTTGCCAAAACAGATCTTATCCATGCCCAGCAACGGGGTTTCACTCTTGAAGCCATATGCGACAGCCTCTGCAGGGGCCTGGCCGTTAATGTGGTGGATACCCTGTTCAAGCAGGCCGACCCTGTATTTCCAGTGTTTTTTGCAGGGGGTGTTTCCCTGAATGCCGCCGTGATCGGGCATCTCGAAGGGCTTCTGAACACCCGCTTCCTTTTGCATGAATATTCTCATTGCCTGGGTGCTGCCGGCGCGTGTTACCTGTGGCTGAACGACAAACAGCATCCTTTAATGCAAAAGATCTCATCCCTGGATGAAATGTTACTTCCGGACGACCAGGGGAAAAATTATTTCTACCCTCCTTTGGAGATTAAGCTTTCGGGGTACCCCGATTTCAAAAGTGAGGCTACATGGAACTTCAGACCTTCTGTTGTTTCGCATACTGCAGAGGTCCTGGTTGATCAGTATATTCCCCTGCTTAAGGATAAAAAATACGAGTCTTTTCTGGGAATAGATATCGGATCAACAAGTACAAAAGCCATCCTTACAAACACTGACCATTCCCCCCTGGCCGGTTTTTATACCGCCACTTCGGGCAAGCCTGCCGAGGCAGTCCAGGCGGTTTTCGAATCCATTGACGACCTTATACTTAGAACAGGGATCAACCTCAGCATATCAGGTGCCGGGACCACAGGGTCGGGAAGAAAATTCATAGGGAAACTCATCCATGCCGATCTCATCGTGGATGAGATCACGGCACATGCCAGGGCTGCGTATGAACTGAACCCCGAAACTGATACCATTATTGAGATCGGCGGACAGGATTCCAAGTTTACCCTCATGCATAAGGGAATGGTGACTTTTTCGCAGATGAACGCCGTTTGTGCAGCCGGGACCGGGAGTTTTCTCGAGGAGCAGGCAGGGAAACTGGGCTGTGATCTGGATGCCTATTCAAAACGGACAGGGGGAGTGCCGGCCCCTCTTACCAGCGACCGTTGTACCGTTTTCATGGAACGCGACATGAATCATCTTCTGAATAAAGGGTATTCGGTGGATGAGATCCTGGCTGCGGTACTTCATTCAGTGACCGAAAATTACCTGAAAAAAGTGGCTGTGGAGAGTTCCATAGGCAAGCAGGTCTGTTTCCAGGGGGCAACGGCAAAAAACAAGTCACTGGTCGCGGCCTTTGAACAACGGCTGGGAAAGCAAATTTTTGTATCGCCTTACTGTCATCTTACCGGCGCTCTTGGCGTGGCGCTGCTACTCGGGGAAGAAAAACCGGCTGAAACCAGGCGCTATGGCTTTAAAGATGATATGTCGTCCAAATCCGGGTTCAGGGGCCTCGGATTTTTCAAAGAAGTGCTTGACATCCGCTCAGAGAGGTGCACGATCTGTTATAACAATTGCCACATCAGCCTCGCCAATGTGCATGGGGAACAGGTGGCATACGGGTTTCTTTGCGGAAGGGATTATGAAACAAAAAAACACCTTAACTTAGAATCACGGGTTTTTAACCTCCTTGAACTGAGAGCAGGTATCCTTCGCCTGGTCCAGCCCAAGTCCTTCAGTCATGAGGTCGTCGTTGGATTACCTGCTGCATTGCACCTGTACGATGAACTTATACTCTGGAAGCGTTTTTTCGGAAATTTATCTGTGCGTATCGTGACCAGCGAAAATTACACCGACCCTGTAAAAGAAGGAAAGCGGATAGCCGGGGCTGAGTTTTGCGCGCCAATCGATTCCATTCACGGTCATGTAAACTGGCTGGCAGGTAAGGCGGATTTCATTTTCCTTCCGGTTTCACTGGAAACAAGGGACAAACCCGAAAATTCCGACAGCAATTACTGCTATTACACGCAGTATTCGGGCTCTCTCCTATTTACAATGAAGGATAAGGCCGTTACCGGGAAAATGATATCCCCCATGCTTAATTTCCATAAGGGGAACCGGCAGGTGGTCAAACAGCTTACCGCAAGCCTCAGCCCCTGCCTTGGACCGGCCATCACGTTTGAAAAAGTGAAATGGGCTTACGAAGAGGCCCTGCTGTTTGCCCATGAGCGTAAAAAGAAACTGATCACGGTTTTTAAAACTGAATTTAACCCTGCCGACGGAGTTTCGGTGGTTTTACTGGGACGGCCATACGTGGTACTCTCGAAGTCAATGAACAAAGGCATTCCCGATATTTTTGCCAGGATGGGGATCAAAAGCTTTTTCCAGGATATGATTGATCCGGACGAATTGCAGCCCGAAGAAACCGAACTTCTGCTCAGGAAAATCCCCTGGTATTATGCTTCCAGGATCCTTGAAACAGCCAGGACAACAGCCACAGTAAAGAATCTTTATCCTGTACTGGTCACCGCTTTCAAATGCGCTCCCGATTCTTTCATCATCGAGTATTTTAAAAAAATGATGAACGAATATGACAAGCCCTATCTCATCCTCCAGATCGATGAACATGATTCGAATGTGGGCTATGAAACCAGGATTGAAGCTGCGATCAGGTCGTTCAGGAACCACTCGGCCCTGGACCGCAAAGCCCCTGAGCCAAAGTCTCCCTCCTTATTGCCCCACCTCGAAACCAGGATCAACGGCAAGACCCTGCTGTTTCCCAACTGGGATAACCTGGTGGCGCCCTTATTGGTTGCCAACCTCCGGAGGGGAGGCATCGATGCCCGCCTGATGAAATCCAGCGAAATGATCATCCGCAAAAGCATGGCCCATAATACAGGGCAATGTATTCCTGTGAATATCGTTGCCCAGGAATTCATTGATTATGTTGAGCAGCATGGGCTGAAGCCTGAACAAACCATGCTTTGGATGACCAAATGTTACATCACCTGCAACCTCAGACTTTATCCTTTTTATATTAAAAACCTGCTTGAGGATTACGGGCATGGTTTTGATAAGGCATCCGTTTATTTCGGGAAGCTTACACATCTTGAAATTGCATACAGCACCGGTTACTATGCCTATTTCGCTTACCTGCTGGGCGGGCTGATCCGGAAGATGGGATGCAAAGTAAGGCCTTATGAGGTCAACCGCGGTGAAACGGACGCTGCTATCGAAAAAAGCATAAGTATCCTTGAAACGGCTTTTCTCGGTAAGCGTCAGATTGATGCTGCCGTAACTGAAGCGGTCTCACTGTTTGATAAAATTGAACGGAAACCGGGGAACAAGCCCCTGGTTGCCATTTTCGGCGACCTGTACGTAAGGGATAACGACATCATGAACCAGGACCTGATCCGTGATATCGAAGAAAACGGGGGCGAAGTAGTCACAACACCCTATACAGACCTGGTAAAATTAACGATCGAGAATCAGATACGCCGGGCCATGGCACGTGGCGATTATTTTAATACAGGTCTTTACAGGGTGATGATTTCGAGCATTAAAATGTTTGAGGACAAGTACTATAATCAATTCAAGAAATACCTGGGGAACAAACCGGTTATCAGTCCTGAACGCCTTGAAAAAAATCTGTCTAAATTCAATATAAGCCCTTATCATTCAGGCGAATCCTACGAGAACATCCTGAAGATTTTTTATATCCTCGAAAACCATCCAGGTATCTCTCTTTTTGTGCAAACCAATCCTGCCTTCTGCTGCCCTGCCATGGTAACCGAGGCCATGGCCCAGGAGATCAGGAGAATTACCGGAATTCCTGTCGTTACCCTGACCTACGACGGCACCAGCGGGAATAAGAACGAGGTGCTTGTCTCCTACCTGAACTCGGCAATTTCACGCCATTAACAGGGTATGCCTGATTTTTCCGATCCTGAAATCCATACGGGAATATCCTGCCTCACTAATTCATTACCCTCTTTCCGGCTATTCTTTGTAGAAATCTTAGCTGCACCCGCTTATTTTTACTTGTAAAATATATTGAAAAAAGTATATTTGTAAAAATATTTGGCATTAAAAAATCCTTTTCTAAAAAGCTTAAATACGTGATGGACAGTTGGAACCGGTTGAAAAAAATCCAAAATCAACCGGGAAAAGCATAATTTTCAAGCAAGTAATCAAAGGCGTACATCATTTTTATATGGAGAAAAACATTTACAGTATTATCACAGGAACCGGGTCTTATATCCCTTCAAAGCTTGTTAAAAATGAAGATTTTCTTGCCGCTGAATTCTATGATACATCCGGGAAAAAACTCGATAAAACGAATCGCGAGATCATTGATAAATTTGAGGAAATTTCAACAATTGCCGAAAGACGTTATGCATCAGGCAGCCTCGTAACCTCCGACCTGGCAGGGTTTGCGGCTGTTGAGGCCATTAAATCTGCCGAAATCGACAAGGAAGAACTCGATTACATCATTGTTGCTCACAATTTCGGTGACGTACGTAAAGGCAATAAGCAACTGGATATTGTACCCAGCCTTGCTTCCCGGGTCAAGTTTCAGCTTGGCATAAAAAATCCCGGTACGGTAGCTTACGATCTGCCTTTTGGATGTCCCGGCTGGCTGCAGGCAATGATACAAGCCGATTATTATATAAAATCAGGAGATGCCAAGAAAATCCTGGTTATCGGGGCAGAAATTTTATCCAGGGTTTCCGACCCTCACGACAGGGACAGTATGCTTTATTCCGACGGGGCAGGCGCGGCTGTTCTGGAAGCAAGGAAGAGCAGCACTCCAATCGGTATCCTGGCGCACAAAACACGTTCAGATACCTTCCTGTATTCCAAAATGCTTTTCATGGGCAAATCATATAAGCCATCAGGTGCTGAGCATGAAGAAATGTTTTTAAAAATGAACGGCAGGAGACTATACCAGTATGCCCTTGAAACAGTTCCACAGGCGATCAAAGACTGCCTGGAAAAGAGCAAAGTAAGTCTCCGCGACATTAAAAAAGTACTGATCCATCAGGCCAACGGGAAAATGGATGATGCGATATTGCAAAGGCTTTATACACTTTATGGTATTGATGATATACCTGAAAACGTCATGCCTATGACGATTTCATGGCTGGGTAATTCTTCGGTTGCAACAGTTCCTACCCTTCTCGACCTCATCCTTAAGAAGAAGATGAACACCCATAAAATTAAGAAAGGGGATACTATTGTTCTGGCCTCCGTCGGGGCCGGAATGAACATCAATGCATTGGTTTATAAAATGTAAATGAACTTCAATCCGCCCGCATGAAGACCATGAATATTATCAGGCTTCTTATTTCCCTTTCTTTACCGCTTTTGATCGGAGCCGTTTCAGGCTTCTTCACTTCAAATGCAATACCTGTATGGTATGCTTCACTGACCTCCCCGGCCATAAGCCCGCCAAACTGGATTTTTGGTCCTGTTTGGACTGTTTTATACATCCTGATGGGAGTCTCATTTTACCTGATCTGGTGCCAGCCGGCAAGTAAGGCGAAATCATGGGCCCTTGCCGTTTATTTCATTCAGCTCCTCCTTAACTTTGCCTGGAGTTTCTTCTTTTTCTATTTTAAGCACATCGGGCTTGCTCTGATGGATATCGTAATTCTTTGGCTATGCATACCCGTTATGATCTCACTCTTTTACAGGATCAAGCCCGCCGCAGCCTATATTAATATCCCTTATTTTCTTTGGGTTAGTTTTGCAACAATACTGAATGCAGCGTTTTTCAAACTAAACTGAAATGCAATGATCATCACCGCACTTTCCTGGGATTACTATACCATTCCGCATTCAGAATAAAATCGTTTAATCATTAATCCTTTAAAACCGGAACTATGAAAAAAGCAAAGAAGATTTTACTCTGGATTGTAATAATCATTGTTATTGTTTTGGCTGTGGCCCTTTGTTACCTGAGGTTTGCCCTGCCCAATGTCGGATCTGCGCCGGATCTAAAGGTCGAATTGACCCCCGAAAGGATCGCCAGGGGGGAATACCTTGCCAATCATGTGACTATTTGTATCGATTGCCATTCAAAACGCGACTGGTCAAGATTTTCAGGTCCTCCGATGGAAGGAACAATAGGAATGGGAGGTGACGTATTTGATCAGAAATTCGGTTTTCCCGGGGTATATTATGCTACCAATATCACCCCCGAAGGGATAGCCAATAATTCTGACGGAGAACTCTTCAGGGCCATCACCACCGGGGTTTCCAAAAAAGGCAAAGCTATTTTTCCGGTAATGCCTTACCATTATTACGGCCTGATGGACGAAGAAGACATAAAATGTATTATTGCTTATCTCAGGACCCTGAAACCAATAAAAAACCAGGTCCCCGAATCATCATCCGATTTCCCTATGAATTTCATCATTAACACAATGCCTCATAAAGCCACCCCTTCCAAGCTTCCTCAGGAAACCGATGTGGTGAATTATGGGAAATACCTGACCACGGCAGCAGCCTGCGTGGATTGCCATACCAAAGTCGACAAAGGCAGCCTGGTTGCAGGAACTGAATTCGGAGGAGGGAGGGAATTCCCTTTCCCTGATGGTTCGATAGTTCGATCAAGCAATATCACACCCGATGAACAAACAGGAATCGGAGCCTGGAAAGATGACATGTTCATCCATTATTTCCGAATCCACAGCGACTCCCTGACCCTTAACACCAAAGTTGAACCGGGGAAATTCAATTCAATCATGCCCTGGACTATGTACGGCAAAATGACCGACAAGGACCTTCAGGCTGTTTTTGCTTACCTGAAGACCACGAAGCCCATTAAAAATGAGGTGGTAGTTTACACGCCAGCGAAGAAATAACAGGTAGAACTGAAGCAGACCGGCATGAACGCCCGGGGCAGAACTCCTGACCCGGGTTCTGCCCGATATGACCGGGATTTACAGGGTTTGATTGAAATTTCTTTTGCAATAAATGCAAAATTCAAGAAAACGTTTTGCGATTTTTCAAAACATTACTGTCTTTTTTCTTTCTCCCGGCAATCTGCGCAGTGATTGATGCATAATCCCTGGAAATCCTCCGGGGGATTCGCGATTCTTCCCTGAACCTGCAACACCTTTGCAGTATTCCGTTTCTTCCGGTATCCCTCCGGTCTTAAATTTGTTTGAGCGTGATTTCAGGTATAAATGAAATTCATGCAATAAACAAGGTTTTGTTAATAACAGATAAATTAAAAGGAGGTCCTTATGAAAAATTTACTTTTTTTATGTTTTATTTTCCTCTGCAGCATTTCCTTTGCAAGTAGTCACACAAAGCATGAAAGACCAGGGATCAGGATTGGAAAGGGTAGTGAAAAACCTGCCAAAATCGTGCACATCCGGATTAACGGGAGCAGTCATCTGCAAACACGGTTAAATGAAATAATGCTATCAAAATCCAAATCCCTCAGATGGGATTGGGATTCCATTGTCACTTATGATACATTGGGGTTGTTTGAAAATCTCACAAAAACTTTTGATGCAAATGGCAATATCCTGACCCAACTTGCTAAAAAATGGCAATCCAATTCCTGGGCTAATGAGTACAGGATATCATTCACTTATAATGCAAGCGGGCTGCCTTTGTCGGGATTACAAGAGATTTGGTCTGTTGACATGTGGCGGGGCTTTTCGAGAATCACATTGACCTGGGATTCAGGGGGAAATCTTCTGACTGAGCTGTTAGAATCAAATTCGGGCACCGCATGGGTGAATAATGCCAGGTATAGCTTCACTTACGACACAGGCGGGAACATGCTTACCGAACTTTATGAAGATTGGAACACCAACTGGGTAAATTCCTCGAGGTACACCTATACGTATAATAACAATGGAAATATGCTGACCGAGCTTGATGAACAATGGAACGGCAGTGCCTGGATTTCGATGTGGCGGTTTACTTATACCTATGATGCAGGCTTTAATTTATTAACTGAATTGAGGGAGATCAACATGAGTACTGTAAGTATAGAATGGAGGAACTATTCAAGGTATTCTTATACGTACGACACAAAAGGAAATCAAACTTCCGAATTGGATGAACAATGGGTTCAAAATGCATGGGAGAATGATTGGAGATATACCTGGACTTATAATGCAAACAGCGCAATGCTTACCGAACTGGACGAACTTTGGCAGAGTAACGGCTGGATGTATTTATGGAGATATGCTTATACATACGACTCAAACGGGAATATGCTGACTTTACTTATGCAGGACTGGTTATACGACAGCTGGATCAATGATTCACGTTATACCTACACTTACGATGCAAACGGGAATTCCCTCAGCGGGAAGTTTGAATCTTTGCAAGGCGGTTCCTGGATTCCCGATATGGGATTCATATTTATCTACTCACAACAAAATTACATAGACTATTTCTCTGACATTCACCGTTTCGAAGCCGGTTTCAGATCCTTCCTCAACGGCATTGAAAGTAAAGAATCAAACGCAGGAATTTTTTCTGTGGCCCCTAATCCTGCAACAGATCAAATAATCATTAAAGCTTCAGGGCAGTCTTCACCAGGTCATATGTCAATTCTCGATCTCAACGGGCGGGAATTGCTGCAACAGGTTCTTGATCAGACTACAACAAGGGTTGATATAAGCAAACTTGCACAGGGTGTTTACCTTATAAAACTAACTGCGGATGACAAAGTCCAGGTAAGAAAATTAGTGAAAAGGTGAGGACATTGAAGGATTTACAGGAAAGGGCGGCCTTGTGCCGCCTTTTTTATTGCATCCAATTATTGCTTCTAAAACTCAATTGCCTTGTCGTCCAATGTTTTCAGATAACTTGAATACCTGATCATGTCTTCGGCAAACATTTTTTTCAGGGTGTAGATAAGAAATTTATTTCGCAGGATTTCCATATTGAAAAGCCATCTCGGGTTCAGAAGGAATTTTAATGAAAACTCTTTCTGGTAAAAATCCAGGAATTCGGTTTGCATCTCGTAAGCGCTCATCATCGCCGGGTGAAACGTAATGTGCAGTCCGTCATAATAGGCCCAGTCTGTAGTGAATATCCTTTTTTGTGATAGTAGATTCCTGTACAGGCCGGTCCCGGGGTAAGGAGTTAGCAGGGAAACCTGGAAAAAATCAATAGCCGATTTATGAATGAATTCGGAATAGCGCTTCAGGGTATCTTTGGTATCCCGGTCCGAGCCGAAAATCAAATATCCCATAACCTTGATATTATAGTCATGGAAGGTTTTAATAGCCTCGAGGATTTCCGATTCTTTCTGTTCCTTGCAGTAGCTGTCAAGTGTATCCTGGTCCAGGGATTCAATGCCGATGCAAAGAGTGACATTCTGATCCGACAGGCAGGAAAGCAACTCGTGATCTTTATATACCTGCAGCCGCGAATTGGCTGCTATAGCTTTGGGCTTTATCCCTTCGGCTTTCATCCTGCCAATAATTTCAATAGCCCTTTTTCTTATGAAGGTAAAATCAGCGTCTATCCTGAAATCGATTTTATTGATCTTCCCGTATGTTTCTGTAAATTGCAATAACTCCCTGATAATGTTTTCTGGGCTTCGCGACCGGTACCGGCCGTACATGGAAGCAACCGTGCAATAATTGCATTTGAAATTGCAGCCGCGCGAAGATTGCACCGGTACTATATCGGGCAAATTCTTCAGCAGGGAATGGTCGAGGAAAGGCAGGCCATCAAGGTCCTGCACTTTTTCGCAATACACGATTTTATCTTTTATCCTTCCTTCAACCAGGTCGGCCAGGATATGTTCACATTCACCTACCACCACGTGATCGGCATATTGAGCGGCTTCTTCGGGAAGCACCGAAACATGCACTCCACCCAGAATAATCTTCCTGCCGGGGAAGAGCCCGGCGATTTCATATGCCCTTTTTGCCGATGGAGTGATACTGGAGATCAGGATAATCTCCTCGTGTATGTTCTCAGGGGCCACCTCATTATTAACATCATTGTATATAGCAACCTGATGCCCCGCCTGCTTCAGGATTGTCGCAATCAGTAACACAGCAGGTGAAACAAAGATATTGCTCCACTCGGCTGTCCTGATCTTTGAAAAGAAGCCTGTATATTCCCTGTGTTCCGAGTACACATTGGCCAGGGTGTTAATCACCGCTATGGTTTTTGCTTTTGATTCCATTTTGTTTTTGTATGTGGATCAGGTGATCCCGGGAACAACCCGTTTTTGTATTTGCTTGCGATAGTTGAAGTTGGTTACAAACAGCCCCGCGATGATCATGGGGTTCTGCCCGGTAATATTTTTTGACATCCGCCGGAATATATTTTTCGGAGTAAATACTTCCGAATACATTTTCCAGTATCCCTCTTCCAGTTCTTCCGCATTCATGTTCTTAGGCTGGAATACGACTATTCCCCCGGTATACTTGCTGAAGTCATGGTTGATGATCCTGTTTTCCTTTTCAAGTTCCGAAAAGTATGGCGTTCCCGGGATCGGGGTGATGATCATGATGCGGGGGATAGGGACACAGCCTTCCATCAGGAATTCGAACACATGGTTAAAAGTTTCTTTTGTATCATGGTCCATTCCCAGCATGATCGAAGCCGATACCATGATGTGATTAGCCCTCAGGATCTCAACGGCCCGGATATATTCACCGGGATGGTTCCAGTTTTTATGCACGGTTTTCAGGTTTTGTTTGTCAAGGGTTTCAATCCCGACCGAAAGCATGCGGCAGCCGCTTTTATAAGCCAGTTCAAGCATTGCGGGGTAATCTGCAATATGTATCGTTGCCGAACTGATCCAGATGATCTTCTCCGGTATCAATGCCGTCCATAGTTCCCTGTTATACTCATGGTCAAAGAATATATTATCGTCGAGAAACACCACGAACCTGCTGCCCGTTTTTTTTGCGGCCCTTACATCCTGTATTACTTTATCTACAGGCCTTTTCCTGTATGCGCCATGGTAGAATGCCGAAACTGAGCAGAACCTGCAGGTATACGGGCATCCCCTTGTCGCTTGCACGCTGCGCATAAATCCCATTTTCTTCATGTTCATCAGGTCAAACCTAGGGGTGGGCAAGGTGCTTAGATCCGATGCGCGTTCCTGCCTGTAAATACGTTGAAGCCTCCCCGATCTGAAATCCTCAATAACCTCGCCCCATATTTCCTCGGCTTCTCCGATAACGATGCAATCGGCATGCCTGAGCGTCATTTCAGGATCAAACAAACTCGGCCCAATCCCGCCGATGATCGTTTTGACTCCGTTTTCCCTGAATGCATCAGCGATCTGCCAGGCCCTCACTGATCCGGACCCCATTCCTGAAATACCCACCAGGTCCCATTTTTTCCCGAAGGGAATATCTTCAATGGTCTCATAAATAATGGTTATTGAAACACCGGCGGGAGTGACAGCGGCAAGCATGGGCATGGTAATGGATGGAAGCAGCAATTTTTTATGCCTGACAGGATTCCCCTGCCTGTCAAGGGCCGAAGGGATAATTAACAGCAGTTCTATATCTTTTTCCATGATCGTTATGACTTAAAAGATATCCCTCCTGAATTACCGGGTCTCACCATGACGGCGGCCTCCCCTGAGATTTCCTTGTATCCAGGTTAAATCCGAACATGAGGTTGATCCCGAGACCTGTCGTGGCGTGAGGTGCTGCATGAGGGTAGGCATACTCTGTATAAGCCTGGTCATTGTAGTAATTGCCGCTGACAGCATTGATGCTCATATTAAAGCCGGCAGCCACACCTCCTTCGAAAAAGGGAGTGAAAAAGTATTTCATACCGGCTCCGATTCCAAAATAAAGTCCTGCCTGGATCTTGTCGATCTTCAGATAATACGTTGATGCATCGTATGAAGATCCGTTGTAGGTAGCTTTGCAGTTTATAGATCCGGCCAATGGAAAACTGGCGCCAATATTAAAGCTTAAAAAGGTCGTGGTCCTGTTGGATTTAAAGTTCAGTGCAATATCCAGGTACAGGGGAATAAAAGGAAACCCGAAGTTTTCCGATTCATAGGTACCTGACGGCACGAACCATTCCCATTCTGTATATTTCAGATGGGTAGTGTAGTAAGCGTAGCCTGTACCGATACCCAGCTTCAGAACCCTGCTGACATTATAACCGATCTCAAACCTGATATTCGGGCCAATTCCCCTCCCGTTAAAAAAGGCACCCGGAAGAAAATCAAAACTTATGGCATGCTTGAATGGCTCATAACGTAAGACCATATGTTGCTTATGGCCCGGATCGAATTTTCCCCTGCTGACCGAATCGGAGATGGTCGAATCCTTAAGCAATTTATAATATCCGGTGGTAGCGGTGTCGACCATTATCGTTTTACTGCGCTCCATAAGTGAATCACGGAATGTAAGTGTATGTGGTCCGACAGGAACCTTGTAAATTACTACGAGATGATAAGGAGTAAGTGTGAGAGTTGAATCTTTATCATAAGAAAAACTGGCAGGGATTTCAGTCCTGATCTTCAAAGTGCCGATTGGCAGAACCTTTTTTTTGACTGCGGATTTACGTTGCCCGGGAAAACCATGGTATGGGTGAGCCGCATTCTTTTTGACAGTGTCGGGATTGTTATTTAAACTGCCGGCCAGCGGTTCCGTTGAACCTGCGAAATTCATTGCCATCATGCTTTTCAATAAAAACACTGCCAACGATAAAATGAGAAACTTTTTCATACCCTGGAATTTGATTGCATAAAATTAGCTCGCAAACAAGGGGAGTAAAAACGGGAATCCGCGAAGGACCGCATCTCTTTTGCAGAATTTCAGAATGAATCAGCTTAAATGCTTCGTGCTTTAGTATTTATTGCGAAAAAAAATGCACTTGTATTTTTTTTGGGATTTCCTGCAACAAATTTGTTCGATTCCCCGGAGAATTGATTGAAAAACCACTACCTTCACATTGAGGTATAATCCTTTTATATAATTGAGCTGTAATCACACTAAGCAGGCTTGTCTTCCCTTTACCTTTGTTCTAAATTCTTATTGACCGTTTATTCTGAATCTTAAAAAAATGAAAGCAAAAAATATTTTTCATTGCATCCTTACCTCTGCACTCATCGTTACAATACTCTTATTCTCATATTCAAAAACCATGGCATCAAAGCTCAAAGAAGAAAGCGTGAATTATTCAGCCAGTGGCGTTACCCTGAAGGGATTTATCGCATGGGATGAAACCAAAAAAGGGAAACGACCTGTTGTTCTCGTCGTCCATGAATGGTGGGGCATGAATGATTATTCAAAAATGCGGGCAAGACAACTGGCCGAATTAGGCTACCTGGCCATGGCTGTCGATATGTTCGGTAATGGAGATACTGCCTCAGATCCTGCCGGTGCAAGGCAGCTGACTTCACAGTTTTATAAGGATCCCACTCTGGCAAAGGCCAGGCTTGATGCTGCAATTGACAAGGTCAAAGAATATCCCCTGGCTGATGCCGGGAATATTGCTGCCATAGGATATTGCTTCGGAGGTTCTATGGTACTTAATTATACCAAACTTGGAGCCGATCTGAAAGGAGTTGTCAGTTTCCACGGCGGATTGGCAGGTGTGCCCCCAAATCCGAAGTCATTAAAAGCCAAAATACTTATATGCCATGGAGGCAGCGACAAATCGGTTTCACAGCATGATGTTGAAACCTTCAAACACCAGATGGATTCCATTCATGCCGATTATATTTTTAAGACCTACGCCAATGCAACCCATGCCTTCACAAACCCCGCTGCTACCAAGCTTGGAAAAGAGTTCAATCTTCCGATTCAATATAATGCTGAAGCTGACAAAGCTTCGTGGAACGACATGAAGGCATTTCTTACCAGGGTTTTCAGGCAGTAATTTATTAACCAGTCGGATCCACTCCGGGAGAAACAATTTTCAGCGTTTCAGCCGGGGTCCTGCTCTGTTTGAACCCTCTTCTCAACCTCCCGTAAAAGCCTCAGTGGTGTATCAATGATAACCATGTTATACAACCAGGCAGGCACGCTCCCTGCAGGATCAATAAAACCTTCAAGGGTAAGATGGATCATCCCGTTTTTTAAGGGCTGTATGGTCCACTTCTGCCAGTAATTTGTAACACGGATCAATCCCGCCTTTTCAGGGACAACATCAGGCAAAGGATGAGAATAAACGGTGCGTATCCCGGTAGCCGAATCTTCAGAAATTGTGACATCGGCAACAAGGTCCCGATCAGTGAATGGCCAGGGAACATCGTACACAAAATAATACCTGATGTGCCTGTCCTTTTCAAAAGCAAGTACAGTGATGTCATGCACATCATCTCCCCACCAGTCGAGGTTTTTGATATTGCCAATAAGGGAACTCACCTTATCCAGATCGGCCCTGATCTCAGCTTCCCCCCTGAATGATTTAAACGAACTCTTTGCCTCCTGCCGGGTATAAAGCCTGAACCCTTCCTTCTCTTTGATGAAGTTCCAGGACTGTGCTTCTGCCGTCAATGAAAGCATTTGAAGTAGAAGAGCCGTAATAGTAAACGAAAGCAGCTTCTGCATAAGGAATCCTGGTGTTTAGGTTTGCCAATAGCCTGCTGTAATGACCCCGCCGGTCCCGAAACTGCATAAAAGAACAGTTTTACCCCCTATGGTGTTCTTGATTGAATCCAGCGCAATGCCTACCGATGCGGTACCACAGTTCCCGGTAGTTTCAACAACGTTGATAAATTCAATTTTATACTTTTTAAAGACCGATGAAAAGTATTTCAGTATAAGCGGGTTCACCTGGTGAAGGATCATGATATCCGGCGGGCCGGTCTCTTTGGTAAAATCAAGGTAAAAAGCTTCGGCTTTCCTGATCAGCTTCAATGCAAGGGGGTTGTTCATCGACAGGCCGAGATATTTTCGCGGATCACTGTACAGGTTCTTGTTCTCCCTTAATAATATTTCATGCAGATCATGACCTAAGGGAACACTTACAACCTCCGAAAGGCCCTTGTATTGCCTGGACTTTGAGTGTATCAGCCCCGTATTGGAATCCTGGTAACTGATCAGGCAGGCAAACGATCCGTTCCCGAAAATTTTATTAAACTTGCTTGACCTGGAGGTGGCCCTTTTTGCCGCATCGGCATTAACCACCATCACCGACGATTTATTCAACTCGGCCAGCTGGCTGGCCACTATCATGGAAGTAACGCTTCCTGCACATCCCTGGACAATATCGATGCAATGACAATTTGAAAAAGAACTGCTGAATTTATCAACGATCATCTGTCCGAGGGAAGGGGCAAGTGAATCCGGGGTGGTCGTGGCCACTATTAAATGACTAAGGTTTTCGGGGAGCTTTGATTCGAGAAGAGGACCCAGGGACTTTTCGGCAAGCACGAAGACCTGTTTGGGATATTCTTTCAGATCTCTTTCTTTCGAAAACTCAAAATAGCTGTTCATTTTAGAAAAGACTGTCCCCATGTTGTTCTCCGCTTGATTTTTTACTTCTGATAACCTTGTTTTCTCTCCTGCTTAATCAAAAAAATTCATGGCTGCGTAAACAGGACAGCCATGAAAATCAATGCAAATTTAAAAGTATTTCTCTGGTTTATTAAAAATCGGGTAAATCAGTTCATAATTCAAAATCTCATCGTATATTTGCGATAAACAATCAATATGGCATATACAAGTACGGATTATAATGAAGATGATATACGGATGGCCAGGTTTGCCAAGGCATTGAGCCATCCTGCCAGGATTGCGATCGTGAAGCTGCTTGCTTCAATGGATACCTGTTTTTGCGGAGAGATCGTTGAAGAACTCCCGATCGCACAGGCCACGGTATCACAGCATCTGAAAGAATTGAAGGAATCGGGCTTGATCCAGGGATGTATTGAGCCTCCCAAAATCAGGTACTGCATTGAACCGGAGAACTGGAAACAGGCTCAGAAGCTGTTTGCCGATTTCTGGAAGCAATCGTATCGGTCAATACCAGAAACACAAAAAGTATGATCATTAAAGTACTGGGAACAGGGTGCCCCAGTTGCAGAACACTGGAGAGTAACACCAGGAAAGCGGTAGCTGAATTGGGAAGTTGTGCCGAAGTGATAAAGGTTGAAGACATCACGAAAATCATCGGCTACAAGGTAATGCGAACACCGGCCCTTGTGTTCGATGAACAGGTGGTGATTAATGGCAGGGTGCCTGCAGTTTCAGAGATCAAACAGCTTATACAGGAACATATCAACAAAACAGGGCAATAAATTAAAATATCATGATTAAGAAACTTAGTCTTTCATTGATCCTGGGCTTCATCTTCTGCTCAATGCTGATGGCCCAGAACCCAACTTTAAAACTGGAAGTATTGTATTTCCATGCAACGCGGAGATGCCCCACCTGCATGGCGATCGAAGAAAACACAAAGAAAACCCTTGATGTTTATTTCGCCTCACAGTTGAAGAACGGCACTATTAAATTCACTGTGATCGATGTGGATGACAGTAAGAGCAAGGCCATAGCTGAGAAATATGAGGCGACCGGTTCGGCTTTGTTCCTTACAAAAACGTCGGGAGGCAAAGAGAGCAGGAACGACCTTACTGAATTTGCTTTTGCCAATGCACGGTATAACCCCGATAAATTTATCAGCGTGCTGAAGGATAAAATTAATTTGCTGCTGAAATAGACTTATGGAGTACCTCCAAAATATCCTGGACTCTGCTCAGCTGCCATTTTTGTCGGCATTCATTCTGGGTGTTATGACAGCCATAAGTCCATGCCCGCTTGCCACAAACATTACCGCCACAGCATACATCAGTAAAGACCTGGTAAATAAACGCAGGGTATTTCTCAATGGCTTGATCTATACTGCAGGAAGGGCTTTCAGTTATACTGCTTTAGGACTTATTTTATTTTTCGGTGCAAGCAGGTTCCATCTTGCAAGGTTTCTCCAGTCAAACGGGGAGAAATTCATCGGGATATTCTTGCTTATCATTGGTATCCTGATGCTCGATTTTATTAACCTGGGAAAATTTTCCCTGAGCAACCTGACCGACCGGCTTATTGCTAAACTGAAGATAAACAGTTACTGGGGTTCATTTGTGCTGGGTTGTCTTTTCGCCCTTGCTTTCTGCCCATACAGCGGAGTTCTTTATTTTGGCATCCTGATCCCTATGACCCTGGCCAGTAAGGCAGGAATTTTGCTGCCCCTGGTGTTCGCCATTGCAACAGGACTGCCAGTCATTATTATCGCTTATATCATAGCCTTCAGTATCTCTTCAGTCGGGGGTTTTTATAACAGGATCAAAATCTTTGAGCTGTGGTTCAGGAGGATTGTTGCCGTTATCTTTATCCTTAGCGGGATATACTTCATTGCTATTTACTTTTTCAATGCTTCCATATAAACCTTCCGTCCTATGCCGGATTTTTTTGAAAACTGCAGCCTGAAGATCGATGGAATCCCCTATCCCCTGCCAAAGGAAGTCCTGGAACTATTAGGAGCTGGAGCAACCATGGTCGATCTCAGGGAAGAATTCGATACTGATATCCGTGCATTCGGGGTCGAGAATATAATTTATCTTCCACATACTGAATTTGAAGAGAAATGGGAATCACTACCCCTGGATAAACCCTTGATCCTGGCCGATGCGGTAGGATTATGGAGCAGGAAATATGCAGTTTCCCTGAGAGCAAAAGGTTACGAAAATATTGCCAGCCTGGCAGGAGGGATCGCCGATTGGGAAAAAGACGGGTTTCCCATGAAAGCGGGGAAATACCAGCCTCTTAACGGACCTTGTCCATGCATGATCAGGCCAAGAGAAAGAAAATAATCGATAAACTAACGAATTAAATTTTAAACCAATGAATATTCAAAAGAAGGACATCAAAGAGATCGTCAAAGAAAAATACAGCCAGATCGCAACGCAGTCAAAGAAAGAAAATGAAACATCATGCTGCGGTGCCGGCGGATGCTGCGAGATCGACTATACCATCTTCAGTGAGAATTATGAGAAGCTCGATGGTTACAATCCCGATGCAGACCTTGGCCTTGGTTGCGGGATACCTACACAATTTGCCAGAATAAAAAAAGGCGATACGGTACTTGACCTTGGCTCAGGCGCAGGCAATGATTGCTTTGTAGCCCGTGCACTGTCGGGAGAATCAGGCAAAGTGATTGGGATTGATTTCAGTGATACCATGCTTGAAAAAGCCCGTGAAAATGTGAAAAAATTAGGCTTTACCAATGTGGAATTCATCAAAGGCGATATTGAGGAAATGCCTGTTCCTTCTGGTACTATCGACGTGGTTGTGAGCAATTGCGTTTTGAACCTGGTGCCAGACAAAAAAAAGGCCTATGATGGTATATTCCGCGCTCTTAAACCCGGAGGTCACTTCAGCATTTCCGATGTGGTGCTGCAAGGGAAGCTTCCCAAAGGATTGAAAGATGATGCCGTAATGTATTCAGGCTGTGTTGCAGGAGCCATACAGAAAGATGAATACCTCGAAATAATTAGTCAGTCAGGGTTCAGGAACATTGAGATCAACAAGGAAAAAGAAATTGAACTGCCCGATGAACTGTTGCGCAATTACCTGACTGAAGCCGAAATCAGTGAATTCAAAAATAATAAGACCGGCATATTCAGCATCACCGTCACCGCCGAAAAATAATTGAGCATTTGTACATTGTACATCGTACATTGTCCATAAAATCGTAAATCATCCATCCCATGTCTCCATCAAAAAAACGTCTTGGCTTTTTAGACCGCTACCTGACCTTATGGATTTTCCTGGCTATGTTTGCAGGTGTTTTTTCAGGATATCATTTCCCTTCTGTTGCCGGCTTCTGGAACAGCTTTCAGTCAGGGACCACCAATATCCCAATCGCCATTGGATTGATCCTTATGATGTACCCGCCTCTTGCAAAGGTGAGGTATGAAGAACTGGGTGATGTGTTTAAAAACATAAAGATCCTTACTGTTTCCCTGGTCCAGAACTGGATCATAGGGCCCATATTCATGTTCCTGTTAGCGATCATCTTTCTCAGGGGATATCCTGAATACATGGCCGGACTGATCCTTATCGGACTGGCAAGATGCATCGCGATGGTCATCGTATGGAATGACCTTGCAAAAGGCGACAGGGAATATTGTGCAGGCCTGGTAGCCTTTAATTCAATTTTTCAGGTCCTGTTCTTTTCGGTTTACGCCTATATTTTTCTTACGATACTACCTTCCTGGCTGGGCCTTAAAACTTTTGCGGTGGACATCACGATAGGCCAGATTGCAAAGAGCGTGTTCATATACCTGGGGATCCCTTTTATTGCTGGGATTATCACCAGGTTCAGCCTTATCCACCTGAAAAGCCGGGACTGGTACGAAAGTAAATTCATCCCTAAAATCAGCCCTATCACCCTGGTCGCACTGCTTTTCACGATCATTGTGATGTTCTCACTCAAAGGTGAGTATATTGTAAAGATCCCGCTTGACGTAGTGCGTATCGCCATACCACTGATCATATATTTCGTGGTCATGTTCATTGCGTCATTTTTTATCGGTAAGCGTATTGGCGCCGGGTATGAGAAAACCGCTACTCTTTCCTTCACAGCGGCAAGTAATAATTTTGAACTGGCAATAGCAGTAGCTGTTTCGGTTTTCGGCATCAGTTCGGGAGTTGCCTTTGCGGCCGTGATCGGCCCCCTGGTTGAAGTTCCCGTTCTGATCAGCCTGGTCAATGTATCATTCTGGTTTCAGCGCAAGTATTTCACCAAACAAACAGCTTAGCATGATTATGGAAAACAGGAATGGCTGCCTGATCTGCGGAAAAGATTTGGTTTACGGTGCAGCTTATGAAATGAAGGAATGTTATTACTGTAAAGGAACATTTCAATCGAATGTTAGCTGTGTTAATGATCATTTTGTTTGTGACAACTGCCATGCCCAATCGGGGATTGAGCTGATTGAGACCTGGTGCAACCATTCAGCTTCCTTGAATCCAATTGAAATGGCTACCGCGATCATGCATAGTGAAAAGATAAAAATGCATGGCCCCGAACATCATTTCCTGGTGCCGGCTGTACTTATTTCTGCTTACTGCAACCTCCTGAAAGATCCCTCGAAATCAACAAAAATTGAAATCGTACGTAAACGGGCCGAAAAGGTTCCCGGCGGATTCTGTGGAACCCATGGGAATTGCGGGGCAGGCGTGGGAACCGGGATTTTCATCAGCGTGATTACAGGTTCAACACCTCTGGCCCAAGAAGAATGGAAGCTGAGCAACCTGATGACAGGAAAATGCCTGGTTTCAATTGCAGAACATGGAGGCCCAAGGTGCTGCAAAAGGGATACTTATCTTGCCTTGAGTGAAGCAATAAAGTTCCTGGAGGAAAAGTTTCAGGTTACATTGGAATCATCGGAGGTCCATTGCGGATTCTCGGAATACAATAAAGAATGTCTGGAGGCGGACTGCATTTATTTTCAGTAACACTGGGATCAGTGATTTGCGCCCGTGGCGAGCCATACCACCCGGTTCCCCGGCAAGTGGGGAATCTGCGGGTAGAGTTTAATGTCGCGCAACGATTTAACAATAAGTTAATACAGGTTTTGTTTTGCTGAATGAATTCCATCGTACTTTTACGATTGAATTCATTTTCTAAAATATTGCTCAATGGAAAAGACCAGGGTTTTATTTGTTTGTATTCACAATTCAGCCCGCAGCCAGATAGCGGAGGCATTGCTGAATAACATGGCCGGTGATAAATTCGACGCCCAAAGCGCCGGCCTGGAAAAAGGGACCTTAAACCCGCTGGCAGTTAAAGTCATGGCCGAGACCGGGATAGACATTTCAGCAAACGAAACAAAAGATGTATTTGACTTCTATAAAGATGGAACTCTTTTCAATTATGTGGTGACCGTTTGCGATGCTGCGAATTCAGAAAGATGCCCCATTTTCCCAAGTGCGACTAAAACCCTCCATTGGTCATTTGAAGACCCATCCTCCTTCACGGGAACAGAAGAAGAGAAACTTGAAAAAACTCGGAAAGTGAGGGAGGAAATCAGGGAGGAAATCCTAAGATTTATCAGTTTAGTTCAATAACCCAATTTCCCTTTTCTTTTCAGGGTCCGCCCGGTTACCGCTGTTAACCGCGGACCGAAAATCCTGACCCGTCTTCGGGCCAGAATAACCGGGAGTCTAACCGGAGAGCTGCAAAGGCTAAAACCTTATTTTTATTTGCATATATCAGGCTAATACCTTATTTTTGCATTATATTTTATGGTTATAGCCTTATGAAGACACAAAAATTAATATTGGAACAGGTTGATAACAAGATTCAACAGATAAAGGTTCCTGAATCTTTTATAATCCCCCAGGAAGGATGGATATATTCAATCAGGAAAGCGTTGGGTATGTCGCTCAGGCAATTAGGGAAAAGAGCAAGGATTACAGCTCAGAGTGTAAAGGAAATTGAAACCCGCGAAAAAAACGGGACGGTATCTTTGAATGTTCTGCGCCAGGTTGGCTCCAGCCTTGATATGAAATTGGTTTACGGATTTATTCCAAACAGTGGATCTCTGGCACAAATGATCGATAAAAAGGCGTTGGAAATTGCCACTGAAATTGTCCTAAGAACCTCCACAAGTATGAAACTTGAGGATCAGGAAAATTCAGAAGAACGGTTACAAAAAGCGATTAATGAAAAAGCGGCAGAAATAAATCATGAAATGCCAAAGTATTTATGGGACTAGAATTGGAATATATCGAAGGCCAGACGCCCATTGATGAAGATGAAAAGGAGGGCCTTAAAATCAGGACTATTTCAACCAGGGCAGAATTGGATGAATTTGAACAAAAAAATATTGAAATGGCCATAGCATGGACTATGCGAAGGAAATTTTCAATGAATGAGATCCTGTCTGAAGCATTCATCCTGGAAGTACACAAACAAATGTTCGGTAAGGTTTGGAATTGGGCTGGGAAATTGCGTAAAACTAATAAAAACATTGGGGTTGATAAATTTCAGATTTCAATAGAGCTAAGAAAAGTACTGGATGATTGCAGATACTGGATCGATCATAACACCTTCGATCCTGATGAAATAGCGATCCGTTTTAAACATCGATTAGTGAAAACCCATCTTTTTTCAAATGGAAATGGAAGGCATTCCCGGCTCTGTTCCGACATCCTAATTTCTCAGTATTTTAATCGACCCGTGTTTTCGTGGGGAAGTGCGAATCTCGCAAAGAAAAGCGATGCCCGGAGGATCTATTTGAATGCCATTTATCAGGCAGATCTTGGAACCTATGGCCCATTGATTGACTTTGCCAGATCATAAAGCAGGTTCATAAGAAAAATTTATTTAAACCGGAATGATCAGTTCCACCCTGGTACCTTTTGCCAGGCCCTTCTCATCTTTCAGGTCTGTAATATTCACCCGGGCTCCGTCTGAATTGAGCCTGTTCATCATTTCGAACCTTTGAGAAGGCACCTTCAACCCATATGACAAATGAGTGGCCGACTTGCTTTTCAGCTCCGCCGCTTTTTCCCGGCCAATGCCATCGTCCGTAATTGAAATGTTCAGTAATTGCCCCTACATCTTTATTATTTTCTTAACTCCGCAATTACTTCTTAAAACATAGACTCCAGGCTGCAACCCACGTATATCTAAGGTGAAAATACTGTTCAACACTCTTCGTCCCATGAGAAGTTTCCCAGTCAGATCCGTGAGTTGAATTTCAGAATTCAAAGGAAGCCCTGAAATATTGATAATATCGGAAGCGGGAATTGGATAGACCGTGAACTCGCCGGATGGTTTTGTATCGGTTATGCCTGTCGGGAATGAAACGCTTACGTTGTCGATCCAAAGGTTGTTACTGTGGCCGCAAACACTCCGGAACCTTATCAGCACATCACCCGGGAAAGTTCCAAGGGAAAAGGATTCATGTTTCCATTGATTGCTGGTCTGGGGATAAAACGGAGCGCTGGAGTTAGAGGTAGTATGGAGTGAATTGCCTCCTTTGTTAAATAATGTTTGCCAGGTGGTCCCGCAATCAGCTGAAATAAGGACCTTCAGGGAATCACCGTACAAACCCGGATACATAGCATAGGCATAGTCAAAGTCAAGACTGGGATTTGTCCCGTTGCCTATTTGCAGGTATGGCAGATCAAGATCATAAATTGCCCCGGTGAAACCTAAATAATTATTCATGACAGCTGAACCCGATCCGCTGAAACGGGCCAAAGAGGATTGTCCCCATTGAAGATAGGAAGACGAGTTTGTACACCATCCCGCCGGCGGAAAAACCGTAGTATCGAACCCCTCCGATAAGACTGAAATCGCCGGGCCCGAGGCATTGACTATGAAATTACTTTTTGTTGTATCATTATATGCATTACCATCCGGTGCACCGTTCGGAAGAGTTGTATAACAGGTGAACACATGATAGCCATCACCTGTGCTTACCTGTGGCAGTACCACATTGACCGTATCCCCGGTTGCCAGTGAGCCGGACCAGGCATAAACAGAAGCGGTTCCTGCATCAATTTTATAATGAATGCTTGAGGATGTCAGTGTGGCGCTTCCGAAATTCGTCAGCTTCACCGAAGGGGTAATAGTTGCAATGCATGAATTTTCCCAGGGACCGAGAATCCCGCTGATCCCTGCGTCATCCTGTTGTTTCGGATATTCCTTGATCAGAACATCCAGCATCGGAATAAGTATGTTGCCGAAATTATTGATACGCTGGTTCGTGATGAGACTGATCAGTGATTTGGTTTTGGCGTCATAAAGAACTTCCGACAGGCAGCCGATCTGTGCACCGGAATGGCCATACCCGTAATGATTATTGTACATCCATTCCTGGATACCAAGTCCATACATTGAAGACGGGTCAAAATCCAGGACTTCCTGTAAAGACTGATCTGAGATTATGGTACCATTTAATAATGCATTGTACCATTCCACCATTTCCTGGGGAGTAGACATCAGCGCTGCGGATGCATTGGTCAAACTATAGGCTGATGTCATGGGAGTGTTCACGATCTCACCCATGTTGTAAATCCATTCATGAACTACCGGCCCGTTGCGCGGTTCAAAAGCCCCAACAAAAGTGCTGTCCATGGTCAGGGGATCGAAAATAACATCATGCAGCTTCTGAACCCAGGTTTTTCCGGTTGCCGCTTCTATAACCATTCCTGCAAGGAGGTAATTCGTGTTGGAATAGCTGTACCCGTTACCGGGGTTGAAATGTGGTGCTCCGATGGAGGCCAGTACTTCAGGCGGCGTCCAGAAACGTGCGGTATCCGCTTCTATTGTATTCCAGAACCAGTTGATATTATCATTCCAGAAATCGAATATTCCGCTTTGATGTGACAGAAGCTGCCTGATGGTTGTGGTTGAATCAACATACTGGTAAGAAGGCAGCCATTGGTACAAATGATCGTCCAGCGATAGGACCCCCTGCTCCTGCAGCTTAGCGAGGGTAACGGCAATAAACAGCTTAGTGTTGCTCGCCCATCCGAAACGCATTGCACGGGTTACAGGAACTCCGGCTGATGAGGTTCCACTGACACCTGTCCAAAGGCCCAACCCTGGCACCAGCACGGCAGCCGATGCCCCTTTTACACCCGTCGCAGCCACTGCACTGTCAAGGACCGCCTGGAACCGGCTCCCCCAGGTGGGATCAAAGGTTGGAGAAAGGTAAGAATCAGCTTGTATTCCCTTTGTACCGGGAATCTCTTTCCTGGCAGGCTTTGGAAGTGTTGAATTTGACTTTATTACCTGTTCCCGACCGTTCGGCCTCAGCTGGAAATTATTGACAGGTGAATTCCCCCTGGGATCTGAGTATTGCGCAACTACAGCTGTGTAAAGGAGCATCGTCAGAACAAAGAGTATAGATTTTTTCATGGTTTTCAGTTTTGATGACTTGATAAGAATTACCTCACATAATATACCTGCCTTGTAAAATTAAGGGATCAGGAATGATTATGAATCAAATATAGATATATAAATATGTAAAGTCAACAGGGAATTGATATTATGCAGGAAATGTTTTATGACCAGTGTGATTCTGATAATGGCTGGAAGTTCCTCTGAATGCAGTAAAGATGATGATTTAGCTGCCGACATTTTATTTTCATATTATTTCTTTTAAACAGGAATGATGATCTTTACCTTGGTTCCCGCTGCATTTCCCCTTTCATCCTTCAGATCGGTAATATTAACCCGGGCACCGGTGGAATTGAGTTTGTTCATCATTTCGATCCTTTCGGAAGTAACCTTAAGTCCATGCGATTTATGAGTTGCCGATTTGCTTTTCAGTTGCGCTGCCTTTTCACGGCCAATACCATCATCAGTGATTGAAATGCTGAGGAACTCCTCGCTCTCCCATTTGATTTCTATTATGATGGCTCCCTCCCCCTCCTTTTGCATCAGCCCGTGCCAGATCGCATTTTCAACAAATGGTTGCAACAGCATAGGTGGGATCATGATGGAACTGGCATTAATATCATCCGCAATCGTATATACACATTTGAATCTCCCATCGAAACGGGCACTTTCCAAAATGACATACAATTTCAATGTTTCCAGTTCTTTCTCAAGAGAGATCCTCTCACTTCGGGAATTATCCAGGATTAGCCTGATAAGTTTCGAGAACTTGATGAGGTACTCGGATGCGATCTCATGCTTTTGCTCCATTACTAAACTGTTGATCGAATTCAGGGAATTGAAAATGAAGTGAGGGTTCATTTGCGCCCTGAGGGCTTTGGTCTCAGCCTCTGCCAATTGCTTTTTAAATTCCGTTGCAAGTTGTTCGCTGTCTCTCTTCCTTTTGTAGCGAAGCCTGCTGAGCACTACCAGGACAATCAGCAATAACAAAGTTCCACCTATCAGGTAATAGTTACGTTGCGTTGTTTTCTGGATTTGCAGTTGTAAGATTTCATTCTCCTTCTGTTGCTGTTGCTGCTCAATTTCAAAACTGGCGATCCTGGCCTGGGTATTCACGGCCTCAACAGAATCCTTTAGAGCATGGTACTTGATCAGATAGTGAAAGGCTTGAAGGGAATCACCCCTCTTTATCAGGAAAGAATGAAGTTCATTGGTACACTTCAATACCAGCAGAATATTTTTTGATGACTGGGCCTTGCCTAGGGCTGCTTTGAGACTTTGAAGTGCGCGCTTTTCATTCCCTGTCGCATTGTTATACATGTAAAAGTAAAAGTCAATATCAAGAAAATTATTCGTAAAATATATTCCTGTTTGTTCTTTTTTCCTGATCATTTCGGCACTGTCAAGGTATATCTTTGCGCTATCTAATAAACCAAGTTGCAGGTAAACCGAGGCAACTCTGACATGATTATTGGCTTGAAAGAATGGTTCCATTTCTTTAATATGTTTTTTACCTTCTAAGAAACATTGAAGCGCCTTTCTGAATTCATGTTTTTTAAAGTAGAAATTCCCTGACAGATCATAAGAATCATTGTCAAAGACTTCAGTGCTGCTTTCCTGGTTTTTCAATGCCGTTTTCAGGTAGAATTCTGCCTTATCCAGGTTTCCCCATTCCATGTACATCTCCCCGATAATACCCCTTTCATTGAGAACTCCCAGCGGGTCAAAAGTGCTGTAGACGTCAAGGGCACGTAAGTAATACCCTATGGCCTTATCATAGTCAGCAATGGAATAATAATATAATGCTAAACCATGATAGCAGGATCCGGTATTTTCAATAGGACCGTGATTTCTGTAAAAAATAAGTTTATCAGAATAATACCTGAACATCTCCACCGGCTTACCTGCAAGTTTGAACAGGAAATGAATATTATACAGCGGATAATCTATTGGTTGAATAACTCCCAGGGAATCCAGTCCGTCTATACATCGTTTACATTTCTCAATCGCTTCATCTTGCCTGCCACTGTCGGCCAGACAAAGAACTTCAAAGAAACGTGTGTAAATCAACCCTGGGCGATAATGGTTTTTAAGCGAAAGCCTGGAAATTTCATCGTACAATCGCTTTAATTCCCGGGCTTGCGCATAAATCATTGCATAACGAACAATTAATTTAATCCTGGTTGTATCGCTTGCCTCTTTAGAAATTTGTACCAGGAGTCTATCTTTCTCAGATGCGCTGGCAATATTATTGCTGCTGAATAAAATGATCAGAAGGATTATCAGCCAACTAATGTAACCCATGTTTTTCATGATACTGTAAAAGTAACAAGGATTTTACATTTGCTGCTTCCTTGCTGTTATTCCTTTATGAACTTTCCGGTTTCTGTTTTTCCCTGGCTGATAAAATGAATGTAGTAGATACCCCTTGCAAGTGAACTGATGTTTAATTCAACCCCGGCCCCTTCTGTCGTTTGCTTCTTCAACTCCCTTCCGTCCATTCCATAAACAATCACTGTTCCATTGATGCCGGCTGAAAAACCCGGCAATCCAATGTTTATTTTTTCACTTGCGGGATTAGGATCAATGGTTAAAATGCTGTTTCGTCCTTTTTCTTTTATACCAACGGGGTACCCGCCATTAGTTGTTTTAAGAAGAGTTCCGTTTGCACCTGCTGTATATGCCGTATCGGCTTTGGGAAAGCAAACTGTCCATAAATTATCTGATGTTGCGCTCTCTTGTGAAGTCCAGGTTATTCCTGCATCCGTGGTTTTCAATATGGCGCCAAGCTCACCCACCGTATAACCAGTATTGGCATCTGTAAAGTAAATCGACCACAACCAATTGGTTCCGGGGAATTGAACATCCCAGGTCTGGCCTCCGTCGATGGTTCTGAAAATGGCTCCTGGGTTATGAGCGTCACTGCCACCTACAGCATATCCAGTTTCGGCACTGGTAAAGTAAACCCAATTGATAAGCCCGGTTAATGGATGAGATAAAACCGTCCAGTTACTTCCTCCATCGGTTGTTTTTAAGATTAGTCCTGTGGATTGAGGATAATTATTGCCGCCGACTGCGTACCCTGTAGTTGTATTGACAAAATAAACTGACCTTATGGTAAAAGTCACTCCCGTGAATTGCGGAATCCAGGTCGTGCCACCATTGAAGGTTTTAATAATTAATCCGCCGTCCCCTACCACATAACCTGTATCGGAATTGACAAAGAAAACCCCTGATAACCATGATGTGTATGTACCCTGGGATACGATATTCCAGGTTGTGCCTCCATTGATGGTTTTTATGATGGTTGATCCGTTACCCACAGCATAACCTGTATTGGCATCGGGAAAGTGCACTGCCCATAAATCAAAAGATGTTCCACTCATTGGGGTCGTCCAGTTAAGGCCCCCGTCGGTGGTTTTTAAAATAGTTCCTCCGTTACAGACTGCGCAACCTTTATTGACATCGGTAAAAAAAACACAATTAATATCGGTAGATATTCCGCTGACTAATGCATTCCATTGTGAGAATGAATTGAGACCGGCCAGTAACATTCCAATTGAAAGTAAAATTTCTTTTTTCATATGTATTCAGGTTTTTTTAAACAAAAGTATGCTGTGAGAATAATAAAGAAAAGCTGTAGTTTGCCGTAGGTGGTATTAATTTGATAACCGGCAGTAATTTATTGATAACCTGCGGAAATTATGTAATCTCCTTATCAGGTCAAAATCTTAGAAAAACATTAAGAAAATCTGTTTTTCTCATACGCGCCACCTGGAGGTTCTGCCCGTTGCTCATGACTACTTCGCCACCTTCACCCCGTATGTACTTCCTGACCTGCTTCAGGTTGACCAGGGAAGAATTATGGATGCGGAAGAAATGATAATCGGCGAGTAAATCTTCAACATCGCCCAGGGGTTTTGAAAGCAGGATCTCGCCTTTATCAAACAGGGATACCCTAGTGTAACTGCCATCCGCAGTGCAATAAACAATATCACCAACATGGGTGAACATGAGACCGTCGGCTGTCGGCAGTGCAATGGTATCGGGAAGCTGCTTGTTGTGCACCGCAGTTGCCATCTGGAGCTGGGCCCGGCTTATCGTACCATGCTTTTTACCGAGCTTTTCGATAGCAGCAGCAAGATCCTCCTTCGAAATCGGTTTCAACAGGTAGTCGAGCGCACTGAACTTGATGGCCTTTAAAGCATACGAATCGTAGGCGGTGGTAAAGATCACATCAAACGTAAGGGTTTCAAATTTTGAAAGCAGGTCGAACCCGTTCAGCAAGGGCATTTCGATATCCAGGAAAATGAAATCAGGTTTATGCTGAACAATCAGGTCATAGGCTATAGTTGAATCCAGGCAGCTGGCCAGGATCTTCACCTGGCTGAAATAAGTCTCAAGCTGGCCGGTCAGCGTTTTGATGCAATGCTTTTCATCATCGATAATAATGCAGTTCATCACCCTGGATGTTATGATCAACCAAAAATAATCATAAAAAACAGAAATATCAATCAGGATGTATAATATTTGTGTGTCGAAAGACATGATTCCTGTTGCAATCCGGTAAAATAATATCTATATTTACATTGCTGGAAAAGAGTTATATATGAAAAATTCTGCCATTTTCCCAATGATGTTTGTACCTCTTCTGATGGTTTTTGTTTCCTGTCAGAACAATGTGAACAAGCTTGACAAGCCAGAAAAGATCCAGGGCATCCCCTGCAGCGAGTACGCCAGCCGTTATGAAAACGGGAAACTGAAAGAAACCATCCTCGGAGAAAATGATACTTTGAATGGGAATTATTTACCCCGGGGAACCAGGATATGTCTTACCGAAGACGGATCGCTGCAGTGGTGCTTTCTTCGCGATGATCTCATGATACAGGGCCTGCCTTGCAAAGGTGAGGGGGTCGGTGAATGGCAGATCTCCTTTTATCCGAACGGGAAACTGCAGACCGTATGGCTGGCAAGGCCCACCGAAATTCAGGGAGTTACCGCGATGGAAGCAAGTTTCTGGAATGACAAAGCGGGAGGTGTGGAAGTCCTGTTGTATGATAACGGGAATCTCCGGCAATGCAAAGTTGCAAAAACATGCATAATCCAGGGAGTGAAAGTAAAAAGGGGAGATCACGTTCAGTTTAAACCTGACGGCAAACTGGTCAATGTAAGCAATTGAAAATTTCTGATGGTCAGGTTCCTTCAGCTGCGCCTTACTCAGGTTTAGGCTGGTTCTTCAGTTTTTCCTTGATGGTGATCCCGCCCTGGCCCATGTTCTCGTATGGGTTCTCCTTGATGAAAATTACAAATGCTTCCTTTGGAATTCCCGTGATCTCCGTTGAAATCCTGGTGTATTCCCTGATCAGCTGCTCCTTCTTGTCTTCGGGAAGGAACGGCCCTTCCAATGTGATTACCGGCATGTTATTTGTTTTTTGTATGTGGATTTCAGACACCAAATTTACTCATTTTTCAGGCTGGCAAGGGAGTCCAACCCTGTTTCCCGCTTTTTCATATATTTACATTCATGGAACAGCTCTTCAGCATATCCAGGCTCGATGCCAGTGAAGTTGACAGGATCTCTTCGGAGGATAACGGTCCGCACATCCACGATTATGAGGAACTTCTGATCGGGATGCAGGGCCGGATAGGGCATTTCATCGATTTCAAATCTAAGAACCTGTTCGCCCCCTTCATCAGCTTTGTTTCCCAGGGCAAGGCCCATCTTGTGAAACCTGGACCGAAAGACGGCAAGTGCGACATGTGGATGATCAGGTTCAAAAGCGAATTTATTCCCGAAACAACTTTCCAACTGTATTCCTGGTACCATGAGCATGCCAACCTGGAGATGGAACCGGGGCCTTACTTTGACCGCATGACCATACTGTGTGAAATGATGTGGGCTGAAATGCAACAAACAATCCCCGATTTTGCCGTTTTGCGACAGCTCCTGAACCTGTTGTTCACCATGATAGAATCGGAACGAAAAAAACTTGGCCCCTCCGAAGGCAGCCTTCAGAAAACACAAAACATCACCTTTAAGAATTTTCTCAAGATCCTGGAGGAGAATTTCAGGAGGCCCGAGGGGGTTGATTTTTATGCAGAAAAACTGTTCATGACTTCCCGCAACCTGAACCTTATCTGCAAAAACATTTTACAAAAAAGCGTTTCAGAAATCATAGAGACCAGGAAACTTACCGAGGCAAAGAACCTCCTGATGCATTCCGGCAAAACGGTTTCCGAGATAGGATTTGAACTGGGATATAATGAAAAGGCTTATTTTACCAATGTCTTCCGGAAGAGGACAGGGCAAACCCCTACCGAATTCCGCGAAGAGATGAAAAAGCTCATTTCCTGATTTTACAACTCTTTTACCGATTACTGTTACCCCGGGCCTGTGAAAGCGCCGCAACTTTGCAGCGTCAATTAAACATTCCGTTAATCACATTAAAAACAGGCAAAATGAAAAAAGCGATTATTACATTAAACACCCTGGTTGCAGCAGCAATCATAACAGTTATGACGGTTTTGAGCAGTTGCAACAGCTCCGATAAAGTATCTGTCAGCAAAACAGAACTTGATTCCCTCAGGAACCAGATCAGACAAATGACAGCAGGCAATGAAGTGCTTGCAAAGAACCTTACGACCTTCGACACCCTTGATTTTACCGTCTTCAGCAACCAGCAGTGGGTGAGATTGCATGAAAGCCATTCAAAGGATATAAAAGTTTACTGGCCCGACGGTCATTTTACTGTTGGCATCGATCAGCATATAAAAGACCTCAGCGCCATGTTCGTTTATGCTCCCGATACAAGGATCAAACAGCACCCGGTACGTTTCGGAAGCGCCAATGGCGAATGGACTGCAGTAACCGGTGTGTTTGAAGGAACATTTACAAAACCCATGCCCATTGGCAACGGCAAATTCATCCAGCCGACAGGTAAAGCCTTTAAAATGCCCATGTGTACGATCGGACATTGGAAAGATGGCATCATGTTCGAAGAATACCTCTTCTGGGATAATATGACCTATATGAACCAGATCGGGCTTGGAAAATAATGAAGCGCAGGGATTTTCTTTCTACCTTAGCAATGATACCAGTAGCAGGAGCAGCTATGAAACTGAATGAATTGAATACCCTTACATCGTCCTTCGGCAGCACAGGCTTAATGCCTGTGCTGTTCGTGGGGCATGGCAGCCCGATGAACGCCATCGAGGACAACATCTTTTCAAGGACCTGGATGGAGCTGGGAATAACACTGCCAAAACCTGAAGCAATCCTGAGCATCTCGGCCCACTGGGAAACCAGGGGTGTTTTTGTTACAGCCATGAAAAAACCCAGGACGATCCACGATTTCGGCGGGTTCCCTCAGGAACTGTTCGAAGTGCAGTACCCTGCTCCCGGAAGTCCTGAACTTGCAACTGAATCTAAAAGCATTATTCATACGACCCAGGTCGGCATGGATCAAAGCTGGGGGCTTGATCATGGAACCTGGAGCGTTTTAAAGCGGATGTATCCCTCAGCTGACATTCCCGTAATCCAGCTTAGCCTTGATTATTCCCAGCCTGCCAGGTTCCACTATGATCTTGGAAGAGAGCTTGCGCCCCTGCGAAAAAAAGGGGTGCTGATCATGGGAAGCGGAAACCTTGTCCATAACCTTCGCATGGTGGCCTGGGACAAGCTGGACGAACCCGGGTTCGGATATGACTGGGCGATCGAGGCCAATGAGAAAATGAAAAAATTCATCCTCAGCGGAGATCATAATTCTTTGATAAATTATCGTTCGCAGGGGAAAGCTTTCGATCTCTCTATTCCCACACCTGAACACTATCTGCCACTTTTATACGCTCTTGGTCTGAAAGAGGACAAAGAACAGATTGAATTTTTCAACGACAAACCGGTGGCAGGTTCGCTTACAATGACGTCCCTGAGAATTGATAAGTGATAAAATCCTCTCCCGGGAACTTAGTCTATTTGTTTACCGGCCATCGGGCCGGGCTTAAGGGTATGGATCTCCTCTATCTTTATAATGGCCACTGCACGGGGCTTTGCCATCCCTATTCTTAGTGCCTGTTCTGCAGCCTTTTCGTATAACGGCCCGTTTTCCTCCAGGGTCGCAGTACCATAAAAACGGTAGCCGTCGATGATCTCACGGTTCACTACTGAAATGGCAACCTTTGATCCACGTTTGATATTGGCGTAGGTAGCGCCACCCGTACCTTCAGTAAAGATCAGTGAGTCGTCGCTGAGGACCCGGGTCGAGCGTTTCGGTGCTACATTCGGGGTCCCGTTCTCATTCACCGTACCGACAAAACATTGCTGGGTTGCAATCATGTCCTTCATTTCCTGCGTAAGTGTTGCCATAGCTTAAGATTTATGCAAATATAATACCGCCTTTTGATTTAACATTACCTGCCTTAATCTTTAACCCCGAAGCAGAACAGGTGATGCTGCCCCCTCACAAAAAACAGTCCCCCGCTGATGGCAGGGGTCGACATGCAGATCTCGTTCACAGGGTTTGAAGTTATCAATTCAAACTCCGGCCCGGCTTTGATGACAAACACACCGTTCTCTTCACTGGTACAGAAAATCTTTCCGTCGGCAGCCACGGGAGAAGCGCTGAATGCTCCTCCGCCTTTGATCATCTCCTTGTATTTCACTTCCCCTGTAGCCCCCTGGTAACAAATGAGCACCCCGTTATTGGCCAGGGTGTACAGGTAGCCATTATAAGCCAGAGGAGTCGGCATGTAGGTTCCTCCCTTTTTCTTTCTCCACTGAATGAATTCACCTGAATTCAGGCTGTCGGGGATGGAAATATTGCCTTTACCTCCGGCCTTGATCGCGTATATTGGAAAAACCGGGGGGTATCCTGCGGTAACAAAAATCAGGCTGTCCATGAACACCGGGGTGGCCACGGTGATCTCAGAGTTGGGCGACAACCTCCAGAGTTCTTCCCCGTTCGAAGGATTGTATGCACGTATGAACCTGGAAGCATTGGTCAGCAGTTCATCCCTGTTCTTCCCATGATACAGGGTTGGAGTGCCCCAGGAAGATATTTCATCCCGCATGGACCTCCAGACTTCATTCCCGGTTTTCAGATCATATGCGGCGATGAAAGAATTGATTGATCTGTCGCACTGCACAATTACTGTATTTCCATAGATAACAGGGGAACTGGCAGGGCCCCACTGTGTGTTTTCATTGTAAAACCAGCCGGCGTCGAGAATGCCCAGGTCTTTTCGCCATTGCTCTTTCCCGCTGAGGTCATAACAGATCATTCCTTCCGATCCGAACAAGGCTACAACGTATTTACCGTCGGTGACCGGGGTCGCATTGGCCTGTGATCCTTTAACATGCCTTTTCACGCGGGGGACGCCCTCATAAGCCTTTCTCTCCCATTTGATTTTCCCGCTTTGCTTGTCGAGGCAATAGATCTTCCATATATGGGATGAGCTGTCATTGGCAGGTTCTACATCACCGAAAAGTCCGACCCGGTATTCAGAGGCAGTATCGCTGCTCTGCGCTGTGATCAGGAAAACAGAATTTTCCCAGACTATGGGTGAAGCGTGGGCAAGCCCGGGAATATATGTCTTCCACTTCAGATTCGCATCTTTTTTGGCGTCCCATGTTACCGGCGGGTGCTGCCCGTCGGCAATGCCGCATGCCTGGCTGCCCCTGAAAGAAGGCCAGTTTGCAGGCTTCTCAACTTTGGAATGGTCTTCGGCAACAACAGGTTTACTTCCGATTTTCTTTGCCTGGTCAATCGTTTTTATGTATTCGGATGTCCGCCCTCCCTGGTTCAAACCAATCCCTGTAACCTTGCCCACAACCCGCCTCACACTTATCGTAACAACCGGAAAATCAGCAAAAGAAAACGTGCTATCGGTAAGATAATTCAGACGGTACGCAGGAGAACCGTCAAAACTGGCAGTCAGGGTCTCATCGGCCAATGCCAGTTCGGCCTTGCTCATCTCCTTGCTAATGTATTCTCCTTTGAGCGTCTCATCAGGCTTTCCGGCAGCCTGATGCTCTTTCTTCTCAGGCATTTTTGCTCCTGCTTTTTCCAGGGATGAAACGAACTTTTCATTCTTTTGTGCAGTGGCATTCACAAGGGCAAGGGATAAGATAGAGTCATTCTGTTTCACAAAACCCAAAGCCAGCTTAAACATTACCGAATCATTGCTGCCTACCGAATAAAGCAGCAGATTTCCTGCCCCAGGCGCTCCTTTTTCCAGCATCACTTTCACCACTTCACTTAGCCCGTTTGAGGCGGCGCCCATTAAAACATCTTCATTTTTTACATCCCCTCCATGGTTGATCATGCTGATAATAATCCTGCTGTTCTTCTTATAAATGGCCCATCCCAAAGGTGTCTCACCGTAGAACGAATCCTTCAGGTTCGGATCGGCTCCATGCTCAAGCAGAAGGTTCACCGCCTCCAGGTTTCCTTTATCAGAAGCAAAGGTCAATGCCGTGACTCCATAATGATTTTTTGTGTTCACATTAAAACCTTTGTCCAGGAATCCATTCAGGGTTTTACTATCGTTTGCCCTGGCGGCATTGAAAAATAATGCAGTGCTGTCCTGGGCCTGCAAACAGCTTACAGGCAGCAGGAAAGCAAATACAAACACAAGTTCTTTATAACGCATAGCAGGAGATTTGATTCTCAAAGATAAATGAAGATTTGCAGAATTACAATGAAAAGATATTTGCCTGGATGCCGGATGCTTGCGAAAAAAGGGGGCATGCCTGGTCTTCTTCTTCCGTTATCCCCCAAAATACCCAATGATGAGTACTGATTTTCTATTTTTTAGCTACTTTTAGCACTTAAATTTGTTGACTTATTAAACCGGAGCAGATGAGAAAATTTATACCCTTCATAGCTGTATGCATGTTTTGCTGTAACATGACCATACTGGCCCAGAATAAGGACGGCGCCATCAAAGTTCCTGATACCCTTGACACTCCCTTTGTTAAAATAACAGGTGTTGAGATCACCGGCAACAAACTCACCAAACCTCAAATCCTTATCAGGGAACTCGACTTCAAAGTAGGCGACAGCCTTGCTACATTTCAAAAAGGGGGAAAGGTGAATTTCAATGAACGGAATTTCTACCCCGGCGATTCCAGCGAGCTGCGGCTGAGGATGAATTACAGTCGTGAAAACCTCATCAATACCAAGCTTTTTCTCAATGTTAACATTTCCCTGAAAAAGATCAGCAGCAATGATTACACCCTGTTGATCGACGTAACTGAACGGCATTACTGGTGGTTGTTCCCGATTGCCAAACTGAATGCCCCCAACTTCAATGAATGGTTGCGCGCTCCCCATTGGGAGGATCTCAGCATGGGACTTTTCTTCAGCCACAACAACCTTTTTGGTCTCAATCATCAGACATCGATTATCGTCTTGTTGGGTAAATCCTGGGCCATTGTGGCCGGGTATAAGATCCCCTGGATCGGTCATGGCAAGAAAGTCGGACTGTTGCTGGGCGCCGGGTATTCGAACCTGTACACTGTTGAATATGCCTCGGTTGACAATAAACGTCAGATGTTATATGCACCCAATAGTCAGCAGGTTGTAAAACTTACAGCCAAACTGACCCTGAGGCCGGGGCTTTATCATTACGGAACGATACAGTTGACAGGACAGTATGTTGCCATCTCCGATTCAATGTATAAGCTGGACTCAACGTACCTGGCAAAAAAGAAAAATGTCAATACATCGATCAGTTTGTATGCCGATTATTATTACGATTCCCGCAACAGCCATACATACCCCCTCAAAGGGAACATGCTAAGGGTGTTCATCAACAAGGTCGGTCTCGGGCTGGTTTCAAAAGACATCGACCTGTTCTATTACGGGATCGATTTCCATTTTTACCAGACTATCGGCCGTAAATGGTATGTTGCCGAAATGGTGAAAGCCGAAAATGCAGCGGGGGAAAACGCTCCTTATTACTACCAGCTTAACATGACCCAGGGAAAGGATTTCATCCGCGGCTTCGACCTCTACACCCTGAAGGGCGACCAGATGTATTTTTGCAGGAATAATATCAAATACGAGCTGATTAAACCGTCCATCAAAAAAGTGAAGGAAGGCCAGGAAAAGAATAAATTCAAGGCACTTCAGTATGCCTTTTACCTGAATGCCTTTGCCGATGCAGGATACTGTGTCAATAAATTCACCGACGTGAATCCTTATAACAACAAACTTCTGATGAGCTGCGGTTTGGGTATTGATTTTGTTACCTACTACGACCTGGTGATCAGGTTTGAATATGCCTTCACTTCGATAGGGACCAACGGATTCTTCTTCGGGTTCGGGATGCCGATCTGATGTTTCTGCTCCTGAGGATAATGCAGGTGGATTTCAGTTCAGAAAGCCTCCTGGGCTGAAAAGTAAAGTCCGGGCATTTGTTCTCCTATGGTGAAATCGATGACGATGTTCGTCCTGCTTTTCTTTGAAGCCATGATGCGGAGCCCGAATCCTGCTGCCGGTCTTAAGAATTTGAATAACGGAACACCCTGGTCCCTGCTCGAGGCAGTTGATACATTTGTAAAGATAACACCACCGAGTACCTGTGAACAACGGCTTATCGGGAAACGGTATTCCATTTCTCCATAAACAAGATTTTCCCCCCTCCATCTCCCCTGGATGTACCCTCTTCCCGAAGAATTCATCTGGTCGAACCCTGTCGCCCAAAGATCGAAATAAGGGATTTCGCCCGAAACCTGGAACCCGCCGTAAAGCCAGAATGCCAGCAGGTGGCGGGGCATTTTCTTTTCCAGCCCCACATAGGTGCGGAACTCGACCCATAACTGGGAACCGTCTTTTGTGCTGCCAAGCCAGGTCTGGTTTACCCTGTAATTGACAGTAACATAATATCCCTTATAAGGGTTTATCAGGTTGTCCCTGGTATCATAAACAAAATTCAGGCTCAGCCCCGATGACACGTAGCCTGTCGGGTTAAAACCGTGCAGCTGGCAGTAAGCGTAATGAGGTGTGATCCATGGGTCGATGCTATCAAGCCTGAGCCCGGTATCCTCGATCTGGTAATGGTAATCGAGATGATATCCGACACCTGCATACAGATCTTTGATTATCCTGTGTGAAATAATTTCATGGATCTTCAGCCAGCGGTATTTTACGGTAAAAGACTCGTCCCAGTCACGGTTGCCTGCGGTATCGCTAAGTCCGGGGACAATCGGTACGGGGTCATTGTACCCTGTTCCAAGCCCGTATGTCGGTAAAACATAATAATAATAACGCCAGTCTCCCTGCAGGAACCATCGGTTCCGCGGCAAATAAACATTACTTTTCAGCTGTACAAGTTTCTGATCTTTCGAAGTAAATTCTACTGTTACCGAAGCGGCCGACTGGCTGGTTTCCCTTGATTTTCCCATGTACCATGAAAGACTGCCTCCTGCCCCCAGCTGCACTCCCTTCGTCGGAGAATATGCAATATAAGGCAGGAAGAAAAAACCCAATCTCCTGGTGGTATCGGGTGGCTTTTCCGCTTTATGGAAGATTACCTCAAAAACATCCCTTGGCTGGCATGGTTTTTTTTGTTTAACAAGGGTATCCGCCTGCTGAGCCGCGGCTGTCGAACCAAAACCCAAAAGAAGAGATAAAATGATCTTAAGCGTTTTAGCTGACATTTACAAAATGGAGAGTTAAACATGTTTAAAACAGGCAGCAAAGGTAAAACAAATTGAAATCCTGAGGCAATGACGACAGGGGATATTCTTAAACTGTTCAACAAAGTACCAGCGAAGCGGCAAGTCCTCCTTCGGAAGTCTCTTTGTATTTTGAATTCATCTCTTTAGCTGTCAGTGCCATGGCTTCAATGGTTGTGTCGAGGTCAACCTTGTGTGCCTCAGGGGTCTCTTCACTGGCAATGCAATAGGCTGTCCAGGCTTTTACTGCGCCGAAAGCACAGCGCTCAATGCAAGGGACCTGCACATAACCTGCTACCGGGTCGCAGGTCAGGCCCAGGTGATGCTCGAGGGCCGATTCGGCTGCATTAGACACTACCATTGGCCCCTCTCCCATGGCCTGCGCTATCATCGCAGCTGCCATTGACGAGCCTACCCCGATCTCGGCCTGGCACCCTCCTTCGGCACCCGAAAGGGTCGCATTATGTTTACAGAGGTAACCGATGGCGGCTGCCGCAAGGAACCCTTCGCGTATCTTCTTCTGGTTGATGTTGATATCACGAAGGGCTTTTACCACCGCTGGAATGATACCTGCCGAACCTGCTGTTGGAGCTGTCACCACGATATGCCCGCGTGCGTTTTCCTCGGCCATTGCAAATGCATAGGATGCGATCTGCGTGATCGCCCTGCCGGGATTGGCTTTTTTGGTTTTGTGCAGGTTGCGGTGGATCGTTGCAGCCTTACTGCATAAATGAATAGGACCGGGAAGCATGGTTTCAGTTACCAGGCCCTTGTCGACACCCTGTATCATGACCTCCGAGACCTGGTCAAGAAACTCCATGATCTCTCTTTCACTCTTACCTGATACCGCCATTTCATTTTCCATTAAAAGCTTTGCAAGCGGGATTTTATCGTCAATAAGAAATTTCTTCAGATCCCTTGCATGGCAGATACTGTACTTTGGCAGCCCTTTGTCGGGCGGTTTATAACCTTTCCATTCGATGAAACCTCCTCCCACTGAATAATATTCCAGCTCAAAAAGGATTTCATCCCCTGCAAGAAGACTGGCCGTCATCGTATTAGGATGATGGAAATCTCCAATAACAGAATCGAAAATGATATCCTTCAGTGATAATTCAAACCTGGCCGGGCCGATAACGAGGGTGTACGATTGACCGGGGTTGGTGGCAATCCCGTCAAGGAATTCGGGGGGGCAGGTTGCAGGGGACTTTCCCAGCAGGCCGGCCAGCGCTGCCCTGTCGGTGCCATGACCTTTCCCTGTGGCGCTGAGGCTGCCGAATAGATGGACAGTCAATGCTGTGGCCCGTTTCAATTGCGCTTCAGGCAGCCTGCATATCCTCTGGTAAAAATCATAAGTGATCCGCATTGGCCCCATGGTATGCGAACTTGATGGCCCGGGCCCCATTTTATAAAACTCGTCAAGGACCGTCATGATCGGGGTCCGGGCATTTGTAACTGAGGAACTATTCTTTTCCGTCATTAACATTGGTTTATTATACTTTTTTCTATTTCAGTCATCCTGTTTCCATGTAAAATTATGATAAAGCCAGGATAAAGAGAAAAAATCCATTATTATAATAGTTTGTCCTGCAAGTAATTTACTTACTGATGAGTATTGCTGTCCTGGCTTTTCCCTCAGGTCTTTTACTATCTTTATATCAGTAAAGGGAAGTGACAGTTTTAGTCGGAAAACATCAGTTTAAAAACACCCCACCCCATGGCAAACGAAACACCTCATCCGAAGAAAAAAATCAGGCTTATCTGGAAGATCGTCATTGCTTTTCTGATCTTCCTTCTGATAGCCGCAGGTGCAATTTTCACTGCAGGCTATTTTTATTACGGTAAACTGATCAAGTCATCCGTAACAGAATTTGTTAAAACAAAAAGCAAGGGGATGTATACTGCCGATATTGGTTATCTCTATGTCAATATCCTGAACGGGAACCTTACAATCAAGGATTTGGCGCTAATTCCCGACACTGCAGAATACCGCAAACGTGAAGTTAAAGATACTCTTCCGCCTGTCCTTTTTCAACTGAAAATTAAAAATTTCAGGATCAGGAATTTCCGTATCATGGATGCCATCCGGCACAGGAAAATTGATATAAACGGAATTCATATTGAGAACCCCGAGATCACAGTTCTGAGGATGCAGCAAAAAACCAGGCAATCATCCGCAGATAAAAAAAGTGAAAAAATAATGGCCATTCCTTTGCCAAAGGGACTGAATTCAATCGCAATAGGCGAGATCCTGTTTATCAAGGGAAGTTTTGATTTTATTGATCTTTCAGGGGATTCGGTGATCCGGAAGTCCATCCCTTCCTGCAACATTTCAATTAAAAATATCCTGGTTGATTCGGTTCACCAGGGAAAGAGAAGGCTCTTCAATGCCGATGACATCAGCATTGTTCTGAATGGCTTATCCATCATGTCAAAAAACAAACTGAACCTTATTTCTTTTGGTCAGATCGGTTTGTCGACAAGCAAAAATTCGGTCTATATAAAGGATTTTCATCTTATTCCTCAGTATAACCGCCAGGATTACATGAAGAAATTCGGCTGGCAGACCGACCGGCTTGATATTCTTGTTCCCATGCTCAGACTGAGTCGTTTGGACCTGAGGCAGCTGATTTTCGAGGGTAAATTCCAGGCCGGCCTGCTTGAAGTTGACAGTCTTGCTGTTGATGATTACCGGGATAAACGCATACCCCGGAAACCGGGATTCAAACCGCCCATGCCACAGGATGGACTGAGAAAGCTCAAGGCTTATTTAAAGATCGATACAATTATTCTGAAGAACGGAAAAGCGACATATTCTGAACAGACAGGCACAGAACCGGGGACGATCTTTTTCGACAAAATGAATGCCACTCTTACCGGGCTTACCAATGACTCTGCTTTATTGCAGTCAGGGCTGGTCTCCATGCTGAAAGGAACGACCTACCTTATGGGAAAAGGTAAAATGAATGTTGAATTAAAATTCAGGTTCGGGGATAAACATAACGGCTTTACGTTTTCGGGTTACGTGGGCCCAATGGACCTCAGGGAGGTCAATCCCATGCTGACGAAGTTGCTCCCGGCAGAAATCATAAGCGGTAACATTACTCAGATTTCAATTCCGCTGGTTGTCGCCAATGACGATGAATCCAAAGGGAAAATGACATTCTGTTACACCGGTCTTAAGCTTAAATTAAACAACAAGCAGGAAACCACATGGGGCAGTATTAAAACGGGAGTGATCGGCTGGGTGGCTAATGATTTTGTTGTTAATGACGACAACCCCACAAAATCCGGTAAAACAAAGTCAGGCCTGATTTCTTTCAACCGTGACAAGGAGAAAGGTATTATCAATTTCGTCTGGAAAAGCGTCCTCAGCGGGTTGAAATCACAGATGGGTTTCAATTCCAAAGAGCAGAAAGAAATGAAGAAGGCAGAAAAGAAGAAAGCAAAAGCCGCAAAGTAAGCTTTCGGATTATTGCGGCTTTATAAATTTCCTGAAAATTACTTTGTGAATTTGATCAGGTTCTCTTTCTTCCAGTCGGCAAAAATCGTTCCCCCGACCATATAACCGGTCTGGTCGATATGTGTCGGATCTGTTATTTTAAGGTAACCTGTCCATAAAGGATCCTTTGAACCTTTCACATAAAGCTGGGCGGTGAGACTGAATACGGCAGTGGATGCCCAGTAGCCGCCTGTAGTCGTTGTTGTACCATAATAACCGCCACCCCAGTAGCCGCCGCCCCAGTAGCCGCCATATCCACCGTAATATCCGTTATAATAGGTTGTGGGTGGAATATAACTTTCGGTTTTATCCACTCCTTCATAAATAAAAATGAGGATGGCGTCAACCCCTAAACTGTCACATTTCTTTTTAACGTCATTGATCTCATACTTTTTGCTGGGGTTCAAAAAATCAAGAGAACCGATTGATTTAAGTCCCTTACTGTTAAAAACAGATACAATGTTCTGTTCAAAGGGTTTCAGGTATTCAAGCTTTTCAAAAAGCGGCATCACCGCTACTTTGGTAACCTGGGAGTGGTTGTCGGGATTCTTCCAGGTCGTAAGTGTCATAGGGGTTTCACAACGGGTAAGAAGTAAAACTGCCGCTAAAAGCAATCCATAGGATATCGTTCTTTTCATATTCAATGATTTGCAACAAATGTAGGGTTTTTTCAAACGATCCGGCTCTATTAACATGAAATCCTCCTCAATGAGCATTCTTCTATTTGTTTTTGTACTCACTATTGAGTAAATTATTCATTTCCGGCAGAAAAGAACTTGTTTTCTTTTGTCACCGGTTCAATTCGCAGTATTTTTATTACATAAAAAACAGAAAGTGAAATGAAAAAATTATTAGTTCTTATCGTGTTATGTTCCCTGCTTTCGGGGAACAGGATATTTGCACAGGTCGACAAAACCCAGATGAGCCTGGACGTATCGAAAAAATATGCTCAGAACATCGGGCAGCTATCCCAGCTAACGTGGAAAAGAAAGACCGAAGGGTTTGTTGATGGCAACCTGGCGACAATGTCGGTGAGTTCGGTGACCCTGGGTTCTGATGGCAAAATGCAGGCCATTGTGATCAGTCAGCAATCCTACACACAAAAGAAACGCGGATTAAGGGGTGCGATACAGGCCGGTGTTGTATCCGACGTCAATGCATATGTAAAAGCTGCCGTTGAACTGGTCGGGAAATATATTTTCCTCAGCCAGGGACAGATGGTTGACCTTTTTAACAAGGGGACCCTCTCAGTCCTGGGGAATTCAATCCAGGCCGAAGGATTTAATTTGCTGGTCCAGGGAGATCGTGTCAACTACAAGTTTGACCAGGCAACCCTCCTTTACCAGTCGCAGGATATCTCGACCGTGTTACAAGGTGATGCTGTCAAGGCAACCGTGAAATACGAAAACGTAAACGGGATAAATCGTGTAACTTCAGTGACGATGGATATGGCCGGGCCCAAAGTCAATATTAAATTGACAAACTTTGAATATGCAAAAAAAATGTAATAATCATTCATAACCTTATAAACTACAATATGAAAAAGCTGATCTTATTATCAATAGCAGGATTTATGGCGCTTTCAGTCAATGCGCAGGTTGACAAAACCAAGTTAAGCCTGGAAGTATCAAAAACAAATGATCATAACGTTAAACTTCTTTCTTCTTACACGTGGAAAAGAACGATTGACGGCTTCTCGGAAGGGAACCAGGTTGTTTCAATCCTGAGTTCTGTAACCATGAGTCCTGATGGGAAACCTCTAAACCAGGTCATCGAGAAATCAGGTGGAAGCCAGAAAAAACCATCAAAAAAACAGGCCGAAGCTGCTGAATATATTAAAAACGCGGTCGAACTTGTTTCAAAATATATTTTCATGTCGACAGGCCAGATGGTTGACCTGTTCAATAAAGGTACCTTATCAATGCTGAACGATAACCTGAATGCTGAAGCATTTAATTTTATTGCAAAGGGTGACCATATCAAATACACTTATGACAAAAAATCACTTCAGTGTAAAGCCCAGGATATTTTAACCCTGATGAACGGTGACCAGGTTAAAGCGACGGTTTCGTTTAAGTTTGTGGATGATGTGAACACTGTGGATAAGGTTGTTCTTGATCTTCCGGCAAAAAAAATCAAGGTCAACATGACCAACACTGATTTTGCAAAGAAGCTTTGATCGAATAGCAAAATATTAGTTTGCAATTATTAAAAATAATCAACGCGCATTATGAAACGTTTGTTTGTTATTATCATGCTTACCGGGCTGCTGGTTTCCTGCAAACAAAAACCGGGGGCTGGATCTGTTGACTCAAAAGAAATCACTTCAAATGAGCCCGACCGTACGGTTCTCCCGATCAAGGAGCCAATCCGGCCCACCTATAAAGAACTTGATGCCCGTAACGTAACGCCACCTCCGCGTTTTCATGTGACAGCCCCGAAAGGCGCTCCAAATGTGGTGATTATCTTAATTGACGATATGGGTTTCGGGGTATCCGAAGCTTTTGGCGGACCCGTCACCACTCCAAACATGGATAAACTGGCGGATAACGGATTAAAGTTCAATTGTTTTCATACCACTTCGCTTTGTTCGCCTACGAGGGTTGCATTACTGACGGGTTATAACCATCACAGCAACAATATGGGATGCATAGGGGAAGCAGCTACGACTTTTCCCGGGAATACCTCGGTAAGGCCTCAAACAATCACCCCTATGGCTGAAGTGTTGCGACAGAACGGTTATAATACGGCAGCCTTCGGGAAATACCACGAAACCCCGCCCTGGGAAATATCCAATTCGGGGCCCCAGGACCGCTGGCCGACCCGTTCGGGCTTTGAGAAATTTTATGGTTTTATTGGTGGTGAAACAAATCAATATGCGCCTTTGATCTACGACGGTGTCACGCTCGTTGAAACTCCTAATGATCCGAATTATCATTTTACCACCGACATGACAAACCAGGCAATTTCATGGGTCAGGTTCCAGCAGGCTTTATCACCTGACAAGCCTTTCTTTTTGTATTATGCACCTGGAGCCACCCATGCACCTCATCATGTCCCGAAAGCATGGGCCGAGAAATACAAGGGGAATTTTGACCAGGGATGGGATAAACTGCGTGAGATGACTTTGGAACGCCAGAAAAAACTGGGTATAGTTCCCCAGAACACAAAGCTTGCACCAAAACCTGCCGATATAAAGGATTGGGAAAAACTATCGGCCGACGAAAAGAAATTGTTTACACGCCAGATGGAAGTGTATGCCGGCTTCGCCGAACAAACGGATTACGAGGCTGGCAGGCTCATTGCAGCCATCAAGGATCTTGGGGTAATGGATAATACTATAATTATATTCATCGCAGGTGATAACGGGGCAAGCGCCGAAGGACAGATGAATGGTATGTATAGTGAAATGACTTACTTTAATGCAGTTCCCGAAACCGTTCCTGACATGCTTAAACATTATGATGAATGGGGCGGACCAACAACCTATCCTCATTTTGCAGCCGGATGGGCAGTGGCATTGGATGCTCCATTCTCTTATACCAAGCAGGTCGCATCTGATTTCGGTGGTACCCGGAATGGAATGATCATTCAGTGGCCGGCCGGTATCAAGGCAAAAGGAGAGGTACGCTCGCAGTTTGGCCATGTCATCGATATTGCTCCTACCGTTTATGAAATTTCAAAAATACCGTCTCCAAAAATGGTGAACGGCATCGCACAGGATCCTATCGAGGGCACCAGCCTGGCTTATACCTTTAATGATGCCAAGGCAGCAGGGCAGCATAAAGTACAGTATTTTGAAATGTTCGGCAACAGGGCAGTTTACCAGGATGGCTGGTTTGCACGCACAATCCACAGGCCGGCCTGGAGATTGAAACCCTCCCATCCGCTTAAGGAAGATCAGTGGGAACTTTACAACACCACCGAGGATTTCAGCCTGGCAAATGATTTATCAGCACAAAATACTGATAAACTGAAAGACATGCAGGCTTTGTTCATGAAAGAAGCTGAAAAATATCATGTTCTGCCCCTGGATGACCGTCTCCTGGAAAGGACTGATGCGGAACTGATGGGCAGGCCGACAGTTATGGGCCACAGAACCTCTGTAACATACGGCGAAGGCATGAAGGGTATGGGCACAGATATTTTTATTGACCTCAGGAATAAATCCTACACCATCACTGCCGAAGTTACTGTCGACACCAAAGGAAACGGTGTGATTGTATGCCAGGGCGGTCGCTTTGGCGGTCTGTCATTCTATCTGAAAGACGGGAAACCTGCCTTTACTTATAATTACCTGGGGATACAATCTACCCGGATAATGTCTTCGGAGGCCCTTAAACCAGGAAATTATCTTTTAGTGTATGACTTTAAATACGATGGCATCAAACCGGGTTTAGGCGGCATTGGTACTATTACTGTAAATACCAAAAAAGTGGCAGAAGGCAGGATTGAAAAAACACAACCCGGCATATTCTCGGTCGATGACATGGCCGATATCGGGCTTGATGAGGGTACGCCGGTTGCCGATTATGGTAAATCTTCAAAGTTTAACGGCAAGATTGTCAAAGTAACGATAGAGCAGAAGAAATAAGTTCATAGGGAATTCACTCTTAATTATGAGAACAAAGTTACTCCTTTTAATTGCCTGCCTGATCCTTCCGTTTACAGGCCTTAATGCTTCCGAAAAGAATGACACTGTAAGCAAGAAAGAAAAAAAAGAAAAACCTGCATTACTGACCCCTTATCATTGGAATGTGATCAAATTCAACCCCACACCCATGTTGATCTTTAATGATTTAAGAAACATCACCTTAAGTTATGAGAGGCTCGTTGCAAAAGACATGTCGGTTTCCATACAGTTGGGTTATCTTCTTTTTCCAAGACTGGTCGACGATACGATTGGAAATATTGTAACCATCACCGGCAGGGAGAAGTACGGGATCAACATCGCCTGTGATTACAGGTATTACCCTTTTTCGAGGAACAGGCGGCCTGCTCCCGACGGCCTGTACGTAGGCACATTCTTATCCTACTACGGATTTCAATTTAAAAATAATATCAATGTCCTGGGTACAACGGTTGATCAGAACGGCAGCTTCAAAGGAAAAATCAATATAGTGAACCTTGGATTCATGCTGGGTTACCAGTTCATATTCTGGAAACGGCTTTCCCTTGACATGCTTTTATTCGGGCCATCCCTGAGCTGCTATTCAGGAACTTTTGAAGTCACTGGAAATCTTGATCCGGAACAGATTAAAAACCTGGACCAGGAATTGGTGGATAAACTTCTCAAGCGTTTTCCATTGCTGGGAACATTGTTCAGTTCTGAAACCCTTACTTTCCAGGGAACCAAGACCTCCATTTCACTCGGGTTCCGGTACAGCATGCAATTGGGGATACACTTCTGAGAGTTGTCCTAGTAAGTATCACATGCCGGCGGGCAAGGCCCTGAGGTCTTTGGATTTAAATTATTAACGTTAAAGTAAAGCGATCTGTCATCCAGTCCGGTGCCCAACACACCGGCAACAACGGATGCTGTCTCTGTGGAATTTTCATAGGTAAAATAGATCCTGAAACCGCCCAATCCCTGGTTAAGATTATACAGGCATTGCATGGCATAAAATTGCTGGATATCAATGGTAAACCCTTTAAGCTTATCGTTATAAGGCTGGGCCGATATATCCAGTCCCTTGATAAAGGTTCCGGCATCAGTTGAAGGCATGGTGTTAGTGCATGGTTTGAGTATAGGCGATTGCCAGATCATGGTATGAAATCCCACAATGATAAATGCTCCAATGACCATACCGATTATTCCTGTGACCGACGGCACTAAATACTTCTTTGCTTCCATAATGAAAAAATTAAAGGTTAAACTTAAATTCCCGATTTTAAATGCAAAATAATCATTTTTTTTGGGAGTCAGGATTAAGATTTTATAAATTTGACCATAATGAATCTGATTCGTCGTTGTGGAGACAATTCAAGTGTGATCTGAACAAAAAAATGGCAGGAGACCACAAATATCTCACTGGCTGAGCAAGTCCTGAGGGAGAGGGAGCACCTTCGGGTAGACCCTCCCGCTATGACCTTATAATTTAGCTTATTTACCGACCGTAAACCAGATCAGCGAAGAAAACGTCCCGTTTTTAATATAGATCGAGTCAACAGAACCCTGTAACCTGAGTTTTCCTGAAAAAGTCCCGGCACCCGTACCTCCATGCCCTTCCCATTTGGTCACGTTAATGTTCAGGCTGTCTCCGGAAGAAGAATAATAATACTTTCCGTACATGTCAATATACATCATCTGGGTATGCGAAGAATCGCTGGTATAAGTTACACCTGCTTTTACAGTGACAGGCAAACCTATTGACAATACATTGATATTCTGATTCGAGGGATCGGAGTAAAAGGTATTGCAAACACCTGTAAGTAAGCAAAATTTTGAAAATGAAGCAGTGGTTTTAAAGGACTTGTTCACCCCGCCGATCTGGGCATTGGCATAATAATAGGTCGGACCCGGGTCTGGAGTTTTCTTTTTGCACCCGGCTGAAGCGATAACAAGAAGTAACCCGAGGATTATTACGTTTTTCATTTTCATAGAACATGATTTTAGATGATTGCAAATTTACATCCAATTAGTTTCTTTTATTCACTGTATTCAAAATAATCGTTAATAAGATTTTGCGTAAGACAAAGCGGAGATCACTGGACTTCTCAGCAAAAATCCATTATCTTTACAAAGCTTATGCTTAGTATTTTATTCAAATTGAAAAACACTGCGATGAAAAGTTCCAGACAAAGTTTGAAAAAATTGTTCGGTGACGCGGTTTCAGGGAACCCTGATGTTAAATCAGAGGAAAAACCCCTTACTTCAGCAGATCAGAAACCCCTGATCGAATGGGCAAACATCCCTGCAGGTACATTCATTATGGGCAGCCCCGAAGATGAGCCTTTCAGGAAAGCCGATGAAACCCAGCACCAGGTGTCACTCAGCGCTTTTAAGATAAGCCGGTATGAAATTACATTTGAACAGTTCGACATCTTCTGCGAATCCACCGGCAGGGAAAAACCTACAGATGAAGGATGGGGCAGAAAGAAGCAGCCTGTGATCAACGTCAACTGGGACGATGCAACAGCTTTTGCCCTGTGGATGGGATGCCGCCTGCCCACAGAAGCGGAGTGGGAATATGCATGCCGCGCCGGGACCACAACTCCATTCAATACAGGCAACAACCTCACTACGGCCCAGGCTAATTACAATGGGCATTTTCCATACAACGACAGCCCCGAAGGGGAATTCAGGGCCAGGACTGTCCCGGTGGGCAGCTTTACTCCCAATGCCTGGGGATTATATGATATGCATGGCAACATATGGGAATGGTGTTCCGACAGGTACGGAGATTATCCTGAAACTGAACAGGTCAACCCGGCCGGCCCCGGGGAAGGCACTTTCAGGGTATTCAGGGGAGGCGGCTGGCGCAACTACGCCCAGCTTTGCAGGTCGGCATTCAGGTACAAATACTTCCCCGATTACCGGCATTTTAATATCGGCTTCCGGGTGGTTTCCTGTGATCTTTAACTTCCTGTCAGGGCTGGTTCATAAACGTTTTCAAACGGCTAAGGTAATCCATCCTGTTTGCATCAGAAACCTGGTAATCAAACTGTCCGAGCGACTGCTGAAGTGCGAAATAATCCTTCAGCAATGCGTAGTAGGAATTGTTCCGCGACATGCTGCTGATGATAAATTGCTGCTGGGCATCCAGCACATCGAGTATGCTTTTTTTACCTAAAAGGTATTGGTTGGTCACCAGGTCAAGGTTCTTCTGGCCGGCAGTTTCGGCAATAAGCCATTGCTGGTGGCTGAGGTAATCCGACATTAATGTGGTAAGGTTACTGCGGATGACCGTTTCGAGCTTATCCAGCTGGGATTGCCTTTCACTCTTACGCTGGGCCAGTGTTAGACGGGCCTTCTGCATGGTGGCATTATTCTTCAATCCCGTGAACAGGGGGATCTCAACCTTGGCCTGGATATTCCAGGTATCGTTAGGAGCAGGGAAGGGCCAGTCCGAAGGCATTGTCTGGTATAGCCGGTTCGTATAACTTCCCGAAGCGGTGGTATTTGGAATGAACCTCGAGATGTTGGCCGAACGGACCGAACGCTCCTGGGCGGCAATCAGAAAGTCGTACTGGTGAATCACAGGCGATTTATCCTTCCCTTCCCTGACCAGGAAATTACTTAGTTTATCAAGGCGGATAGGATCTTCGAGGATGCGGTAAAACTCCGGATCGGAAATGAGCAGTCCTGATGTTTCAAGCTCCACTTCCGCCAGGTTATAAGAAACCAGGTACCGCACATGGATCAGCTCAAGCAGGGTAAAGACCGACTGGGTCATAGTGGAATAGGCGTTGATCACGTCCTTTTTTGCTTTGGCTACTTCAATCTGCCAGCGGTAAACTTCATTTTCCCCTACAGAACCCGACTCTTTTTTCATCTTCGAGATCTCGAGGTTCGATCGGCTGATCATCAGGTTATTAAGTAAAAGCAGGAAATTATGCCTGTTTTCGAGAATGCTCAGATAAGCCCTGGCTGTCTGTTCACCGATATCCAGCTCCCGGGTGTTAAGATCTTCAACCAACGCCTGCTGGTTCGAAGTAGTAACCTTGAGGTTCGCCCAGGCAGGTTCCGAATAAACCGACTGCGAAATGCTTCCGGTAGCAGATACCATCTGGGGCGCCTGGTAGTTTTTACTGTCATTCAATGCTCCCACGGCATAAGCGTCGAGAGTGGGAAGCAGGCTGGAACGTGCAATATCGATATTTTTTGCACCGGCTTTCACTTCGAACTTTTTCGCCACCAGGGCCTGGTTGCTGTCTAAAGCAAGCGCCATAACCTCCCTGAGCTGAACGAACTGAACCGATGTATCCTGTCTAACCAGGTCGACGATGGTAGCCTCGGTAAGTATATCCCATGAAAGTAGCTTTAATCCCAGCCTGGCAAAGGTACTCAGGTTCAAAAAAAGCCCCCTGCCCGAAAGCAGTTCAACCGGGAGGGAAGAAGCATTCTCCCCTAACAGCACTTGCTGTATGTCGAGGGCGATACGTTTCGAAAGACGGTCGATAAGCCGGGGATACAATGCAGCAAGTACACCTTCCTCAACGTCGCCCTGGTCAAAGCCGAAACTCGGCAGCTTCCTCGCAGTCAGCGAATCAACCAGCATTTTGAATTGACTGGCAGGCATTTTAAAAAGGGCGTCAACGTAAACTGCATTGGTTTCCCTGGGCAGGGCTTTGATGATTTCCTGGGCCGAAGTATCGCAAAGGATCATATTCATTCTGACCCCGTTGATGGTGTCGAAATTAGTGAAGGGCTTGTGCCCGGGATTCAGGATGTCCATATAATCCTTGCTGACCAGGATGGAAAGGTCGTCGAAATTCGCAATCTTTTTCATCTCGGCGAACTCATTTTCAATAGCGGGTTTTAGCTGGATGTAGGCCAGGTTATTGATACCACTGGTGCCATGGCTATAGGGGATCCCCTGGAGTTGGTAATTCACGACAGGAGCTGCGATTACCGGCTTTGAAAGATTTTTCCTGTGACAGAGGTCATGGGCTGCTATGATGCCGAACGATACAATGAAATCCACCTTATTATCGGCCAGAAGCCTGTCGTTGACGGCTTTTACGCTTTCCATGGTCCATTGGCCCGTTATGAGTTCCTCCGGTTGGGTAAACACGATATCGACCTGTCCCGACATCAGGCTTTTGATCTCCTTCTCCATGGTGGCGAAGTAAAGTGCATTTACCCTGGCCGGACCGTCAAAGACAATGGCAACGTGCACCTTTTGCATGTTGAATTCGAGAGGCTTCTGCGCCAATGCCCGGGAACTGCCTGCCATGGTGAAGAACACCGCAAGAAGGATGGTAATGACAGCAGGAACTGAAGCCATTTTAAGGCGTTTCTTTGCATCACTTTTTTCCATCATACGGGCCACTTTTTCATAAATAATGGGAACGACCACCAGGGTAAGGAACATCGAACTGGTAAGTCCCCCGATAAGGGCCCATGCCAGTCCGTTCTTCCATTCGGCGCCGGCACCTGCAGCGGTGGCGATAGGCAGCATCCCGAAAACCATCGCGAAGGTGGTCATGAAGATAGGGCGGATACGCATCTTACCTGCATCGATCAATGCGTCGTAAATCGATTCGCCTTCGGCCCTGCGTTCATTGGTGCGGTCCACGATAAGGATGGCATTCTTGGCAACCAGCCCTACCATCATGATGATGCCCAGGATAGAGAATACATTGATCGTATTATGTGTAAATGCCAGCGCAAGGATAGCCCCTATAAGGGCTACGGGGATAGAGAACAGCACGACAAAGGGATAAATAAATGAGTCGTACAGGATCACCATGATGAAGTATACGAAGATCACAGCAGCGACAAGGGCTGCGAAAAGACTCAGGAAGGAAGTCATCATTTCTTCCTGGTCTCCTCCGAAGCTGATCACGGTTCCTCCGGCTTTGGCTGTTCCTAACCTTGCAGAGAATGCCTGGACTACCGAACCCGCCGGTGAGCCGTCGGTATATGCGCTTACGGTAGTCAGTGCGTTTCGGTTCTTACGCTCCAGCTTCGTGGGTCCCGAGGCCTGGTATATGTTGGCGAACTGTTGCAGTTCGATGATCTTGTTGTTGCTGTTGATAAACGAAAGATGTGCGATGTCGTCGGGATTCGTCCGGTCGAACTTATCGAGTATCACACGGATATCATATTGGTTTGATCCGTCGCGGTATTTCGAGTCGTTATTCCCGGTGAGTGCTACCTGCAGCGCCGAACCCACATCGCTTACACTCAATCCGAGGGCAGCCATCTTCTGGCGGTCGATCTCAATACGGGTTTCAGGATTGCCGCGGGTAGCCGAAAATCGCAGGTAAGTAACGCCGGGAGTCAGGATAAGTGCTTTTGCGACCATGTCGGCCGACTTCATGATCGAGTCATAGCTGATGCCTGTGATTTCTACCTGGACCGGAGCCGAGCTGGCCCCGCCGGTGAAACTGATCTGGTTTACAAACACCTTCACCCCGGGAATCTTATCGGTTAGTACTTTAACCTTCGAACCCAGTTCGGCAGTGGATAATGAACGCTGGTTTTTTGGACAAAGGGAGACAACGATCTCGGTCTGGTTATCGGTACTTACCCCGTCGCTTCCTTTACCTACATTGGTAAGGATGTTAGTTACTTCAGGCAGGGTGGCGATGATCTCTTCAATTTTCCGGCTTTGACGGTTGTTGCTTTCAAGGGTTGTCCCGGGGGCGTATTCAAGGTCCACCGAGAACTGGCTGCGGTCGGTCTGCTTCATGAATTCGAAACCGGTGAGCCCGGCCACAGGGATAATCAGGCTTATGATGAGCGCAGAGGCAACGATGAACAGCACCTTATATGGATTTCTCAGGCTCCATCCGAGGATCAGGGCATACTTTCCGGTGAGCCAGTTGAATGCCTTTTCAAAAACCTTCCCGAAGCGGTTAAGCAGGCTTTCGGAATCTATGGATTCAAGTTTTGCAAAGCGGGATGCCAGGATGGGGGTTACTGTAAAAGAGACAAGCAGGCTGGTAAGGGTCGAAACGAGGATGATGATGGAAAAACCGCGGATGATATCGCCAATGAGCCCGGAGGTCAGGGCTAAAGGGACGAATACCACAATGTCGACAAAGGTGATGGAGATAGCTGCAAAACCAATCTCGTTACGGCCCCTGATGGAAGCAGTAAGCTTGTCTTCACCTTTTTCGAGATGATGGTAGATGTTCTCAAGAACCACGATGCTATCGTCGACCAGGATGCCGATCACCAGCGAAAGAGCAAGTAAAGTGAAGAGGTTAAGCGACATTCCGAAGATCCACATCACCACGAAGGCCGTAGTGAGAGAACAGGGAATAGAAACCATAACGATCAGCGAAGTGCGCACCGAATGAAGGAAAAGGAACATTACGGCAGCTACAAGCAGAATTGCAAGCATAAGGTCTTCCATCACTGCACGGGCTGCCGCCATGGTGAAAACGCTCTGGTCGTCGGCTATGTCGAAATGAAGGCCTATTTCCTTATAATCGGCCTCAAGCACTTTTAACTCCTTTCGCAGCAACTCACACACCTTAACCATATTGGCATCGTTCTGCTTCTGGATCTCGAGACCCAGTGAATTGATGCCGTTGAACCGGCTGATGAGGGTGGGGTCAACAGTGGCATCATGGATCTCGGCAATATCGCGAAGACGGATCTCGCCGCCCTCTTTGGAGTAGCCTACTACCATGTTCTTCATTTCCTCAAGGGAAGTGAATTTTCCTGCAACACGAACTACGAACTGGTGAAGCGGATCTTTTAATTTTCCTGTCGGGAAATCCAGATTCGCTGCATTGATGTAGTTGGCTACCTGGCTTATCGACAGGGAATAGGACCTGACCTTCTGGGCGTCGATGTTTACTTTGATCTCCCTTTTCAGCCCACCGTTAATACTGATGTTTCCAACACCCTGTACCCTCGAAAGACGGGGTTTGATCTGGTCGTCGACCAGGGTGTAAAATTTGGCAGGGGAAAGGCTGGAAGTAAGCGAAAGCCGCAACACCGGGATCTGGCTCACCGAATAGGTAAGCAAAGAAGGGGTTTTAACCTCTTTGGGCAGGGTCGAGAGGATCTCGTTCACCTTCCTCTGAACATCCTGAACAGCAACATTAATGTTGGCATTCCTGTAAAATTCAATCGCGATGAGTGAAAGTCCTTCATACGAGGTGGAGCTGATATTCTTCACTTTCTCTATCCCCGAAAGAGCATCTTCAATGGGGCGGGTGACATTGTTCTCCACCTCGCCCGGTGAGGCGCCGGGGTACTGGGTTTTCACTGTGACGTAAGGCTGATCGATCTTGGGCAGCAATTCGTACCCAAGCTGGTAATACCCGAAAACCGCGAGCATTCCCAGGGCCAGAAAGATCACAATGATAAATGACGGGCGTTTTATCGCTAATTCGGTTATCGACATGGCTGATGTTTTGTATTATTTTACAATGATAACCTTCAGATTATCGGAGAGATTATTCTGGCCGCTGGTTACTACCATCTCCCCTTCTTCAAGCCCGTTCAGCACTTCAAGCAGCTGCCCCGATTCACGCCCAATGGTTATATTCCTGAGGGAAGCGATATTCCCCTTGATTACGAAAACTTGGGCATTCTTTACACTCCCGATCAGGGCGTCGCGCGAAATGGCGATAGCGTCACGGGAAGTGATGGAAGTGAAATTGATCCGCCCGAACATCCCGCCTTTCAATGGGAAGGCAGGATTGTTCGGAAGATGGATCTCAACAGGATACGTATGGGCTTCGTCAGCCTTGGAAGCGATGTTGTCGACATGACCCAAAAACCGGTGGCCGGGGTAGACATCCGTTGTGATCTCCACGCTATCGCCCGGATGGAGCACAAAAGCATCTTTTTCGGAGATGCTAACCTTTACCTTCATGGTGGAAATATCGACGATATTCCCGATCGATGAATTCTGTTGGATATACGAACCCTCGTTGACTTTTTTGCTGTTTATGGTGCCGTTGATCGGAGCTTTGACCCTGGTGTCGTCAAGGGCTTTTTTTGCCCGTGTGAGTTCATTTTCGGCGGCCTGCATATCGAGCCTGGAAATATCGAGCTGGGATGCCGAGATAGAGTTTTGTTCATACAATGTTTTATTCCGGTCAAAATCGCGTTTTGCCTTGAAATAATTGATCTCCTGCCTGGCAAGGTCCGATTTGATAACGATATCATCGACCTCAACAAGTACGGTACCCTTCTTAACCTGATCGCCTATCTTGAAATTCAGCCGTGTTATCATCCCTTTGGCTTCAGAAATGATTTCCACGTCATTTTCGGGATCGATCAGCCCGACCATGCTCACCAGGTTGGTCAGCGACTTTTTTATAACGGTGTCGATAGTGACGGGAACATCGCTGAGCACCTCCTGCCTTCCGGAATTTTCTTTTTTATGACCCAGAAAAAAAAGCAGAACAATGATAAGCACAACGACGAACGTTGTGATTATGGGAAACAGGAATTTTTTCATGTCTTATATTGATATAGGAATTGCAAGAAATAATTGATTGACATTGTCGGTCAATATTCAAAGATATGAAAATCAGACTTGGAATATTATATTTGCATGCATGATTTTTTCCCGTCCATGGTTTGAATTATTCCGGAAATATCATTATTTTAGCAACTGAACCAACTTATTATCGTAGATCGTGATTTATATATTTCAAATCATGAAATATTGGGATAAATATGTTCAATATTACATCGATCATTGTTCAACCCCTGATGTTTCCAGAGAAGATGGATTGCCATACCTTAGGAACAAGCTGTTCATCTCAATCTTAATCCTTGCTTTCCCTATTTGTGTTGTTGCTTCTATACCGAGTATGATCACTTGCATCAGAACCGAACAACTAATCATTGGGATATTCGACACCCTTGCTTTCGTTGTATCGGTGATCATGACAATGCTTCCTTTTAAATCGATTCATGTGGAGTTCTTCCTTGAGTATCCGCTTGTTTCCTGGATTGGCATCCCCGACGACCATCATCAGGCAATATTCGAACGCTTTGTCCAGGCCGATATTGATGACCTGCAGGCAAGACAGGGAGCCGGCCTGGGATTATACATTTCTAAATCCTACGTAGAAATGCTGAATGGAAGGATTTGGGTGGAAAGTGAACCCGGCCAAGGTTCATCATTTCATTTCAGCATTCCCTATCTGAAATAACCTGAATTACTATATTTGCTGATAGCATACCCTTTCCCCGGGTGCAAAAACAAAAGACCTATGAAAAACCTGAAAAAGTATTCAATGCTAATCATGATAGGGCTTGTTTTTCTCGGCTCAATTCCAGTTCAGGCGCAGTTCGTTGCGCTTGCAAGAAAGATCAAATCCATGCAAACACCCGAAACGGACATTGCTACTGTTTTGCTTGATGCGAAGCCGTTCATGGTTTACAGGGCTGTGATCGATACGCTGACCAAAAATCACAAATACCAGGTCATAAGCAGGGACAACGCCAAACGGAATGTAGAGTTCAGTATTCAGGCTTATAAGGTTTCAATGCAGGTTGATTCTCTGGCGGCTGCACTTACTCAAATAACAGTTGCTTCAAAGCATTCCGGCAACTCAGGGAAAACAACAACCGATACGGCAGTTGAAGCCCTGATCAGGATATGCAGTATGGCCGGGATCAAATGCAGCATCGACAAAAAATAGACCTGGACCACGGGCTGATTTACAAAGAAGCCGGAACCATTTAGCACAAGAATCAAAAAACACAGTAAATACCACCTATGAAAACAAAAAGAATTTTATTGATCCCTGTAGCCGGAACCTTAATGCTTGTGGTTGCAGGATTTCTGATCTACCATATGGTCATCCGCAGTGAAAATTTTTCATCGAAAGGTGAAAAACACGAAGCGGAACCAACCGACTGGATGGCTATGCAGCGCGCATTCCCTTATGGCAAGATCAATCCTGTGGCATACCTTAATGCCGTTGAACAAACCAGGGCGATGATGAAGTCGCAGGTAAAACGTTCCAATCCATGGATTTTTGCAGGCCCCGATAATATAGGCGGCAGGATAACCGACCTGGAATCCCCTGCAGGACATCCTGAGATCATCTATGTGGGAGGCTCCACGGGCGGGATCCTCAAGACTACTGATTCGGGGAGTACATGGACCAACCTCTTCAGCAGTGTCCCTGTCGTCTCTGTAGGAGATATTGCCATCGACCCCAATCATCCCGATACGGTCTGGTGCGGGACCGGCGAAGCCAACTCTTCCAGCTTCAGCTTTCTGGGTGACGGCATGTACAGGTCAACCGATGCAGGAGCAAGCTGGCAGCATATGGGCCTGGCCAACTCAGCCTATATCGGCAGGGTGGTCGTGGATTATTCGAATTCAAACAGGATTTTTGTTGCAGCCCTTGGGAATCTCTTTACAACGACCGATCAGCGCGGTGTTTACCGCAGCAACGACGGAGGGCAAACCTGGGACAAAGTGCTGTTCCTTACCGACTCCACTTCGGCTGTCGACCTTGTACAGCATCCAACCGATCCACTCATTGTCTATGCATCAATGTGGGAACGTTGCCGCGGCCTGGTTTATCGCCGCTCCTTTGGCCAGTCTTCCGGCCTGTGGAAAAGCACCGATGGGGGAACAACCTGGAATGAGATGACAAACGGCCTGCCCAAAGGAAGCAACGTTGGCAGGATAGGCATTGATATTTCAAAGTCCAACCCGAACATCCTGTATGCCTTCTATGATATGGATAATATGGAGGTGCGTGTGTATAAATCAACCGATGGCGGGGCATCCTGGACACGGACCAGCGACGGGGCCCTTCAGCAGATGAGCAGTAACTTCGGATGGTATTTCGGCCAGGTTCGTATTGATCCCCAAAACCCCGACAGGGTGTTTGTGGGAGGGGTTGAACTTTTCCGAACCGAGAACGGCGGCACTTCCTGGTCTGATGTCACAGGTTATTCCATTCATGTCGACAACCATGCCTTCTGTTTCCAGCAAAATAATCGTATGCTTGAAGGTAATGACGGTGGATTATATCTCACCACAACTTACGGGAACTCCTGGACCAAGATCAACAACCTGCCTCTGACCCAGTTCTATGCCATCGACATAGACTACCTTGTTCCTGCAAGGATTTACGGAGGAACACAGGATAACAACTCCATACGCACCTGGACCGGGGGAACCAGCGACTGGCAGGCTATCCTGGGTGGCGATGGTATGTACTGCCTTGTAGACTATACCAATTCCGACATCATTTATTGCGAATACCAGTATGGGAACCTTTATCGTTCGGATGACGGGGGTACCAATATGAACTATATTTCCGGGCAAATGGCAGGTGACCGCGTGAACTGGTCGGCCCCACTGGCCATGCATCCACAGGACCCGTCAATCCTTTATTTCGGGACCTACCGTGTTTGGAAATCAACAAACTATGGCAACTCCTGGCAGGCTGTGAGCGGGGACCTTACCCATGGGGGCAACAATTACTTCTATACACTTACAACCATCGATGTTTCACCGGTCAACCCTTCTGTTGTGGTTACCGGGAGTGGTGATGGTAAAGTTCAGCTCTCGGTCAACGACGGGCAAAGCTGGCAGGATATCTCGGCAGGGCTCCCGGTAAGATGGATCACCCAGGTCAAAGCCGATCCCTTCGATGCCAATACAATCTTCGTCACCCTTTCTGGTTTCCGCTGGGATGAACCTCTGCCCCATGTCTTCAAAACAACCGACCTTGGCCAGCACTGGACCGATATCTCGGGCAACCTGCCTGAATTCCCCGTGGATGCTATCGCCGTTGACCCTGCTATTCCCGGAAGGCTTATTGTCGGAACCGATGCAGGATTATACGGAACTTCCGACGGGGGGCAAACATGGTCATGGATTTGGGACGGCTTACCGGCCGTTCCCATCTGCGCACTGAAGATACATGCACCGACGAGGACCATTGTCGCAGGCACTTACGGATTATCCTGCTACAAAGCCAACCTTGATGATATTCTCACAGGGATCCCTACCCATGAGACTATCGCAAAGATTGCCTTGTCGGCCTCCCCTAACCCGGTCCAAAACCAGGCCAGGCTGAATTTCTATCTTCCCTCAGATGACCACATCACGGTAAACATCTACGCCTTGAATGGCAGGATGGTCAAGCTTGTGCAGGACGAGGACCTCCGGCAGGGCAGACAGAATATCACATGCGACCTGGGAAATGAAGGGAAAAACATTCCCTCGGGCCTATACATTATAGAAGTTAAAGGAAAACATTCTTCGGGGAGTGTCAAGATTCTTAAATTATAGTTTTATCAAAATAGCCTGAAAGAATGACGACTAACCAGGTCTTTTTCCGCACTGCTGTCTTTCCAGCCCGTTATATCCAGGGGCAGGGAGCGCTGGGCCTTTTGCCCGAATGGATCAACAGGCTGGGTCATAAAGCCCTTATTGTTGCCGGGAATACGGCCATCAGGGACATCATCCCCACACTGAAAAACAATTCCGAAACCGGATTTCTTGCCGAGGCATTCCGGGGGGAATGCACGGTAAAGGAAATCGAAAGGATAACGGCGATTGCCCGCACTACGAATTGCGACGTGATCGTTGCCCTGGGGGGAGGAAAAGTCATAGATACAGTCAAAGCCGTGGCCAACGGGCTTGATGCAAAAACTATCATCGCCCCTACCATCGCATCCAACGATGCTCCCTGCAGCGCTGTCAGCGTGATCTATACCGAAGAAGGAATATACGACCACGCAGTCTACCTGAAACAGAATCCAAACCTGGTCCTGCTTGATTCCGGGATTATTGCAAAATCCCCGGTGCGCCAGCTTGTGGCAGGTATGGGCGATGCATTGTCCACATGGTTTGAAGCCGACGCATGTTACAGGTCCGGCTCGAAAAATGAAGCGGAAGGTTACTGCACACTTTCTGCCCTGAACCTTGCAAGGCTGTGCTATGAAACAATCCTTGAATACGGGAAAGAAGCGAGGGAAAGCTGTATTGCAAAAACCGTTACCCCGGCCCTGGAAAAGATTATTGAAGCGAATACCCTGATGAGCGGGCTTGGATTTGAAAGCGCCGGGCTTGCCAGCGCCCATTCGATACACAATGGACTGACGAAGCTGCCCGCCACTCATTCCTATTTTCATGGTGAAAAAGTCGCTTTCGGGGTCCTGTCAGGTTTATTCCTTTCGAACCGGTCTGCAGAGATTATCAACGAAGTCTATTCTTTCTGTGAATCTGTTGGTTTGCCTGTCACACTGGAACAACTGGGCATATTAAATCCATCGGAAGAAGATCTTAAAAAAGTCGCAGAAGCTGCATGCACCCCTTCGGAATTCATCTGGCACGAGCCGGTTGAGGTCACTGTTGAAAAAGTGGTTGAAAGCCTGAGAGAAGCCGATGATTACGGGAAAGCACGCTCAGTGAAATAAATCAGGCCGGTTTGCAACCGGCCTGATTTTTATTTTAAGATAAACAGCTCAGTATTATGAGTTGAAGGGATGTGCCCTCACCACATGTATGTCTTTCTTGATCAGCTTGCTGATGTTTCCCATGTATACTTTCTCATCAACTGAGCAAAACGACAAGGCAATGCCTTTTGTGCCTGCCCTGCCTGTCCTTCCGATACGGTGAACATACGTCGTGGCAGTTTCAGGGATCTCAAAATTGATCACATGGCTGAGCTTGTCGATATCGATACCCCTTGAAGCGACATCCGTTGCAACAAGTATCCTTATCGAGCCGTTCTTGAATCCTTTCATGGTCCTTTCCCTGTTGTTCTGGGATTTGTTACCGTGAATGGCCTCTGCCTTGATCCCGTTCTTGTTCAGGTCTTTGGCGACTTTATCAGCCCCGTGTTTTGTACGTGTGAACACCAGTGCATTATCAATGGAATCATGCTGGATCACATGGTTCAGTAATTGCCGTTTAAATTCTTTTTTAACGTAGTAGACCGACTGATCTATCAGGGAGGATTCCATAACTTCGGGCGTAACTGAAACACTGACAGGTTTGTTCATCATCGAACTGGCAAGTTTCCTTATCTCAGGGACTATGGTCGCCGAAAATAAAATCGTTTGCTTTTTCTCAGGAAGCCTGCGTATGATCTTTTTAATGTCGTCTATAAAACCCATGTCGAGCATCCGGTCAGCTTCATCCAGCACAAAATAACGGATGGTGTCCAGCTCGATGATCCTCTGCTGCAGCAGGTCAAGCAGGCGGCCCGGCGTGGCAATAAGAATATCGACCCCGCGCTTGAGAATGCTCACCTGGGCGGCTTGCTTAACCCCGCCGTAAATGCAGGTGTTAACAAGTCCTGTGCCCTTACCGTAAGCTTTGAAACTTTCGTTGATCTGGATTGCCAGTTCACGGGTGGGAGCAAGAATAAGCGCCTGTATCCCACGGTACTTTGCCGTGGATTTGTCTTGCATGATCAGCTGTAATAACGGCAGTGCAAATGCTGCGGTTTTTCCGGTCCCTGTCTGTGCGCAGCCAAGAATGTCTTTGCCGTTTAAGATATGTGGAATTGATTGAAACTGGATTGCGGTAGGTGTTTGATAGCCCTCTCTCTTAACCGAGTCAAGAAGGGATTGTTTTAAATTCAAATTTTCAAAAGTCATTTAATAGTAATTAATAATGTAAATAATTGGGGAAATGTATACATCAAGCCAAGGCTTGAGGCAAAGTCCCATCGTTGTCTTTAATGAAAAGGGTAGGTTTTTACTGAACAGGAGCAAGAAATAAAATAAGGCCCGGGAGAACTAAGATCTTCAAAAAAGTATGCAAATATACGGATAATATCTGATTATCAATATTATTTATTGATCTCTGCCCCGGCAAAGGCCTGACTGCCCTTGGTCATTCGTGCATTGAGCTCCTCTTCGCTGCCGCCTTCCAGGGTCAGAAGGGTTTTATTCGTGGCCGACACTATATAGGCCTTTTGCTTCTGGAAATGTATGAACATGGCTGCAAGGTTGACTGCCGCTTCTATCCCTTTCGGGTTACGCACAATCACGGTGAAAAACATCTTCCAGTAATGATACGCGGTGGCCCTCGAAAACCCTGCCTGCCTGCAAACACGAAGGAATGATCTCATATAGACCAGCCAGATAAAAAATGAAGGTTTATGCCTGTATCTGGGCTTGATGTTCAATGAGGTATAAATAACCCTTCTGTAATAATGTGCCGGATTGTATACCGTGTCAATCACTTTAATATAATTTTTGAATACTTCAGACCGCGGAATGAGGGTAATAAAATTCAGCCCGCTGGTCGTCTGGTCTATATCGGTAGCGCTTACACTCTGTGAAGCCTGGTGGAAAAGCCTCCCTTCGGCCTCCAGCCTTCGTGTAAGCTGTGTATTGGGAAGTGCATACAACAATCCTATCATCGCCATAGAAATTCCCGAATCCTGTATGGAATCTATCATATTCTCAGCAATGTTTTTGCTCTCACTGTCAAAACCGATGATGTATCCTCCATTGCTGACCATTCCGTAAGAAAGGAGCTTCCGAACGGCATCCCTTACCAGTATGTCGACATTCTGGTTCTTGTTATTAAGGGCCAGGGTGTCATTCTCGGGAGTTTCAATCCCAAGGAAAACATAACGAAAATCGCATTCCTGCATCAGCTTAAGCAACTCATCATCCTCGGCCAGGTTCACTGAAGCTTCGGTAGTAAAGTAAAAAGGATATTTCCTTTCGATCAGCCAGGTTTTAACTTCCCTAAGCAGTTCCTTCACTTTTTTCTTGTTCCCGATAAAATTATCATCAACCATATCGATATGCCCCCGGTAACCCAGGTCATACAAGGCTTGAAGCTCTTTCAGTATCTGCTGGTTTGATTTAAACCTCGGGGTGCGGCCAAAAAGTTCGATCACATCGCAGAATTCACAGTTGAACGGACAACCGCGGATAAACTGCATCCCTATCATGATATAGTTCCTGAAGTTTATCAGGTCATACCGTGGAACAACCGATTCAAGCATATTGGCACGCTCGGTTGATACATAGGTACCGGATGTTGCACCTTTCTCAAGGTCTTCTATGAGCATGGGAATGGTGATCTCGCCTTCGCCCAGTACAAGATAATCAGCTTTGCAATAAAGGTCAGGCTGAGACGTGGGATCAGGCCCCCCTATGATGATCTTCCGGTCAAGGTCATGAACTCTGTCAATAAATTCCAGCATGCTCTTTTGCTGGGGCAACATGCCTCCGGTGCAAACGATATCAGCCCAAAGAATCTGCTCGTCAGATACTGATTCTACATTCTCATCTATCAGCCTGAACGTCCAGTGCTGCGGCAGAAGGGCGGCAACTGTAAGAAGGCCCAGTGGTGCTGCCGGGTACTTTGCTCCAACAATCTTGCAAACATCCTGGTAATTCCAGAAACTGAAAGCAGAAAATTTTGTTTGCACGAACAGGCAGTTGGCATGCCCTTTATGTAAATCACTCATCTAAATATATATCAGAAAACAAACGGGTATATGTGTGGAAAATTGCCTGGCCATAAAGTACTTAGCGGCCCAGGTCCCGGGTAAGACAAAGGTCAAGGATCATTTAGAAGTGCAAAGGTACTGCAAAAACTTATAAATTGATCATTATATGCATATATGTTATTGTGCGGATTGCTTTCCCTTCAAAAACAGGTCAAGTATAAATTTGGGTCCAAGCACCCTGGAAAGTTCTTTGAAAGCGAAAAAAGGGATAAAGGAGGTGAAAACAACAAGTGAATTGCCAAAATACTCAGAAGTCCCAATATGAGATAAAGCATCCAGTGATCCCTGAAAAGTATGAGTGTTAAAAAAACCTCGTATAAACAGTTCAACTGCATTGAAAAGAGCAAGCCAGATAGTGAAAACAACAGACCTGTTGAGGGTTGACCATATAAGTGCCCTGGACTCTAACCAACGGCCCAGCTTCATCATGCTGCCGATTGACACCACCTTGCCCAGTATTAAAGCATTGATGAGGCCAAATCCCCAGTCAGTATATACAATGCCATGCTCGGCCAGGACAAGCCGCTTGTAACAAATGAATACAGCGAAAAAAAGAGCAAGATAAACCACATTCACCCAGTACTCAATAAATTCCTTAATGAACTTCTCCTTGAAGCTTTTCTTTGGTTTTTTTTCAGGTTCCATATGATAAGATTTTTTCATTTGCTTCTGAATCGGCAGTGCAGCCGTTTAGAGCAATCCCTGTTCCTTAAGTTCGTAAATCAGATCTGAGATCTGCGGCTTGCCTGACTTCTTTAGAATGTTCCTGCGATGAGTGTTGACAGTATGTACGCTCAGGAAGATTTTTTCAGCGATTTGTTTACTGCTTTGGCCCGCCTCAATCAGTCTTATGATTTCCAGTTCGCGGTGGGAAAAAGGAGGTCCCATCTTCAACAACTCCTCATCAGGATATTTAAAATAGGATAAGTCCTTCCCTTTATAAAAGTGATAGTCCTGTTTTCTCATTTTGAACCAGTCAACATTGCTGATGACCTGGATCAGATAGACTACCTTGTGGGGAGATGGAGAATAAAAAAAATAAGCCTGGCAAAGACAGTTATAATAAACTCCCGCAGGATTGCGCAACCTGATGGTAAATGAAACCAATGCGCTGCCTTTGTGCGCTTGCAATACCTCCTTTTCCACAACGAATGTCTGCGCTCTTAACAAACCCAGTCTGCTCAGATCATCCGGGTGGGTAACTTCTACGAAATGCCCGGGATTAAGCTGTTCTGGCGCTACCCCTATCATTTGACGGATCCTCTCACTGGCAAACAAAAATTTAATCTGCCCCAGGTCTGAAACAGTGAAGAACTGGTCATTCTCGTCCATCAACTTCCCGAGCTTCTGCATGATAGGATCGTCAGCTTGAATATTAAGGAACCCTGTTGGCATGTAGGATTCGATAAAATCAAAAAATATGCTATAGCTATACGGATTGTTGCTCATAAGAAAAATACTTGCATGATTTAATATTTATCGCTCCCAAATATACTAAAAATACAGAATGGTCGGTATTGTTCCCGGTTTTGAATGACTGTATATTTGACAAAAACAGAACCAATACTGTTTTAAGGAATTACATGTAAATAAAAGGGTTATGGCTGAATTAACGGCAAATTTATTTCGTGACTACTTTGGTGGAAGCTGGTCAGGCAAGATTACTAAAAATGGTGTGTTTCAACGTGAAATAATCTTCAACTGGCCCGAACTTAGCGGGAAGTTCTCATCCCTGGGCACTGAACCAGGTTTTATGGTTCCCCCTGGCGCAGGTGTTGTTGATGATACAAGACAGGTCGCCATAGCTGGCTGGCGCAGCGATATCCGCAGGTGGGGTCATGTATGGCACAATGAATTTGGTGGGTACGGGGAGGTGCAATGGACCTCTCAGGATGAAGTAAACGGGATAACTGTTCTGTATGGTTTCGGGCATGAGTGCAAACAGGAAAAAGATGATCCGACCGATCACATTGTAATGTGCGAAATGATTGATCAGGACAACTTCAAATATACCATCCAGAGTTTCAGAAAAGGGGTAACCGAAATAGTTGCCAGGCGAATCCTGACCGCCAAAGAATTAAAAACACTCATGGAAAAACAAACTGAAAAAGTGCAAAGTTTTTCAGGAACGACCTTAAAATAAAACTTTAACAAAGAAATTTTAACCTTAACAATTAATTAAAATGGAAAAATCAGAAACAGGTATCCCGTATTACACAATACCGGGACGCAAATTAGGTGGTGAGCCTTATGCAGCTACCGCGAAAGTAACAGCCGATACGCCACGAATCGACCGGCTGAAAGAACAACTCAGGAGCACAGAGCCAGAACTCGACTTTGAGCGGGTTAGGATTATGCATGATGTCTATGGGGAAACCACTGGAGATAACCAGGTACTCCGACGTGCCAAATTTCTGGCAGCCGTCTTAGATCGCAAGAAACTGTATATCGACGACAACCTCTTTGTCGGAGCCATGGCAGGCAAGACCAACGCCATGTACCCCTATCCCGAATGGCAGGTGGATTGGATGATAGAAGAGAAGACGGTCGAAAACTCGCCGACTCCGGAAGATAAAAAGGCCAACCAATGGGCGCTCGACTACTGGGGCAAACGTGCGATGAAACCCCGGGTCGACGAGATTTTTCAGAAGCGATATGGATACGACCCAAAGCTATCTACCGATGCCGGCCTTTTTGGATCGTTCTCTGACTGGCCGGCCGGCGGTGGCAATTTGAACTACCCACGGGTCTACAACCTTGGACTTGCCAGCATAATCAAGGAGGTAGAGGAGCGGCAGATGTCTCTCGAGATGCGTATGCCAAACATGTCCAAGTTCTACTTCTATGAGGGAACCCTCATCGTGATGAGAGCAGCGATCCGGTATGCCCATCGTTATGCCGAACTGGCAAGGGAGATGGCTGCTAAAGAGAAAAATGAAACCCGGAAAGCAGAGCTGATCTCCCTCGCAGAAACCTGCGAATGGGTTCCGGAGCATCCCGCCAGGAATCTGAGAGAGGCGATCCAAAGTCACTTCTTCTCTCACATCATAGCAGAACTGGAGCAGATCGGCTGCGGGTACTCTGAAGCCTTCCTGGGACAGAATCTGGAGCCATTCTACCAGGCCGACAAGGCAGCAGGGTTTGTTACTTATGACGATGCTGTCTTCATGTTCCAGAACCTCTCCATCAAGTTGAATGAGATTGGCTACTACTATGGCGAGAGAATCGCTAAGGCGAACTCCTCCGATCTGGGACAGAGCATCACCCTTGGCGGTTATACCGGGAATGGTGAAGATGCCACCGCTGAAATGGACTACGTGATTCTGGATTCAGCATCCTATCTCGCTCTGCCTCAACCTCCGCTGTCGTGCGCCTACACGGAACAGATGAGCGGCAAATTCCTGGAAAAAGTACTCGATGTGATAGGAACTGGTATGGGCATGCCTCAGTTCGTGAATGCCGAAGTGATGTTTAAGCGGGCCCTGAATCTATGGGGCTGGACCGAAAGGAACGGCTATCTCCCATTGGAGAAAGCACGGCGCACCTGCGTCGGAGCCTGTGTGGGAAGCTACATCCCGTATGAGACCGGTCACCCGGTGGAGGGACAGCCCAACCTGGGCAAGGTGATCGAGTTAACCATGAACAATGGCTTTGATCCCCGCACCAAGAAGCAGATAGGACCCAAGAGCGGGGACCCCGAGAGCTTCAATAACTTCGAAGAACTTTACACCGCCTTCGAGAAGCAACTTCAATCCTGCGAGGACACGCTTCGTCGTTCAGCCTGGATTGCAAGCATCCTTCAGGCAGATTTCCTCCCCTGCGCCTGGCGCTCCGTCCTGACCGGCGGATGCCTCGAGACCGGTAAAGAGGTCTGGGAGGGCGGGGCCAACTACTACACAGTAGCCCAGATATCCATAGGAGGCGTGGATGCAGCCAACTCGCTGATGGCAGTGAAGAAGCTGGTGTACGATGACAAGAAGGTGACTATGGCCGAACTAAAAAAAGCCCTTGCTGCCAACTTCGAGGGAGAATACGCGAAAATAGGGAAGATGTGCTTCGAAGCTCCTAAACATGGCAACGATATCGCCGAAGTAAACAAGTTCGTCCGCCGGGTTTACAACACCATTTTAGAAGCGTTTAGTAGTGTAGATGGAGGTGGCAACCACATCAGCAAGGACATCAAGACCTCACTCGATGCCTATACCAAGAGTGCCCACAACCCCTTTGGTATGGTAACAGGGGCGCTGCCGAACGGCAAGAAGGCCGGAGTGGCACTCACAGACGGAAGTATCTCGGCTATGCCGGGAACCGACGTAAACGGACCTACTGCTTTGGTGATGTCTGGAGCGAAAGGAATTGATGCAGTTGCATATTGTGCCACGCACATGAACATGAAGCTTCCGCCGGATCAGCTCGACACCCGCAAGGGCAGGGATAATGTGCTGCGCCTGGTCAAGACGCTGTTCGATAACGGTGGCTATCACATTCAGTTCAATGTTCTGAACACTGAGATCCTCAGGGACGCGCAGAAAAACCCGGAAAATTACCGCGACCTCGTGGTCAGGGTTGCCGGTTTCAGCGCGTTCTTCACCAAACTGCACGTAGGTGTGCAAAATGAGATCATCGAACGCACCATGCAACGTTGCGAATAGCATTAAAATTTGATTAATTACAAGTAGGGCATGGCGAATGTGTCATGCCTTACTTTTCATAAGAATGAAAAAATAATAAATAATAAATAATTATGAGTACAGATACAGGACAAAAACGCATTGCCATTATGGTAGGCGCCGGTTACATTCCCGGGATAAATGCGGTAGTTGCAGGTGCCTCCCTTGCCGCCGGCAAATTAGGATGGGAGTTGGTTGGCATCCTCGATGGTTTTGATGGGTTGCTTCATCCCGAAAAGTACCCCAATGTTGGATTAATTCCAATCGATCCGCAGGTATTGAATATGGATCCGAACACAAGCAGTGTTCTCGGTCAGTCGTCCCGGATAGATCCGTTCAATGTCCGCACTATCAATGAACTGGAAATGGTTGAGGAAGTGGACATGTCGGATGAATTGCTGGAAAAATTAAAAGCAGAAAATATTGATGCTGTTATTTCGATAGTTGGCGGAAGGGGACTGAGTATTCTTTACCAGCTTCACAAAAAAGGCTTGAATGCAGTGTGTGTGCCGCGTTCCATCGAAAATGAAATTGCTTCAACTTCGGTGTCATTCGGGTTTAACACGGCGCTTACTTTTACCATCGACATGCTCGACCGTGCGCGTTTGGCAGCAAAGGCCGCCCATAAAATTGCAGTGGTCGAAGTGCAGGGAGAGGAAGCCGGATGGATTGCCTTACAGGCCGGTATTGCCGTTGCTGCCGATGCGGTGCTGATTCCTGAAATTCCGGTGGATTTGAAAAACGTGGCAACACACCTTAAAAATAAAATGGTTGGTAAAAAATCATGGGGACTGGTAGTTGTTGCGCAGGGCGTAAAAATTATCAATCAGCCTAAGAACGACGAACCCGTTTCCTCACTAAAAGCTTCCTTATCGCCTTTGGCAACCAGTTATTCCAATAGCGAATTCGTTATACATAAGTCAGGCCAGGCAGCACAGGCAGTTGCAGATGGCTTGCAACTGAGGATAGCCGAAGAAACTTTTCCAATGGTCATCGGCCCTTGGGTCAGGGGTGGCGCGCCATCGGCAGTCGATCGCCAATTGGGTGTTGCTTACGGTGCAGGCGCTATACAGGCAATCGAAGCCGGTAAAAACGGGGTAATGGTGGCGTTTGTTCCGCCCGACGTTAAGTTCGTCCCGCTTGCTGAGGCCATCAACAAGGTAAGAACGATACCCGATGAAAGCATGTTTTTCCAGGTAGCGGATTCACTTGGTATTTACGTTGGAAACTAAGGAGGGAAGATCATGACAAATCAGACAAATAACATATTGGATATAACAGGAAGAGTATTGAATATCCAGCGGTATTGCAGCCACGATGGCCCCGGTATCCGCACAAATGTGTTCATAAAAGGTTGTTCCCTGCGCTGCAAATGGTGCGGCAATCCTGAAAGCATTGGGATGAAGCCGGAAGTATCATACGACCCCAAAAAATGTGAAGGGAAGAAGTGCGGCATTTGCCTCAAAGCGCCCTTCCCCGAAGGTGGTTATTATTTTGTAGAGGGAGACGATTCAAAGGTAAAAGTGAACTGGCAATTGGCTGCCGGCACAACTGAAGAGATGGTCTCACTTTGCCCCAACGGCGCTCTCGAAATGTTTGGCAAAATAATGACAGTTCGTGAAGTAATGGATGAAGTGGAGAAAGACGCGTCCATCTATCGCAGTTCCGGCGGAGGATTGACCATCAGTGGAGGCGAAGTGATGCTGCAGCCCGACTTCGCGGCAGCCTTGCTGCAGGAAGCCCACAACAGTGGCATTAATACAGCAATAGAAACTGCCTGCAATGCACCATGGTCTTTCCTGGAGAAAGTACTTCCACATGTTGATATCATGCTTCACGATCTGAAGCTGATGAATTCGGAACGCCACAAAAAATGGACAGGCGTTGGCAATGAACGGATTCTGGCCAACTTTAAAAAAGCTTACGAAACTTTTCCTCACATCGATTTTATTGCCCGCACCCCACTGATTCCCGGTGTGAATGCCGATGATGAACATATCCTGGGTGTACTGGAATTTATCAGGCCGCACAAGAATGTGATTGATTATGAATTGCTGCCCTATCACCGTTTTGGACTTGGCAAGTATGAATCTCTCGGTGTAGTTTACGAACTCGACGATTACAAAACACCATCCGATGAAGTGGTTAAACGCTTTCAGGCTATGATCGATGAGGCTTTTGGGCGGACTCCTGAAGCTAAATAGAAAGAGCAAGTAAAATTAAGTCATTACAAGTTTTGAATTGAAAATAGCAAGAACAAAAAAGGAAAAATCATGATTAAATCACTGGGTCATGCAGGCACACACAGACGTGTCGCAATCAATGTAGGATCGGGCTTTGTGCCCGGCACAAATGCTGTTGTGATGGGTGTTGCTATCGCCGGAGGCAAACTGGGATGGGAGATGATCGGCGTCCGCGACGGCTTCGGGGGACTTTTATACCCGGAACGTTATCCTGCTGGCGGACTAATAAACCTTAGCCCCGAACTCATCGAGAACCTCGATCCTTCAACGGGAGGTATCCTTGGCCAGGCACCAAGAATTGATCCGTTTCATACTTCTACCGTTCAGGGAGACGAAGTTGATCTTTCGGATCAAATATTAAAAAGACTTAAAGAGGAAGACATTGATGCCTTGATTTCCATTGTGAGCGGACAGGGGCTTGGTATTCTGCAAAAGCTGCATTTCAAGGGACTTCATACGGTGTGCATTCCACGATCGATCGAGAACGACATTGCTGCTACAGCCGTATCCTTTGGATTCAACAGCGCACTCAGCGTCACCATCGAAATGCTAAACAAGGCTTACCAGGCAGCCAGATCAGCCAGTAAGATTGCAGTTGTTGAAGTTCCAGGAGAGCAGGCCGGATGGATTGCCTTGCAGGCAGGTATTGCGGTGCGTGCGGATGCTGTGCTTATGCCTGAAATTCCTTGTGACCTCAGGAATCTGGCAAAGCGGTTAAAAGACAAAATATCAGTCCGCAGACCTTATGGACTTGTGGTGGTTGCCGAAGGGGCAAAGTTTGTTGATTACACTGAAATCAGGGATAATCATTCATTTGGAATATCCACGGAATCAATAACAGCAGGCCAGGTTGCTGGTACTGTTGCAACCAGGCTTCAAAAACTGATCACTGCAGAAACCCATCCGTTGGTAATTGGTTCATGGGCCAGGGGTGGAAATCCCACCGCAACCGACCATCAACTGGGAATGGCTTATGGAGCCGGATCCATTCAGGTGCTGAAAGCAGGGCAAAACGGGGTGATGGTATCGTTTATGCCACCCGATATCAGGTTTGTGCCGCTTGCGGATGCGGTCAATAAAGTAAGAACTGTGCCGGCTGACAGTGAGTTCATGAGAATTGCGCAGTCGCTGGGAATCTACCTGGGCCAGGGTTTATAATCGTGAAATGTACAAAACAACAATCTAAAACAACAATAAATGAGTAATATCAAAATATCCGAGGATGTATATGAAAAACTGGCGGATGCGCTTGACGCCCTTCCTGCCGGTTTTACCAGGACTCCTTCCAAATCGGAAATAAAATTGATCAAAATGGTCTTTTCTCCGGAGGAGGCCCTCATTGCAAGTACTTTGAGCCGTAAGCTCGAAACTGCTGACGAGATAGCTGAACGACTTGGTCTTCCTGTAGATAAAGTTTCTGTGTTGCTCGAGGGTATGATATCCCGCCGCATGGTTAAAGCTGATACACTTGCCCTTGAAACAGGTGTAAAAGGACTTGGAAAAGTTGAAGCAAAACCCGGTGAGGCCAAAGAAGAGCCCGTAAAGAAATACCGGCTCTATCCTTTCCTTGTAGGTTGGTATGAATCGTACCTGCAGGAAATTAAACCCGATCGTACTGATTTTGCAAAGATATTTGAACAATATGTGGTAGAGGGCGGAGGCGAAAGAATCTTTGCGCCACGTCCCGGCCCGCAGGGTGTCATCCCTTACCGCGGTTCGCTCAAACCCGAATGGCTCAAACGGGAACCACATAATGATATTGATGCCCACTTCCAGAGGCATGACCGCTTCCTTGTGTTGGATTGTGTGTGCAAGAGGGAAAAAGTTGCCTTGCAAGGCCATAGTTGCGACATGCCTATTAAAAGGTGTGGATTTGCAGGTATGCCACCGGTGGTTCCTCTTTCTGAAAACGTGCTTAGCAGGGAAGAGGCGATCAAACTCTGGAATGAGTTGGATGCTTTGGGAACCATGGTCGTTGAGGGATTCTACGGGTTCACGATGGGTGCCGAGGAACCTCAGTTCGTGGGCGGCTGTCACTGCTGCGGCTGTTGCTGCACCATATTGCAGGGAGGGCGTAATGGTAACCTCACCGAGTCTGTCGAGCGATCAAACTACCGTGTTATAAAGGATTATGACAAATGCACCAGCTGCGGCGAGTGCATCAGGCGTTGCCAGTTTTTTGCTCATACCTGGGAAAAAACCGAAAATGGAAGAATGTCGGTTTACAACAGGGATAAGTGCGTGGGATGCGGAGCCTGTGGTTTGGGATGCCCATCGGGTGCGCTTCACCTGGAGCCGGTTTTGGAAGAAGAATGGGTTCAGGCAGCGACCAGTTTCATTGGATGGGAAGAAGCTCGGATAAAGAATATGGGAATGGGGAATTAGGAAATAGTGGGAAGTCGAAAGTCGGAAGACCAAAGTTGTTGTTGCAGTCAATCTTCGGACTCCGGTCTTCAAGCCTCAAATGTCCAAACAATACCTTATCAGATTTTCAAACGAGGATTGTACAAGATATGAACTTTGGCGGGAAATACCCATTGATAAGTATTGTCCATGATTGCCTATGGAAGTATATTTGATAATATCTATTCCGGCGTTTGTTGAACAGGCAAGGTATTTTAACATGCAAAGGAAGGGCCGGAAATATCGCATCTGTCATTTTTAACATTTGTTAAAAGCAGGAAAATATAATGTTACATCTAAATTAAAAAACTATGAAAAAAACCATTACATTATTTGCATTTTCATTCCTCTTCTTCGGTATGATCCGGGCCCAGGAAAAAACAACGCTGAGTTTAAAGGATCTGGACTCAGGAATTGAGAAATATATTAAGAAAAATTTTGAAGGTTATAAAGCAGTTGAAGCCTTCAGGCATTCAGCCTTTTTTGAAATGAAAACCCAGAAGGGAGATGCTGTTGATTGGCTGCTTTTTGATCAGAAAGGTAAGTTCCTGAAAAAGGAAACAGAAGCTGATAAGGCAAAGAAACCCTTGCAAATCAGGACGACAATGGCATTGAAGGATGTCGACAATGACATTACCAAATACATTAAAAAGTCGGAATATAAGCTTACCGAAGCCTATGTATATGAAGAAGCATATGAAGTGAAGATCATGAAAGGCAATGATAATCAAACACTCCTTTTTGATAAGGACGGAAAATTTCAGATGAAAGTTGTTGCCGCAGCACCTGCTGCACAACCAAAGAAGGCCGACACTGTTCCTGCAAAGAAGGAGGAACCAAAAAAATCTGACACCACAAAGAAGAAATAAGTATACCATAATACTGCACATTCATTTTGAGTCCCGGCAGATATAAGAGGATATTTTGATATTCTCTTATATCTGTATTACTAAAGCCTGTGAAAAATCATTACCATGGAAAAAACCAGATTAAAAGAAGCCCGGGAAAATAAAGGCCCGTGGAAAAAATGGGGGCCCTACTTAAGTGAACGTCAATGGGGAACCGTGCGTGAAGACTATAGTGAAGGCGGTGATGCATGGAATTTCTTTACTCACGATCATGCTCGATCAAGGGCATATCGATGGGGAGAAGACGGTATTGCAGGAATTTCCGACGACAAGCAGCGGCTTTGTTTCGCCCTGGCACTTTGGAACGGCAAGGATCCCATTCTCAAGGAACGGCTTTTCGGATTGACCAACAGCCAGGGCAACCATGGGGAGGATGTGAAGGAATACTACTTCTACCTCGATTCAACGCCCACCCATTCATACATGAAATACCTTTACAAGTATCCCCAGGAAGCCTATCCGTATGAAGATCTCGTAAAAACGAATGGTAAGCGTTCGCGCGAAGAGATGGAGTACGAACTTCTTGACACAGGGGTCTTCAATGAGGACAGGTATTTTGATGTCTTCATCGAGTATGCCAAAGACGGTCCGGAAGACATACTTGTAAAGATCACCGCATTCAACCGTGGACCGGAGGTGGCAGATTTACATCTGCTTCCAACCCTTTGGTTCCGGAACGACTGGTCTGAATGGATTGCTGAATCGAACAGGGCTGCCGTAAAACCGGTCCTGAAACAGGCCAAGGCAGGGACAGGCTCAAGCGAGGCCATTGCCGTACATTCCCTGCTTGGTGAATTCACCTTTTCCTGCGAAGGAGACGTGCCCCTGCTGTTCACCGAGAATGAGACAAACCATGAACGGCTTTTTCCCGGTACAAAAAACGAAAGCACTCATGTTAAGGACGGTATCAATGATTTTATCGTACAGGGTAATCAGCAGGCAATAAATCCTGAAAAACAGGGCACTAAAGTCTCTGCGCATTATAATGTAAATATCCACGCTGGCAAGTCCGCAGTGGTCCGTCTTAGATTAACAAAAAAGTCTGATGGCCTTAAGGTCAGGCCCTTTGGGAAAACATTCGATGAAATTTTTGATAACAGGCTTCGTGAAGCCGATGAATTTTACAGGTCGGTCACTCCTCCGTCAATAAGTGAAGATGCCGCCAACGTGATGAGGCAGGCCATCGCCGGCATGCTCTGGAGCAAGCAGTTTTTTTTCTTCGATGGAGACAACTGGCTTGACGAGCATCAGTCCAACCCCCTCCACAAAGGTTTCCGGCAGAGCAGGAACTTCGAATGGTACCATATGCTCAACGAGGATATCATCTCTATGCCCGATAAATGGGAGTACCCCTGGTATGCGGCCTGGGACCTGGCTTTTCACACTCTCCCTATCGCTATCGTGGACCCGGATTTCGCCAAGAACCAGATGCAGTTAATGCTCAGCGGCTTATACCTTCATCCCAACGGGCAGATGCCTGCCTATGAATGGAACTTCAGTGATGTGAACCCTCCTGTACATGCCTGGGCGACACTCTTCCTGCACTTCTCACAAAAAGCATTGACAGGGGAAACGGATGTGGATTTCCTGAAAACGACCTTTAATAAGCTGCTGCTGAATTTTACCTGGTGGATCAACCGCAAAGACCGCTTTGGAAAGAATGTGTTTGAAGGCGGATTTCTTGGTCTCGATAATATCGGGGTTTTCGACCGCTCTGCGCCTCTTCCAACCGGTGGCCACCTGGAACAGGCCGATGGAACAGCCTGGATGGCTCTTTTCAGCCAGAACATGTTAGAGCTGGCAGCGGAACTTTCAGTTCATGATCCCAACTACGAGAGCATGGTCATAAAATTCATGGAACACTTCTATTATATTGCAGCATCCATGAACCATCCCGGCGAGGACAGCATGTGGGACGAGGAGGATGGCTTTTATTATGATCTGCTTAGGCTTCCCGATGGCAGTGCAAGAAGGCTCAAGGTGCGTTCAATGGTAGGGCTCCTGCCTTTATGTGCCACCACCGTGATCGAGGAAGCGCAAAGGAAGCAGGTACCAAAGGCGATAGCGCGACTTGCAGAACGCCTGCGCAGGATGCCAGAGCTTCTCCAGACCATCCACCCCACAGGGCCCGGTCACTTTGGCATTGCTGAACGAGGGATCATTTCCCTTGTAAATCCTGAGCGACTGCGCAGGATACTTACAAAGATGCTCGACGAGAACGAATTCCTTGGCCCTCACGGTATTCGCTCCCTTTCAAAGTTCCACGAAAAGAATCCTTACATCCTCAATTTCGGAGGACAGGAATACAGGGTCGATTATCTGCCTGCCGAGTCGAATAATGGCATGTTCGGGGGAAACTCGAACTGGAGGGGACCTGTTTGGATGCCTGTGAACACCATGATCATAAGAGCGCTTCAGCAATTCTATCTCTACTATGGCGACAATTTCAAGATCGAATGTCCTACAGGATCAGGCCAACTAATGAACCTTTTCGAGGTCAGCAGGGAGATTGCCAACCGTATTGCAAGTACCTTCCTTCGCGACGAACATGGCCGCAGGCCGGTATATGGCGGCACTGAGAAGTTCCAGGCTGATCCGCAATGGAAAGACTACCTGCTGTTTTATGAATACTTCCATGGCGATAATGGCGCCGGGCTGGGTGCAAGCCACCAGACAGGCTGGACCGGTATCGTTGCCAAGATCATTGAGCTTTATGGGTTTATGGATCCCGAAAAAGCGCTTGAAGTTGGCAGAAATGCGGCATTCGTAAAGGGTGCAGGAAAAAAGAAGAAGCAATAACATGGAGATACGATCAGAAACCATAGAAAATATGATGAAAGCGATAACAGTAGAACCAAAAAAGCCGGGAACCGCAAGGTTTATGGATATGCCGGAACCGGATATGCATGATGGATCCATCCTGGTAGAAGCCGTTGCAGTTGGAGTTTGCGGTACCGATGTCGAAATTGTTGAAGGGAAGTATGGCTGGGCCCCTCCGGGCCAGCAGCATCTTATCCTGGGACATGAATCCCTTGGCAGGGTTATAGATCCCGGCACTGCAGGCGGTTTTAAAAAAGGTGACCTGGTTGTTGGGATTGTGCGTCGACCTGACCCCGTTCCTTGTCCGAATTGTGCTGTTGGGGAATGGGACATGTGCCGTAACGGACTGTATACCGAGAGGGGGATAAAAGAGATCCACGGTTTCATGTCGGAACGCTGGAGGATAGAGCCTGAATACGCAATAAAAGTTGATTCTTCATTAGGTATTCTTGGTGTTCTGCTTGAACCCACTACAGTTGTAACGAAAGCCTTGGAACAGATAGGTATGATAAGCCGCCGTTCATTCTGGGAGCCTTCAAGGGTGCTGGTTACAGGTGCAGGTCCGATAGGGCTGCTGGCAGCGTTGAGTCTGAAAATCTGGGGTGTTGAAGAAATACATGTCCTCGACAGGATGGAGTCGGGCTCCAAACCTGACCTGGTAAGAGAACTGGGCGCTACCTATCACTCAGGGAATGTTGGCGATATAGGATTTGAGCCCGACGCAATTGTTGAATGTACAGGAGTCGGAACGGTGATTGAAGCTTGTATTCAGCAATTAGCTGCAAATGGAATTTTATGTCTGACAGGTGTTGGCCATGGAGGTCATATGACAAAGGCCGGGACTGCTGATATGGCTGCTTCTGCAGTCTTAAGAAACACTGTGATTGTTGGTAGCGTGAACGCAAATAAACGCCAATGGTACAGGGCTGGTCAGACTTTAGCCAAAGCCGACCGTCAGTGGCTGGCAAAACTCATCAGCAGGCGGGAAAAACCTGAGGATTTTATGAATGCACTCCAAAGAAAACCGGATGACATAAAGGTTGTTATCCGGTTTTCGGAAGTATAAGCAGAATTTTCTGTGGCTCTTATGAAGATTATTAATACTATTTTCAATTGTATGCAACAAATTCGGGTTTTGAAGTTTCTGGTTCTTCTGTTTATAACCCTGCTTGGTATTGCCTGCTCCACGCCCGGCTCAAAACAACTTGTATTTGTCGGAACTTATACCGGCAGGGGAAGCGATGGCATCTATGCGTACCGTTTCAATCCTGCAAACGGAGACTTGAAACCGATTGGCCTTGTTGCTAAAACAGAGAATCCGTCTTTTATCACAATTGATCCTGCAGGACAATTTCTTTATTCAGTCAATGAGACAGATTCTTTTCAACACAAACCCGGCGGGGCAGTAAGCGTATTTGCAATCAATAAGGGATCTGGTAAATTATCATTGCTTCAGCAAATCTCTTCACTCGGCGCCGCCCCGGCTCACCTGTCCCTGGATCAATCGGGCCGTTACCTGATGGTGGCAAACTACAACGGTGGTAATGCAGCTGTGTTCCCGGTTGGCAGGGATGGTAAACTTGGTCAGCAAACAGCATTCAATCAAGATGCCGGGTCTGGCCCGAATGCAAACCGGCAGGCAGGACCGCATGCTCATTTTATCCAGGCAACCAACGACAACCGGTATGTCATGATAGCCGATCTTGGAATTGACAAAGTCTTAAAATTCCGGTTCAATGCTGATAATGGTAAACTTATACCTGCGGATTCCGGGTTCGTTAACCTGAACCCCGGTTCAGGACCGAGACATCTTGCTTTTTCTCCTTCGGGGAAATTTGTCTACGTTTTGAATGAGTTAAACTCAACCATTACATGGTTTTCATTTGAATCAGAAGCAGGCATGATGCAAAAAAAGCAGACCATTTCAACTCTCCCGGCAAGCTTCATGGGTGAAAACACAGCTGCAGAAATAGCTGCAGATGCAAAAGGCAGATTTCTTTATGTATCAAACAGGGGTGATAACAGTATCGGGCTTTTTAAAATTAATTCCGAAGAGGGAAGTTTAACACCTGTTGAGTGGGTTTCGACCGGAGGTAAGACCCCTCGCAGTTTTGCTATTGATCCGACCGGGCAATGGCTCTTTGCTGCAAACCAGGATTCGGATAATATTGTTCTCTTCAGGATCGATCAGGCCAGCGGACAACTGAGTCAAACATCTCAAACGGTCAAATTAATTTCTCCTGTTTGCATAAAATTCATGATGCATGAATGACGTGAATGATCTTAAATACCGCGTCCAGTTTTTTGTTGCCGAATTTATCGGTACGGCTTTACTATTGCTCTGCGGTCTCTCCCTGGTCATTATAATGTTCGGCAACGGCAGTCCTTTAGGGCAGTTGATTCCGAATGTTAAAGTAAGACAAATGATTACCGGTTTCCTGTTTGGATCCATAGGGGCATCGATTGCATTATCCCCGATAGGAAAAGTCAGCGGGGCGCATATCAACCCTGCAGTTACGATGGTATTCCTGCTGTTTCGTAAGATTGAACCACGCCTGGCAATCACATATATATTGGCGCAATTGACCGGTGCGGTTGTTGGCTGCCTGCCACTCATGCTATGGGGTGATATGGGGCGTAGTGTTTTGTTCGGTGCCACGGTCCCGGGCGAAGGATACTCCGTTGATATCGTTCTTACTGGCGAGGTTATCACAACTTTTGCCCTTGTCTCACTTCTTGTAATTTTCATCGGATTCAGAAATCTCCGGCAGTTCACCCCGTTTATGATCCCTTTTCTTTATGCCATAATGGTTCCCCTGGAAGCGGCAATCTCAGGAACCAGCACTAATCCTGCACGCAGCCTCGGTCCTGCCGTTATTTCAGGAGAATGGCAGGGCTGGTGGATATATTGGGTTGGCCCGCTTACCGGGGCATTCCTGGCAAGCCTTGCCTGCAGCTTGCTTGCAAAGCGTATCACCGTAGCCAAGCTGTATTATTTCGACAGCCATAATGAAGGGGATAAACTACTTCGAAGGAGTAATCCTGATCGTGTAAAGAGGTTCAATACTCAGTGATAAGTATTGTCCCTGATTCGAAAGAGCTGTAATTTTAATTTTCTTTATGTGCCGTTGTCAGGACTTAAATATTAAGATTTTATACTCTCTAAACTTAAAGCAAAAGCACTATGAAAGTAATTATCGTTGGAGGAGTAGCCGGAGGTGCATCGTGCGCAGCACGTCTCCGCAGGTTAGATGAAAACGCCGAGATCCTGATGGTCGAACGCGGACCCTATGTTTCTTATGCAAACTGCGGATTACCTTATCATGTTGGCGGATCCATTGAAAAAGAATCCAGTCTCCTGGTGGCAACGGAACAGCTGTTCCGTAACCAGTTTTCAATCGATTGCAGAACGAACTGCGAAGCGATCAGCATCTCACCGGAGAAAAAGACAGTGGAACTTAAGAATCACCTGACGGGTGAAGTTACAACCGAGACATACGACAAGCTCGTCCTTTCACCGGGAGCAGCGCCTATCCGTCCGCCCCTTCCCGGTATCGATCTTCCGGGAGTATTCTCTGTAAGGACGGTTCCCGACGCACGACATATCCGTGAATGGCTTGACAGGGATACTGACCAGGCTGATGTCCCTAATGCAAATACCGGGATAGACACGATCTCAAAACCAAAGCGCGCAGTTGTTGTCGGCGGTGGCTTTATTGGCCTCGAGATGGTGGAAAACTTTATGCACCTCGGAATGGAAGTCACTCTTATCGAGAAACTCAACCAGGTTATGCCTCCGCTCGATCCTGAGATGGCATGCCTGGTAGAACGGTATATGGTAAAGCATGGTGTTCATCTTGAACTTAATGACGGCGTCGCTGGATTTCGTAAGTCGGTTTCCGGATCTTTGGAAGTTCTCACTGAATCGGGAAACATACATCCGGCAGATATCGTGATCCTCGCTATAGGCGTGCGCCCGGAAACTGCATTGGCGAAAAATGCAGGGCTTGAGATCGGTAAACGGGGAGGCATCCGCGTTGATGAGCATATGCGTACTTCAGATCCCAATATCTTCGCTGTCGGAGATGCTGTCGAAGTAAAGGATTTCGTTACGGGGAAATGGACACTTATTCCTCTCGCCGGACCCGCAAACCGCCAGGGCCGTATCGCAGCTGATGTGATAGCAGGCCGCGATGCCCGATTCAGGGGCACCCAGGGCACTTCCATTTGCCAGATCTTCGAGGCCACGATCGCACAAACCGGTGCGAGCGAAAAACTTCTGAAGATGGTTGGTGATAATGATTACGAGAAAATATACCTCTACCCTAATTCGCATGCGGGTTATTACCCAGGCGCCAAAATGATGGTCATTAAATTCCTGTTCAGGAAATCCAACGGGCTCGTACTGGGAGCCCAGGTGTTGGGTGAGGATGGTGTTCCCAAGAGGATAGATTCCTTTGCGATGGCTATACAGATGGGATGTACGATTTACGACTTGGAAGAGTCTGAACTGAGCTACGCACCTCCTTACGGAAGCGCAAAAGATCCTGTCAACTTTGCCGGGATGGTTGCCGCTGACATCCTTCGAGGCGATATGCCGGTTTGTCATTGGGACTGCCTCAGCGACGGTTTTCTCCTTGATGTGCGTAATCCCCAGGAACTTGAGGTAGAGTCAGTCCCGGGTGCCTTCAACATCCCTCTGCCGCAACTCCGGTCCCGCCTGGGTGAACTTCCCCGTGAAAGGGAAATCCTCGTTATTTGCCGTTCTGCACAGCGGGCCTACTACGCAACGAGAATCCTCTTACAGAATGGATTCAGGGCAAAGAATATTTCAGGCGGAATGCTTTCACGTTCCCATTGTATCCAAAAGTGAAATTTTTTGGCGTCAACGTTTCCTGGCTTTCAGGATATATGGCCTGATTTAATTGGAGATGAATCATGAATGTAAAATCAAATAATGATGGTCAGCAGGGAGCGGGTGCCCTGCCAGGCTTACTTCGCCGATATTTCCCAATCCTTGATTGGGGAGCTTCATATTCACGCAAGACGTTTTCAAGCGACCTGATCGCCGCAGTAATCGTTTCGATCATGCTGATACCCCAGTCCCTGGCTTATGCGATGATGGTGGGACTTCCGGCACAGGTCGGGCTTTATGCTTCGATGGTGCCTCTCCTGCTCTATGCTGTCTTTGGCACTTCCCGCGCACTGGCTGTAGGTCCGGTGGCGGTGGCGAGTCTCATGACAGCGGCGGCTGCCACACAGGTCGCTGCACAGGGAAGCGCCGAATACCTGGGAGCCGTCATTGCGCTCTCTCTGGTTACCGGCCTCCTGCTGATAGTCATGGGAATCTTCAGGATGGGGTTTTTAGCAAACTTTCTAAGTCACCCGGTGATCTCGGGCTTCATCACAGCCGCAGCCATACAGATAGGGACTGGCCAGTTCGCCCCTCTTCTTGGCATCCGCGGGCATGGGGAAAATCTTATGGATCTGCTGATCTCCATGGTGCCGAACCTTGCCGGGATAAATCCATATACAGCCGCCATAGGCCTCGCTTCCCTGGCTTTTCTCTATTGGGTGCGCCTGGGACTTAAACCCTTCCTTCGTGGCATAGGAATCGGAGAAAGGCTTGCCGACATCCTTGCAAAAGTTGGCCCAGCTATCGCCATCGTTGCAACCACGATTGCTGTGTGGGGCTTCGGCCTTGCCGATCGCGGTGTGGCAATCGTCGGACTTGTCCCGAAAGGACTGCCCCGGTTTGCCATACCACCGGTACAGCCATCACTCTGGACTACCATTCTTGTCCCTTCTCTGCTGATCTGTATCGTAGGCTATGTGGAATCCATCTCTGTCGCACTGACACTCGCCGCCAAACGCCGGCAGCGCGTCGATCCTAACCAGGAAATGATCGCATTGGGCATTTCCGATGTCGGCTCAGCGATATCGGGCGGTTTTCCTGTCACCGGTGCCCTTTCACGCTCGGTCGTGAACTTTGATGCGGGTGCACAGACCCCTGCTGCAGGCGCATTTACAGCGGTTGGAGTAGCACTTGCCACAATGTTCCTGACACCTTTGCTGTTCTTCCTGCCAAAAGCCGTACTTGGCGCCACAATTATCGTCGCTGTGCTTTCACTGGTGGATATAAGAGCGCTCAAACGTACCTGGTTCTATTCTAAAGCCGATTTTACTGCCATGACAGCCACCATCCTGATGACCTGGGTGGAAGGCGTTGAAGTGGGACTGGTAGTCGGCGTGGCACTTTCGATTTTCCTCCATCTCTATAGCACTTCCCGCCCTCATATAGCGGTCGTTGGACAAATTCCGGGAACTGCGCATTTCCGGAACGTTACACGCCATACTGTGGTTACCGATCCCGGGATCCTGTCTCTCAGGGTAGACGAAAGTCTTTATTTCCCTAACGCCCGTTTTCTTGAAGACATCGTCAATGATTCCGTTGCAGCCAACCCGGATATCCGTCATATTATCCTGGAGTGTCCTGCGGTTAACACTATAGACAGTTCTGCACTCGAAAGCCTCGAAGCCATCAACCACCGTCTCAAAGATGGCGGGATCACGTTCCATCTTTCGGAGGTCAAAGGCCCGGTGATGGACCGCCTTAAACGCTCGCATTTCCTCGAAGAACTTACCGGAAAGGTATTTCTCACCCAATATGATGCTGTGTCAAGCATCAATCCTGAACTGGCACAACAAACCCGCGAAGCAAAATTTAGTCCCGGAAGATCTCGTTCCTTTTGAAAAAAATCCAGTAAAAAAACAGAATGGCAATGATTGCTTTAAAACCAATTATGGGTTACTGCTTTCATTTGCTTTATTCCCCGTGTCGGGGGAATCAGGCAAAGCCCTGACATGTATATCCTGCTGCTGAAATGGTATCTCTATTCCATGTTCTCTGAAAAGTACATCGATGGCAAGGATGAGATCACTCTTTACATCAAACCCAATATCGAAATGCGCCACCCAGAATTTTAAGCTCAGGTCGACTGAACTGCTGCCGAATTTATTGGCAAGGACAAAGGGCTGAGGATCTTTCAAAATACGGTCATCTTTAAGCATAAGGTCAAATAAAAGCCGTTTGACTTTATCGAGTTCGGTTCCGTAAGCAACTCTAAGCAACAGTTCAAACCTTCTCCTGCTGTTACCCAGGGTCCAGTTCACCAGTTGCTGATTTAAAATATCCCCATTGGGGATGATCACATCGGCCCCATCCCAGGTGGTCACCACACTGCTCCTGATCCCGATCGATTTCATTCTTCCGGTTTGCCCTGCGAATTCCACGATGTCACCCACATTAACAGGTTTTTCGAACGCGATGACAAGACCGCTGATCAGGTTATTGACAAGGGATTGCAAACCAAAACCTATACCCACGCTCATGGCGCCGAGGATGATGGCGAACCGGTCCATCGGGATTCCTGCAGCAATAAACGCCACAATAACCCCTGCAGTGATTATTACAATCCTTATCAGTACAAGCCAGTTGCCAAGTCCTCCTTTTTTTGATCTTTTTGTTATGGTTACATTCTCAGAACCAAGGAACATGACAACCCTGGAAAGGAGGCCCGACAGGAAAATTACCAGGAAAAATATCAGGATACTTTGATAATTAAACGAAAACTTACCAATCGTACGGGTGACTGTCAGGGAATTGTGAAAGGGTTCAAACATGGTTTGGAAATAATATGTATTCCGTCCGATAAGCATTAACCAACCAGCAAAACATAGAAGATAATAAACCAGTGGAATCTCTTTTATGCTGTTTTCATCGGGGAACGAACGTTTTTTCCCTTCCGATCCGAGATAAAAATAATAGGAAATCAGGAGGGTTTCGTTTGCAAGGTGAGCAGACCAATAGAGCAGATAAACGAGAATAACCGCAAACAACCCATTGGTCATCATTATTTTGGAAAGGTTGAGCCCGCCGGCAAGAGTATAATAAACGGCAAAAAACTGCAATAAGGTCATCACTGCAATTGCAACAAGGATTACTTTCTCCTTCATGTCTTTCTTCCTTTTTGTGAAAAGGAAGAAAACACCTGCCATCAATCCTGAACTGCTTAATATAAGCATGCTCCACATTTCAAATAATGAATGCCGCAGGATCATGTTGCTAATCAATGCAAGAATGAACAACAGGATGAAAAACAGCCAGGCATTAAACCAGAAGCGGGTCAATGATTGCCTTATTATTAATGAAAGAGCAATTGAGCAGATGACCCAGGTAATCCCGCTGAATATAAACGGGGGCAAGGGGAGGAAAAACTGGAAAATGGTGAAGCCGAGAAGAATTGCAGAAGTTCCCGCGTTTTTTAACAAATGCCCGGTTTCGATGTGGTGAGCATGACTACTTTCTTTGATCACCTTTCTTCTCAGTATAACCAGGTATAAATAAATACCCAATGTAAACAGGAGCATCAGGATAAGTTCTTCAATATGATTTACGATATAAAAGAAAAGGACAAGGCGCGCTTTACTAAGGGAGTAGCTTATAATCTCCGAACCAGGTTTTTTATTCACCAGGTTTTGCCCGAATGTTCCGAATTCATTTGTCCTGAATTGTTCAAATACTTTTGCATGCAAGGCTTCGGTTTGACCAATATCTGATTCCAGTCCGAATTTGAGCAGGTTCACCTGGATCTCAAGTTCCTGAATGCTGTCCAATGAGGATTTAAGGGTCCTGTTAACAGGTTCTATGTCCTTAGTTAAAAAATTTAGTTTCTGGTAGTAACTCGCAATGGAAATAGAATCAAGCGGGACCATGTATAAAATACTGTCCATGGCCAGGGAATCCAGAATTGACTGAGCCCGTCCTAATGACCTGTGGTAAATTACTATTTGATTCAGGCGGTTGTTCGTGCTGTTTAACAGCTCCTTCAGGAGCCTGGAGGTAGTAACCAGGTTAAGAATCGTTTGAATGCTGTCCCTGTTGGTTATAACACCATCCACAGCCAGCACTTTCCATGCTGTTAACTGATGAAGTTCGTCCCTGATCTCATGATATTTGAAGCCTGCCCTTAGGAAATTCCTTGCTTCCTCAATTTCATTTTTAATAAGGAAAAAGTTCCTGCTTTGTTTGAGGACTAATTGGTGTTGCTGGTAGTTTGCAAAACTTTGTCGTAATCCTTTATTGGCCAGGTCTTTCGTTTTCGATAATAATGGATTTTTATCAGGGTTCTGAATAATGGACGAATCGGCCGGACGTATGGCTGTCAGGGCAAAACCGTTTAAAAAGAAAACGAGAAACAGGGATAAAACAAATCTGATTTTCATACGGTGATGGATTTGCAAGAATTTCTCTACCAATACTTTTAAAACGTCTCGTTCAGGTTGAAGAAAATTCCTTTCGTTCCGTCGGCTCCAAAGCCGAAATCAACGCAAAGGTTTGAAAGCGTTTTCCTGCTGAACATTACCCTTAATCCGACACCTGCCGCGGGATCATAATACTGGAAAAGTTTACGGACTCCATCATCGGAACTGGCAGTCGTGACATTTAAAAATACGACTCCGCCTAAAATACCCGAATACGGGCTGATTGGGAACCTGTATTCGGTTTCCGCGTATAGGAAATTTACGCCCCTGATGCTGCCCTGTATATACCCCCTCCCTGCCCGGTTGTACATATCCCAGCAAAGTGCAGGCAATCCAAGGTAAGGAACCGTGCCTTTCTCACAGAACTGGCCCAGGTACCAGAAACCGATCAGGTGGTCGGGCCTGCGTTTTGAAAAACTGATATAGGTTCTGAACTCGGTAGTTAACATAAGGCTGTTTTTTGAACTGCCAAGGAAAGAAAAATTTGGCCTGAAGGCAAGGTTTGCCATATATCCTTTTGTAGGGCGGATGGTATTATCACGGCTGTCGAGCAAAACTTCAAGGCTGAGGCCCGACATGACATAGCTTGTCGGGTCAAAACCGTGATCGGTGCTGTATTTATAATTACTTGTTTCCTGGGGCGGGACACTGTCGGTGCGATTGTGATCAACGATGTTGTAAAAATCATCAAGGCAATATCCTATTCCGAAATACCAGTTCCTGGCAAACCTGAAAAAAAACGTCTCATAAAGCCTGATGTATTCATAATTCAGGGGCTGGGCATCGGGAGGCAGTGAAGCAGTCGATCCTCCGTCATTAAACACAATTCCCCTGTTGGTATGCATTTTGATCCCTGTACCCAGGCCGTAAGTGGGCTGTGAAAAAACAAGGTACCTCCAGTCGCCACGTAATATATATTTGGAATTTTCGGTGATGATGTTGCTTCTTACTGTAAGAATTGTCTGCTCGGCAGTAGTGAAATTAACAGCGGCGCATACCGAAGAGACGGGAGTAGTGACGGGGTCTCCAAGGGTAATCGCCATGGTTGTCCCCACCCCGATCAGCATCCCATAGGCAGGATTATACCCGATAAAGGGAGTGGTGGCAAAATAGGGCTTCCTTATCTGGACAGGTTTAAACGTAATGCTGTCACGTTTTGCACGATTCGCTTTTTTTACAAAAATGCTGAATACGTCATCCTGCTTAAATGTTTTCTCTGTCGTTTGGGCGTATATCGTGGTATGCTGTATAAGAAATAAAATCAACAGAATGATTACACCCCACGGTTTCCTCTTAGCAACCAATCTAATCATGTTATGCATCTTTTTCCCCATAAACACTTCCGAATGTTAAAATATCAGGGTTTATCATTATTCATTTGAGTTATTCCCTTTTTTACCTCCCACTCCCTGGAAATCGCTGACATCGGCCATCGCCTGGTCTTCCGCTTCCGGGAAGAATCTCATGGCCGATTTTTTAAGGAGGATCAATTCCGATTGTAGTGCTGCAGCCCGTTTTTCGGGGAATGTCTCGATAAGAGTCTCAAGCATTGCCTTCAAACGGCGTGCGATCTGGATGCTCGTTCCTCCAAATTGCCGGATCTCGGTGACCGCCAGTCCTACAAAATCTTCCCAGTCGGGAGTCCTGTAAATAAGCCGCACCGCACCCTTTGAATCCAGCCTTAGTCCCTCGTCCAGGCGACGGCTGCCTAAATGCCTGAGGAGGTACTGGATTTGGTCAATTGCCAAAACTGCTGTTGTCGGATCGTTTATCGCAGGAGACAGTCCCTTGGAAGCGATGTCGACGATGATACGAAATGCAAAACCGGGATCCTGCTGCAGCGTTCGTTCAGGTCCCACGGCCACCGAATGATAGAGAGATGCAGCTGAAGGGATATCTCCTTCCCCGTAAATCCTGAACAAAGGATGTTCTGCCGCAACAAAATCTCCTACCTGTGGAACCATTTCTATTACACAGTCATACCTCTGGGCTATAATAACAAGTCCGTCAATGTCAAAAGCAAGCACCACCCCCTCTCTTGGATTAAGGATTGTGGCCCGGGGCTGGCCTTCAAGTATTGTTAATGGTTTCTTAATGGCTTCAGATGATGCAGAAAGAAGCCTCGGATATACGTTTTTGATAACATCCCTGCCCATTCTTGCTACTAATTTTAAAGCACCGCTAGGCCTCAATGAACGGCCCACTTCATCAACAAGGTAGATGAAAACACCCAGGCTTATAACACAACTGTAACATGCAACGTAGGCGGTAAGCATGGGAACCGCAGCCTTTATCCTGAGTAAGGCGGCCAGTGTGAAAGCGAATGTAAACATGAATAAAGTCAATGAGAGCTTGGTGACCGGGTTCCTGAATACCAGGCCGATGAAGCGCGGCGTAAGCGAAGCGCTTGCAAGCTGCACCGAAATCAGTAAGGCCGAGCAAACAAATACAATAAGTGTAAACATCGATGCTGCAAGAGTCCCCATAACCGCCATGGAGGTTGACGGATCGAATTCTGCCATCCATCCCATTTTAACTTCTATCCCGTTAAGTACCCGAACCGTTACCATTGCCACTATCATGCCGAGTGTTGGAAGTATCCAGATCGAACTTCTGAAGTAATCCTTAAAATGATATCGCTGAAGCCAGTTCATTGCAATAAATGATTTTAGAATAAATAAAAGGATAATTAATGTCGGATCTAAATTACTCAAGAATCGTGTAAGAAACAATATATTAATGACAAAGCAGAGATTTTTATGCCCTTTTTGGTGGGATTTGCGTATCTTTACCGCCTGAAACCTTTGGAAGGATAATACTTTCCCACTGACAAATACAACATTTCTTACTCAGACCGTCAGTAAATCCCGGATAAGATTATAAAAAGGTTATTATGTTTTAATCATTTTAAATTAAATTATGGCCAGACCCAGGGAAACCTTTAATAAAAAAGAGTTGCAAAAGACTCGGGCAAAAAAGAAGAAGGATAAAGAGCAGAAAAAAGAAGAACGTAAATCAGTTTCAGGCAAAGGCAAAAAACTGGAAGATATGTTCGCTTATGTAGATGCATATGGTAACCTGGTAGCAACTCCTCCTGATCCCAGGTACAGGGTTGAAATAAAAGTCGAGGATATACAGACCAGCCCGGCCAAGAAAGAAGATATTGATCCGGCAGGTCTGATAAGAAAAGGCACAGTCACTTTCTTTAATGATTCAAAAGGTTATGGTTTTATAAGGGACCACGATACCCAGGAGAGTATTTTTGTCCACATAAATGATGTGGAAGGCCCGATAAAAGAAAAAGATAAAGTTAGTTTTGAAACTGAACGGGGCCTCAAAGGCTTAAATGCAGTCAGAGTTAAAATTACCCCTTGATTACCCCTTGATTTCCGCATTCAGTGACGGGGCATAAAGCCCTTATTTCCAGCATTTTCTGCAACTGTCTTAAATGGCAAAATAATCACTCTTGCCATTTAAATACTCAATATTGAGTATTTAATGTATATTTGCTGCAATCTATTATGTAAATGATATGGAGCAGATGCTTAAAAACACTGAAGGTTACGACACGTTCTTCAGGTTCATTGAAGCTTATGCCCCAACCGGCTTCAAAGATATTGACCGTCAGGATCCGGCAAATATCCAGTTTGAACAGATTCTGGAAGCGAACCATCAGTTTTTCCATATAAGTGACGTGATCCAGATGAAGATCATGTATACAAGCAATGGGAGCTCTCAGTTGATTGGAGTGGACCCCGATGAGGTTACACCCTGGCATTTTTTTGACGCAACCCATCCTTCTGATGTTTACCGGCACAGCCTTGGCCGGGCTAAACTTTTTAAGATTGCGCATGATCTTTTCATAGCCGAAAAGGGGTTTTCGGTTTTGTCTACCAACTTAAGGATGAAGAATTCAACCGGCAATTATTCAAACCTGCTTTTCCAGCTCTTTGTTTTTTACAGTACAATACCTTATAAATCGGTCTTTCTCCTGAAGGTTCATACCAACATTGACTGGTATATAATGCCCAATAATTCTTTTCACTACCATATAGGAAACGATATCTCATATTTCAGGTATCCCGATGAGGATTTGCTGAAGTTGCGCGTCCCATTTTCTAACCGAGAGTTTGAAATAATCAAATTGATAGAGTCAGGTTTAAGCAGTGAAGAAATTGCCGACAAGATCTTCCTGAGCGTTCACACGGTTAACACCCATCGCAGGAATATGTTTAAAAAAGCAGGCAAGAATTCCATGCCCGAACTGATCTATGACCTTATGGATCGGGGCTTGCTTTAAAAATCCGAAGGCAACCGGTTTAATGACCTGTCATTGTTGCTCCACGTCATTGTTCGAGTTTATCCAGCCCACAAATAACGTATAACCCAGCGACATCACAATTGCTCCTGTAAATAGCCCGATAAAACCTGAGAAGATGAATCCTCCAATCACACCGATGAATATCACCACCATCGGAACCGGGGCTCCCTTTCCAAGCATAATCGGAGTGAGAACATTGTCGGAAAGGGCAACCAACAGCAAGGCAATGGTCCATAAAATCGCAGGCAAAATGGATTTCACTGCGAAAAAATAAATAATAATGGGCACCGTGACTATCAATACTGGCAGTTGAAGGACTGCAAAAATAAATGCAAGCAATGCCCATATCCCGGCATAGGGAACACTTGCAAGGAAGAACACGATGCCATTTAACAAAGCCATGACAAGGGATTCTCCAAGTATCCCTTTCACAACGCTGGCTATCGTTTTTAGCGTGAGATCAGCAAATTCATCCCCCCTTTCACCTCCAACTTTCCTGAAAAATTTACGGATATTCTCGCCTGTGCCGCCAATCGCAAGGAGGATCCCTGCAATGCAAAGCGAAATCATGATCTGGATTATGCTGCTGAAAGCACTTAATATGCCTTGCGCCATTTTTTTACCGAATTCCAGGAGCTGGTCCTGGTATTTAATGAGTATTGGTTTGATGTCGGTGGTAACATCCTGCCAGAAAGCATACAATTTCTCCCCGATAACCGGCCATTCTTTTACCTTTTCTGAAGGGGGCGGAATGGTCAGAGTACCGCTGTCATAGCTTGCTTTGAGTGCTTTTACTTCATCAAAAAGAGAACCGATCAGCAACCAGGTAGGAAGGATGATAATAGCCAGTATGGAAAAAACGATAATGAAAGAGGCCAGTTTTGGTTTTTCTCCCATTTTCTTTGAAAGACTGCCGTGAAGCGGATAAAGCGCAAGTGCGAGTATCAAACTCCACAGTATGATGCTTACAAAAGGGTACATTATCGCCAGGCACCAGGCAATGATCAACAAAAGGATGAACAGCCGTATGGTGGTGTCGTAGACTGAATTGTTTGAAGCTTGATTATTCATAATTACTGGATTATGGGTCAGGGTTACCTTTGCACAAATTTAACTTTATTAAGCTTCATAAAATCCACCGGTTATCTATGTCATTCTTTTATAAGTCCTTTTTGTATCAGTTCACTGCGGATGGCTTTAATGATTTCATCAAGCGTTTGGTCAAACTGGCTAGGATTAAGACTGGATGTGGTACCCGACCAGAGAAGCTTATTCCCGTCAAGAGAATAGAAGTTTGTTTCAACATAAAAAGTCTTGTCCTCCGAATAATAACCGGGAGTGGAATACCTGTAACCGTACCATCCTCCGTAGGACGTGCCCTGGTTATAAGAAACACTTTTGTTGACGTCCGTCAGGCGCATCAGTATGATCCCGTCAAAACCATCCTTTTTCAGCTTTATATCAAGCTTGCCCTGGGCCGTATCTGCCGGTTGGATGTAGTTGTACGATGGCACCGCGGTAACCTTTGTTATGGATGCAACAATTTTATCCTCTGCAATCCTCCTGGATGATTCATCTTTGAACGGGGCAACAACCAGCACTTTTTTAAATGGCACTACACTGCCGGATTTCCATGATGGGTCTGTCCAGCTTTTTGTTATCTGTGTTGAAGGCGAACATGCGATCATCAAAACGATCAGGCTTAATGGTAATAAGGCTTTCCTTTTCATATTTTCAAGTTTTTATAATTTTGAATCCTTCCAGCTATCCAAGCCGTTCTCCGGAGAGTGGTGCTGCAGCAGAAGGTAGTTTTGCAGTGGTTCTTTTCTTCCATTCATCTTCCAGCAGTTCCCTGGCAGCCTGCTCAAGAAATTCCGGCGCGGCCCATTTCTGCACATCGAAGTTGTTCTTTATGTAACCGTGACTCAGCATAAAGTCCTTCCCGATCTCAACAGATACCAGGTTCTGAGGCGACAGGTTCGGCACCATATCGACAAGCCTGATCCCTTCATAAGTATCTTCAACATCACGGTAAAAAGTTTGTTTGTCCAGGATGGCTGCCGCGGCATGCTTGTGCTCATTGGCCCAGCGCCCGACTTTGATCATGCCTTTCATGAAGGCAACAGCTAATTCAGGATGCTTTTCTGCCATTACATCGCTGCAGGTGATAGCGGCAGGAATGTTCGCTACCTGCAATGTCCAGTCGGGATACCTCGAAAGGTCTTCGATAGATTTGAATTTACCGGTAGTTTCGGAAAGCACACTAAGCACCTTGCTTTGGCTGTACATGGCATCGATTACCCCTTTTTCAAGTGCTGTTTCCAGCGGGCGGAATGCCAGGTCGTGTTTGTGATCACGCTTCAGCCATAATTCCGATGGATTTTCCATTTCGGGGCCCATCATTTCGGGCACATCGTACCAGTCATCAAGGTAAGGAAATTCAACGATTTGAACATCATTTCGTGTCAGGCCGTTCAACCGCAGCATCAGCTCGATTCCCTGTTCTTCCTGTATGCCCCACCAGTCGGTCTTGATTTTATTCTGGCTTCTTGATAAACCAATCTTCTTGCCTTTCAGGTCAGCCATGCGGTATATATCGTCCCTTGATCGTACGATCATCACGCCGCCTTCTTTTGGCACATGTGTTACTCCCAAAAGCCTTGTTCTGCGTATATCTGCCTGTACATGAATCGGGGGGAATAAACCGCCAAAACGGATTATATTATCCATATTATGGATGTAGTGAGGGTACCAGTCGTTTTCTTTGCGTGCCCGGAGATAAAGGTACCTGACATCCATCTTCTTATATATTTCCTTGGTCCAGCCAAGTTCCTGGTCCACATTGCTGGCCGATACCAGTGGACAATTGGTGTAATAGACTTCATTCCAATCCAGTGGCACTGTTTTGAGTTTACCCTTGGTTTTTGCGTCAGCAATGATCGCATCCATGTCAGGTGCTGTTCTCTTTATTTCGGCGGCCATAATATTAAGTATTAAAAGGTAGATTTACGATTATTTATCGGATTTTTTACAAGGTTATAATCCTGTCGGTTTTCTTATTTTAAAGAATATAAATTTACGTTCAAGACAAATCCTGAACAATACTTAACATAAGGTAATTTTTGAAATCAGCCTGGCAGGCATTTGTGCAAAATACACAGTCATTGGTATTGTCCCCATGCTAAATTTATTGTAATTTTAATTGTCACTAATAATTAGAAAAAGCCGGATCAATAAAACATGTGATTATGAACAAGCAACAGCATAAAAAGAAAGGATGTCGGCATTCAATTGTTATTTTTGCAAAAAAAGACGAAAATTCCAGAAAGATGCAGGTTGCAGATGAAATTGTGATGAAAGGTGATTGGCATTACCGCCTGATCTCGGAAGTGATCGCCGATTACATTTTCGTGCTGGATATTGGTCAGGATGGAGATCTTAAAGTAAGCTGGGCGTCGGAAAACCTATTGATGTATACCGGCCGCAAGCCTGGTGAGATCCTGACGATGGAGGTATGGAAAACCATCGTTCATCCCGATGATTTACCGGGTTTGTTAAACTTTATACAGCAAATGCTCACCAACCTTGAGAAAGGTAAGTTCGAATGCAGGTCTTTTCATAAAGACGGGCATGAACGATGGGTCAGTATTTTTGCAAGGAAAAAGACAGGCCCTGATGGAAAGCCATCGCAAATCATCGGGGCAGTCAGGGAAATTACAGAGCAAAAACAAACGGAACAGGATCTCCTTTATTCGGAGCAAAAATACCGCAAACTCCATTCCACCATGACCGATGCATTCTGTTCGGTCAATATGAAAGGTGAAATGCAGGAATTTAACGAAAGTTACTGCAGAATTCTTGGGTATAGCGAAGATGAATTGCTGAAGGTCACTTACGTCGATTTAACACCTGAGAAATGGCATGCCATGGAAGCCAGGATTGTTGAAGAGGAAATTCTGCCGAATGGCTCTTCAGGGATCTATGAAAAAGAGTACATCAGGAAGGACGGAAAGATCATTCCGGTCGAGCTAAGGACTTTTTTGGTCAGGGATGAAAGTGGCAAACCTTCGGCCATGTGGGCAATTGTGAGGGATATTTCGGAAAGAAAACTGGCGGAAGAAAAACTTCAAGCAGCTCTCAAAGAAAAGGAAACATTACTGAGAGAAGTGCACCACAGGGTTAAAAACAACCTGCAAACGGTGATAACCCTGATCCAGATGCGTTCTCCTGAGATAAAGGATGAGGTATCCCTGAGGATTATTTCGGAATTGCAGGAACAGGTACGCACCATTTCGGTCATCTACCAGGAATTATTCCATTCCGAAAGGTTGTCAAGAGTTTCAATGCAACCTTATTTAGAGCTTCTGACCTCGTACCTCTTAAAGACCTTCCACAAAGGAAACCATCTGAAGGTTGAAGTGGATTGCAGGGAAACAGCCCTTGATGCAAATTGGGCCATGACCTGTGGTTTAATTGTAAATGAGCTGGTCACAAATGCATTGAAATATGCATTTCCCGAAGAGTTTAAAGAAATTCCATTAATCTCAGTTCATTTAAGTAATGAGGGCAATACGCATACACTGACGGTAACTGATAACGGAGCAGGGATGTCCGGCAACATTGATATTCAAAATCCCTCAACTATCGGGCTGCAACTGGTTAACCTTTGGGTCAAACAGCAGATGAAAGGCAAGCTTGACGTGAATAGTTCGAATGGGACAGTAATTACAATTACTTTTAACATCGCCGACCTTTCATAATTGAGCTGTTTTATTGTTTTTATTTGATCTAAACAAACACACTCGGGTTTTATTTCGTATCTTTGCATTTTATTGCATTGATATGAGTTCCTTGAATGTACAAACCGACATGGCAGTCAGCTCGTGGGTGTCGATAGTAAAACATTACAATCATCCCGACCTGAAAAAAAGCTGGTTCCAATTCTCCAGTAGTTTCCTGCTTTATGCCCTCTCATGGGTTTTAATGTACCTGAGCCTTTCCTGGTCTTACTGGATCACCATGGCGCTTGCAATTCCTGCTGCTGGAATGCTTGTGCGTTTATTTATTATTTACCATGACCTCGGCCATGGTTCATTCTTCAGATCACGAAAGCTGAGCAACTGGATGGGATTTTTCATCGGCATTCTCACTTTTACGCCTTACTACAGCTGGTCATCCAGCCATCACATCCATCATGAAACAGTCGGGAATCTTGACAAACGGGGAATCGGTGATGTGTGGACCATGACCGTAAACGAATATCTTGAGAGTTCCCGCTGGCAAAAACTGGTCTACAGGTTTTACCGCAACCCCGTTACCATGTTCGGGATAGGGCCATTGTATGTTTTCCTCATCGGGAACAGGTTTACCAAGAAAGGGATGGACAACAAAGGCAGGATGGGCGTTTATCTGACCAATGCCGGACTGGTTCTTTTTGCTGCATCCATGATCCTTCTGATTGGTGTAAAGGCGTTCCTGCTGATACAGTTTCCCATAATTTACGTTGCAGGTATCCTCGGGTTCTGGCTTTTCTATGTACAGCACCAGTTCAATCCCACCTTATGGGCAAGAAACGAAACCTGGAATTATAAAAGAGTGGCTCTCGAAGGCAGTTCCTATTACAAATTACCGCGAATCCTTCAATATTTTACCGGGAACATCGGCTTTCATCACATACACCACCTGAGTCCCCTGATTCCGAATTACAACCTTGCCAGATGCCATCGCGAAAATGAACTTTTCAATGGCATCAAACCCCTGAAGTTCTGGCCGGGGTTCAAGACCGTCAGATTCCGTTTATGGAATGAGAAAACCCAGGAAATGATAAGTTTCAGAAAACTTAAGCTCTGCCTGCCTGTCCCGGTTTCCTGATTCCTTCCCCGACGATAAGGATATTATACCTGGAAGGGAAGCAGCCATTATCAAGCCGGATGCTTATGGAACCTGGTATATGTTGGATTCATTCCTGTATCCACTGTTCTTAAGATACCAGTCAGGGTACTGCACCCCTGCCGACTGCGCCCAGGCCGCGAATTTAAGATACGCGCTTGTGATCTGGACTCCCTCATTGGCATAATCAATACTAGAGGATATCCTGATAGCCCAGGGAAGGTTGGATTTTGTTTTATAGTACCTGCCTGATGCGGGATCTGAATCATCGTCGCCTGTCTTGAAATATGCTGAATTGACAAGACTTGTGGGTGGATTGTCGGGCAGATGGATTTCTTTTCCCCTGTCAAGATTAACGATCATAAATGGATTGAACTGATCAATCCCGACATCAGAAACAGAATAGGTATTGGCTTTGAATATAAGCGAAACAACAGTGGTGTCTGGTTTCACATAAGTATTCCCGGGCACCGTATTGACACCGAAGCCTCCTGGTGATGGCATAACTTTCAAGACATTATCGAAAACGATCATGGTGATCTTATCCTGTGCGGCCTCAGTTCCGTTCGAATTCAGATGGATGAAACTTTCCTTTAGTTTATACCCTGCAGCTTCCACATCAGCCGCTGCAACAATGTTCCCTGGTAACTGGAAACCAAATCCATTCTGTAACCCGGCGCCGATGGCCCTGATGACAAAGGTCGCCTGAACCTCGGTAACCTTGTTGTTTGAATTCGTGATTGTTTTGAAACGGTAATCTATCACCAGGTCGTTGAAATCATAATCGCCTGTACCTGGCCAGAGATCCTCGAATGCGAGGGTGCCAAATCCCGTAACGGGAGAATAATTGTTGAATGCCCTGGCCGGATCGTTCGGGTATGCATCTTCTGCATCCGCAATACCGTCACCGTCCTTGTCGGGGGAACTTCCCGTTTGTGAATAATTTGCCTGTATCTCGGTCGGATCAAGGGCCCTGTTGAAAAACTTGCATTCATCAATGGATCCGTTGAAGAACTTCTGCGTACCATCATCCGACCCGATTGAAAGATCCCGGCTGTTCACATACAATAAGCCGGTCACAGCTTTACTGTTCCTGAGTTGTCCATTCACATACATTTTCAGCTGTGCGCCATCATAGGTCATGGCAAGGTGATACCACTGGTTAAGAATGGGAAGCCCGCCTCCCCAGCTTAATCCCTGTGTTATATTGCCGACCAGCCTGATCTGTGCGCCCCAGCCATCCCAGTTCCCGAGCCCCAGCCCGTGCCCGTCATAATCCCCTTTCTGGAAGATCTTGGTAGTTGCGTAATTCGTTGTTTTGGCCCAGGCCATCATGGTAAGTCCGTAAACAGGATTCAGATTAATTTTGCTGGGAACCTTTACAGCCCCTGTTGAGCCGTCAAAAGTGAGGCAGCTTCCCGAGACGCCCGGGCTCCATGTTGCTCCTGTGATAGTCCCGTTATTGACTCCTTTACTGTCGCTGGCTATGCTTCCGGCATTTTCATCAAGCTTCCAGTACGAAACCAGGTTATCGCCTCCGTTCCCCATATCAGGAGTGGAACCAAAGATCTGAAGGACTTCCGAATCGGTAAGCGCCCTGTCGTATACCAGCATCTCATCAATAGTCCCTTTAAATGGATTGATGGGTGTCTCCCTGCCGATATATGCATCTCCATTTGAAGATTGCAGGTTCCCGGTTTTGGCCGTGTATGTTCTCAGGAGGCCATCCAGATAAATTTTCATCATGGTACCGTCGTAAGTCATTGCAACATGATGCCAGTCAGTATCCAATACACGGTTGGTGTAACCCGAGTTCAATGAGCTCCACACCGGGGTATACAATGCAAAACCAGGCCTCCCCTGGGCATCAATGCTTACAATATACTTGACATTCTGATAAATGAACGTCCCGTTATCGCCAACTGCATTTAACCTGAACCAAAATGAAAAGCTTATGCTGCCGCCAACAGGATTGAACCCTGCTTTGGATATCTGGACCTGGTTATCGATCCCGTTGAACTGTAATGCGCTTCCACGGATACCCGGCACCCAGTTTGCCCCACTGATGGTACCATTATGACCGGCTACAGAATCAAACGCAGTTATTCCTGTGTTTTCATTGAAATGCCAGGCTGCGATCAAACCAAGGGACGGGATTTCCAGAAGGTGAGGATTTATTCCATTTTTAAGAGCTTTCGATAAGTAAACAGGCACGGTAACACCAGAGATTGTCACCAGGGTACCGTTTATCTGCACTTGGTTTATGTAAGCAGGGATATTAATCTTTACAGGGAGAAAACTATTAAGACCGTTGAAAAAACCACGGTAATACTGAATGCCTCCTGTTGCAGACGTTATAGTGATCACGGTTGATTTATCGGAATAGACCTGGAAAGTAACATCGCGGGCAGTCTCCCAATTGAAGCCGGAAGGGACTTTAAGATCTTTCATCTGGTCCGCTGGCACCCCGGAGTTGGAATCACTTTTTTTGCATGAAGATATAATAAGCAACAACAAAAAAATGCAGAGTATTCTGAAAAATCCTGACATGGCTGAACATTTATACAAAGATACCTCCGGAATCAAGGAATAGCAAGTATAAATGAGTAAGTGACTATTATAATTTTGTTAGTGTGACTATAATAGGGTCTTTTGACCAACAATCCGCTTATGCTGAGTGCAGTATCTGTCTTTTCCTGCCCAGGAAAGCCATGATGAGCAGGATTACTGCAGTTACAAATATGAAATTCGTGATGCCAAGTTCCCTTGATCCGGTGACTGCACCTGTAAAATCAAACCAGGGAACGGAGTACAGTATACCATAGACCATAATCGTGAAAACAACTTCGAACAGCTTGCTCCCACCGCTTATAATCCCTGAGGAAATTGCAAAAGCCGGGATGAATACCGCACCCACGGTAATGGCATACAGGGCATATATATTACCGCAGAAAAGTTCCCTGAGCATTACAGGGACAGCAAGCGAGAACATAACCAAAATGGAAGCGAAAAGGGTAGCAGGCAACTGCCGCCTCAGGGGGAAAGCCGCAGAGAATATGTATTCGTTACAGCGGTTGTTCAACTCCCTGCACCCCAGTTTCGAAAGTATGAGTACCTGCAGGAACCACAGTAAAGGCAATCCAAACTTATATGAGAAATCGAGAGGGGCAAATACAGTTGCTATAAACAAGCCCGCAGTGAGTATCAGCCAGAACTTCGGTTTACCCCTTAGCATTAGCTGCAGCTCAGCCTTCACCAGGCTGAAAAAACTGAACTTTGCCACAGCAGCAGGCAGTTCACGGTATTTAATATGTAATGGCATAGGGTTTTCATCGGCCACCTCATGTTCTTTCTTCATGAACCATAATTTTCTCTGCTTTTTCTCTTTTACTTCGGATGTATCAAACCTGTTAAAACAGAGGGAGGCCAGCAAGACCAATCCAAAGGCAGCACAAATCCAGAATAAGCGCTGAAGAATGATCCAGACAGACCAGTTCATTCCTTCCCAGGTAAACACTTTACAATTCCCTGTTGATCCCATGATCAGGATACCGGTACCACTTTGACCGTTCCAGTCGGGATGGCTCGCCGTGATGGATCTTTGTATTTCGAGCATGCAGGTATTGACACCGAAAACGTCTGTCGCCTGCGACCCTATGCCCGAAGAGACAAGGAAAATCCATACAAAAAAATAAGTGATATTGGCGAATCCCCGGCCGGGGCCGCTTAATGAATCGAAAAACAAGGCCAGGGCTGAAATAATGAACATGGCGGGGGCTGAAATGATAAGCAGTGGTAACAGCAGTTTACCCAATTCGAGGTGGCCGGTTTCTCCCCTCACCAGGAACATCACTATGGTCATCACTGCAATAACCAGCAGCATCAGCAGAAGCACGGCAAAATTACTGAGCAGTTTCCCGGTAAGGTACTGAACCTTGTTAACACGGGTTGTGGCAATGATCTGTCCCACTCCTGTATCCAGGTCCCGTTTAACCGCATTGTTTACCAGGTAAAAGCCTATCAGTGCAAAAAACGGAACGCACATTGAAACCATACTCCCAATCCATGCCGAATTGTAGAATCCCCGGTAGTTGCCCAGCGAAACTATTTTATACCCTGCATCAAGGGCAGGGACAAATGAATAAATGATGAACACGCATACACCTATGGCAATGAGGAAATAATAGCTGCGGACCCTCTGCAGAAAATCAGCCCTGGCGATATGATAGATGCTGCCGGCAGAGTATTCAGAGAACATGTTTCCCTCCGCTTTTTGCAAGTGCAATAACATTCAGGTAGGTATCTTCAAGCGTCCCTTTCTCAGGGGTGAAATTATGTTCAAGGACCCTGCCCTGGAATACAATGGTGATATTGCCGGCCATAGTCTCGATATCAGAGACAATGTGGGATGACAGGATAACGATACGTTCTCCCGACAGCTCAGAAAGCAGGTTGCGGAAGCGCACCCTCTCCTCGGGGTCAAGGCCGACCGTGGGTTCGTCGAGGATCAGAAGCTTCGGATCACCCAGCAGTACCTGCGCTATGCCTATTCTCTGCTTCATCCCTCCCGAATAAGTCCCGATTGGCCTGTTTCTTACCGCAGTGAGGTTGAGCTCCTCGAGCAGGGCTTCAATTCTTTGTTTTATGCTTTTTCCTGTGAACCCTTTAATTGCTGCGATGTATTCAAGGAATTCCATGGCAGTAAGATTTGGGTACACGCCGAAATCCTGGGGCAGGTAACCGAGTATTTTTCTCACTGCATCTGGGAACTTCACGATATCAATGCCGTCAAGGGTGATCTTCCCTTCGGTTGGCCTTGAGATCGTTGCAAGTATCCGCATCAGGGTCGACTTACCCGCTCCGTTTGGCCCGATAAGGCCCATGATACCATTTTTAAGCTCCAGGTTAAAATCTTGCAGGCCGAACTTATTCCCCCTGTACTTTTTTGAAACGCCTTTGATTGATATCTCCATAATGCAGATCCATGAGGTTTGGAAATATATGACGCGAAAAAGCAGGATTGGTTGCAAAGGAAATATGCATCGATTGAAATGGCAGGAATCTGTTAGTACCTCAGGTCTGTCGTGATCCGCCGGGCTCTTCAGCTATTGTTGGGAATATTCAATCTCCCTCACAATTACATTGACCGCTTTATCATCATTGGATGTAATTTTTTTAGTCCAGTTCCCCATCTTGTCAGTCTCATAAGTGAATTTATAAATGGTCCTGGTCCCATCAGAGGAACGGTCAGTTTCTTCAATCAGCATCCCTTTCCTGTCATATGTATAAGCGAACTTTTTTTCAAGGACACCCTTGGCTGAAAACCTGCTGCTTTCGGTTTTATTCCCGGAATTATCATACTTATAAGTAAATTTTTTCAGTAAGCTGTTCTCAGCGTCAAAACTGTTATCTTCTGCAACATTTCCGGCATTGTCATAGATGTATGTATATTTCTTGTCAAATTTACCATCAGGGTTATAACTGTTATCCTCTGCTAAATTCCCTGTAGCGTCGTACGTATAAATAATTTTGCGGATAAGACTTCCATTTATAGTGTATTGATTTTGTTCAATTCTTTTTCCGGCACTGTCATATTTATATTCATACCTTTTATTGATCTTGCCATCAGGGTCGTACCTCACGTCTTCAATTTTATAACCCTTGCTGTTGAACGTATTTTGATAATAAAACTGAAGTTGCCCATCCGTAATCTCGCCGTTTTTTTCAATGGTTTGATAGTTATATTCTTTGATCGATTTAACATTCCCGTTCACTGACATTCTCTTGAGATCATTCTTCTGGGCATATGAATAATAGCAGAACAGGAATAATAAGCAGACAACAATTGATTTTGTTTTCATGTGTTTACGGAAGAACCTGGTGTTTGGTGATAATTTATTTCCACATTCAAAGTTACATCTTTTAGCGCTGGAAGATATTCATGAGTTCCTGTTTTTCCCGTAACGACTCATTTCCTTTGTGGATTTTGATTTATTTCGTAAATTTCGTCATGAAAATCATCATCTCATCTGCTGCTTCACAATAATCAAAAGAATTCACATGAGTCTGAATAAATCATCACGATGCCTTTAACCAGTCTGCCATACATCCTCATTGTTGATGATACTCCTGTCAACATTGAATTCCTTGAAACCATTATCAGTAAACTCAAAGTGAAACTGATCAGGGCATTTTCCGGTGCCGAAGCACTCACTAAAACTAAAAAAATCAAACTTGCACTGGCAATCATTGATGTCAGGATGCCGGGTATGAGTGGTTATGAACTGGCAGAGAAGCTGAACCTGGAAAGACCGGGTGAAAAAGTTCCGATCATTTTTCTTACAGCAAGCCATTTTGATGAAATAGAAACAGGCAAAGGATATGGTTCGGGTGCAGTGGATTATATCTACAAACCCATTAATGGCCATATCCTTAAAAGTAAAATCGAGGTATTTCTTGACTTGTTCAATCAGAATAATACTATCTTAAAAGATGCAGTCCTGCTTAAAAAATCATCTGATAAAATGAGCAGGATTATAGCAGCACTAAACAAGAGTGTTGAAAAAGAAAAAAGTGCACTTGAGCAGCTGCAGCAATTAACCAAATATATCGAAAAGGCAAGAGAGGATGAGCGGGCTTCGATTTCACGGGAACTTCATGATGATCTGGGCCAGGCGCTCACTGCTGTAAAAATTGACCTGGGTATAATAAAAAAGAATATTTCGGACGAGGGAACTATTTCTCAGATAAATAAAGTAAGTGCCCTGGTGAGCGAAACCATTAAAACAGTACAGAGGATCACTTCCAATTTAAGGCCGGATATAATCTATGACCTGGGGCTTGAAACTGCGTTGGAATGGTATACAAAAGAGTATTCCGAACGTTACGGAACCGGGGTTTCTCTGGAAATGGATCCCGGGATCTCCTTTTCTGCCGAAGATTCTCTTACCCTTTTCAGGATCATGCAGGAATCACTTACAAATGTTGCCCGGCATTCCGGGGCTACCCGGGTGGACATTGCATTAAACAAGACAGGTGATTCTATTAATTTCAGCATAGCCGATAACGGGACCGGGATAACAGAAAGCCAGAGAAAAGCAAGAAATTCCTTTGGGATCATCAGTATGAAAGAACGGGCTGCTTCACTGAATGCAACATTCGAGGTTTACACTAAAAATAGCGGTGGAACTGTTATTAAGCTTATCATACCACTGCCTAATCAATAAGCTATGAAAATACTGATTTGTGATGATCATAAAATTGTCAGGGAAGGCCTGAGGCAAATACTTATGCAGATGAAGGAAGTTTCCTCGATCAGTGAGGCGGCCAATGGTCATGAAGCGCTTGGTCTGTTGAAAACAGAAATTTTCGATATTGTATTACTTGATGTTTCGCTTCCCGATCGTAACGGGCTTGAAGTTCTTCAATTGGTAAAAGAAAAATGGCCTTCAACGAATGTACTGATGCTTAGCATGCATCCCCAGGAACAATATGCAATTCGCGCCCTCAGCCTGGGAGCCTCAGGTTATCTCACAAAGGATACTGCATCGGAAGAACTGCTGTTCGCAGTAAAAAATGTATCGGAAGGCAGAACATATATTTCACCATCACTTGCAGAAGATCTTGCCCATAATCTTGGTAAAGATTGCAGCCGGCCAAGGCATGAAATTCTTTCCGGCCGGGAATTTGAGATTATGATCAGGCTTGCAAACGGGATTTCACTCCTGGAAATAGGAAACGAGCTGTTCATTTCCAGTAAAACGGTAAGCACATACAGGAGCCGTATCATGCAGAAAATGGAATTTACCAAAAATACTGAGCTTGCCAGGTACTGTATTGAAAACAAATTAATCTAAGCTGCCTACTTTTCAACACCTTCCTTTGTAGGATTTGTCCTACAAAAAACTAAGGGTTCCCTTACACACAATTATTCTTTAGCCTACAAGTCACTCTTGATGGTGGCTGTACATTTACTATGTTGAAAGAACATAGATATGATGAGGGTTTTGCTTGCTGATGATTCTGATTTGATTCTTGAGCGTTTACAGCAAATGCTGGGGCCCGACCCCCGGTTGGAGATCATTGGGAAGTATAAAAACGGCAACGAAACCCTTGATGCCCTTAAAATTCTGAAACCCGACCTGGCAATTGTTGACATTAAAATGCCAGGATTAAGCGGGCTGGAAGTGCTTCATGAAATCAGGAAAGAGGATTCGTCGGTCAAGTTCATCATTCTTACATTTTATTCATCCGATAATTACCGCAAACTGGCAATAAGTTCAGGTGCCGATTATTTTTTGTCCAAGGTTGATGATTTTGAAAAAATACCGGTGGTTGTCAATGAAATATTTGACAGAAGGTCGGGGTTGGTGATAAACTGAATTCCATTGTATGAAACAAATCATTCTCTTCCTGTTTATTTGCTTTTCTGGAATCGTGGTTCAATCTCCCTCCTATGCTCAGGCGGTACATGAAAAGCAATCCGAAAAGAAGAAACAACAGCCTGAAACTATTAAAGTAAGTAATATCCCTGTCAGGTCTGTGGAACTGATGAACAAAACCAGGCAGGCATTTCGCAGCCTGCCCCCGGCCGGTACAATCAGGATGCTCAGGGCAAAAAATGAAATTATCAGCTCAAGGATAGATACCAACATATTAAAACCGGTCGACCCGAACGATCCTGAAGTCAAAATCTTGTTTATTGAAAACAGGAAAGTGCTTTTGGAGCAGGAGCAGCGTGAAAATGCAGAAGAGGAGAAAAAGCTGAGCCAGATCATCAGGACCCTCGATGAAATAACAACCTGGCTAAGCCAGGAATCTATCACCTGGAACAATACGAAAGCCCAGCTTCTAAAGGATTTTCCAGGCATGCCTGTTCCGGCAAACCTGACAGCCACTCTCGTTTTCATTGATTCCTCCCTTAGCATGCTCGGCAGGAAAACCAATATCGTTATGGGTATAATGGCGAAGAACATTACCCTGGGAATCAAGATCGACTTTGCTCTTCAAAGAACCATCTCCCTGATCAGCCGTAAAGAAATGAATTCTTTAAAAGCCGACCATCCTCCTCTCTTCAGTCTTGATTTCAGCAGGAATTACTTTACGGCTATCGCGAATGCCCTTAAAACCTTCAAAGAACTGAGGATAAAGGAACTGGTCAATTACGTTCAAGCTCAACAGAGATCAGCCATTATTCTCGTTCTGCTTTTTTCAATCCTGTTATGGTTCTTTTACCTGCTAAAGAAAAGGACCCATATAAACTTCGAAGGTTATGGAAGGTTTTACAAAGAGAAGCTGACGATCCTGCTTGCGCAACCCCTGATGGCGGCTATTATCCTGAGCCTTATTTCAGTTGCCTTCATTTTTCCGGGCCACCCCTTGGCTTTCGGTGAACTTGTAGCCTATCTGTATGTTTATCCTATAATCAGCCTGCTGAAAAGGATACTGGACAGGAAATACCATGTTTACCTTTACTCTTTCGTAATCATACTTTTTCTTTACCTTTTGCTTATTCTGGTCGTTTCCGATACATTTCTTGCTCGTTTGATGTATTTCATAATCTCAGTTGCTGAGATTGTCCTGTTGTTCCTTTTATTGAAAAATTTCAGGAAAATAATAATCAGCACCTACCATAAATTCCTGGTCAATGTCCTTCTTGTTTTTTACCTGGCATTGGCATTGATTGGGCTTATTGCCAACCTTACAGGCAGGCTGATCCTGACCTCAATAACCCTCAATGCAGTGTTAATCAACACCCTGAGTGTTGTGCTCCTTATTGTTTCTGCGATCATGCTGAATGGAGTCGTTGCATCGGTAATTGATTCACGCCGGGGCCGCAAAGTCAATTCAATCAGGCTATACGGCGAGATGTTAAAGCAAAGATTGATCCTGATCCTGAACATCCTGACAACATTTTACTGGTTTGCAATTTTCCTCAATACCTTTCATATACGGGGTCTTGCCTATGAACTGATTGTTTCGGTTTTCGCCTACAAGTTTACCATAGGTGATGCCAGTTTTTCGCTTCATGGTATTCTGCTCTTTTTTATAATCATTTTTATTTCGTTTTTCCTGGCCAGGTTCCTTCAGGTGCTCCTCGAAAAGGATGTGCTCAACAGATTATCCCTGTCAAAGGGCTTGCCTCACACCATTTCCATGGGTCTGAAATATACCCTGGTCATCGCCGGTTTTTTCCTTGCCTTCTACGCAACAGGCATCCCGATGGACAAAGTGACCATCATCCTTGGTGCATTCAGCGTCGGAGTCGGGTTCGGGCTTCAGGCTATTTTCAGTAATATAGTCTCCGGGCTGATACTTCTTTTTGAGAGGCCTATACAAATTGGGGATACGGTACAGGTTGGCACTCTCATAGGCAATGTGAAATCCATTGATCTCCGTGCAAGCAACATTCACACTTTCGACGGTGCCGAGGTGATTGTCCCCAACAGCCAGCTGATCTCCAAAGAGGTTATCAACTGGACATTATCCGATAAAACCCGAAGGATGGAAGTACCCCTGGGTGTCGGTTATGATTCTGATCCGCATTTCGTACAAGGTCTTGTAATAGAGATCCTTAGGAAACATCCGATGATTTTGCAAAAACCCGAACCGGCAGTCTATTTTCTGGGCATTGGTCAGTTTGCCATGGATTTCGAACTGCTCTTCTGGATATCCGACTACAACCAGGGCCGCAGCATTAAAAGCGATGTACTGTTTGGAGTTTTTAAAATATTGAAAGAAAATAATGTTAAAATTCCTGTTCCAAGACGTGATATCACCATTAATCCACCTCAAAATAATAACATATGATCACAGAAATTATCATCCTGTTTTGCCTTTTCCTGGTCAACGGTCTTTTTGTTATGACAGAGATTGCACTGGTCTCCTCAAGAAGGAGCAAACTCGAAATAGATGCCAGGTCGGGGCATAAGGGCGCGAAAGCTGCGCTTGACCAGTTAAGCAAGCCGGCAGGCGTGCTATCCACAGTCCAGATCGCCGTAACTCTTATCGGTATCCTCACCGGGGTTTTCAGCGGTGCAAAGATATCGGAAGGGATGGCCTCATTCCTGATCTCAACAGGGATGGCAGAACCTACTGCGAATACCCTTGCGCTTGTCATCGTTGTGATGATCGTGACACTGGTGGCAATGCTTATAGGCGAGCTTGTCCCAAAACGCATCGGCCTTATGAATCCCGAAAGCGTTTCCAAAGTCATGGTCCCTCCTGCTGTGGTCCTTTCAAAAATACTCATCCCGGTCACGTGGTTGCTGTCGAGGCTCAGCGATATCATCCTCAGGCTTCTGAGGGTAAAACCATCCGCCGACAATAAAGTAACTGAAGAAGAGATCCGTGCATTGGTGCTGGAAGGGGCCATGGGCGGTGATGTTCAGAAAATGGAGCAGAGCATCGTCGACAGGGTTTTCCATCTGGGAGACCAGAAGATCGCTTCATTGATGACCCATTATTCAGATGTGACATGGCTTGATATCAATGAAAGCAGCGCTGACTTGTGGAAAAAGATACAGCCGGGACTCCATTCTGTGTACCCTGTATGTAACAATAACCTGAATAACCTGGTCGGGGTTGTTTCACTTAAGAAGCTTTTACTGGGGTTTAACCTGAATGACGAACTGGTTCTGAAAGATTATATTATGCCGGCGCAGCTGATCCTGGAGTCGCTCACAACCTATGAAACCCTCGAATTGTTCAGGGAGAAGAACGTCCATTACGGATTGGTGGTCGATGAATACGGGTCCATCGTGGGCATGGTAGTCCTTAACGACATACTGGAAGCTATCGTGGGCGATATCAACAAAGGGGGGGCTGACAAACTTCAGATACACAAGAGGGAAGACGGGAGCTGGCTGGTCGACGGACAGATGCCGTATACCGAGTTTGCATATAAGTTCGGACTTGAAGGCCTGGACAAGAAGGTGAAATTTAATACAGTGGCCGGCCTTGTTACAAACGCAATGAAACACATCCCTGCTCCCGGCGAGAAGTTTGTTTATATGGGCTATGAGATAGAAGTTGTGGACCTTGACGGGAACCGCATCGACAAACTGATCATTAAAAAATTATAACCGGAATAGTTTGCAGATAATCAGGCCTGCTATTTCTTCGTGATGAACATGCCGTCTTTCATCATGGCTTTAACGACGGTTTTTGCAAAGGTATAAGCGAGTTTGTCGGTGTTTCCATCCACGGTTCCGCTCAGCTGCAAAGCCCATTGTTCATCAACGGAAGCCCTGTTGTAAAAATAAACGCTGAGTTTGACATCGGTGACAACTTTAGCGCCGCCGGCAATCGGCACACTGGCGCCTGCATAGCCATTGTACCCGCCGACTCCCACTCCCACACTCACAGTAGAAGTGCTCTCGGCACGTTTCGCCGTACCGTTCACAGAATATATCAACAGGGCATCCACCTGCAGGGAATCTGCAGTAACAAGGAATGCTTCACGCGATACCCCATCGGTCTTGTTAACATTTCCATATGCTGTTATTGCTACGATCCCTTTTTCGTTAAGGAGTCTTACAGTATATTCTTCGAGTTGCTTCCGGGATGCTGGATCCGTGACCTTGGCAAGGACCATCACCTTGCGGTAGGGTTCAAGTTTATAGTCCGAGGCTTTCCAGGTAGTTTGCCCCTTGGAGGCCGGTTGCAGCAAAACGATCAGGCAAAAAACAGTTATCAGTTGTTTCATCTTCAGTATTTATGCTGTAAAGGTAATAAAAAGCAAGCTCATTCGAAACAGCCCTGGCCGGCCAATTATCTGGCTTGAGATTCATCCTGGGTTGATTCAATGGGATGAACCCGGGCAAGCCCCGGCCCCGGGTTCCGCCCGGAGGCGCGGAATTTTACCGCGAGAGGTTAAGTATTTTATTTTTGATTTCCCCCCGCCTCCCCGAAAATCTTCTGATCTTTGTAATACACATACGATTTGAATCCTCACCCGATTAACAAAAAACAATCTATGAGAACACTTTTACTTCTTCTTGTTTCCTGGGTTATTCTTTGCCCGATTCTTCCTGCTCAGAACAATAACACCCGCATGCACCGGGCTTTCACTGATCATGTAAACGGTTATGGCTTAGAAATCATGCAATCAGCCGGTGCCGCTGCAAAGGCACAGGTAAATTCACCCGGGTCAGTCAAGGCTGCCGGGATCAACTGGCATGCGGTTGACGGTGCCTCCATCGCCTATTTCACAAAAGTCTCGTCACTGGCACAAAAGACTGCTGTCGGCTGGGGGCTTAACAACCAGAGGCTGTCAGTTTACGGCACAACCAATGTCCCCCTCTGGGAAGTTCCTGCCACAATTACAACTACCGATATATCGGTTGACATGAACGAGGATGGCACCCGGGTTGCAAGTGGCTACAGCCATTCCATTGATGTTTATCCGGCTGATTCACCCACGCCCATATGGTCCATAACGATTTCCCATTCGGTTATGGGGATACGGATCTCCGGTGACGGCTTAAAGGTTTTTGTGGCTGCCTCAAATAATCCTGCCTACGACAGTAGTTACCTTTATTGCTATAACGTAGGACAGAATACACCTGTATGGACAAAATCATACTCAGGAGCATATGCCAGCCTTGTCATTAATAAATCAGCCAACCGTGTTCTTCTGGGCGAATACGGAGGGGTTACTGTAGTGCATGTTCTCAACGGGGCCGACGGCTCATTCATTTTCGATGCCCCGACTTCGGACCAGTATCCTCCGGCCATTTCTGATGACGGTAAATACATTGTGAACGGGAACTTTTCGGGTTATGTTTACCTGTATGAATACAACAGCGCCTCATCCACATACACAGAAAAATGGAGCCATAAGGTGAACGGATCAAATTCCTGGGTATGCGGCATGGGGATTTCTGCCGATGGAAGCACCATTGCAGTGGGGACAATGATTTTCCTTTCCAGCAGCTATGACGGGGAACTCTACGTTTTCAACAACAATTCACCCGATCCACTGTGGATCTATCCTGGTATGGGGGATATGGTGCAGTGTGTTGACATCAGCGATGACGGTTCTGTTATTGCAGCTGCAGGATGGGGGCCGATGGGTAATGCGACTCCCGATCTTTATCTCTTCAGGAAAACCTCAGATATACCCTATTTCACGCTTAATACCCCTGGTTCGCTTGTTTGCCTCGATCTCTCGGGCGACGGTAAAAACTGCGTTACCGGCGGGAAGGCAGTTCATTCAAGGGATTTCGGAAACGGGGGAAATGCATATAATATCAATTCCGACCCCGGAGGCGGTACGCTTGCAGGCCATGCTTATAAATCAGGTGCAGCCCAGCAGGCTGGTGTTAAAGCGGAAATTGTCGGGCTCCCAACCTACTATGGCTTCACAAACGACTCTTCGGTATATGAAGTAAAGTACATCCCCGCTGGAACCTATTCGGTAAAGTATTCAGCCATCGGGTATTTCACCCAGATCCTCAACGGCGTCCAGATAACCGACGGACAGTCGACAAACCAGGATGTGACGCTGCTTCCGGTAGGCATTCCTCCTTCGAACCTGACCGCCACCCAGGGCGCATACCTGCATGTTCACCTGTCATGGGGGGCTTCCCCCTCATCCAATGTGACAGGCTACAAAGTTTACCGCAAGATCTACGATTTTTCTGATTATCCCGCTGTCCCTCTCGGAACTACTGCAGCAGGAGTTCTGACCTTCAACGACAGCACGGCGCTGCCCCTGACGCATTACTACTATGCAGTCACTGCGGTTATTTCCGACAGCCTTCAGTCAGCATATTCAAATAGTGCCATTGGCTGGATCGCTTCCGGTTTCATCACCAACCAGATAAGCGCCTATACAGGAACAACCCCGGTTATAGACGGGACGATAAGTCCCGGAGAATGGTCTGATGCCTTTAGTGTGGATCTTTCGGATTTCCTGGGGGTCAACGACAATACACCGGATCCCATCGGAAGCGTCATAGGCTATTTCAAAGTCAATGCAGCCAAGACTGAACTGTATGTGGCTGTTGAGAATTTTAACGACCTCGTCTTAAATGATCATGATGAGATCGCACTCTATGTAGATGATAATAACGACAAGCAATACCCCCCTCCCGGCAATAATTCAGAAGGAAATTACTGGGCTGTGCATTATGCGACAGGTGACCTGATCCGTTACCGTCCGATTTATAACAATGGCGGCGTTGGGTCCGTTGTTCTTGTTCCCAATGCCCAGGTAAAAGTTTCCGCAGCTTCCGGGCATGTTGTTTACGAGTTCGTCATCCCGCTGGGAAGCGACTCCACATGGCAGATCAACTTCAACAGCCAGGACCAGAGCGGAATATTTATTTTTGCCCTGGATGACCCCTCAAGTTTCAACGGTTGGTGGCCGTGCACCAATTCCGCAATTTTCGTACCGACTGACTATGGTGTGATCACTTTCGGGGCAACCGACCTGGTACCGCCGCCGCCGAATAACCTGCAACTGAACAACCCGGTAGCCCAGAATATTGAACTTTTCTGGGAACAGCCGAACATCAATGATTTCAGCCATTTCAACATCTATGAAGCTCTTAACGGGGGGGCCTTCAGCCTGCTCGATAACACTATCGGCATACAGTATTTTCTCACTGTGCCCAACGGGAGTTACCAGTTCTATGTTACCACCGTTGACCTTGCCGGCCATGAATCCTCACCGTCAAATATTGTATCCGCGAATGTAGCCGTAGGGATTCTTCAGAACGGGGAAGAGATCTCCATGCTGAAATTCGGCCCCAACCCTTTTACTGACATAATGAATATTGACATCAGGACAGAAGTCCTGACATCGCTGCAGGTCGTGGTTTATGATATGAACGGCATCCTGATTCATACAATGGAGAATGCTGAAGTAACAAAGGGCGTTCACCATTTTACCTGGAACGGGAAAAATTCTTCAGGAAACAACATTCCTGCCGGCATTTACAACCTCGACATCCGCACAGGAGGGGGAGCTCATAAATCATACAGGCTGGCGAAGATCAGGTAGAGCCAGACGCGGGTTCCCGTATCAGATAATTATTCTGGTACGGGAACCTACGCATGCTTTTAACTATAGAAAGCCCTGGCTTTTTATTGAATAATTAATTTTTCTGTCGTGGAGATGGTGGTCGTTTTGACATGCAGTAAATATGTTCCCGCGGGAATTGAAAGATTTAAATGGTCTTTCACCCTATTACCGGGATCTGCATATGTTTTCCTGTAAATCTCACGTCCCAAAAGATCTGTAACATCAATATTTACGGTTTGATTTCCAAGGTTACTCATAAGCAGGTCCATCGAACCCCTGGAAGGATTCGGCTGTATGCATACAGTTAAATCTTTTGATGTCGTATTCATACCGGTACATTCATCAAACGAAATATGAACAGTATCAAAGGTGACACCTGAGCATGGTAAGGGAGAATGAGCCACTAATACCAGGTTAACACCGTTTAATTTATCCTGTGTCCAGGGAATATACTGGGTAACCAGGTTATTTATCGGGTTCGTGAAATGTCCGTCACCAAGAGTCGACCACATAGTTTCATCAAAATTCGTGGCGCTTCCGTGTACTGTAAATTCCGACACATAAGAACAAAAGATCGTGTCATTGCCGGCAAACACAGTTGCTTTATTATGAACAGTTATATAAACAGAATCAGTCAAAGTTTTCGTGCCGTCGCTGACAGAAACGATGAACGTGGTCGATACCGGTGGAGCTGCTGAAGGATTTTTCAGGGTTGAAACAAATCCTGCCGGGTTAGATGTCCATGAATAAGTGTAAGTACCGGAGCCGCCTGCGGCAAAACAGTCAAGATGAGTGCTGTCGCCCTGGCAGATCGAAAATGGATTGGCAGTCGCAGCGACACTCATAAGATTGAAAAAATTAAAAGATGCAATCCTTGTAACCCAGTTTATTCCGTTACCGGCCATGTATTGCTGGGTATACCAGAAAGTGGTCCCGTCTGCAGGATCGACCGTCATCGTACTGTAATCTCCCCAGCGGCAGGTGCTGCCCCCGTCAAGTGACGTATTTGACCCTGTGCCGTAAACAATTCCCCTTTCGGGAAGCGACATGGTATTCAGGGCGTCATTTTTCATCCTTCCGGTATATTTGATAGAAGGAAACATGCTGCTGCTCGAGATGGAGAAACCAAGGGCTATGTTATTTGCACTATCCATTGCAACACTTGCCATCCATCGGCATTTACTGTCGGCCGGGGCATACGTTGACTGCTGGTAAACAGTCCAGGGGTTCCCTGTTGTTTTCTGCATTTCATACCAGCGGACGCCCGCAACATTGGATCCCGCGTTCACAGTATGGTTACTTACCATTGACCAGTGGTCACTGAACTTGCGGAACTGCAACCTGTACATCAGGCGGTCCGACAGGACTTCGGCCGGGACATTTGTTCCTTTTTGAGGAATCCCGCTCAGGTTTGAATTGAATGCAGTTACAGGTAACTGAAGATAATTTCCGAATGTGGAATTCGACGTAGTCGTCCAGTCAACATGAAATTCATACACTCCCAGGTATGGAGGAGATTCATTCATATAAACAAAATAGTTAGGAGTTCCCATAGGGGGCAATTCTCCGTCGCAACTCGAAGGAAGGAACGAATAAGCATTATTCGATGCAGGTAAGGTGAAATAAACCATCTGCGCTGATGAATTGCCCGCAATCATTGCAACACGGTCGAAGGCTGCCATTCCCGTGCCCTGGTACCCGTTTGGGAAACGGTTGACCGACATATAATATCCGTCGGGCCATATGCCGAATTTGGGGTAATCGGGCAAACCGTTAAAACTATATTCCCACCGATACCAGCTGCCCGTAGGATCACTCGTCTGTGACACGGCAATCATCACATAATTACCGCCCGCAGGATATGATAACTGGGAAAAGAACCAGCGGTCGGCATCTGCATCATACATCACAATACCATCCCCTCCGTTCATGTTATTTGGCATCCCGTTCCAGACAACTGAGTTGCCGACAGGTCCCAGTACTTTCGTTCCCGCTTTGTTATAAATTGAAAAGTGGCAGTTGACCTCGCCGAAATAATATTCAGGCCCAACCTGTCCTGTAACATCGGGCGGATCGTATCCCTGTGAGTTACTGTTGCCGTCAAAATTTGCCATAATCGTATCCTGGGAGGTGGCTCGCAATTTAACGTCATTCAGGACCAGCGGGTCTTTCCAATCGGATGGGAACCTCTCTCCATGTCTCTTTTTCATATTGAAATGGTTCATGATCACTTTCCAGGAATTGTCGGCCTTATCCGGAACTGTTTTAACCAGGTCCCTTAATGGAGGAGAAACGTCAAAATAAACGGGTTTATTTATCTCGGGGCCTGTTTGCGCGAAAGAATAGGCGGTTAACAGTAAAAATGACAATATCAGTAATAGTAAGCTTCTCATGTGCTGATTTACTTTTAAAAGGTTTTAATCCTTGTTAAACCCGGATGGTACAGGATATTACAGCAAAAGTAGTCAATCTTCCCGAGTTAACGTCCAGGTAATGTTCTGCCGACTCATAATTTTTCATGATTCACCTTGGTGGTTTGTACTTTATGCCGACCAAATGCATCGTCTTGCCGATATCTTTTGAAAACAAAACTTATCAATATTAACTTACATTCTTATTATCTTTAAACGTCCTTGCAATACCGCAACAAAACACGATAAATTCCTGTCAGTATGAAATCGCTCTTACTCATTTTCGCTTTTCTTGCTTTGTGGCTTTTTTCTTTTTCGCAACAATATTCATTCGAGTCATATTCCATAGAGCAGGGTTTATCGCAAAGTGTTGTCAACTGCGTGATGCAGGACAAAGATGGATTTATCTGGGTAGGCACCCAGCATGGGCTTAATAAATTTAACGGTTATAATTTTGAGATCTATACCTTCGATCCCTCCGATACGAATTCCATTTCAAATAACTGGATCTATTCTCTGATAGAAGATAAAGCAGGGAACCTGGTTGTATTAACAAAGGGAGGTGTTAACATCTACGACCGTCACAGGAATATTTTCAGCAGACTGAAACTTTCAGGTTCATCTGGCAGGGCTGGCAATAAATATCCTTACGATGTGATCCTTACACATGACGGTAAAATCTGTTTCAACATGGCACCCGACCTGGTCATCCTGGATCAGGACAAGAGAACTGTGATAAGGCATACCAGCAGTCTTGAATATGACGGCTCTGTCAAAGACCTTAAAGTCCCCATGATTGAAGACAGGACCGGGCAGATCTGGATGGGTTCAACCAGGGGTCTGAGCCGTTTCAATCCTAAAACCGGCAAGTTCGAATACTTTTTAAATATTCCTTCAAACAACAGTTCGATCAGTAATAACAATATTTCAGCCCTTTTCGAGGACAGGGACGGAGATATCTGGGTTGGCACTGCCGATGGTCTTAATGTTTACAACAGGAACCTGAACACTTTCAGGAGATTCTACCGTGAGCCTCGTGAACAATGGTCTCTCAGCATCAGCGTCATCCGTGCTGTCATACAGGATAAAAATAGAAATTTCTGGATTGGTACCGAAGGGGGTGGATTGAATTTACTCAGGATGACATCTGCCGGGAAACCTGTTTTTGAAGTTTTTAACAGCGAGATAAACAGACTGCCCCATAATATCGTGAATGACCTGATGGTCGACCGATCGGGAAACCTTTGGATAGGCACACTTAGCGGTCTTTGTAAAACTGACCTAAAAAAACAAAAATTCAAACTGTATCGGAAAGACGCAACTCCTTATTCGGTAGACCTTCTGGGAAATGTCATCGCCTCTATTTTCAAGGATGACCGGGGAAGGGTCTGGGTCGGGAACTGGGGCCAGGGATTGAACATTCTTGACAGGAAAACGGGTGCCGTCCAGCATTTTTCCTCCAGGCTTCCTGGTAACCGTCACCTGGTAAACGATTTTATACATTACATCTACCAGGATGACAGGAAAAGAATATGGCTAGGAACCCGCGATGGGTTAATGGTGTGGAAGGCCGATAACAATTCATTCATTCCCTCAGGTGAATTCTTCAGGGGCCTTGGAATACCTGATTTCAAGGGTATTAGAATAAATAAAATTCTGCAGGATGACCATGGGAACTATTGGATTGCTTCAACGAACGGAGTCTACCTTTTTAACCTCGCGAATGGATCTTCCAAACACTTTTCAACGGAGGCTGATGAAAGTCACAGGTTAAGCGGTAACCTGGTTTATTGTATCGCCAGGGATCAACAGGGGCTGATATGGATTGCGACACTCGACGGGCTCGACGTGTATAATCCGGCCAAAGAAAAAGTATCCCATTTCCTGAAAGTCCAGGGCTCGGAGAATTCACTGTCTGATAATTTCGTGATCTCCCTCTGTGTTGACCATAACGATGACATCTGGATAGGCACAGGTTCGGGAGTGAATAAATTTCAGAAGAAGGATTCTTCATTCCACTACTTTTCAAAACAGAGCGGCCTGCCAACCGACCAGGTATTTGAAATTCTGGAAGACAGCCGCCAGGATCTTTGGTTTTCAACAGGGAACGGCTTATCAAGATTTCACCCGGTTACAGGGTCAGTAAGGACATTCACCCCTGAAGAAGGCTTGCAAAGCCTGGAATTTAACCTGAGATCCGCATACAGGGGTTCCGACGGGGAAATGTTTTTCGGAGGGATGAACGGCTTTAACTCTTTCTATCCCGATTCACTCAAAGACAATTCATTTATTCCCGCCATCAATCTGACAGCGTTTACAAAAACCAGCAGCGACGGGGTGAATACAAGGATAAATCCACAAAACATAACGGAAGCAGAACTTGACAACAATTATCCTTCGTTTACAATTGAATTCGTTGCCCTGGAGTATACCAAACCCGAGAAAAACAGGTATTCCTATAAGATGGAAGGCATTTCGGATCAATGGATTGACATAGGAAACCGCAGGTTTGTTCCGTTTTCCAACCTTCCTCCGGGTGAGTACACCTTCAGGGTTAAAGGATCGAATAACGATGGCGTATGGAATGAGAAAGGAAGCAGTATAAAGATCATCATCAAACCTCCCTGGTTTAAAAGCACCCTGGCCTATATCATATATGCCATCGATCTTTTGCTGATCTTATTTATTTTCGTGCGCTGGAGGTTGAGAAGGCTGGTTATGGAGAAAAATCTCCTGGAGGGAAAGGTGCGTGACAGGACCCAGCAGATTGAAACTCAAAGGGACCTGTTGCTGAAATCACAGCAAGACCTTGACACTATCAACAAGGAACTTGAAAAAAGGGTTCAAGACAGGACCTCCGAGTACTTACTTGCAAAAGAAAAAGCCGAATCAAGCGACCGTCTCAAAACAGCTTTCATGCACAGTATATCTCATGAGATAAGGACTCCGCTGAACGGGATCCTGGGGTTCGGACAGATGATGCTCGACTATGAGATGACGCCTGAAGAAAAGAAAATGTATTTTGACATCCTTCAGCGAAGTTCCGATCGCCTTCTAAATACCATCACCGACTACATGGATATCTCGCTGATCGTTACCGGGAACCTGGATGTGAACCGGAAATGGTTTAATCCGGTTTCCCTGCTGGATGGACTTTTCGCTAATTACGAGCATGTGGCCAGGGTTAAAAAACTGGATTTTTCCCTTATCCTTCCTCCTGATAACGGACAGGGTCACTTTTTTACTGACCAGGAACTGCTAAGCAAGATCTTAGGGCACCTCCTCGATAATGCTATCAAGTTTACAGACCAGGGCAGTGTTGAATTTGGGTATAATACCCGCGATGAAGAACTCCAGTTTTTCGTAAGAGACACAGGCTGCGGTATTGCCGAGGACGATTATGATCTTATATTCGATCACTTCGCTCAGGCTGGAATTGAAGGCAGCATATTTCACGAAGGTAGCGGACTGGGCCTGTCAATTGCCAAAGGTTTGGTGCAAATGCTGGGGGGCAGGATCTGGCTGAGATCATCGGCAGCTGAGGGCAGCACTTTCTTCATCACAATCCCTGGAGAGTTATCTGTTAATGAAGCAAAGACAGCTGAACCCGACAACTTTTCAGGCCTGGATAAGCCTCTTGTTCTTATCGCGGAGGATGAAGAATCTAACGGTATCTTTCTCACTAAGATTTCAGAGAAGGAGGGTGTGGAGGTTCTCGTAGTCTCCGATGGCCGCCAGGCGGTGGATGCCTGCAGGAATAATCCCCGAATCGCTCTTGTCCTTATGGACATGAAAATGCCCGTTATGAATGGATTTGAATCCACCAGGGAAATCAAGTCCTTTGCACCGGACCTGCCTGTAGTTGCAGTGACTGCTTATGCACTCAGCGGCGACAGGAAAAAAGCTTTAGATGCCGGATGTGACGATTATCTTGCAAAACCTCTTACCCGCAATCATTTCCTCGAATGTCTGAGGAAATACGGGATTATCTCTTAAGGAGGGAAAGGGGTTCTTTCCCTCCCGCGAAGACTGGTCAAAGCAAGCGTTTTCCCCGGTTTATTCTTTTACGACTTTCCCTACTTCAACTTTGTCGTTATTCAGGAGACGGATGGTATAAACACCCTTTGCAAAACCACTTATATCAAGCAGTGTTTTGGAGGATACGACCTTCTGTACCAATACTTCCTGCCCGCTCACATTGAATACCGACAAAGTGCTGTTGCCGGCTGATTGCAATGTTTCTACCGTAAGGGTATTTCGTACCGGGTTGGGATAAATTCTCATCCCGCCCTGGCTGCTGTTATTTTCTTTAACCCCAACCAGGGTGGATTGCAGGCTGACCTGTTCTGCGTTGACAACTTCTTTGGTTGTTAAATCCTGAACCCAGGCCACCAGTTCAAAATCATTTACCAGATCGCCACCCCATGAAGGATTGTATGTGAATGTTAAAGGAACCGTCACCTGGGTTGCACTTTGTAAATTGATAGGGGTCCCGGAAGCATCGGGTGCCATTGCACGGCTTACAAATTCCAGGTGGGTTTGTCCCTGCCAGTTTATATGGATATGCGATTGTGTCAACGCCAATTGCAATACCAGGTTACCGTTTGCAAAAGGAGTTTCTCCATACCTGTCAACAATGACATTCAGGGTGTAATCATTGCCTTGCCTGCTTCCGTCGCCGATGGTGATTCCAAAGGCAGTTTTCAGGGCATACTCTGCATCGTATAACGGTAAATATGATGTATACAGGCTGTTGGTATGATCTCCTCCCACAAGCTCTTTAATCCCGTCAAAAATGGCAGTGGGATAACCAGTGATATTATAATAGGAGTTCCGCGCATTGGAAGCTGTATAGGCGTAATTGTCACCGTTATGATTTTCAACCACTGCTACCTGCTGTCCGTTATTCACAAGGTCATCGGCACCCATCGCAGCTCCCGGACAATACTGGCACCATGTGCCGGTTCCGATTTCCAGTAGTACACGTTGCCTGTTATGAGTATAGGTGTAAACCGTTTTAACAAGGGTGTCGTTGGAATGATCCATGTCAGAGGCTAATGAAGTATAAATTTTCATTTTATATATCGCCTGGGCTGCAGGCAATGTGAATGCTGTAAAGTTCACGACGGCCGTATCCCATGAAGCCAGGGTAGACACAGTCTGGCTATTGCTGTAGATCTCAGTGTTGGAATAATTATAAATCTTGCAGATCACATCAAACCCGGTTTCTGTATTTAACCCCGTGTTTTTTATGGTGGATGAAGGGATTACCGGTACAGTATCTGTTAAATACTTTGGATTATTGATTGACATGGTCGACATATCGTGGTCAGGGGGAACGAAAAGACTTACATCATCAATAAACATATTATTGCCATACTTACTGTATCCCCTGAAAATAAGGTACTCGGTTCCTGTTAGGCTGGCCGGAAGAAGATAGCTGTGCCTATACCATCCATCCACAGGGTTGTATCGGGGAATCGTTGCCAGCCATGTTGCCCCGGTCAGACTGGCCGCAGAATTATAATAAATGCCTATACTGTCATTATAGATTGGCCAACCCGAATCGGCATATTTCCAGAAACTGAAAACATGTACTGATGAACCGGTAAAGGTCAGGGGGGGAGAAACCAGCAAGGCATTCGCTCCGACGAGGAAGTCATAACTGTTATATTCTGCCATGCCAGCTCCGCTATGCGGAGTGCAAGTGGGATCCACACCGGCAGCTACCCGTTTCCACAATCCCGAACCTCCAACCTGGATGTTCTGCCATCCGGCAGGAGGGAATGTTGATCCGTCAAAACTTTCATTTAAGGTTTGGGCCCATCCTGATAAGATAAAGCTCATTGCGAAAAGAACCAAATAAATCTGTTTCATATTTTTATGTTTTAAATTTCTTTGAGTATCCCTTTTCATGGGAATTAAATCACGACCTGAAAACTGTCCGAAAGGTATTGCAAATTAATCATTCTATCCTGCCTCAAAGCAGTATTTTTTCATTTTCAAATGAAAACGCATTCTTCCATCCTCCCCCTTTAACCAATAAACCAATGCAATTTAATAAAAACCAGTTTAACTGTGTAATACAGAATAGCAATATTGTACCTTTACATTGTTCCAGGGATAAACCGTGTCCACCTTCGCAACATCCAAAAAGACCTTTATGAGGCCTGCCTCCCGGCGGATGTTAAGCCAGAAGTATTTTTCATGGGTTATTCTGCAACCAAAAATACCGCATTAAAAAACGCCCGAACTTATGTTGTTCCATTAATCATCAAACTAATAACAAAGATGAAATCGATAATCAGAAGCTTGATTTACCCGATAATTATAATTGGATTTGGAGTAATTATAATCCATGCTTGCACGAAAAGTGACAATACCCCCACTTACTCAACATCGGTTGATTATTCACAGGCTGCCCATTGGCTGTCATTACCGGCAACAATTTACAAAGCAGATGTCTTTTACCTGTATCCAACGACATCCTGGACAAAGAATAATTCAACTGCGATGATTTGTGCGATCGACGACTCTCTCATGATGGCAGGTGCAGCCCAGGCTTTTTCCAGGCAGGCAACCGCTTTTGACACGGCAGCGAATGTTTACTCACCCTTTTACCGCCAGGACAACTCATCGCCTGATCACCGCTTAAACGTGATCGCAGGAATTCCCACGATGGATGCAACAGCAGCCTTCGATTACTATATCAAACATTTCAACCAGGGACGCCCGTTTATCCTGGCCGGGCATTCGCAGGGAGCAAATATTGTATGCAACCTGTTATCGGGATACCTGAAAGCCAATCCCAAGGTTTATTCCAGGATGATTGCGGCATACGTAATCGGCGGTCCCGTTACAAAAGCCTTTCTCCAGGCTAATCCCCACCTGAAATTTGCCACTGGGCCTGATGATACTGGTGTGATCATTTCTTATAATACCGAAGCCGGTGATTTTACGGGCGTTAATCCAGTGATATACGGGGAAGTGGGTCTTGTGATCAATCCTATCACCTGGACGAGGGACGAAACCCCCGCAACCACTGCCGAGGGCCTGGGCTCACTCTTTCCGGATAATGCCGGTGTGTGGGGAAAAATACCGCAGTATGCCGATGCACAAGTGGATACCGCAAAGGGTGTATTGATCTGCACAAGCGCCGATGAAGCCAAAATAGCTATCATAGACTCACTCAGCGGGTTTCCAAAAGGGGTTTACCATAGCTTTGATTATCCTTTTTACTATTACAATATCAGGCAAAATGCTGCAAACCGAATTCAAAAATTCCTGGGCAAATATTAATCCCGGCATATAACATGAATGAACTATGAAAAAAGCTGTTTTACTATTCGGAACAATGTGCATTGCAAGTCTGGCTTCTTTCGCCCAATTCACCTTTGTTCATATGAGCGACATGCATGTGTCAACCACCCCTGCCGCAAACAGTGACACCAATGCACAGTACTTCCAGTGTGCAATAAAAGAATTTGCCAGGCTTAACCCGAAACCCTCATTTGTTCTTGTTACAGGGGATGTTTCCGATATAGGCAACATGCAGCCGCTTGGGATGTATCCTGCAATTACACAACACCTGTTTCCCCCATCACTTACAAACCCAGCCGTTGGCGATTATTTTATCGACTCTGCAAAAACCATCCCGATATATTTCACGCCGGGGAACCATGAATACTGGACGGGATTCGATTCTATCCATATACCCATATCAAATGACACGCTTTTTTATTATCCGCACTATATTACACCTGATACGGATTATGTGATTCAAACTGCTTCCGCCGTTATAGTGTGTATGCGTTCAGGACATGACAGCCCTTACGGGTATCCCCCAAACCCTGAACTCATCATGGGAACCGGGCTTTCAAATGAACAATGCAGCTGGCTCAGAAATATTCTGAAAAGCAACAGTAGCAAAAGGAAAATCATCGCAATGCATCATCCCCCTGTGAATGCAGTCGGCACAAACTCTGATGGCAGTCCGTATACTGCTTCTGTTATAGCAGACACGGCCACCAACTCCCTGCAAAATAACAGGACGAATTTTCTTAATATTTGTGATTCTAATCATGTGGACGTAGTGCTTGCGGGGCATGAACATCAGAATGTAGTCGCAAACAGAAAGGGTGATACGATAGCTGAAAACCGGCCCGGCGGCACACGTTATGTCCAAACTGCCGCAGCGTTTAACCGTTCTTTCAGGATTATCACGGTTGATACGTCTTTTGTTACTGTTAGCGGTCCTATGCGGTCCTGCCTGGGTACGGGGGTTAATGAGCAAAACCATGCATTAAATATCACTGTTTTCCCAAATCCCGTTAAGGATAAACTAACGATAGTATGCAATCAGAAATGCGAAATTGAAATTGTAAATCCCGAAGGACAAATACTGAATAAATTAACTTCAAATGGTATTGATACCACTGTGGATCTGCAAAATTTATCCCCCGGGATTTATATAGTCAAACTTAAGACTGAAGCAGGAATTACCGTAAAGAAATTTAATAAACGATAAATACCTAATGTAATTCACCGGGTATCAGCCCTGTCATACAGGCCGGCATTTCTTCCACGTTTACACTTTATTATTGAAGTTTCGTGTTCTCCCGGTCTTTTGAATTCACAGTCAGGGCATTGTTCTTGAATTCACTGGGGGTTATACCTGTAAATTTTCTGAAGGCTGTATTGAATGTTGATTTAGAGGCGAATCCTGCTATATTGGAAATCCCCAGAATAGAATATTTATCGTTTGCAGGATCCGTCATCAGCGATTTAGCCTCGTTAATCCTGTAGGAATTTATATAATGATAATAATTCTGGTGGTAAAACTCATTGATTATTTGCGAGATGTATTTACTGTTGGTGTTCAGGCGTTCTGCCAGTTGGTCGATGGTAAGGTCACTTTGAGTGAAGACTCTTTCGTTCTTCATCAGCGACTCAAGCTTTGCAGCCAATTGGGTTTTCTGATCAGGAGTCAGAGGGGATCCCTGGTATTTTAAGGCTAAAGTTTTTTCGTTTCTGATAATCTCTACCAGTTCTGGAGGTTCTGAGGCCTCTTCACCAGGCGAGAGGGAGGGGATTTCTTCATTTTCTTCAACCCCGCTGATCGTAATTGCTTTTTGTTTTAAGCCCCGTATTCCCGCAAACAAGGTTATTAAAAGCATCGAGGCAGTATAAAGAACACTTGCGATCCTATGCTGACTGAAACCTATAACATACAGCAAATTATTGAAAATAAAAAAGATAAGGAATGAGATCATAAACGACCTGGTCCATGATGTATCGATTAGCTCGGTACTTGAATAATGATTTTCTATCAATGACAGGTGCTTGCGGTATTTCTTTACTGTAAGGATGAGGTAAACAACCAATTGAATATTTACAACCAGGTAAATGGCAATAATATAGATAATCAGCAGGTATAAGACCAGAGGGTCGGATTTCCGGAATTCAACAGTGAACGACAGGTACCCGATCTTTTGGGCAAATGTCATAAACAGGAAGGGAGTGTTCAGGATCAGGATTGCCGCAGCCGGTAGAAAATGGATTGAATCGCGGATGGTAAAACGGAAATTGTTACGGGTAACAGAGAGGATATAGAGATAAAAAACAGGTATCAAACACAAAATAACCGGGAGGATGGGGTAATAAAGATAAGTAAGAGCCGAAAAAAATTTGAGCCTGTAGAGCAGGTTGAATCCGAAATATACCGAAAGAAAAACATAGAATACCCCGAAAATGATCCTTGAAGATCCGCCTGTCTCTGACCTTGAAATAAAAAGGAGAAAGGCCATCACCATACACTGGTAAACAGGCAAGGCAAATAATATGGTCAGAAATGACTCCACACAGGTTTACTTTGGTGCAAAGTTATACATTTTGACCGGGCCTTATTGTAAACACGAACGGGAGAACGCTCCAAACAACCAGTGCCTTATCTCTCCTGCTGAAATTCATACTGGTGCGAATTCAGGAATCTGAACCTGTTTAGAAAAGATACTGAAGGTAAAAAGCGGAATTTTGCGCACGGCTAAACTTATAAAAGTATAATCATGACTAAAAACAACTTCTCAAGGTGGAGTCTCCTGGTATTGCTGACGACTCTCGCCATCAATGTTAAATCTCAGAATTATGTGGAAATCGGCAGTGGCACTGTTTCAAACAGCATGCCTGTATACTCCAGCTGGAATTATTCCTGGAGTTCGCTGATTTACAATCATGCCGATCTTGGAACCGCCAAGTCCATCATCAAAATAGCCCTGAACTGCACCAACGGGCCAAAGACCGTTACCAATCAGAAGATCTATTTCAAGCTTACCTCCAATTCTGTATTTGCCAATGCAAATTATGAGGATCCCCTGAATAATGGTTATACACTTGTATACCAGGGCGATCTCACCTTTGCTAACGGATGGAACGAGATCACACTCTTAACGCCCATTCCTTATGATGGCGTGCAGAATATTGCCATTCACTGGGAAAACCGCTGGGGAACCACATACGGACCCAACTTTAATTCGACAAGTTCGACCATCAACAACAACAAAAATTGCGGCAATGATCAGAATTTTCCGCCCCCGGGCCAAACAGGCTACCTTAACCCATATCCCAATTCACTCACCAACATGCGTTTCTACTATAATGGAAGTGGCCCGGCAACACCAAGCAACCCAAATCCTGCAGATAATGCCACAGTAGTTTCCGTCAGCACTTCACTCTCATGGCAGCTTGGTGCAAATACCACAACCTACGATCTCTGGTTCGGAACCGATCCGCAAAACCTTTCCCTTGTCGTCAATAACGCACCAGTCTCAGGCCCTGGCACCTTTACTTATACTCCTCCAACCCTTCTTGCTGATTCAACATGGCATTACTGGAAAGTGATTGCCAAAAACGGAACCCAGCAGGAATCCTCTCCTCTGTGGAAATTTAAAACCGAGGTGGTCATTGACCAGTTTCCTTATAGCCAGGGTTTTGAAGATTCGACTGTGTTTAATACCTATCCGGTTCAGAGCGCATGGGTCATAATACCAGATGTTTCATGGTATCAGTATACTACTCAACAACATTCAGGCCAGCTTTGCGCAAAAACCTTATGGTATACCAGCGGCAACGAAGCCATCCTGAGGTCCCCGAAAGTTCTTCTTCCTCCGAATCATTCTATCTCATTCTACTGGAAAAATACCACTTCAAACAAGTTGGCAAATCATGATACAGCGTATTTCGAGGTGACTGCCAACGGGGGGCAAACATGGATAAAGGTTGACACACTTTCTCCGGCAACATCGAACGGGTCCTACCTGCAGCGCATTCACAGCCTGAATGCTTTTACCGGGAACAACTGCTACTTCAGGTTCAGGCACCGGACTGATAACAGCAGTAGTGCTGCCAACGTTTATCTCGATGACATTTCCATTTATCCTGATAACAGCAATATTACTCTTTCAGTAACTCCTCCTAATCAGAATGTTAACTCTCCTGCCGGAAATACCCAATTCATGGTAACAACAACAGCTTCATGGACCGCTGTCTCGGATCAGACATGGTGTACAGTTACATCTTCGGGAAGCGGAAACGGAACGATTACTGCAAATTATACCGAAAATACAACATCCTCGCAACGTATTGCAAATATCACAGTAACAGTATCGGGGATTCCTCCTGTTATAGTCACAGTTACCCAGAACGGAACTTCAACCGTTCTTTCAGTCTCACCTCCTGTTCAGAACGTAAGCTACTCTGCTGATTCCGCCATTTTCCAGGTTACATCGAATGTCAGCTGGACTGCCTCTTCTGATGCTGCATGGTGCATTCCCACACCTTCAGGATCAGGAAACGGACAGTTGATTGCAGCATGCCAGGAAAATACAACTCAACTAAGCCGCACCGCCAATATCACTGTCAGTGCCCAAGGTATTGCTCCCGTGGTTGTAGAGGTAATCCAGCAATCCGGTCCGGTAGGCATCAGTACATCCGATAGCAAAGGGTTATCTGTCTTTCCAAATCCCACATCCGGCCTGATCAGGGTTAATTTTGGCAATCTGGACATCCTGGATGCAACCGTCGAAATCATCAATGCAAATGGGCTAATGATAATGAAACTGAAGGCAGAATCCGCTGCAATGACGGTTGATCTTTCAGAACAGGGAAAAGGTGCTTACATGTTAGTGTTTACCAATCCAAATATAACTCTCGCCAAGAAAATTATAGTGAAATAATAGCCGGCAGCAGTGTTCCGCAAAACTAAAAAAGGCAGCGATGCGGAATCACTGCTGTGGATTGATTGCAATCATATTCTTAGAGGTTATTATCCAATTTCACTGTTTAACTTGTATAAATACTTTCTTCCATCTTCCCCAGCCAATAAATGCCGCCACCAGGGCTAATACAACGGTAAATGCGACTCCCGAAAATTCACTCCTGCTGATATGGAAGAAGGCAGCCATTATCATGATCGCAATAATACCTGCGGCGGCAAGAGGTGTCAACATAGGTTTTATCTTGAACAGCGAGGGAAGGATTAAGCCAAGGGCCCCGAGGAGTTCCGATATTCCTATAAACCTGACAAGCCAGCTGGGAACATCCTTCGCCCAGGGAAGCGAAGCCGATAGTTGTTCAATGGGCATGGTTGATTTCATGAACCCCGCCATAATAAACACGCCGGCTAAAATTATCTGAGCGATCCACAAAATAATATTCAGTGTTTTTGATTGATTCGTTGACTCCATTTCTATGATTTTAGTTTAAATAATTTGACACTGCAAATATAAGTATATTTGCTATCTATTTTATAGTACTATCCGAATAGATAGCGCTATCCTTTCGGTAAGTAACGCAAAACACAATGGCAAAATCAATAAAAGAACAGGTCCCGACACACGAAGAATGTATAAAATTCATAGTCCCGGTGAGGAATGCGCTTGAAATTTTAAGCGGTAAATGGAAACTCCCTATTATTATTTCATTATCCTTCGGGAAAAAACGCTTCAATCAAATCTCTAAGGAGTTAACCTCCATTACTGACAAAATGCTGTCAAAAGAATTGAAGGAGCTTGAAATTAATCATCTTGTGAAGAGAACCGTTTATGATACTTTTCCTCCTACAGTTCAGTATTCAATTACAAAACACGGGAAATCCCTTGAAAAAGTAGTCGCCGAACTACGGAACTGGGGGCTGGAGCACAGGAAGAAAATAATAACCAGTTTAAAATAACAAGAGACTTTAATTGCCTGTCTTTCTGCGTTTTTTTGTACTCATTAATTCCAATCTCTATGATAAAAAGGGTTTTACTTCTGATTTCAATACTGGCCGGGGCGTTGATAAGAGTTAATGCACAGGACAATGCGAGGTTCGTCAATATATTCATAGGGACTGACGGAACGGGACATACCTTTCCAGGGCCTTCAATGCCTTTTGGGATGGTTCAGCCTGGCCCGGATAACCTGGCCGAAGACTGGAATCATACCAGTGGTTACCAGTATCGTGACACTCTCCTTGCCGGATTTTCCCAGACCAGGTTCAGCGGGACAGGAATCAGTGAAATGGGAGATATTTTGCTTTTACCATACGTTCAAACGCAGCCGGAAAACCTGAGATTCCTTTATTTCAAGGATACGGAGAAAGGAAGTCCCGGCTATTACACCCTGACCAAGAAGGACAGGGTAAAAGTGGAGCTTACATGCTCTGAAAGGGTTGCCTTTCACAGGTATACTTACCCGGTCCCGGAAGCTAAACTGCTGGTTGACCTTCAGCACGGACTTCGCTTTCTTACCGACAGCCTGGTTTTGGAAAGCGACGTGAAAATTGAAGATAATCAAACCATCTCAGGTTACTGTCACACGAAAAACTGGGTGGAACGCAAGTATTTCTTTGTCCTTAAAACCGACAGGGCTATTTGTAAATCTGAAGTACTCCCCAGGGGAAAAAAGGAAAATGCGCCCAAATATCTCCTGGCTTTTACATTGGATAAAACAAGGATATTGCAGGTAAAGGTTGCCCTATCCACGGTGGATATACAGCAGGCAAAAATCAACCTGCAGGCGGAGATACCGGGCTGGAATTTTGACCATGTGGTTCAGAATGCACGCAAAAACTGGAATCAGTATTTAAACAGGGTTGACATCAAAGCCGGTGCAGCCCAAAAGGAAATATTTTACACCTCCCTGTATCACTTTTTATTGCAGCCATCGAATATTGCAGATGTGAACGGGAAATACCGCGGAGCGGATGACAGGATTGCAGTTGCACCAAATGGTGAATATTATTCAACGCTTTCGATCTGGGATATTTACAGGACTGCTTTCCCCTTACTTGAGATCCTTGTGCCGGAAAGGATCAACGGAATAATAAATACCTTGTTGCTACATTTTAAAGCAGCTGGTTTTTTGCCGATCTGGACGGCCTGGGGACAGGACAACTACTGCATGATCGGTAACCACTCAATTCCAATGATACTGTCGGCTTACAATAACGGGTTTAAAGGTTTTGATTCGAAGGAAGCATTGAAAGCCATGGTTGAGACTTCCACAAAAAGCCATATCAATTCCGACTGGACGCTGTATAACCAGTATGGCTATTATCCTTACGACAAGCTGGATAATGAAGCCGTATCACGCACACTGGAAAGTGGATATGATGATTGGTGTGTTGCACAAATGGCTGAAAAACTCGGAGACAAACCAAATGCCATTTCTTTTTATAAAAGAGCTGGTTATTATAAGAACCTTTATGATAAAGGCAGTAAAATGTTTCGAGGCAGGGATACGCAGGGGAACCGGAGAACTCCATTTGACCCCCTGGCTGCAACTTCCCCTATGAATAATCCCGGAGATTATACAGAAGCGAATGCATGGCAATACTTCTGGACGCCTGCCCAGTTTGATGTTGAAGGCATGATAAAACTCCTGGGTGGGAAAGAGGGTTTCACAAAACAACTTGACGATTTCTTTACAATCCAAACAAAAAATCCCGATAAATTCCTGGGACAGGAGGCAATGATCGGGCAATATGCCCATGGTAATGAGCCCGGCCACCATATTCTCTATTTGTATGCGTTTTCAAACACTCCCAAAACAGGGCAGAAATATATTCACCGGATTATAACTGAATTCCATCGCAACACTCCTGACGGGATGATGGGAAATGATGATTGCGGGCAAATGTCGGCCTGGTATATCATGTCTTCACTGGGACTTTTTCCTGTCAACCCTGCAAGTAACGAGTTCGTTTTAGGGGCGCCACAGCTTTCCCATGCCGTCATCCATTTTACAAACGGGAAGAAGTTTACCATAGATGCCGGAAAACGTTCGTCTAAAGCCATTTATACAGGAAAGATCTCTCTAAACGGATCTATCCACAAAGAGCCTTTCATTACTTACCAGCTAATAATGAATGGAGGCAATCTGACTTTTGAGATGACCGGTAATTAGTTGAAAGTTTGTATTATGAGGAATGGCAGGCATTCCCTTTGACAAAAATCATTTCTCTGACCCGGGGTTTTTGTAACTCTTATTTGGTAATTGTGAACGTATCAAAAACGGTATAGGCTCCGGTGTAGCCATGGTAGCTGTTCACGGTGACTGTGTTCCCTGAAACATCAACAACGCTGAAGTAATAGGTCTTGTGGTCGTTGTGAACGTTCCACTCCCTTCTGAAGCTTCCGTCGAGTCGTTATCGACGTAATAATAGGGCACATGGATGAAAAGGAACTTATGCAAAGCGCTGGTCTGGGCCACCTGTGTTTTCAGCCCGGCCATCTGTGTCGAATCGATATGGCCTCCCATATTTATTTTCCGGGTGTCTTTGGTTACATAATAACAATCCATTACAGCGAAAAAAGAACTGGTTGACGCATCGGTGAAAGAATAAGCCAGGTGTTCATAGCCCGTCGGTCCGTTTGACGGGTTCTCGGAAAAAGTGCT